>ERZ778018.25-NODE-25-length-392240-cov-49.794722_pt1 | contig 392240 bp, 341 predicted proteins | sample MGYA00375748_ERZ778018 | MGnify/ENA primary metagenome ERZ778018 (study PRJEB29350, sample SAMN05509839) | bioreactor metagenome | biome: bioreactor; material: wastewater | place: South Africa: University of Cape Town | collected 2014-04-22 ...
ACGATGTGAAGGAAGGCGTGGTGTCGTTCCTGGAGAAGCGGCCGGCGAAATTCCCGGGCAAGGTCTCCGACGGCATGCCGGATTATTTCCCCTGGTGGGAAGAGCCGCAATACAAATAGTCGCGGCTCGTCAGGTCTGAAGACGATACGGGGTTCGCTGAGCGCAATCGGAAAAGTGGGTACCGCCGGTGACGCTACCGCTACCGGCTTCCGATCAATTGCGCGGCGAAATGAAGAACTGGAGTGAAATCGAATTCCACAGAATTCCGGTTTCACTCCAGGCCCCGTATTTTTTTAGAGATCGCAATTTCAAGGAATCCGATTTCGCCCCTGTTTTTAACCCAGATTGTCATAGCCCACCGGAGTGTGGGCTATCCAGTTGAAGCGCATCTCGCTGTGGAAGATGATCTCGTGTCATCTGGACGGCCCGGAGTCCCGGGCCGTGACACACTATTGATCTGATGAAACGCGATCGGGTGTAACGTTCAGCCCGCTTTGCTGAAATGGCTGTGGTCCAGCGGATCGGGGTTCAGCAATTTGCCGCCCATCGCGCCAAGCCAGTCCATCCCTTCGCGCAGGCGCACATTCTCGCCGATCACGATGATCGCGGGTGTGGTGCAGGACTGCGCCGCTTCGCCCAGCCCCGCCAATGTGGTGACGGTGACGGCCTGTTCGGAAAAGCTCGCATTGGAAATGATCGCGGCCGGTTCGTCGCCCGCGCGGCCCGCCGCGATCAGGCGCGCGGCAATCTCGCCCGCCGAACTGCGCGCCATATAAAGCACCAGGGTGGGGGAGGCTTTGGCCACCGCCGCCCAGTCCACATCCGGCAGGCTGCCTTTGGCGCCATGGCCGGTGATGAAGGTGACGCTGTGGTTGGTGTCGCGATGGGTGACCGGGATACCGGCATAGGCCAGACCGCCGATCCCCGCCGTCACGCCGGGCACGATGCGGAATGGAATGCCGCCACGGGCCAGCGCCAATGCTTCTTCCGAGCCGCGGCCGAACACCAGCGGGTCGCCGCCCTTCAGGCGCAGCACGCGAAAACCCTTGCGGGCGAGGCCGACCAGGCTTTGCGAAATGTCGGATTGCTTGAACGAGGGCTGGCCCGCGCGCTTGCCCGCGAACAGGATTTCCGCCCCCGGCCGGGCCAGTTTCAGCAGGTCCTTGTTGACCAGCGCGTCGTAAAGGATGACATCGGCGCTCGCGATTGCATGCAGCCCGAGAAGGGTGGCAAGGCCGGCATCGCCCGGCCCGGCCCCAGCCAGCCAGACCCAGCCGCGGTCGAACGCGGGCAGGCCGAAGGTTTCGGCCAGCTTCAGCGCCGCCGCTCGGCCCGCCGCATGTTGAAGATCGCGCACCATATTACACACATATGCTAATGTTGTTAGTGATATAATACGCAAGCATGATGGAAAAAAGAAGTGAGCTGAAAAAATTTCTTGGGCGGGAGGGGTTGCATATTAGGATTTTGTACCTATAATATGTCACGTCCACGCCGGATTCCCAACATATCAAGGACTTGGCCGGGGGACCCCCACCGGTTTTTTGAAGGTTCGAAAGCCACGCCATGCCCAAACCCCGCGCCGATCTGAAGCCCAATACGCTGGATTACGAGAATTTGCCGCTCGTCACGCTCAATGGCTTCCGGGAATATGACGCGCGCTGGCTGTTCGGGAAGGAATTGAACCTGCCGGGTGTGCAGGCGCTGGGCCTCGGCCTCGGCACCCTGTTTCACGAATTGGGCATCGCGCCCCGCGTCGCCACCGGGCACGACTACCGTTCCTATTCGCTTTCGATCAAACAGGCGCTGACCATCGGGCTGATGGAGGCCGGGTGCCAGGTGGTGGATATCGGCCTTTCCACCACGCCGATGGCCTATTACGCGCAATTCGCGCTCGATTGTCCGGGCGTTGCCATGGTCACCGCCAGCCACAACGAAAATGGCTGGACCGGGGTGAAGATGGGCGCCTCGAAACCACTGACCTTCGGGCCGGAGGAGATGACGCGGCTGAAAGCGATCGTGCTCGGCGGCCTCTCCAAACCGCGCGCCGGCGGTAGCTATTCCCGCGCCGAAGATATGCGCGCGCGCTATCTCGCGGCGGTCACGGACGGGCACAAACTCTCCCGCCCGATCCGGGTGGTGGCGGCCTGCGGCAACGGCACGGCGGGCGCCTTTGCCCCGGAAGCGTTGGCGCGTATCGGGGCAGAGGTGATCCCGATGGATGTGGAACTGGATTTCACCTTCCCCAAATACAATCCCAACACCGAAGACATGCAGATGCTGCGTGCGATGGCGCGGACGGTGCGTGAGACGGGGGCGGAGCTTGCGCTCGGCTTCGATGGCGATTGCGACCGTTGCGGCGTGGTGGCCGATGACGGAGAAGAAATTTTTGCCGACAAGGTGGGCGTTCTGTTGGCGCGCGATCTTTCGGCGCGCATTCCGAATGCGAAATTCGTCGCCGATGTGAAATCGACCGGCATTTTCGAAATCGATCCGGTGTTGAAGAAGAACGGTGCGACGGTCGATTACTGGAAGACCGGCCATTCCTACATGAAGCGGCGCACGCATGAGCTTGGTGCGGTCGCCGGTTTCGAAAAAAGCGGCCATTACTTTTTCAATCCGCCGGTCGGCCGCGGGTATGACGATGGCATCGTGGCGGCGATTGCGATCCTCGAAATGCTGGACCGCGCCGGGCAAACAAAAATGTCGGCGTTGGTTTCCGGCCTGCCCAAAACCTGGGGCACGCCGACCATGGCGCCATTCTGCCCCGACGACAAAAAATACGATGTCGTCGCCGCGATGACGCATGAATATGAAACGCTGAAGGAGAAGGGCGAAACCGTTCTGGGCCAGAAGATCGTCCGCCTTGTCACCGTCAATGGTGTGCGCGTGACGTTGGAGGATGGCACCTGGGGCCTGATCCGCGCCTCCTCCAACAAGCCGTCTTTGGTGGTGGTGGTGGAAAGCCCGGTGTCTGAGGCGCAGATGCGCGCGATGTTCGCCGATCTCGACGGCCGCCTCTCCAAACACCCGGAAGTCGGCGCCTACGACCAGAAGATTTGACGACGGAATTGCGCTCGAGTGTTTCACCGTTTCATAGAATCGGTGAAACACTCTAGGCTTTTGGATCATCGCAATTCCGGACGGAAAACCGCTGCACACTTTTCCTGGAATTGCGCTAGCATGGGGCAAAACCAAAGGGAGATGCGCCATGGCAGAGGTTGAGGAATATCCCGGTACGCGCCTGACCGTTCGCAATGACGGCCAACGCTGCATCCATTCGCGCTATTGTGTGCTGGGCCTGCCGGATGTGTTCGTGCCCAATGTCGATGGGCCGTGGATCCGCCCCGACGCGGAAGCCTGCGAAACCGTGATCGCGGCGATTTCGCAATGCCCGTCGGGCGCGCTGAGCTACCGCGCCGCCGATCCGGCCGCGAACGAAAAGCCGCCTGGCGTCAACACCATCCGCGTGTGGCAGGACGGGCCGCTGGCCGTTCATGCCGAACTGAATATCGGCGGCGATACGATGAGTTATCGCGCCACGCTGTGCCGTTGCGGCAAGTCGTTTCACAAACCCTATTGCGACGGCATGCACCGCAAGGCCCGCTTCACCGCAACAGGCGAGCCAACACCGCAGAAGTCCGAACCGCTTGCCGTGCGCAACGGCCCGCTGACTGTCACGCCGACATTGAACGGCCCGCTGCACGTCGAAGGCGCGCTCGAAATCTGTTCGGCCAGCGGGCAGACCATCACGCGCACGACGGAAACCTGGCTTTGCCGCTGCGGTCATTCGAAAGACAAACCGTTCTGCGACGGCAGCCACGAAGCTGCAGGCTTTACCGCCGACGGCGAAGCGTAACTGGCCGCGCCTCCGTTACGGCCGCGCTTCCAGAATGATGTTGAACGGCGTTTCCGCCGCCCGCCGCATTGCCGTGAAGCCCGCCTTCCCGACCATGATGTCACGCAGGCGTTTTTCACCCGCTTGTGCGCCCAGCGCCGGACCGTTACGCGCCAGCGAAACCGGCACGCAAATGAGCGACGAAGCACCGTAGAACACGCGGCCGACCGGATTGAAATTCTCTTCCGGGCGGTCGCCCGCGAACGGCTCCACCAGCATGCAGGTGCCGTCCGGTTTCAGCGCGTCATGGGCGTGGCGCGCGGCGCCTTCCGGGTTGGCCATGTCGTGCAGGCAATCGAAGAACGCGATCAGATCGAAATCGCCGTCGCGATAGGCGGTGGCATCGGCGATCTCGAACCGGGTGTTGGGTGCGGCCGCCTGTTTCGCCCGTTCCCGCGCTGTCTCGATGGATTGCGGATGATAGTCGTAGCCGACGAATTCCGAATTGGGGAACGCTTTCGCCAGCAGAATGGTGCTGGCGCCATGGCCGCAGCCGATATCGGCCGCCTTGCCACCACGGCTGAGTTTCTCCTGCACGCCATCCAGTGCCGGCAGCCAGGATGAAAGCAGGTTGGCGTTGTACCCGGCGCGGAAGAACCGCTCCGTCCCGTGGAACAGGCAGCGATGATGATCGCCCCATTCCATGCCGGCGCCGTTGCGGAAATTTTCCGTCGCCTGTTCGCGGATATGGAAGAGGTCCTGCACGATCAGATAGGCGCCGGGCAGATCGACCGGTCCGCCCGGATCGGCCAGGCACAGCGCCTGTTCGTCATCCAGATAATATTGGCCGCTTGCAGCATCGTAATGCACGTAACCGCCAGCCGCCTGATTGTTCAGCCATTCGCGCACATAACGCTCATGCGTGCCGGTGCGCGCGGCAAGGTCTGCCGGGGACAGCCGCTCTTTCGCCAGTGCCTTGTAAAATCCCAGTTCGTCGCCGATCGACATCAGCACCGCGCTCATCGCCGCGCCGAGATCGCCAACAGCCTTATGCAGAAATTCGTGAAGCCGGGATTCATCAACCGTCATGACAAGCCTCCCAGATGCCGGAACGCTGAACGATCGTGAAGGGGCGCACTTTACACGATGGCGCGACGCCGCGCCATGTGTGACGTGAGCTGGCGACGCTTCGATTCGAAAACGGAATGGTGTCTTGCCCAAATCCTAGAACAGGACGTCCCACAGCATGCGCGCGGCGGTGACCGCGATGAAAAGGGCGAACATCCGGCGCAGGCGTTTGCGGTCGACACTGTGCGCCAGCCACGCCCCCACGGGCGCGAGGAAGAAGGACACCGGCGCGATCAGGACAAAGCCCAGCGCGTTGACGTAACCGAATGAATAAGGCGGCAATCCCGGCAGGTGCCAGCCCGAAAGCACCGCACCGATGGTGCCGGGAATGGAGATGATGGCGCCGAAGGCGGACGCGGTGGCCACCGCGCTGTGGATCGGCATGCCGAACAATGTCATCAGCGGCACGCCGACCGTTCCGCCGCCTATGCCCATCATTGTCGATATGCCGCCGATGCCGAATGGCAATGCGGCACCTGTGACGCCGCCGGGCGGCTGGTTCGCGAGTGCGCGGCCCGCGCCGTCAAACGCCATGTGAATGGCAACCGGGATCGCAACGGTGGCAAAGATGAGGGACAGCGTTTCGCCGCGGACAGAGCCTGCGATCATGCTGCCCGCGATGACGCCGAGAAGCATCGGGCCGATCCAGCGTTTCAACAGGCCCCAATCGACCGCACCTTTGGCGGCATGCGCCCGAAGCGAGGAAATGGAGGTGGGAATGATGGTGGCAAGCGAGGTGCCCACTGCCACATGCATGCGCATGGATTCCGGCACGCCCAGGCCCGCCAGCACGTGATAGAGCACCGGCACCACGACGATGCCGCCACCCACGCCCAGCATGCCGGCGATCAGACCGCCGACCACACCGGCGAGGACAAGGCCCAATGCAAGGGTGCCGAAATCCGCCGGGACACCAGCCAGCAAATCCATGTTTCAGGCCGCCGCGCGTTCGGTTGGCGGGGACAGACGGGCGAGCGCATCGTGCAGGATCGCGATGCCGGCACCGGGGCGGGTTGCGTTTTCGCTCAGATGGCGGCGGAACAGGCGCGCGCCCGGCCGGCCGTTGAACAGGCCCAGCATGTGTTTCGTCATCGCGTTCAACGGCGCGCCATGCGCAAGATTGCGTTCGATGTAGTGGAGATAGGCATCCACCGCTTCGGTGACCGTTCGCGGCGTGCCACCGAAAAAACGTGCATCGACATCGGAAAGCATTGCCGGGGTCTGATAGGCGGCACGGCCCAGCATCACACCATCGACATGGGGGAAATGCGCTTCCGCCGCATCGAGCGTGGCGATGCCGCCATTGATGATGATGGTGAGATCGGGGTTTTCCCGTTTCACCTGGTAGACGAGATCGTAATCGAGCGGCGGCACATCGCGGTTTTCACGCGGGGACAGGCCTTTCAGCCACGCTTTGCGCGCATGGACGATGAAATGGGTGACGCCCGCGTTCCGGCAGGCGCCGATCAAACTGCGCAAGGATTCTTCCGGGTCCTGATCGTCCACCCCCAGGCGGCATTTGACCGTGACCGGAATGCGCACGGCATCGCGCATCGCCGCGGCACATTCCGCCACCAGAGCGGGCTCGCGCATCAGACAGGCACCGAACTTGCCCGATTGCACACGGTCCGATGGGCAGCCGACATTGAGATTGATTTCGTCATAGCCGAAATCGGCGGCGATGCGAGCGGCTTCGGCAAGCCGCGCCGGCTCTGCGCCGCCCAGTTGCAGGGCGACCGGATGTTCCGCCGGATCGAAGCCGATCAGACGCACGCGGTCGCCGCGGATCACTGCCTCCGCCGTGACCATCTCGGTATAAAGCCTTGCGCGCGCGCTCAATTGACGGTGGAGGAAGCGGCAATGCCGGTCCGTCCAGTCCATCATCGGGGCAATGGCGAAGATTTTTCCGTTAAGGTTCAAACTGTCATCCGGCTGGCTTGGCGAGCGCCGCACCCATAGCCGCTTTTTTTGCCTGCGCCAAATCAGGCATGAATGCGCTTTGTGGCTATACTAAAGCTGTGCCTCCGCACTTGCCCGTGCGGCCGGATAATCGGCCTTGCCATTGGCTGCGCGGATCGGGCGGTCGGCGATAACAATGCGCTTCGGGGTTTTGTAGCCGGCCAGAGAGCCGCGAACAAAGGCGCGCAGGCCATCCTCATTCCACGCGGCACCCGGGGTCAGAGACACGACACCGGTCACCGCCTGGCCCCATTTCTCATCCGGCATGCCGACCACCAGCGCATCCTCGATCGCGGGGTGGCGCTTCAACGCCTCCTCCACTTCTTCGGGGAAGACTTTTTCGCCCGCGGTGTTGATGCAGGCATTGCCGCGGCCCAGCAAGGTCAATGAACCATCGGCTTCGACCGTCACCCAGTCACCGGGAATCGAATAGCGCTCGCCCCCGATCGTGCGGAAGGTGCGCGCGGTCTTGGCGTCGTCCTTGTAATAGCCGAGCGGGTTGGGGCCTTTGATCGCCACCATACCGGGGATGCCGGAGCCCGGAAGAACTTCGTTGTCGCTTTCGTCGAACACTTTGCAACGGTCGCCGAGGACGAATTTGGCGGTGTGTACTTCGGCATCTTTGGTCATGACCGAAGTACCGAGGCCAAGCGCCTCGGATGATGAGAACGCGTCGCTCAACATCGCGTTCGGCATGTGCTGCAGAAGCCCGCGCTTGACTTCGAGGCTCCACATCACGCCGGACGAGTTCATCGCCATCACGGATGAGACATCATACTTGCCGGGGTTGGCGTTCAGCGCATTGAGGATCGGCCGGGCGAAACTGTCACCGACAATGGCGATATGTTGCGGCTTGTGGCGGTCTATCGCGTCAAGCAATTCCTCGGCGTCGAAGGTGTCCTTGGTCAGCGTCACGACAGAACCGCCGGCCAGCATCGCACGCAAGGCGCTTAGAAGGCCGGTGCCGTGCATCAGCGGCGGCGCCGGTATCATGCGCATGGATGCGCGCATGGTGGCGCTCAGCCGCGCGAACGCATCCACCGACTGCGGCACCGGCAGGCCCAATTGTTCCAACCCTCGCAGCATCAGGGTTTGAAGATCGTTGTGCGTCCACATCACGCCCTTGGGCATGCCGGTTGTGCCGCCGGTGTAGATGAAAAACTGGTCCTCGCCCGAACGCGCCATGTCGAGCGGGCCGCCATTGCCGTCCACCGCCAGATCGTCGAATCGTTCGGCAAACGGGGCCGCGGGATCGTTGCCGCTGATCTCGATCCAGGTTTTGACCTTGGGCAGGCGCGGGCGGATCTGGGCTACGGCGTCGCGGAATTCCGGCGCGTAGACAACGGTCTGCGCATCCGAATTGTCGAAAATGTACCAGACCTCATCGGGGGTGTAGCGGTAATTGACGTTGACATGCGTCATCCGCGCCTTGAACGCCGCCGCCAGCGCCAGCAGGTATTCCGGCCGGTTGCGCATATAGATCGCGATCTTGTCGCCCGGCTGGCTGCCGCGTGCGACAAGCGCGCGGGCCAGATTGTTGGTCATCGCCTGCGCCTGGCCATGGGTGATGATGCGCGGGCCATGGATGAAGGCCGGTTCGTCCTGCGGCAGCAGGGGCTCCAGCGCATCGAGAACGTCGCCAAAATTCCAGTCCATATTTTCCCCTCCCGTCGCAGGCCCGGTTTTCCGGTGCCTGTTTTCTTCATCCGGCGTCTATTTGCGCGTGCCTGTGGCCCGTCCGTCAACCGTGACGGCAGGCTTTCTTTTTGGGATCGCGGCACGCTGGCTGCAGACCGTCTTTACCGCGCGGCCGGCAGCGGCAATGTTGTATGGCAGGAACGGCCATGAAATCAGGGGAGGATAAGAGCGGTGAATGACGATACACCCGTGATTGTCGGGGTTGGGGAAGCTTCGGAACGGATTGACGCACCCGATTATGCAGCACTTTCGCCGGTGGCGCTGGCCGCGGCGGCGGCAAAGGCGGCCTTGCAGGATACCGGCGTGGATGGGGCGGCCGCCCGGGTCGATGTGGTCGCCGCCATCCGGCAATTCGAGATTTCAACGCCGGCTGCGCGTCCGCCTTTTGGCGCGTCCGACAATTTTCCCCGTTCGGTTGCCCGCCGCATTGGGGCCGATCCGGCTCGCGCGATCTGGGAGCCGACAGGCGGGCAAGGCCCGCAGCATCTGGTCAATGAATTTGCACATGCCATCGCCCGGCGGGAGGCGGAGCTTGTGCTGCTGGTGGGTTCGGAAGCGATTTCCACCGTCCGCCATCTGATGGGCAAAGGCGAGACGCGCGACTGGAAAGAGGAGGTTGGCGGCCAGATCGAGGATCGCGGATATGGCGTCAGCGGCCTGCTCGACAAGGTATTGATCGCACACGGGGTGCGCACGCCGATTCAGGCCTATGCCCTGTTCGAGAATGCGCGGCGTGCGCGCAGGCACAAGGACCGCGATGCCTACCGGCAGGAGATGGCGCAATTGTTCGCGCCCTTCACCCGTGTTGCGCATGACAATCCACACGCGATGAGCCGGGACATTCATACCGTCGCAGAATTGGCGACGGTGACAGAACGCAATCGTCTGACCTCCGATCCGTTTCCGCGCTGGCTGGTGGCGCGCGATCAGGCCAACCAGGGTGCCGCGGTCCTGCTGACATCCGTGCGCAAGGCCCGCGAACTGGGGATTGCAGAAGATCGCTGGATTTATCTGTGGGGTGGCGCCGATGTGAAAGAACGCCCGCCGCTGGAACGGCAGGATCTTTCGCGCGGCCCCGCTTCCGTTGCCGCCGTGAAGCGGGCGCTTGATACGGCCGGGATGACGCTTGGCGATGTCAATCGGTTCGATCTCTATTCGTGTTTCCCGATCGCGGTGTTCAACATCTGTGATGGCATGGGGTTGGCGCCGGACGATCCGCGCGGGCTGACGGTTACCGGCGGCCTGCCCTACTTCGGCGGGGCCGGAAACAATTATTCCATGCACGCCATCGCTGCGATGGTGAACCGGCTTCGGGCGCGGCCTGGCTCGATCGGGCTGGTGGCGGCCAATGGCGGCTTTCTTTCCAAATATTCGGTCGGCATCTATGCGGCCGCGGCGCGCGATTTCCAGCCCTTCGATTCAAGCGCGCTTCAGGCCGAGGTGAATGGGTGGACAGCACCGGTGCTGGATCAGGCTTATGCGGGTCAGGCGGCGGTTGAGACCTACACCATTGATTATTCCGGGAAGGCGCCGCGCGGCGTGGTGATTGCGCGCGCGCCATCCGGTGCGCGGGTGGTGGCGATGACACCGCCGGACGATATGGCTGTGGTGGAAGACATGATCGCCAACGATCCGCTTGGCCGTCAGGTGACGCTCAAGCCGGGTGCAGAGGGTCTTGTGACGGTGGCGGGATTTTCCACCTGATCGCGCCACCTGATCGTACAAGATCAGGTCCGCGGGCCGCTCGCCTCGCGAAGGTCGCCGGCCGCCAGGATACCGATGGGGATGGTGGCCAGATAGGCGATCAGTCCGATGGTCAGCGTCGCCCACGGCCACATCACCATCAGCCCGGCAATGCAGGCGACCAGCAATGCGATCAGGAAGCGGTGCTGGCGTTGCACGTGCATATATTTGATGGAGGGTGTGGGCAGGCGGCTGACCATCAGGATCGATGTCGCCGCCACCAAGGCGCAGGCGAATAGCGGGTTCTGAAAATCGCCGTGATCGAACTGGAAGCTGATCAGAAGCGGCAACAGCATCACGCACGCCGCTGCCGGTGTCGGCAGGCCGGTGAAATAGGGATTGGCTTCGGTGGCGCCTTCGTCGCGCGCAGCCTGAATGTTGAAGCGCGCCAGCCGGATCGCGGCACAGATGCAGAAGATAACGGCGGCGACCCAGCCGCCTTCGCCCATGCGCGACAGACTCCATGTATAGGCGATCACTGCGGGCGCCACGCCGAAGCTGACCAGATCGGCCAGCGAATCCAGTTGCGCGCCAAAGCGGGTGTCGGCGCCCAGCTTGCGGGCAACGCGGCCGTCCAGCATGTCGAACAGCATCGCGGCCACGACAGCGGCGACCGCCAGCTTGAAATTCGCTTCCATTGCGAAGCGGATGGCGGTGGCGCCCGAGGCAAGACCAAGCAGGGTCAGCGCGCTCGGCGCCAGCTTGGCCATCGACAGGTCCTCAAACCGTTCCATGACCATACGCGGCGACAGTTTGCGGTGCTGTGACACGATTGTTCTATATCTCCGCCAATACGGTTTCGCCGGCCTTGACGTGGCGCCCCGCCGGAACAACGACCTGCGCACCCGGCGGCAGATAGACATCCAGCCGGCTGCCGAAACGGATAATGCCAAATCGGGCGCCCCGGCGCACCTCTTCCCCCTCTTTGAGGCCGCAGACGATTCGCCGCGCCACCAGCCCGGCGATCTGGATCACGGCAATGTCCTTGCTGCCATCCGGAACCGATAGCGGCCTGAGGCGGATCGACATCCGCTCATTGTGCTCGCTCGCCTTGTCGAAGGACGCATTGAAAAATTTGCCCGGGCGGTAGGAAAGCGCGACGGCCCGCCCGGTCAGGGGGGCGCGGTTCACATGCACGTTGAACACATTCATGAAGATCGAAAGCCGGGTCCGGGGCTCCGGGCCAAGGCCGAGTTCCGGTGGCGGAACCGCCATGACCACGGGCAGAAGTTTGCCATCGGCTGGGCTGACCAGCCGGTTTTCCCCCGCCGGGGCCACCCGTTCCGGATCGCGGAAAAAGGCCACGCACCAGATGGTCAGCGGCAGGAACAGCCAGCCGGCCCATGACGAAAGCCAGAACAAAACGGCGTTCACGGCGACGAACACCGCGATGAAGGGCCAGCCTTCGGGGTGAATGGGAAGTCTCAATGCCGGGCATCCTCGGCCGTTATGGCCCTGAAAACGGGCGGATGGGGCGGGATGCATATAGCGGTTGCCGCCCACATGCAAAGGCGGGCATGCAAAGGCGGGCATGCAAAGGAGGGCGGCGGGGGTGCCCGGCCTCAGCGGGAAAGTGCGGCGCTGGCGGCCCCGATCCAGTTGGGGTCCAGTCGCTGGCCGCTGGCGGCATCGGTTGGGATCGCAATGATGTTCGCGGACTCCCCCGGCGCAAGCAGCCTGGCCAGCGTGGCAATCACGCGGTCGCTATAGCCCGGCGTTTTCCAGAACAGGCTGCCTTCCGCCAGGATGCCCACATCCTTGCCGCCGTCCTGGGGCGCGTAGGCCGCGATCAGACCGCCAAGGGCGGTTGCGACCAGATCCGCGGAACGGTTGATCAGTGCCTGTGCGATGGCACCCAGATGCGGATCGTTGCGCAGTTCCACAACACGCGCGGCGCCGTCGCGGGCGGGATCGAAACCGGCTTCGCGGCAGGCGTCCTCACCCGCCGCCAAAGCCAGAAGCCTGGGCAGATAGACCCCGCTCACCGCCTTTTCAAACCGCTGCAGCTTGCGTTGTTCCGGCGGCAGCGTGGCGGCCAGACGATCATCAACCGGCGAAAGACAATCGGCCGGATCGAAATTGCCCGATTCCAGATTGACTGCCATCAACTCGTCGTTCTGCCAGCCTGTGCGTTCGGCAGGTTTGAGTTTGGCGATTGTGTGCACCGGAAAGAAGCCGGCCATATTGGTGCCGGTGCCGACGATCAGGCCGATCAGATGGCTGTGCTGCGGGGCGATGCAGGCCCCGCCCAGAAGGCTCGCCACCGTGTCGTTCAGCACGGCGAAACTGCTGACCGTTTTGTTGTGCCGGGTAAGCGCCTTCACCAGTGCGCTGCCGACAACATCGACATCCGCAATCGTGATGCCCTTGTTCCAGCGGATCAGATGCGCATCGCGTTCCGGCGTGATGGTGGCGGGGTAGGAAAAACAATAGCCGAGATGGAAGCTGTCTTCGGGACAGGCTTCGGCCAGCAACGCCGCCTGGGTCTGGAAGAATTCTTCCGCGGTCACCTTGCCCGGCGTGGTGGCGCGCTGCATCAGATCGCTGTGCCAGGCCGTCTTGCCGTTGTTCGCCAACAGGCGCGCGGTGCCGTTTGAAACCTCAACGTAGGCGGCGCGCATATTGGTGCCACCGACGTCGAGCGCCGCCGCGCGGCCGGAAAAATGCGGGTCGGGTTTGCGCAGATAGGCGGGAAGGGCGCGGATCTGTTCCCTGTCATGGGCAAGGCCCGCGCGGATGGAAGCGCAGATGCGCGCAGAAAGATCGCGCAATTGTCCTTGCGACAGGGAAAGGGTTGCAACCAGATCGGTCATTACATCGCCCCTCTTGTGATACGCCCGGGGCCGGAATCATGCGGGCGAATATACTATGAGGTTTCCTGTGCCGTGCGCACGGTAACGGTTCCGGCACGCTCCAGCTTACCCCAGCCGACGAACGGCCCCTTGATAGCCGTCAGAAGCGACCGGATCACCACATAATACATAATCTGGCGATAGCCGAATCGTTGCAGCACCAGCCACCACAACAGGCTCCAGTTTTCGCGTTTTTCCATTACGAAGCCGAGTATGGCGGCCAGAAGGTCCACCACCACGAAAATCGCGTAATAGATGCCGACGGTGATGAGGTCGGTGTTGTTGAATTCCGCCCCGTGCTGCAGATAGGCGATATATTGCCACGCCAGCTGCCAGATCAGCAGAAGATCGGCCAGCGGGGCCAGCGCCGTCAGCGCGATCTGGAACAGCCAGACTTGCGGCAGCGCGATCATGCCCAGCGTGCCATAGCGCGGGTTAAAGGTCAGACGGCGATATTTCCACAGGCATTGCAGCGTGCCATAGGCCCAGCGGAAGCGCTGTTTGGCCAGCCCGCGTACGGTCGCCGGTGCCTCGGTCCAGGCGATGGCGGAACTGTCGAACAGGACGCGGTAGCCGGCCCGCTGCACATTGATGGTCAGGTCCTGGTCCTCGGCCAGGGTATCGGTGGGAAAACCGCCCAGCCCGATCAGGACAGACCGCCGCCATGCCCCGACCGCGCCCGGTACCACCGTCATGGTGTCGAGGCCGGCCAATGCGCGGCGTTCCAGATTCTGCGCCACGATATATTCCAGCGCCTGCCAGCGCGTGATCATATTGATGCGGTTGCCGACCTTGGCATTGCCGGCCACCGCGCCGACCTTGGGATCGCCGAACCAGCGCACAAGCCGGGCAATGGTATCGCGATTGAATTGCGTATCGGCGTCGAGCGCGATGATGATCTCGCCCTGCGCCACGGCGAGGCCGGCGTTCAGCGCATTGGCCTTGCCGCCATTGGCAAGGCGCAAGAGCTTGATGCGCGGATCGGTGCCGTAACTTTGCTGCACCAGCAGCGCGGTATCGTCCTTCGAGCCGTCATCGACGATCACGATTTCCAGATCGTGCAGAGTGCTGGCCAGAATTCGCTGCACGGTTTTGACGATGACGTTTTCCTCGTTGTAGGCGGGAATGATGACGGAGACCGGCACTGTTGCGTGTGTCGGTATGGGCGGCGCGCCATCGCGTTCGCGCCGGCGGTTCCACAGGGCGAGGCCCGCCAAAAAGAGCAGCCGCGCAATACCGAGAATGATCGCGGCGGCAAAGGCCCAATAGAGAATGCGCCCGGTATAGGTGAGGGTCAGGAACACCACGCGGTCGGTCAGAAGCCCCATGGTGGGGGAGAGCGGCGGCATGGCTTCGGCCGGCGTGAGGCCCGCCAGTTCCGATACGGTGACGAACCGATAGCCCTGGTGTTTCAGCTTCGCGATCAGTTCGGGAAGGGCCGCCACGGTCTCGGACCGGTCGCCGCCCGCATCATGCAGAAGCACGATGTTGCGCGGCATGCCGGGGTGAACATCGTGCAGTTGCGCCAATGTGCGCTGCACGATCTTTTCGGTGCCCGGCAATGCCCAGTCGATCGGGTCGATATGCTCGCCGACCGCGATGTAACCCATCTTCTGCGCGATCTCGACGGGAAGGATTTCCTCCGCATCGGTCGGCTCGGCATCGCCGAGATAAGGCGGGCGGAACAGGCGCATCGAATGGCCGGTCAACGCCTCCACCAGACGCTGGGTTGCATTCAATTCCAGCGTTACGGCCTGGCCCGGCGTGTCCGACAGATTGGGATGGGTATAGGTGTGGTTGCCGATCTCGTTGCCGTCGGCCAGCGTGCGCTGAACCAGGGTGGGATAGGCTTCTGCATTGCCGCCGATCAGGAAGAAGGTGGCGTGGATATGATTGGCCTTCAGAATGTCGAGGATCTTCGGCGTCCATTCCGGGTCCGGCCCATCATCGAAGGTCAGCGCGACCGTCTTGCCGTAATTGGCCCCGAATTGATGGATCACATAGCTGAGGGGAAGCTTCTGATAGCTTTCGTCGTCGATATCACCGGTATCGCGCTCAACCTCGAATTTGCGCAGGCCCGGCGCCGGTTCGGCATCGACGCGCAGCAATTCGCCGTCGCCTTCGTAATCGATGTCTTCAACCACGGAGATATTGTGCAGCGCTTTTGGTGCCGGCGCGCCGTAAGCACGGCCCATGACGGACCATAGCGAGGGGTCCTCGCTTCCCAGCCGCCACAGTGCGTAGCCGGCCGGGCGATAGGGATCGGCGGCATGGATTTCGTTGTAGGCGGTCACGCCATCGAGAAACCAGACCTCATGCCGGATCTTGTCGTCTTCGATATAGGAGAAATGCGGGTTGTTGGTGGCGCCATCAAAGGTGATACCGGCACCGGAATCATGGGCGGCGATCATCGCGGCCTGAAAGCTCAAACTGTCGACGCCGTTTCCGTTCCAGTCATAGGCATAACTGCCGAAGGCGACGATGGTGCGGGCCGGGTTGAGCACGCGCATGCGTTTGTCGAGCGTGGTCTCGAACCAGGATTGTCCGGCAATGCTGCCGGGGTCGCCCGCATCCGAATGCTGGTCGTAGGCCATCAGGATTGTGTAATCGACGGTACTCGCGATGGTCTTGAACGGCCATCTGGGATCGTCGAACGGGGCCGCGACCGCAATCACCCAGCCGCGTTCGGAAAATTCGGTCGAAAGTTCTTTCAGGAAGCGTTCCATGTCGCCATAGGCGCTTTCCGGAACCTCCTCGAAATCGACTGTCACGCCCTGCAGGCGATGCTGGGCAACGAATGTGGTGATGCCGTTCACCAGATTCGTGCGCCGCGCCGGATCGGCCAGCAGGCGGGCAAGTCCCGGCCCGTCCCATTTTCCCTGTGCCGCGTTCTGGATCACCGGAACGATGACCGCGCCGGGCTTGTTGCGCCGGACGAGGCCGTAAACATGCTTGTTGAAGCGGGTGGCCAGCGTGGCGTCGGGGCCCGTCAGGCTCATCCAGGTCGGCATCACCCAGTCGAGCCGCGGCAGCGACGCTTTCAGATCGTCATAGGCCGAAGGGTCCCAATCCGGGTAGAACGCGATCGACAGCGGGCGTCCGTCATGCGGGGCCATCGCGCTCGGCAGGATTTTCTTGCTGCGGGCGAATTTGTGGTGGCGTTCTTTCAGCGCCTCGGCCCGTGTGGCGCGGGCCTCCGCCGCCAGCCGCGCGGCAGAGTGCAACAGGCCGGGCGCCGCCGCCTTGTTTTCCAGATTGCTGGTTTTCACCGCGGTCATGCGGCCCGGAAGCTTGACGCTGCCGATATACGGCACCGCAAGCAGGCTGGTCAGGAATGCGGCGGCCAGCAGGGTACTGGCAATTGCCGCGGTCCAGCCCGCCAGCGACATCCATTTCGCCCGGCGCCCGCTGGCGTCGAAAAAGACCGGCTTGTTTGACATGATGGGTAAACCGGCGCTGGCCGATTGCTCCGTGCTGACGTCAGGATGGGGTCACGCCCAATGCCACGAAAATCTTGTCACGAAAATCTTGCTACGAAATTCTGTCACGCCATTCGCAGGTGAAATCCGATCCATGCCGTTTCGCACCAAGCCCGCGGTCAGCCGGATTATCCTGAGCCTCATTCTTGGTAGCGGGTTTGTCTTTTGTTTGGCAATCAACTGGCCGGGGCACCTATCTTACGATTCTTTAATGCAGTTGCTGGAAGGGCGGCAAGGCCGCTACGGCAACTGGCACCCGGCCGTCATGTCCTGGATGCTGGGCATTGCGGATTGGGCCCATCCCGGCGCCGGGCTGTTTACCCTGTTCGATCAGCTTTTGCTGTTCGGCACGCTTTCCGCCCTGCTTGCGTTCGCGCGCGGCCGCTTTCTTGCCGCCGGTCTTGTGGCGGTGGCGCTGATCGCCCTGCCGCAGACCGTTCTGTACCAGGCCATTGTCTGGAAAGACGTTCTGTTCGCCGATGCAGCCGTGGCGGGTTTTGCCGCTCTGGCTCTGGCTGCAAGGTTCTGGCCGCGGCGCGGGCTTCGCATCGGGCTGATCGGGATGGCTGTTCTGTTTCTGGTTCTGGCCGCCCTGGCCCGGCAGAACGGTATCCTGATGCTACTGGCTGGTGGTGTCACCCTTGGACTGGTCGCATCGCGGCTGACCCCCGGTTTCGGGTTGCGCTATGGCTTGCTGGCGCTATCCGGTGGCGTGGCCGCGCTGGTGCTTGCCGGCTTCGCCCTGTCGTTGCGCAGCGTTCCGGGTGGCGGAACGGGACAGGAAATCGCGCAACTGCAATCCTTCGATCTGGCCGGTGCGCTGGCAGCCGATCCGAATTTGCCGCTTGCGGTGTGGGACAAAAAGGCACCGGGGCTGGCGCGGGTCATGCGCCGGCAGGCACCGATCTATTACTCACCGGCGCGCAACGACACGCTGGCCCGTGCCGCAGATCTTCAGGATGCGCTGGACAATGCGGCACCGCATCTGATCACCGCCCAATGGCTGGATCTCATCCGCCATCACACCGGTCTCTATCTGAAAGTGCGCGCAGACGTGTTCTGGTGGACATTTTTCACCCCACGGATCGCGGCCTGTGTGCCCTTTGTCGTCGGTGTCGAGGGGCGGCCCTCCGATCTCAAGGCGTTGAACATGGTCCGGCGCTTCGATGGGCGCGATCGCGCGCTGGACAACTATGCCACCGCATTTACCGGCACACCGGTTTTTTCACATGCTGCATTCGCTCTGGTCGGGGTGATGCTTTTCGGAATTCTGCTCTGGCGCAGGCGCGCGGCCGATCTTGCCATGGCGGGCCTGATCGCCGGTGCATTTCTGTTCACGCTGAGTTTCTTTGTGCTCTCGCTCGCCTGCGACTACCGCTATCTCTATGTCCTCGATCTCGCGGTCATGGTGTGCGGTTTCTATCTGGCGCTGGATGGACGTTTGTCCGACACTGGGCGCGATAAGCAATCATAACATCGCACAACTGGAAGGATTTTCGCATGGATCTTCAGCTCAAGGACAAAGTGATTTTCGTCGCCGGCGGCAGCCGCGGCATCGGGCTCGGCATTGTCGAAGCCTGTCTTGCGGAAGGTGCGCGTGTCGGCCTTGCGGCACGGGGGCAGAAATCGCTGGACGAAACCATGGCGCGCCTCAGTGAAAAATACGGTGCCCAAAAGTTGTGGAGCTATTGCGGTGACATGCGCGCGACCGCCGATATCGAACAGGCACTGGCGGGATGTGAAAAGGCGCTCGGCCCCGTCTGGGGTGCGGTCGCCAATGTCGGGATTGATTCCGCACCGCTGGGCGTCGATCTCGACGATGAAACCTGGGATGGCGGGCTGTCGCAGAATCTGACCTCGGCGTTTCGGCTGGCCCGTACCGCCATCCGCCAGATGGGGCCGCGAAAGGAAGGCGCGCTTCTGCTGATCAGTTCGATTGCGGGGCTCGGCGCGCTGGGCACGCCGCTGACCTATGGCACGGCCAAGTCCGCCATCAATCACCTGACCAAGGAACTGGCGCGGCTGTGCGGCGCCGGTGGCATCCGCGTCAATGCCATCGCACCCGGCAACATCATTTTCCCCGGCGGGGATTGGGAAAAGCGCGCCACCGGTGAACGGGCGGAAGCCTGGCAGCGCTGGATCAAGCGCGAGGTTCCGATGCGCCGCTTCGGCCGGCCGGAGGAAATCGGCAGTGCCGCCGCCTTCCTGCTCAGCCCGGTGGCGAGTTTTGTCACCGGCGCCATCGTGCCGGTGGATGGCGGCCAGACCCGTTAAGAGAAACGCATCAAGGATGCGACGGGGGCGGGCAGATGTCCGCCCCCTTTTGTTTTGCCGTTTCGGAATCGCAAACGGTCCGTTGATGCGGCTCTTTCGGCGTGATGTGGGCGCGCCCGCTTTTCCGGCGCGCAAGACAATGATCGCACCGTGACATCCGCCGATAGAAGGCGCCTGCCGGATCGTGCCTCAGTGATCGTTTGTTGCCTTTCTTTCGGAAGCCGCCGCAACGCTTGAGTCGGTGCCGTGGGCGATGCAGATTTGACCTGTATCTCCCGCCGCTTGCCGGCGTTGGGCCGGCCATCCCCCGGGCTTTTGCGGATGCCCAGAAAGCTGTCGATGAAAAATCGCAAAGCTCTTTCCTTACGGATTCCCGAACCTGTCAGCCGCCCCGGCGACAGGCCCGATTTCAGCAAGATCGCGGTGCCAGAGGCCGGCACCGTGCGAAAGCCGCCCATCGATACCCGCGCCAATGAGGCGATGGATCTCGCCAACGGCCTGATCCGGGTGCTCAACCGCAAGGGTGAGGCGGTGGGGGCGTGGGACCCGAAACTCGATCCTGAAACGCTGCGCCGCGGTTTGAAAACCATGATCCTGACGCGCGCCTATGACGACCGCATGTTCCGCGCCCAGCGTCAGGGCAAAACCTCCTTCTATATGAAGTGCACGGGGGAGGAGGCGATTGCGATTGCGCAGGCCTTCGCGCTGGAACGCGACGACATGTGTTTTCCCTCGTACCGCCAGCAGGGTCTGCTGATCGCGCGCGGTTATCCGCTGGTTCAGATGATGAACCAGGTTTATTCCAACGCCGCCGACCCGTTGAAGGGGCGGCAATTGCCGATCATGTATTCCAGCAAGGCGCATGGTTTCTTCACCATCTCCGGCAATCTCGGCACACAGTTTCCACAGGCCGTGGGCTGGGCGATGGCGAGTGCCTACAAGGGCGATGACCGTATTGCCGCCACCTGGATCGGCGACGGCACCACGGCTGAAGGCGATTTTCATCAGGCGCTCAATTTCGCCAGCGTCTATCGCGCGCCGGTGATCCTGAATGTCGTCAACAATCAATGGGCGATTTCGAGTTATCAGGGTTTCGCCGGTGGCGAAGAAGCAACCTTCGCCGCGCGCGGGCTTGGTTATGGCATTCCCGGTTTGCGGGTGGACGGCAATGATTTTCTGGCTGTCTTTGCCGTCACCCAATGGGCGGCGGAACGCGCACGCTCCAATCTCGGGCCGACCCTGATCGAGCTTTATACCTATCGTGTCGAGGGCCATTCGACGAGTGACGATCCCAGCCGCTATCGCCCCTCGGAAGAAGCAAAGGCCTGGCCGCTGGGCGACCCCGTCATCCGCCTGAAAGACCATCTGATCCATCTGGGCGAATGGTCGGAAGAACGGCACGAGGCGGCTGAGAAAGAAGCGATGGACGAGGTGCGCGCCGCCAATACCGAAGCATCCGCCATCGGCACCTTGGGAAGCGGCAAGGCGCCCAGCGCGCGCGAAATGTTCGAAGGCGTTTACAAGGACATGCCCTGGCACCTGCGCCGCCAGCGCCAGCAATCGGGGGTGTGAAACGTGGCGGCGATGAACATGGTTTCGATGAATATGGTCCAGGCGCTCAATTCCGCCATGGACGTGATGCTGGGGCGAAACGAAGACGTGCTGATCTTCGGTGAAGATGTCGGCTATTTCGGCGGTGTGTTTCGCGCCACCGACCAGTTGCAGCGCAAATACGGCGTCACGCGCTGTTTCGATACGCCGATCGGTGAAGGCGGCATCGTGGCGGTGGCAATCGGGATGGCGGCTTACGGTCTACGCCCGGTGGTGGAGATTCAGTTCGCCGATTACATTTATCCCGCTTTCGATCAACTGGTCTCGGAAGCGGCCCGCATCCGCTACCGCTCGGCGGGGGATTTCACTGTGCCGATGACGGTGCGCACGCCCTATGGCGGCGGTATTTTCGGCGGGCAAACCCACAGCCAAAGCCCGGAAGCCTTGTTCACCCATGTCACGGGCTTGAAAACCGTGGTGCCATCCACGCCTTACGATGCCAAGGGTCTTCTGATCAGCGCGATTGAAGACGAAGATCCGGTGATCTTTCTGGAACCGAAGCGGATTTATAACGGCCCGTTCGATGGCTATCACGACCGCCCGGTGCAGCCCTGGTCGAAACACCCTGCGAGCCAAGTGCCGGAGGGCTATTACACCGTGCCGCTGGGCAAGGCGAATGTGGTGCGCGAAGGCGGCGATGTCACGGTGCTGGCCTATGGCACCATGGTGCATGTGGCGCAGGCCGCGGCGCGCGATGCCGGCATTGATGCAGAGGTGATCGACCTGCGCACGCTGATCCCGCTCGACATCGAAACCATTGTGCAATCGGTGGAAAAGACCGGGCGCTGCGTGGTGGTGCACGAAGCAACGCTGACGTCGGGCTTCGGTGCGGAGTTGACCGCGCTGGTGCAGGAACATTGCTTCTATCATCTGGAAGCACCGGTTGAGCGCGTTGCCGGTTGGGACACACCTTACCCGCACGCCTTCGAGTGGCAGTATTTCCCGGGGCCGAAACGCATTGGCGAAGCCATGCGCCGTGTGATGGAGGGGTGAATGGGGCATTACGTCTTCAAACTTCCCGACGTGGGTGAAGGCACCGCCGAAGCGGAGATCGTCGCCTGGCACGTGAAGATCGGCGACCGGGTGGAAGAGGATCAGAACCTTGTCGATGTGATGACAGACAAGGCGACGGTGGAAATGACCTCGCCCGTCACCGGCACGATCCTCGCCTTGCATGGCGAACCGGGCGAGATGGCGCCGGTTGGCGCGCCGCTGGTGGAGCTTGAGGTGGAAGGGGCTAACGGTACAAAGCCGGCGGCAGCGTCGGAACCGGCAGCGCCGTCACCGGATGAAGCGGCTGTGCAAGCCGATGATGCTTCGATAACGCGTGAGGAAAAGCCGCCGCGCGAGAAAAAACCGGGAACTGCGGCGGTTGCATCCGCGACCATTGCGGCCGCACCGGGTGCCCCGCCAAAGGGGGCACAATCGCAGAGACAGATCGCACAAAGGGCACCGGCGTTTGCCGTGCGCACACTGGGCGCGCGCCCGCTTGCCTCGCCTGCCGTTCGCAATCGTGCACGCGAACTGGGTGTGGCGTTGCAGTTCGTACCGGGAACGGGCCCGGCCGGGCGCATCAGCCACGACGATCTCGATGCCTTTGTCGCCGACGGCGGCACGCAAGGGACGCAACATGCGCGCAGGCCCCGCAGCCCGGCGCGCGATGTGGTGGAAGAGGTCAAGATCATCGGCCTGCGCCGCAAGATCGCGGAGAAGATGCAGGATGCCAAGCGCCGGATTCCGCATTACGCCTATATCGAAGAAGTGGATATGACGGCGCTGGAAACCCTGCGCGCCCATCTGAACGCAGGCAAAGCGGAAGATCAGCCGAAGCTGACCCTATTGCCTTTCCTGATCCGCGCCCTGGTGCGCGCGCTGCCGGAATTCCCGCAGATCAATGCCCGCTTCGACGATGATGCGGGAATTGTGCATCGCCACAGTGCGGTTCACGCCGGCATCGCGACGCAAACCGTCAACGGCTTGATTGTGCCGGTGGTCAAACATGCCGAAGCCCGCGATGTCTGGGATCTGGCCGCCGAAATCGCGCGCCTTGCGGCGTTGACGCGCGACGGCAAGGCCAGCCGGGAGGAGTTGACCGGCTCCACTATCACCATCACCAGTCTTGGTGCTTTGGGCGGGGTGGCGACCACACCGGTGATCAATCATCCTGAAGTCGCGATCATCGGGCCGAATGCGATCATCGAGCGGCCGGTGGTGCGCGACGGACAGATCGTGATCCGCAAGATGATGAATCTGTCTTCCTCTTTCGATCATCGCGTGGTCGATGGGTTTGATGCCGCCTCCTTCATTCAGCGCGTCAAAACCATGCTGGAAAATCCGGCCACGATATTCATGGATTGAGCTATGGCCGAAACCCTTCATACCGGATTGTTGATCGTGGGCGGCGGGCCCGGCGGCTATGTCGCCGCCATTCGTGCCGGCCAGCTTGGCATCGACACCACGCTGGTGGAGGCGGACCGTCTGGGTGGTACCTGCCTGATCCGCGGTTGCATTCCGTCGAAGGCGATCATCCATATGGCCGGCCGGTTCGAAGCAATGCTGCGCGCCAGCCATGGCGGCATGCCCGGCGTCACGTTGCCTGCGCCGCCGCAACTGGATTTTGCGGCAACCGTGGCGTGGAGAGACGGCATTGTCGATCGCCTGAACAAGGGCGTGACGGCCCTTCTCAGACGGGCAAAGGTGCGGGTGCTGCCGGGCTGGGCTGTCTTCCGCGATGGCAAAAGCTGCACGGTTTCGGGCCCCGGCGGGGAATGGGATATCACCGCCGAGCATGTGCTGCTTGCCACCGGTTCGCTGCCGGTGGAATTGCCCTTCCTGCCTTTCGGCGGCGATATGCTGTCTTCGACGGACGCGCTGGCGCTTGACACATTGCCGAAAAATCTCGCCGTGATCGGTGCGGGTTATATCGGCCTCGAACTCGGCATCGCGTTCCGCAAGCTGGGTGCGAACGTCACGGTGGTGGAGGCGACGGATCATATCCTGCCGCAATACGATGCGGCGCTCAGCGATCCGGTGCGCAAATGGCTTTCCCGCAATGGCGTGGAACTGCATCTTTCCGCGCGTGCCAAGGGCCGCAATGGCAACGCGCTTGTGGTCGAATTGCAGGACGGCACGCTGAAAGACGTTCCGGCGGACAAGGTCCTTGTCACGGTGGGGCGGCGACCCAATACGGAAGGCTGGGGTCTGGAGAACATGGCGGTCGATATGACCGGTCCCTTTGTGAAGGTGGATGATCAGTGCCATACCTCCATGCGCAATGTCTGGGCCATTGGCGATCTCGCCGGCGAACCGATGCTGGAACACAAGGCTGCTGCACAAGGTGAACTGGTGGCGGACATCATTGCCGGCAGCAGGCGGCATTTCGAACCGGCCGTGATTCCGGCGGTCTGTTTCACCGAACCGGAAATCGTCAGCGTCGGCATGCTGCCCACGCCGGAAACGGAAAAGGATAAAAACATCATCACGGCCCAGTTTCCCTTTGCCGCCAATGGCCGCGCGCTCAGCATGGAAGCGGGTGACGATGGCGGTTTCGTGCGCGTGCTGGCCCGCGCCGACGATCATCGCATTTTGGGGATTCAGGCTGTCGGGGCTCATGTCGCCGAACTGTCGGGCGAATTTTCGCATGCACTCGAAATGGGTGCGCTGCTGGAAGATGTGGCCGGCACGATCCACGTTCACCCGACCCTGGGTGAGGCATTTCACGAGGCGGCGTTGCGCGCGCTTGGCCACGCCATTCACATCTGAGGTGCAAACGATTCAGGCGGTGTAGAGCGGTTTGCCGCGTGCGTAACTGCGCCGGCAGGGCAGGGCGCCCGCCCAATAAGAAAGCTCCGCCGGACTTTCGATCTCCCACACCGCGATGTCGGCATCTTTCCCGGCTTCCAGCGTGCCGGTCACGGCTGACAGGCCCAGGGCGCATGCCGCGTGCACGGTCATTCCGGCCAAAGCTTCTTCCGGTGTCAGGCCGAAACAGCAGCAGGCGAGATTCATCGCCGCCAATGGCGACAGCAGCGGCGATGTGCCGGGATTGCAGTCGGTGGCAATTGCGATGGCCACATTGTGCTGGCGGAACAGCGCCACCGGCGGCTTTTGTGTTTCGCCCAGATGTACAAAGGCACCGGGCAGAAGCACCGCAACCGTGCCGGCATGGGCAAGCGCCGCCGCCCCTTCCGCATCGCAATGTTCGAGATGATCGGCGGAAAGCGCGCCATACGCCGCCGCCAGCTTGGCGCCATGGCCGTTCGTCAACTGGTCCGCATGCAGGCGCACGGGAATGTTCCGCGCCCGCGCCGCATCGAAGAATGCGCGCACATCGGTTTCATCGAAGGCGATGGTTTCAAGGAAGGCATCGGCACTGTCGCAAAGCCCGGCTTCGACCACACGTGGCAGGAAGTTGGAAATCACCTGCGCCACGTAAGCGCGCCGGTCCCCGGCGTAATCCGGCGGCACCGCGTGCAGGCCGAGATAGGTCGCGTGAACGCGCACACCTGCCTTGCGCCCCAGCAGGCGCGCGGCCGACAACATGCGCATTTCGCTTTCTGCGTCCAACCCGTAACCGCTTTTGATTTCGATGGTCGTCAACCCGTCGCGGATCATGCGGGCCAGGCGCATTTCGGCCCCCGCCGCCAGGTCGTCAATACCGGCCGCGCGCGTCGCCCGCACGGTGGAGAGAATGCCGCCGCCGCCCCGTGCAATCGCCTCGTAACTGGCGCCGTTCAGGCGCGCCTCGAACTCCTCCACCCGGTTGCCCGCGAAGATGAGATGTGTGTGGCAATCGATCAGGCCCGGCGTGACCCAGCGCCCGTCCAGACGCTCGACAATATTCGATCCTGAAATCGCACTTTGCGGCAATTCCGCTTGCGGCCCGGCATAAAGAATGCGGCCGCCGCCGATCAGGATCGCACCATGCTCTACCACGCCGTAAGGCACGCCGGTTTTCGCCATGGTGGCAAGCCGACAATCGAGCAACAGGCGGTCAGCGTGCATGATGGGTGCTTGCGTGACGAATTCAGCCGCGCTTAGCTAAACGCCAAAGACGGGATCGGCGCAACATGATGCGTCTTCATGCACCGGCCGCACGGCTTGCCACGGGATGGGCTTCGAACGTCCGGCTTGAGATCGCGACGGATGGCACCTTCTCCGCCGTGACACCGGATGCGCCTGCGGGCGATGCGGTCGTGCTTTCCGGTCCGGTGGTTTGCGGCATGCCCAATCTGCACAGCCATGCTTTTCAGCGTGCGATGGCGGGGCTGGCGGAATTGCGCGGGCCTGCAGATGACGATTTCTGGTCGTGGCGGGAAACGATGTACCGCTTTCTGGCACAGCTTTCGCCTGAAGATGTGGAAGCGATTGCGGCACAGGCCTATGTCGAGATGATCCGCGCCGGTTACACGCGCGTTTGTGAATTCCACTATCTGCACAATGATCGCAATGGCGCGCCCTATGCCGATCCCGCCACCATGGCGATGGCGCATTTGCGTGCGGCGCGGAAGGCGGGCATCGCCATCACGCTGGTGCCGGTGCTTTATACCTCCGGCGGTTGCGGCGGCCGCCCGCTGACACCGGGCCAGGTCCGTTTTGCCATTTCACCGCTGCAATTGATCCGGCTTGTGGCCGTACTGGATCAGGCCGTGAAAAATGAGCCCGATTGGGCCGTGGCGGTTGGCGTTCACTCGGTCCGCGCCGCACGGAGCGAGGAGATCGCCGCCGTGGCGCAGGAATTTCGCGGCCGTGCCTTTCACGTTCATGTGTCCGAACAGCGGCGCGAGGTGGAGGAGTGTATCGCCTGGTGCGGCCGCACGCCGGTGGCGCAACTTGCCGAAACGGCCGGCCTCAATCGTCATTGGAATCTTGTGCACGGCACGCATATCGGAACAGAAGAAATCCGGATGGTCGTCAATGCCGGGGCCTGCATCACCTTGTGCCCCTCGACGGAAGGCAATCTCGGCGATGGATTGTTTCCGGCCGGGCAATATCAGACACTCGGCGGCATGTTTGGCATCGGCACCGACAGCCAGATAACCATCGACCCGCGAGAGGAATTGCGCTGGTTCGAATATGGCCGCCGCCTCAGCCGCGAACGCCGCGTGCTGTCGGCCGATGCGGACATTCCCAATGCCGGTGCATGGTTGTGGCAACACGCGGCCCAGGGCGGCGAAGCGGCTTGTGCCGCGCCGGTGGGGCGGATCGCGCCGGGCGCACGCGCCGATTTTCTGGTGCTGGATAGCGATGCGCCTGCGCTTTACGGCCGTGAAGGCGATGCCTTGCTCGATTCCTTCGTGTTTGCGGCGGCGCCCGGCGGGACTATTCGCGAGGTCTGGTGCGGCGGGCGCAAAGTGGTGTCGGACGGGCGCCACCCTGCCGAAGATGACGTGGCCCATGCCTATCGCACAGCGCTTTCCCGCCTATTGCGGAGGTGAGATGTGACAGCCGCCAATGCACGCCTGATCCGCAGCCCGCGCGGGCCGGAAATTTCCGCGAAATCCTGGCTGACCGAAGCGCCCTTGCGCATGCTGATGAACAATCTGGACCCCGATGTCGCCGAACGGCCGGAGGATCTGGTGGTCTATGGCGGCATCGGCAAGGCTGCGCGCAACTGGCAGGCGTTTGACCGCATCGTTGCCACGTTGCGCGCGCTGGAGGGCGATGAAACGCTGCTGGTGCAATCGGGCAAGCCGGTGGGCGTGTTCAAAACCCATGCCGATGCGCCGCGGGTTCTGATCGCCAATTCCAATCTGGTGCCGAAATGGGCGGATTGGGCGCATTTTCACGAACTCGATCGCCAGGGCCTGATGATGTACGGGCAGATGACCGCGGGTTCGTGGATCTACATCGGCAGCCAGGGCATCGTTCAGGGCACCTATGAGACGTTCGTCGAGATGGGCCACCGTCATTATGGCGGCGATCTTTCCGGGCGCTGGATTCTGACCGCGGGCCTTGGCGGCATGGGTGGGGCACAACCTTTGGCGGCAACGCTGGCCGGCGCCTCGATGCTCGCGATCGAATGCAATCGCAGCCGGATCGAACGGCGGCTGGAAACACGCTATCTCGATTGCGTGGCCGAAACGCTGGACGATGCGCTCAACCGCATCGAGCACGCCACACGGGAGAAACGTCCGATCTCGGTCGGTCTTCACGCCAATGCGGGTGAGATTTTGCCCGAACTGGTTCGCCGCCATGTGTGCCCGGATGCGGTGACCGATCAAACCTCCGCCCATGATGTGCTGAACGGCTATCTTCCCATCGGCTGGACCATGGCGGAATGGGAAGCCAGGCGGGCAAGCGATCCGGCCGCCGTCATCGCTGCGGCGCAAGGCTCCATCCGCACCCATGTGGAAGCGATGCTGGAATTCCATCGCCGCGGCATTCCGGTGTTCGATTACGGCAACAATATCCGCCAGGTGGCGAAGGATGCCGGGCTTGCCGACGCCTTTGCTTTTCCGGGTTTTGTACCGGCCTATATCCGCCCGCTGTTCTGCCGCGGTATCGGCCCGTTCCGCTGGGCGGCATTGTCCGGCGATCCGGACGATATTTACCGCACCGATGAAGCGGTCAAAGCGCTGCTGCCGGAGGATGCGCATCTGCATCACTGGCTCGATCAGGCGCGCGCCCGCATCGCGTTTCAGGGCCTGCCGGCGCGCATCTGCTGGGTGGGGTTGGGCGACCGCCATCGTATCGGCCTCAAATTCAACGCCATGGTGGCATCCGGCGAATTGAAGGCGCCGGTGGTGATCGGGCGCGATCATCTCGATTCCGGCTCTGTCGCCAGCCCCAATCGCGAAACCGAAGCGATGAAAGATGGCAGCGATGCGGTATCGGACTGGCCGCTGTTGAATGCGCTGCTCAACACGGCGAGCGGTGCGACCTGGGTTTCGCTGCATCATGGCGGCGGTGTCGGCATGGGCTATTCGCAGCATGCGGGCATGGTGATCGTCTGCGACGGCAGCGACGATGCCGCCCGCCGCATCGCGCGGGTGTTGTGGAACGATCCGGCCAGCGGTGTGATGCGCCATGCCGATGCGGGGTATGATGCCGCGCGCGATTGTGCGCGGACGTTCCATCTCAATCTGCCATCGCTGGACCTGCCATGAAAAAATTTGCACTCGAAATCGGTGCGGCGCCGCTCAGGCTTTCGGCCATGCGCATGGCGCTGGAAAACCCGGTCTCCATTACCATCGCACCGCCCGCGCTGGCCGCGGTGGAGGAGAGCGCGGCCTCCCTTTCCCGCCTGGTGCGTGAAGGCCGCACCGCCTATGGCGTGAACACCGGCTTCGGCATTCTGGCGCAGACGCGAATTGAACCGGATCAGCTCCGGCAATTGCAGCGCAATCTGGTTCTGTCGCATGCCGCGGGTGTTGGGCCGTTGCTGCCCGATGAAATCGTGCGCCTGATCATGGTTTTGAAACTGGCCGGGCTGGCGCGCGGCGCCTCCGGCGTGCGGCCTCAGGTGATGCAGGCGATCACGGCGTTCCTGGAGCATGAGATTTATCCTTGTGTCCCTGCGCAAGGCTCCGTCGGTGCCTCGGGCGATCTGGCGCCGCTTGCACATATGAGCGCGGCGTTGATCGGTGTCGGCGATGTGCGGGTAAAGGGTGAAACGGTGCCGGTGGGAAAGGCGCTTCAGCAGGCGGGGCTGAAACCGCTTGAACTGGGCGCGAAAGAGGGGCTCGCCCTGTTGAACGGCACGCAAGCCTCCACCGCCATGGCGCTTGCCGGTCTGTTCGCGGCGGAGGATGCGTTTGCTGCCGCGCTTGCGTCCGGCGCGCTGTCGACCGACGCGTTGCAGGGCAGCACCGCCCCCTTTGATGAGCGCCTGCATCTGTTGCGCGGGCATGACGGGCAGATCGCGGTGGCGGCGGCGTTACGCGCGCTGCTGAAGGACAGTATGATCCGCCAATCGCACATCGATTGCGACCGGGTGCAGGACCCTTATTCCCTGCGCTGTCAGCCACAGGTGATGGGCGCGGTGCTCGACCTGTTGCGCTTTTCCGGCCGCACGCTCGAAACCGAAGCCAATGGCGCCACCGACAATCCGCTGGTGTTTGCCGGGCAGGACGAAGTGATCTCCGGCGGGAATTTCCATGCCGAGCCGGTGGCGTTCGCCGCCGATCAGATCGCGCTGGCCTTGGCCGAAACCGGCTCGCTGGCCGAACGCCGCATCGCCATTCTGGTGGACCCGAAGATGAGCGGCCTTCCCGCCTTTCTGGTGCGGGAGAAGGGGCTCAACTCCGGTTTCATGATCGCACAGGTGACGGCCGCGGCGCTGGTTTCGGAAAACAAGATGCTGGCGCATCCGGCCAGCGTCGATACCATCCCCACCTCAGCCGGACAGGAGGATCACGTGTCGATGGCCGCGCATGGGGCGCGGCGCCTGTTGCAGATGGGCGAAAACACCACCAACGCGATCGCAATCGAGCTTCTGGCCGCCGCACAGGGTATCGATTTTCACCGCCCCTTGCGCAGTTCGGCGTTGCTGGAGGATCTGCTGGCGCATCTGCGCGGCGAAATCCCGGCCTATGATCATGACCGCTTCTTCGCGCCCGATATTGCGCGCGCCGCCGCCCATATCCGCGATGGCTATTATCGCCGGGCGCTGGCGCACGTGCTCGACATGTTCGGCGAATGAGCGACGCGCGCTATACCTATCATCAAGGCACCGGCCCGCTGGTGGTCAGCTTTCCCCATGTCGGCACCTATCTGCCGGATGAGATCGCCGCCACGATGACGGATGCGGGCCGCGCCGTGGCCGATACCGATTGGCATGTGCATCTGCTTTACGGCTTTCTGGAAAATGGCGATGCCACGCGCCTCATCGCCACACATTCGCGTTATGTGGCGGACTTGAACCGCGATCCTGAGGGCGGGCTGCTTTATCCGGGAAAGTTCGAGACCGGCGTTTGCCCGGTTGCGAGTTTTGGCGGCCAACCGCTCTACAAACCGGGTTGTGCACCCGATGCCGGTGTGGTCGCCCGGCGCATCCGCGAATACTGGCAGCCTTATCATCGACAACTCGCCGCGGCCCTTGTGCGCGCAAAAGCGGTGCATGGCTATGCGCTGTTGCTGGATGCGCATTCCATTCTCTCGCACCTGCCGCGCCTGTTTGAAGGGCGTCTGCCGCAGCTCAATCTCGGCACCGCGGATGGAAAAAGCTGCGCGCCGGCCATTGCCGATGCGGCGATGGCGGTCTTTTCGGGCCAGAACCGTTTCAGCTCGGTGAAGAACGGCCGCTTCAAGGGCGGCTATATCACCCGGCATTATGGCCGGCCGCGGGATCGTGTTCACGCTCTGCAGCTTGAAATCGCGATGGACGCCTATCTGGATGAGGAAAATCCGGTCGTCTTTGATGTCGCCCGTGCGGCACCGCTGCAAAACGTCTTGCAGGATTTTGTCGCTGCGATCGGCGAAGCCGCGCACCGTTAGCCCGTCATTGTGCGGGCTTTTCAATTTCCGGTTCGTCGAGGATCAGCACCGGCGCCGTATCGCGCGGGAAGGGCGTTGCCGCTTCCGCACGCGCGACAATCGCATCGAGCACCGCTGTATCCTCCCAAGGCGCATCGTGATAGGCCTGATGCAGATAGGGGCTTTGTGCATCGCGCAACCATTCCTGCGGAAACAGGGCAATCAGATCCCGGTCCGCAACGGCCGGGCGGGCCGGGCAGCTGTTCCCGGTTGCCGCGCGCGTCAGCGCCGCGATCAGATCGCGCTCCGGCCCCAATGCCAGATGCGCGTTCTGCGTTGCATAGGGCGTGATTTCGGTCAGATACAGGCTGCCGTCTTCGCCGCGGATGAACTCAAGTCCGTGCAGGCCGGAAAGACCGAACTTCGCGGCGATCTCGCAGGCCGCGTCGATCATGTCTGGCGCATCGGTGGTGCGAAGAACGCTGGGTGGGCCGAAGCTGCCGCGTGCCGCCACCACATCGGCACAGAGGGCACCCACCACATCGCCATTCCAGGCGGCAACGCTGCAGGTCGCATTGTGACCAGCGATCACGCGTTGCACACAGATTCCGGTCGGGCCGGGCTGCAGAATATCCCACCAATAACCGGCATCGCGGCGGCGCAGCGCGCGCACGGCCTTGCCGAGCGGTGATGCAAGATGTGAAAGCTTGCGGAATGCGGCGCGGGCTTCCGCCACATCGTTTGCGATGACGATGCCGTCGTCACCCCAACTGCCGTCCAGCTTGATCGCGGCGGGAAAGCCCGTTTCTGCCACGGCCTGCTCCAGCGCCTGTGGATTGGAGACCGCGATGGTGAGCGGTACCGCGATGCCCAGCGCCCGCCCCGCCTCCAGCGACTGGCTGCGCGAGAGCAAAATGGGATAGGTGCGCGTTTCCCCCAGCGAGCGCGCCAGCGTGCCCGCCGTTTCGGCCGTGATCGCCCGCAAGGCCAGCAATTGCCGCAACGCACGGTCATCGCATGGCACGATCAGATCGGGTTCGGCCGTTTCGATTACGCGCTGCAGGATGAATTGCGGTCCCCACGGCTGATAGGGGTGAAACGTACCGAGATGGCGGCTTTTCCCGGCGGCATGGCCGGGCGGGGCCAACACATCAATCCGCCAGCCGCAATCGGCAAAGGCCGCGGCCAGCCGCGCAGCCGTCGCCCACATCACGCTCGTGACCAGAAGCACCTTGTTTGTCATGGCGGGGTCTGTCATGGCGGGCAACCTAGACCGGCTTTCTCAACCAAGCATGAAACCGTGACATGGCTTCCGAAGAAATCCGGCCGCGGGTCTGGGTCGCGTATGGGGACAAAAGCGGAATGTCCCATTATGGTACACTATACCGGTTGCGGCGCCGTCAACCGGCATGGTTTTGCCTCAGCGCCATGATCGCGGCGCGGGCGAGAATTTTCAGGTCCAGTCGCAGGCTGGCGTTGTGCGCATACCAAAGATCGAACGCAACCTGTTTGCGCATCGCCGCAACGGTCATGGCCTCCCCGTGCAGGCCGTGGATCTGCGCCCATCCGGTGACACCCGGCATCATGCTCTGGCGCCGTTCGTAATTGCCGATCAGGCCGGAAAAGAAGTGATCATGCGCCACCGTGTGCGGTCGCGGCCCGACCAGGGACATCTCACCGGCGATGACGTTGAAAAGCTGCGGCAGCGCGTCAAGGTTCTGCCGCCGCAACATCTGGCCCGCGCGGGTCACCAGTTCGTCTGTATCGTTTCCGGGCTCTTGCCGGGTGCGGAATTTGAGGATGGTGAACGGCTTGCCGCGATAGCCGAGCCGCTGCTGGCGAAAGAAAATCGGCCCCCGCGAATCCAGTATCACCCACAATGCGATGGCACACATGGTGGGCGCGGCAAGGATCAGCAATGCTGTTGCGATGATGAGATCGATCATGCGTTTCAACCGGCGTTGCGTGGGCGTCAGTGCCGCGGGCGTTTCGGCTTCCACCGCTTCGCGCCCCGGTACCAGCCGGGCGGGAAGCGGCAGCGCCTCAAGCCCGTGTTGCAGGGCGGCGAGGCGCGCACGCGGAAACCCGTCCACGGCGAGGAGAATTTCGCATCCGCCTGCCGTGCCGGTACCGGCCATGCTGGCAGAGGCGGCGATGCGATAAAGCGCGTTGGTCAGCGTTTGCGGCCATTCCGCCTCTGCGCAACCGGCATCGATGCTGACGCTGGCGATGTCGCTGTGGCCATTGCGGCGCAAGCGCCGGGCAATGCGGTTCAGGCTGTCGGATGTGCCCGCACCGGCCAGGATAATCGGATGTCCGGTGACGCCCGTTTGCGGCTGACGTTTGAGTAGCAGGGCCGGCGCGCCCCTGCGGGCTGCGAAAACCGCCACAAATCCGCAGACGAAAAAGCTGCCCAGCAGCGGCAATGTCAGCGCAGGTGCCGGCGCCAGAATGTGCCAGGTGACGGCCAGGGGCCAGAACGCGGCCAGCCACACCGCGCAAAGCTCCCACCATTGGCCGCTGCCGTCTGCCGCATAAGGGCCCTGTTGCGTTTCGATCAGCCGCATCAGGCCGCAGAACAGGGCGGAAACCAGAACCCCGTTGGCAAGCAGAATGCCGGCGCCGGTAAGCCATGCGCCATGCCACGCCGGTGTGGCGGCAAGAACGATCGCACCTGAAATGGCGCTGGCCGCGATGATCGCCACGGTTTCCAGCGCGGTGTAGAGCCAGGCTTCTGTGCTGCGATCCTGCGCCAGCAGGCCGGTGTGCGCCTCGCTGCCGTCGTGACCGGCCGGCCGCCGCCCGAAACGGCGCAAGCTTTGCGCAAGTCCTGCATGCCCGCCGGGCATATCGTTGGAAATCGTCATCCTGCCGCTGGCCTTCCGGTGTTCCGCTTTTGCCGTTCACCATGGCCCGTGCAGAAGCCGCGCCAGAAAACGGCAGAAAAACTGTCTCAATTCGGGAAGGTGGCGGTGGCCAGAACGCGGACGTTAAGTTATTATTAACTATAATATATTTGTGATTCCAAAGGATTACCACGCAAGTGCGGCCGCGCGCCTGCGGCGGGTTTAACCGTTTCAGGCTGGCACGAAGTTAGGCCGCGATCTTGTCGTTTTCGAATATTGCGCCCGGCGGCGGTGTGGGGCTGTAAACCAGCACCGGGCCGCTCAGCCCGCGCCCGCGGCGGCACATCTTCAGGCCGATCTCGTTGATCGGGAAGGTCAGCGCCATGCAGGTGCCTTCGCCATATTCGTAAGGCTCGCCCAGCTTGTTCACGCCATCGCCCAGCGCCAGCATGATCGGCAGGAAATACATGTCCGACACCACGCTGTAATCGGTCAGCCCTTTCGCCAGCCCATATTCAAGCTGCGCGGCCAGCAATTCACCGGCGGCCATCGTGCGTTCGCGCTTGTCGGTGACGGCCTCGCTGACATAGCAGCGGGTCATTTCATAGATTTTCTCGTCATTGGGGATCGCACCCGATGTCACCACATGCGCAAACACATCGCGCATCAGATGCGGTTTGTTGGTCGGGATCAGGCGCACCGCACCCTCTACACTGCCGTTTTCCGCCAGCTTCATCAGATAGACGGCTTCGGCATTGTCGAACTGGTCGATTTCGCGCCCGTCGGGCCGGGCCAGCGCCTTCCAGCCACGTTTGTCGACATAGACCCGGTGGCGCTGCCGGTACATCTCTTCCAGCTGCGTCTCGAATGCGTCGCGGTTCCTGCGGTCCACAAGGTAAATCACGGTTCCTGCCCCCTGTTTATGCGCCCAATATAGGGTTAGCAGAATATTGCCAATTTTATCCACGCTTTAACCTTAAGGGCGAGGACAAAGTTGCGGCGGCTGGCCCTGGCGGCCGGAACCGGCCGGATGGCGCTGGCGTTGTTCAAACGAGGGCCCTGATCCATCCGGGAGATTTGCCGATGCCGCGTGGCGACAAGTCCAGCTACACCACCAAACAGAAGCGTCAGGCCCGCCATATCGAAAAGGGCTACGAAGATCGCGGTGTTTCGGAAGACGAAGCGGCGCGCCGAGCCTGGGCGACCGTCAACGCCGAAACCGGTGGCGGAAAAAAATCCGGCTCCGGCCGGGGCAAGAAGACCAACACCGCGCCATCGAAAAAGGGTGGGCGTCTTGGCGGCAAGGCATCGGCGGCGCGGTCCGCGGCGGCGCGTTCACGCTCGGCCAAAAAGGCTGCGGCGACCCGCAAGCGGCATGCTGCACAACGGGGCCACTGACGATTATTTAATTTGGGCTTGAGGGGCGGTTTGCTGCTCGGGGCATGGATAGCCAGGAGCGGCTGAAGCTTTCAGGATACCGCATGTCGAAAGAGGCTTTGCTTGAAACCCTGAAGCGCGACCCGGCGCGCTATTTCCGCAATCCGGCCAATGTCGTGCGCGACCGCCGCCTGACCAATCGCGAGCGGGCGGAGATTTTGCGCGCCTGGGCGCAAAGCCTCGAAGCGACAGCGGATATGGGCGCGGATGCCGCGTCTCTGCTTTCGCAATTGCAGGAAGCCCAGGCCACGATCGAAAAAACACCGGAACGGCGCAGCGGCTGATCCGTGCGCCCGCACTCCGCACTCCATAACCGCGCGCGCCGCGCGATCCGCGGTGTTTTCGCCTTCCACAGCATCTCTGCTACGAAGGTGCGGGCTCTGCTGCCAAGGCGATGGTGACGCATGCTTTGCGGGTGGCGTTCCGGCAGTATTCAACTTCGCGTATAAGATTTGCGCAAGACAAGGGATCCTATACGCATGGCGGTTCCGGGCGCGACCATCGCCGCGGCCCCTTTCGAGGTGGAAAAGAGCACGCAGCTTGAATTGTCGGTGGTTCTGCCGACGTTCAAGGAACGCGCCAATGTCGCCGAGATGATCGCCAGACTGGACGCGGCGCTCAAAGACTGCCGCTGGGAAGCGATTTTCGTCGATGACAATTCGCCGGATGGAACCGCCGATGCGGTGAAGGCGATTGCGCGGCATGACGGGCGCGTGCGTTGCATCCGCCGTGTCGGACGCCGCGGGCTCGCGGGCGCGTGCATCGAAGGTATTCTTTCTTCCAGCGCACCGTTCGTGGCGGTGATGGATGCCGATTTGCAGCATGACGAAACGCTGCTGCCCGGAATGCTCGACGTGCTGCAGGAAGGCGAGGCCGATCTGGTCGTGGGCAGCCGCTATATCGGCGGCGGAAGTGCGGCTTCCCTTGGCGACAGCCGTGGCTTCATCAGCCAGTTTGCGACCACCATCGCGCGCACCGTTCTCGGCATTTCGCTCAGCGATCCGATGAGCGGTTTTTTCATGATGCGGCGCGACCGCTTCGATCCCCTGGCCGGCCGTCTGCAGCCGGTGGGGTTCAAGATCCTGCTCGATATCGTGACAACGGCAGGCGGCAGTCTTCGCATTCGCGAACTGCCATTCGTGTTCCGCACCCGCCATGGCGGTGAGAGTAAATTCGATTCGCAGGTGGGTCTGGAATATCTGGGCCTGCTGCTGACCAAATCGACCGGCGGGCTTGTCGATCCCCGTTTCATTTTTTTCATGCTGGTCGGTACCACGGGGCTGGCCGTGCATCTGGCCACGCTGAAGATTGCGCTTTACTTCGTCCTGGCCTTTCCGGTGGCGCAGACCATCGCCACCCTGGTTGCGATGACCAGCAATTTTCTGCTCAACAATGGCCTCACCTATCGCGACCGGCGCTTGCGCGGCCTGGCCATGTTCAAGGGTTTTGCCGGTTTCTGTGCCATTGGCGCGGTGGGTGCGGTGACCAATGTCGGTCTTGCGTCCTGGCTTTATCACGAACGGCCGATCTGGTGGGTGGCGGGCGCGGCGGGCGCGGTGATGGGGGCCTTATGGAATTACGCCATGTCGAGCCTGTTCGTGTGGCGGGCGCGTTAAGCGCGCGCTGGCCGCACGCGCTTCTGGCCGCCGTCGTCGTTCTTACGCTTTTGCGCTTTGCTGCCGGTGCGGTACTGCCGCTGTCGGCGGATGAAGCCTATTACTGGCTGTGGTCGCGTCATCTTGCGGCGGGCTATTACGATCATCCGCCATTGATCGCGTTTGCCATCCGGGCTGGTACGGCCTTGTTCGGCAATACCGCCTTCGCGATCCGCTGTGCCGGTCTTGCCCTCTCGGTGGCGGCAAGCTGGGCGGTATGGCAGACGGCAAAACTCACGCTGCCGGAACGGCCCGCGGCGGCATGGGCCTGCCTCTTTTTCAATCTCACCTTGATGGTGGCGGTGGAGGCGATGGCGGCCACGCCCGATGCGCCGGTAATCGCGGCTGCCGCGTTCTTTCTCTATTTCCTTGCGCGGGTGGAGGCCGGTCACGGCGGGCAATGGTGGCTGGCCGCCGGTATCGCGGCCGGCATTGGCCTGCTCTCCAAATACACCGCGTTGTTTTTTGGCGCCGGTGCATTGGTCTGGCTGCTGGCCGACCCGCGCGGCAGGCGCTGGCTGCTTTCGCCATGGCCTTATGCCGGCGGCCTGATCGCGCTGCTGATTTTTTTGCCAAACCTGTTGTGGAATGCCCGCCATGACTGGATGACATTCGCATTCCAGTTCGGCCGCGTTGATCGCGGGCCGTTCACCTTGCGCTTTCTGGGCGAATTCGTTGCCGCGCAATTCGGCATGGCGACGCCGTTCATTTTCATCCTGGCGCTGTTCGGCCTTTTTGTACGGGACGGGCGTTCGCGGCTGGCTGCGGCGATGATCTGGCCTGCTGCGGCTTACTTCCTGTTTCATGCGCTGCATGACCGGGTACAGGGCAACTGGCCCAGCTTTCTGTTTCCCGCACTCGCGCTTTGCGCCGCCGATGCGATGTTCCGCATCTATCCGACCGGCTGGAGGGCAAGGCTGGTGGAATTCTCCCGCAAAGCGGCTGTGCCTGTGGCGGCGCTGATGCTCGGCCTGGTCTATCTGCAAGCGGTGACCGGCATCCTTCCGTTGGGGCGCAAGGATCCGTTGCAGCGCCTCCTCGCCTTCGGTTTCGCGCAAACCGCGAATGACATTGTGGCGGTTGCGCAGAAACATCACGCCGTCGCTTTGCTCACCACCGAGTACAAGACAACGGCGTGGCTGCGCTATTACCTGCTGAAGGAAAACGTGGCCGTCGTGCCGGTGGATGAGCCCTGGCGCTGGCTTATGACACCATCGGCATCAAAGGCGCTGCTGTCGCAGCCGCTGCTCTATGTCGCCAATGTCCGGCAGGACGGCGTGGCCACCGTGGCGCAGATGTTCGATACCGTGCGGGATTGCGGCACGGTCACGCGCAGCCGCGGAAATCAGCCGATCGACCGTTACCGGCTTTATTGTGTGAGCGGGGCAAAGCCCGGCGTCCAGGGGCGCATCCCATAGGGTGCCGCTTCAAGGCCCGCAAAGGAAAACGGGCACAGGCCTTGGCCCGCGCCCGTCACCCGGATGGGTCACCCAAATAGAAGTGTGTCACCCAAATAGAGAGGAGCGGACATCCAGCGCGGGCTGTCGAAGGGGCTGGGGCGTACCGGACTGAACATCCGCTCCCCCATTCAAACGCGCGATGATGGTACCGGTTCCGCTGCTCCGGACTAACGGCGCTTTTTCAGGAAAATTTCGGCGGCGCCCAGCAGCCCGGCACCCAGAAGGGTCAGCACCGGCCGTTCCCGCACAATGGCCGACAGGGCGGCAAACATCGCCATTTCGCCGGGTTTTATCAGAGGTTCCCGCCGGCGCTGCAGAAATGCTGTCAACGCAAACACCACGGGTCCGACCAGAAGGATAAAGGCCGTCAAGGCCGCCGCCCCGGCCATGCCCAAAGCGGGCAGCAGGGCTGCATAAATTGCAAAGCCTGCAAAGCCCACGCCCACAAGCAGCAAAGAGCCGGCCAGCATGGCCAGCACCACGCCGCCGATGGTCTTGCGGATCATGCCCCCCACCGGATTCAGCGCCGGAACAGCAGAAGGCCCAGAATGGCGCCGATGCCTGCCGAGACCAGGCACGCGGCCACCGGCTGCTCCCGCACGATCTCCCGCAAAGACCCCAGATTCTCGTTGGTCCAGTCTTCGGCCTGTGCCGTCAAACCTTCGGTCGCCCGCAAGGCTTCGCGCAGGCGTTCCTGTGCGGCCTCGCCAACCCCTTCGCCCAGTCCCCGCATATCTTCCTGCAATGCCTCCAAATCCTGCCGCAGCGCGGCAAGGCGTGCCTCCATCTGGGCTGCTCCGTCACCGCCGCGCCGGGTTCGCCTGGCCATACTGTCCTCCAAATCCGTACAAAATTCTCATGATCGGGTTAACGAATAAACGCACACCTTGGCGCGTCACGAAAGCCGGTCAGGCTGCTTTCCTGTTGGCGGGATGGAAAAAAAGCGCCTGGCTTACCGTGGCCTGCACGGTTTCCGGCAGGAAGGGTTTGGCGATCAGATAAGTGGGTTCGGGCCGTTCGCCGGTCAGCAGTTTTTCAGGATAGGCGGTGACGAAAATCACCGGAATATCGAAACTTTCCAGAATCTCGATCACCGCGTCGATGCCGGAGCCGCCTTCACCCAGATTGACGTCCGCCAGAATCAATCCCGGCTGCTCGCGATGGGCCTTGGTGATCGCTTCTGCCCGGCTCGATGCCGTGGCCACCACCTGGTGGCCCAGTTCGGTGACCAGATTCTCCAGATCCATCGCGATGATCGGCTCGTCCTCGATGATCATGACGCGCGAAGCCAGTTGGCGGTCGATGATCGACTGGGCATCGACGATGGCTTTTTCCACCGCCTCCGGCGTTTCATCCAGAATGTAGGCAGCATCGCTCAGGTTGAATGCTTCCACGGCCGTCAACAGCAGCGATGCGCGCCGTGTCGCGCTCAGCGCCTGCAGCCGCTCCTCGGCGTCGAAGCCTTCCGGCTCCGGCCCGCCTTCCTCATCGTCGATCTGGCCGGACGCCGTGGACCAGATGGCATGAAACAGACGATAAAGCGCCAGCCGGGGCGGGGTGTCCGCATCGAGCGCCTGTTCGCCGGAGAGCAGCGCCGACAATGCGGCCCGTACATAGGCATCCCCGCTCGATTGCGACCCTGTCAGTGCCCGGGCATAGCGGCGCAGAAACGGCAGATGCGGCGCAAGGATTTGCGTCATACTCATGGGCCAGCCTCCCTCGGGTTTTCCGTGGTTCCACGTTCAACAACGCGCGTTCTGCGCAAAAAGTTCCAAACCGGCCGGAACCTTCGCCGATCCGCCGCGTTCGTCCCTCAGTAGTACGCAACCCGGCCATGGCCGAATCATGGCTGCGCCCGTCTCAAGGGCCGGCCGACTGATCGAACCCTGCCGGACATCGCCCGCTGGAGATCGAATGTGTCCGTCGTGAACCCGAACCCCGCCACGAAAGCCGTGCCTGACGAGGAAACGCCTGATCGGGAGCGGGCGCGGGCCATTCGTGCCCGTCAGCGTGCCCTGGGGCGGGAATTGCGCCGGCTCTACGACAATGTCGTTCAGGAGCCGGTGCCCGGCGAATTTCTCGAGCTCCTGCAAAAAATCGACAATGGCGATGGCCCTGGAAAGAAGGCGTCTTGACCGTGCGGACCGAACCTCACGCACCTGCGTCGTCTGAACGGCCTGAAGGCCCAGGCGACTTCAAATCGGAACTGCTGTCGCTGATTCCGTTTCTGCGCGCATTTGCCCGTTCGCTGTGCGGCAATCCCGAAATGGCCGACGATCTGGCACAGGAAGCCCTCGTCCGTGCCTGGCAATCGCGCGACAGTTTCGTCCCCGGCACCAATCTGAAAGCCTGGCTGTTCACGATCCTGCGCAACCAGTTCTATTCCGATCGCAGGCGCGCCTGGCGGCAGGCGCCGTGGGATCAGGAATCGGCGGAGCGTATTCCCGGCAGTGCACAGGATCAGAACTGGGCCGCGGATCTGAGCGATACCGCGCGCGCCTTGCGCAGCCTGTCCGATGAACAGCGCGAGGCGCTGATCCTGGTCGGTGCCGGTGGCTTTTCTTATGAGGAGGCGGCGGCGATCTGCCATTGCGCCGTCGGCACGGTGAAAAGCCGCGTGGCGCGGGCGCGCCGGGCTCTGATCAATATTCTGGACGGAGATCGTTCGCTGCACGCGGTCAAGCGGCCTGGCAATGGTCAGGCCGCAAAAGAGATCATGGAGCAGCTCGACCGGTTGACACCGGATCATTCCTCCAAGGATGAGAAAGACTGAAGAACCAGAGATGGAAGTAAAAAGGGCCGGTAGAACCGGCCCTTTTTCATGATCGCATTGTTCTGACGCTTATTGCGGGCTCATGCTGCCTGCGTCGTGCGCATGCTCGGCCGCGTCTTTCGCGCTGTCGGCGGCATCTTTTGCGCTATCGGCTGCGTCCTTCGCCTTGTCTGCGGCTGTATCGGCTTTTTCCGCTGCGTCACTGGCGGCATCCGCAGCCGGCGCGGCGGCTTCCGGTGCCGGTGTTGTTGCGGCGGGTGCAGGCGTGGCTGCATCAGCCGGTGCGGCGGCTTCCGGTGCCGGCGTTGTTGCGGCAGGCGCAGGCGTGGCTGCATCGGCCGGTGCGGCAGCTTCCGGCGCCGGCGTTGTTGCGGCAGGCGTGCCCGGCGCGGCGAGCTGTTTCTCGTTCAGCTCGCGGGTTTCATTCTCTTCGCTTGTGCCGCCCTTCTTGTTCTTCATCGCATGGTGATGGCGATGATGTTTGGTTTTCGCCTTGGAAGCGTCTTCGCTGGCCGCTGCCTTGGATGTGTCTTCGCCGGTGACCGTCTTGGCGGCTGCGTCCTTGGCATCGCTGGCGGCATCTTTGGCAACGCCTGCTGCATCGGCCGCATCGCTCGCAGCACTGGCGGCTTTGTCGGCTGCTTTATCAGCGGCTTTTGCGGCGGCATCTTTCGCCGTGCTTGTCGCGCTGTCAGCGGCCTTGGTGGCTGTGCTCACAGCCGCGTCCTTGGCGGCGCCGGCCATCGCGCCGGCAGCCTGTGCCGTCGCCCCTGCATCCGCCGCAACAGCCGTGTTGATGCCAAATGCAACGGTGCCGGCGATTATCGCAGTTGTGCCAGCAAGCAATAAATCTTTGATTTTCATGAAAATTCTCCCTTTTCCCGCGTATGTCTCTGCAACGGTAGCGGCTGCTGGATGGCGATGCCACCCTTCCAGTGCCAAAAAGCTTGGCAATTTTAGCAAGGACCCGCAAAGCGGCATTCTTGTGGCGGCAAGAGAGCCCACACCGGCGGCGCGAATTGCAACTCCGTGCCGTGGGCGTCATAAGGCGGCTCCTTGGAGCATCGGATTGGGAGTGGCCATGGCCGATATTTTTGATGTTGTTGTGATCGGCGGCGGGCCGGGCGGATACAATGCTGCGATCCGCGCGGGCCAGCTTGGCCTCAATGCTGCCTGTATCGACAAGCGCGGGACCTTCGGCGGTACCTGTCTCAATGTCGGCTGCATTCCCTCCAAGGCGCTTCTGCACGCGAGTGAGCGTTTTGCCGAAGCGGGCCATGATTTCGCGAAACTCGGGATCAAGGCGCAGGTGTCGCTCGATCTTCCGGCGATGATGGCGCACAAGACCAAGGTTGTGGGCGAATTGACCCGCGGTGTCGAATTCCTGCTCAAGAAGAACAAGGCGGAAGCGATCGTGGGCGAAGCGGTGATCACCGCACCCGGCCGCATCACGGTGAAGACGCGCGATGGCAGCACCCGCGCGCTCGAAGCCCGCAACATCGTCATCGCCACCGGATCGGATGTGGCGCCCTTGCCGGGTGTCGCGATCGATGAGGAACGCATCGTCTCCTCCACCGGTGCGCTGGAATTGAAGGCTGTGCCGAAGCGGCTGCTGGTTGTCGGCGGCGGCTATATCGGGCTCGAACTGGGTTCGGTGTGGCGGCGCCTCGGTGCGGACGTGACGGTGGTCGAATTCCTCGATCGCATCACGCCGGGCCTTGACGGTGAAACCGGCAAGCAGTTTCAGCGCATCCTGCAGCGGCAGGGGATCGCTTTCCGGCTTTCGTCAAAGGTGGTGGGCGTGGAAAAGAAATCCTCCCACCTCGCGGTTTCCATCGAACCGGCGGCGGGCGGTGCGGCACAGACAATTGAAACCGATGTGATGCTGGTGTCCATCGGGCGCCGTCCGTATACGGATGGCCTGGGGCTCGATACGGCGGGTGTCAAGCTGGATGCCCGCGGCCGTGTGGTGACGGATAGCCATTTCCGCACCAATGTCGAAGGCATCTGGGCCATCGGCGATTGCCGCGAAGGGCCGATGCTGGCGCACAAGGCCGAAGACGAAGCCGTGGCCGCGGTCGAGACCATTGCCGGCAAGGCGGGGCATGTGAATTACGATGCCATTCCGGCGGTGGTCTACACCGCACCCGAAGTGGCCAGCGTCGGCAAAACGGAAGAAGAGTTGAAGGCCGCCGGTATCGCTTACAAGACCGGCAAATTCCCCTTCACCGCCAATGCGCGCGCCAAGACCATTGCCGCCACCGATGGCTTTGCGAAAATCCTTGCCGATGCCAAGACCGATCGCGTATTGGGCGTGCATATTCTGGGGGCGGAAGCAGGCAATCTGATTGCCGAGGCGGCGCTTGCCATCGAATTCGGCGCGTCGAGCGAGGATATCGCCCGCACCTCCCATGCCCATCCCACGCTTGCCGAAGCGGTGCGCCAGGCCGCCATGGGCGTGGAAGGTTGGACAATGCAGATGTGAGATGATGCGCCCATGGCAAGCACGCCCGGCCACAGGACCAGATCGAGTGCTGATGCCGGCGCGCATGTCTGGGTGACGCGTGCGCACACGCGCGATGAACTTGCGGCCGCAGCCGCTGTCTATGAGCGCAGCGGCCGTGCCGCTTTCTCCTGGCGCGCGCCCTCCTGGTTCGTGGCTGAGGACTTCCTGCGCATCGCCGAGGAGGAAGAGGTTTATCTCGCCCGCCTTGGGCATAGCGTGGTGGGGCTGGCCAGTTACTATGTGCCCCACCATTTCCTGCACTGTCTTTATGTCGATCCGGCAATGCAGAGCCGCGGCATCGGCCGTTTGCTGGTCGCCCATTTGCGGGCGCGTGCGGGCGGCGGCATCACCTTGAAGGTCGATCTCGAAAATCACGCGGCCATCGCGTTTTATGAGGCGGGCGGCTGGACGGCGCTGTCCGGCCCCGACGATACCGGGCGCGAAGCCGGTGCTGCGTGGCGGCGCTACCGGCTGGATTGAATGGTGGGTGGCACCGCCACCTTGTCGCGCGCGGTCAGCTTCAGCGGTTCTGTCGCCATGGCTTCGTGACCGTCCCCCAGCAATCTGTCGCGATTCATATCGATGCGGGCGTTATTCGCGGCAATGGTGGTGTCATCGATTTCCGCGCCCAGCACGGGCCCGGCCCCCATCATGCAGGCGATCATCAGATCGCCGAGGTCGCGGCTGTAGTGCGTGGGGTCGAGGTACCAGCGCATGATGGACCGCGTATCACCGGCATCGGGAATCCGCTCGGTGCTGACGTCGTCGTAATCCGTGAAGTCGAACACGCGGACCAGATCGCGCTCAGGGCCCGCGGCCGCATCGATGGCTGCAAGCATGGCTTCTTTCCACGCGACGAACGCCGGCCACAGCCCCTGATCGTGCAGCATTTCCAGATAGCGCGCGTGATAAGGCTGAATGAAGACAATCAGCCGGGCTTTGTGTTCGGCGGCCAGACGCACGATATCGGACAGATGTTCCAGTTCGGCATTGCCCGATCCGGCCGCGATTGGGGACGCGGCCTGCTCGCGCAGGCGCGCCGCATATTGGGCGCCGTTCTGCAGGAAGATCTGACGCAGGCCCGCACGGGCCACGATGGGGCCGAATTCGTGCAGCGGATTGAAACCATCCTTCGTCATGGTGCGTGCGGCCGGGTCGTGCTGGTCCAGCATGGTGTGCACGCTGGCGCGCAGCGCATCCAGGCTCAGCGCCGTCAGGAAGAAGTCGCGCCACAATTGCACCGTCATCTCGCCGTTGGTGCTGCCGTCGCGGTTGACCAGCAGGCGCCGTTCATCCGCGCCCACGCTGTCCGGCTGGCGCCGTGTCTCGCGGAAATCGTTGAAATCGACTCCCACAACGATCAATTGCGGCGGTGATGCGGCCATCGCGTGCTGCAACAGGCGGTAGGCCCCGAACAGATCGCCATTGGCTTCCGCGGCGTTGAACACCGGCTTCGCGGATGCGGGCCATTCGCGGCTGTCGGGGTCGATACCGATCTGGGTGCGGGAATTGCCCAGGATCACCGTCCGCGCATGTGCTCTCAGCAGCATGTAGGATTTCGCAAGGGCCGCGTGGCGGTAGATGTCCGGCTTCACCGGCAGCCGGTCGGTGCCGTACATGCGATAGGGATCGACATAGATGTTGAACGCCGCGGTCAGAATGGCCAGCGCGCCCACCACCGCGGCTGCAATGGCGAGATAACGTGCGGGCGAAATCGCGCTCATGGTTCAGAACCGCCAGTGAAGGTTTTGCGAAATGCTGGCCGCTGACAGCAGGCCCGCAAATGCCAGCACGCCGAACGCCGCCGCCCAGCCCGTGCTGAATTGCCAGCGCCATGCCGCCATGTGCCCACCGGCCGGGGCTTCGCTGCCGCCGCCCAGCACGGGGCGGAATTGCGCCAGCCATTGCTGGGTGTTCGGCGCCACGAACAGGATCGTGAGAAGACCCGCGATCCAGCCCCACGCCGTCATCAGATGTAAAATGTCCTGCGGCCGCGCCACGCCGTGAAAGCCCGCCATCGCCTGCAGCACGGCGAAGGCTGTAGCGAAATCGGGCGCACGGAACAGCGGCCATGACAGCGTTACCGCAAGGAAGGTCAGCGCGATGGCGGAAGGCCTGAACCAGCGCTGCTTGCGGATGGCGGCCAGCCAGTTCCGCTCCGCACAGAGGCGATGGATGGTGAGATAGAGGCCATGCAACAGGCCCCACGCGGCCAGCGGCCAGCTTGCGCCATACCACAGCCCGGCCAGAACCATGGTGATCGCCAGATTGGCGAGATTGCGCGCATTTCCGCCTTCGCTGCCGCCCAGTGACTGGTGGACATAGTCGCCCAGATAGCGTGTCAGCGTGATGTTCCAGCGCTGCCAGAAGCGGGCGATGCTGTCCGCCTTGTAAGGCGATTCAAAATTGGCCGGAAAGCGAATGCCGAAACAGCGCGCGAGCCCGATCGCCATATCGGCATAGCCGGAAAGCTCGAAATAGATCTGACAGGAAAAGGCGAGCGTCACTGTCCACGCCGTGATGATGTCGAGGTGCTGGGCCGCGGCCGGGCTCACAAGTGGCATCGCGAACCGGGCAATGCCATCGGCCAGAAGCGCTTTTTTCACCAGGCCGAAAAAGAAGATGGTCAGCCCCGCCGCCAAATCCTCGCGCAGATTGCGGCGGCCGCCGCTGCCCAATTGCGGCTCGATCTCGCCATAACGCAACAACGGGCCGCCGATCAGGCGCGGGAAAAACGATGCGAAGGCGGCGTAACGCAACAACCCTGCGCTGCGCACGCGGCCATGGCGGACATCGCTCAGATAGCCGATCTGGTCCAGCGTGAAGAACAGAATGCCGAGCGGCGCGGCCATCGCGGCGATGGCGCCAAGCGGGCCTCCTTCCACTCCGGCAAGCGGCAGATAGCGGAAGAAGAACAGCACCGCGAGGTTCAGGAGAACGCCCGCGCCCAGCAGATAGTCCGGCGTATCGGCGCCGCGTGTTTCACGGCGCGCGGAAAGGGCGCGGCCAATGGCGAAGTTGATCAGGATCGATGCCGCCAGCAGCGGCACAAAGCGCACATCCCAAAGCCCGTAGAACAACAGCGAGGCGCATAGCATCGCGCCCAGCCGGCCCTTTTCGCCGAAGCGCCGCGCAAGCTGAAAACTTGCCAGCGCAAGCGGCAGAAACAGGAACAGGAATTGATAGGAATGGAAATACAAGCTCGCCCGCCCCAGCCCGCATCGTCGCCCGCACCGTCGTTTGTGCGGCGCGCCATGCTAACAGATTCGGGGCTTCGGGCCTTTCGCACATCTGGCCGATGGGCGCCGGCGCGGGCTGGTCAGAGGTAACACAAACCCCTCGCGGGACCGGGCATTGCTGCCCGCCACGTCCGTAAGAGAAATCAAACAATTTCAATATCTTGCCGGTGGTGTGGCGGATTTTCCACGCCGGACGAGATATTGCGGCGGCCCATTGTGAACGCCCGGCAACATACTAGCATGCCGCGTCGGAAAACCATTCAAAAATTGCGCAAGGGAGATTTTTCGCGAAGGGGAGGCTTCAATGGTCAATCAGCATCCGTCTGCGGCTGTTGCCGCGCGTGTTGGCGTAAAAGCAATTGGCGTAAGTGCACTCCTGCTCACCACTTCCATACCGGCATTGGCACAAATCGAAACCGTGGTCGTCACGGCACAGAAACGATCCGAAGACGTGCAAACCGTTCCGATCGCGGTCACGGCCTATTCCAGCGCCGATCTGAAGGCGCACCAGATTCAGGAATTCAAGGATCTGGTTTTCTCGACCCCCAATGTCACCTACACCAAGACCAATTTCACCGGCGCGGATTTCCAGATCCGCGGTATCGGCATCGCGGCCATCGCCGGCGATGCGGAAGCCGGCGTCGCCGTGCATCAGGACGATGTGTTTCTTGCCAATCCGCCATTGGCCGAAGCCAATTTCTACGATCTTGAACGCATCGAGGTGTTGCGCGGGCCGCAAAGCACGCTGTTCGGCCGCGGTGCCACCGGCGGCACGGTGAACATCATCACCGCTAAGCCCGATCTCGAACAATTCATGGGCAATGGCGAATTCACTTACGGCAATTTCAATCAGATCGAATTGAAGGGCATGCTCAATGTGCCCCTGATCGAGGACAAGCTGGCCGTGCGTGTGGCGGGCGACTGGCAGAAGCATGATGGCTTCGTGCGTAACATCGCCACCAACGATCAGATCAACAGCGAAAACACCTATTCGTTCCGCGGCAGCATCCGCTTTCAGCCGTGGACGCATACCACCATCGATCTGATCGGCTCCTATTCGCATGAGGCCGACAGCAAGATGCGCGCGGTCAAGCAATTGTGTACGCGCGATCCTTCGGCCGTGCTTGGGTGTCTGCCGGAATCGGCCGGGACCGAAGCATTGAACGTCAATGCCCAGTTCACCAACACGGTCGCGAGCCAGCAGGGTTTTGGCGCCCTGTTCGGGCCCGCGCTGGCGCCGATCTTTTCGCAATTGGGTCTGTTCGATCTCACCGCACCGGCGAACACCGCCGCCGGCAATGTGAACCCGTCCAATCTGCGCGAGGTGAATACCGATTTCGATCCGATCTATCACGCCAAGGAAACCTTCGTCGCCTTGAACGTGAAGCAACAGGTGGTGCCGTGGCTGGATGCGACTTTGGTCGCGGGCTATGAGGACCACAGCACCTTCAGCCAGGAGAGCTACAACAATATCGGCTCGGTCCCGCTCGATGCCGCACGCCTCGGCGTCTATGACGCGAGCCTCTACAATCCCGCCTCGTTCAGCAATGCGGCGCTGCCGACACTTGCCTATATTCTGTCCGGCGGCTTTCCGTTCCTCGGCCCCAATTTCAATCCGGCCTATGCCGCGCTTTATGCGCCGTTCTTCTCGGTGCCGGGGCAATTGCCGGCGTCTCACATCACGCCAACCGGTATCGGGCTCACCAGCGGCGACATCCTGCGTTATACGCCGAACCAGTTCGTCTACGATCAGTCCGACGGTTACGACAAACAATATTCGATTGAGCTGCGGTTCAATTCCAACTTCCAGGGCCCGCTCAATTTCCTGGTCGGCGGTTATTATCTCAGCACCAGCGGCTATGGCGATTATTATGTGCCGGGCAATGTGCTCGATTATCCCGGCATTCTGCTCGGCGCGCTGCTGGGTGGCCTTACCGCGCCGTCGCTCTGCGCGGCCACGGGCTGCATTCAGGGGCCGAGTTATTATCACAATTTCGGCCGCGATCTCCGCCTCGAATCCAAGGCCATGTTCGGCGAGGTTTACTACGATGTCGTGCCCGATCTGTTGAAGATCACGCTGGGTGCGCGCTTTACCGACGATCACAAATCGGAAAACGACCGTATCGCATTCTTGAGCGGCCTGATTCCGATCGGCTCGCCGAATGAAGACGATGCGCTGGCGGCACTCGTTGCTGCTGGCTTGCATGATTTCGATTGCTCGAACGGCAGCCAGCCGGGCGCCGGCTGTCCGGCGGGTACTAAGCTCGGCCCGAACGATGTGTTCGAGACCGTGGGAAAATCCTTCGACAAATGGACCGGCCGCGTGGTGGTGGATTACACGCCCAAGCTTGATTTCACCGATTCCACGCTGATCTATGCCAGCTATTCCCGCGGTTACAAATCCGGCGGTTTCAATCCCGGTGTGCAGTCCGACATCGCGGCGGGCATCGCCACAGCCTTCAAACCCGAGGGCATCGACGCCTTCGAACTGGGCACGAAGAATACCCTGCTGGACGGTACGCTGCAGGCGAACATGGCGTTGTGGTACTACAACTACCAGGACTTTCAGGTCTCCTCGATCATCGCCAACACCTCGGTCAATTCCAATATCGGGGCGCGGCTCTGGGGTATCGAGGGTGAGTTTCTCTATGCCCCGGATGACAATTGGCAGTTCAATCTCTCCTTCGGCCACACCCATTCGGCGGTGGGCGATTTCACGCTGGTCAACCCGCGCAATCCCAGCAACGGGCGCGCCGATGTGGTGCTGATCAAGGATGCCACCGCGACCGGTGGCGCAGGCCAGAACTGCGTTCTCTACCGCCTGCCGGGTGCAACGGTGCTGACACCGGCCGATGCCGGTGTGCCGGGTTACTTCCAGCCTTCCGGCGGCCAGGCCCAGCTTGCCGCCCATGGCGTGCCGCTGGTCAATTTCGGTATGTGCGTGCCCACCCTGACCGAGGCGGAAATGGAAGCCTTTGGCTTCTCCTACGGCGATCCGCTGCTCGGGCCCATCGGCTCGCGCAATGATTCCGGCGGCGTTGGCGTCAACCTGCATGGCAACGAATTGCAGAACACGCCGCCATGGACGGTTTCGTTCGGCATTCAATATCATGCCGATCTCGCCGGCGGTTATTCGCTGGTCCCGCGCATCGATGTCTACTGGCAGGACAAGATGTGGGGCCGCATCTTCACCGATGGTGCCGACCGCATCGATTCCTGGTCTCAGGTCAATCTGCAACTCACATTGAACGCGCCGGATGACCGCTGGTACGTCCAGGCCTTCGTCAAGAACCTGACGGAGTCGGACGGGATCACCGGCGAGTATCTCACCAGCTCCACCTCGGCGCTTTACACCAACGCCTTCCTGGTCGATCCGCGCACATATGGCGCGCGGATCGGTGCACGATTCTAGAATCCCGGTTTCGGGATCTGTGTTTCGGGATTTGGGCAATCGGGGGCCCCGCCATTGGCGGGGCCTTTTTTTGTGTGCAGTGCACACGGGTGGTCCGTCCGTTTCGATAAACCGGTTTGGCGGCTGTGCGCGGCTGCCGCAGGCGCCATTTCTGCGATGGATGACGCAGTTGCGGTAATTTCCGGGCGCACGCCATTTTGGCGCTTCCAATTTTAGAACTTATGGTACAGTCGCGTCAGAACAGGCCGTGCGGCCGCCCGTCTTTCGATGCGGGCAGGGATCGTAACGGGGGAGGAATTCGCCATTCAGCGCACGCGCCGCGCCTTGCGGTGTTGCTTGCGCCGCCGGTTTTGCAGAGGGGGAGGGTTCGGTATGTCCGGTTCGCATCAATGGCAGGTGGGTGCATCCGCCTGCGCATCAAATTTCCGCGCGTCAGGTATTCGCATTTTTGGTCTTCCGCTGTTGGGCGTGGGCGCCCTGCTGCTGTCCACGGCTCTGCCGGCGGCGGCACAGGTCGAAACCGTGATCGTCACGGCACAGAAAACGGCACAGGATATTCAGAACGTCCCCATTGCGGTGTCGGCGTTCGATTCCAATCAGCTTGCGGCGCATCAGATCGAAGGTTTCGGCGACCTGCAATTCGCAATTCCGTCCGTCACCTTTTCCCACGGCAATTTCGGACCGTCGAATTTCCAGATTCGCGGCATCGGCTCGGCCGCCGTCACCACCTCCGGTGACAGCGGCGTGTCGGTGAACGTCAACGATATTTATCTCAGCAGCCCGCCGCTGACGGCGGCGACCTATTACGATCTGGAACGGATCGAGGTTTTGCGCGGGCCGCAGAGCACGCTTTACGGCCGCAACGCCACCGGCGGCGCGATCAATCAGATCACCAAAAAGCCGAATCTGGAAGAGATCGGTGCCGAGGGTGAAGTTACTTACGGCAATTACAACAATTTCCAGATGAAGGCCGCCCTCAACATCCCGATCATTCAGGATGAACTGGCCTTCCGCGCCGCCGGTTTCTTTGAACGGCGCGACGGTACGATCGACAATGTCTACCCTTCGATGAATCCCGGCACCAATGTCGCCGACAAGATCGACAGCCGGCACGATTTCTCCGTCCGCGGTTCGGTCCGGTGGGAGCCTTCGGCCAGGACCACGATCGATTTCATGGCCCAGGCAAGCCATGGCGAAGACAGCCGTGTGCGTTCCCAGGTGCAGATGTGTCACCGCGATCCTTCGGGCGTGCTGGGCTGCCTGCCGGACAGCCTGGCGTTCCAGCCGGTGAACGGCAATTCCACGCTCGGCAACATCATCACCAGCAATCTCACATTGGGCGATGCGCTTTCGCTCAACGATGTGGTGGGACCGAACGCATTTCCCGGCGGCGGTGCGGCGGCCTTCGTGCCGGCCGACTACCGCAAGGTGAATACGGATTTCACGCCGATTTCGGTTGGCAACGACACATTCCTCTACGGCCAGTGGCGGCAGACGGTGAACAGCTGGCTGAACATGAACGTGCTGTTCGGCTATGACCAGAACACCGGGCTGGCACAGCAAAGCTACAACAACGCGCCCGATGCGCCGTTCTCGGCCTCCGATGCCACCTGCACGCAGAAGACCCTTCTCGGCGTTCCCTGTGCTGTCCCGTTTGAGCGGCTGACCGCGGCCCAGTATATCTTCAGCGGCATCGCGCCCAAGAATTTCGCCCAGTACTATGCCGGCCATATCGGCACGCTGCCGACCTCGGGGGTGGGCAACAACGGCATCATCGGCGGCAATATCCAGGAATATTCCGACCGCACCCACGGTTACGACCAGATCAGCGGTCACGATATGGAATGGACCGCGGAATGGCGCTTCACCACCAATTTCGATGGCCCGCTGAACTTCCTGGTCGCCTATTATCACCTGCACGATCAGAACGATGCGGAATATTTCGTCAACGCCAATACGCTCGACTATGCGGGTACGGTGCTGGGTGCGCTGACGGCCGGCGATGGTTTTATCCTCGGCCCCACGCAATATGACAGCAACAGCCAGCGTTACCGCCTCACCTCCAATGCCGCGTTCGGCGAGATCTATTACGAGGCGATTCCCGAAACGCTGAAGTTCACCGGCGGTATTCGTTATACGGTGGACAACAAGTCCTTCACCTCGCGCCAGACGCTTTTCAATGTCCCGATGGCGATCGGCACCACGGGCGAGGAGGCGGACGCGATTTTGAGCGTGGTGCCGGGCTCGCATTCACAGGTCACCACCTTCCATGCGCTGACCGGCCGTTTCGTGGTCGATTGGACGCCGAAGCTGGATTTCACGGATCAGACTTTGATCTATGCGTCTTACGCCCGCGGCTACCGTTCGGGCGGTTTCAACCCGCCATCCTTCACCGGTGCGTTCGCCGATACGTTCCAGCCGGAAACGCTCGATTCCTTTGAAGTCGGTACCAAGAACACGCTGCTCGACGGCCATGTGGTCGCCAACATGACCGCGTGGCATTACACCTATAACGGCTTCCAGATCTCCAAGATCGTGGACCGCACCTCGATCAACGAGAACATCAACGCCAAATTGTGGGGCGTGGAAGGTGAATTCTTCTATGCGCCGGATTCCAATTGGCAGTTCAACGTGAACTTCGGCTACACCCATTCGGCGCTGGAGAACACGAGTTCGATCGACCCGCGCGATCCCACGGCAGGCCAGGCCAATGTGACCCTGGTGAAGGATGGCAACGGCGCCAATTGCGTGATCAGCAACACGCCGGGCATGCCGTCGGCCGAAGCGGCGGGGCTTGTCATTCCGCCGCCGGTGCCGACGCCGGGTGTGTTCGCATCGGGCTATGGCGCGGGGGCGTTCTGCTCGCAATCCCAGACCGCGTTCAACGCAAGCCTGCCTGCGTCAATGCAGGGCCACTACACGATCTCATCCGGCATTCCGGTGAATCTGGATGGCAACAAGATGCCCACCACGCCCGACTGGACCATCGGTCTTGGCGTGCAATACACCTTCGTCTTCGAAAGCGGTTATTCGCTGGTGCCGCGGGTCGACTTCTACTGGAAGGATTCGATGTTCGGCCGCATCTTCAACGGCCCGGCCGATCGCATCTCGTCGAGTGAGAACACCAATCTGCAAATCCAGCTCAACGCCCCGGACGATCGCTGGTACGCACGCGCCTGGGTGCAGAATGTGTTCGACGAGGATAACGTCACCGGCATGTACGTGACGGATGCGTCATCGGGACTGTTCACCAATGTGTTCGTGAACGATCCGCGCCTGTTCGGCATCACCCTTGGCGCGCGGTTCTAGGAGCGCAATCGGAAAAGTGTGAAGCGCCGGGTGACGCTGCCGCTACCGGCTTCCGATAAATTGCGCGACAGAGTAAATAACCACCGTCTTTTTCTCCCCCGCCCGCGCGCCGGTTTTCCGGTTCGCGGGCGGCCTGTTTTGGGAGGGTGGCCAGGTGATTCGGCAGGTGGTCCGGCCCCCGGAATCTGAACGGTTTGCGACATTCCCATAAGAAACAGCATGGTGCGCGTGTTTGCGCCGGCACTGCCGCGAAGGGTGGGGCATTCCGGTCACAGGGCGCACCATAAGACCCGGCGGTTCTTTTTCGACACAGCCCGAGGTCCGTAATATTGTATTAATTTCAGTATATTAGAGATGATGTTGCGGAATTCACACGGTTGCGCATCAATGTTCCACCGCCCATTGCTGCCCGGTTTTATCTGATTAAGATGACTTCCAGTCAGCCTGAATGACGGGCCGTTTAGGGGAGGTTTCTGCATGTCTTTTACGGGTGGGTTGCGTTGCAGCCGTTCCGCAGTTCTTGCGAGTGCCCTACTTCTTTCCACAGCCATTCCAGCATTGGCACAGATTGAAACCGTCGTGGTGACCGCTGAAAAGCGCGCCGAAGACGTCCAGACCGTTCCAATCGCCGTGACGGCCTATTCGTCCGAAGATTTGAAGGCCCACCAGGTTACCGAATTCAAGGACCTGCAATTCTCCACCCCGAACGTGAGCTACACGAAGGGCAACTTCACCGGCTCCAACTTCCAGATCCGCGGTATCGGTATCACGGCCGTCGGGTTCGATGCCGAATCCGGCGTCGCCGTCCATATGGACGATGTCTTCCTGGCCAGTCCGCCGCTTGCGGAAGCGAGCTTCTACGACCTGGAGCGGGTCGAGGTTCTGCGCGGCCCGCAGAGCACGCTGTTCGGCCGTGGCGCCACCGGCGGCGCGGTGAACATCATCACCCACAAGCCGGATCTCTCTGAATTGTCGGGCGAGGCGGAAGCCAGTTACGGCAATTACAATGCCTCTGAGATTCGCGGCTACATCAATATCCCGGTCGTGACCGATGAACTGGCCGTCCGCCTGGCGGGTGACTGGACCCGGCACGACGGTTACGTGAAGAATATTTACGACAACAGCGATATCGACAGTCAGGACACCTATTCGCTGCGCGGCAGCGTGCGGTGGCAGCCGACGTCCAACACCACCATCGATCTTGTCGGTTCTTACTCGCATGAAGCCGACAGCAAGATGCGCTCGCGCAAGCAGCTTTGCTCCAGTGACCCGACCGGGACGCTGGGCTGTCTGCCGGATTCGCTCTCGAATGGCGTCGTCAATCTGAATTCGACACTCGCCACCATCGCTTCCAGCCAGCAGGCTTTCGCCGGTGCCGGTCTTCCGGCCACGCTGGGCCTATTCGATATTTCGCAACAGCCTGTGCCGCCGGCCCCGGCCGATGTGCTGAACCCGCCGAATCTGCGTCAGGTCAATTCGGACTTCGCGCCGGTCTATCATGCGCGGGATGAGTTTGTGGCCCTGAACGTCAAACAGCATCTGGCCGATTGGCTCGATGCCACCTTCGTCGCGGGCTACGACTATCACGCCACCTTCAGCCAGCAGAGCTACAACAGCGTGGCGGGTCAGCCGTTCGATCCGGTCAAGCTGGCGACGGCGAAAGCAACGTTGAACGGTCTGCTGACGGCGGTCGGTGGTCCGGCCTATGCCGGGTTCTATGCGCCTTATCTTTCCACGCCGGGCATGCTTCCGGTTTCGGGCATTGGCGGCATCGGCCTTGGCAGCGGCAATATCAAGGAATTCCTGCCCAACGTCTCGGCCTATGACCAGTCGGATGTTTATAGCAAGCAGAATTCCTACGAACTGCGCTTCAACACCAGCTTCGACGGGCCGCTGAACTTCCTGCTCGCCGGCTACTATCTGAAGCAGGAAGCCCATGCCGATTATTACATCTTGGCGAACACCTTCGATTACCCGTTCATGGCGCTGGGCTCGGTCATCGGGGCAACAACCCCAGGTCTGCGTGACATTTGTCTTGCGCAAGGCTGTATCAACCCCGGTTACTATCACAACGACGGGACAGACAACCGGCTGGAATCGAAGGCGATCTTCGGTGAAGTCTATTACGACATCGTCCCCGATACCCTGAAGCTGACAGTCGGCGCCCGCTACACGGTGGACTCCAAGGATCAGATCGGCCGTATCTTCATCTTCCCGGGTGTTGTGCCGCTTGGCACGCCGACGGAACAGGCCGCAGCCGACTTCGTGGTCGCCACCGGCCAACAGGATTTCGATGGCTCGAAACCGGGGGCGCAGCTTTACCAGGTCAACGCCGTCAGCTTCAAAAAGTGGACCGGGCGCGCGGTGTTGAACTGGACGCCGAAGCTTGATTTCACCGACCAGACCACGGTCTATGCCTCTTACGCGCGTGGTTATAAGGCCGGTGGTTTCAATCCGGGCATCCAGCCGGGTCTCGGCATTCCGCCGTCCTATCAGCCCGAAGGCATCGATGCCTTCGAAATCGGTACCAAGAACCTGCTGCTGAACAGCACGTTGCAGGCGAATATTTCGGCCTGGTACTACAATTACGAAAGCCTGCAGGTCTCGGCGATTGTCGCCAACACCTCCGTCAACCAGAACATCGGTGCAAGGTTGTGGGGTCTGGAAGGCGAGTTCATGTATGTGCCGGACGATAACTGGCAGTTCAATCTGAATGTCGGCCATACCAACTCCAGCATCGGCGATGTTGCGCTGATCGATCAGCGCAATCTGACCGGTGGCCGCAGCGACGTGGTGCTGATCAAGGATGCAACGCTCGCCGCCAGCATCGGCCAGAACTGCGTGCTGTACATGACCGGCGGTCAGACACTTTCGCCGGCCGACAATCCCGCCTTCCAGGCGGCAGCTGCGGCCAACGGCGCGGGCGGCCTGTTCTTCGCACCGCCGGGTGGGTCGAAGGCCATTGCCGCCCACGGCGTGGCACAGACCAACTTCGGCAGCTGTAGCCCGGCGCTGGCGCCACTGCTGAACGCCTTCGGCTATTCCGAGGTCGATCCGACCAATTCGGCCAACAAGTCCGATGGCGTGCATGTGCCGCTGAAGGGCAACGAGTTGCAGAACACCCCGCCATGGACGATCAGCATCGGTGCGCAATACACCATGCCGCTCGACAATGGTTACAACGTCGTGCCGCGGGTGGACTTCTACTGGCAGGCCGATATGTGGGGCCGTATCTTCAACACCTCGGCTGACAAGATCGGATCGTGGGAAATGACCAATGCCCAGATCACGCTCAACGCGCCGGAGAACAAGTGGTACGTCGCGGCCTATGTGAAGAACGTGTTCGATGAGGCGAACATCACCGGTGAGTACCTGACCAGCGCAACGTCTGGTCTCTACACCAACATCTTCCTCACCGATCCGCGTACCTTCGGCATCCGCGTCGGCGCGCACTTCTAAAAAGTCGCGACGCTTTAACGAAAAAGGGCGCCGGGAAACCGGCGCCCTTCTTTTTTGTTCTCGTATTTGCTCGGCGAAGTGTGCGGCTTCAGCCGGCGCCCAGCGTGCCGCCCACCTGCGCCTGTTTGACCGAAGCGCGCACCACCGGCACGTCGTCCTTGCCCAGTGGCTGCATCCATTGCTTCCGCTTCAGCGCCGCATCGATATAGGGCTGAAGCGCTTCCTGTTTCGCCTTTTCGCGTGCTGCCGCCGCCTCACGAAATTCCGCCATCACCGTATCGGCGAACAATTGCAGCGACTGGCAGATATGTTCATGCCGGTTGCGGCCGGCCTGCTGCAGGAAGATCACCTGGTCCACACCGGCGCCTTGAAGTGCGCGCAGATGGGTCCGCATGTCTTCGGGCGTACCGATGCCGGAGGATTGGGCACCCTCGCGCGACGCCGCAATGATCTCATCGGTGCGGTTGCCGCGCTGGGCAAGATATTCGCCCCACAGATTGGTGCGCCCCGGCACCGTGTCATGCGCCACCAGCGCATTCAGGGCATAGCCGAAGAATTCAAAGCCTTCGTGCCCGCGCCGGATCGCCTCCGCCCGGTCCTGATGCAGCGAGAAGGAGGAGACCATCGCGATATTGGCATTCACCGTGCGGCCCAGCGGCACGCACTCTTCCGACTTGATGATGCCGTAATAGATGTCGGCCCAGTTGCGCGCCTCCTCCGGATCGACGAAGGAAAAGGCCAGCGCCCCCAGACCCAGTTTCGCCGCCAGCTTGATGGTGTCGCGATTGGTGCAGGCGATCCACATCGGCGGGTGCGGCTTCTGCACCGGCTTGGGCAACACATTGCGGCACGGCATCGAAAAATACTGCCCCTCGAAACCGGGATAGGGCTCCAGCGCCATCATATTGGCGATCTGCTCCGCCGCTTCCAGCGACATGGCGCGTTTTTCTTTCGCCGGAATCTTGAAACCGCCCAGTTCCAATCGCGTTGCGCCTTCGCCGATGCCGAACTCCACCCGCCCGTTGGAAAGAAGATCCAGCGTGGCCAGGCATTCGGCGGTGCGGGCCGGATGATTGTAATTGGGGATCACCTGGCGGATGCCATGGCCCAGCCGGATGCGGCTGGTGCGCGCCGCCGCGGCGGCCAGAAAAACCTCCGGCGATGAGGAGTGTGAATATTCATCCAGAAAATGATGTTCCACTTCCCAGGCGTAATCGAAGCCCAGCCGGTCGGCGAGCACCACCTGCTCCAGCGCGTCGTGGAACAGTTTGCGCTCGTCATCCGGCCCCCATGGCCTGGGCAATTGCATCTCGTAGAACACGCCAAACCGCATGCCGTCCTCCCGTTGTTGTTCTCCGTTCAGCTTAGCGCAGCATCGCCCGCCGTCCATGCACCTTGCGGCCAAAAACACACGCTTGGCGCCTTGTTGCGGCGGTGGTTAGATGTGCCGTTACGGTACCGGGAATGCCCGGATCGCGCCGGGAGGCGGCAGGGAGGTTCATGACAACCGAACGCGATCGCGCATCTGGCCGGCTCCCGGCATTTGTGCTGGGTGCGTTCGCATCCGCGGCCCTGCCGGTCGGCGCATTGCAATTGCCGCTGGCGGTGCATCTGCCCAATTATTATGCCAGCCATATCGGGCTTTCGCTCTCCGCGGTTGGGTTCGCTTTCACTGTCGTGCAATTGATCGCCATCAGCTTTGATCCGGCGCTCGGCATCGCGATGGAGCGGACACATTCACGCTTCGGCCGTTTCCGCCCCTGGCTGATGCTCAGTGTACCGATCCTGATCGTCAGTGCGCTGGCCGTGTTCATGGCGCCGGTGGGGGCGGGTCTTTTCTATCTCGTGTTCTGGCTGCTGGTTTTCTATCTCGGCTATTCGATGTCGATGCTGGCGACCAATTCCTGGGGTGCTGCCCTTGTGCCGGGTTATCACGAACGCTCCCGCCTTTATGCCTGGCTGCAATTTGCCGGTCTGGGCGGCGCAGTTCTGATGTTGATGATCCCGCCGGTGCTGGCCTGGATCTGGAACGCGGGCGAGGCTGCGGCCGTCCGCACCATGGGCGGTTTCCTGATGCTTGCGGTCCCGTTGACCGTGTTTTTTGCCGTGATGGTGGTGCGCGATCCGCCGCGGCCCGCGGACGAAATCGTGAATCATTTTTCCCTGCGCGATTATCTGAGCCTGATTGCGCAACCGAACATGGCACGCATTCTGTTCGCCAATTTTTTCCTGACACTCGGCCCCTCCATGATGGGTGCGCTCTATTTCTTTTTCTTCTGTGACGCCCGCGGTTACAGCTTCGCGGAGGCGAACATTCTTCTTTTCATCTATATCGCGGCCGGTCTTGGTGGGGCACCGGCCTTTGCCCATATCGCGATGCGGCTCGGCAAACATCGCACCATCATGCTCGCCGCCGTGATCAATGTGGTGCTGCAGGCGGTTGTGCTTGCGCTGCCGCGTGCCTCCATGCTGCTGATGGCGCCGGCGATGTTTCTGGTCGGCTTCGCGGCCAATTCCTATGCGCTGCTGCTGAATGCCATGGTGGCCGATGTCTGTGACGAGGTCCGGCTCGAAACCGGGCGTGACCGCACGCCGCTGCTCTATTCGCTGATGACCTGCACGATGAAAATCGGCTCTGCCGTCCCGGTCGGCATCACCTATCCCATTCTGGCGTTGCTCGGCTTCAATGCGGCGGAAGGGGCGGTCAACACGCCGGCGGCCATCGCCGGGCTCGAATGGTGCTTCGTCATTGCCCCCATTGCGGTGCTGCTTCTGGGTGCGCTCGCCATGTGGGGTTACCGGCTCGATGCGGTCCGCCACCGGGAGATTGCGGCCATGCTCGCGGTGCGCGACGGCGGCACCGAAATCGTGACGATGGAAAGCGAAATCACCGTCATATCCACCGTCACCGCGCCCTAGATACTGCCGGCGATATTCCGTCCCCTATCCATTCCTTGCTAATCTGCCGCTTCGAAAATCCATCCGGCGGCGCGCCATGTTTCTTGAGATTCCGGGTCTTCTCGAATCGAGTGAGGTCGCACGCCTCGGCGATATCGCTTCGCGAATGACATTTGTCGATGGCCGCCTCTCCAATCCGGCGCATGAGGCGAAGGACAATCGTCAGGCCGATACCGCCCACCCGCTTTATGCCGAATCGGTGCAGCTCGTCGCCAATGCGCTGATGCGCAGCCGCGAATTTCGCGATTTCACGTTCCCGAAGCGGTTCGCCCCGCCGCTGCTGTCGCGTTATGAACCCGGCATGCAATATGGCGTCCATGCCGATGCCGCCCATATGCAATTGCCCACCGGGCCGCTTCGCTCCGATATTTCCTGTACGGTTTTTCTTTCCGATCCGGCAACCTATGAAGGTGGGGAATTGACGGTGCATCTGGGTGCGCGGCCGGCCCTGTTCAAGGGGGCGCCCGGTTCCTGCATCCTTTATCCCTCCACCACCTTGCATGAGGTGCGGCCGGTGAAGCGCGGCGTGCGGCTGGTTTCGCTCACCTTCATCGAAAGCTTTGTCGCCGATCAGGCCAAACGCAATCTGCTTTATGAATTGAACGAGGTCGGTGCCCTTGAAGGCCTGAAAATGCAATGGCAAAGCCGTGTCCGGCTGGAGGCGGTGCGCCAGAATCTGATGCGCATGTGGTCCGATTAGGTTTCCATCATCGCTCCCTTTGCCGCTTCGTGGCGTGATGCCATCCGGTCGAGCCAGTCTTTGCCGCGCGCAATCTCATCGGCATAATCGGCCCCGGCACGGGCCAGAATCTGCGCCCGCTCTCCGGGTGAATAGTGCTGTTCCGGCGCCTTGGAATATTGTTGAAACACCGCGCTATCCGTCAGCGCCGCTGTAGCATCTGCCGAAAGATCAAGTCCGAAATGGTGCAGGATGCGCGCAATGTGATGGCCGCGGTCCTGCAGAAAGGCGTGAAAATCGAGCGGCAGTACCCGCGCGCCGAATTGGGCTGTGACCGCTTTCCGCGTCATGGTTTCGGCAAGAAAACTCATCGCCGCCAGTTCACCAAGGCTCTGTGGCTGGGGCAGGGTGTCATCGCGCAAATTGCGGCGCAGGCGGAACAGGCGCTCCGGCCCGTGTGCGTTCAAATCCTGTGCCGAATTGGCGCCCGCCAACAAGGTGGCAAGATAGGTCTCCGCATCGAGATGAAGATAGAGCGCGCGTGCTTCGGGCCTTAGGGTCAGAAGCCGCCGCGCCAGACGCGCGGCGCTGCTCGTTGCCTTCAGGATGGTGTGCGTTGTGCCGCCTATGGGTTGCGCCCACTGCCGCAACAGCAAATCCAGCATCTGCGCCAGCCGCTCTGTTTCGCCGTCGCCAGATGCGAAGTCGAACGCCTCCGCCATCTGGCGCAGCGCCAAGGGTTCGCGCAATCCCAGCACCGCGCCGGTTTCATCCAGCAGGCGGCTGATCAAGGTCGATCCGGCGTGGCCGATATGAAAAATGAAATGCAGCGGCTGGGGCTCTATCGCCTCCGCCAGCGCGGTCCATTGTTCGCGCGCCAGCCAGTTGCCGCCGCTGCGCCCTTCCAGCAACCGCTCGTCCAGAAAACTCGCCGCGCGAAAATCGCGAAGCTGCATCGGCAGCATGAACACGGCCCCGCGTGCCGGATCGGCGGCAAAGGGGTAGGCCACGGTTTCGTCCACGCCGCTGTCCGCGCTCACGCCGGTTCCTTCGTGCCGTATCCCGCCACCACCAGCCGGAACAGTTCCTGCCGGACACGTTCGAAATCATAATCCGCCGTCAGGTGCCCCGCGAAGTCGAGCACCATCGCGCCATGCAGCGCGGCCCACATCACGGTGCCGATCAATTGCGCGTCGCCGGTGATAAAGCCTTCGTCGATCAGGGCGCGGACATAGGCCGTCATGGTTGCGCGCGCGCGTGCCGTGGCGCGGACAAGATCGGGATAATCCTGCTCATGCGCCTGGGTGAAATCGAACATCAGCCGGTAGGCTTCGGGGTTCGATCGGGCGAAATCGACATAGGCATCACCCACCGCGCTGCCGCGGGCGGCCGCACTGTCATGGGCGGCAAAGGCCTGTTCCAGCCGGGCGGCAAAGGCATCGAAGGCGCGGGCCCGCACCGCGGCCAGAATATCGTCCTTGTCCTTGAAGTAGCGGTACGGCGTCATCGAACTGACGCCGACCGCCGCCGCCAATTGGCGCATGGTGAAACCGGCCTGCCCCTGCTCGGCGAACAGCTTGGTCGCCGCGTCGCACAGGCGGGCGCGGAAGGATTCGACTTCGGCGGGGGAAAGCGCGCGGGGCAACAGAGTCCTCAGATCGTGGCTGCGATTCTTATTTACAATATAAATTTACAACGTATAATACAAACCATTCCGGTGATCCCACCCCTTGTGAGGAGGCTGTCATGTCACAACCCGCCATGAAGCAGACCACGCAATCCAATCCCTATCTCAGCGGCAATTTCGCCCCGGTCCGCAGCGAAGACGATTTCGCGGCGTTGAAGATCACGGGCGCCATCCCGCCGGAACTGTCCGGCACCTATTACCGCAACGGCCCCAATCCGCAATTCGACCCGCGCGATGCCAATTACCACTGGTTCGCGGGCGACGGGATGATCCATGCCTTTACCGTCCAGAACGGCAAGGTTTCCTACCGCAACCGCTATGTCCGCACCCCCAAATGGGTGATGGAGAGTGACGCGGACAAGGCGCTGTTCGGCACCTTCGGCAATCCGATGACGTCGGACCCCGCCGTGGTGGGCAAGGACAGCGGCACCGCCAACACCAACATCATCTGGCACGCGAACCGCCTTCTCGCGCTGGAGGAGGGGCATCAGCCGTTCGAACTCGATCCGGTCAGCCTCGCCCCCAAGGGCTATCGCGATTATGCCGGGCGGGCCGGGCGCTTCACCGCCCATCCCAAGATCGACCCGGAAACCGGCGAACTCGTCTTCTTCGGCTATATGGTGGGCGACCTGCCGTTCTCGAACGGGCTTGCCTATGGCGTGGCGGACAAGGCGGGAAACGTGACCCGGCTCGATACCTTCGAAGCGCCTTATTCTTCGATGATCCACGATTTCTTTGTGACGAAGAACTACGTGGCGTTTCCGGTGCTGCCGCTGAGCGGCAGCCTGCAACGTGCCATGGCCGGTCAGATGCCGTTCGCGTGGGAGCCGGACAAGGGCTCGCATATCGGCGTTCTGCGCCGCGATGCCGGCATCGAAACCATTCGCTGGTTCACCGCCGATCCCTGTTACGTCTTTCATCCGATGAACATGTGGGAGGAGGGCGATACCCTCGTCATCGACGCGATGGAGTATGCGACCGCACCCCTGTTCCCCAACGCCGATGGCTCTCCCGGCAAAAACAGTTCGGCCTATCTGACGCGCTGGACCATCGACCTTGCCGCCAATACCAATGCGGTCCGGCGCCAGCGGATTGACGATATGGCGGGCGAATTCCCCCGGCTCGACGAACGGCACGCCGGTCTTTCCTATCGCCACGGCTATTTCGCCGCCAATTCGCGCGACGATGGCAAGGTGTTCTTTGATTCCATCGCCCATATCGATCATCAGACGGGCCAAAAGAACGTCTATCGCTTTGCCGATGGCGATGCGCCGGGCGAACCTGTCTTTGTGCCGCGCAGCGTTCATGCGGCGGAGGGGGATGGTTTCCTCGTCACCACGGTCTATCGCGGGCGGGAGAACCGCAGCGATTTCGTGGTCTTCGATGCCGCCGCGGTGGATCGCGGACCGATCGCCAGTGCCGCGGTGCCGCGCCGGGTGCCGTTCGGCTTTCACGGCAATTGGCGCCCCGGCCTATAAGGAAAGCCCCGACCTGTAAGGAAAGACGTACAGGAAATCCGTTTGTTGCCGCCTCGCGTGCGGGGATCATTGCGGGCATAGTGCGCGGATGCAGTTTGCCCGTCTGATTCTCGCCGCCGCGATGGCCGCGCTCATGCCCGCTATCGCCGCAGCGGATGCGGGCGCGGGTCTTCTATCGCATTGGGTGCAGATGGGTCCCGGCGGCGCGGCCGAATTGCGGGTCGCGACCACGGCTGCGCAATGCCCTGATGTCGCGGTGGATGGCCATCGCACGGCCATGGTGGTGCGGGCAAAGGCGGGCGATGGTTTTCCCTTGATCTGTTCGGCACCGCTGCCCGGCACCGCCAGATCGGCCTGGCTGGTCGATCCGGCCGCCCCGCCGGATGCCGCGGGTCGGGCCATCCGCATCGCGCCCGTGCCCCTTCCCGCCGCGGCGCCAAAGCGCATTCTGGTGCTGGGCGATACCGGCTGCCGCATCAAGGGTGGCTCGGTTCAGGCCTGCAACGATCCGGCGCAATGGCCATTTCCGCTGCTGGCCCGTGTGGCCGCGGCCGAAAAGCCGGACCTGATCGTGCATGTCGGCGATTACCTTTATCGCGAATCGCCCTGTCCGCCGCATGATGCCCGGTGTGCCGGCAGCCCCTCAGGCGACAACTGGGCCAGTTGGGATGCGGATTTCTTCGCCCCCGCCAGACCGCTGCTGGAAGTAGCGCCTTTCATTTTCGTGCGCGGCAATCATGAGGATTGTCCCCGCGCCGGGGCCGGCTGGCTGCGGCTGATGGGGCCGGGGCCGTTTGTGCCCGGCCAATGCGGCCATCTTGCCCCTTACGCCGTGCCGCTGGGGGCGATGAACCTGGTGGTGATGGATAGCGCCAGCGCACCTGATCAGTTGATCGACCACAATCTGCTTGCCACCTACCGGGCCGATTTCCACAAGATTGCGCAATTGGCTCCGGCGCCTGTCTGGCTTGCCTCGCACCGCCCGCTTTGGGGCGCGGTTTCGCGCATGGGCTTCCGGGTCGGCGGCAATCGCACCATGATTGCGGCGCTTGATCCCGCCGATCTGGCGCCTGTCAGCCTGATGTTGTCCGGCCATATTCATGCGTTCGAGGTGTTGAACTATCGCAAGCCCCTGCCGCCGCAACTGATCGCGGGCAATGGCGGCGACAAGCTCGATACCGCACCGGCCGATCTTGCCGGTGCCAACCTCTCAGGCCAGGCGGTGAAGGATGGCTTTTCCCTGCCGGGCTTCGGCTTTGCCATGCTGACGCAAGACGATCATGGCTGGCGCATTGCCGTTCACCGCGATGACGGCAGCCTCGCGCGCACCTGCCATCTCGCCAAAGGCCATGGCACCCGCCCGCGAATTGGCCGCACGCGGATTGGCCACACGCGAATTGGCCACACGCGAATTGATTGTCTGCAAACGGCACAATAACGCCGCTGATTTTGTTGCACCCGTCACGGTGTCGCCCATTTTTCCCGCCATTGTTACGTTGCTTGCAATTTGTGGGTTTGCGATTGGCGGCGCGGGGCCGCTAAATCATCTGCATACGCGTCAAGCCTGCTTCGGGGGACCCCTATGAAACGCATTGCGCTCATCGCTGCCGCTGCTGCAGGCGTGCTGGTGGCGGCCCTCATCACGGCTTGGCAGATGGGCCTGTTCGCGCCGGGCGAACCGTTGAACAAGGCGGACGTGTTTTCCGGCCTTGTCCCGGCCACGACACCGGCGCAACAGGCGGCTTCGCCCGAATTCGCCTTCCGCCGGGTGGAGATCGACACCACCAAACCGCAGGCCGAGGCCTGTCTCGTCTTCACCCGCAGCCTCGATGAATCGGGCAAGACGCATTATCAGGATTATTTCAGCATCGAGCCCAAGACCGCGGTTGCCGCCCATGTTGCGGGCCAGCGGCTTTGCCTTGGCGGGCTCGATTTCAACAAGACCTATCAGGTGGCGCTGAAACTCGGGCTTCCGGCTGCTTCCGGCGAGAAACTGAAGATCGCTGAAACCGTCGCGGTCGAATTGCGCGACAAGCCCGCGCTGGTGCGTTTTTCGGGCGGCATCATCCTGCCGCGGGAAAACAGCGACGGCGTTCCGGTCACCACGGTCAATGTGGCGAAGCTCGACCTCAAGGTGATCCGCGTCGGTGACCGGCTGCTGTCACAGCTCGAAAACGGTGTGCTGGACCAGACCGCGCTTTATCGCTGGAACGAGGAGCAGATTGCCGACAATCAGGGCTCCACCGTGTGGACCGGCAGCATGGATGTCGCCAGCACCAGGAACGAATCCGTGGTCACGCTGATCCCGATCGATCAGGTGCTGAAGGATCGCAAGCCCGGCGCCTATGTCCTCATCGCCAGCGATGCGGCGAAAAAGAAGGATGATGAGGATTATCAGCCCGTCGCCGCGCAATGGGTGATCGATTCCGATATCGGGCTCACCACCTTTGAGGGCGGCAGCGGCCTTGCCGTTTTCGCCCGCTCCTATGCCAGTGCCAAGCCGATTTCCGGCGTGAAGCTTTCGCTCGTCGCGCGCAACAACAATGTGCTCGCCAATGCGGTGACCGATGATGTCGGCCGCGCCAATTTCGCCGCCGGGTTTTTTCGCGGCAAGGGTGGGGACGAACCCGTGGCCGTGATGGCCTATGGCGACAAGCAAGATTTCACCTTCCTCGATCTGCGCCGCCCGGTGTTCGATCTGACCGACCGCGGCGTTGGTGGCCGGCCCGCACCCGGACCCGTCGATGCCTATCTCTATACCGATCGCGGGGTTTACCGCCCCGGCGAAACCGTGCGCGCGATCGCTATGTTGCGCGACCGTCTTGGCGCCGCCGCCGATGCGCCGCTGACCTTGGTGGCGCGCCGCCCTGACGGCATGGAAGCCGCCCGCACCACGCTTGCCGGCGCGGCATTGAAGGCTGGTTCTGCCTATTGGCCGGTGGCAATCGGTAAATCCGCCCCCCATGGCCGCTGGCAGATCGCGGCCTATGTCGATCCGAAGGCTGATCCGGTCGGCCGCGTGCAATTCGATGTGGCGGATTTTGTGCCGCAACGGCTGAAGGTCACGCTGACGCCGGAAGAAAAGGTCCTCCGCCCCGGCGCCACGCTGGATGTGCGCGCCGAAACGCGTTTCCTGTACGGCGCACCGGCTTCCGGCCTGTCGGGCGATGCGGAAGCGCGCATCACCAAAGACCCGGCCCCCTTCGCCGCTTACAAGGGTTATTCCTTCGGCCGGGTGGAGGATTCGTTTGAAGACGTTCTCGTCGCCCTCAACGTGCCGCAAACCAACGCGCAAGGCGTGACCCAGGTTTCGGGTCAGATCGGCGAACTGGCCGATACCACCTTGCCGCTGAAGGCGGTGGTGCGGGTTTCGATCCACGAACCGGGTGGGCGCACCACCGACAGGACGGTGGAAATCCCCATCCGCACCGCCGATGTCATGCTGGCCATCCGTCCGGCATTCGTTGGTGACTCCGTTGCCGAAAACACCAAGGCCGGGTTCGAGGTGATTGCGGTCAATGGCGATGGCGCCCGCATCGCGCGCGGCAATCTCCATTACAACTGGACGCGCGAGGAAACCAATTACCAGTGGTATCAGGATCAGGGCCAATGGAAATACCAGGCGGTCACGCGCGACCGGCTGATCACCAGCGGTGAATTCTCCGTCTCCGCCGGTGCGCCCGCCAAGCTGGCACAGGCGATGGCGTGGGGCCGTTACCGCCTCACCATCACCGATCCGCAATCCGGTGCCTCGGCCTCTTACCGCTACTATTCCGGCTGGGCCGCCAATGCGGCGGGTGACCGGCCGGATCGCATCCCGGTTGCCGCCGACAAGCCCGCCTACAAGGTCGGCGAAACCGCGCACATCACCATCAAACCGCCGAGTGACGGGCGCGCGCTGGTGGTGGTGGCCAGCGACCGGATTTATTCCTCCCAGCTCATCCGTTCACCGGCGGCGGGCGCCACCATCGATATTCCGGTCTCTGCCGATTGGGGCGCAGGCGCCTATGTGCTCGTCACCCATTATCGCGGTCTGTCGGAGGCGAACGCCCGCGAACCCGTGCGTGCCATCGGCGTTGTCTGGCTGGGCATCGACAACAGTGCGCGCACGCTCGGCATCCAGATGGCCGTGCCGAAAAAGATTTCGCCGCGGCAGAAGATTTCGATTCCGGTCACCGTCACCGGTTTGGCGGCGGGGGAAAGCGCCTATGTCACCCTCTCCGCTGTTGACGAAGGCATTCTGCAACTGACCGAATTTCAATCGCCCGATCCGGCCGGCTATTATTTCGGCAAGCGCCGGCTCGGCGTCGGTATGCGCGATGATTACGGCCGCCTGATCAAACCGGAAAAGGGCGCCATCGGTTCGTTGCGCGAAGGCGGTGATCGTTTCGGCGGCCGCCCGCTGGCCGTGGTGCCGACGCGCACGGTGGCGTTGTTCTCGGGCCTTGTCACGGTCGGCCCCGGCGGCAAGGCTACCATTCCGGCCGATGTGCCGGACTTCAACGGCGAATTGCGCCTGATGGCGGTCGCTTTCACTGCCGACAAGATGGGGCATGCCGACCGCGCGCTGACCGTGCGCGATCCGGTGGTGGCCGATCTGGTGCTGCCGCGTTTCCTGGCGCCGGGCGATCATGCCGCCGCCGCGCTCAATCTCGACAATGTGGAGGGCAAGCCCGGCAGCTACAGCGTCAGCCTCTCGACCACAGGGCCTGCGGGTTTCGATGGCCATGGCCGTAATGTGACCCTGTCGCGCACGCTGAAAGCGGGCGAGCGCGCATTGGTGCCGGTGGCGCTGGAAGGAAATGGCATCGGCATCGCCAAGGTTGCGCTGACCTTGACGGGGCCGGGGCTGAAGATCACGCATTCCTGGCCGATCGAAGTGCGCAGCCCGCAACGCGATGTGGCGCGGGAAGAGGTGGCGCGTCTCGGCGCGGGTGAAACCTACAAGGCAACATCGGCACTGGTGCGCGATCTGGTGCCGTCCACTGCCCATGCCGCACTTGCGGTGACCGCCACCGCACCCGGTTACGGCAATGTGGCGGGACAATTGCGCTGGCTCGACAAATATCCCTATGGCTGTCTGGAACAGACGGTCAGCCGCGCCATGCCGCTGCTTTATTTCAACGATGTCGCGGCGTCTGCCGGGATCGCGGGCGACAGTGCGTTGCGCGGCCGGATACAGGATGCGGTCGATTCCGTTCTCGACATGCAGAATTACAGCGGCGATTTCGGCATGTGGGGCGCGGGCGGCACCGCCGATGCCTGGGTGTCGGTGTTCGCACTCGATTTTCTGACCCAGGCGAAAGACAAGAACTACACCGTTCCCGCCGAAGCCTTGCGCCGCGGTGCGCAATGGCTGCGCGGCACCGCATCGTCGGATTCCGGCAATGATGCGGTCAGGGCTTATGCTTTCTACGTGCTGGCGGAACAGGCGGGCCTCAATCTGAGCGATCTGCGCTATTTCAGTGATACGCGCGGACCGGAAATGAAAACCGCCATCGCGGCTGCGCTGACCGGTGCGGCCGCGGCGCAGGCCGGCGACAACAGTCGCGCCACGGTCAATTTCCGCCGCGCGCGCGATCTTCTGATGGCGGCAAAGCCCGCGGCCTATGGCCATTCCGATTATGGCTCGTTGACGCGCGATCTCGCCGCCACCACCGCACTGGCAATCGAGAACGGTGCTGCCGATCTCGTTCCTGCGCTGCTGACGAAAAGCCGCGATGTCGATATGCGGCTGCAGGATACGACGACGCAGGAAAAAGCCTGGATCCTGCGCGCGGCCTATGCACTCTCAAAACAGAAGGTGCCGCTTTCCATTGCGGTCAACGGCAAACCGGCGGCGGAAAGTGCAGGCGCGGTGCGGCTTTCGCCCAGCCTGGCGCAACTGAACGCGGGCATTTCGCTTCTCAATCAGGGCGGCGCGCCGGTGTGGCGCACATCATCCGCTACCGGCGCACCGGTCAGTCCGCTGCCTGCGCGTGCCGACGGTCTTTCGCTGACCAAGACGGTGTGGACCATGGCGGGGCAGCCGGCCGATCTTGCCAATCTGAAACAGAACCAGCGGGTGATCGTCGTTCTGTCGGGGCGGATGGAGAACAATCTCCTGCGCCAGATCGGCGTGATCGATCTGTTGCCGGCCGGGCTTGAAATCGAAATGCCGCTCAAGGGCGATGATGCGAAAGCCTATTCCTTCCTCTCCACGCTCACCGATCTTTCGATGACCGATGTGCGCGATGACCGCTTCGTGGCGGCGCTGACGCTTGGCTGGCCCGCGGATGACCGCTGGTCGCGCAAGGTCGAACATCCCGAATTCCACATCGCCTATATCGCGCGCGCGGTCACGGCAGGGCGTTTCGTGATGCCGGCCGCAACGGCGGAGGATATGTATGCACCCGGTGTTGCGGCGCGCACGCGCATGGGCACGGTGACGATTTCCCCCGCACGATAGGGAAATGATGATGAAGGCGTTCGCATGGCGCTGGCGAAAACTGCTGCTCGCGGTTGCGGGCGTTTTCTGCGCGCTCGTCATCGCCAATTTTCTGTTCCCGCCGGACATGACGCGGGTGCAGTTGCGCTCGACCGAGGTGCTGGACCGTCATGGCGAATTGCTGCGGCCGTTCCTCTCCAGGGATGGTTATTGGCGGCTGAAGACCACGGCGGCGGACGTCGATCCGCGTTACCTCATCCTGCTCAAGGCCTATGAGGACAAGCGTTTCGATTCCCATCCCGGCGTCGATCCGCTGGCGCTGGCGCGCGCGGCCTGGCAATGGGCGGTGCGCGGCCATGTGGTGTCCGGCGCCTCCACCCTCACCATGCAGGTCGCCCGCCTTCTGGAGCCGGGGCGCCCGCGCACCGTGCCGACGAAATTCATCCAGATGGTGCGCGCCGTTCAACTGGAGCTGCGCTATTCCAAGGATGACATTCTTTCCTTTTATCTGACGCTCGCGCCGTTCGGCGGCAATCTCGAAGGGGTGCGCGCTGCCTCGCTCGCCTATTTCGGCAAGGAGCCGCGTTCGCTTTCACTCTCCCAATCCGCATTGCTGGTGGCCTTGCCGCAGTCGCCGGAGCGTCAGCGCCCCGATCGCCATCCCAAAGCGGCAAAGGCGGCGCGCGATCATGTGCTGGCGCGCATGGTGGAAGATGGCGTGGTCGCAAAAACGGATGCCGCTGTCGCGCTGCGCGATGCACCGCCTGCGGCCCGCCTTGCCATGCCGTTTGCCGCGCCGCATCTGGCGCAATTCCTGGCCGCGAAACATCCGGGCGAACGCATCCGCACCACCCTCGATGGGGGAATGCAGCGCGCGGCCGAACGGCTTGCGGCGCGCGAACATCTTTATATGGATGATGGTGCCAGCCTCGCCATCGTGGTGGCGGAGAACAAAAGTCATGCCGTGCGCGCCTATGTCGGCGGCACCGATTATTGGGGCAAGGCGGGCATGCTCGATCTGGCGCAGCGTACGCGCTCGCCCGGTTCCGCACTCAAGCCTTTCATCTATGGTCTCGCGTTTGACGATCTGGCGCTTCATCCCGCCACGTTGATGCAGGATCAGGCGACCAATTTCGGCGACTATGCGCCGCGCGATTTCGACGGCGAATTTCAGGGCGCGGTCACCGCGGGCAGCGCACTGCGCATGTCGCTGAATGTGCCGGCGGTGATGGTGCTTGAACGTATCGGGCCCTTGCGTTTCACCCAGACGCTGGAAAATGCCGGCGCACATCTCGCCTTTCCCACGCGTGATACGGTGCCCAGCCTGCCGGTGGCGCTTGGTGGCCTCGGCATCAGCCTGGCCGATCTCACCATGCTTTATACCGGCATTGCCGATGGCGGCACGGTGGCGCCGTTGCGGTATCTCGCCGATGCACCGCAGGGCCGCGCCCATCGCCTGTTCGGCCCGGTTGCCGCCTATTATCTGCAGCAGATTCTCTCCACCGTGAATCTGCCGCAGGGCTGGGCGATGGGGCAGGGGCTGAAACGCCCACGCAATATCGGCTTCAAGACCGGCACCTCTTACGGTTTTCGCGATGCGTGGTCGGCCGGTTTCTCGAACGATTACACGGTCGGTGTCTGGGTCGGCCGGGCCGACGGTGCGCCGCGCGCGGGTCAGGTCGGTGTCGATACCGCGGCCCCCATTCTGTTGCAGATGTTCGATCTGTTGCCGCCCGACCGGCGCGGGCCCCCGCCTGTGCCGGATGGCGTGATCCGCGCCGCCAATGCAGCGGCGTTGCCGCCGGCCTTGCGCGTGTTCCGCCGCGCGGAAGACAATCATCAGGCAGTTGCCACGCGCGTCGCACCGCCCGCGATTGCCTTTCCACCCAATGGCGCGGTTGTGCCGTTGCCCGAGAATGCCGCTACGAATGGCCACGCGCCCGCGACCGTCACGCTTGCGGCGCAGGGCGGCCGTGCACCGCTGACATGGCTGGTCAACGGCCGCCTTGTGGGCAGTTTCAATCGCTTTCAACCGGCCAGTTTCACGCCCGATGGCGAAGGCTTTGCGCGTGTCACCGTGATCGATGCCGCGGGCCGCAGCGACACCGCACAAATCCGCTTCAAACGGATGCGTTAGGAGCGTCAATCCCGCGAAGTGGACACCGGTTCGCGTCAGATTGCGCGACCAGCAAAAACCGGCGTCAATCCCGCGAAGTGGGCACCGGTTCGCGTCAGATTGCGCGACCAGCAAAAACCGGCGTCAATCCCGCGAAGTGGGCACCGGTTCGCGTCAGATTGCGCGACCACTGTTAAAGAGTCGTATTCCTGCCACGTTCGCCCGTCATCGCATGTCTTGGCCGTCTGAATTTCTTGACTGTATGGGGGGCTTCAGGCTCGTTTCGCCGCCATGACGAAGATCGACGATCCGCATCAGAATGGCGCGCAAACGGCCGAAGTGGCCGAGGCGTTTTCGCGTGTCACCACGCCGGGCGAACGCAACCGCGCTTTCGCCATTCTGTTCGTCAGCCTGATGTGCGTCGGTGCGGGCCAGTCGATCCTCTATGCCATTCTGCCGCCGATCTCCCGCCAGCTTGGCCTGTCAGAGGTGCAGGTGACCGCGATCTTCGCGGTCTCGGCGGCGATCTGGGTGTTTTCCAGCCCGTTCTGGGGCCGGCGCAGCGATCTGATGGGCCGCAAGCCGGTGATGCTTCTGGGCCTGCTCGCCTTCGCGGTTTCGTTCGGCAGCTTCGCGACCGTGATGCTGGGCGGGCTCGACAAATGGATACCGCTGGTCCTCGTTTATCCGTTGATGATCTTCACCCGCTCTATCTATGGCACGCTGGGCTCGGGCACTTTCGTCGCGGCGGAAGCCTATGTGGCCGACCGCACCACCCGGGCCGAACGCACCCGTGGTGTCGCCACCATTGCGGCCGCTTTCGGCCTCGGCACCACTGCCGGTCCCGGCATCGGGTCGGCGCTGGTGGTGTTCGGCCTTTTCGCGCCCTTCTATTTCATTTCGGCTGTGGCGGTGCTGAGCGCATTGGCCATCTGGTATTTTCTGCCCGAACGCACACCGCCGAAATCCCATCGCCGCGTTGAAACCACGCTGCACTGGTATGACAAGCGCATGCGGCCATTCGTGATCTTCGGCGTCGGGCTTTCCACCGTCGGCGCCATCCCCATTCAGACCGTCGCCTTCTTCTTCATGGATGTGCTGCATCTGAAGGCGAACGAAACCGCACAGGCCGTCGGCGTGGCGCTGATGGCGTCATCGATGTCGGCGCTGTTCGCCCAGCTTATTCTGGTGCAGCGGTTCAACCCGTCTGCCCGCACTTTGATCTATGGCGGCACCTTCGTCGCGCTCGCCGCCAACATCATTTTCATTTTCAGCCATGCGTTCGGCCCGCTGGTCTTCGCGATGATGCTGACGGGCCTCGGCTTCGGCATGGCGCGGCCGGGTTATGCAGCCTCCGCTTCGCTCTCGGTCTCGCCGGATGAACAGGGCGCCGTCGCCGGTGTGATCGGCGCCACCAGCGCCACCGGCTTTATTGTCGGGCCTGTCATCGGCTGGCTTTACGAGCAGTCGCCGCAACTGCCCTTCATCGCCGGTGCGGTGCTGATGGTGGTGCTGCTCATCTATGTCCGCCTGTCGCCTACCCTGCAAACCGCCGGCATGGTGGTGCCCGACGGGCTGGACGAAAAGGCCGAGACTCAGGTGCCGAGCGGCTGATTATTTCGGGCTGGCCAGTTCACCATCCATCCGTTCCAGCAGTGCCTTGGTGGCAAAGCCATCGGCGGGCAACGCCTTCTCTTTCTGATAGGCGCGCAACGCCGCGCGCACCTGCCGCCCCAGAACGCCGTCTTCCTTTCCGGCATTGAAGCCGAGCTGGTTCAGGTCGCGCTGGAAACGTAAACGCTCATCGCGCGTCAATGGCTGTTCGTCGCGCGGCCAATCGCCAACCACCTCGCCTTTTCCTGCAATGCGGTCGGCCAGAATGCCGACGGCGAGGGCGTAAGCCGAGGCATTGTTGTAGCGCAGCAGCACCTTGAAATTGTTGTAGACGAGAAAGGCGGGGCCGCGGCTGCCGGCCGGCAGGAACAGTGCACCGGTTTGCGGCGTTTGCGGCAGCGGTTCGCCCAGCACGGTGCGCACACCGCGGGCGCGCCATTCCGCGACCGGTTTGAAAATGTCGATATCGGCATCTTCATAGGAGAAACCGTCGGGCAGGCGCACCTCGATGCCCCAGGGTTCGCCCTGCGCCCAGCCTTCCTCGCTCAGAAGATTGGCGCTGGAAGCAAGCGCATCAGGCACCGAACGCCACAGATCCTTTCGCCCGTCGCCATCGAAGTCCACCGCATGTGCAAGCCATGTGCTGGGGGTGAATTGCGTCTGCCCGAATGCCCCGGCCCAGGACGACGGCATCTGCGATGGTGCGAAGCCGCCCTGCTGCGCCATTTTCAGGGCGTCCAGCAATTGCGGCCGGGCATAGCCGGTGCGCGGCCCGTCATAGGCCAGCGTCGCCAGCGCCTGGAAGATGTTGAAGCTGCCGATATTGCTGCCGTAATTGGTTTCCATGCCCCAGATCGCGGTCAGGATGTATCTGGAAACGCCATAGCGCGCCTCGATCGCCGAAAGCGCCTGTTCCTGCCCGGCCAGCGCATTCTGGCCGTTGCGCACGCGCAGTGGCGAGGTGGCCGTGGCGAGATAGTCCCACACCGGCTTGACGAATTCCGGCTGCGCTTCGTTCAGCGACAGGATTTTTGCATTGGGGGAAAGCCCGCCCATCGCAAGGTCGTAAAGCGAAGGTGCAATTCCCTGCGCCAGTGCGGTCTGACGAAAATCGTGCACGAAGCTGCGGAATTCCGCCTCGGCCGCGGCGGTGGATGGGGCCGGTTGCGGAACGGGCGGCGTTGCGGCGGCGGGCTTGGGCTGCGGCACCATGCTTGTGGTGGCCGGGTGCATCGCGCATGCCCCCAGAAGCAGCGGCAGCCACAGGCACGCCGGGCGCAGAATCTTATGGGTCAACAATACTGCCATGAATATCCCCTTCTGATGCCGTGCTGCGGCTGGCGTTCCCCGCTGGTGCCTGCAAATCCCGCACCCCGGCCGGTATGCCGCAGGTAACCCACAGATAACCCGCAGATAACCTAGGAATAAGGCCGAAAATTGGGGATTCCCGCGGTTGACAGACCGTGCTGCCGCCACTAGCTTCCGCGCCTTCTCGCGGCGGGTTCTGCCTGCTGCCCGAATAGACTGGATGCCGTGTCATGAAAATTCGCAATTCCCTGCGTTCGCTCAAAAAACGCGACAAGGACTGCCGCGTGATCCGCAGGCGTGGCCGGACCTATGTCATCAACAAGAAGAATCCCCGCTTCAAGGCACGCCAGGGTTAAACCCTGCGCCAATCCGGCAGGCCCTGTGATGGCGCCGCGCATGGCACCGGCTGCCGCCGCGCGCTAGGTTCGGGCCATGCGCGTTCTGCTGCTTTTCACAGCCCTGATGATTCTGCCCGGTCTGGCCGTGGCGGACGGTACAATCCCGCCGCCACAGAAACCGGCGCCCGCCGCCGCTGCCCCGGCACAGGAGCTTGATCGCCTGTTCGCGGCGCTTGCCAAGGCGCAGTCGGAAGATGAAGCGAACCCGATCGAAGATCGCATCCAGCAACTCTTCCGCCAGTCCGGCAGCCCCACCATTGATCTGCTAATGACACGCGGCGAAGCGGCCCTTGTTTCCGGCGATGCCGAAACCGCATTGCAATTGTTCGCATCCGTTACCGGCCTCGCGCCCGATTTTGCGGAAGGTTGGCATCATCGCGCCCAGATCGAATTGCTGGCGGGTGATGATGAAGCCGCCATGATCGCGCTGCAGAAGACTATCACGCTCAATCCGCGCCACTTCGTGGCGATGGCACGCCTCGCCGGCCTGCTGGAAGACTATGGCGACAAGAAAGGCGCGCTCGCGCTTTACCGCAAGGTCTTGGCGCTCGATCCTGCCGATGGCGATGTCGTGCGCGCGGTGCGTGCGCTGTCCCGCGCGGTAGAGGGGCAGGGCATCTGACCGGGCATTGCCTGTGACCGGGCGTTTGCCGCTCTATCCCTTGCCGCCGACAAAGGCGACGCGCAGAAGATTGGTGGCGCCCGGTGTGCCCAGCGGAAGGCCGGCCGTGATCACGATGCGGTCCCCGGCTTCGGCGAAACCTTCCTCAAGCGCAATGCGCGCGGCGCGGTCCACCATATCGTCCAGATCGTGCGCATCCTCCGTCAGCACGCAATGAAGCCCCCATGCCAGCGCCAGTCGCCGCGCGGTCGCAAGAATGGGGGTCAGTGCGATGATCGGCGCACCGGGCCGTTGGCGTGCGGCGCGCAAACCGGTTGAGCCGGATTTGGTCCAGCTCACAATGGCGCGGGCGTGAATGGTCTGGGTCACCTCATGCACCGCGGCGATGATTGCGTCCGGCGTGGTTTCTTCCGGCGGGCTTCTTTGCGCATCCAGAATCTGCTGGAACAGGGGGTCGCCTTCGACCTTGGTGGCGATCTTGTCCATCATCGCCACCGCTTCGACCGGATAGCTGCCCGCCGCGGTCTCGGCCGACAGCATCACCGCGTCCGCGCCCTCGAACACCGCGGTCGCCACGTCGGAAACTTCGGCGCGCGTCGGTTGCGGCATCTGGATCATCGATTCCAGCATCTGTGTTGCCACCACCACCGGCTTGCCCGCCTTGCGCGCTTCGCGGGTGATGAATTTCTGTTTGCCCGGCACCGCCTCCAGCGGCAGTTCCACACCCAGATCGCCGCGCGCCACCATCAGCGCATCGGCGAAGACCAGAATATCGGCCAATCGCTCAATCGCGCGCGGCTTCTCGATCTTGGCCAGAACGGCGGCGCGCCCCGCCACCACCTTGCGCAATTCGGCAACATCTTCGGGCCGCTGTACGAAGGACAGTGCCACCCAGTCGACGCCGAGATTGAGTGCGGAATCGAGATCGCTGCGATCCTTCGGCGTCATTGCCGCAATCGGCAATTCCGTATCGGGCAGGTTCACACCCTTGCGGTCTTTCAGGGTGCCGCCCTGTTCGACAACCGCCTCGGCACTGTCGCTGCCCACGCTTTTGATGCGCAGCCTGAGTCGCCCGTCATCGATCAGCACCTGTTCGCCCGGCGTCAGGGCTGTGAACACTTCGGGGTGCGGAATGGGAATGGTGCCCGGTCCGTCGGCCTCCACCTTGCGGATCAGGCGAACCTCTGCCCCCACCGCAATGTCCGCCTTGCCGCCGCCGAACGTGCCAAGCCGGATCTTGGGGCCCTGCAGATCGACCAGAATGCCGATCGGCCGCTTGACCTCGCTTTCCAGCGCGCGCAACCGGCCGTGAATATCGGCCAAGGCGGTGCGCGAGGTGTGGCTCATATTGATTCGGAAGACATCGGCGCCCGCTTCGAACAGAGCTCTGATCTTTTCGGGCGACGATGAGGCCGGGCCCAGCGTGGCAAGGATTTTGGTTTTTCGTGTCCGCCGCATATTCAGTCCGAAAGGGATTGGGTCCAGTCCGGCTGGGCGCCGGTATCCACTTCAAAGAACGACACCTTGTCATAGCCATGGCGTACGCAATCGCTGCGCACGCGAATGGTGAATTTGGCGCGTGGCGAAACGCAGAAACTGCGGCCGCCACTCCAGCTTCCCGCCCCGCCATCGGTGGCGTAAAGATAGTAATAGCGCGCGACAAGAGGGTGATCGATCAAAGTGGCACAATCATGGGGATCAATCGTCCACCAGCCTTCGCTGACCCAGGCTTTGCCGTCGAACAGCCCGATGGCAACCTTGGCCGGATTGGCGGCCTTGTTGCAGACGGCGAATTTGGCTTGCACCGGCGGGGCGGCGCACATCGCAATGGCAAACACCGCCACCGCTGAGCGTGCAACGGGCGAAATGGCAAAAATGCTTCGCATGCGCTCAGGGGTGTCGCCCAAGCGCGATTCCCTGTCAACCGCGGCGTGGTCCTGGGACAGGGGCGTGAACCATGCCGCCTGATCCGGCACAGCCGTTTGAACTTTACGGCAAGGGACTGGGCCCGCTGCTCTTTGTCTGCGATCACGCCAGCAATGCCTTGCCGCCGGCCTATGGCTCGCTCGGCCTTTCGGCATCGCTGCTTGAAACCCATATCGCCTATGACATCGGTGCCGCCGCCGTCACCCGTGCGCTGGCCACGCATTATGGCACGAACGCGGTTCTGGCGCGCTGGTCGCGGCTTCTGGTCGATCTCAATCGCGGCGCGGACGATCACACCATCGTCATGAAACTTTCCGATGGCGCCATCATCGAAGGAAATCGCCACGCCGATAGGCGCGAAATCGAATCCCGCATCGCGGAGTTCCATGCGCCTTATCATGCTGCGATCGAACGGGCGATCGCCGCGCGCCGCGAAACCGGCATCGTGCCGGTGCTCGTTTCCATCCACAGTTTCACGCCGGTGTGGAAAAATGTCCGCCGGCCGTGGGAAATCGGTATTTTGTGGGATCGTGACGGCCGTCTGGCCCGGCCGTTGCTGGCCGGTTTTGCCCGCACCGGGTTCCGCACCGGCGATAATGAGCCCTATTCGGGGGCGCTGGAAAATGATTGCATGTATGTGCACGGCACGATGAACGGCCTGCCGCATGTGCTGATCGAAATCCGGCAGGATCTGATCGCAACGCCGGAGGCAGCACTTGCGATGGCTGCGCGCATTGTGCCGGTGCTCGATGAAGCGCTGACGGAGATGGGGGCGGCGAAGCTCGCATTTACCCGCCCGCTTCCGGCCGGGAAAGGTGTGACCATGGATGAACGGACCCGCGAACAGGTGGAAGCCGCGGCTTTCCGCAGGCTGGTCGCGCATTTGCGCGAACGCCACGATGTGCAGAACATCGATCTGATGAATCTGGCGGGCTTCTGCCGCAATTGCCTGGGCGACTGGTACCGGGAGGCGGCGGCCGGGCACGGCCTTGCGCTCGAAAAGGATGAAGCGCGCGAAATCATCTACGGCATGAAGCCGGCCGAATGGAAATCGCGCTATCAGAAGGAGGCGGGCGCGGAACAGAAGGCCGCTTTCGCCGCCGCCAAAAAGACTCACAATTAATCTCAATTAATCTCGGTGGGCGGCGTTGCGCGAGGCGCACCCCTTCCCCTAATGCTGCCCGGCAGGCGTCAGGGAAGGGCGGAGATGACGAAGTCGGGCTTTGCGGCAGGGCAGCTGAAATCGCTGATCGAACGGATCGAACGGCTTGAGGAGGAGCGCGCCGCCCTTTCCGCCGATATTCGCGAAGTCTATTCCGAGGCCAAGGGCCAGGGCTTCGATACCAAGGTGATGCGCCAGGTCGTCCGCCTCAGGAAACTCGATACCGCCGACCGTCAGGAGCAGGACGCGGTGCTGGAGCTTTATCTGGGTGCGCTCGGCATGGCCTGAGCGCCACACTCACCAATCATACAGGCGTCAGCCTGCGGCTTTCAGCGATTCGTCTCCGGCATCCGTTTCTTCCAGCCCCAGTTCCTTCAGCTTGCGGTAAAGCGTTGAACGCCCGATCCCCAGCCTGCGCGCCACTTCCGACATGTGGCCGTCATAGCGGGAAATCGCGAGACGGATGATCTCCGATTCCACTTCTTCCAGCTTGCGCATATGGCCCGCGGCGTCGATCGCCGACAGCGCATAGGGCGATGGCATCGCGGCCTGCCCGAAGGCTTGCGGCGCATAGCCCCCCTCGCTCGCCTTGGCCGGTGTGATGATCTGCCGGCGCGGCGCCGGGTTGACGCCCATGGCCGCCGCGATCTGCGGAAAATCGCACACGTCCAGCATCATGCCGTCGCACAGCACCACGGCCCGGAACACGGTGTTCTCAAGCTGGCGCACATTGCCCGGCCAGTCGTAATTCTCCAGAAGTTCTGCGGCTTCCGGCGTCAGGCCCGAAACCGGCTTGTTCTCCTCTGCCGCGAAGCGGGCGATGAAGTGGCGGGTCAGGGCCGCAATGTCCTCGCGGCGCTGGCGCAGGGGCGGCACGAAGATCGGAAACACGTTCAGCCGGTAATAAAGGTCCTCGCGGAAGCTGCCTTCGCGGGTCAGTTCGGCCAGATCGCGATTGGTGGCGGAAATGATGCGCACATCCACCTTGACCGGCCGCTTGGCACCCACCGGGTCGACCTCGCCTTCCTGCAGCGCGCGCAGCAGTTTCACCTGCATGTCGAGGCGCAGTTCCCCGATCTCATCCAGGAACAGTGTGCCGCCATGGGCTTCCTGAAACTTGCCGAGATGGCGTTCCGTGGCGCCGGTGAAGGCGCCTTTCTCGTGGCCGAACAGAATGGATTCGACCAGGTTTTCCGGTATTGCGCCGCAATTGACGGTGATGAACGGCTTGCCGGCGCGTTCCGATCCGCCCTGGATCGCGCGCGCGATCAATTCCTTGCCGACGCCGGATTCGCCTTCGATCAGGATCGGGATGTTCGATTGCGCCGCGCGCGTGCCCAGCCGGAACACCTGGCGCATCTCGGAACTGCGTGCCACCAGATCGTCGAACAGAAGCCGGTTGTCGTTGCGTTTCTTCAGCCGCGTTACTTCGCCTGACAGGGTGCCGATCTTGAGCGCGTTGCGGATCGAAACGGTGATGCGTTCCGGGTTCGCCGGTTTGACCAGAAAATCGTTGGCGCCGGCCCGCATCGCCTCCACCGCGGAATCGATGCCGCCCTTGGCCGTCAGTACGATCACCGGCAATTCGTTGTGCGCCGCGCGCAACCGCGTCAGTACCGTGATGCCGTCGACATCGGGCATCACCAGATCCAGCAGGACAAGCGCAATCTGCTCTCCCCGCGGCCCATGCAGCAGGTCGAGCGCAGGCCCGCCGCCCGGCGCGGTTACCGCCGCCATGCCTGCCTTGCTGATCGCCGCTTCCAGAAGCCTGCGTTGAACCGGATCGTCGTCGACGATGAGGATCGTCTGCGCCATCTTTTCCTCTGTTGTGTTGTGGCGCATCGTTGCTCCGGAAAGGTAAAGGCTGCTTTAAGTTTCCCACTTTGCGACAGTTGCGTTGGTAAAACACGGCATCAGGTTCAATATGGTGAAGAGAATCTGAACGGTTGGCGCATGGCATCAGGAAATGTTGATTATTGGGCCTTTTTCGCGGATGACGCGCGGCGTACCGGCTCCGCACTTTATGCCCGTCTGGCGCAAGGGGTGTGTGGCGATGACCAATTGCGCGCGCTTGCCGCACACGCAAAGCCGGGGCAGCCACACGCCAATGTGCTGTTTGCCGCGGTGCATTTTCTCTTGATGCGTGGCGCACAGCATCCGCTGCGCACCTTCTATCCCGATCTCAATGATGGCCGCGTGGCGGATGGCGATCCGTTTCCACCGTTCCGCGATTTATGCCTGTCGTATCGCGAGCAATTGATGCCACTGATCGCGACGCGCGTCACCAATACGAACGAGGTCGGGCGTTCCGCGTTACTGCATGCGGGCTTCCGCACGCTTGCGCGCGAAGCCGGGGCCGCGCCGCTTCATCTGATCGAGATCGGGCCCAGCGCAGGCCTCAATTTGATCTGGGATCGCTACGGCGTGCGCTACACCCGCGATGGCGCCATCGCATCCGATATCGCAGCCGGGGCACCTTTGGTGATCGATTGTGCCTTGCGCGGTGCGGGCAATCCGCCGTTCGGGCCAGCGCCCGCCATCGCCCACCGCCTGGGGCTGGAGCTCAATCCGGTCGATCTTTCCAATGACGATGACCGCGACTGGTTGCGCGCGCTTGTCTGGCCGGATCAGGGGGCGCGGCTTTCGAGGCTCGATCGTGCCATCGCGCTTTTCATGGATGTGAAGCCGGAAATCCGCTTCGGCGATGCGCTGGCGCTTCTGCCTGCTGCGCTGGCCACCGCGCCTGCGGATCAAACGCTCTGCCTCTATCACACCATCGCGCTTTACCAGTTCAGCCGCGAGATGCGCGCCCGGCTCGACGCTATGTTGATGGAGGCCAGCCGGTCGCGGCCCCTTTGGCGGCTGTCGTTTGAGGGCGCGCTGGAAGGGCGCTATCCGCTCAACCTGATCGCCTATCGCGGCGGCGAAAAAAACGCCCGCGAACTGGCGCTGGCCCACCCGCATGGGACATGGCTTGAGTGGTGGGGGGAGGAGTGACAGGCTGGCGGCCATGACAGACGACCTTCTGGAGGAAGACACCGCTGCCGCCCCTGCCGGTTTCGAGCCGATGCAGTGGTCGCGCGGTTTCGGCCGCCAGGTGGGGCCGTTCTATCATCGCAATGAGGGGGGTGAGAATTTCACCCGCGCCTTTCTGGTGGCGGAACACCACACCAACGGCATGATGAATTGCCATGGCGGCATGTTGATGGCATTTGCCGATACGGTGTTCGGCCATCCCATTTCCATCCGCTGTCCACAGCATTACTGGGTCACCGTCCGTATGCTGACGGATTTTCTGTCCGGTGCGCGGCTGGGCGAATGGGTGTTCGGCACCAGCCGCATCGTCGGTCAGGATGGGGACATGTTCACGGTCGAAGGCCGCATTTTCACGGGGGAGCGCGCAGTCATGACAGGAACCGGCATCTTCAAAACCCTGGGGCCGCGCCCCGAGCGGCGCTGACATGGCGGGAAAACCTGTGGGGGCGGGAAAACCTGTGGGGGCGGGAAAACCCGCCGGGGGGGATAAATCCGGCCTGCCGCCGCTGCCCGGCCCGCCGCCCGACACCATCCGCGAAATGTACAATCTGGCGCCGACGCAAGGCCCCCTTGCCGCCCTCAAGGGCGAACGCCCGACCGCGCCGCAATGGTTCGTGGATACGGTGGCCGCCCTCCCCGAAAGCAGCTTTGTCGAATGCGACGGCGCACGCATCCACTATCTGCGCTGGGGCGACCGCAAACGGCCGGGCCTGCTGCTCGTCCACGGCAATGCGGCGCATGCCTATTGGTGGAGCTTCATCGCCCCCTTTCTGGCGCGCGATTACAACGTCGCGGCGATGGATCTTTCCGGCATGGGCGATTCGCAATGGCGCGCCCACTACACGATGGAGCTGTTCGCCAAGGAAGAACTCGCGGTGTGCGAGGATGCGGGCATGTTCCTCTCCCCCGAACCGCCGATCATCGTGGCCCACAGCTTCGGCGGTTTCGTCACCATGCTGACGGGCGCGCTTTATGGCGACCGGCTGGCCGGTACCGTGATTGTCGATTCGCCGGTCAATCCGCCGGATCGCCCGGGCGGCCCGCCCAAGCGCGAATTGCGGCCCCATAACGTCTATCCCACCATGGCGGCGGCGCTGGCGCGATTCCGGCTGATGCCGCCGCAGGGTTGCGAGAATCTGTTCCTGCTCGATTGGGTGGGCCGCCATTCGCTGAAGGCGGTGGAGGGCGGCTTTACCTGGAAATTTGACCCCGCGATCTGGCAGTCCTTCTCCATCGGCGATACTGCGGCGCGGCTGAAAGCCACCAAATGCCGCATCGCCGTGTTTCGCGGCGAACATTCCATCCTGCTGCCGCCGGAAATCGGCGAATACATGTTCAATCTGCTCGGCCGTTCGGCCCCGATGGTCGAAATTCCGCAAGCCCAGCATCACATTATGCTGGATCAGCCGTTGGCCATGGTGTCGGCCCTGCGCGCCCTTTTGGCGGATTGGGAGCATTCCACGCCGGTGCCGCGGGTTTAATTCCCCTGTGCGGCGTGGGGGCGGTTGTGCAGGGGGGCGCCTTTGCTATATTCCGCCCGCTTCGTAGAACTTTTGAAGAGGGTGGCTATGGTCACGGAATCGGCACAGGGGCAGGGGCAAACCGATATCGCCCATCATGTCAAAACGTGGCATGGCTTTATGGCCTTCACAAAATGGTCGGCCATCGGTATCGCGCTGATCATGATCCTGCTTGCGCTTTTCCGCACCGGCTAAGGCTTTTGGGGCATTCCAGATCTGATGAAACTCGCTGTGCTGAAAGAGCGCCGCGCGGGCGAGGCGCGGGTTGCCGCTACGCCTGAAACGGCGAAGAAACTGACGGGCCTCGGCCTTTCGGTGGTGGTGGAATCGGGCGCGGGCGCCGGCGCCAGGATCGCCGATGCCGATTACGTGGCCGCTGGCGCCGCCATCGCGCCCGATGCGGCGGCCGCTCTGGCCGATGCCGATATTGTGTTCACCGTGCGCGGCCCCGATGCGGGCGAAATCGCCGCGATGAAAAAAGGTACCGTGCTGGCGGCCCTTCTGGCCCCGCACAGCGAAAAGGATACCGCGCAGACGCTGGCGGCCCAGGGCGTCACCGCCTTCGCGATGGAATTCATCCCCCGCATCAGCCGGGCCCAGGCGATGGACGTGCTCTCGTCCCAGGCCAATCTCGCCGGTTACAAGGCGGTGATCGATGCCGCGGCCACCTTCGGGCGCGCCTTCCCGATGATGATGACGGCGGCCGGTACCATCGCCCCCGCACGCGCTTTCATCATGGGTGTCGGTGTGGCGGGGCTGCAGGCGATTGCCACGGCCCGCCGCCTCGGCGCCATCGTCTCGGCCACCGATGTGCGGCCCGCCACCCGTGAACAGGTGGAATCGCTCGGCGCCACTTTCGTTGCCGTGATGGACGATGAATTCAAACAGGCCGAAACCGCCGCCGGTTACGCCAAGGAAATGTCGAAGGACTATCAGGAAAAACAGGCGGCCCTGATCGCGGAAACGATCCGCAAACAGGATATCGTCATCACCACCGCATTAATCCCGGGGCGAAGCGCGCCTGTCCTGGTGACGGAAGAAATGGTGAAAACCATGAAGCCCGGCTCCGTCATCGTCGATCTGGCGGCGGAGCAGGGGGGCAACTGCCCGCTGACGAAGGCCGATCAGGTGGTGGAGGCACATGGCGTCACCATCATGGGCTACACCAATCTGGCCTCGCGCCTCGCGGTCGATACGTCGAGTCTTTATGCGCGCAACCTGTTCAATTTCGTCAGCCTGCTGGTGGACAAGAAAACCGGCACGCTGAACCTCAATTGGGATGACGAAATCCTCAAGGGCGCGGTGCTGACCCGCGACGGCGAAATCGTCCATCCGGCGGTGAAGGGATAGACCATGGAAGCCATTGATCCGTTCGTTTTCCGTCTTTCGATTTTCGTGCTGGCGATTTTCGTCGGCTATTACGTGGTGTGGTCGGTCACGCCGGCGCTGCATACGCCATTGATGAGCGTGACCAACGCAATCTCCTCGGTCATCGTGGTGGGCGCGCTGATTGCGGTTTCGGTTGCCACCCTCGGCAGCGAATCCTGGATTTCCAAGGGCCTCGGCTTTGCCGCGCTGATCCTCGCCAGCGTCAATATCTTCGGCGGCTTCCTCGTCACCCAGCGCATGCTGGCCATGTACAAGAAAAAAGAAAGATAGAGGGCGCATGTCTGCCAATCTTGCCGCCCTGTCCTATCTCGTCTCGGGTGTTCTCTTCATTCTCGCGTTGCGGGGTTTGTCCTCGCCGGTGACAAGCCGTGCGGGCAACCGCAACGGCATGATCGGCATGGCGCTCGCCATCGTGACCACGCTTCTGGTCGCCGGTGTCACCGACGCGTTGACCTGGGGTCTGATCATTGGCGGTGTCGCCATCGGCGGCGGTATCGGCGCCTTGATCGCGCGCCGCATCGCGATGACGGCGATGCCACAGCTCATTGCCGCCTTTCATTCGCTGGTCGGCCTCGCCGCCGTGCTGGTGGCCGCGGCCGCGATGTATTCGCCGGAGGCCTATGGCATCGGCGTGGAAGGGGCGATCCGCTCCCACAGCCTGATTGAAATGAGCCTTGGCGTCGCCATCGGCGCCATCACCTTTGCCGGTTCGCTGATCGCGTTTGCCAAGCTCAACGGCAATATGAGTGGCGCGCCGATCCTGCTTCCCGCCCGCCATGCGCTCAACATTCTGCTCGCGCTCGTGATCGTGGGCCTGATCGTCTACTTCGTCACCGATCAGCCGCATTGGGCGTTCTGGACCATTGCCGGGCTGTCCTTCGTCTTCGGCATCACGCTCATCGTTCCCATCGGCGGCGCCGACATGCCGGTGGTGATCTCGATGCTCAATTCCTATTCGGGTTGGGCCGCGGCCGGCATTGGCTTCACCCTGGAAAACACCGCCCTCATCATCACCGGCGCGCTGGTGGGTTCGTCGGGCGCCATCCTCTCCTACATCATGTGCAAGGGGATGAACCGCAGCTTCATCTCGGTGATTCTGGGCGGCTTCGGTGGCGAAACCGCGGCCGCCGGCGGTCCGGCCGAATCCCGCCCCGTGAAACAGGGCTCTGCCGAAGACGCCGCCTTCATCATGAAGAATGCCGGTTCGGTCATCATCGTGCCGGGCTACGGCATGGCGGTGGCACAGGCCCAGCACGCGGTGCGCGAAATGGCCGACATCCTGAAAAAGGAAGGGGTGAAGGTCTCTTACGCCATTCATCCGGTGGCGGGCCGCATGCCCGGCCACATGAACGTGCTCTTGGCGGAAGCCAACGTGCCGTATGACGAGGTGTTCGAGCTCGACGACATCAATTCCCAGTTCGCGCAGGCCGATGTGGCTTACGTGATCGGCGCCAACGACGTCACCAACCCGGCGGCCAAATCCAATCCGCAATCGCCCATCTTCGGCATGCCGATCCTCGATGTGGAAAAGGCGAAGACGGTTCTTTTCGTCAAGCGCGGCATGGGCTCGGGCTATGCCGGGATCGAGAACGAACTCTTCTTCCGCGACAACACGATGATGCTGTTCGGCGATGCGAAGAAGATGACCGAAGAAATCGTCAAGTCGCTGGGCTGACCGCATCCGGCAGCAGAAGCGGGCGCGCCGCCGCCACCGTATCGTGAATCCAGTTCGTCACCTGGCGCACGCGCGCGGTTTCCAGCACGTCGCGCCGCGCGGCAAGCCAGAAGGTGCGGGTGATGGCAACCTGGCCCGGCAGAATGCGCACCAGTCCGGGCTCCCGCTCCGCCATGAAGGACGGCAGAACACCCAGACCCGCGCCGCGGATCATCGCTTCCATCTGCGCCCGGATGGAGGAGCTGGAAACCGTGGGCTTCAGCCCCGGCAGCACCTCGTCCAGATAGCGCAGTTCATTGGCGTAAAGCAGATCGTCGATATAGCCGACCAGAACGTGTCCCCGTAACGCAGCCGGGTCTTCGGGTACGCCGCGCCGCGCCAGATAGTCCGGCGCCGCGTAAAGGCCCAGCATGTAATCGGTCAGCTTTTCGATCGAAAGCCGGCGGTCCTGCGGTCTGGTCAGGGTGATCGTGATGTCCACCTCCCGCATGGCGGGGGAGACGAAACCGGGCATGGCCACGATCTCGATCTGCAGCTTGGGCCGCCTGCGCACCAGTTGCGCCACCGCGGGCGCGATGATGGTGGCGCCGAACCCTTCCGAGGTGGAAATCCGCACCACGCCGGCGCTGGTTTCGCCGATGGCGGTGCGCACGTCCTCGGTCGCCATCTCCACCCGGCTCGCCGCCTCGAACAGGCGCTTGCCGTTGGTGGTCAGGAATCCGGGGCTGCGGCCGCGCGCCACCAGGGTGCAGTTCAGCGCCTGCTCCAGCCGCGCCATCCGCCGCCCGATGGTGGTGGGGTCGAGGCCAAGCTGGTCGGCCGCCCCCTGAAAGGATTTGTGCCGCGCCACCGACAAAAAGATGCGCAGGTCGTCCCAGTCATACATGGGCGCAAGCCTAGCTGCATTTTTGCAGGATACAATTGGCGAATTCGCAAGCATGGGCTTCGCCGCGCCATGCTATCCCCGGACGCCTATAATGCAGCCTTCAGGAGAGGAGCGGATAACGCCATGCGCACGATTTCCCATTTCATCAATGGCCGCCATGTGGAGGGGACATCCGGCCGTTCCGGCGACATCTTCAACCCCGCCACGGGTGAGGTGCAGGCGAAGGTGGCCTTGGCCTCCCGCGCCGAACTGCGCAAGGCGGTCGAGGCGGCACAGGAAGCCTTTCCGAAATGGGCGGCGGTCAATCCCCAGCGCCGTGCGCGGGTGATGTTCAACTTCAAGACGCTGGTCGAGAAGAACATGGACGAACTCGCCCATCTGCTCTCCTCCGAACATGGCAAGGTGCTGGCCGATGCGCGCGGCGATGTGCAGCGCGGGCTGGAGGTGATCGAGTTTGCCTGCGGCATCCCCCACCTGCAGAAGGGTGAATACACCGAAGGCGCCGGCCCCGGCATCGACATCTATTCGATGCGCCAGTCTTTGGGCGTGGTGGCCGGCATCACGCCGTTCAACTTCCCCGCCATGATTCCGATGTGGATGTTCGGCGTCGCGATCGCGGTCGGCAATTGCTTCATCAACAAGCCGAGTGAGAAAGATCCGTCCGTTCCCATGCGGCTGGCCGAGCTGTTTCTGGAAGCGGGCGGCCCTCCCGGCGTGCTGCAGGTGGTGAACGGCGACAAGGAAGCGGTCGATGCCATTCTGGAAGACCCGGATATTTCCGCGGTCAGCTTCGTCGGTTCGTCGGCCATCGCGGAATACGTCTATTCCAAAGGCACGGCCAACGGAAAGCGGGTCCAGGCGATGGGCGGGGCCAAGAACCACGCCATCATCATGCCGGATGCCGATCTCGATCAGGTGACGAACGAACTGATGGGCGCGGGCTATGGCTCGGCCGGTGAACGCTGCATGGCGATTTCGGTTGCGGTGCCGGTGGGCGAGAAGACGGCGGATGCGCTGGTACAGCGTCTGAAACCCCGCGTCGAAGCCTTGAAGATTGCACCTCCCACCGATCCCGAAGCGGCTTACGGCCCGATGGTGACCGCGGCCCAGAAGCAGCGTGTGGTCGATTACATCCAGATGGGTGTGAAGGAAGGTGCGGAGCTGGTGGTCGATGGCCGCGGCTTCAAACTTCAGGGTTATGAGAACGGCTTCTATCTCGGCGGTTCGCTGTTCGATCGCGTCACGCCCGCGATGCAAACCTACAAGGACGAGATCTTCGGTCCCGTGCTGCAGATCGCGCGCGCGCCCGATTTCGAAACCGCCATCTCGCTGCCGACCAAACACCAATATGGCAATGGCGTTGCCATCTTCACCCGCGATGGCGATGCGGCGCGGGAATTTGCCTCCCGGGTTCAGGTCGGCATGGTGGGGATCAACATCCCGATTCCGGTGCCGCTGGCCTATCACACCTTCGGCGGCTGGAAGCGTTCGGCCTTTGGCGATGTGAATGTTCACGGGCCGGAAGGGGTGCGCTTCTACACCAAGATCAAGACCGTCACCGCCCGCTGGCCGAAGGGCGGGGTGCGTGAGAACCCGGACTTCAATATCCCGACGATGAAGTAAAATCCGCCAAAACCGGGGGAGGGGATGGCGCCGTGATTTGAAAAGATCATCGGCGTCCCCCTCGTGCCAATCGCGGCGGCGGGTGGAGATCGCACTTTATCTCCCATCCCCCTTTTTCTCGATGGTGTTTCCGGGCTTCGGCGCGTTGGAAGCTTCGCTTGCCGGAAATTCATGATCCCTCCCTTCCGTTCCCAGTTTGTCCTGTGGCGGGAACGGCATAAACACGCTAAGACCGCCACGGGTTGGAGGCGGCATGCGATCTGTCGAAGGGTCGCGCCCGGGTCTGAGGGAAAGCATGGATACCGATGTTACAAACCGCGCCCTTTCGCGCGAATGGCTGACTGGCCTCATTGTCATCGCTGGGGGTTTTGTCATCGCAATTGCGGTCGCGGCCTGGCTGACCCTGACGCACAAGCCCGCCCCGGTTGCCGGTCAGGTTGGTCAACCGGGCGCCGCCGCCACGGGGCAGGCCAGCGGCACCGATCCGACCCAGGTTTGCCGCACGGCACTCGCCAATGCGCAGAATTTTGGCGTTCTGCCGGCCTATGGCACGCTGGCGGATGCCAATCCCAAGGAAACCAGCGTTCAGGGCCGCTACACCTGCGCCGCTGCCACGCCATCCGCCAAATATGCGCTGACGGTCGATCTGGTGTGCGAACAGTTGGACAACGCCCAATGCGTGGCGCTCTACAGCGTGACGCAGGACGACGGTTCCGTCCTCTATCACCGGCAGGGGCAATGAGGTTGGTCAAGTTGACCAACTCAACTTGACCAACTTGACCAACCCGCCTATGGTCGCGCCATGGTGCGGCAGGTGAACCTTTACGAAGCGAAGACCCATCTTTCCCGCCTTGTGGAAGAGGCGGCGCAAGGGGCGGAGATCGTCATTGCCAAGAACGGCAAGCCGATGGCGCGTCTCGTCGCGCCCCAGCCGGAAACGAACAAGCCGAAAAAACGCGAACTTGGCCAATGGGCCCATCTGGCCGATCCGAACGATCACCGGACGCGGGAGGAGTGGCTGCGCGACTGGAAGGCGATGGATAAGGAAATCGAGCGCGATTTCTACCGCGGTATGGAAGAGGACAGGGGAGAATACGACACGCCATGGCCCGATACCTCCTCGACTCAAACGCATTCCTCTGGGCCAAGGAAGGATCGCCAAAGCTCCGAAAAGAAGCGCTCGCCGAAATCCGGAAAACGGAAAACGTCGTCTTCGTAAGTGTCGCGGGTCTTTGGGAACTGACGTTAAAGGCAAGCCGGTACAAGCTTGCCAGTTTCGCGCAGATTGTGGCCGGTGGGGCGGATGCCTTGCATGCCGCTTTGCGCGATTCCGGCTTCCGGTTGCTGGAAATCGACCTTACGCACGTCGCGCAGATGTACGCGCTTCCGCTGCATCATGGCGATCCGTTCGACCGGCTGATGATCGCGCAGGCGCTTGCCGAGAATCTGACCCTCATCACCAGTGATCGCGTTTTTACCCGTTACGCGGGTTTGCGTGTTCTGGCGGCTTAAAGGCCGTCCCTCATTTCACCCCGCCCATCGCGCAGACGGTTTTCCATTCCGCGGGCGTGACCGGCTGCACCGACAGGCGGGAAAATTTCACCAGCACCATATCGGTCAGTTTCGGCGCGGCTTTGGCATCGGCCAATGTCACCGGCTTCGGCACATCGCGCACCGCTTTCACATCCACCAATCCGAATTTGCCGCTTTCGTCGGTCGGATCGGGGCGGTATTCGCCGATCACTTCCACAATGCCGACGATCTGCCGCTCCGCACCCGAATGATAGAAGAAGCCCAGATCGCCTTTCTTCATCGCCTGCATGTTCAGCTTGGCCTGGTGGTTGCGCACCCCGTTCCAGGGTTCGCCCTTGGCGCCCTTCGCTTTCTGTTGCGCCCACGACCAGGTTTCGGGCTCGGATTTGAACAGCCAGTAAGCCATCGCGTCCCCCAATGTGTGTTCAGATCTCGGCGCCGCAGGAATTCACCGTCGGTTTCCACGGCGTGATCTCGACGGATGTGAACAGCCCCGCTTTCTTGTAGGGGTCGTTCGCCGCCCAGGCTTCCGCCGCCGCCCGGTCGGCCGCTTCCAGAATCACCATGCTGCCGATCATGCGGCCTTCCGCATCCAGAAATGGCCCGCCCAGGCGCACCGCCTTGTCGCCGTGGATGTAGTCCAGGTGTTTCGGCCGCGTTGCCTGCCGCAATTCGTGTGAATCCGGTTTGTCCATGGCCTTGACGATAAAGTACATCGGCTGCTCCATCCTTGGTGAAATCTTCGCCTCGTTATTCCTGTTTGAGGGGGCGCGCCATCAAAAGCGGCACGGCCTTCTTCGGCGTCAGCCGTCCAGCCAGAACCATGGCCAGCGCATCGGCAATCGGCAATTCGATTTTGTGCTTGCGCGCGCGCTGCACAAGCGCCGGCGCGGTGTGCACCCCTTCGGCCAGCGGCCCATCGGCCGCCATCAGCGCGCGCCGGCTTTCGCCCGCGCCCAGTGCGAGGCCGAAGGCATAATTGCGCGAGGTCGGGCTCGTCGCCGTCAGGATCAGATCGCCAAGGCCCGAAAGCCCCATCAGGGTTTCGCGCTTCGCCCCCATCGCATCGCCCAGCCGCGACAGCTCGGCAAAGCCGCGGGCGAGAAAACCGGCACGCGCGCTTTCGCCCAGCCCCATGCCCGCCACGATGCCGCTGCCGATGGCGTAGACATTCTTCGCCGCCCCGCCGAGTGCCACGCCAATCAGGTCGCTGCTGGCATAGGGGCGGAAATTGCCTTGCCCCAGGGCCGATTGCAGCCGCGCCGCGATGCCGGGCTTGGCCGCCACCGTCACCGCCGTCGGCAGGTCCAGCGCCACATCGCGCGCGAAGGATGGGCCGGACAGAATGGCGGGTGCACACCCCGGCACTTCCTCATTCAGCACTTCGGTCAGCAATTTGCCGCTGTCGCGCTCGATCCCCTTGGCGCACAGGACAAGCGGCGTGCTTTCCCGCAAATGCCGCTGCAGCCGCTTCAGCGTCGCGCGCATATGCTGGGCCGGGGCCGCTAGCAGGATGACTTCCGCATGCGCCACCTCGGCAATATCGCCGGTTGCGTGGATGTTTCCGGGCAATGGCAGATTGTCCATGTAATGTGCATTCACATGGCGTGTGTGGACGGATTCGACCACCTCCGCCTCCCGCGCCCAAAGGCAGATATCGGCCCCCCCGCGCGCTGCCACCAGGGCCAGCGCGGTGCCCCAGGCGCCTGCGCCCACCACCCCGATTTTCCTGTAACCGTTTGATTTTGTGACTTTTCTTTGCACGTCAGGCTGCCTTCCCCGCTCTTGTCTGGAAGAATGAATAGATTGTTGATTATTCAGGGGGAGGGCCTATACTCACTTTTCTGAAAAGAAGACGCCGGGTGGGAGGATTCGCTCATGGCCGTAAAGGACGATGTCCGCTGTCAGATTGTTGATGCCGCCAAAAAACGCTTTTCGCATTTTGGCTATGCAAAGACCACAATGGCCGAGGTCGCAACCGATTGCGCCATGTCGCCGGGCAATCTCTACCGCTTCTTCCCCGGCAAGCTCGACATCGCAGAGGCCATCGCGACCGAGGATTACCAGCATCATCTGGATCAGCTGGCCAGGCTCGTCAGTGTCTCCGAAAAGCCTGCGCGCGAACGTCTGCGCGACCTCTTCTTTCAGGAATTGCGCCGCACCTACAACAAGCTGGAAAGCGATCCGCGTGCCTATGAAATCGCACTGATCATCTCGCGTGAGCGGCCGGAATACGCCAACTGGATGCTGGCCAACGAACGCAAGATCCTCACCCGCCTGATCGAAGACGGGCAGCGGCGTGGCGAATTCGCGCCCGGTAACGCCGACTACACGGCCGAAATGCTGCAATCGGCAACGATGAAATTCCGCTATCCCCAGCTCTGGTCCAAGCTCAGTCTGCCCAAGCTCGAGCGCGAACTCGAAGGCGTTCTGGCGCTTGTGGTCGACGGGCTCTGTACCAGACTGCCTTGCCCCGACGCAGCCTGACCTTTTTCCGGCCACGAAACGCCGCTACATCCTCTTTCGGATATTTTTGCGCCGAAAGCGGATAGATGCGCCCCATTCTTGCAGCACTGGCATTGATGTTGTTCGTCCCTGTCATCATGGGGGCGGGTCAGCCGCCACCCCAACGCTACATCGCCCGCAGCGATGAAGAACGCGCCCAGCTTGGCCGCATCAGCGACTATCTCAATTCGATCAAGGAGCTGAAGGGCACGTTCATGCAGATCGAGCCCAATGGCGATGTTTCGCAAGGGGCGATCTACATCAAGAAGCCGGGCCGGGTGCGCTTTGAATATCAGACACCCAACACCAACCTGATCGTGTGCGACGGCAGCTCGATCTATGTGCTGAACCGCAAGCTCAATACGCGCGACCGCTATCCGCTAGCCGGCACCCCGCTTGACCTGATCCTCAGCGGCGATGTCGATCTCCGGAAGAACCAGTCGATCATGGCGGTGCGCAAGGAAGGCGATTCCCTGATCGTCGATGCGCGCTCCAGCGACAAGCGCAAGAAGCCCAACATCCAGTTTGTTTTCACCGGCGCGAACACGGAACTCCGGCAGTGGACGGTGATTGATGACCAGGGTCTTTCGACCACGGTTGCCTTGCGCGATATGCTGCCGGCGAACAATCTTCCGGACAGCCTGTTTGCGCCGCCGGATGCGCCCAAAGCGGGCAAATGAACGGGGGTAGAATGATGTCCCGTCTGCCGCGTGTTGGTATCCCTTGCGATTACCGCGTGCTCGGCCATCATCCCTTTCACATGGCGGGCGACAAATACATCACCGCCTTGCGCGATGGTGCGGGGCTTTTGCCGCTGCTGATCCCCGTGCTTACACCGGCGCTGCCGCCGGCGGACATTCTCTCGTCGGTCGATGCCCTGTTCTTCACCGGCTCGCTCTCCAATGTCTCGCCCAGCCGCTATGGCGGGCCGGGCCCGCGCGATGGCACGCTGCAGGATGAGGCGCGTGACGCCACCACTCTGGCGCTTCTGCCCGCCGCGATCGACGCGGGTGTGCCGGTGTTCTGCGTCTGCCGCGGCTTTCAGGAACTGAACGTCGCGATGGGCGGTACCCTGCACCAGCATGTGGAGGAGGTGGCGGGCCTTTCCGATCATCGCGCAGCCCATGGCGCACCGCTCGCGGTGCAATATGGTCCGGCCCATCCAATGCGCGTGGTGCCGGGCGGCGTGCTTTCGCGCCTGCTCGACGAGCAGGAATTTTTCGTCAACTCCCTGCACAGCCAGGGGATTGAGCGGCTGGCCCCGCCGCTCCGGCCCGAAGCGGTGGCGCCCGATGGCCTGATCGAAGCCGTCTCGCTGCCCACGGCAAAGGCGTTTCTTCTGGGCGTGCAATGGCATCCCGAATGGTTGTGGGCGGAAAATCCGGTGTCGCGCGCGATCTATGCCGCCTTTGGCGCGGCGGCGCGGACTTTTTCGCAAACCCGCAACGCCTGACGGCGTTCCCCGTCTTCTGCTATGCTGTCGTCCGCCATCGTGCATCGTTTGGGGGAAGGCATGGTGTTCGATACGCTTCGCGCTGTTGCCGGTTTTGTTTTCGCTCTCACCGGGCTGATGATTTCCACCGCGTCACCGGCCGCGGTCAGCGATGTCGGTGCCAACGGTTTTGAGATCGCCATTACGGCGCACATCGCGGCCACACCGGAAGCGGTTTATGTCGCACTGACCGCACCGCGTCTGTGGTGGAATCCGGCCCACACCTATTCGCACGATGCGGCCAATCTTTCGCTGGATCCGCACGCGGGCGGCTGCTTCTGCGAAACGCTGACGGATGGCGGCTCGGTGCAACACGCAACCGTCGCCTTCGTGATGCCGAACCGCACCTTGCGGCTGCGTGGTCCGCTCGGCCCGTTTCAGAGCCAGGGCATCGCCTCCGCCCTCACCATCACGCTCAAGCCCGTGAATGGCGGCACCGATCTTTCCCTGACCGACAGTTTCGGCGGTTACATGAAAGGCGGCTTTGCCAATTGGCCCAAGGCAGCCGATGCGATGTTGAGCGATCTGGTGGCGCGGCTGAAAGCCTATGCCGAAACCGGTGGGCCAACGCCCACGCAATAAGGAAAGGGCGATGCTGAAACTTCCACCACCGATCTGGATGTTCATCGCACTCGCGCTTTGCGGCGTGGCAAGCGCGCTCTATCCCTGGAAGGCGCTTGCCGATCTCACCTGGCGTTGGCCCGGCATCGCCCTCACCATCGCCGCGTTCGCCTTCGCCTTGTGGTGGCGGATGACGTTCTTCTTCGCGAAGACGGAGATCAATCCCACCTCGTCATCGAACCGCGTGCTCGTCACCGCCGGCCCTTTCGCGTTCACACGCAATCCGATGTATCTCGGTCTTGTGCTGTTCAGCTTCGGCATTGCGCTATGGGCGGGGTCATGGCCGATGTTCCTTGTCCCGGTTTTCCTGTTCTGGCTCTGCAACACCGTTCACATCCCGTTTGAGGAGGCGAAGATGCAGCGCCAGTTTCCGGATGCTTTTGCCGCCTACACCGCGCGGGTCCGGCGCTGGATCTAATCCACCGCTCCATTCATGAAACCTTGGTATGGGGACGTGGATTCCGGTTTTATGCGCCGCACCCATACGCTATCCTTGCGGCATGACGCGCAAAGGCATGCTGCTCATCCTCTGTGCCCGCATCGGGTTCAATCCGTAAAAGTGCGCACCGCCTCACGTCTGCGGCCCGTTCCCGCCGCGCCCGGTCCTCGTTTGCACCAGAAGCGGAAATCCCATCATGAGCACGGAAAAATCGCACAACCTCACGCAATATTGGCGGACGCTGGATGCTGCCCATCACATTCATCCCTTCACCAACACACAGGCGCTCACCCGCGAAGGCGTGCGCGTCATCACGCGCGCCGATGGCGTCTATCTGTGGGATAGCGACGGCCGCAAGATCATTGATGGCATGGCCGGGCTCTGGTGTGTGCAGGTGGGTTACGGCAACGCCGAACTGGCGGAAGCCGGGTATGAGGCGCTGAAGACGCTGCCTTACTACAATCACTTCTTCAAAACCTCGAACCCGTGGACCATCGAACTGGCGGCGAAACTCGCCACAGTTCTGCCCGCGGGCCACAGCCGCGTGCTGTTCGCCAATTCGGGGTCGGAGGCGAATGACAGCGCGCTGAAGCTGATCCGCTATTACTGGAATCTGCGCGGGCAAACGAACAAGAAAATCCACTTAAGCCGCGATTACGCCTATCACGGCGTCACCTTCGCCGCGGCCTCGCTGTCCGGCCTCACGCCGATGCACCCGCAATGGGATCTGCCCTTGCCGGGGTTTGAGAAAGTGCCGGCGCCCTACTGGTTCGGCGCCAAGGCGGCGGGGTATGGCGATATCGGGCCGGAAGAATTCGGCGTGCTGATCGCGCAGAAGCTTGAAGAAAAAATCCTCGAACTCGGGCCTGGCAATGTCGCCTCCTTCTCCGCCGAACCGGTGCAGGGCGCGGGCGGTGTGATCTTCCCGCCCGCCAGCTACTGGCCGGAGGTCGAACGCATCTGCCGCAAATACGATGTGCTGCTGCATCTCGATGAAGTGATCACCGGTTTTGGCCGCACGGGCGAATGGTTCGGCGCTCAGACTTACGCCATCGCGGCCGACATCCTGACCATGGCCAAGGGCCTGTCGTCCGGTTATCAGCCGATTTCGGCCATCTCGCTTGGGGCCCGCATGGGTGAGGCGATCGCCACCGCCGATGAAGAACTGGTCCACGGCTTCACGTATTCCGGTCACCCGGTCGCTTCCGCCGTCGCGCTGAAGAATCTGGAGGTGATGGAGAAGGCCGCCCTTGTCCCGCGTGTGAAATCGCAGATCGGTCCCTATTTTCAGCGCCGTCTGCGCGAAATGTTTGTCGATCACCCTCTGGTGGGGGAGGTGCGGGGCCTCGGCCTTTTGGGCGCCATCGAACTGGTGCCGAACAAACCGCAGCGCAGTTTCTTTCCCCGCGATCTCGATGCCGGCACCCAGTGCCGCAATTACTGTTTTGAAAGCGGCCTCATCATGCGCGCCATCCGCGATACCATGGTGCTGGCCCCGCCCTTGATCGTGACCGAGGCGGAGGTGGAGGAGATGCTGACCCTCGCCAGGGATGCGGTCGATCGCACCGCCCGCGATCTCGGCAAATTGTGAGGGCCGTTTGGTTTTTGTGGAACAGTGTTATATAAGTCACTGTCACTAAATTTTTTTCATATATCGGAACTCAGAAAAAATAAGTTGAAAACTGTTGCATGAATACATAGGTTAGAAGTCGAGGGATGCGTTCATCCGGCAGGCACTGCCCCCCCCGCTCGCACGCCGGAAGGCCATTCTTCGATGGGTACCGGTCATCCCCTCCCGGTACCCGGTGCGGTAAAGCGCACACGGCGCCCGGTCAGCCCCCCTGATCGGGCGCTTTTTTGTTGGAGCGCAATCGGAAAAGTGTGAAGCGGTTTTCCGATAAATTGCGCGACAGACGAAACAGGAGCCGGTCCAATATCCGTTGCTATGCGGCCGGCCGCGTAACGCGGCGGAGCGTCAGGTTGATGCGCCCGCCACCGGGAATAAGGGTGGAGCTGCCGGCCACAACCTTGTCGATGCCGTGAAAGGCCAGCCGCGCCGGCCCGCCGAAGCGCAGCACATCGCCGGACTGAAGCAGAAAGCTCTGTGTCGGCCCTTTGCGCGTGGTGCCGCCGATGCGGAAGCGGGCATTGTCGCCGAGGGAGAGCGAAACCACCGGCGCCTCCAGCGCTTCTTCATCGCGGTCCTGGTGCAGGCCCATGCGTGCCTCCCCGCGATAGAGGTTGACCAGGCAGCATTCGGGTTCGTGCGGGTAATCCGCCACTGCCTGCCACAGCGCCAGCAAGGCTGGCGGCATTGCGGGCCATGGCTTGCCCGTCACCGGATGGGTGGCGCCATAGCGATAGCCGCCGGGTTCGGAAAGCCAGCCCAATGGGCCGAAATTGGTTTCTTCGACCGAAAACGGTGCACCGCTTTTCGGCATTTGCGGGCGATAGAACGGGGCTTCCGCCACCAGTGCCCGCACGGCCGCCACCAAGGCCGTCTGTGCCGCCCGGTCCAGCCGCTCGCGCCACAGCACGATGCCGGGCCCCGGCTCCAGCCTTACCATTGCCAGCGGCTCGCTTCGGCCTTGGTGAAGATCTCACGATAGAAATGGCGCTGCCCTTGGCCATCCAGCCATGCGGCAAGGCTTTCGGGGGAATAGCTTTCCCGCGCCCATGCCGCAACCGGGCGCGCCCCTGCTTCCGCCTTGGCGAATTGCAGGAACGGCCGCAGCCAGCGTTGCTGCGCCTTGGGAAAATGCAGATAAGGCCAGCGCGCGAATTGTGCCATCGCGTGGTCATAGGCGGGCCAGCCATCGCGCTGGATCAGATAAAGTGCTGCTGCAAGACTGCTGCGGTCCTGCCCGCCGGAGCATTTGATCAGAAGCGGCCGTGGTGCGCGATCGAAGGCATCGAACAGTCCGGCCAGCATGGCCCGCGTCGGCAGCTTGCGGGAATCCAGTGTCACATCCAGATGCTGTATGCCGAGCGCCGCACATACCTCTCTCTCGTTGCGCCACCAACTGTAACGCGGATTGGGGCCGCGCAGATTGACGATGGCGCGAATGCCGTTTGTGGTCAGAAGGCGCCGCCACGTCACGGCCAGCGGCTGCGCGCTGCGGGCGGCTTCACCCGGCACGATCCAATGAAAATTGGCGATCACGTTCAGCGGTTTGCGCATGGTCTGCCGTCACACTCACGCCACATCCTTCCGGGCAGGGACCAATTCCTGTCAAGCGGATTCAAGCGATTGTCTGCTCACGGCGCAAATCATGGCTTCTGCCTCGACAATGCCGCGTGATTGCCACACACTTCCATCATGGTCAGTCCGATTATTGGTAAGAAATATCGGGCGTGGATGGCGGCAGGACCGTCCAGGCGCTCCCGCCTGATCGATTTGCGAGGGAGCCGTGCAATGTCTTCCTATCAATTTCACTATCTGAATCCGGATCAATCTCTTGCCTGTCTTATGCAGGCGCTGTGCCGCAATGACGAAGCTGCGATGAAGTTCGCGGCTTCCCTGCCTGACATCGCGCATCGCCGGCTGGAAATCTGGCGCGGTGAGACAATGATCTATGAGCGGCTCAATCCGCGGACGCTGAATTAGAGCGGTTCCATTAAAGGCAACTGCGCTAGGCAGTCCTGTTCTTTTGCGGTTAGCATCGCCCATCCATCGGGGGGTGCGGATGCTGACACGGTATATGATCAATCGGCGCTGGGCGATCTTAAGTATTGCGGCGCTCGCCGCTTTCGCTGTGCTGGCCGTGATCGATACACGGCTGAAGCGCATCACGGGCTTTGGCGCGCTCGATCTGCAGCGGGCGTCAACCGCGGCGGCGGTGCAGACCATTGCGCTTGCCTGGGCCACGCCGGGCCGCGCCTTCATGGCGGGATTAAGTCTCGGCTTCGATTATCTCTTCATGCCGCTTTACGGCTTTGCCTTCTATTATGCCGCCCGCAGCGCGCGGGAAAGTTTTGCGCCCCGGCCGAATGCGTTGCGTGTGGCCCTGCTGATCGCGGCCTTCATTCCGCTTCTGGGCGCGCTCCTCGATGTGGGTGAGAACGCGCTGGAAGCATTGATGCTGATGCGCGGGCCGTCGGATGGCATCGCGGCGTTGGCGGCCACATTCTCCAGCGCCAAATGGCTCTGCATCTTTATCGGTTTCGTGCTCGCGCTTGCCGGGCTTGTCGGTCTGTTCTGGCGTCGCCGTCTGGAGCAAATTCCAGGGAAAGTGTGAAGCGGTTGACACGCTGGCGCTACCAACCGCGTCCGGAATTGCGATAAGGTAAGACTCTAGAAGCGAAAGGTCAGGCTGACTGAGCCGAACTGATCGCCGCCCGGTTGCGTGCGGTATTCGCGGGTGCGGAACACGTGGCTGAAGGCCAGCCGCATTCCTTCCACCGTGATCGCAGCCCCGATGGTCGCGTCGCCGACAAAGGGCAGGCGCTGCACGCTGCGGCTGGTGGTAAAGCTGTTGCCGTCCAGAAAGATGTTGTGGCCGATGGCGCGCCCGTCGACACCGGCAAAAATATAGGCGCCGATGCCGCCGTTGGATTCGAAGAAATTCGATCCCGGCAGCGCAGGCTCGATGCGCGGCGGCCCGTAATCATCGGCCATGTTGAAGCCGATGCGCGCCATCGCGCCGACGTTGACGTAATCGTACACATTGCCGATGGCCGCGCCGTAATGCGGTTCGATATCGGCGGTAAAGCCCAGCACATCGAACCGCGGCAGCACTTTCATCGTGCGGTCATAGGTGATCAGAAGTGCTGGCTCGTCACGCAACTGGTAATGCCAGCCCATCGGTTTGCGGTCGCGGATGATGCGATGCACGAAGGTTTGCGATTCCTTGGCCAGCGATGCTGGCCCCACCACACCCAATTGAACCTGCAACTGGTCAAGCTCAGTGCCCGTATCGGCGATCAGGCCGATGGCGCCATAGAGAAATCCGGCATAGGGCCGCGAGGTCAGCGGTGGGTTCGCCACTGTGATATCGCTCGGCGTGTAGATGTTCTGGCCGATGGAATAGCTGGTGCGCACCTCGCCGTCCTGGGGGAAGAACGGCAGCATGCGGGCAAGACCGACCGCCCAGCCCAGATTGCGGTCCGGCGGCGTGGTGTAGGAAAGCTGCACCCCGTTGGTGTAGTCGCGGTCGGTGTCGAAAAAGAGGTCGTTCTCGAACAGGATGTTGAAGGTGCCGCCCTGTTCCCAATCGGCGGGGCGCTGGGTGTTTCCACTGTCTCCATTGGCCAGCACCGGCGCGGCCAGAAAAACCAACCAGACAAGGGCAAGGGGATAAGCGGCTCTACGCATGACGCTACACATACAGGGATGATCCTTTCGGGGAGGGCCCGAAAGGGTAACGGGGCGGCCCACGATCCGTTGCCCCGCAAGGCCGGTCGTGGCGCCCGCGAAATGCCGCTTGACCGGGGTCCTCTCCTGACTATATTGCGCCGCTCCCGCGAAGCCTCCGGTTTCGGCGGAAGCAATGGATTTTGAAGGATTTTGGCAATGTTCGCGGTCATTCGCGCCAGCGGAAAGCAATATAAGGTCGCCCAGGACGAGGTTCTGTCCATCGATCGCGTCGCTGGCGATGTGGGCGCGAAATTGACGCTGGCTGAAGTGCTGGTTCTGGGTGGCGATGCCATCAAAACGGGCGCCCCCTTGGTCGCCGGTGCGTCGGTCGAAGCCGAGATCCTCGAACAGGGCCGTGGCCCCAAGGTGGTCGCCTTCAAGAAGAAGCGGCGCAAGAACACGCACCGGAAGCGTGGCGGCCGCGCGCACTTCACGAAGATCAGGATCACCGGCATCAACGCGGGTTAAAGGTAGAACGAGATGGCGCACAAGAAAGCAGGCGGCTCCTCGCGCAATGGGCGCGACTCGGCGGGTCAACGCCTCGGCGTGAAGAAGTTCGGCGGTGAAGCCATTGCCGCGGGCAATGTGATCGTGCGCCAGCGCGGCACCAAATTCTATCCGGGTGAAGGCGTCGGCATGGGCAAGGACCATACGCTGTTCGCCACCCGTGACGGTCAGGTTGCGTTCAAAACCGGCTTTAAGCGTCGCACCTTCGTATCGGTGCTCGCGGATGCGATTCCGGCGGCGACGGCGGCAGAATAGGCGGCACAAAGACACAGGCCGCCACGAATTGGCGGCCCATTGAGGCGAGGGAGATGGTCCGCCATCTCCCTTTTTTGTTCCCTCGCATGGAGGGAATTGTCATGTCCTGTTGCAGACTGGAAACGGAAAGATTGCTCTTGCGCCCGCCGGAGGAGGCCGACATCCCGTCGACCGTCGTCCTCCTGGGCGATTTCGATGTCGCCAAGAATCTCGCGCGTGTGCCGCATCCTTTCACCCGCGCCCATGCGGAAGATTTTCTCCGCAGTTCGATCGAGGCCCGTGCGGCCGGCACCGCCTTTCGCTTTTCGATCCTGCGCAAGGCGGGTGAGATGCACATCGGCAGCATCGGCCTCTCGCTCAGGGATGGCGTGTTCGAACTGGGCTACTGGCTCGGCAGGCCGTATTGGGGGCAGGGCTTCGCGACCGAGGCGGCGCGCCGCGTGGTGGGCTTCGCTTTCTACAATCTGAAGGCGACGCGCATCGTGGCCGGGCGGTTTCACGATAACCCGGCGTCGGGCCGGGTGCTCGCCAAGCTGGGCGCGGTGGCGGCCGGTGTCGAACCGCGCGATTGCCTTGCGCGCGGCCACGCAGTCTATTGCCACAATGTCACGCTGGCGCGAGAGAATTTCGGGCGCACCAGAAAATTTGCAGGCGCTGCATGACCAGATTGACCATCCGTCCGCTGACGCCGGATTTATGGCCCGCGTCTGAAGACCTGTCCGGGGCCAACGGCGCCTGCGGCGGATGCTGGTGCATGGGGTGGCGCACCGTGCGGGCAGGTGCGAAAGTTCGTACACGGAAGGATGCGGCGTGAAATTCCTCGACGAAGCCAAGGTCTACATTCGCTCCGGCAATGGCGGCAATGGTTGCATCGCCTTCCGGCGTGAGAAGTTCATCGAATTTGGCGGCCCCAATGGCGGCGATGGCGGCCGCGGCGGCGATGTCTGGGCCGTGGCGGTGGACAATCTCAACACCCTGATCGACTACCGCTATCAACAGCATGTCCGCGCCAAAAACGGTCTGCCCGGCATGGGCAAGGATATGACGGGCGCCGGCGGTGACGATGCGATCATGCGCGTGCCCGCGGGCACCCAGATTCTGGAAGAAGACGGCGAAACCCTGATCTGCGATCTGGCGCAGGCCGGCGAACGCGTGCTGCTTCTGAAGGGCGGCAATGGCGGTTTCGGCAACGCCCATTTCAAAAGCAGCACCAATCAGGCGCCGCGCCATGCCAATCCCGGCCAGCCGGGCGAAGAAAAAACCATCATGCTGCGGCTGAAGCTGATTGCCGATGCCGGGCTGATCGGGCTTCCCAATGCGGGCAAATCGACCTTTCTTTCGCGGGTGTCGAGTGCGCGGCCCAAGATCGCCGATTATCCCTTCACCACGCTTCATCCCCAGCTTGGCGTGGTGCGGATCGACGAGGCGGAATTCGTGGTTGCCGATCTTCCCGGCCTGATCGAAGGTGCGCATGAAGGTGTCGGTCTCGGCGACCGTTTTCTCGGCCATGCCGAACGCTGTGGCGCCATCCTGCATCTGATCGACGGCACGCAATCCGAAATCGTGCGCGCCTACAAAACCATTCGCGCCGAGCTTGAGGCTTATGGTCAGGGTCTGGCGCAGAAGCCGGAAATCCTGGTGCTGAACAAGACCGATGCGATTGAGAAAACCGCGCTCGCCCGCAAGCGCGCGGCCCTCGCCAAGGCGAGCGGCGGCACGGTCTACACCATGTCGGGCGTTTCGGGGGCAGGGATCGATACGGTCTTGCGCGCGCTCGCCCATGAAATTACCACCCGGCGCAGGCGCGAACGCGATGTGCTGACCGCCCCAAAAGAATGGGCGCCATGACCGATCCGCTTTCGCCGTTTCACCGCATCGTCATCAAGGTCGGGTCTTCGCTGCTGGTGGATAAGCAAAGCGGCGCGCTCCGGCGTGGCTGGCTCAAATCCCTGTGCGAAGATGTGGCCCAGTTGCGCAGCGGTGGCATCGAAGTGGTGCTGGTTTCGTCCGGCGCGATTGCGCTTGGCCGCCGCCTGCTCAAGCTGAAGCCCGGCGTGCTGCGGCTGGAGGAAAGTCAGGCTGCCGCCGCGGCGGGGCAGGTGCGCCTTGCCGAAGCCTATGCCGATTGTTTTGCCGCGCAGGAGATCATCGCGGCGCAGATTCTTCTCACCCTCGGCGATACGGAGGAGCGGCGGCATTACCTCAACGCCCGCGCCACCATGCGCACCTTGCTGGCGCTGGGCGCTGTGCCGGTGATCAATGAGAATGATACCGTTGCCACCAACGAAATCCGTTATGGCGACAATGACCGGCTGGCGGCGCGCATCGCTTCGATGATCGCGGCGGATTGTCTGGTGCTGCTCTCCGATGTCGATGGCCTTTACGAGGCCGATCCCACCCGCAATCCGGGCGCACAGCACATCGCGTCGGTTCCCCGCATCACCAGGGCGATAGAGGCGATGGCCGGTGAATCGATTTCCGGCATGGGCCGTGGCGGCATGGCCTCCAAAATCGCCGCCGCGAAAATCGCCACCGCTGCCGGTGCCACCGTGTTCATTGCAAAAGGGGTTGTGGTCCATCCCGTCGCCGCCTTGCAGGGCGGTGCGCGCACAACCGCTTTTGCCGCGGTTGAAACGCCGTCTGCCGCGCGCAAACGCTGGATCGCCGGTGTGGTGAAACCGCAAGGCCGCCTGGTGATCGATGCCGGTGCGGCGCGCGCGCTCGCCCGGGGCAAAAGCCTGCTGCCGGCCGGGGTGAAGCAGATTGATGGCCGGTTTGAGCGTGGCGATGCTGTGCTGGTTAATGACGCTGATGGGCGCGAAATCGCCCGCGGACTGGCGGCTTACGGCGCGGCCGATGCCGAACGCATCGCCGGCAAGCGCAGCGTCGAAATCGAAGCCATTCTGGGCTACCGTGGCCGGGATGAAATGATCCATCGCGACGATCTGGTTTTGACGGGACTGTAAGCCATGAATATCCGCACCGGCGAAAGCGAAACGCTGAATACCGAAATGCTCGCCATCGGCCGTGCCGCCCGATTGGCCGCGCGTGCGCTGGCCGATGCACCGGCGGCGGCGCGCAATCATGCGCTGACTGCGGCCGCCAAACAGATCCGTGCCACGGTTCCCGCCATTCTGGCCGCCAATGCGGACGATCTTTCTGCCGCCCGTGCCGCCGGCATGAAGGACAGCATGGTGGATCGCCTGAAACTCGATCCCGCGCGGATCGAAGCGATCGCCAAGGGGCTTGAGGATGTGGCCGCACTGCCCGATCCGGTGGGCCGCGAACTCGCCCGCTGGCAGCGGCCGAACGGGCTCGACATTTCCCGTGTCGCCACCCCCATCGGCGTCATCGGCATCATTTACGAAAGCCGCCCCAATGTGACGGCGGATGCCGGTGCGCTGGCGCTGAAGGCGGGCAATGCTTCCATCCTGCGCGGCGGCTCGGATTCCACCCATTCGTCTGCTGCCATTCATGCCGCGCTCTGTCATGGCCTGCGCGAAGCGGGCCTGCCCGAAACCGCCATTCAGCGCGTGCCGACAGCGGATCGCGCCGCGGTCGGCATGATGCTGGAGGGGCTCGGCGGCATCATCGACCTCATCATTCCGCGCGGCGGCAAGGGCCTCACCGGCCGCGTGATGGCAGAGGCGCGCGTGCCCGTGCTCGCCCATCTCGAAGGGCTTTGCCATGTCTATGTGCATGAAAAGGCGGATGCGGAAATGGCGCGCGCCATCGTGCTCAATGCCAAGATGCGCCGCACCTCCATCTGCGGCGCGGCTGAGACGCTGCTGATTGACAAAAGCGTGCTGCCGTCGCTTGGCCGTTCCATTTTCGAAGATCTGGCCAAGGCCGGTTGCGAAATCCGCGGCGATGAAAATGTGCGCGCCCTCTTTCCAGCCGCCCGTCCCGCGACCGAGGAAGACTGGCGCACCGAATATCTTGATGCCGTGATCGCGGTCAAAACCGTTGGCGGGGTGGAAGATGCGCTCCACCACATCGAAACTTACGGCTCGCAGCATACCGACAGTATCGTGACCGCCGACAAGGCCACGGCGGAACGCTTTCTCGCAGCCCTCGATTCCGCCATCGTGCTGTGGAACGCCTCGACCCAGTTTGCCGATGGTGGCGAATTCGGCATGGGTGCGGAAATCGGCATCGGCACCGGCAAACTGCATGCGCGCGGGCCGGTCGGCGTCGAACAGCTCACCACCTTCAAATATGTCGTCCGGGGCAGCGGGCAAATCCGGCCGTGACGCGCCGCCAGCCCTATAACTGGATCAGGCCGCCGGGCCCTTTGGCACCGGGCATGAAGATCGGGCTTCTGGGCGGCTCGTTCAATCCGGCGCATGAGGGGCATCTGCACATCAGCCTGATGGCGAAAAAACGCCTGGGGCTTGATTATGTCTGGTGGCTAGTCGCGCCGCAGAATCCGCTGAAGCCCAGTTTCGGCATGGCGCCACTGCCGCGCCGGCTCGATTTCGCGCGCGGCCTTGCGGCGACCGATCCGCGCTTTGTGGTGATGGATATCGAACGCAGCCTTGGCACCCGCTACACCATCGACACGCTGACAAAACTGAAACACCGCTTTTCTACGGTCGATTTCGTCTGGCTGATGGGCAGCGACAGTCTGGAAAGTTTTCACCGTTGGAAACGCTGGCGCGACATTGCGCGCCAGGTTCCGATTGCGGTGATCGCCCGCCCCGGCAGTGTGCTGGCCGGGGTGAACAGCCGCGCCGCCGCCTGGTTCGCGCCCACCCGGGTGCGCGATCCGCGCCGCCTCGTCCACACGCCGCCACCCGCGATTGCCCTGATCGACGGGCCGCGCAATCCGCTCAGTTCGACCGAGATTCGCCGCCGCTGCGGCCAGGCCGAACTCTTTGTGCGCGTCGTTCCGGCATGATAGGTTGATCGTGCATCAGTGGAGCGCGCGCCCGGTTCGCATGCAGCCCGGCAATGGTTCAGGCAGAGGTTCAGATGATGGTTCTCTGGCACCGCGCTCCCGCTCGATGCGACCAATGGAGGACGCAACCTGACCCGTAAGAAAACCCCGGCTCTCACGCTGGCCGGTGCCGCCAAGGCACCCGCAAAACGCGCACCGCGCAAGCCTTCCAGAAAAGCGATTGCCACAAACGCCCCCGATCCGGCGCTGGTCGCGCGCATCCTCAAATCGCTGGACGACGACAAGGCGGAAGACATCGTGACGATCGACCTCGAGGGCCGTTCGTCGCTGGCCGATGCGCTGGTGATCGCCACCGGCCGTTCCGCACGTCATGTCGCCTCCACTGCCGAACATCTGGCGCGGCGGCTGAAGGAAGCCGGTTACGGCACGCGCCCGATTGATGGCCTGCAACAGGGCGACTGGGTTCTGGTCGATGCGGGCGATGTCATCGTGCACATCTTCCGTCAGGAAGTGCGTGACTATTACGATCTCGAAGGCATGTGGTCGGTGGCCGAACCCGAACGCGCCGCGGCACGCTGACAGCAATGCGCCTGTTGATTCTTGCCGTGGGCCATGCCCGCGGCACACAGGAGGCGGCACTGGCTGAGGATTTTCTCGGCCGCGCCCGCGCCATGGGCCGCCGCCTCGGCTTTCCCGCCGTGACGGTGGAAGAAGTCCCGGTCTCGAAAAAACACGATCTCAAAACGCGAATGGCGGAAGAGGCCGAACGCCTTGCCGCCCGCGTGCCGGATGGCGCCCATGTCATCCTGCTCGATGCCCGCGGCAAGGGCATGACGAGCGAAGATTTCGCGGAGATGCTGGCGGCCTTACGCGATGCCGGCACGCGCGATCTCGCCTTTGTCATTGGCGGGCCGGACGGGCTTTCGCCTTTGCCGAAAATCCGCGCCGGGCGCAGCCTGGCTTTCGGGCCGCAAACCTGGCCGCATCTTCTGGCCCGCGCCATGCTGTCGGAACAGGTCTATCGCGCCCTGACCATTCTGGCGGGCCACCCCTATCATCGGGGGTGAGGGTTTTTCCGGCCTTTGCTCAGGCGCGCGTGTGGCGTGGAAACAGCACGGACAGAAGGCGCGCAATCAGGCGGCGGCCGAAATGGCGCGGCACGGTGCTCGCGGCAATCACAGCTTCGTTCGGTCCCGGCGGTACCAGATGGCCCAGCACGGCACGCCTCCCTTTGGCATTCCTCCCGGCGCCGGATTCATTCTAGCACAAAAATCGCTCCGCGCACGGACGATTACTCTGCCTTGCGAGAGTTAACAGCTTGTTAAGACTGTTCAGCGGTGGCCCGGTACCGGATCGGGGATCGGCCCGCGCTGATTGCCGGCCGTGGGCGAAAGATTGCTGCGGCAGGCGGAAAAGCCCGATTGCCAGCCATTTCTGTAAGCCCGGTCGGTCGTGAATTGCGCACTGTCGCGGCGCTCGCTGCCGCGCATGCTGGCGTTTTCGGCATTGGCCGAGGCACAGCCGTCCTGATAGCCGTTCTGGTAGCCCGGTGTCTTCTGCAGCGCGATGTCGGCTTTGGAGCGGAACACCCCGCACCCCGCCAGGCACAGAATGAACACCGAGACAAATCCCATGCGCAGATAGGTGGCCATGTCATCCTCCGTGCCGTGCCGGCGCCGGTTACCTTCTCCCCCGAATTGCCCGTAGCGGCAATTGCCATTCCGGCCGCCTGAGGTGGAAATTTGGTTTACACTGACACCATGATTCGAGGCCGGATTTGGCCTAAGTGTTTGATTGACCATAATCGGAACAGTTCTTGCTTGGGTTTGCGGTACGGCCCGAATTCCGGGCTTTGGAGGATTGTATGAAAGTCACTTATGCAATTTTCGGTGGTATTCTGGGTGCCGCGCTGACGATTGCGCCGGCCTTTGCCGCCACCATCACGTGGACGGACTGGACCGCCGCCACCCTGGGCGCGACCACCGGCACCGCATCCGGCACCGCCGGTTCGGTTGGCGTTTCCTATAGTGGTGAGGTCGCAGGCCCGACCACGATCAACGGCACCTACCCAAGCTGGGGCCCGGCTGGCACCTTTGCCGGCGGCACTGTCTCCAACGCGCCGGATGTGCATGACATCATCGCCCTGACCGGCGGCACGGCCACCGGGGTCAACACCATCACCTTCTCGTCGGCCGTGACCAATCCGGTGATCTCGATCTGGAGCCTGGGCCAGCCCGGCATCAATGCGCAATTCGTGTTCTCCGATCCGTTCACCATCGTGGCGGGCGGCCCGTCGAACGAATATGGCGGCAGCACCATCACCAGCGTGGCCGACACCGTCTTCGGGGCAGAGGGCAACGGCACCATCCAGTTCAGTGGAACCTTCACCTCGATCAGCTGGACCAATCCGGTGTTCGAGAACTGGTACGGTTTCCAGGTCGGCGTTCCGGGCACTGCGGTGCCGGAACCGGCAACGCTTTCTCTGCTCGGCGCTGGCCTTGCCGGGCTTGGCATCCTGCGCAGGAAGCGGTCCAGGCGCGCCTGACAGGATTTGCCACTGGGGGCACGTAAAGCGGCGCCTTCGGGCGCCGTTTTCGTTTGTGTTCAATAAACTTACAGCGTTTTGGCGATGCCGCTGCGGCCCGGCTTTGCGTCGCATTTATGTCGAATTTTAATGGCCTGGTTCAGCCTAACGAAAAGCGGCGGCCGTAGGATTGCGGCTATCGCCGGGAAATTGTGGGGGCATCCGGCGCTAGCGTGGTTCCGGGAAAAGTGTGCAGTAGTTTTCTGCACCGGAACCGCGACAAAGCGAAGAACGAGAGCATTTTCGGGATTCAAAAAACGAAAATGCTCTGGAGAACCGGGTCATGATCTTCAAGGCTTTGTTCTGGAGTGCGGTGGTGCTGGTGCTGATGCCGAATGAACCGGTTCCCGGTTTCGGCCGGCCAGCTGCTGCGCCGTCCGCCATTGCCGGTCCGGTCGATAGCTTCCGCGATTTCGTGCAGGGCGAGGCTGTGCGTGTGCGTGCCGAAATCGTCGCCAGCGAAAAAGCCCGCAACGAAAACCGCGAAGATCGCGGCGAAAGCCATGGCGTGCTCTCCACGTTGCTCAATCCTCCTACAGGTCCCCGACACAATTAAAACAGAGGTACGGATTGTCATGGCCCGCAAATGCGGGCCATCCAGTTGAAACGTACTCAATTGTGGAAGGGGAGGCTGTGCCACCTGGATGGCCCACATTTGCGGGCCATGACAAATTATTGGATTGGCGAAATACAGTTGAGTTTGGACCATCCCTGTTTCCCCTGCCGTTTGACAGGCACACGCGACAGGCTGGACTGTGCACCGGCAATCGCAACCGGTGTGCATCTGCCATGGCGGAAGAGTTCGATCCCAAAGACCATCGTCTGGCCGTCTTGCGCGGGTTCGCCGAACTGCGCCTGGGTGAGGTCTTCCGCAATCCCTCCCGCACAGTGACGGAGGCGAATTTCGCCGCGTTCCAGACCCTCAGCCTCGACAATCACCCGATCCATTACGACAACGAATATTGCAAGGGGCTGGGCTATCCCGCCCCGCTTGCGCATGGGCTTCAGGTGCTGGCCTTCACCGCGGCGGGTGCGGGCCTCTTTCCCCATGTGGTGGGCGAAAGCCTGATCGGCTTCATCGAGGTGAAAGCGAAATTCCTCAAAGGCGTCTTTCCGGGTGACACACTTTATCCCGCGCTCGAAATCACCGATCTGATCGCCCAGCGCACCACCGGCATCGTGGCGATGCGCGCGAGCGTGCACAACCAGAAGCGCGAGCTGGTGCTGGACGGCGAACATCGCTATCTGCTGCGCCTGCAAAAGCCATAGCGCTCACGACGCGGCCTTCATCTGCCAGCTTCGCATACGGGCGCGTTCGGGCCCGCGTGTGCCCATGCCGTAATGCGCGGCGAGGCGGTCGAGTGCGATCTGCAGCACGATTTTGGCCGAACGCGGCGGCCAGCCGAATGTGCGTTCGGCATTTTCCAGCCGCTTCAGATGACAGCAGATGTCGAACAGCAGGTCGGAAAGACTGGGGCCTGCCGCCGCCATGGCGCGGGAAAAGCGTTGCCGGGCGGCAATCACCGTGTCGGCCAGCGGCGCAGTGTGGCCGCCCGTGCCGTGGGCAGGGGCGGAAAGATCCACGCCCAGGCGCGGGGTCAGATGCGCCAGCGTGTAATCGCGGCGCAGCCTTTCGCCCGCGGCGAACTGGGTCGCATCGATATGGCGGCGGCGCCTGAGCCAGGCCAGCGGCGATTCCGCCTCGTTCACCAGCACCACCTGCTCGCTTCCGTCGGCGGCGGTGACGATACGCTCGACCAGCGCCTGATGCTGGGCGGCAAAGGCGTTGCCTTCGCTGCAATCGGTGCGCAGCAGCCAGCCGCGCCCCGCATCGCTCAGGCGGAATCCGCCTCGGTCATCGCTGCACAGCCAGTCGCGCTTGCGGAATTCCGCAACGATCTCGCCCTCCACCTGCGTCGCACCGATGGCGAACGCGCCCTTTCGCGCCGGCGCCAGCCGCGCACCATGGGCCAGCCGGCGCAGGATGCGCTTTCCTTCGCGCACGATTTCCTTTTCCGTTTTCATGGCCGTGCCTCCACCGCGCGGCGCAATTGCCGTTCCATCCGGTCCAGCGCGCGGTCGAACTCCGCACGGTCGCGCCTGGCTTCCACCTGCCGGCAGGCATGAATGGCGGTGGAGGGGTGGCGCCCCAAAAAACGCGACAGCGCGCGCAGGCTGATGCCGCACACCGTGTGCGCCAGATAGATCGCAACCTGGCGGGCCTCCGGCGCCCGATGGCGGCGGGTGCGTGTGCGCATCTCGATCATGTTCACGCCAAAGGCTTCGGCCGCCATCGCCTCAGCCAATCCGACAAACCGCGCCTGGGCGCCTCTCCTGTTCTCTGATGTCATTCCCTTACCCTTTGAACATTGGCCCCTTGAGCATTGCGGCGGGGTTCTCTGTGTCCTCACCGTGGGACAATTATCCTACGTCTTTTGAGGTGGTGGATAGCGATCGGGCAGGTTTTTGGAAATTTCCCGGATAGCCCCGGCCGATAGGATGATAATGTATTGATTATTCAGGAACATTTCGGCTGAGAAAAATATAAATTTCCGGTAAAGATGGAACTTCATCGGACTTTGATCTTGTTACAAAGGCCTTTGATCCTACAACATCTTGCCCGCCTGGTTGGGGCGGCCGGCCAGGGACTATGAGATTTTGGGGCGGGGGGAGGGTTCAGGCCGCGGGCAGGGTGATGGTGGCGGTGAAGCCCTTGCCCGGTTCACTCGCCAGCGTCAGCGCGCCGTCCTGCAATTCCGCCAGTGCCTTGACCAGGGTCAGCCCCAGGCCTGCGCCGCCGCTATGGTCAGCGGTGCCGCGGCCCACCTGCTCGAACGGTTCCAGAATGCGCGGGAGGTCTTTGGCCGCCACGCCGGGCCCGTTGTCGCAAACCGAGAGCCAGGTGCCCCCGTTTTCTTGTCCCGCGATCAGCCGCACGGTGCTGCCCACGGGCGAGAAATGGATCGCGTTCTCCAGCAATTGCTGCAGCATCGCGGTCAGTGCGCCCTCATCGGCGTTCACCGGGCAGGCGCCCGGCACCGCACTCTCGTCCAGCACGATGGCCTTGTCCGCCGCCATCGCACACACCGCATCACAGGCGGTGCGCACCGCGCATTGTGATTCCATCGTGGAACGATTGAGTTCATAGCGCCCGGCGGCGATCTTGGTCAGGTCCAGAATCTGGTTCAGCAGCCTGAGCAGATTGTTGCCCGCGCCATGGATAAGTTCGGCATATTCGCCAAGCTGTTCGGCCGAAAACCGCCCCGGCGTGTTGCGCAGCAGATCAGCGAACCCGATGATGGCGTTCAGCGGCGTTTTCAGTTCATGGCTCATGGTGCGCAGGAAGGCGGTTTTCGCCGTTCCCGCTTCGGCCTGCACAGCACCCAGCTTCTCGCTCAGATCGGCCAGATAGCGCGCCTGTTTGCGCGCCTCGCTCTCCGAGCGCGCCAGCGCCGTTTTCGCCCGCTCCAGCGCCTTGGTCTGTTCGTCCAGCGCGGCTTCGGTGCGCCGGGAATCGGTGATGTCGGTGAACACCACCGCGCGGCCCCCGTCGCGCGTGCTGCGGTCGCGCACCAGATAGGTGCCGCCGTCGCGGGTGGAGAGGCTGAACAGACCGGCCGGATGGCGGCGCTGGTCCATGCGGTTGGTGATCCACTGCTCCACGTTGGCGCCCAGCGTGAAGGCGCCGTTGCGGGCCGTCAGCATCAGCACATCGGCAAGGCGCATCCCGGTCAGCGTTTCGGGGGCTTCGGCGCCGATCAGCCGGGCGAATTCGTTGTTGCAGGTCAGAAGCCTGTCATTGGCATCGTAGAATACGAACGCATCGGCGGAGAGTTCGACCGCATCTTCCAGCCGCTGCATGGTGTGGCGCGCCTGGGTGACGTCGCTCCACAGCGCGATATGGCCGACACCGGCCACGGGGCGCACCTTGATTTCCACCTTGCGGCCATTGGCGAGGTGGATGTCCATCGGGGCGTAGCTGTCGTCACGCAATTGCGCCACGCGCCGGGCGACAAAGGCTTCGGTGTTGGAAAGCTGCGTGCCGGCCGCGATTTCGCCGCCTGCGATTTCGCGGCGCACCAGTGCGTCGTAACGCAAACCCAGAAGCTGCTTGCGTTGCGGCAGGGATGGAAACAGATAGTTGAAATGCCGGTTGGCATAAAGAAGCGCGTGATCGCGATCGTAGATCGTGATCGCAACACGCAGCGAATCAAGCGCCGTCAGCACCGCATCCGGTACGGGAAGGCAATCGTCTGTGGTCTCGTACCGCGTTTGCATGTGCCCGGCCCATGCGAGGAATCAGGGCGATTATTTCCTTTGCGGCGATAAGGAATCGTTGCACGAAACAGGGGGCGGCGTTCAAAAATCGCCGGGGCGTTACCAAAACGTAAACGGAATCGGCCGATTGCGTCCCGGATGGTTGATTTTTCGCCACCGACGCGTGTTTCGATTCAAGCTTCGTTAAGCTTGTTGGGTAAGGATTTGCCTACCATTCGCCCCTGATGAGGAAAACCGGAGATGGCCGGTACCATCATCGCAAGCCCCGCGGAGGACGAGCGCTTCCAACGCCGGCGCTTCATCTTGATACAGACCGCGAAAGCGGGGCTGGGGGCTGTGCTGTCGCTGATTTTCGTGGCGCTGACGGGCCCGCCCGGCCCCGGTGAAACCATCGCCATGGCCGGCCTTCTGGCGCCCGCCATTCTTGCCGGGCTGGGCTTTACGCAGATTCGAACCGAAACGCTGGAATCGGCCTCGCTCGCGCTGTTCGCGGCCCTGATCGGTTACCTCGCCACGCTGACGGGCGGGCTCGCGTCCCCGCTGGTGGTGTGGTTCGTGCTGGTGCCGGCGGAAGCGGCGCTCGCCGGTGACCGGCCTGCGGTTTTGCGCGCCGGTCTCTCGGCCTCGGTGGCACTGGTTCTGGTCGCGGCGGTGCAGGGGCTGGGCTATCTGCCGGCCTCGCGGCTGCCGCTGCCGGAATGGGAACTTTATGCGGTCTCGATTCTGGCCGCGGTGGTGCAGGCGGCCCTGGTCGCCGCCGCGGCGCAGGACCGGCAGCGTGCCGCCGATCGCGCGCTCGCCGAAGGGGCGGCGATGTATCGCTTCCTTGCCGACAATGCGATGGACATGATCACCCGCCACGGGCCGGATGGCTCGATCCGCTATGCCAGTCCCGCGGCGGAAGCGATGCTGGGCATGGGGGCGGACAATATTCGCGGCCTGGTGCCGTCCGCACTCGTCCATGCCGACGATCTGAAAATCGTGCAGTCGGCGTTTGTCGAAGCGAGCTATTTCGGCCGTGCCTCCAGCGCCGAAGTGCGGCTGAAGCGCGGCGACGGTGCTTATTTGTGGGCGGAAATCCGTTGCCGCCCGGCGGCGGCGCAGAACGGCGCCTCGGCCGATATCGTGGCGGTGACGCGCGATATTTCCGAACGCAAGGCGCATGAACGCGAATTGATCGAGGCCCGCGACCAGGCGGAGGAGGCGAACCGCGCCAAATCCCGTTTCCTCGCCAATATGAGTCATGAACTGCGCACACCGTTGAACGCGATCATCGGCTTCTCCGAAGTGATGACGCATGAGATGTTCGGCCCGCTGGGCAGCGCGCGCTATGTCGAATATGCCCGCCTCATTCATGAATCGGGCGGCCATCTGCTCGAACTGATCAATGGCGTGCTCGACATGTCGAAGATCGAGGCCGGCAAATTCGAATTGTCGGAAGAACTGGTCGATCTTGCCGATATCACGCGCCAGGCCCTGCGCTTCGTGAAGATGCCGGCCGAAAGGAAAGGCGTCGCGCTGAAGGCGGCGGTGGCCCCCAATGCGGGTCTTATCTATGCCGATCGCCGCGCGGTGAAACAGATTCTGATCAACCTCATTTCCAACGGCATCAAATTCACCCCGCGCGGGGGCGAGGTGCGGGTCAGCGCGGTGCGCTGGACCGGCGGCATCGAAATCGCGGTGTCCGACACCGGCGTCGGCATTTCCGCCACCGATCTCGAACGGCTGGGCAAACCGTTCGAACAGGTGGAGGGTGAGCATGTCCGCAGCCAGGAAGGTACCGGCCTCGGCCTTGCGCTGGTGCGGGCCCTTTCCGCGCTGCATGGCGGGGAAACCGAAATCGAATCCCGGCTGGGCGAAGGCACCGTCGTGCGCGTGCGGCTTCCCAATGCGGCGGTCACCGATCCGCGCGCATCGCTGAAAACCGATGCGCTGAAAGATGGCACGGCGTCTGTTGCTGCTGCTGCCGTCCCCGCCGATCCGCAGATCCTGCGCGGCGCGGCTTAAGCCTTTCTGTCCTGGCCTTCTTTCACCTCCCCCTTTGCGGGGAGAGCCTGCCCCGCACTTGTTGCGGGGTCGCCACCGATGCTTTCGCGCAAGGTGGGCGGGTGGGGGTGCTTCTGCCCGCGAACACCGTCCGCCTTCTCATTCCGCTTCGCGATGGATAGACTCTGATCCTTCATGATCACACGCAGCGCCTTTGTTCCCTATGCCCCGCTCGGCACTTTGAAGCCTGTCGCTCCGGACCTGTGGGTGGTGGATGGGCCGGAAATCCGCTTCGGCTATCTCGGGTTCAAAATGCCGTTTCCAACCCGCATGACCATTGTGCGCCTTTCCCATGGCGGGCTGTTCGTGCATTCGCCCATCGCGCTGGACGAGAAGCTGGCCAGGGCGGTGGAGGCGCTGGGCCCGGTGGAGCACCTGATTGCCCCCAACACGATCCATTACTGGTGGGTGCCGGACTGGAAGGCGCGCTATCCGGCCGCGCAGGTTCATGCCGCGCCGGGATTGGACAGGAAAGCAAAACGCCCCCTGCCGATCGATTCCGTTCTCTCCGCTTCACCGCCACCCGAATGGGCGGGCGAAATCGAACAGGTTCTGTTTGCCGGCGATGTGATGGCGGAGGTCGATTTTTTCCACCGCCCCTCGCGCACCCTGATCCTGACCGACCTGATCGAGAATTTTGAACCCGCCCGGATCAAAAGCTGGTTTCTGCGCCTTCTGGTGCGGCTGGCCGGTGCGGCCGATCCCGACGGCAGCGCGCCACGCGATATGCGCGCCACCTTCCGCCGCCACCGGGCGGAGATGCGCGCCGGTGTCGAACGCATGCTGGCCTGGCAGCCGGAGCGCGTCATCCTCGCCCATGGCCGCTGGTATGCGCAGAACGGCACCGCCGAACTCACGCGTGCCTTCCGCTGGGTGCTGAAATCGTGATGCGCCCCCGTCTCAAGGCCGGTATCTTCGTGCGCGCGCTGATCCGCCGGGTGGAGGTGGCGGGCGCGCATGCTTATGTGGTCAAAAAGGGGGCGGAGGAGGCGGGTGCCGTCTTCCTCAAAATCGCGCGGCTGGACGGCACCTGTTTCGTGCTCAACCAGGTGCGCCGCGGCGATGGCGAACTGGCCTGGATGCGGCCATTGGGCGAAAGCGCCGATGAAGAGGCGGCAAACGCCTATTTCGAAAAGCAGCGCAAATTCGATCCCGATCTCTGGATCGTCGAAATCGAAGACCGCGAAGGCCGCACCTTCGTGGACGAGCCGGTGGTGTGAAAAGACACGCCTGTGATATGATGGCGGCAGGAGATCGCCATGAAACATGCGCGCATTGAAATCAATCCGGAAATCATGGGCGGAAAACCCGTGATCAAGGGCACGCGTATTCCAGTCGATATGGTTCTCAGAAAGCTGGGTGAGGGGATGACCTTCGAGGAAATTTTCGAGGATCATCCGCATCTGGTTCGGGAAGATATTCACGCGGCCCAGGCGTTTGCAGCGGATTACATTCGCGATGAAGAGTTGATCTACAGCTGAAGATGCGTTGGCTCGCGGATGAATGCGTAAGTCCCTATCTGGTTCAGGTGCTTCGCCAGATGCAGCATGATGTGATCTTCGCGCTCGAGAATATGCGCGGATCGGGTGACAGCGACGTCCTCACAACCGCCATCATGGATAACCGGCTGCTTCTGACAGAAGATCTCAATTTCGGTGAACTGGCTTTTCGGGAACAGCGAAGTGCGATACCCAGTATTGTCCTGATCAGAATGCGTTCGCGGGACCGCAATCTCAAAAGGGAGCGGCTGGCCGCTGCGATAAGCCACTATGGCGATGGATTGTTTAGGCAGTATCTTGTTGTCGAGGAGAACCGCTTCCGCGGCCGCGCATTGACCTATCCTTGACCCGGATGGTGGGCTGGGCCTGGCAGGCTTGCCGTTGCCGGATGGCCCTGCTATCCCCCGCCGCCTGATGCACACCCCGTCCGCCCCGACCCACACCACCCCCGCTGCCGAGGCCGCGAAGCGCCGTACCTTCGCGATCATCTCGCACCCGGACGCGGGCAAAACCACGCTGACGGAACATCTGCTGCTGATGGGGGGCGCAATCCGTGCCGCCGGCCAGGTGAAAGCGCGCGGCGAGGCCCGGCGTGCGCGCTCCGACTGGATGAAGATCGAACAGGAACGCGGCATCTCGGTCACGAGCGCGGTGATGACGTTCGAATATGGCGGCGCCATCTTCAACCTGCTCGACACGCCGGGGCATGAGGATTTTTCGGAAGATACCTATCGCACGCTGACCGCGGCCGATTCCGCGGTGATGGTGATCGATGCCGCCAAGGGGATCGAGGCGCAGACCCGCAAACTGTTCGAGGTTTGCCGCCTGCGCGACATCCCGATCATGACCTTCATCAACAAGATGGACCGTGAAGCGCGCGATCCCTTTTCGCTGCTGGATGAAATCGCCGATCAGCTTCAGCTCGAATGCGCGCCGATGAACTGGCCCGCCGGCATGGGGCTCAATTTCCACGGCGTACTTGATCTTTATACGGATCAATTCGCGCTGTTCGGCGGCGATGAGGTCATTGCGCACGCCGCACTTTCCGCCCGCCTGCCGGGCGATGTTCTGGCCGCGCTGGAGGAAGAATCGGCCCTTGCCCATGGCGGCTATCCCGCCTTCGATGCCGCCCATTACCGCGAAGGCCATTTAAGCCCGGTGTTCTTCGGCTCGGCCCTGAAGAATTTTGGCGTCCGCGCGCTGATCGAAGGGCTTGCCGCCCATGCACCGGCCCCGCGCGAACAGGCCGCCCAGGGCCGCACCGTTTCGCCGGGGGAGGATGACGTCAGCGGTTTCGTCTTCAAGGTGCAGGCGAACATGGACCCCAATCATCGCGACCGGGTCGCGTTCCTTCGCCTTGCCTCGGGCCGTTTCCGCCGCGGCATGAAGCTGAAGCAATCCGGCACCGGCAAATCCATCGGCATCCACAACCCGATCCTGTTTTTCGCCCGCGAACGCGAAACGGTGGATGAAGCGTTTCCGGGCGACATCATCGGCATTCCCAATCACGGCGTGTTGCGTGTCGGCGATACGCTGTCGGAATCGGGGCAGATCCTGTTCACCGGCATTCCGAACTTCGCGCCGGAAATCCTGCGCCGCGTGCGCCTTGCCGATCCGATGAAGCAGAAACATCTGACCCGCGCGCTGGAAAGCCTGGCGGAGGAGGGGGTGACCCAGGTGTTCAAGCCGATGATCGGCGCCAACTGGATCGTCGGCGTGGTGGGGGCGCTGCAGCTCGATGTGCTGAAGGCGCGCCTCAATGCCGAATACGGCCTCGATGCCACGCTCGAACCATCGCCTTACGATACCGCACGCTGGATCAGCGGCACGGATGCAGAGCTGGAGAAGTTCTATACCGTCCATCGCGGCCAGATGGCTAAGGATCGTGACGGCGCCCCGGTCTTTCTCGCCAAAAGCACATGGGAACTGGGCTACGCGGCGGAGAAGTTTCCTGAAATCCGCTTCGCCAAAACCCGCGAACGCACCGAAGTTCAGGCGGAAAGCTGATCTAACATCCTCAATCGGGTACCTGTATGGACCCGTCATCTCGATAATGAATTTCTACGCCTTTTAACTCGGGGCGAAGTTCAATTTGAGAATAGGGCGGTATGCCGTTCTGTTTACATAGAATGCAGATCATAACACCGCCCCAAGCTCTAACGGGTTTTATTTCGTATTGCCCGGCGATGGATTTGAGATTGTTGCGGCCACATCCAGCACAAATATGCGTCATGTGTGCTTCCTAAGTTCACTTGCAACAAGTCACTTGATTCGACTCGCAGGCGCAAGTGCTTTCGGTGAGCCATTAAAATTCGTAAACTCGAGACAGAGGTTACCCCTTCGCCACTTTTTCGCTCAGATCGGCGACATGCAGTTCGCCTTCGCGGGTTTGTCCGCCAAGCGCCAGAAAGCGTTTCATCGCGCTTTGCGCTTCTTCCGTGCGCAACAGGCACTGGAACAGATAGCTTTCTTCGCTGAGGCCTTCGGCAAGCGGCATCTCGCCCGCTGCATTCACCGCCTGTTTGGCCAGCCGCACCGCCGGTGCGGGGAACGATGCGACGCGGGCGGCCAGCCGCGCCACATAAGGCCCGATTTGGTCGCGGGCAAAGGCGCGGGTGAGGTAGCCCCAGCGTTCGGCGGTTTCCGCGTCCAGATCGATGCCGCCCAATATCACCTCCAGTGCGCGGTCCCGCCCGATCAGGCGCGGCAGGCGCTGTGTACCGGTGCCGCCGGGCAGAATGCCGATTGGCACCTCCATCTGGTTGATGATGGTCTTGCCGATAACGCCGAAGCGCATGTCGAACGCCATGGAAAGTTCGGAGCCGCCACCGCCCACGCGGCCCTCGATCTGGGCGATGGTCAGCTTGTCCATGGTGCGGAAGCGTTCGCACATCGCATGATAATCGTTGCGGGCGGAAGCCTCGCGCGTCGCGGGCTGATCGGTGGGAAAATCCAGAATCGCTTCGACGTCGAAATGGGCCAGGAAGAAATCCGGGTTCGCGCTTTTCAGCACGAAGACCAGCGCGTCCCTGTCGGCTTCCAGATCTTCGGAAAGCCGGGCGAGTTCGGCATAAAGCGCCAGCGTGATCAGGTTGATCGGCGGATTGTCGATCGTCGCGGTAACGATCCGCCCGTCTTTTGCGATGCGTAAATGCTGATATCCGTCATAGGCCATGGCGCTCCCCGGAATTGTGTTTGGGGATACTCAAGCCCTTCTGGCGCCAAAGCTCCAGTACTCAGAGGCTTCAGGCCGCGGCCAGCCCCGGCAGGGCGCCCTGTTCACGCCACAGGTTCAAGGTGTCGATCGCCTCGGCGCGGCCCACGGCCTCGAACTGGTCCAGCCGGGCATAAAGCGCATGGGCCGGCAGCATCTCCTCGCGGGCCGCCAGAACCGCCAGCACGGAAAACGCTGCCCGGCCGAGATAGGCGGCCTTGCACGCGATAGCCAGCGCCTCGCCCGTCGGCTCATGCACAATGTGCCGGGCCAGCACCGGCGGCAGGTCGAGAAACGCCGCCAGATCGCCCGCCCAATCGGTGCGGCGCTTTTCGCGCGCGGCGGTGATCAGGTCGTACTCGTCCGGCCCCGTATTGTCGGTCCGCATTGTCCCATCCCCCATAGCCTTGCCTCACACTAGGTGCGGTGCAGTTAAGGATTGGTGGGGTGAAACCAGCGATTTGTTTCTATCCCGCATCTCAAAACAAAACCGGCGGCCGCGGGGCCGCCGGTTTGCTGCTTACGCCTTGTTGGTCTGGCGTCTGTTCGGTTCGGCTTCAGGCCGCCTTGCGCTTGCGGCGCATCAGGCCGATGCCGCCAAGCCCCGCACCCAGAAGCGCCAGTGTCATCGGTTCCGGCACGCCGGTCTTGTTCCCGGTGATCTGCAGCGCCGCGCTGTTCGCGGTGGCGGTCCAGTTGCTCTCGTACTTCTTGCATTTGCCGTCCTTGCCGTACTTCGTGCAGACGGAGGAATAGCTGAACGCGGTGATCACCGTGCCGGTCGGGAAATCGAATGCGGTGGTGAAAATCGGGTTGGTCGTACCGCCGAAGGTCACGGTGCCGAAATCGAGCGTGTAGACATAAAACCCGGTGGCCAGCGGGGCATAGGGCTGTGCCAGTTGCAGCGCCTGCGTCAGCGGCAGCCAGGCGCCGATCGGGTTGTTCGGCTGGGCGGCAATGCCGAGATAGCTGTCGAGAAAGCCGCTGGTCCAGGCCGTGCTGCTGGCGAGCGTGCTCGGCACCGACGACAGGCCGGTATAGGTCCCGTTGATGGTGAAGCTTTCCGCACCGGCGCCCACCACACTGTTCGGGATCAAAACGGCCATCAGGAAGTGCTGCTGCGCGGCCGGGGTCGAGCCGCCAGCCTTCCAGAACGAGAAATCGGGGGAGGTGTCCGGCGTCGGCGTGATCTGGCCATTGTCGGCGCAGGCCGCGGTGGACAGAACGCAGCTCCCGTGCAGCGCATCGGCGGAAGCCTGTTGTGGTGCGAATGCGGCGAGGGCGGCAGCAACAAGTGCGGCGCCCGCAAAACGGTGTGCCCGGAAGGACATCGAAAGCTCCATTACCCACATCTGGGCCGTTCAGCCGGCCCTGTTGGGAAATAGTATTGCAAGGATAGCGCCAGCCCACGGAAAACCTGTAAATTTTCCGTTAAAATGACACTGACATTCGTGTAATTGTAATGAAAATGGACAGGGTGCACGGCCCATGCAGGCGGCTATTTTCCCGCAATCGCCCAGCGGTCGGGGAAGAAGCCGTTGAAATCGGTCCTCACCGCCACCGAATAGGCGCCGATGTCGTGGAACACGATGTAATCGCCCGCGACAATGGTATCGGGCAGCATCAGCGGGCGCGGCAGCACGTCCAGCGTGTCGCAGGTCGGGCCGTAGACACGGAAGGCGTTCAGCGTGCCCAACCGTGGCCGCACCCGGCCGCGTTTGTCCACGGTCAGGGGCCGCATCGCGTAATCGGCGGTCCAGCCCGGCAGGGTCAGCTCGTCGAAACTGCCGTAAACCCCGTCATTGATGTACAGGCTGTGGTCCTTGCGCAGCGTCGCGAGCGTGACGAGCGACATGCCTTCGGCGATCAGCGCGCGCCCCGGTTCGCACATCACAGTCAGCCGGTCCTTGCCCGGCAGGGTGTCCAGCGCCTCGCGGATGGTGTCGAAATACCAGTGATAGGGCGGCACGTCGTTGCCGGGATAGGGGCCGGGAAAGCCGCCGCCGATGTCCAGCGCTGCGATCTCCACACCGGCCTGGGCCGCCGTGCGCCGCGCCATTTCCACCGCCTGGGCATAGGAAAAGGGCGACAGGCATTGGGAACCGACATGGAAGGTCAGCGCCGGCTGAGCGCCGGCCTCCACCACCCGCTTCAGAAGCCGCGCCGCATCGTCCGGCGTGGTGCCGAACTTGCTCGAAAGCTCCAGCACCGCGCCGCCCAGTGGGGTGGCGATGCGCACGAAGACGCGCAAACTGGGCCCGCCGCCGGTTTCCGCCAGCAGGGATTCCAGCATGTCGTCGCAATCGACCACGAAGTCGTGCACGCCATGTTTCTCGAACGCTGCTTTGGCCGCGCCGGGAAGGCGCACCGGCGCCATGAAATGGCATTTGGCTTCGGGAAAACGCCCCCGCACCAGTTCGATCTCGGCCAGCGAGGCGGTGTCGAAATGGCGGATGCCCGCCGCCCACACCTGATCCAGCACATGGGGGTGGGGGTTGGCCTTCACCGCGTACAGCGTGTCGCCCGGAAAGGTGTCGAGAAAGCGCTTCGCCGCCTCTTTGAAGCGGGCGGGGTGCAGCACGTAGACGGGTTCCACCGGCCGCGTTTTCTCGATCAATTGTTCGATCGAGGTGAAGCGGGGAAGTTCCACAAGGTTGGCGGGGCGCACGTTCATGCGCGCTCATAAAGCCGCCTGTGCCAGGGGGTCAAGAGATGCGACTCGCCGCCGCAGGGTAAATGGGGCATAGTGGCCGCCGCCACCATAGCCGGAGGGATTGCATGACCACGATCCTTAACACCGAGCAGGCAAGGCAGGGCCACACCGGCGACGGGGTCCGTTACGTCCTGGGCTTCTCGCTGGTACTGGTCGTCCTCGTCATGGGCGCCGCGCTGGTGTTCGTGCATTAGGAGCGCAATCGGAAAAGTGTGAAGCGGTTTTCCGACAAATTGCGCGACCGACAAATAAATTGAGCGCCTGTGTCAGGCGCGAAACACCGCCCGCACCCGCGCCGGAATCCGGCTGGCAAGGCTCACGCCCCGCACGATCAGGAACAGGTGCAGCGCCAGCCACAGCCCGGTATTGCCGTAGAGCCGGCCCAGCGTGAACAGCGCCACGGCATAGAACGCGAATGACAGCAGCATCATGTTGCGCAGGTCGCGTGACCATGTCGTGCCCATGAAGATGCCATCCATCTGAAAGGCGAGTACGCCGGAAAGTGCTGTGCATGCCGCCCACGGCAGATAGGCGCCCGCAAAGCTGCGCACATCCTCCGCCGTCGTCAGCTGCGCGATCAGCCATTCACCACCGCCCAGAAACAGAAGTGTCAACACGCCGGACAATGCGAAGCCCCAGCTTGCGGTCAGCCGCATGGTGGCGAAAAAGGCGCGTGCATCGCGGGCGCCGGTGGCACGCCCGGCAAGCTGTTCGGCCGCGGCGGCAAAACCGTCCAGAAAATAGCCGCCGACCAGAAAGAAATTCATCAGCACCGCATTGGCGGCCAGCGCCACGGTGCCGAACTGCGCGCCCTGCCGGGTGAACAGCGCGAACGCGGCCAGCAGCACGAAAGACCGGATCATGATATCGCGGTTGAGCGCGAACATCGCCCCCATCGCGGCACGATCTTTCAGCGGCGCAAAGCCCAGTGGCGGCAGTTTGCGGAAGCGCATCAGCACAACGCCAAGCCCGGTCAGCGCGCCGATGCTCTCGGCCGCCACCGCAGCCCAGGCGACACCGGCCAGCCCATAGCCCAGCACCAGCCCGAACAGGATCGACAGCGCCATATTGCTGCCGTTGACCAGAATCTGGAATGCCAGCCCCAGCCCCGCTTCGCTGCGCCCCAGCGCATAACCAAGAATGGTGTAATTGGTCAGTGCAAAGGGCGCCGACAAAAGGCGGATGCCGACATACAGCATCAGCGCATCGCTGACCGCGGGCGCGCCATGAATGAAAACCGCACCGGCCTTCGCGAACAGCGGCGCGAACAGCGCCAGCAGAATACCCGCGCCCCCTGCTACCGCCAGCGCCCGCCAGACAATCGCCTGTTCCTCGCGCGCATCGCCGCGGCCAAGCGCCTGCGCGATCAATCCGGTGGTGCCGGTGCGCAGGAAGTTGAAGCTCGCGAACACGATGTCGAACACGATCGCGCCTGCCGCCAGCCCGCCCAGAAGTGCTGCATCGCCCAGTTGCCCCACCACCGCAGTCCCGACCAGGCCTAGCAGCGGCGTGGTCAGGAAGGCGAGTGTCATCGGCACGGCGATGGACAGCACCAGCCGGTTGGTGACGCGGAAAGGCTTGGGCGCTGTGGTGGCGGTGACGGTCATGCCCGGCGGATCTGGTTCGGTGGTGGTTTAATTCTTTTACCGCGCCTGTGAGGGGTCGCGTACGCCCCTTTCTTTCATTTCCCCTCGGTCAGCTTCGCTGGCAACGCCCACTTTGCTCTCTGTCATGGCCCGCAAATGCGGGCCATCCAGTTGAAGCCAGAACCGCTCTCGCCCGAGAAGACGCGAGCCAGTCCTTCGGACAGAGCTGCGGTGTCGCCTGGATGGCCCGCATTTGCGGGCCATGACAGGGTGGGGTGATGAGTGGGCCGGGGTGGCGAAGCCGTTGGTGGCGGCGCGCTATTCCCCGCGCCGGATCTGCATCACGGTTTTGCGGCGGTCGACGCTCGGCTGATAGACGTAAGTCATCTCCGCCATCGCGCGGGAAAATTCCGCGATGCGGAAATCCTGCCGCACCTCGAAGGCATCGAAGCCCACCCGCATCAGGAAGGCGAGCTGGTCGTAGAGGAAATGCCCCACCGCGCGGATTTCGCCCTGATAGGCAAAGCGTTCGCGCAGCATGCGGGCCCACGAAAACGCGCGGCCGTCGCGGAAGATGGGAAATTCCAGCGCGATCGCATCGATGTTCGGCAGGTCGTCTTTCAGCACATCGGGGTTTTCGTTCGCGGCGAGGCGCACGCAAACCGGGCGGTGATGGGCGATGATGCTGTCGCGCTCGCTCTGGAAACGGGAAAGCGTCACCATCACGCCGCCTTCGTCGGGAAAGGCCTGACCGTCGGGAATGAAGACGAAACGGTCATCGACGAATGCGCCGTTCTTAATAAGCGGCATACATCTGCTCCTGATAGGCGGCGTTCTTGAACGGCGTCATGCCCACCCGGCGATAGGTTTCGAGCAGCCGCTCCCCCGGTGCGCGCAAACTGACATAGGTTTCCACCACGCGCTCCACCGCATCGACAATTTCGTCCTTGCCGAATCCGGGGCCCATGATCTCGCCCACGCTGGCATCTTCCGCGCCCGATCCGCCAAGCTGGATCTGGTAGAATTCGACGCCTTTCTTGTCCACGCCCAGAATGCCGATGTGCCCGGCATGGTGATGGCCGCAGGCATTGATGCAGCCGCTCATCTTGATCTTGATCTCGCCCAGTTCGTGCTGGCGCTCCAGATCGGCAAAGCGTTCCTGCAATTTCATCGCCACCGGAATGGAGCGCGCATTGGCCAGATCGCAATAGTCGAGGCCGGGGCAGCAGATGATGTCGGTGATCAGGCCCGCATTGGCCGCGCCGAGGTCGAGCGCCTGCAACCGCGCATAAACCGCCGGCAGATCCTTTTTGCGCACATGCGGGAAGACGAGGTTCTGTTCATGGCTGACGCGGATTTCCGCAAAGCCGAAATCCTCCATGATCTGGGCGAGGCCGTCCATCTGCTCCGCACTGGCATCGCCCGGCGTCTGGCCGATGGTTTTGAGCGAGATGGTGGCAATCGCATAGCCTTTCGCCTTGTGCGGCGTCAGGTTCGATTTGGTCCAGGCGGCAAAGCCCGCATCGGCCTTCACTGCGGCCTCGAATTCGGGCGCGGTTTCCGGCAGGTCCTCGAATGCGGGCGGCGCGAAATAGGCTTCGATGCGCTTCAGTTCTTCCGGCGGCAGATGCAGCGTGCCGTGGCGTTTGATCTCGGCGAACTCCACCTCCACCTGGCGGCGGAATTCATCGGCGCCCAGTTGATGCGCCAGAATTTTCACGCGCGCCTTGTGGATGTTGTCGCGCCGGCCATATTCGTTATAGACGCGCAAAATCGCTTCGAGATAGGCGAGGATGTCTTCCTTGCCGACGAACTTGCCGATTTCCAGCGCGACATATGGCGTGCGCCCCATGCCGCCGCCGACAAAGACGCGATAACCGGTTTCACCGGCTTCGTTCCGGATCACCTCCATGCCGATGTCGTGATATTTCACCGCCGCGCGATCTTCTTTGGTGGCGGAAACCGCGATCTTGAACTTGCGCGGCAGGTAATTGAATTCGGGGTGAAAGCTCGACCATTGGCGGATGATCTCGCAGATCGGCCGCGGGTCTTCCAGTTCGCCCGCCACCGCACCGGCGAAATGGTCCGCCGTCACGTTGCGCACGCAATTGCCGGAGGTCTGGATGCAGTGCATCTCGACATCGGCCAGCAATTCCAGAATGTCCGGCACCTCGGACAGTTTGGGCCAGTGGTACTGCATGTTGGTGCGGGTGGTGAAATGGCCGTAGCCGCGGCTGTAATCGCGCGCGATGCGGGCTAGCTGGCGCATCTGCCGGGCCGACAGCGTGCCGTAAGGCACCGCCACGCGCAGCATGTAGGAATGAAGCTGAAGGTAAAGCCCGTTCTTCAGGCGCAGGGGCTTGAACTCGTCCTCGGTCAGTTCGCCCTTGATGCGGCGTTCCACCTGATAGCGGAACTGCTGGGCGCGTTCGCGCACCATCTTCGCATCGAACTCGTCATATCGATACATCGGGTTCCTCCGGATACGGGGACGGATACGGGGGCGGGGGACTGGTCTCGTGCACCGGCTTTGCGGCGGCGGGCGGCGTGGGCATCAGGGCCTGCTTGCCCATATCGCGGCGCACGCTGGGGCCCAGGCTGCGGATGATCTCACGCTCCTTCACCGGCGCCACGTGGTTCGCCTCCTTGCGCACCTCGAACAGATAGGTGCCCACCACCTTGTTGTCGCGGACAAAGGCCTGCGCGGCGTCCAGCGCCGCCTTGGCCGCCTCGGCCTCGTCGAAAATCTCGGCGGCGGCGAAATCGGGTTGCCAATCGCCGCCCTGCCAATAGACCACTTCCCCGTCCAGAAGGCGGTTGGCGGTCAGCATCTGGGGTCCAGTCTTTGCCATGACTGACAAATCACATGGCGGACTGCAGTTTTCAACAGATCACAGTATAAGTCTGTGGTTATCCCGCTCATACAGCACATTTATTGTTTTATTGGGTGAGGAGGGCGCAATTCCGGGCTTTTTGCTTGCGCCAGCGGCTTCGGGCCAAAACCTGCCAAATCCGCTCCTGCACGCCGCACGGCCTTCCGTCTTTTACTTTCAATGGCTTGCAGAATTATACTTACAGTGTAAGAATATGCAATACAGTGTTTTTACAATGTAAGAATAATGCCCGCACGTATTTTATCGCAATCTTTGATCGTGGATCAGGCCCTGGCCCTGATTGATGAGGTGGGGCTGGACGGTTTTTCGATCCGCAAGCTGGGCGCCCGGCTGGGTGTGGAACCCATGGCGCTCTACCACCATTTCCCTTCCCGCCCGGCGGTGCTGGCCGCCGTTGCCGCCCGCGTTCTGGCCGATGCACCGCTGCCCGCGGTGGATGGCGGCTGGCGCGGCTGGTGTGGGCAGGCCGCGCGCGGCTTCCGGGCCGCCGTCCTTGCCCACCCCGCAACCTTTCCGCTTTTGGCCGCGCGGGCGGGGGATGAGGAGGCGCCGCTGTTCCTCGCTCAGGTCCGCGTGCTGACCGCCGCCGGCTTCCCGGTGACGGAGGCCACCCGCTTCGCCCATATCCTGAATGCCTTCCTGCTCGGCGCGGTAGGCACCGAGATTGCCGCGGCCGCAAGAGCGGTTCCAGGAAAAGTGTGCAGCGGTTTTCCGTCCGGAACCGCGACAGAACAAAAAAGCTCCAGCCATGGCGTGTTCGAGCGCGGGCTGATCATGCTGTTCGATGGCATTCAACGCGCGTTGCAGAACCGCGCGCCCTGACAGCCGTCAGCCTTCTTTCGCGATTGCGCTTTCGTGCCAGCGGTGCAGCAGCGCCCATTCCAGCGCCGACAGCGCGAAGAAAATCACGATGCCGAGGATGGACAGCAGCACCAGCGCCGCAAACGCGGTTGCCATGTGCAGATTGCGCGTCGCCAAGGTGATCAGCCAGGCAAGCCCGGTGGCGGTGCCGGTGCCGGCGGCAAATTCCGCCACCACCACGCCGATCAGCGCCAGCCCGCCCGAAACCTTCATCGCGCTCAACAGATAAGGCAGCGCCGAGGGGAAACGCAGCTTCCACAAAATCTGCCAGCGGCTGGCGCCGTAAAGCCGGAACAGGTCGATCAGATTGTGATCGGCGGAGCGCAGGCCCAGCGTGGTGTTGGCCAGAATGGGGAAGAACGCCACGATCCACGCCAGGATCAGCAACACCGCGTTGATGTTGTCGTAGCCGACCCAGATGGTCACGATCGGCGCTATCGCCACCACTGGCGTCACCTGCAAGATCACCGCATAGGGAAACAGTGCGGTTTCGATGATGCGGCTCTGGCTGAACAGCACCGCCAGCGCCACACCGCCCACCACCGCCAGAACGAATGCGACGATGGTGATGCGCAAGGTGGTCCACAGCGCCGCCGACAGATTGGCGAAATCGCTGACGAAGGCGCGCGCAATCGCATCCGGCCCCGGCAGCACGATGGGCGAGATCGCCAGCGCCGTCACCGCCCATTGCCAGGCCGCGATCACGGCGATGCCCAGCCCAACCGGGATGGCGATTTTAAGCACGGTGTTCAATGCGCCCCCTCCATCGCCTGTTTCAGTGCGTTGGAAATGTGGCCCGCATAAGCGGAAAATTCCGGGGTCAGGCGAAAGGACGCATCGCGCGGTACCGGGGGGTGCTGGTCAATCACCGCGGCGATGCGTCCCGGGCGTGGCGTCACCATAACCACGCGGGTGGAAAGATAGGCGCTCTCGAACACGCTGTGGGTGACGAAGGTAACCGTCAGTTTGTCCTCCGCCCACAGCGCCAGCAAATCATCGTTCAACGCCTGCCGGGTGAATTCGTCCAGTGCCGCAAACGGCTCGTCCATCAGAAGCAACTTCGGCCCCGCGGCCAGCGCACGCGCGATCGAGACGCGCATCTTCATCCCGCCCGACAAAGCGCGCGGATAGGCGTGCAAAAAATCCGAAAGCCCCACCCGCTTCAGTGCGGCAGCGGCGCGGTCTTCCGCTTCGCTTGCGGCCACGCCTTTCAGCTTCAGCGGCATCATCGCGTTGGAGAGTGCGTCCGCCCACGGCATCAGGGTCGGCTCCTGAAACACGAAGCCGGTTTCGGGCCGGCCTTGCGGGAATTCGACGGTGCCGCCCGATGGCGCGATCAGCCCTGCGATCAGGCGCAGCGCGGTCGATTTTCCGCACCCGCTCGGCCCCACCAGCGAAACGAATTCACCTTCCTGAATCGAAAGATCCATCGGCCCCAGCGCCACGGTGCCGTTGGCGAATGTCTTGCTGATGGCCGACAGGGTGAGAAGGGCGGGCATGAAATCCAACTTGTCATGGCCCGCGAATGCGGGCCACCCAGGTGACAGTGTTCAGCAGTTCAAACTTTCAAACAAATCATTCCATTCGGCGTTGTTCTGCTGGATCAGATTGATCTTCCATTCGCGCTTGTATTTCTTGAGCCGCTTTTCGCGATGAATGGCTGCATAAACATCAGTGAACACTTCAAAGTGTACAAGCATCCTGACGTTGTGACGCTTCGTGAACCCGTCGATGACCCCTTCGCGATGCTCCCACACCCGGCGCGCGAGGTCGTTGGTTACGCCGATATAGAGTGTGCCGTTTCTTTTGCTTGCCAGAATATAGACGAAATAAGTCTTTGACACTGGTGCGGCACCACCTGGGTAGCCCGCATTCGCGGGCTATGACAGTTATTTTTTATTTCCCCCCAAAAACTGCAGCGTATAGGCCGCGTGGTAATCGAGGTCCGGCGGATAAACGCCGGCATCGCGCATGGTGTCGTAAAATTCCTGCCAGCGCGCATCGCTCATCTGGCCGATAGCGGCAGCACCGGCTTCTTTCGGCGGCACGATGCCATACGACTTCAGCTTCGCCACCGCCTGCGCCAGAAGCGCGTCGTTCATTTCGGGGTTGTCGCGTTTGATCAGCGCGTTGGCCGGTGCCGGATCGCCATAAAGATAATCGTACCAGCCTTCGCGCGTCGCCTCGACAAAGGCCTGAACCGCTTTCGGGTTCTTGATGATCCACTTCTCCGGCACCAGCACCATGTTGGCGTAACCGGGATAGCCATAATCGGCCAACAGGAACACCTGCGGCTTGAAATGGCCTTCCTTCTCCACCGTATAAGGTTCGCTCGACAGATAGCCTTCCTGGATCGCTTTCGGGTCGCTCAGGAACGGCGCCAGGTTGAAGGTGTATTTGCGGATCTGTGAATCGGTGAATCCGTACTTCGCTTTCAGCCACGGCCAGAACGCGGCAATCGTCGCGTCCGATACCATGATCGGCTTGCCCTTCATATCGGCCAGCGATGTCACGTCCTTGCGCGGGTGGGTCAGAAGCACCTGCGGGTCTTTCTGGAAGATCGCCATCACCGCTTTCAGCGGCACGTTCTCGCGCGCCAGATTCATCGCGATGAAGGCGTTCGATCCCATGCCGAAATCGGCCGCGCCACCCACCAGCATTTGCGGCACGTTCACGCTCGGGCCGCCCTCGATGATGCGCACCTCCAGCCCGTGCTTTTTGTAAATCCCCTTGGCCAGCGCTTCGTAAAAGCCGCCATGCTCGGCCTGCGCCTTCCAGTCGGTGACGAAGGTGATGGCGGTCAGCCCGTCGGGCGCCTTCTGTTTTTCCTGGCCGCAGCCGGAAATGAGCAGCGTCAACGCCGCCGCCAGCAGAACCCTGAAACCCCGCATCGCACCCTCGGAAAAAGAATCGCGCCCGGCTGATTTAGCCCGCTAAGCCGCCTGCGCGGAAACCCTGCTTTAACGAATGGGTGTAAATGATCCGATATACAACTTTAGATTGAATATGGATCGAGATACCCATGCGTCCCATTGCCGGCCCGGCTCACCCCACACATGCCAACCCCATGCGCACCCGGGCCATGCGCATCCTGTGTGTGGAGGAGGAGCCGCTGCAACGCAAACTGCTCGGCGCCTGTATCGAGCTGATCGCGGGCGAGCCGCTATTCGCCGCCAGCGGCCGGGAGGCTGTGGCCATTTTCCGTGAGCACGCGGTGGACCTGATCCTGCTCGACATGAATCAGCCCGCGGGCGATGGTTTTTCCGCCCTGAACGAAATCCGGCATCTGGGCCTGCGCGGGCAACAGGTGCCGGTCCTCGCGGTCTCGGACAACATCACCGGCCTGCCGGAATCGGCCTATCGCAAGCTCGGCTTCAGCGCGCTGTATGTGAAGCCGGTCGAACCCTATCGCCTGCTGGACCGGATGGACGCGAGCCTGATTGCGGCCGGTCAGCCACCGCTCTTCCGCGTGCCCGTGGGATAAGACAGCGCCCGACCGTCCTACCCTGCAAGGCGGGGGAGGTGGCGAGGATGCGCGAGCATCCGAGACGGAGGGGGGATGAACCGATGATCCCCCACCCCGGCCCGTTCAAACCTCAGGCTTTCTTCTGCCGCCGCATCGCCGCTGCCGCGCCAATCAAACCGGCACCGAAGATCGCCAATGTCGCCGGTTCCGGCGCCGGTGTCGGCGCCGCGGCGATCATGAAGGCGCCATCACCGGCGCCGATAACGCCTTCAAAAATGCCGGTGATGGAATGGTCGCCCGCGCCCAGAAGGAAAGTACCTTTGCCATAATTGGAATCGGCAAGCGCACAGGAAATGTCGATGTAGCAGGCATTAGTGGCATTCGGGACGCCAGGATCCGAGGTGCCAAGCAGCACGCCATTGTCATAGAGAGTGAAATAATCGCCGGAGGTCTCAAGGTCGGTGATGGTCAGATTGGCGGCCCCCGAAAGGGTGATGGTCCATGGCGCAGGTGCCGCTTGCGACACCGGGTTCGTTGGTATGCTCGGGCTGAGGCTTAGCGGGCTACCGGTACCGGCAAAGCTAAATGTGTACCAGGTGCCGGTTGTGATCGGACCGGCACTGGCCGGTGCGGCCAGCGCCACCGCCGCCAGAGCCGTCATGCCCGCGATTGCGGATTTCAATGTCGTGCTGTTTTTCACTGTAAGTCCTGTTGTAGATGCTGCTTACGATGTCTGCGCAGGTGCGCAGGAAGTCCGCTTTTCAGGCTTTCTTCTTCCGCCGCATCGCCGCTGCCGCGCCGATCAAGCCCGCCCCGAAGATCGCCAGCGTCATCGGTTCGGGCGCCGGTGTTGGTGCCGTTTTCAGCGAGGCTGTAACGAAGTGCGGAACGTCGATCTCGTCATCGTTCGTGAAGGTGACGCTGATCGGCCCTGCATCGCTCGTCAGGCCGAAAAAGACCGTATCGTCGGCCGCGGGAATGGTGAGCGAACCGGTCAGGCTGCCGAATGTGTAGGTCACAGTCTGCGCGCCGAAGTAATCGCCGAGGTAGAGCCCCAGGGCCGATCCGGAGGTGGAAATGGTGAGCGCACCCGCGTCATCGTCGCCCAGATACGGCATGCCATAAGCGTCGTCGAATTTCCCTAGATCGTCACTTGCCGCCGTGAATGTCACCCCGCCTTTGGTGACCGTGCTGGTGCCAAGATCGGTGCCGCCACCGCTTCCGGCATATTCCGGCCGCGGCGGCAGGGTGTAATGGGGTGAAGACAACGTGTCCGTGCGGTTTACAGTTTCACCGCATCGCGATTCGATGGTTTCGCGGGGCCCCGCGCCTCAGTAGGGCGCGCAATCGGCCGTGCGCCGCGCGGCATCGATGGCCGCGAACTGCGCGTCGTCGTTGATCAGGGTGCGAAACAGCACCAGCCCTTTCAGGCTTGGCGCATGCACGATCTCCGCGCCTTTGGGCAGCGGTTTGTCCAGCGGCGCGGCCGCCATCAGCAGGATGTCGATATGACCGCCTTTCACCTGCCGGTCGTTCCTGACGTAGAAATTGTTGGTCTCGTCATCGAAGAACGAAACCGACCAGTACGTCCCTTGCGGCACCTCGGCGGTGATGCGCAACGGCCGCTGCGAAACATCGTAAGGGCAGGTGGAATAAAGCAGCTCCGGCGATGGCCTGACGATCGCGCGCGCGGTCGCATCCACCCGTTTGCCGTGGACGATGGTGTTTGCGGGGCCCACGCGCGCCAGCGCCTTTTCCATCACATAGCCCGGTATCTGATAGAGCAGCGCCAGATGCACGCCGATCGCGATCACCAGCGTGGCCAGCACCCAGGGCAGCGCGCGGAAAAGCCGGACCTTCATGGGCACACCACGCGAACGATCTGCGGCACCATCGCATTGGCCGGGTCGGCCACCACGCCGGGCGCGGGGTTGTAAAGCCGCATGGTCAGGCTGAAATGCCGCTCGGGGATCGGGATCCAGTTGCCGGGGCCCGCCGCCTTGGACAGCGTGGCGGTAAAGGTGCCGTCGGCATTGCGCGTGATCCCCGTTTTCGACACCGAATAGCGGTTCTGCTTGTTCGCCATCAGGTAATCGTCCGGGCCATAGGCGGTAATGCTCCACCAGCGCGCATCCGGCTCGTGCCCTTTCAGGCGATAGATGCAATTGCCGTCCAGCATCTGGCCGCCGCTGTCATGGCTGGCGGTGTAATAGATGGTCTCGCTGCGGTTCAGTGCGAACAGACCATGCAGCGCAATCGCCGCCCGCTGCCACGGGTTGGCCTCGCTGCTGCCGATGGTCAGGCTGGTGCGCCACGGCCCGTCGGACACCCCGCCCGGCATGCTGCGTACCGTCACCCAGGTCAGCACCACCCCCAGCACAAGCCCCGAAACGATCGTGAGCAGAGCCTTCAGCCAGAGGCGCATGGTGTGTGGCTCATGACGTAAGACTCATGGTTCGTCTCCGGCGTTCCCGCACCGCCGGAACGGTTTAACGCCAGGCGCCGCGTTCGTCCACCGGCGGGGCGTCGCCGTAATTGCGCGGGCCCATCCGGTTCTGGCTCTGATTGCGGGTTTCGGCATGGCGCGGCGCCTCGTCATCGTTGTCGGCGCTGTCGCGGCCGAACAGCCAGTCGAAAAAGCTGCGCTCATGGCGATGGCTGCGGGCCTGCCGCATGTCGCGTTCGTGCGCGTAAGGGTCATAGCCCGGCGCCGCATCGCTGGTGGCATAGGGCGAATCCCACTCTTCGTCTTCGGGCGACGGCGGGGCGGTGCGCGCAATGGGCGTCGCGGCCATGCCCTTCATCGCCACGCTCATCACATCATGCCAGATTTCGGCCGGCAGCGTCCCGCCGGTCACCCCCTTCATCGGGGCGGCGTGATCGTTGCCCACCCATACGCCGGTGACGTAATCGTTGGTGTACCCCATGTACCAGGCGTCGTGATAATCCTGCGTCGTGCCGGTCTTGCCCGCGGATTCATAGCCTTTCAGCGTTGCGCGCCGCCCGGTGCCGTGATCGACCACGCCAAAAAGCATCGCGTTCAGATCGCGGCTGGCATATTGCGGAATGACGCGGGTCTTCTGCGGCGGATTGCGCCGGTAAAGGATGTGGCCCTGCATGTCCTGCACTTCGGTGACGAAATAGGGTGTCGCCAGAATCCCGCCCGATGCAAAGGTGGCATAGGCCGCGGTCAGCTCCAGCGGCGTCACCTCGCTGGTGCCGAGCGCAAGCGAAGCATTGGCGGCGAGCGGCGATGTGATGCCACAGGCGCGCGCGGTGCGGATCACGGTGTCGATGCCGACTTCCTGCGCCAGTTCGGCCGTCACCGTGTTGATCGAACGCGCCAGCGCATCGGCCACCGTCACGATGCCATAGCTGCGATTGCCGTAATTGGTCGGCTGCCAGCCGTCGATGTCCACCGGCCCGTCTTCGCGGGTGTCCCATGGGCTGATGCCGTTTTCCACCGCCGCCAGATAGACGAACGGCTTGAACGCGGAACCGGGCTGGCGCTTGGCTTTGGTGGCGCGGTTGAACACGCTGTCGTCGTAATCCCGCCCGCCGATCAGCGCGCTCACCGCGCCATCGGGCTTCATCACCACCACCGCACCTTCCTTCACATGCAGCGTGCGCCCGCTTTTCTTCAGGTGCCGCACCAGCGCCTTGCGCGCCGTCTCCTGCAGGGCGGGCTCCATCGTGGTGCGCACGATCAGGTCGCGCCCCACGCGGTCGCCCTTGATGGTGGCGACCCGGCGGGCCTCATCGGCGGCCGCATCCAGGAAATAATTGCGCGCATCGCGCGTCGCGTGGCTGACGATGGTGGCGGGGTGGGCGCGGGCCTTGTCGGCTTCAGCCTTCGTGATCGCGCCGGTTTCCACCATCGTGTCCAGCACCACATCCGCGCGCGCCTGCGCCTTGGCCAGATCGCGCCGCGGTGAAAAGGCGGATGGCGCGCGGGTCAGCGTCGCCAGCATCGCGGCTTCGGCAAGGCTGAGCTTGGTGGCCGGCTTGTCGAAATAGACATGCGCCGCCCCATCCACGCCATAGGCGCCGGCGCCGAGATAGATGCGGTTCAGATAGAGCGTCAGAATCTCTTTCTTGCTCAGCGTGTTTTCAAGCGAGAAGGCATCCAGCATCTCGCGGTACTTGCGTGCATAGGTGCGGTCCGGCGTCAGGAACAGAATTTTCGCAAGCTGCTGGCTGATGGTGGAGCCGCCTTGCACCACATGCCCCGCTTTCCAGTTCGCCCAGGCCGCGCGCAGAAGCCCGCGCATGTCGATCGCGCCGTGCTCGTAAAAGCGCCGGTCTTCCATCGCGACAAAGGCGGCGGGCAGATAGGCCGGCATCTCGTCCAGCGTCAGCCGCTTGCCGACAATGGCACCGCGCTGCCCCACCTCGTGGCCTTCCACATCCAGAAAGGTGAAGGCGACCGGCCGGTTCAGCGCATAAAGGTTGCGCGGCAGGTCGAGCGGCGGCGCCATCCAGCCTAGCAAGGTTGGCAAAAGGTAAAGACCGCCGGCAAAAATCACCATAATCAGTGCGGCCAGCCCGGCAGCACGAAAGCCCCAGCGCGGCAGTTTCTGCAACGCCGCGGTCAAGGCACGCAGGGCTCTCTCGGGGCGGCTTTCCGGCATGCTCTCTCGTCACCGATCTTTGCGGCGTATTGATGGCGTTTGCCGGGGTTCATCGCCCCCCACTTCATTGTCATCCCCGGCGAGCCTGCCTGAATCGCGAGCGATACAGGCAGGCGAGGGAAGGGGACCCAGGCGACGCAGGCGCTCCAATGTTTGGACATCTGGATTCCCTTCCCCTCGCAACGCGTCCATACGTTGTCGCTATGGACCATTGCTCGGCCGGGAATGACAAATCATGTTGAAAAGGGGAACCGCAAACAGCACCGCCCAAACTTTTTCCAAAATCGACCCTCTGCAATTTCAACGCGTTAACCCCCACCATCGTTACGCTGCCTTCACTTTCCGGCATGGAAACGGTTTACCCCTCTTGCAGCGAAACGCTCCTTCGCCTACATCCGTTACATCCCGATAAATCCGAATTGAGAAACGGCGCTCCCGCGAAACCCATTCGCGTGGCGCGCACGCCGCATATCAATCTCACAACGATGGAATAAAACGATGCCGCTCTGCGCAAGCCCTTCGCGCACGGAAGATTCGTGCGCGGACTATGCACGTAACGATGCCTGGTGGGATCAACTGGTGAACCGCATGACCACAGAACTGCAGAAACAACTGGCGCAAATCGAATCGCTGAAGGCAGACAAGTCGCAATCGGCACCCGAACGCGCCGCCAATGCCCGCACGCTCGATTCGCTGCAACGCACGATGGAGCGGCTGATGCGCGCCGAACAGGCGCGTGCCGCCGCCCGTGAACGAAAGGTCCAGTCCAGCGATGGCGAAGCCCGCAACACCCTTGTCCGCCGCCTCGATAAACTCTTTGCCGCCGGCGCTGCGCCGGAAATTTCTGGCAGGGATCAGTGATGCGGAAGCCCGCTTTCTCTGCCGCCACTGGCCGTTCTGGGCGCGCCCACCACAGCGCGCGCCAAAAGGGGACTGGCGCATCTGGCTGTTCCTCGGCGGCCGCGGCAGCGGCAAGACCCGCGCCGGCGCGGAATGGATTGCCGATGGTGTGCGGCGGGGCCGCATGCGCCGCATCGGCCTCATCGCGGCCACCCATGCCGACGCCCGCGCGGTGATGATCGAAGGCGCATCGGGTCTGCTCTCGGTGGCCGAAGGGCTCACTTACGAACCTTCCAACGCGCGTGTGCTGTGGCCCACCGGTGCGGTCGCCACCGTGCTGTCGGCGGAAGAACCGGATTCCATTCGCGGTCATCAGTTCGATGCCGCCTGGGCCGATGAATTCTGCAAATGGGCGGAGCCGCAAGCCGCGCTCGACATGCTGTTGATGGCGTTGCGCCTGGGCGATGACCCGCGCCTCGCCGTCACCACCACGCCGCGCAACATCGAAGCGTTGAAGAAACTGATTGCCGATCCGAACGTGACATTGACGCAAAGCACCACGCGCGAAAACGCCGCCAATCTGGCGCCCGGTTTTCTCGCGCTGATGCAGGCCCGTTATGCGGGCACGCGCCTTGGCCGCCAGGAACTGGAGGCCGATCTGATTGAGGACAACGAGACCGCGCTATGGCAACGCGGCTGGATCGAGCGGGCGCGGACGCGCGTCCCCGAAAAGCTCGTCCGCCTTGTCATCGGCGTCGATCCGCCCGCATCGTCGAATGGCGATGAATGCGGCATCGTTGTCGCCGGCCGGGCGGACGATCGTGCGGGCTATGTGCTCGCCGATCTGTCCGCCGGCGGTCTTTCGCCCAATGGCTGGGCCACGCGCGTCGCCAATGCCTATGAGCGCTTCGATGCCGATTGCGTGATTGCGGAGGCGAACCAGGGCGGCGAGATGGTGCGTTCCGTGCTGCTGAACGCGCACGCGCGTCTGCCGGTGCGCCTGGTGCACGCGACGCGCGGCAAACAGGTGCGCGCCGCCCCCATTGCCGCACTTTACGAACAGGGCCGCATTCATCACGTCGGCGCTTTCCCCGAACTGGAAGACCAGATGTGCACTTACGACGGCAGCGGCAAAAGCCCGGACCGGATGGACGCATTGGTCTGGGCGCTGACCGATCTTTACCCGATGCGGCGCAGCGCCGATCCGAAAATCAGGAGTCTCTAGACCATGTTTGAAAAACTGTTCCGCCGCGCCACTGTTCCGGAAGTGAAATCCGGCACCGGTTCGTTCATCGCGCTGTCGCTGCTCGGCAATGGTGGAGGGTCCGGCCACCGCGATTTTTCCGCGCTCGCCCGTGAAGGGGTGATGCAGAACGCGGTTGCCTATCGCTGCGTGCGCATGATCGCGGAAGGGGCGGCCTCCGTCCCCTTCCTGCTGTACGAAGGTACGGCCGAAATCGAATCCCATCCGTTGCTCACGCTGCTTGCCGCACCCAATCCCGGCGCCACCGGCACCGCGCTGTTCGAACGCTGGTATGCCTTCCTGCAATGCGCGGGCAACGCCTATCTCGAAGCGGTGTCGTTGCGTGGCGCTGTGCGCGAACTGCATGTGCTGCGGCCCGACCGGATGAAGGCGGTGCCGGGCCCGCGCGGCTGGCCCGCCGGTTACGATTATACGTTGGATGGCGAGGTGCGGCGCATCCGCCGCGATGCCGCCACCGGTTTTCTGCCCGTGCTGCATGCCACGCTGTTTCACCCGCTGGATGACATTTATGGCTATTCGCCGATCTCGGCCGCCGCCACCGCGATCGATGTGCACAATGCCGGTGCGCACTGGACCAAATCGCTGCTCGACAATGCGGCCCGTCCTTCCGGCGCGCTGATCTACAAGGGGCCTGATGGGCAGCCGGGGTTGACCGGCGAACAGTTCACCCGCCTCAAGCATGAATTGGAAGATGCCTATCAGGGGGCCGCCAATGCCGGCCGCCCGATGGTGCTGGAAGGCGGGCTCGATTGGCGGGCGATGAGTTATACGCCGTCGGATATGGATTTCACCGGCCTGCGCAACGCCGCGGCGCGCGAAATCGCGCTTGCCTTCGGGGTGCCGCCGATGCTGCTCGGTATTCCGGGCGACAACACCTATTCCAATTACCGCGAAGCCAATCTCGCCTTCTGGCGCCAGACCGTGCTGCCTTTGGTGGCGCGCACCGCGCAAGGGTTGACCCATTGGCTCGGTCCCCGCTTCGGCGAGAATTTGCGCGTGGGTTACGACGCCGATGCGGTGGAGGCTTTGGCCATCGAACGCGAAAGCGTGTGGGACCGTCTCAGCAAGGCGGAATTTCTTACCCGCAACGAACGCCGCATGGCAGCCGGCTATTCACCGGTCGAAGGCGGTGACGAGGTTTTGTCATGACCCTGACTGAACATATCCAGCCCTTGCTGGATCGCCGCCTTCCGGCCGCCCTCGTGGCGGCTTTTTTGTTGCAAAGCGCGGGCGCGCTGTTCTGGGCGGGCTCGGCGGCGGAACGCATCACCGTGCTCGAACGCGAAACGGAATCGAGCCGCCACGCGATTGAGCGTGTCGCCGTGCTGGAAGAGCAGGTCACCGCCATCCGCCAGACGCTCGACCGCATCGAAACCAAGCTCGACCGCCGCGAAGAAGGTGGGGAAAGAACCAGATGACCGTCACTGTTCACCACATGCGGCGAAGGCTCGCCCATGTCAGCGCGCCCGCGCGCCTCACCGAACTGGGCCGCAACGCATTCGAAGGTTATGCCTCGCTCTTCGGCGTGCCCGATGGCGCGGGCGATGTCGTCGCCCCCGGCGCCTTCGCGCAATCCCTGCGCAAACGCGGGCGTGCCCGGGTGCGCATGCTCTATCAGCATTTCGCCCATGAACCGATCGGGGTGTGGGACGAAATCCGCGAGGATGCGCGCGGCCTTTATGTCCGTGGCCATCTGCTCACCGATCTGGAACGGGGTCGCGATGTCATCGCGCTGTTGCGCGATGGCGCATTGAACGGATTGTCCATCGGCTTTCGCACCTTGCGGGCCCGGCGCGATCCCGTCAGCGGCTATCGCCGCCTTTTGGAAGTGGAGCTTTGGGAAGTCTCTGTCGTGACCTTCCCGCTCCTGAACGGAAGTGAAGTCACGGCTATCGGCACCAAGGGAAACGAGCTTGTCCGCGATCTGCGCCGGGCGAGTGCGCGCCTGCGTGCCTGACCACCATGGAGAACGGAATGGAACTGGAAACCAAATCGCTTGAAACCAAAGACGCGGCCAATACCCGCGAGATCAAGGAGGCGTTTGCCGATTTTCTCTCGGCCTTCGACGCCTTCAAACAGGCGAACGATGCCCGCCTGCAGGAAATCGAGAAGCGTGGCGCCGATGTGGTGACGGACGAAAAAGTCGACCGCATCAACCGCACGCTGGACGAACAGAAACACGCGATCGATGAATTGATGCTGGCGGCCGCGCGTCCTACCCTCGGTGGGGAGTATAAGGCCGCGCCGGATGACCGCCTGCGCGAACGCAAGGCCGCCTTCGACCGTTATGTCCGCAAGGGCGATGCGGCGGGTTTTGCGGCGCTGGAATTAAAGTCGCTTTCCGCCGGTTCGGATGCCGATGGCGGCTATGTCGTGCCGCTCGAAACCGAACAGACCATCGACCGCGTGCTGAGCAAGGCCTCGCCCATCCGCGCCATCGCCGCGGTGCGCCAGATCGGCGGCAATGTCTATCGCAAGCCCATCGCCTCTGTTGGTGCCGCGTCCGGCTGGGTGGCGGAAACCGCAACACCCACCACCACCAACGCGCCGACGCTTTCGGCAATCGATTTTCCGGCGATGGAGCTTTACGCCATGCCGGCGGCGACCCAGACGCTGCTTGACGATGCGCAGGTGGATATCGAGCAATGGCTCGCTTCCGAAGTGCAGATCGTGTTCGCGGAACAGGAATCGACCGCCTTCGTCACCGGCGACGGCAGCAACAAGCCGAAGGGTTTTCTGTCTTATACCAAGGTCGCGGACGCAAGCTGGGCCTGGGACAAGATCGGTTATGTGCTGAGCGGTGGTGACGGTGCCTTCGCCGCGTCTGCGCCCACCGATGCGCTGCTCGATCTCGTTTATGCCCCGAAACAGGGCTATCGCGCCAATGCCCATTGGGTGATGAACCGCAAGACCGAAGCCGCCATGCGCAAGCTGACGGACGAGGCCGGAAATTATATCTGGCAGCCGGGCACCCGCGCGGGCGAGGCGGCCTCCATCTTCGGTTATCCGGTGATGGAAGCGGAGGATATGCCCGACATCGCCTCGGCCTCCTATTCGATTGCTTTCGGGGACTTCGCGCGCGGCTATCTGATTGTCGATCGTGTCGGCATCCGCACTTTGCGCGATCCTTATTCGTCGAAGCCCTATGTGCTGTTCTACACCACCAAGCGCGTCGGCGGCGGGGTGCAGAATTTCGAAGCCATCAAGCTGATGAAATTCAGCGCGTCGTAAATACCCTGTCATCCCCGGCGAGCGTCGCGCGTCCGCATCGCTCGGCCGGGAATGACACCTCTATCTCTTAAGGCCACATATGCTTGAACTCATCACCCCGCCAACGGTGGAGCCGGTTACGCTCGCCGAAGCGAAGGCGCATCTGAAAATCGAAACCAATGACGACGATGCGTTGCTTGCCACCTTCATCGCGGCCGCGCGGGCGCGTGCCGAATGGCATCTGGGCCGCGCCTTCATCACCCAGGATTGGGTGCTGTGGCTTGACCGCTGGCCGCATTCGAATTGCGTCGGGATTCCGTTGCCGCCGTTACAGGCGGTCACCTCTGTCAAAACCTGCGCCCAGAACGGCACGGTGACGGATCTCGACGCAAGCCTGTGGTCCGCCGATCTTGTTTCGGCTCCGGCACGCCTCACCTTGAACGGCGCGCTGCCGGGCAATCTGCGGCCGCAGAACGCCATCGCGATTGCCTTCACCGCCGGCTATGGCGATGCGGCGGGGGATGTTCCAGCCCCCATTCGCGCTGGCATTCTGGACCTGATCGCCGATCTCTATGCCAATCGCGGCGATCAGGCCCGCGCCGTTCCGATGCCGGCATCGTTCGCGCCTTACCGCATGGTGCGGCTGTGATCGGCGCGCTCAACCAGCGCGCGGTGATCGAAGCGCGCACGCTCGATCCCGACGGCAGCGGCGGCTTCCACGAAAACTGGGCCGCAATCGCTTCGGCCTGGGTGCATGTTTCGCCATCGTCCGGGCGGGAGGTGTTCGACGGCGACCGTGCGGAATCGCGGGCCCGTCTTCGCATCACGCTTCGCCGCAATGAAGCGGTTGTGGCGGGTCAGCGTGTGGTGATCGGTTCGCGCGTCCTCGCCATTGTCGCGGTGCTGGACGAAGGGGCGCCTGCCACGCTGATGACATTGCTGTGTGAGGACCGGCCATGAGCGCGGCAAGCCTTGCCTTGCAGGCCGCGCTCTATGGCGCGATTGCCGCCGATGCGGATGTGCAGGCCGTGCTCGGCAATCCGCCTCGCCTCTACGATGCGGTGCCGCGCCATGCCGCGATGCCTTATCTGGTGCTGGGCGATGATCGCGAAACCGATGCCGGCACCGTCACCGGCCCGGCAAGCGTTCATCGTTTCACCGTTCACATCTGGTCGCGCACACCCGGCCACGGGGAGGTGAAGGCGATTGCCGCCGCGGTCATTGCCGCGCTCGATGCGGCGGCGCTTTCACCCTCCGGCTTCACACTGACCGGGCCTTATTTTCTCGGCGCGGATTATGGGCGCCGCAATGACGGCCGCACCTGGCACGCCACGCTCAGTTTCCGCGCCCTGCTCGAACAAGATTAGAAGGATCAACACATGTCCGCTCAAATGGGCCGGAACCTGCTCGTCAAAATTGGCGATGGTGGGTCCCCGGAAAACTTCGTCACGGTGGCTGGTTTGCGCGCCACCACGCTCGCTTTCAACGCGCAATCCATCGACATCACCGACAATGCCTCCACCGGGCTTTGCACATTTATCGCCTCGGCGGGAGCTTCTGCACAAAAACTCATGGCTCTGCACAAATATTCCGACCAGCGCCGAATTTTCCAAATGTACCATATAGTTAGCGTTGGGGTTTGGCTTGATGCCGCATCACGCGGAACACTGATTGCTCCCATCTGGACGAAGGCATTGCGATCAATCGCCTTCTCAAGACACTGCATAAACAAACCGCAGTGAAGCTACCTCTCGCGATTTTATTGGAGATATTTCGCCCGTTGTCTTTGACATCAACAGTTTGGCAAGCGCTCCGCGAGGTCGGCATAGCTAAGGCCCTGACGCTTTAGCTCCACTTCCAGTAGATATTTCACCCTTGCTGACCAACCTTGAAAAGACTCCCATAATAGACGGGAGTACTTGAGGGCGCTGGCCATCGCGTACAATACTATGCCTAGAATTTTTTAGAAAATTCCATTCGACGCGTTACAGCGTTTAACTGTTCCCGACAGATGTGCAGGAGGTCCTTTTCTGGGGCGTCGGGGCGCCCACAAGAGGCCCACAAAGTTAGGGATACTCCTAAAAAAATTGAAGCGCCCAAGGTGCAGTCGAGTAGCAGTCTTAAGACGCCGCTGAACGGCACAACCGAATGGACCGTGATGATCGCACTAGCCATAGCAGACGCTGACAGTGACGGTCGCCAGAGCACCGCGATATAGTCAGTATAGTGTATGTCAATAGCTTTTCCCACAGCAGCAAACAGCCCCGGAAGAAATAGCACGTTGCCAACGAACTGCACCACTGCAATCGCGTAAATATCATGTGTCTGCCAGGCGATCGGAAACATGACTAGAGCAAGAATAAATAGTCTAAGCCAGATCATTCTTGCGCCAATGTGCGGCCTGCCAATGGCATCGAAGAGAGTATATGCGCCAGTACTCAGGCCAACAGCGGTGCCCGACAATGCCAACCAGGGAATCAGCGGAACGACATCGTACCATTTTGGACCAAGAAGAAGATGAACCAAATCAAATGCTACAAGCGCCACGCCCGCTCCGGTCGAGAAGCATATCAGGGCTGACCATCCTAACGTACGAAGATACATGCTCTTGAGTTCGGCTACGTTACCCTGCCATCTCGCCATCACGGGATAAAGGACAGCGACAAGCGGCTCACTAATTTCCCTTGAAGGGCTCGTAGCCACATCCGCCGCAACCGAAAAGCGACCGAGCGCTGACGCACCAGCTACGCCGCCGACGGCAATTAGACCAATCTGCGTATTAAAATACGAACCCAACGCTCGCACGAACGACCAAACGGAGAATGCCCAAATGTCCCCTATTCGTTTCAGCGAGAATCTGGGCAGCACAGGTTTCAAAACGTAGCTCAAAGCAGTTCGGAGAAACTGGCCAGCCAAAATGCCCACAACCAACGCCCAGTAACTTCTCAATGCGATTGCTAAGACGATGGTAATGATGACAGAAAGCAATTTAGGCAGCACATTAAGTAGGAAATAACGGTCAAATTGCAGATCACGTCGGATATCCACAATGCCGATACTTTCCGCACCCGCGAGAACTGCACGAAAGGCCAAGCAATACATTACAGCAATTGCCTGCGGCTCATGAAAATAGGTATCGGAAAGTGGTGCGACCACAAAAATCAGTGATGCTATTCCCAAACCGACAAGCAAAGAGCCGGTCCATGCTGCGTCGTAGTGCTCCGGCTCAATTTTTTCCAATCGAATGAGCGCTAGCTTCTGCCCTGTTTGACTTAGTATCTCAAGCATACCAACAACGATCATTGCCATTGCCACTATGCCGAAATCTTTTGGCGCAAGCAGGCGAGCCAAAATGATGGTGCTAATGACGCCTGAAAGGCGAATAGCCCAACGAGATGCGATCATCCAGATCGACCCGGCCAGCATCTGCCTGCCCCAACCGCCATCAGCTATTTGTTTTGTGTCGTTGCGTGTCATGGGAGTGCCGGCTTTGCAAAGCGTACCATGGTTTGGATTGACGTATGCTTCAGAATCTTGGTGTTCACTCGCAGCCGATAAAGCACTACACCGTTAAGCTTGGGCAAAGAATTCCACCCTGTTTGCTCTTCTGAAGACCTCGGATGAAGTGAGTGGGCTAGCATCTGAGATCGAGCCCCGCAGCGCGTTCCGGCCGAAATCAATAAAGTCGTTCCGGTCATTTTTGAATGGAAAGACAGTTCGAGATGGAATCAATCCAGTGTCAACTAGGTTGATCAACGACCCAGGAATACGTCTGCAATGTGCAGATACAACATTCAGATCGTCCGGATATCGGGAGCGCAAGAATGGTACGCTCTTGGCGAGTGCCGAATAGTTCACTGTTTGGTGCGTACCGCTCCATCATCGTAACGACCGCGTTAGAACCGGTTTACTGCAGAATGCAGAGAGAAATCGCCGTCGAAAAATTGGCGCAGAAATATCTCTATGCCTATTGCCGTCCAGTACAAATTCTGATCCCTATCGACAGTCATAGACTGCAGTGCATCCAAATTAAATAGCCCCCGAGAGAGCGTCCTTTCTTCTTGAAGGATTGAAATCCATGGCGCAAGGGGGCCAGTTAACCAGTGCTGGAACGGGGTCACGAAGCCTAGCTTTTCTGCATAAACAACCTCCGGCGGGAGGTATTTCAGTAGGAGCTTTCTTAGTACCGGCTTTGTGCCATTGCTATCCGCCTTCAGTACATCCGGAAGTGTTAATCCAATAGAGGCAACTGAATGACTAACGAAGGGATGCTCAACCCGAATGTCGTAGGGTTCCGCTAATTGCGCATAGCAATAGAATTGGTTTCGGTTCTGAGAATGTAAGCCGCGATTCTGGCATAGCGCGAAGAGTGAAGCGCTGGAGCCCTCGTAGTCTACATAGTAGGGCATATCGTTTAGTTCGCGATAAGCCTTTAGAGATGGTATCAGGTCACTAGCGTTGATCGCACTCGCGTCATCAGGCGGATCCATCATGCCTTTGCTTCTAACGTAGGCCAATGTATCCTTTGATAAAAGGCGGGCTAGTGAGTTCAATGTTGGGTTTGTACTGTTTCGCAGCAGAGGGGCTATTGCCACGCGCAAAGCGCTCGGCACCCAGGCTATTTTCCTAAACTGCCTGTCATAGCTAACTGCATTGGAACCAGCTGTGCTACCACCGAACATGCCATCAGCCCCTTCCCCGGTCAGCGCGAGCGTCACTTCAGAGGCGAGGCTTTCAAAGAGTTTGGCTCGAACGATATTGTTGGCATAAGCTGACGGTCGTTCTAGTTGCAGAGACAGCATTGGAAGCGATTTTGCGACGTACTCATCTTCCACAGATACAAGCTTGATAGGAACGTTCAGATCGCTGGCAATCTGGATGGCCCGCTCTGTTTCTGGGTTCTGAAATTCGGGATAGGTCGCTGTTACCGCAACTAGCTTATCAAAGTCATATTCTCTTGCCTTAGCGAGTAGAAGGCTCGAATCTACACCCCCGCTAAATAGTATAGCGATACGAGAATGCCTCTTACGAATGTCAATCAAGGTATCATCTAAGGCGTTACTCGTTACGCTGATGGCATCTTCGCTGGAGAAATTCACTTCACTGCTGGGCCGGAACTCGACTCGTGCGTATCGTCGCTCGAGCGGCGGACCATTGAGGCTAAGATAAACATAATGCCCCGGAAGTATCTGTTTTATGCCGCCGACTAATGTATGACCCTCCTCGAGCCAGCGATATCGAATGATTTCGTCCAAACCTCTCTTGTCTAGTTCAATATGCTCCACCAGCGGCAACATGTCCTTTAACTTGAACGACCATACAGGGCCATTGCTCGTTACCGTATAATAGATAGGCCTAGTCGCTAATGGATCGGAAACTAGATAGGCAAAGGTACGATCTGTATCTACAACTGACATTGCATAACTGTCTCCGAGAACAGGTATGCACGCGCCAAAATCGAGGGGGCGCTCGACCCTGGACAGAAGAGCTTCTATGGCAGGGGTACCCTGATGATCGGTACCATCGAGGCCGACTGTATAGGTAATCAGTTTTCCATAGATCGAGGACTGCGCGTTGGACGGCAGGGAAGTCACAGCCTTCCCGGCACGCTCACAGGGGATTAGCATTTTGGTGCCTCAGCATCTGAAGGTACACTAGTTGACCGACGAAACCGACGTACGCGATCGGTACTCGTTAACATTCCTAGTTGGATACGTTCTCAGAATGAGAGACCGTATCGCGCGGAGGAATTCTTTTTCATCGGACCAGAGATGAGTTTTGACGATTTCTAATTTTTCGCGAATCGCAATTTCCCGAGCAATCAAGCGCTCGACCGCGCTCTCAATCTGTTCTGGCTCCCAATCGGTAACATCAAACAGATGATCTGGGCACTCCATCAGATCGAAGAAGCCCTTCAACTTTCTATCGTATCCGATAGCGATAGTCGGCACTCCTGCTCCCATAGCGTATATGGTTGAGTGCATCATTTGACCGAGGTGAAAATCGAGGTTGCTATAGACTGAACTCAATTGTGATGCGCCGACCGAACGCCAACGGATGTAAACGCCACGGGCGAGAAGTAGCCACCAAACGATTCGATCGGAGCTCGAATGAGAGATGAGCTGCAATTTGAGACGATACTTGCGACGAATTGCTTTTAGTAAGGCAGCAAACTTATCAATATCACGAACGACGTTCGCGGCGGAGAAAGGGCCATGCAGTGCAATGTTAATTCCCATGCGGCTAGGCTTCCTTTTCGAACTATGCGCTAGGTTCCCAGGTTGTGACGCGTGGAAAAGGACTGGGTCTGCTATTACCGTAGGCATAATACCACACGCGTCGTGAAGAGACTTTTGGGCCAATCGGTCTCGAACAGAAATTAAGTTTAAATTCCGCATCAATGTGTCGGCGACGGCTTTGCTCTTGGAATCCAAAGGGGCATCCTCGCCGATCAATGAATTCCATCCGATTGCGTAGGCAACCTTTGGAATCGAAATACGCTGTATCTGCTGCGCATCATCAATGAGACGTTGCGGGAGCACTCCGTCACGTGGAAAGATATAACCGCTCCCTGCGATCATAAAAAGTTGAGCTCTGGAGTTAATCGTAACTACAGCGCTTTCATCAAGCTCACCCCATCCGTATTCGAGAAACTCGATATCGTACTCGGGAAAAATATCGATCAGGCGTCTTCGCACCTCTTCCCTGATCGCAATATCCCCCTTGTTGGACGACTGATTGCTCCAATGGTGAAAGTGGAAGACTACCGTGGAGCGAAAAAACATTCCTAGAATGTCCACGAACTGCACCAGTAATCGTCGTAGGAGCCGTCGTGGTTGACGTAATCGATTTCGCTCCCGGCTCTCGCTCTTTCGGCTAACAGCAACGTAAAGGGCTATTGTTAGACGGGCCGCCTGTGAGCCCATATCGTAATACGAATCGATCCCTCCCTTGAGAGGGTTGACTGCCCCAGTGTTCATTAATGCCCCACCACTACCCGAGTTTTGTTATGCGGAAGATAAATCCATTGAACATCAAAAAAAAACGATCAAGTAGGACGATAGTTAAGCTGAAAACCCAAGTTATCTCATAGAGATATCTGACATAGATATCTTATAAAGACGTTATGGATTACTGTGACCGGCGTTTGGCGGCTGGCAATACTCATCAAATCCACAATGCGATAGTAATGTAGCCGGTGACATCTTTGACTTATGATTTTGGCTAACTGCTTCGACTGCTACCTGTCACAGCGAGATGCGAGGTCAGCACTGAGGCAGGGTTTTCAAGAGGCAGTGATGAGATACGGCGAATTCGTCTCCGGAATAACGAAGGCCTATCAGCATGCGGGGGGAATAAAGACGCTCCGCCTAGGGGAATTGGAGCAGCATTGGTTTAGGCAAATTCAATCCGAATGTTCTTGGATTATTGAGAACGCTGGGTCCAGTGATGTCGCAACACCGCAGCACGTCACCAATTGGACGCGTCCTACTGGCCAGGTTCGGCAATTTAGCCTTTTCAATGACACCGGAAATAGTTCTGATACGAAAGGGGATTATGGCTATCTGGGTGACAGCAGGAAGAAGCATCTTACTTTTCCAGATTTGCCAGGCCTGAGTCGTTTCGCAGGTCTCTTCCGACCTGCTCTGCGCAATCTTCGACTGAACGGCATGGGCATGAAGTCTGCCTTAAATGCGCATGAGGAGGGGTCGATCTATGTTGCGCGCATAAAGCGTAACTATATCATGCGGTTTCACCTTCCGGTATTTACGAACGAGCAAGCATTCGTCTATTTGGATGGAGAACGTTTCCACTACGAAGAGCGAAGTCTCTACTTTTTTAATCACGGATGTGTTCATGCGGCCAACAACCTCGGCAGCGAACCCAGATACCATCTTGTGCTCGATTGCTTTCTTGATAGAGACCTTTTCCGCCGCCTCTTTCCTGGATCACCATCCAGAGATCGAGATTTCATAAAAATGGACCCCGCCGGAACTACGCAAGTAGGAGTCGAGCATCACTTTCCCGATTTTGCGCAAGAGGGTGGCCATATCATGAGTGGAGCGATCATGTATGGCAGAAAGGTTCCTAGTGTACTGGATCGTCTGAGGCGTGATTATCCTTCGATATTCCGAGTGACACGAAGAGCTGGATTATCATCATGAATACGATAGCGCCGAATGGGTATGCGGAAGCGCATCGGCGGTCTTGGGAATGGATCGGCCCACGGGCAAACTTCTTCACTCGTGCGCAGATTTTGGAAATGTGTGTCAAGGCTTCGTTGAGAGTCCCGGGCAACATTGTGGAGTTTGGCGTTGCGGATGGATCATCTACGCGGGCTATCAAGCATGCTCTGCAGCGTCATGGAAAGTCTTGGCTTGCTCCATTCGGAAGAAAAAAGATATTTGCGCTCGATTCTTTTGAAGGCCTGCGGGAAAGCTTTGAGAATGCCCCCGTTGGGATGTTTGCCGGTGAAGTTCCTAAGATTTCCGGTGTGAAATTTGTGAAAGGATACTTCGAACAAACGTGTACAGACGAATTGCGAGATCAAATCGGGAAAGTGGCGTTCGCCCATCTCGATGCTGACCTGTACTCTTCAACTACAGTCGCTCTAAGCTGGCTTACTCCGATGTTAAGCTCTGGGTCCTTGTTATTGTTCGACGAATTTACTGGAGGAAATTTCGCTGAACAGAGAGCTTGTGATGAATGGCGCACCAAGTATGGCATCGAACTTATCCGGGTGGCTGAATTTGATAGAGAGCCAAGCGGCAACGGCAGTACCCCTGATCGGCGACTCATATTTCAGGTTGTGAAAGATGGGAGCCTTCCAGAGCGCACCGATCAGAACCGCGTCATGTGGAAGATCGCCTATTACTGTGGAAGAGTGGGAATGCTTGATCTGCGCGCTCGTATTAAAAACCGTATGAGTTAATGGTTGGCGAAGCAAAAAGGCGTCTGTTCGAAAGCGTGGAGCTTTCCAGACCACACGGGACAGTATTGTTAAAGTGTCCTGATGAGCTTTAGTACTGCTCGTAGCGAATTGTAGCTGGGGGGCTTTTGATGGATACCAGGCGTCGTTTTCTTCATACCGCGGGTGTCGCGATTGCCGCTGGTGCTACGCTGTTTCAGCAGACAATGACGGCAAGCTCCGCGGCTGATGCTCCGCCCGGCGGTCCAGGTATCGATCCGTCACGATTGCGTGTGAAGCTGACGTTTCCCGATGGAAAGATACAGGAATTTTCCGGTGCGAACGGCAGAGACCTCGGCGATTTCAACGTGCCGTTCGCCAATATTGTACAGCGCAATGTTCTGGTGGCCATGCCGGGCAGCCTGTTCTCGATTTATTTGCGGCCGGACCGGAACAGCAAGCGCGTTGAAGCCGTGGTTCTTTATGGTGATCCCTTGCACAGCGACCCTGCTACCACGGGGCCATACACATTCGAAATTTTTGCAGATGGGAAGGCACTGGATAAGGTCGATGTCGGCTATCACTTCTGGCTGGCGCGCTGGCGCTGGGCCAGTCATGTCCGCCCGCAGGTGCGCAAACCTGCCGATATCGTCAAGGCTGGTCTGTCGGTGGAGTACGCAACCACGCCGCTTACGGGCCGCATGCCGCAGTCCGCACCGCCTTACTGGGTGATGGAGTTTTCAAGTATTACGCCATTCATGGGACAAACCGGTGAGCGTGGCGATATCGGACAGAATCCGGAAATCACATCTGCTTACATGGCGACCGGTGATGACACGGCCTATACCTCGATGATGGCCTGGGCGGAGGCCTCCGCCACAGGGCCGTGGCACATCAACGATCCACATACCAAAGCTATTCTCAATTGGAATGATTGGCCGACTGCAACGACCTACAGCACGCAAACGTCCACTCCGCCCTTTTTCGTAATGAAAAACGAAAAGAATTACATGGGCAAGTTTCTGAGGCCCGAGGATGCGCATCATCCCTGCTTGTCCTACATACCGTTCCTTTCAACCGGCGATCCGTATCACGCGGAGGAACTGCAGTATCAGATCAACTTTTATCTGGGCGGTGAGCACAATCAGGACGGTAGCAAGAGCTATATCTTCGATAGGTTGCAGACACGCGGCTATGCCTGGATGCTTCGATCCGTCGTGTTCTGTTATCTTGCGGCAGATGAGATCAAGGCGCGGACACTGTTACCGAAGTCGTTTTGGAAGAATGTGCTGGATCGAAATCTGTCCTGGATCATGACCGGCTTTGTTCGTGCTTCAGATGCAAAGACACAGCGTTTCTTCTCCGGCACATCGCGCACGACCATGGGCTGGTGGCAGGAGGACTACCTTTGCGGTGTGCTGGCCATGATGCAACGCATCGGGCGGTTTCCGGAATGGCGGCCGGTTCTCGATTGGAAAATCCAGTCAGATATCAATCGGGTCAATGGGACGTCAGGCTGGCCGCGAACGCATCCCACAATTTATTATGCCCAGTGGTACTCCCAACGCTTCCTAGAGCAAACGGCCAACAAAGGTAACGGGAGCATAGTGGAAAGCGGCAGGTACGGAGAGCGTGCTACGCCGGTTCTTGGTACCTATAGACTCATCTTTGTTGACGACAAGACATTCAGGGTTACCCGCCCTGACGGACGGCATGATGCGCCGGGCAAAGGGACAGTAGGAAAGCCATACAGTAGCGGATATGGGCCACGCTTTACGGTCAATGTGGGGTCTATCCCATTTGCAGTCGGAGACTCGTTTGCAATTGCAATTGAGCCAGCAAAAGACTGGGCAGAGCTTGCGGAGCTAAATGGCTTTACAGACTCGCCGGACGGCAGCCTACAAGTACCATCTGAAGCGTATATGGGACATCTCTTCGCTGTCTTGACGCTTGCCGCTCCTTTGATGCCGGAGATTGGTCCGCTACTGACGTGGCTGACCGAAACAATGGAACGCGCTAAGTGTAGGATACCTTATCGCGATAGTTTCAATAGAGTTTAGCCATACACGCATACGCAATTATGCGTGTAGGAAAACTATCGCCGGTGAAATCAGGTGATCTTAACTGATGGCATGCCCACTGTCCTATTGATCGTGTACTAGTCTCTGCTATGCAAACAGTGCGCACATACCAGTATCGTCGGATCGTCCTCGGCTGCGCAGAACTGCCTCTTACCGCAGAGGGTGCATCTTGGTTCTGTAACCATATTCTTTGATATAGTGATTACGATGGCTATTACGCAAACGATAACACCAAACACTATCGGTATGCCCCACATATCTCGGCGCCCCTAATTTTCTTTGGTCAAAATCATGCTGCATCGTTATGGAGTGATAGCGCATTGGCGCCGCGTATCTTAGCCTGCGCCTCCAGCGGAAATTTCAACATATCGGGCGCTGCGCCAACACCGTCCACTCGCAGCTGGATAGTGATATCCCAAAGCCGGGCCTAGTTATGACCGTTGGGGGAGGAATTATGCCAAGCAGCTACCCGACCCAGAATCTGCTCTATCTGGTGTATGCTCGGTCGCTTGGGACCAGGCTATCGCCCGCTTCCTGTTCGGCCACGGCCGTCAATTGCTGCACCACATTCTCAGCCTCATCGCGACCGCCAAAAATGCCAATGCGATGAACCGATTGCTGACCCGTTTTCACGTCGACCGTGTGCTGTACAACTTCATAAATCGACAGCGGCCGCACTTCGTAATGAACAATTTGCCCCACGTCAGCATCCCCACACCCCGTGGGGGTACTATTCCGAGGTACAAGGTAAAGCAACGCAAGCGGCAGCTTCCTTACAAAAAATACATCGGCTCACGCCCTAATTGTCTCAAACCCTCACAATGCCTGTCAGCGGACGGTTACCATCCCTTCAAAGGATTGACCGGCATGGGCGAGGTTTCGATGTTCTTCAACTATCGCGGTCGCTTCCCGGTGATCTCTCCGGATTCTCTCGTGACTTCGCCGATATGCTCGCGGATCGCGGCAACGTCCTCGTTCTGGCTGTCGATCACTTCAGCCAGAAGCGCCCAACCGACGCGGTGCCTGAGGGTTTGGCAAGTTTTTGTATGCAGCCGCCGCAGCTACGCCAGGCGCTGACGGCACCGTCATATGCAAGACCTTGGCAATCGCCAGCATCTGCGTCTTCGTAAAAAAGTGGGATGCTGTTACTGGGCGCAGAGGCGTGACATCGAAAGAGCCTGCTCAGTGCCGCGCATCGCTGATGATGGCAAATCCGATTGAGAGCCGAGAAATTTGGTTTTGTCCGTCGTCTGTTGACAGAATGTATCGAAAACTTGGCCTGATATCTTATAAAATGTCGTATTTCTTGACAGCTTCACTGGGAAATGATTAACAGAATTAACTTCTGAGGCCAAAGTATTGGCCTGGGTCGGGAGAGCTTAGAATGAGCGAGCCTCGCCCTTTCCGCACTAGCTGATGCTGATGCAGGAGCCGATCGTCCCTATCGATTTTTGAAATCGCGCGGAGAGCCGTCGCGAAATGAGGATACATGTCTAAGGGGTGTAATATGTAGTAAAAACAGAGAGATAATGGTCGCTTCACTTGTTATTCATAGACTTCCTGGCTGGCGATTCTTTATCCTTTATTTTTGGAGGATGAGGATTCTGTCTCGGTTTATTCCAGTAAGGACTTTTGCAGTGTGGGCAGACCTTCGGCTCCTGACTCTTATCGCGAGGCAGCCATTCATGGCCACACCGCTCGCACCGATAGCCCCAAAGCTGCACCTTTGGCATGCCCATTAACCTACCCGTTGTTGCGACGCATTGGTAATATACCAGAGGGCATTGACTCAACTGTACTCAATAGGTACATACCTATTAGGTATAGCTTTGAGAGCAGCGTATGGACCGCAAAGCGGTGCAGGGTTGGGAAATCGCGCGGTACGGCCACATCACTAAAAAGAGTGGTGTCTGGTTGGTGCCTTCGCGGACCAAGACGGGCGTCAAATACCAAGTGACGCTCAAGAAAAATAGAGAAAGCTGCACTTGCCCCGATTTCGGCACGAATGGTCGCCGGTGCAAACACATCCACGCCGTGATTTATAAAACTGAATACCCAAAAACTCAACTTATCGATCCACCACATCTGCCTCCAGTCGAAAAGGAGACCAAGACTTATGGTCAGGACTGGTCCAACTACAATCGCGCCCAAACGCAAGAGAAAGACCTATTCATGCGTTTACTTGCGGGGCTGTGCGACACCATCACAGACGAAGAGCTAAAACACGCAGGACGACCTCGCATTCCACTCCCTGATGCCGCATTCCTGACTTGCTATAAGCAGTATGAAGGCTTGTCTTCTAGGCGCTTTGCTTCGGATGTTCGGGCGGCGATGAATGCAGGGTTTATTTCGTGCGCCCCTCATTTCAACTCCGTAACCAATGCATTGAACGATCCCAGAATGACAGATGTTCTCCTGAACTTTATCACACTCGCAAGCTTACCACTTACGAACTATGAAGACGTATTTGCAGTAGACTCTTCGGGATTTACAGGCTCCAAATATGACCGCTGGTTCGACATCAAATCGGCGAAAGACAAAGAAGAGCATACATGGACGAAAGTGCATGTCATGTGTGGAGTTGAAAGTCACATTATCACTGCGGCAGTTATCAAAGGCAAAAACGCCAGTGACTCCAGACAATTTCCTCAACTCGTAGAAGCAACGACAAAAAACTTCGATGTAAAGACCGTCTGCGCAGACAAAGCGTATGCATCGAAAAAGAATTACGACTTTGTAGCTCAGCGACAAATCACTCCGTATATTCTATTCAAGTCCAATCATACGGGTTCCGGAAATGGCCGCTCACGGAAAGATGAATACAAGATGGGAAAGAAGCTATGGGAAAAGATGTTCCATCTTTTTCAATACCATCGCGAGGAGTTTTTAGCTTTTTATCACCAACGCAGCAATGTGGAGACCGTATTCCACATGATCAAATCCAAATTCGGTGGACAGGTTCGCAGCAAAACGGAAATAGCCGCGCTGAATGAGGTACTCTGTAAAATTGTTTGCCATAATATCTGTTGCCTGATTTCCGCCATGTTTGAGTTAGGACTCGACCTGGACCATTTGATGCCTGCAAGGGATTTTGGAGCGGAGCGCCAGCTTACAACTGGCAACATGACATTTCCTACGGCGGGCGCGGCCTAAAACACAGTTAGTCACGACAGAACAATACCTATCGAGATGCAAAGCCCTGGCGAGTTAGCCAGGGCTTTAACTTTTCTCTCGACGCTAATGCTCGGCTCTATCAATGCGCCTTCTCGAGACTTATCCGGTCCAAAAAGCGACAACTCCAAGTGCCTGCACAAAAACGTGCAGTGCTGCACAAATATTCGCGTCAACCAGGGTTTAATGTGCAAAGCCCCTCCACCGGCATGTGGCGGGAGCTTCTGGCCGGCGGCATCAAATCCGCCACCATCTCCGGCAATGGCGTGTTCAAGGATGCCGGTTCGGACGAAACGCTGCGCCAGGCATTTTTCGATCAGGCCTGTCCCGATTTTCAGATCGTCATTCCGGATTTCGGCACCGTCACCGGCCCGTTCAAGATCACGGCGCTGCAATATGATGGCCCGTTCGACGGCGAAGTGAAGCTGTCGCTCACGCTCGCCTCCGCCGGCGCGCTCAGCTTCACGGCGGTTTGAGATGACCAACAGAATCCGGGGCGAAGCCGCCCTGACGGCCGGCGGCAAACACTACACCCTCGTTCTCACCCTTGGCGCATTGGCGGAGATTGAGGAGGGGCTGGGCCTCGCCGATCTTTCGCAGATCACGCCGCGCCTGAAGCATGTGCGCGCGGCCGATCTCGCCATCGTCACCGCCGCCTTGTTGCGTGGGGGCGGGCACAACCTGTCACCGGCCGATGTGCTGAAGCTCGGCTGTGATCTGGGCCAGCTTGTCACCGCGGTCAAAGCCGCATTCGAAGCCGCGGGGCTCAGCAATGAAGGCGGGCAGGGGGCCGCCAATGCCGCCCCTTTCCCTGGTCACGCTGGCTCCGCTTCGGGCTCGGCGTGATGGGGCTTTCCCCGCGTGATTTCTGGGCGCTGTCGCTGCCGGAATGGCGCGCACTGACGGGCGCGTTTGCCGCCCGTCATGGCATGGCCGCACCGCTCGCCCGTGCCGATCTCGAATCCTTGATGAAGGCTTATCCCGATCATGGCTGAAAATTCCGAAAACAATGCCTTCGATACGACACTGGATTCCGCCGGGCGCGCGCTCGACGATTTCGCCAACGGTCCGGTCGTCGAAGCGACGCAATCCATCGAAAAGGCGGTGGACAAAAGCTTCGATGCCGTGTCGCGCACCATTGCGCGCGCCGCCACCTCCGGCCGCCTGTCGATCAACGGTATGGTCAGCGCCATCCTGGCGGATTTTGAGCGTGTGGCGCTCAGCCAGTTCATCACCAAACCGGTGCAGAATCTGATCAGCTCATTTGCGGATTCACTGTTGTCGGGTTCCGGCGCACGTGCGCTGGGTGGTCCGGTTTCATCCGGTGTGCCCTATCTGGTGGGGGAACGCGGGCCGGAAATGTTCGTGCCCGCCGCCAACGGCACAATTGCCGCTACGCCTGCCGCGCAACCGCCACGGCCGCAGATCGTTCTGAATGTCACCACGCCGGATGCGCAAAGTTTCGCGCGCTCCGAACCGCAACTCGCTGCGTTGATGGCGCGTGCACTCGCCCGCGGCCAAAGGAATCTCTGAGATGAATTTTCACGACATCCGTTTTCCCACGGCCGTCGCGTTTCAGTCGAGCGGCGGCCCTGAACGCAAAACCGAGATCGTCACCCTCGGCTCCGGTTTTGAACAGCGCAATGCGGTGTGGGCCAATTCCCGCCGCCGTTACGATGTCGGCTATGGCATCAAGACGCTGGATGATCTGCACACCGTGATCGCGTTTTTTGAGGCGCGCATGGGCCGGCTTTACGGCTTTCGCTTTCGTGATTTTGCCGATTGCAAATCCTGCCCGCCAGGGCAGACGCCATCCGCCACCGACCAGACGCTCGCCACCGGCGATGGTGTCACCACCATATTTGCCTTGCAGAAGACCTATGCCTCGGGGGCATCCGGCTGGGTGCGCCGGATCGCCAAACCGGTTTCCGGGACGTTGCGCATCGCGCTTGACGGCGTGGAACAGGAAAGCGGTTTCACGCTCGATGACGGTACCGGCATCGTCACCTTCGCGGCCCCGCCTGCCAACGGTGTGGCGATCACCGCCGGTTTCGAATTCGATACGCCGGTGCGTTTTGACAGCGATCGCCTCACCATCAATCTGGCCAGTTTCGCGGCTGGCGAGATCCCGTCCATCCCGCTGGTGGAGGTGTTGCTGTGAAAACGCTTGTCACTTCGCTCGCCGCGCATCTGCAATCCGGTGCGACCACCTTGTGCTGGTGCTGGAAGATCACCCGCAACGATGGCGTGGTCCAGGGCTTCACCGATCATGACAGGCCGCTCGCCTTCGATGGTGTGACCTATGAGGCCGAAAGCGGCTTCACCGCGTCGGCGGTGCAGTCTTCGCTCGGCCTGTCGGTCAGCAATCTGTCCGTTTCCGGCGCCCTGTCGTCGGAATCGCTGAACGCGGCCGATCTCGCCGCCGGTCTGTACGACAATGCGGATATCGAAATCTGGCGCGTCAACTGGGCCGACGTCGAAGCCCGCGTGCTGATGCGCAAAGGCAATCTGGGGGAGGTTGTGCGCGGCCATTCCGCATTTCAGGCCGAAATGCGCGGGCTCGCCCATGTGCTCAATCAGCCGGTGGGCCGCGCCTTCGGCTATTCCTGCGATGCCGATCTCGGTGATGCGCGTTGCGGCGTCGATCTTTCCGCGCCGCAATTTACTGGGCATGGCGTGATTGCAAGCGTGGCGGACGATCACCGTTTCACCGTCTCCGGCATCGAAGCCTACAGCGATGGCTGGTTCACCGGCGGCAAATTCACTTTCACCGGCGGTGCCAATGCACCCGGCGCGATGGAGGTGAAACGTCACGGTGTTTCCGCCCTCGGCGTCAGCATCGAATTGTGGCAGGAGATGAGCGCGCCCGTCGGTGTCGGCGATGCCTTCACCGTCACCGCCGGTTGCGACAAGCAGTTTGCCACCTGCAAGGCGAAGTTCGACAACGCGCTGCGGTTTCGCGGCTTTCCCTATATGCCCGGCAACGATGCCGTTACCGCATACCCGACGCAGAACCAGATCCTCGATGGCGGCAGCCGCTATGGAAACTGAGAGATTGACTCTTTCACCTCCCCCTCGCGGGGAGGTCGAAGCATTCGAGCGGAGTGAGAATGGTTCGGGTGGGGGGAATGCCGGGCGGGTTGTCACTATTGCCCGCACCTGGATCGGCACCCCCTATCTGCATCAGGCGAGTGTGAAGGGCGCGGGTGCAGATTGCCTCGGCCTTCTGCGCGGTGTCTGGCGTGAGCTTTATGGTACGGAGCCTGAAATCGTTCCGCCCTATTCGCCCGATTGGGCGGAGGCTGCGGGGGATGAGGTACTCCATCACGCATTGTCCCGCCATTTGCGGGAAATTCCGCGCGACGCGCTGGCGCCGGGCGATGTTGCACTGTTCCGCATGGTGCGCCGCGGCCCCGCCAAACATTGCGGGATTATTGCGCTCAAGCAGCGAAGCGGTAGCGCATATAAAGACTCTCTCGCGCTCGAAAAGGGTGGGCAGCGCAGCTTGATCCACGCCCGCCAGAACCGCGCGGTCAGCGAAGAACCATTCTCCCGTTTCTGGCACGCGAAACTCGCATTCGCCTTCCGCATTGCGCGCGGCTGACTGCGGCGGCGTTTTCTTTTCAGGATTTCCATCATGGCTTCTCTTGTTCTCGGCGCGGTTGGTTCCGCCGTCGGTCCATCGCTGTTCGGCGCGGGGTTTACCGCCTTCGGCCTCTCCATTTCCGGTGCGCAGATCGGCGGCGCGCTCGGTGCGCTGGCCGGCAGTTTGATCGATTCCGCGCTGATGCCGGGTGCCCATGTCAACCGCACCGGTCCGCGCCTCAGTGACGTGAATATCCAGGCCTCCACCGAAGGTGCCCCCATCCCGCGCGTGTTCGGGCGCATGCGGGTCGCGGGCCAGCTCATCTGGGCGACCAAATTCCGCGAAACCGGAACCACCACGGAGACGGGCGGAGGCAAGGGTTTCGGCGGCGGCGTCCGTGTCAGTGAGACCGACTACACCTATTCCATCTCGTTCGCGGTCGGCCTGTGCGAAGGCGTGACGAGCCACCTCGGCCGCGTCTGGGCCGACGGCAATCTGATCGACCTGTCGCAATTCACCACGCGCTTTTATCGCGGCGACGAAAGCCAATTGCCCGATCCGCTGATCGAGACGGTGGAGGGCGCGGGCAACACACCCGCTTATCGCGGCCTCTCTTATGTGGTGTTTGAGGATCTGCCGCTCGCCCGTTTCGGCAACCGCATTCCGCAGCTGCAGTTCGAGGTTTTTCGTGCCCTGTCGGCGGATCGCACCGGTGCATTGGAAAACCGCATGACCGCGGCCTGCCTCATTCCCGGCGCGGGGGAGTTTGTTTATGCGGAGGATATTGTCGCGTCCGACGATGGCGCGGGCACCACGCTGGCACAGAACGCGCACAATGCCGCCGGTGTTGCCGATCTGACCGCGTCGCTCGATCAGCTTCAGGCGCTGGCCCCCAATCTTTCCGCGGTCTCACTCGTCACCGGCTGGTTCGGTAGCGATCTGCGCGCAGGTCATTGCACGGTCAAACCCGGCGTCGAAGCCGATACCAAGAACACTTATCCGCAAGGCTGGTCAGTCAACGGTGTCGCGCGTGCCGATGCTCATCTGGTCAGCCGGATTGACGGCAAACCTGCCTATGGCGGCACGCCATCGGATGAAAGCGTGGTGCAGGCGATTGCGGCGCTAAAGGCGCGCGGGCTTCAGGTGATGTTCGCGCCGTTCCTGTTCATGGATATTCCCTCCGGCAACGCGCTGCCCGATCCTTATACGGGTGAAGGCGCGCAACCGGCTTTTCCTTGGCGTGGGCGCATCGCTTGCGATCCCGCGCCCGGTGTTGCCGGCTCTCCCGATAAAACCGCCGCCGCCACAGCGCAGATCGATGCCTTCTTCGGCGGCGCCACGCCGTCAGGTTTCGCCGTCAACGGAACATCGGTGTCGTGGGCCGGCGGTGGTGACTGGGGTTATCGGCGCATGGTGCTGCATTATGCCCATCTTTGTGCTGCGTCCGGTGGGGTGGACTGGTTTCTGATCGGCTCCGAACTCCGCGGGCTGACACGAACGCGCGATGGCGCGGCGAGCTACCCGGCTGTCGCGCAATTGCGCGCGCTGGCCGCCGATGTGCGCACCATTCTGGGGCCTGCCACAAAAATCGGCTATGCTGCCGACTGGTCGGAATACAATGCGCACCAGACGGGCGATGCACCGGGCGCGCTGCTGTTCCATCTCGATCCGCTATGGGCCGATGCGAATATCGATTTCGTCGGCATCGATAATTATCTGCCGCTGGCCGATTGGCGCGATGGCGTGGCCCAGGCCGACTACGACGCGCTGAACGGTCCCGTCACGCCACATGATGCCGCCTATCTCGCCGCCAATATCGAAGGCGGTGAGTATTACGATTGGTTCTATGCCGATACTGCCGCCCGCAATGCGCAATTGCGCACGGCCGTAAGCGATGGTTTGGGCAAGCCATGGGTCTGGCGAGCGAAGGATCTGCGCGGCTGGTGGGAAAACGCCCATTACAATCGTGCCGATGGGATGGAGGCCGCAACACGAACCGCCTGGGAACCGCAATCGAAACCGATCCTGTTCTGCGAACTGGGCTGTCCCGCGGTCGATCGTGGCGCCAATCAGCCGAATGTTTTCGTCGATGCCAAATCGGCGGAAAGCGCGCTGCCCTATTTCTCTCATGGCACGCGCGATGATCTGATTCAGCGCCGGGTGCTGGAAGCACAGCTCAATCATTGGGCCGATCCCGCGCACAATCCAATGTCCGCGGCCTATGGCGCGCCGATGGTGGAGGCGGATCACACCTTTCTGTGGTGCTGGGATGCGCGGCCGTTTCCATTCTTCCCGGCAAGGGCTGATGTCTGGGGCGATGCGCCCAATTATCGCTTGGGCCATTGGCTGAACGGGCGATTGGGCGCGGTGTCGCTTGCCGATCTGGTCGCGGCCTTGTGTGAAGACGCCGGCTTCACCGCTTATGACGTTTCGGGGCTTGATGGCCTCGTTACCGGTTATGCCGTCACCGATACGATGAGCCCGCGTGACACGATCGCCCCGCTCGCGCTCGCTTATGGTTTCGATGGCATCGAAAGCGAAGGCCAAATCAAATTCGTCATGCGTGGCCGCCAAACCGCCGATGCTGTCAGCGAAGCGGATCTGGTTCTGCCCTCATCGGGCGCGGCCGAATTCGGCTATGCACTCACCCGCGCGCAGGAAACCGATCTGCCGAACACGGCACGCATCGCCTATAGCGATGCCGATGCGGATTACCGCCAGGCGGTTGCGGAATCCCGCCGTCTGGTCACGCATTCCGATCGCGTTGCGGTCTCGCATCTGCCTCTGGTGCTGGATCAGGGCCAGGCCATCGCCATCGCCGCCCGCCAGTTGCAGGAGGCGTGGGCGATGCGCGAGACTGCGCGGTTGTCGCTACCGCCGTCGCATCTGGCGCTCGATCCGGGCGATGACATCGTGCTGCGGGCGGGCGGGCGCGATACGCGCCTGCGCATCACCGCGATTGAGGATGGCGCCGCCCGTGCCATCGAGGCGGCAGCCACCGATCCTTCGCTTTATGAGATTCAGCCGGGGCCGCAACGGCTTGCGGTCGGCGCATCCGCACCGGCTTTCACCGGCCGCGCTTTGCTGGTCTTTGCCGATCTGCCCTTGCTGCGCGGGGATGAGGTGCCGTGGGCGCCTTATGTGGGGGCTTTCGCCAGTCCCTGGCCCGGTGCCGTCGCGGTGCTGAAAAGTGCGGGCGAATCCGGTTTCACGCTCGATACGCGGCTCACCCGTGCGGCGGTGATCGGCGAAACCATCGTGGATTTTCCGGCCGCGCCGCCCTGGGTTTGGGACGATGTAAACACCCTTCATCTGCATCTCTTCAACGGCACGCTATCGTCAAAGGGCGATCTCGCTGTTCTCGGTGGTGAAAATGTGCTGGCGATTGAAAATGAAGCGGGGGCGTGGGAGGTGCTGCAATTTGGCCGCGCTGTGTTGACCGGCCCGGACACCTGGGCGCTCAGCCATCTGTTGCGCGGGCAGGCGGGAACGGAAAGCGCCATGCGCGCACCGCTTGCCGCCGGCGCGCGTGTGGTGCTGATCGATGGCGCCCTGAAACAGCTTTCGCTGCGGCAGGCCGATTCCCGGCTTCCTTTTCACTATCTCTGGGGGCCGCAAGACAAACCGATTTCCGATCCGGCGTTTCAGGGTGCGGAGAAAACGTTCGCGGCCGTGGGTCTTCGTCCCTATGCGCCCTGTCATGTGCGCGCACATTGGGCCGGCGGCGATCTCGAATTGTCCTGGCTGCGCCGCGACCGCGCACCGGCCAGCGATGATTGGGGCCCGGAAGACATCCCGCTCAGCGAGCAAGTGGAGCGTTATGCGCTTGAGATTCTGGGCGCGGATGGTGCGGTACTACGCGCGGTCGAGAATCTCACCACGCCTTCCTTCACCTATCCGGCACCGGACATCGCGAGCGATTTTCCCGGCGGTCTGCCGCAACCCTTTCGCATCCGTATCTATCAAATATCCGCCGTCACTGGCCGCGGCGCACCGGCCGATGCGGCGCTCGCTCCGGTCTGAATAAGGATTTTTCTCATGAGCAATGAAACACCACGAACCGGGCTGCCGCTTCTGGCGGCGGCCCAGGCACAGAAGCATGTTACGCATAATGAGGCGCTCTTGGTACTCGATGCGCTATCGGGCCTCACCCTTCTCGATCGCGATCTCGCCGTCCCGCCATCGGCCCCGGTGGATGGCGAGACCTACCTGGTCGCAAGCCCTGCAACGGATGCGTGGGCGGGCAAGGATGGGTTGATCGCCTATGCCTTCTCCGGCGGCTGGCGCTTCTATGCCCCATTCGAAGGATTGACTGCGCGTGTCGCCGATGAGGACCGCTTCATCGTGTTCGCCAATGATGTCTGGACCGATTACGCGGCTTACATCCCGCTCGACAATGTCGGGCAACTGGGTGTGAACACCGCGGCCGATAGCACCAACAAATTCGCGGTCAAATCCAATGCGATGCTGTTTGCTGCGCTGGAGGCAGCGTCGGGTGGCAGCGGCGATGTCCGCTTTGTCGTCAACAAGGAAGCATCGGGCAATACCGCATCGCTTCTGTTCCAGACCGGCTTTTCCGGCCGCGCCGAACTGGGCCTTGCGGGCGATGACAATCTGCATCTGAAGGTCTCGCCCGATGGCGCTGCGTGGACCGAGGCTGCGATCCTCGATCGCGCATCCGGGCGCATCACGCTGGCGGGCGACCCGGTCGATGCGCTGCATGCCGCGACCAAGCAATATGTCGATGCCCATGCCGGCAGCGGCGGTGGGGGCAGCGGCGCACCAACGACGGCCTCGTATCTCACTTTGTCGAACGATGCGGGCCTGTCTGCTGAACGGGTTTTGACGGCGGGCGGTGGTATTGCGTTCGCCGATGCCGGGGCGGGTTCAACGCTGACTATTGCGAACGATGATCGCGGCAGCGACGCGCTGACAACGCACCTCGCGGCAACCGACCCACATCCGCAATATCTCACGGCGGCCGATGGCGATGCGGCTTACCTGAAACAATCGGGCGGAACGCTGACCGGCGCGTTGACCTTGGCGGGCGATCCGTCTTCCGCACTTCACGCCGCGACCAAACATTATGTCGATACACAGGTTCCGGTGCAGACGGCCGCGATAGTGTTTGTGATCGATGGTGCGGGCGAAGCGATCACCACCGGCATCAAGGGGGATGTGATGGTGCCGTTCGCCGCCACCGTCGATCGTGTCACCCTGCTGGCCGATCAGTCGGGATCGGCGGTGATCGATATCTGGAAAACCACGCTGGCGGATTATCCGCCGGCATCTGCCGATTCCATTACGGGATCATCCAAACCGTCACTCTCCAGTGCCGCGAAGATGCAGGACACCACGCTCTCCGGCTGGACCACCTCCATCGCGGCCGGTGATGTGTTGCGCTTCAACGTGGTCTCCGCCGCCACCATCACACGCCTCAGCGTGATCCTGTCGGTGACCAAAGCATGAAAACGATTTTTCTCACTGCGGACGCGAGTTGGACGGTCCCGCCGAATTTCGATCCGGCCAACAACACCATCGCGGCCATTGGTGCCGGTGGCCACGGTGCCGCTGGGTCCACCACGGCGGGTGGCGGGGCCGGCGGTGGTGGCGCCTATGCCGCCATCGTCAATGTCGCGCTCTCACCCGGTGATGTGGCCGCGATCCAGATCGGCACTGCCGGTGGTGGCCCCGGATCGGCGGGCGACACCTGGCTGAAGAATAGCGCAGGCACGGTCGTTCTTCTGGCGCGTGCCGGAACCAATGGGGCCAACACCGGTGCTGGTGCCGGGTCCGGCGGCGGTGCCGGTGGTGATACGGCCAATTCCATCGGCAGCATCAAATTCGCCGGCGGCAACGGCGGCGGCGCATCGCGTCCGCCCGGCGCTGGCGGTGGCGCCGGAGGGCCGGATGGCGCAGGTGCTGCCGGTGCCACGACGAATGTCGCGGCCAACACCGGCGGCCCCGGCGGCGGTGCCGCCAATGGCGGCGGGGCCGGCGCGTTCACCGGTTCGACCAGTGGCAGTGCGGGTGGCGCAGGCCGCCTCGGCACCGGGGCTGGAGCCGGATCGACAATATCCGGCGTTGCGGGCGATGACGGCAGCGCGGGTGGCGGCGGTGGCGGCGGTTCGTTTCTCGGCGGGCTCTGCTCTGCCGGTGGTGCGGGCGGTCAGGATCCGCTCTGGACGCAAACCAGTGATGGCGCCATCGCCGGCCCTGCCGGCGGGGGCGGTGGTGGTGCTGCCACCAGCACGGCCACGGTTGGTGGCGCGGGTGGCCGTGGCGGTCTCTATGGCGGCGGCGGCGGTGGCGGCGGCCGTGGCGCCAGTGCAGGTGGTGCCGCGGGAGAAGGCGCACCCGGCATCATCGTCATTTCTTATGAACCGGCCGAAACCGGTCTGCTGCGGCATCCGCGCAGCTTCGCGGCCATCATCGGCTGAAATTTTCTGAACCGTGTCCGGCGGCACCGGACGAAATCGGAACCCGTGTGCGCGCATCCGCGTATGCGAGTTTTTCATTGGAGGAATCCATGAATTCCACACCCGTATCCAAGATCAACTGGACCCAGGCGGTTGCGTTTTTTGCCATGGTGGCAACGCTTTTCGGTATCGATGTGCCCGACGACATCAAGCTGCAATTGATCGCGGCAATTCAGGCGCTGCAGTCGATCATCACCTGGGTTCTTCACACCTGGTTTCCGGAGGTGAAATGATGCGCCCTCTCATTGCACTTTGTATGCTGGTGCTGTTCACGGCGTCTTGTGCCATCTGGCCCGCGCCGCAATCGCCCGCGCAAGCCGTCTATATGATGAAGGCATCGTTTCTCGTCTCGCTGCGTGCAGCCGATGACTATGCCGCCCTGCCGCGCTGCCCGGCCGCGCCCTTATGTTCGGACGAAAAGATCCTGTCTGCTGTCCGGGCATCGGCAAGGGCCACACAGTCTGCACTCGACACCGCAGAAGCGGTGGTCACCGGCCCGGCATTCCAATCGGGCGACACGCGGGCAAAGGCACTTGCCGCGGCCCAGGGTGCGCTCGACACCTTTGCTGCCATCACGGCGAAGCTGGAGGAAAAATTATGAGGATTTTGCAATATATCAGCGTGGCGCTGGCCGCGATCGACGTTATCGCCAAGGCGGGTGGCAGTGTCTCCGCCCTGATCGCGAATATCGAAACCACCATCCGCGCCATGCAGGCGGAAAACCGTGACCCGACGGTTTCCGAATGGAAGGCCATGAACGAACAGATCGTGACGGCAATCGATGCGCTGGATTGATACCCGTGCTTTAAAGAGCCCGTGCTTTACAGAGAAGACGCGGCCTGCCTTGATAGGGTTCGCTATTGCCGGAGTATCCGATGAAAGTCAGTGACGCGGTGACCACGCGCAAAACCATGCGTGCGTTCAGGGCCGATCCCGTGCCGGAAGAAACTGTCCGGGAAATTCTACGTCTCGCGGCGCGTGCGCCCTCCGGCGGCAATGTCCAGCCCTGGCGCGTGCATGTCCTTCTGGGCGCGGCGCGCGATGAACTGGTTGCCCGCGTCGCAGCGGCACGCAAGGAATTCCCGATGGGCGAGGCGCCGGAATATCACGTCTACCCGCCGGATTTGACGGAGCCTTATCGTACCCGCCGCTTCCGTGTCGGTGAGATGATGTATGCCACCGTGAATATCCCGCGGGAGGACAAAGCCGCCCGTATCCGCTTCTTTTCCCGCAACTGGCAGTTCTTCGATGCGCCCGTGGGGCTGATCTTCACCATGGACCGCCAGATGCAGCAGGGGCAATGGGCCGATCTCGGCATGTATCTGCAAACGATCATGCTGCTGGCGCGCCAATATGGCTTGCATACCTGTCCGCAAGAAGCCTGGGCCGTCTGGCACCGGGTGATCCGAAGCTATCTCGATGTGCCGGAGAATGAGATGATCTTTTGCGGCATGGGCATTGGCTATGCGGATGAAACAGCACCGGTGAACGGTCTCGTCAGCGAGCGCGCCCCGCTGGAGGAATACGTCACCTTCCATTCTGCCATTGCCGGTACGGTTTAGAGACCAGGCTTTGTAAGCACCGCGGCAAAAAGGGCGCCGGCAAGCAGGCTCAGCCAGATGCCGGCGCTCAATAGTGAGGATTGGCCCGCGACACGCTGTTCCAGCCATGATTTGGGCCGCACACCGCGATAGTAGAACACAGCCTGCGCCGCCAGGATGACAGAGGCGATGTTGACGATCAGGAGACCGGTGGCACTGATGCTTTCGCGAATGTGGCCCATACCCAGAACGAGTCCGACAGTGGCTGCCGGTGGCAGCAGGGCGACCGCCACCATCACGCCCACCATTGCCATCGGAACGCCGCTGGTCAGGGCGAGTGCTGCTGCCGCACCGGCGGCGAGCGCGACAACGGCGCTATCCGGGCCGGAATAGATTCGGAGCGATATTTCGTGAGAGATGCTTTCAACGCCTGTCAGCCTCGCGATCAGAAAACCGATGGCGATTGCGACCAGGATTCCGGTCAGTAGCGATTGCCCTCCTCGAACCAGCAGCTTCGTGTTGCCCAATGCGGCACCAAGCGCCAGCGCGATATTGGGGCTTAGCAGGGGTGCGATGACCATCGCGCCGATCACTGCGGCCGTATTGTCTGTGATGAGGCCAACTGCCGCCACGATGGCGGCCAGAGCCGTCATGAGAAGGAATTCGGAGTTGAGTGCGGCAGAGCTTGAGGCGTTGTTATAAAGTTCCTCGCGGGTGTGATTGGTCCGCTCGCGATTGCGCTGTTCGTCCTCTTCGTCCTGCTGGGCTTCCCGGCCCGGCATGGTCGAATCCACGGGCAGAATCGAAATACGCCAATTGTCGGTGGCCCGCAGTGTGCGATGCAGGTCATCCAGCAGGCGCTGGCGTCCCGCCGCGCGGGTTAGAAGGCGTACACAGACGATATTTTCGTCGCCGGTGGGAATGGCGATGTTCTGGATTACGGTCGGGCTGTCGGCGATGGCATTTATGGTATCGAGGTGGCCTGCTTGCGCTGTCACCTCCAGAAGCCGCATCGCCATGGAAAACTCCCCCGAATTCGTCGCTCGATAATCTTACAGCATGCGCTGCTCGCAGAAAAAAGAAGCCCGCGCGATGGTGTTTCGCGCGGGCTCCCGCTTGATAGCGGCTCAGGCTCATCGGGGAGGGGCTTACCGTGAGCCTGACGCTTCAAGAACTGGCCCATCCCCTGAAACGCACAGGAACGCGGATGAAGCCTTGTTACAGTCGTCATCCTACCCATGGCACCTGAACGGGTTCTGGATGCCCTGTTCATCACAGGTTCATTTCCTTTGGTCTAAACGGGGGCCATGCGTACCGGCGTGTTCCTTGTCTTTCTTGCGGTATTCGCCGCAGGGGTTGCCCCGCTGCGGGCGCAGGACTATCCGCCCCAGCGTTGGGAACAGCGCGACCATGCGCGTGCGCGTGTGCAGGACGGGGAAATCATGCCGCTGGACCGGCTGCTGCCCTCGATCCGGCGCGACCATCCGGGCACCTTCTACGATGCGCAAGGCCCGTTTCCCGGTGCCAATGGTGATTATCAGTATCGTCTCAAATGGATGACGCCGGATGGCCGTGTGATGTGGCTCGATACCGATGCCAGGACCGGCCGTGTCATTCGTGAGCCGCGCAAGGGCAGCAATTATTTTCAGGAACGCTATGGCCGCGACCGCGGGTCCTACGGCGCGCCGCCCGCCGCCTATGATCGCGGTGGACATCAGGGCCGTGGCTATGACCGCCGTGGCGGTTATGATCGGGGCGGATATGACCGTGGCGATTACCGGCGCGGCCGGCCGGATGCGCCAGGCGGGCGTGGTCACCGGGGCCGTGGTCACAAGGGCGATTAGGCATATGCGTATTCTTGTGGTGGAAGACGATGCCGATCTTCAGCGCCTGCTGAAAAAGGCGCTGAACGATGCGGGCTATGTTGTGGATACCGCGGCGGATGGGGAGGAGGGGCACTTCCTCGGCGATACGGAACCCTATGATGTGGTGATCCTCGATCTCGGCCTGCCGAAAATCGATGGCGTGCGGGTGCTTGAACGCTGGCGCAAGGATGGGCGCACCATGCCGGTATTGATCCTCACGGCGCGCGATCGCTGGTCCGACAAGGTTGCCGGCTTCGATGCCGGCGCCGACGATTATCTGGCCAAGCCGTTCTATACCGAAGAACTGCTGGCCCGCGTCCGTGCCCTGATGCGCCGCGCGGCCGGGCTTGCCACCGCCGAAATCGATGTCGGCCCCTTGCGCATCGACACGCGCGCCAGCCGCGTTACCATCAACGGCAATCCGGTCAAGCTGACGTCGCTGGAATACCGGCTGCTGTCCTATCTTGCCCATCATCGCGGCAAGGTCGTCTCGCGCACCGAACTGGTCGAGCATCTTTACGATCAGGATTTCGACCGCGATTCCAATACGATTGAAGTCTTCGTCGGACGCTTGCGCAAAAAACTCGACGCCAATCTCATTCAGACGGTACGCGGCCTTGGCTACTGCCTCGACGATCCGGGCTCTGCTGACAAGGCTGAGGCCTAGGTTTCACTCTCTTGCCTCCCGGTTGATCGCCGCCGCCGCGGTGTGGACGGTGATCGGCCTCGCCGTGGGCGGGTTGATTCTCTCCGGCCTGTTCCGCAGTTCCGCCGAAGGCAGCTTCGATGCGCAGTTGCGTTTCGATCTCGATGGCATGATCGCCGCGGCGGAGCCGGATGGTTCCGGCATTGTCTCGCTTTACGGGCATTATACCGATCCGCGGTTTGAGCGGATTTATTCCGGCTGGTACTGGCAGATCATGCCGGCGGACGATCCGTCTCTGTCGCAGCGTTCGCGCTCGTTGTGGGACAAGGCGCTTCATCTCGAACAGGCGCGAACGGTCGGAAAACTGGACTGGGGTTATGCCGAGGGGCCGGATGGGCAGCATCTGCGCGTGCTCCGGCGCAGGATTGAGTTTCCCATTCTCGCCACGCCCAATCCGTCTGATACCCGCAGCTATGATTTTCTGGTGGCGGGCGATCTGTCGGAGGTTGAAGCGCAGATCGCGAAATTCAATGGCGTGCTGATCTGGTCGTTTGCCATTCTGGGCCTTGGCCTGATTGGGGCTATTCTGCTTCAGGTCCGCATCGGGCTTCTGCCTTTGCGCAAGGTGAGCGAGGCGCTGGCGCGTATCCGCGGCGGCAAGGCCCGCCGTCTCGAAGGCGATTTTCCGTCAGAGATCGCGCCCCTCGCCAGCGAACTGAACAGCCTGATCGACCATAGTGCAGAGGTTGTGGGCCGCGCCCGCACCCATGTCTCCAATCTCGCGCATTTTCTGAAAACACCACTCAGCGTGTTGACGAGCGAGGCTTCGGCCCATCCCGGTCCGCTTTCCGATCAGGTCACTCGCCAGGTCGAGATCATGCGCCGTCAGGTCGATCATTATCTGGTGCGCGCGCGCACGGCCGGCGCGCTTGACGTGCTCGGCAATCGCACACCGATAGAGGCGCCATTGACCGATCTGGTGCGAGTCCTGCGCCGTATCCATGCCACCCGCGCCGTGGAGATCACGCTCACCTGCGCCCCCGGCCTCGCCTTCATGGGGGAGCGTCAGGATTTTGAGGAGATGGCCGGCAATCTGATCGACAATGCCTGCAAATGGGCGCGGAAACGGATCGCGGTGGCCGCGGTCCGTGACGGTGGGCAGTTGCGGCTGACGGTGGAGGATGACGGGCCCGGCCTCGCCCCCGAAGACCGGGTGCGGGTGATCGAGCGGGGCGAACGGCTGGATGAATCGGTGCCGGGAAGTGGGCTTGGCCTCGCCATCGTGCGCGATATCGCCAAACTTTATGGCGGCGAACTCAGCCTCGGCACGGCCGCCCTTGGCGGTCTCGGTGCCGAACTCCGTTTGCCTGCAGCAGCCCCGGAAACAGGGCGTTAACTCTAACCCCCTACCATCATCGGCAGAAATGCCGCACGCGCGCGGGCATGGAACCCAAGATGCTGACACCGGAAAAGCTCAAGCTGTTGCAGGCCTTTCTGGGCAATCTGCCGCCGCCCATGGCACAGCGTCTTGCCCGCGCGGTGGAATGGGACCGGCTGAACGACGGCAATCTCTTTCCCCATGATCTGATCATGGAAAGTTTGCGCCCGGCGCTGCGTCAGGCTTCCCGTCCCGATCGCATGCCGTCGCCGCAGCGCCTGTTCTGCGAACCGTTTGAGGATTTGCTCAGCGCCTCGCCGCGTCAGGAAAAGCATAAGGGCCGCATCGCGCGTGCGAGTGTGGCGCCGGTCTGGGACTGGTTGAGCGAAAGCCTGATCCCCGATGAGACGCGCACCTATGTGCGCGCGGTTACCTCGGCGGTGCTGCATTACGATGTCTATGGCGCGCGCGGATATGCCCGCGAATTCTGGGACACGGCGTCAAAGGCGATGCGCGAAGCCTTGTGCCACGAAGCCGGCAGAGAGGCCGCGTGCCTGGCGTTGCAGGATAATCTTGCGGTTGCCGATGCCGCGGAAATGGCGCTGCTGCTGTCGGCCAGCGCCTTCGTCGCACAGATTCAGGAGAAGTTGCCGCGCGCGGCGCCAACGCTAAGCGAAGACCTGATCTGGGAATTGCGCGAGATCTACGATTCGCTGGTGGAAACCCTGCCGGATGCCGCGCCCTATGTCGCGGTGATCGCGATGAATCGGCTGGCAAAGCCGTGGGAAGCATTGAAGTTGCCGCTGATGATTGCACGCAAAACACAGGACACAATGATTTCCAGTACCGATATGGGATTGGCCGGCGATCTTCTGCTGCTCGATATCGCCGATCATGCCCATGCCATCTGTGCTGTGCATCCGCCTGCTTTCGATGTGGATGAATTGCTGCGGCATCTCGGCCGCTTTACCGAATTGTCCAGTGCCATTGTGAAAGAGGTGGAAATCCGCCGCGATGGCCGCTGGGGCCAGCATCTGTTCCGCGATCGTGCTTTGGTGGGGGAGGCGATGGGTGAGATGATGAAACTCGTCCCGCGCGAAATCCTGGCGGTCCTGCCCATGCACCGCAGTGGCGCCTACGGTAGTGGACCGCGCGTGCCGGTCACTGCCAGACCGCTTGAACCGGAAAAAGTTGAACGCGCCGTCCGTTACGCAAAACTGCTGGTCGGCTGCCGCCATCTGGCCGCCGCGGCATCGTTTCAGGCTGCCTGCCAGAACGCGTTTGACGATGTGCTGGGAGCGCTCGCTGCCTTTAACGACGGGATCGAGCACGAAATCCGCAGCACCAGTGAGGAGGTTCGCATCCGGGCCGAACCTTTCCATGCCGTCGCGGTGGAATTGACGGCCATCCTCTTCAGCCGGCAGGAGGCGGAGCATATGCGCCGCCGTGCCGCCATCGCTGCCTGATGCCGTATGCCGGTTAAATCAGACTGCGCCGCTTTGCTTCAGGGCAGCGATCTCGGCCGCCGAATAACCCAGGCTCTGCAGAATTTCATCGGTGTGTTCGCCCAGCGTCGGCGGCCGCATGCGGATCGTTCCGGGCGTGCCATGCAGTTTCACCGGCGTTGATCCGATTGGCGCTTTGCCGATGCCGGGGAATTCCACTTCGGTCAGGATGTCGCTTGCTTTCACGTGCGGGTCGTCCAATGCCTGCCGCGGCCGATAGATGGGGCCTGCCGGCACGCGCGCACCCTCGAACGCAGCAATCGCTTCGGCGCTTGTGCGCGCTGCGCACCATTCGCCGACGCGTTTTGAAATGACCTCGCCATTGTCGCCGCGCGCCTTGTCGGATGCAAAGCGCGGATCCTCCAGCCACTCGGTCGCACCGATCAGCTTGCACACGCGCCGGAACAGGGGATCGCCATTGACCGCAACGGTGACCCAGCCGTCCCTGGTGCGGAAGATGTCGGATGGTCCCGATGTCTGGGAGCGGTTGAGCGTCGGCTTGCGTTCCAGTTTCAGCACCGCTTCCTCGATCAGTGTGGGGCTGAAAAATGTCATGGCGGTGCGCAGAAGCGCCCCTTCCACCAATTGGCCCTTGCCGGTCTGGTCGCGAACCCTGAGCGCGGTCACCACGCCAAGCGCCAGCAGCGAGGCGGTACCGAAATCGACATAAGGTGCAGCACAGCGTACCGGCTGGTCTTCGGTACCGGCGAACCAGGCGGCGCCCGACATCGCCTGCGTCACGCCGTCAAAACCGACGCGTCTGGAATAAGGCCCTTCCAGCCCGAAGGCCGATACCAGGGCGGCGATGGCGCGCGGATTGATGGCGCTGATGCTTTCGTAATCAAGGCCCATGGCCTTCAAGGTTTCGCCGGGCAGGTTGGCCACCACCACATCTGCCTTTTCCACCAGGCGGCGCACCACGTCGCGGCCGTCGGCGTGCATGGGGTCCAGCGTCAGGCTGCGTTTGTTGCGGTTCATCTGCAGGAACATCGCGCCCTCGCGCGGGGAACCGTCCGCGTCTTCGGCCAGCGGGACCATCGTGCGGTCTTCGCTGCCCTGACGCTTTTCCACGCGAATAACGTCCGCACCCAGATCGGCCAGCAAGGCGGCACAGAAAGGTCCTGCGATATAGCGGCCGAAATCGATGACCCGAATGCCTTCCAGCGGTGCGCTCACAAATTCCTCCCGGATCGCTTTTCCAATGACCAATACGAACTATAGCCGTCCGCCACCGAAATCCATGCCTGGCTTACGGTTTTGGGCTGTTCTTTCCTGCCGCGGGGCGAAATCGTGTGCCCTCTCGACGGTTTTGCCCAAATCTGCGAAACCCCTGTTTCAAAGGCCGCTTTTCGCGTGCCCCGGTTTTCTTTCGACGGATCTGCCATGCCTCCCAAAATGAACCCGCTGAAGCTCAATCCGCTGCAATTGCGTACGCTTACCCTGCTCCAGGCGCTGGCCCGTCTGCCCAACGCAGCCAAGGCCGGTCCTGGCCCCGGCGAAGTCACCATCCATGTCTTTCCCAACGCCCATGGCGATCATTTTCACCTGGGCGATGCGGTTGTGGCGGCCCGCGATGCCACCGGCCTTTACAATGAAAAGGTATGGAACGCGCTTTCCCGCAAGGCGTTGATCCGGGCGGAATGGCCGCACCAGTTGGCCATGACGCCGGCAGGGCTTGGCTACGATACCGGCCTGGCGGATGAGATCCTCCATACCGCATCACACTGAAATTTGGCCATGAATCGGCCATCTGCTGCCGGGGCCGTGTGACGCAGCTACCCGCATTGGATGGCTGCGCTCAAGACTTTATATATGGCCCGCGGTTTTCGCGTGCATGCAGGTGCCATGAACCCTCGCAAAAAACGCCGGCTGGCATTTGCCATCGCCTTGCTCCTTGCCGGGGCGGGCGGCGCGGCGCTGACGATCTACGCGCTGAGCGACAACGTCCTCTATTTCTATAGTCCGTCGGATGTGATGGCGAAGCATGTTGGGCCCGGTGTTTCATTCCGCATTGGCGGTCTGGTGGCCGATCACAGTGTGAAGCATGGCACGGGCACCGCCATCAGCTTTGTGGTGACGGATGGCAAGCATCAGGTGCCGGTGCGGTTCGATGGCGTGCTTCCGGCTCTGTTCCGGGAGGGGCAGGGTGTCGTGGCATCGGGCGCGTTGAACGGCAATGGTGTTTTCGACGCCACGCAGGTTCTCGCCAAGCATGATGAAAAATATATGCCGCCTGAGGTGGTTGACGCACTGAAGCGCTCCGGCCGTTGGCAGGAAGGCGGTGCGGGAACATGACCGGCGAAATCGGTCAGCTGGCACTGACGCTGGCGTTGGCGCTGTCCTTTGTCATGGCGGGTGCCGGTCTTGCCGGCGCGCGCGAAAATGCGGTGACCGCGCGCGGCGTTGCGGGTAGTGCGGCGCTCGGCATGCTGGTTTTTGTGCTGCTGGCCTTTGCCGCGCTCACTTATGCGGCCGTCACTTCCGATTTCAGCATCGTCAACATCGCCAACAATTCCAGCACGCTGAAACCGCTGATCTACAAAATCACCGGCGTATGGGGCAATCACGAAGGCTCGATGCTGCTCTGGATGCTGGTGCTTACGCTTTATACCGCGGCTATTGCGGTGTTCCAGCGCGGCAGTGGGCGGTTGACGTCGGCGGCGCTGGGTGTTCAGGGCCTGCTCGCGATTGCATTTCTGCTCTTCATTCTTTTCACTTCCAATCCGTTTCTGCGCATCGATCCGCCGCCGTTTCAGGGTGCCGGCCTCAATCCGTTGTTGCAGGATCCGGGGCTCGCGCTTCATCCGCCGCTACTTTACGTCGGTTATGTCGGCCTTTCGGCGTCGTTTGCTTACGCCGCTGCTGCACTTATCACGCGCGAAGCCGATGCCGGTTGGGCGCGTGCCGCACGTCCTTTCATGTTGTTCGCATGGCTGTCCTTGACGCTCGGCATCACGCTGGGAAGCTGGTGGGCCTATTATGAACTTGGCTGGGGCGGTTTCTGGTTCTGGGACCCGGTGGAAAACGCGTCCCTGATGCCATGGCTTGTCGCAACCGCGTTGCTGCATTCCGCGCTTGCGACCGAACGCACCGGTGCCTTCCGCACCTGGACCTTGCTGCTGGCCATTGCCGCGTTCTCGCTCAGCCTGATCGGCACCTTCCTTGTCCGTTCCGGCGTGCTGACATCGGTGCACGCCTTCGCCAACGATCCCGAACGCGGCATGTTCATCTTGTTGATGCTGGTGCTGGCAATCGGCGGGGCGCTGGCCTTGTTTGCATGGCGTGCGCCTTCGCTTGAAGGCGGGGCGGCTTTTGAGCCCGTCAGCCGTGAAAGCGCGCTTCTGGTCAACAATGTGCTGCTGACCGCCGCGGCAGCGACCGTCTTTCTCGGCACGCTTTATCCGTTGGTGCTTGATGCCCTGACCGGTACCAAGATTTCCGTCGGCCCGCCCTATTTTGCCGCCACGTTCGCGCCGATCGCGGTGGCGCTTCTGGTCGCCCTGCCATTTGGCCCCCGCCTTGGCTGGCGCCGTGGCGATGGCGCGGGTGCTGTGAAAAGCCTTCTTCCGGCATTCGGCGTCGCACTTTTCGCGATCCTTCTGGTTCTGGTGTTCGCGGCTCGCCATGTGGCGGCGGCCGTGCTCGCATTTGGTCTCGCGGCCTGGGTGATCGCGGCCAGTGCTCTCGATCTGGCGCGGCGCGTTGGCCCCTGGCGCGGTGATTTGTGGGCGGCTGTGGCACGGTTGCGATTTGTACCGGCTTCGGCCTTTGCCGTGGCCCTTGCTCATGCCGGGCTTGGCGTCACGCTAATGGGCATTGCCGGCACCACGCTGTGGCGGGCCGAAACGCTGTCTCTGCTGGCGCCGGGCGAAAGCGTTCAGGTCGGCCCTTATAAGCTGACCTTTGACGGTGCGCGCCGCGTGACCGGGCCAAACTATTTTGCAACCCGTGCGGATGTGACGGTCGGGCGTGGCGGCGCGTCATTGGCTGTGATGCATCCCGAACACCGCATGTTCCCGACGGAGCAACAGGAAACCTTCGAAACCTCTATCCGCACCACGGGCTTTTCGGATCTCTATATGGCGCTGGGTGATGATCGCGGTGGCGGGCGCTTCATCTTAAGGGCCTATTACAATCCGCTGGCGCCTTTCATCTGGTTCGGCGGCGGCATCATGGCACTCGGCGGCCTGGCAAGTCTTTGGGGCCGTATCCGTGCGCGTGTTCCGGTGCCGCATGGGCAAGCGGCGGCGGCCGAATGAACCGCACCCCGTCCGCGATCCGGCGCTGTGGGGCCGGCCTTGCGATTCTAATGCTCGCAGCTTTTTTTTCGGCTGGAGCTTTTGCAGAGCCGTCGCCCGGTGCGTTGCCCAATCCGGCTCAGGAAGCTCGCGCACGTGCCCTGCAGAAGGAATTCCGCTGCGTCGTCTGCCAGGGTGAATCGCTCGATGAATCGCGTGCGCCACTGGCCGCAGATTTGCGCAAACTGATCCGCGCCCGCATCGTTGCGGGCGAAAGCGACGAACAGATCAAACAGTTTCTGGTCTCGCGCTATGGCGACTTCATTCTGATGAAGCCGCCGCTGCAGCCCGACACCTATGTGCTGTGGTTCGGCCCCGCTCTGGTCCTGGTGGTCGGCGCCGGCGTCGTGGTGCTGGTGATCGGCCGCGCCCGCCGCCGGGCCAGGCAAAGCCCCCCTGTGGTCTGAAGACCATCAGTAGGCGCCCTGCGTCCCATTTTCGTCGTAACTTATTTGTAATGTTCAAGATAGGAACAGGTCATTCTGACCGGTTAGGTCTAGGCCGCTTCCCGCTCCCGTTCACGGGCGGAAAGTGTGGTGGTCATCAAGGAGTTAGCCATGGCAACGGAAAACACCGGCACGCAACAGCCCAAACGCCACGCCAAATTGCTGGCGGCCGGTGTGGCCGCGGTCCTGGTCTTGGGCGGCCTTGGCGCCTTCGCCCTTATTCCGCGCGACCATGCGGAGAATACGGCCGCGGCCGGCAACGGCGATATGTTCAAGATCGCCCGTGCTGACGATAGCTCAACCCCACGGATGGTGGAAAACGGCGCCCCTTTCAGTTTTGCCGATCTGGTGGAGCGCGTCAGCCCGGCGGTGGTCACCATCACGGTCGAGGAAACACAGAGTCCCAGCCAGACAACCCTCAACCTGCCGGATAATATCCCCGACCCGTTCCGGGAATTTTTCCGCCGCTTTGGCGAGAACGGGCCCGGCTTCCAGTTGCCACGCAAATCCACCTCGATGGGGTCGGGCTTCATCATCAGCAAGTCAGGCTACATCGTCACCAACAATCATGTCGTCGATCACGGCACCAAGATCACCGTCAAATTGCCTGACGGGCGCAGCTTCGATGCCAAGCTGATCGGCAAGGATCCGGCGACCGACATCGCGCTTCTGAAGATCAAATCCGACAAGCCGTTGCCCACCGTGGAATTCGGCGATGACCGCCAGCTCCGTGTGGGCGATTGGGTGGTGGCGGTGGGCAATCCCTTCGGCCTCTCCAACACCGTCACCGCCGGTATTGTTTCGTCAATCGGCCGCAATATCGGCAATGGCCCCTATACGGATTTCATCCAGATCGACGCCCCCATCAATCGCGGCAATTCCGGCGGCCCCACATTCGATCTGCGCGGCCATGTGGTCGGCATGAACACGATGATCTTCTCGCCATCGGGCGGCAGCGTGGGCATCGGTTTCGCCATTCCCTCCACCACCATCCATCATGTGGTGGCACAGCTTCAGGCGCACGGCAAAGTCACTCGCGGCTGGCTTGGTATCCAGATTCAGAGCATCACACCCGATATCGCTTCCAGCCTCGGTATGAAGGAACCGCACGGCGCCATCGTGGCCAGCGTGGTTTCGGGCAGCCCGGCGGACAAGGCCGGTTTCAAACAGGGCGATGTGGTGCTGGCCGTCAATGGTGCTTCGGTTGAGGATGCCCGCGATCTGACCCGCCGCGTTGCAGCTCTTGCCGTGGGCAGCGAGGCCAAATTCACCGTCTCCCGCAACGGCGACAGCAAAACGCTGACCGCCAAAATCGCCCAGCGCAGCGAAGATCAGAATGCGTCGAACGACAACAGTCCATCCACGCCGCAAAACCACGGCAGCGCAAGTGCGCTTGGTCTCAGCCTTTCTGCGCTGACGCCCGATATGCGCCGCACCTTCAATCTGCCGGACAATGTGCAGGGCGCCGTGGTGACCAATGTCGATCCCGACAGCGATGCAGCGCAGAAGGGCATCCGCTCAGGCGATGTGATCCTCTCTGTCGCCAATCGCGAAGTGCATTCACCGGAGGATGTGGAAAACCACATTGCCGATGCACGCAAGAGCGGGCGGAAAACCATTTTGATGCTGGTCTCGACCAATGGGACGGAGCATTTTGTCGCCGTTGATCTCAAATAGGATTTTTGGGGGCGAAACCTTCCAGGGAACATCGCTTCAAAGGAGCTGGGCAATGCGCATACTTGTCGTTGAAGATGATCTGGAAGCACAGCGTTATCTCGTCAATGGCCTGAAGGAAGCGGGCCATGTGGTGGATGATGCCGCCGATGGCGATGTCGGACTGACGCTTGCGCTCTCGCGTCCCTACGATGTCGCGATTATCGACCGCATGCTGCCCAAGATGGATGGCCTGCATGTGGTGGGGGAGATGCGCGAGCACGGCAATGCCGTTCCGGTCCTCTTCCTCAGCGCGCTGTCCGAGGTGGATGACCGCGTCAAGGGGTTGAAGGCAGGCGGCGATGATTATCTGACCAAGCCCTATGCCTTCGTCGAATTGCTGGCGCGGATCGATGCGCTGATGCGCCGGCGCAGCCCTGCCTCGGTCCGCACACGGCTTCAGGTTGGCGATCTGGAGCTTGATCTGCTGACGCGGGCCGCCACGCGCGCCGACCAGACAATTGACCTTCAGCCGCGTGAATTCCGGCTGCTGGAATATCTCATGCGCCACGCCGGCCAGGTGGTCACCCGTACCATGCTGCTTGAAAGCGTGTGGGAATATCACTTCGATCCGCAGACCAACGTGATCGACGTGCATATTTCCCGGCTGCGTGCCAAGATCGACAAGGGTTTTGAGACGCCGTTGCTGCATACGGTGCGCGGCGCAGGCTACATGATCCGTGCACGCAACTAGACGCTGGATTCCTGGTGTCCTCCGGACACAGGCGTTTCGGATTCTGCTGGTTTATCTGATTGTTTTCGCCATCTCTGCGGCGGCGCTGGTTGCGTTCAGTTACTGGAACACGCGCCGCGCGCTCGATGCGCAAACCGATCAGACGATCGAGGCCGAGATCGTCGGCCTGTCCGAGCAATATCAGCGTCTTGGTGTCGGCGGCCTGGTCGATGTCATCATTTCGCGTTCCGCCCACGGCACACAGGGACTCTATCTCCTGACCGACAGCGCCGGCCATCTTCTGGCGGGCAATCTCGATGCCTGGCCCAAGATAAAGCTGCAATCGTCGCGATTTGTCGAATTCGATTACCAGCGCCGCTTTGACAGCCAGACAGAAAACCGCCGTGCCCGCGGGCGTGTCTTTTTGCTGCCGGGTGGATTGCGCCTTCTGGTCGCCCGTGACGTGCATGAGCGTTATGAAACCGGGCGGCTTTTCACCACCACCTTACCGTGGACGGTCGCGCTGATGATCCTGCTCGGCTTCATCGGCGGCACGCTGGTCAGCCGCAACATGCTGGCAAGGCTCGATACCATCAACCGCACCAGTCAGGACATCATGCGCGGCGATCTCTCCCGCCGCGTGCCGGTTCTGAAAGCGGGCGATGAATTCGATACTCTGGCCGAAAATCTCAATCGCATGCTGGATCAGAACGAGCGTTTGATGCGTGGCATGCGCGAGGTGACGGATTCCGTGGCGCACGATCTGCGCTCACCACTCAACCGGCTGCGCAACCGGCTGGAATCGGCGCTGGCGCATGCCACGAATGGGGAGCGCGCAGTGGCTGAACTGGAAAGTGCGGTGGAGGAGACCGATGGCCTGATTGCCACGTTCAACGCGCTGCTTCTGATCGCGGAAGCCGAATCCGGCGTCGCGCGGGAGGCTATGGCCCCGATCACGCTGGCCCCCATCGTGGAAGGGGTGGCCGAACTTTATGCCCCGCTTGCCGAAGAAAAGGGGCTGACGCTTGGGATCGAACCGGGCGGCACTGTGCCGATTGAGGGCAATCGCAGCCTGATTACCCAGGCACTCGCCAATCTGGTGGACAACGCGATCAAATATACCCCTGACGGCGGGCGCATCACCCTTGCGGCCACGCAAACGCCCGATGGTGCGCTTCTGTCGGTCAGCGACAGCGGCCCCGGCATCCCGGAAACCGATCGCGCCCGTGTGCTGGACCGTTTTGTTCGCCTCGATACCAGCCGCAATTCGCCGGGCACGGGTCTTGGGCTCAGCCTGGTGGCGGCCGTGGCCAAGCTGCACAATGCCACCTTCGATCTTGCCAGCAACGCACCGGGCCTGAAGGCGAGCCTGCTGTTCCCCCCCTCGCGCCGCCGCCCCCAGGCCACGTCCTGAAATCCTTTTTCGGCTGGTGAAGATCACGCGCCAATCGCGACTTTTTCATTATGATGGGCCGCCATGACCACACCCCCCTTGACCGCCTATCCTGGCCCGCTGCCAAAACCGTTTGATTCGGCGCGGGCCGCGCGCACCTTCGCTACGCTGGCGGAAGGGGATGATCCCTTCGCGCCGGAGGGTGCGTTCCGCGCACTTCTGGAATCGCTGTTCGGCAATTCGCCATTTCTTGCCCGCCTCGCGTTGCGGGAGCGGGCGTTGTTGCATCAGGCCATGGCGCAGCCGCCGCACATATTGCTGGATGCCATTTGTGCCGATGCACTGGGCGCGGCCGGGGAAGAAACCGCCGCGGCCGCCATGACACGCCTGCGCCGGGCCAAGGCGCAGGCGGCCTTGCTGATCGCCATGGCCGATCTTTCCGGTGCGTGGCCGGTGATGCAGGTGACTGCGGCCCTCAGCAGGTTTGCCGATGCCGCCGTAACGGGCGCCTTGCGGTTCGCCTTGAAGGAAATGGCGACCCGCACCGGGTTTGCCGTGCGCGATCCTGCCGGCCTCGAAGCCGAAACCGGGTTGACCGTGCTTGCGATGGGCAAATATGGCGCGCTGGAACTGAACTACTCCAGCGATGTCGATTTCATCGTGTTTTACGACGCGGAGAAATTTCCCTTCCGCGTGCGTGATGACAGGCGCGCCGCCGCGGTCGAAATCGTCAAGACCATGGTGCGTTTGCTGAGTGAAACCACCACCGCGGGCTATGTCTTCCGGGTGGATTTGCGTCTGCGTCCCGATGCGGGGGCCACGCAGATCGCCATTTCAACCGATGCGGCGGAGCATTATTACGAAGCGATGGGCCAGAACTGGGAACGCGCGGCCATGATCAAGGCGCGTGCCTGTGCCGGCGATCCCGAAACGGGGCAGCGTTTTCTGAAGGCGATGGAGCCCTTCATCTGGCGCAAGAATCTCGATTTCGCGGCAATCGAAGATATTCATTCGATCAAGCGGCAGATTCACGCCCATGAAGGCCACAGCAAGATCGCGGTCGCCGGTCACAACATCAAGCTCGGCCGTGGCGGCATTCGCGAGATCGAATTCTTTGTGCAAACCCAGCAGTTGATATTGGGCGGCCGCAATCCCGACCTGCGCGGGCGTGCAACGCTCGAAACCCTTGCCGCGCTTGCCGCGCGCGGCCTGATCGCGAAGGAGACGGAGGCGGAATTGCGCACCGCTTATCTCTTCTTGCGCGAACTCGAACACCGCCTGCAGATGGTGGAAGATCAGCAGACCCATACCCTGCCGAAAAGCGAAGAAGACCTGAACCACATCGCCTGCTTCATGGGTTTTGCCGATACACCGTCCTTCACCGTTGCGGTCACACAGTGCCTGCAAACCGTCAGCGGTCATTACAGCCGCCTGTTTGAGCGCGAGGCCCCGCTCGCCGCCCAAAGCGGCAGTCTGGTGTTCACAGGGGTGGAGGAAGACCCGCAAACGCTCGAAACGCTTGCCGGCATGGGGTTTCGCGAACCGGCTCATGTCTCCGCCGCCATCCGCGGCTGGCATCATGGCCGGGTGCGCGCGGTGCGCGGTGAGCGGGCGCGTGAAAGGCTGACGGCATTGGTGCCCGCCCTGCTTGAGGCATTGAGCAAGACCGCCGATCCCGATGGCGCCTTTGCGCAGTTCGATCGTTTCTTGAGCCGTCTGCCGTCCAGCGTGCAGCTTTTTTCGTTGCTGCTGGCCAATCCACATTTCCTCAATCTGATCGCGGAAATCGCGGGCTCCACCCCGCGCGTTGCAATGGTCCTCTCCGGTTCGCCCGGCACGCTCGACGCGCTACTCGATCCGGGCTTCATGGGCGAGTTGCCCTCGCGCAAACGGCTCGATTCGATGTTGTCCGGCGCACTTGCCGGCGCGCGGGATTTCGAGGATGCACTCGATCTCACCCGCCGTTTTGCCCGCGAACAGAATTTTCGTGTCAGCGTTCAGGTGATTGATGGTGCAGCCACAGCGGAAGAGGCGGGGCCCGCTTTTACCCATGTCGCCGATTGCGTGTTGTCGCGCCTTTTTCCCGTGGTTGAGAACGAGTTGGCGCAAAGTGCGGGCCGTATTCCCGGCGGAAACTTTGCCATTATCGCGATGGGCAAACTCGGCGGGCGGGAGATGACGGCAAGCTCCGACCTCGATCTCGTCTTCGTCTACGATGCGCCCGACGATGTGGAGGCTTCGGATGGCGAAAAGTCGCTGGCGGTTCCACTTTACTATGCGCGTCTGGCGCAAAGGTTTATTGCGGCGCTGACGGCGCACACCGCGCAGGGTGGGCTTTACGATGTCGACATGCGGCTTCGTCCCACCGGTAACAAGGGGCCGGTTGCCGTCAGCCTGGAATCCTTCCGCCGTTATCACGCCGATGATTCCTGGACCTGGGAACATCTGGCGCTAACGCGCGCGCGTGTCGTTCACGCACCCGCGGCACTTGCGGAAAAGGTCGAAGCGATCATCCACACCACGCTGACCAAACCATCCGATCCGGCAATCCTGTTCAAGGATGCACGCGAGATGCGCGAAAAACTGGCGGCGCAATTTCCCGGCCGCAATACATGGGATCTGAAATATACCCGCGGCGGCATGATCGACATCGAGTTTGCAGCCCAGACGTTGCAATTGCGCGATGCGCACCGCGCGCCGGAAATCCTGCATACCAACACAATCGCGGCACTGGAAAATCTCGCCCGCAGCGGCAGTCTGGCGAGTGCGGATGCAGAAGGCCTGATTGCGGCCGCCCATCTGCAAAATGCGCTGCTGCAAACCCTGCGCATTGCGATTGACGGCGTGCTCGACCCCGCTATAGCGACCGAGGGGCTGAAGACCCTGCTGGCCCGTGTCGGCGGGGCGCCGGGCTTTGGGCAACTGACTGCCCGGCTGGCCGCGGCACAGGCCACAGCCCGCGCGGCCTATGAGAAAATCATGGCCAGCGCCTGAGGGCGTAAGGCCCCTGCCTGCCTATTGAATCTTTGCAGCGCATGCGCAATAAACCCCGCCTGCTTGGAGCCGCGGGCGTAGCTCAGGGGTAGAGCACGACCTTGCCAAGGTCGGGGTCGCGCGTTCGAATCGCGTCGCCCGCTCCAGTTAGAACCGGCTTGGCCGGTTTCCGCGCCGTTTCCCGAAGGTCATGATGCCGGGCGGCCCCTTCGGGGGGCCGGGCGGGCCGCGCTTTTGTCCCGCATTGGGCTGCCCGGGATCGCGATCCGCCGTTCATGGTATGGCTCGTCATTCTGGGGTGGGCGTTTCTGGTGCTGGCGGTGGCCGGCACGCTCTACACATTGCTTTCTGCGCTTCTGGCTGGCCCGGCGCTCCGGGGTGGGCCCGTCCCGCCCGTGCGGCCGGTTCCCGTCACGGTCCTGAAGCCGCTGCATGGGGCCGAGCCCGGGCTAGTGGAAAATCTCGAAACCGTGCTGGCACAGGATTACGCCGCCCCGGTTCAGGTCCTGTTCGGGGTCCAGGATGAAGGGGACCCGGCTATTCCGCTGATCCGGGACCTGATCGCCCGCCACCCGGGAAAGGACTTGCAGCTTGTGGTGGAGTCTGGGCTCCACGGCACCAACCGCAAGGTTTCCAACCTGATCAACATGGCGGCTCATGCCCGTCACGATATTCTGGTGTTGAGCGACAGCGATATCGCGGTGCCGAAGGATTGGCTTTCCCGCGTGGCTGCCGCCCTCTCCGTGCCCGGGGTGGGCGGGGTCACCTGTTTCTACAGCGGAATGGCCTTAACATCTGTGTGGTCAAAACTCTCGGCAATGGGGATCAGCTATCAGTTCCTTCCCAATGCCATTGCCGGGTTCCGTTTCGGGCTGGCACGGCCCTGTTTCGGCTCCACCATCGCGTTTACCCGGCAGACGCTGGAACGGATCGGCGGTTTCGCCGCCTTCGCCAGTTTTCTTGCCGACGATTACGAACTCGGCCGGGCGATTCGCGGGCTGGGCCTTGAGATGGTGTTGCCGCCGTTCACGGTGGGCCATCTCTGTACGGAAGCAAGTGCCACGACACTTTTGCGGCATGAGTTGCGCTGGAACCGCACCATCCGCAGCATTGATTTCGCGGGCCATCTGGGCAGCGGGCTGACCCATATCGTGGCGCTGGCACTCATTGCGGCGATCCTGCTCGGCTTTTCCCCAATTTCTCTTGGGGTATTGGTGGTGTCCATTGTTGCCCGCTTTGTGCTCAAGGCGCACATGGACCGCCTTGTTTCCGCCCCCGCCGGGCCTTATTGGCTTCTGCCATTGCGGGACGCCGTTTCGTTTTTGGTGTATCTGTGTTCTTTCTTCGGGCGATCGGTCGACTGGCGCGGTGAACAGTTTGTGGTTCAGCCCAGTGGCGCGCTCTCCCAATCCTGAGGGTTCGTTATGCTTCGTACGCTTTTTCTCCAGGCCCCTTCGTTTGACGGTTTCGATGGCGGCGCGGGCTCGCGCTACCAGGCAAAGCGGGAAATCAAATCCTTCTGGTATCCGACCTGGCTCGCCCAACCGGCCGCGCTGGTGGAGAATTCAAAGCTGATCGACGCGCCGCCGCACAAGACCACGCTGGCCGAAGTGGTGGCCCAGGCGAAAGATTACGATCACCTCGTCGTCCACACTTCCGTTCCGTCATTCAAATCCGATGTGAAGGTGGTGGAGGCGATGAAGGCCGCCAACCCCAACCTGCTGGTCGGCATGATCGGGGCCAAGGTGGCGGTGAATGCCGAAGGTTCGTTGCGCGAAGCGCCGGTGATCGACTATGCCGCCCGCAATGAATTCGATTTCACGGTGAAGGATGTCGCCGATGAAATTCCGCTGAAAGACATCAAGGGCATCACCTATCGCACCAGCCGCGACGCCATTGTGAACAATGACGACCGGCCGATGATCGAGAATATGGATTCCCTGCCCTTCGTCACGCCGGTTTATCAGCGTGACCTGAAGATCGAGAATTACTTCATCGGTTATCTGAAGCACCCCTATATCTCGATGTATACCGGCCGCGGCTGCAAATCGCGCTGCACCTTCTGCCTCTGGCCGCAGACGGTCGGCGGCCACAATTACCGCACCCGCAGCGTTGCCCATGTGGTGGAAGAAATCGCCTGGGCGAAGAAGGCCTTCCCGCAGGTGAAGGAGTTCTTCTTCGACGACGATACCTTCACCGACAATCTGCCGCGTGCCGAAGCGATCGCGAAGGAATTGGGCAAGCTTGGCGTTACCTGGTCCTGCAATGCCAAGGCCAATGTGCCGCGCAAATCGCTGGAAGTGATGCGTGCCAATGGCCTGCGTCTGCTTCTGGTTGGCTATGAATCGGGCAATCAGCAGATCCTGCACAACATCAAGAAAGGCATGCTGATCGACGTGGCGGAGCGTTTCACCCGCGATTGCCACGAACTCGGCATCACCATCCACGGTACCTTTATTCTCGGCCTGCCGGGTGAGACCTCACAGACCATCCGTGAAACGGTGGAATTCGCCAAGCGCATCAATCCGCACACCATTCAGGTCTCGCTGGCCGCGCCCTATCCCGGCACCTTCCTTTATAATCAGGCGGTGCAGAATGGCTGGCTCGACGCAGCCAACGCGGAGCTGGTGGATGAGCACGGCATCCAGATCGCGCCGCTGCATTATCCGCATCTCTCGCATAAGGAGATCTTCGATTCCCTCGAAGTCTTCTACAAGGAATTCTATTTCCGTCCGGGCAAGATCGCGTCCATCGTGGGTGAGATGCTGTCGTCCAGCCAGATGATGAAGCGCCGCCTGCGTGAAGGCGTGGAATTCTTCCACTTCCTGAAGGAGCGGCGGGAACACGCTGCTTGATCAAGGGCCTGATTGTCACGGCGGACGATTTCGGCGCCGCGCCGGAAGTCAACGCGGCGGTCGAGACCGCACACCGTGATGGTATTCTCTCTGCTGCCAGCCTGATGGTGGCGGCCCCTGCGGCAAAAGATGCGGTGGCGCTGGCAAACCGTCTGCCGGGTTTGCGTGTGGGCCTTCATATCGTGCTGGTGGAAGGCCGCCCGGTTCTGTTGCCTTCACGGATTCCCGATCTGGTCGATGCTTCAGGTCAGTTCCGTACCGATATGGCCATGACCGGCGCGCGCATGTTTTTTCTGCCGCATGTGCGCCGTCAACTCACGGCTGAGATTACCGCCCAGTTCGAAGCTTTTCGCGCCACGGGTCTCGCCCTCGATCACGTCAATGCGCACAAGCATTTTCATCTCCATCCCACCATTGCGAACACCATCCTGCGTATCGGCCGCCGTTTCGGCATGACCGGGCTGCGAGTGCCGCGCGAACCGCGCGCGGTCATAGATGCGGTGGCGTCGAATAGTCCTGTCTCGCCCCCGCAGGGGGAGGGGGGCAGGGTGAGGGGGAATGGAGGTGGACTCGAATCCCTCGCGCACCTGTTCGCTGCCCGTCTTGCACGGCGCATGCGCGGGCAGGGGCTGCTGGTGCCGGATCGGGTCTTCGGCCTCAGATGGTCGGGTGCGATGACGCGTGATCGCCTGCTGGGGTTGATTGGCCGCCTACCTGATGGGTTGAGCGAGATTTATCTCCATCCCGCAACCGGGTCCTATCCGGGGTCGGCCCCCGGTTACCGCTATGCGGAGGAGTTGGCGGCGCTTACCGACCCGGCTGTTGTCGCCGCGGCGTCGGGCTTTGCGCGCGGTGGATTCGCCGATTTTCAGGGCGGCAAATCGCGCGCAGCCTGAGCTTTGGGATCGGCCCTACCATCCATTATGATGGCGGCCGCAATCGCAACCCGTGAGTTCGCGCCGTTGACTGCCGCCACCTTGACTGCTGCCCCCCTGGCCGTGCCCGATATTAAGGTCGATGCCTCGACTGTGCCGCCGAACGGCCCCATCCGCCTCGGCAGCGAGGAACACAAGAATCTGTTCTGCCGCACGCTGCTCACCACCTTCGATCCCTACAAGCCGGCGGTGATCGATTGGCCGGAACTTGCGCCCGATACGCGCGACAAGATCACCTCGCTGCCCATTTGGGACATAGCGGTGCAGACCGAAGGCAAGGCGGGTTTGCGCGTCGCCACCTATGGCAAATTCGTTCAGGACGCGATGCTCAAGCGTGCCATCGCGCTCAACGCCTATGAAGAAAGCCGCCACAAGCATGTGCTGCACAATATGGTACAGGCTTATGGCATCCGCCTCGCGCCCGAACCGGCCTATCTCGTGCCGCGCGATGCGGAATGGGCCTTTATGGTCACCGGCTATAGCGAATGCATCGACAGCTTCTTTGCTTTCGGCCTGTTCGATCTGGCCAAGCGTTCGGGCTTCTTCCCGCCGGAACTGGTGGATACGTTCGAGCCCGTAATGCGGGAGGAGGGGCGCCATATCCTCTTCTACGTCAATTGGGTCGCCTGGCATCGCCGCAATATGCCCCTGTGGCGCAGGCCGTGGTTCGCGTTGAAGATCGCCGCCGTCTGGGCCTTTCTGATCTGGGAACGCATCGGCATCGCGCGTGATGTCGGCAATGGCGAGCAGGACAACAATTTCACCGTCAATGGTGCCAAGGATCTGGGCGTGGACATTACCATCCCGCAATTGATGGACATCTGTCTGGCGGAGAACGATCGCCGCCTTGGTATTTATGATTCCCGTCTGCTGCGCCCCAATTTCGTGCCGCGCATGGTGCGGCTGGCGCGCAAGTTCATGCGCAGCCCGGCCGCTGCCTGATCGCGATGGCGGATCGGATTCTCGTCACCGGTGCGTCTGGCTTTGTCGGTTCGGCGGTTGCGCGCCTTGCGGTCCAGCGCGGTTATGATGTTGGTGTGCTGGTCCGCGCCACGTCCTCCCGCGCCAATCTGGAAGGGCTCGATTGCGAAATCGTCACCGGCGATATGCGTGATCCCGCTTCGATGGAACGGGCCCTGAAAGGTGTGCGCTTCCTGCTTCATGTGGCGGCGGATTACCGGCTGTGGGCGCGCGATCCGGAGGAGATTGTCCGCAACAATGTCGAAGGCACGCGCGCGACCATGGAAGCGGCGCTGGCCACCGGTGTCGAACGCATCGTCTACACTTCAAGCGTTGCCACACTGAAGCCGCTCAATCGCTGTGCCGCCGATGAAACCTCCCGCCACGACGAGCAATCCGCGATTGGCGCCTACAAGCTGAGCAAGCTTCTGGCGGAACGGCTGGTCGAGAAAATGGCGGCCGAACGCGGCCTGCCGGCCATCATCGTCAATCCCTCCACCCCCATCGGCCCGCGCGACATTCGCCCGACGCCGACCGGCCGCATCATTGTGGAGGCGGCAACGGGCCGTATGCCGGCCTTTGTCGATACCGGCCTCAATCTCGTGCATGTGGAAGATGTCGCGCTTGGCCATTTCCTTGCGCTGGATAAGGGGCGTGTGGGTGAAAGCTATGTGCTCGGCGGCAGCGATGTTTCGCTGAAGGAGATGCTGGCGGCAATCGCCAAACTCACCGGCCGCCATGCGCCGCGTGTCCGCCTGCCGCGGCTGCCGCTGTTTCCGCTGGCCTATGGCGCCGAAGCGGTTGCGCGTTTGACGGGCAGGGAACCGTTCATCACCGCCGATGCACTGCGCATGGCGAAGTACCGCATGTTCTTTTCGTCGGCCAAGGCAGTCTCCGAACTCGGTTACCATGCCCGGCCTTATCGGGAAGGTCTTGCCGACGCGCTCGCCTGGTTCCGGCAGGCCGGTTATCTCAAATGACTGCCGCCGCATTGTCTCTGCTCGCGGCGGCGATCTGGCTTTATCTGCTGCTCGGCCGCGGCGGGTTCTGGCTTACCCGCGAACGGGATACGAATATTTTTGCCTCCACACCCGGCAATGGAAATCCTTGGCCGTCCGTTACGGCCATCGTTCCGGCCCGCAACGAAGCCGATGTGATTGCCACCACGCTGTCCAGCCTGCTGGCACAGGATTATCCCGGCCCCTTCCATATCGTGCTGGTGGATGATCAGAGCGATGATGGTACGGGCGCAATCGCGCGCGCGCTCGATAATCCGGATCGCCTGATCGTGCTCAGCGGTGCCGCCCGGCCGCCCGGCTGGACGGGGAAATTGTGGGCGGTGAGCCAGGGTGTCGCGCACGCATCCCACGATCATGCGCCAACCTATCTCTGGCTCACCGATGCCGATATCGCGCACACACCGGATAATCTGCGCCAGTTGGTGGCGCGGGCGGAGTCGGGTGGTCTGGTGCTCACCTCGCTGATGGCGAAGCTGCATTGCCGCGATCTGTTCGAACGCTTTCTGATTCCCGCCTTCGTGTTCTTTTTCGCCATGCTCTATCCCTTCGGATTGGTGAACCGCCAGCGCAGTACGGTGGCCGCCGCCGCTGGCGGCTGCATGCTGGTCAAACGCACTGCGCTGGAAAACGCGGGCGGGATCGGTGCCATCGCCCACGAAATCATCGACGATTGCGCGCTGGGGCGGCTGATGAAGGGGCAGGGGCCGATCTGGCTTGGCCTGACGAATCGCGCCCGCTCGGTCCGGCCCTATGACGGGATCGGCGAAATCCACCGCATGGTGGCGCGCTCGGCCTACGCCCAACTGCACTATTCGCCGCTGCTGCTTGTGGGCACCGTGCTCGGCATGGTGCTGCTCTATCTGGTGCCGCCGTCTTTCGCGCTGCTCGGGGCCGGGCTGGCCCGGATTGGGGGAATTGCGGCCTGGGTCCTGATGGCGGTCGCATTCCAGCCCATGTTGCGGTTTTATAGGGTCACGCCGCTTTGGGGTCTGGCCTTGCCGATGATCGGTCTGTTCTACACCACTTTCACGATGGATTCCGCGATCCAGCATTGGCGGGGCCGCGGCGGCATGTGGAAGGGCCGGGCCCAGGCCATGGGGCGCCCGTCATGACCGGCGCCTCCGATCTCGCCTCGGGCAAGGGCCATCACGACGAGAATTTTCCCGTCGCCTCGGTTCTTATCCATCCGCGCCATCGCCCGCCTATCCTCGCTTATTACCGGTTTGCCCGTGCGGCCGATGATGTCTCCGACCATCCCACCGCATCCGCGGATGAAAAGCTCGATATCCTGGATGGCATGCGCCGTTCGCTGGTGGGCGAAAGCGATGCTTCGGCGGAAGCGGTCGCGCTCCGCACCACGCTGGCGGCCTATCGCCTTACGCCGCAGCACGGCCTCGATTTGCTGGAGGCGTTCCGCCGCGATGTCACCGTACTGCGTTATCCCAATTGGGATGCGCTGATGGATTATTGCCGTTATTCGGCGATGCCGGTCGGCCGCTATGTGCTCGATGTTCATGGCGAAGACCGCGCCGCCACCTGGCCCGCGTCGGATGCGCTGTGTGCCGCGCTTCAGGTCATCAACCACCTTCAGGATTGGGGCAAGGATTTCCGCAATCTCAACCGCGTCTACCTCCCGCAGGATATGCTGGCCGCCGCCGATGTGGACGTGTCTGTGCTGGGTGCGGCGCAAAGCACACCCGGCCTGCGGCGGGTCATCACGGATCTCTCCCGCCGCACGGTGGATTTGCTGGCCGCCGCGCGGCCGCTGGCGGGGTTGATCCGGGATCGCCGCCTGGGGCTTGAGGTCAGTGTGATTCAGCGTCTGGCGGAAGATCTGAATGCGCGCCTTTCCGTGTGCGATCCGCTCTGCCAGCGTGTTCATCACAGGAAGGCGGAAGCCCTTGGCCTTGCGGCGCGCGCCGCGATGCGCTTTCTCCTGATGCGCATGGGAATCGGAAAAACATCCCTGGTACCGGTGCGCGGGTCATGAGCGGTTTTGCCGAAAATGTTGCGCCCGCGCCGCAGGCCGATCTGGCCCTGGCCCGGCAAAAGGCCTCGGGCAGTTCGTTCTATGCCGCCATGCGCCTGCTGCCGCGGGCGGAGCGCGACGCGATGTTCGCCATCTATGCCTTCTGCCGCGCGGTGGACGATATCGCTGACGATGGTCTTGGCACCCGCGCCGAACGGCATGCACAATTGCAAAGCTGGCGCGACGATCTCGCGGCTCTCTATGCCGGCAAGGCACCTTCGCACACCCAGTTCCTGAACGATGCGGTCGCGCGTTTCAACCTGAAACAGGATGATTTTCTGGCCGTGATCGACGGTATGGACATGGATGCCGCCGAAGACATCCGCGCGCCGGATTGGAACACGCTCGATCTTTATTGCGACCGTGTGGCCAGTGCGGTCGGGCGGCTGTCGGTTCGCGTCTTCGGCATGGAAGAAAAGCCGGGCATCGAGACCGCCTATCATCTCGGCCGCGCGCTGCAGCTCACCAACATCCTGCGCGATGTGGATGAAGATGCCGGGATCGGCCGCCTTTACCTGCCGCGTGAGGCTTTGGCGGAAGCCGGCATCACCGGCGATGATCCGGAAACGGTTTTGCGCCATGCCGCGATCGACAAGACTTGCCGTATCGTCGCCGCACGCGCGCGCATCCATTATCGCGGTGTCAGCGATATTCTGGCCACCCGGCCCAGGGGGCTGTTGCGCGCGCCCCGTCTGATGGCGGCGGTTTATGAACGTATTCTGGACAAGATGGAACGTACCGGCTGGGCCCCGCCGCGGGCGCGCACCCGCGTCAGCAAGGTGGAGCTGATCGGGATTCTGCTCCGTCGCGGGCTCACGGCATGAAACTAAAAACTGTTTATATCGTGGGCGCAGGTCTTTCGGGACTCAGCGCCGCGGTGGCGCTGGCGGGTCGCGGTGTTCATGTCGAACTAATCGAGGCTGCCAACCAGGCCGGTGGCCGTTGCCGGTCCTATCACGATGCCACGCTCGGCCGCAGCATCGACAATGGCAATCATCTGGTGCTGTCCGGCAATCGGGCCACCTTCGCTTATCTGCGTGCTGTCGGTGCGGAAAGGGCGATGGCGGGGCCGGACTATGCGGAGTTTGAATTTGCCGATCTGAAAAGCGGCGCGCGCTGGCGTATCACACCCAATGACGGCCTGCTGCCATGGTGGATTTTTGCCAAAGGCCGCCGGGTACCGGGTACGACGGCCGCCGATTATCTCGGCCTTGCGGGGCTTGCGCGCGCCAATCGCGGCAAAGCCATTGCGGATGTGATGGCCTGCAAAGGCGCGTTGTGGGAACGGTTGATGCGGCCCTTTCTGCTCGCCGCCCTCAATACGGAGCCTGCGCGTGCATCGGCCGAACTCGCCGGTGCCGTGATCCGCGAAACATTGGCCAAGGGCGGGCGGCATTATTATCCGCGCATTGCCCATCCCACATTGGCTGCGGCGCTGGTCGAACCCGCGCTCGCCATGCTGAAACAGGCGGGCGCCACGCTGCGCTTCGGTCAGCGGGTGCGCAAACTTGAATTCGCGCATGGCCGTGTGGTGGCACTCCGCATCGGGGATACGGAAATCCGTCTTGGCGATGGCGATTCGCTGGTGCTCGCCACACCGCCCTGGGTGACACAGGACCTGCTGCCGGGCATTGCGGTGCCGACGCAGCACAGTGCCATTCTGAATGCGCATTTCCTTTATCCCGCACCGGCGCAGGCCGTGCCGATTCTGGGTGTGATCGGCGGCACGGCCGAATGGATTTTCGCATTCGAAGACCGCATCTCGGTCACGGTCAGTTGTGCCGACCGTCTGATCGATCGGGACCGGGAAGAACTCGCCCAATTGCTGTGGCGCGATGTTACTGCGGCTTACGGGCTTTCTGCCACACTTCCGCCATGGCAGATCGTCAAGGAGAAGCGTGCAACCTTCCTTGCCACGGTGGAACAGGCTGCAAAGCGCCCGCCTGCCGCCACGGAATGGTCCAATCTTCTGCTGGCCGGGGATTGGACGGATACCGGCCTTCCCGCAACCATCGAAGGCGCGGTCCGTTCAGGCCAGAAGGCTGCAAAATTGGCCCTTGGGGAAAGAACCCGGTAAACTCCCGTAACGTCTTCGACAGATTAGCCACATGAATGAAATGGTCATCGACAGGGCTGGGCCCCGTGTCGACAGCACGATTGAGAAGGCCAAAACCGCGCTCCTCGCATTGCAGCGCGAGGATGGCCATTGGGTTTTCGAGCTGGAGGCCGATGCCACCATCCCGTCCGAATATATCCTGCTGGTGCATTATCTGGGTGAAAAACCCGATCTGACGCTGGAAGCGAAGATCGGCAATTATTTGCGCCGCATTCAGGGTGCCCATGGCGGCTGGCCGCTGTTCCACAATGGCGCCTTCGACATCAGCGCGACGGTGAAGGCCTATTTCGCGCTCAAGATGATTGGCGACGACATCAACGCGCCGCATATGGTGCGCGCGCGCGCGGCGATTCTCGCCCATGGCGGTGCGGCGCATGCCAATGTCTTCACCCGTATCTTGCTGGCGCTCTACGGCCAGTTGTCGTGGAAAAATGTGCCGACCATTCCGGTCGAACTGATTCTGGTGCCGCGTTGGTTTCCGATTCATCTGTGGAAGATGTCGTACTGGGCGCGCACCGTGCTGGTGCCGCTTCTGGTTTTGGCCGCAAAAAAACCGCTGGCGCGTAACCCGCGTAAAATTGGCGTCGATGAATTGTTCGCGCCCGGCAGGCGCACGCCGCCCGGCCGCGCGCCGCATCAAAGCCGCGCCTGGTACGCGTTTTTTCATACCCTCGATAAAGTGTTGAAGGTGGTGGAGCCTTATTGGCCGTCCCGCCTGCATCAGCGTGCGATCGACCGTTGTGTCGCCTTTGTCACCGAACGGCTGAACGGGGAAGATGGTCTTGGCGCCATTTATCCCGCCATGGTCAACAGCGTGATGATGTTCGATCTTCTGGGTTATCCCGCCAATCATCCGGACCGCGCGATTGCGCGCCGTTCGGTTGAGAAGCTGCTGGTGGTGAAAGAAGACGAAGCCTATTGCCAGCCTTGCGTGTCGCCGGTGTGGGATACCGCACTCGCCTGTCACGCGCTGATGGAAACCCGTGAAGGCGATACGTCGGAAAAAGTGGTGCGCGGTCTTGAATGGCTCAAGACGCGCCAGGTTCTGGATGTGAAGGGCGATTGGGTGGATGAAAAGCCCAATGTCCGTCCCGGCGGCTGGGCCTTTCAGTACAACAACGCCCATTATCCCGATCTGGATGATACCGCGGTCGTCGTGATGGCGCTGGACCGGGCGCGCGACAGCATTGCGCCGCAGGCCGATTATGGTGAGGCGATTGCGCGCGGCCGCGAATGGGTGGAAGGCCTGCAAAGCCGCAATGGCGGCTGGGGCGCCTTCGACGCCGACAACAGCTATCACTATCTGAACAACATTCCGTTTGCCGATCATGGCGCGCTGCTCGACCCGCCGACGGAGGATGTGACCGGCCGCTGTATCGGCATGCTGGCGCAATTGGGTGAAGCCCCCGACAGCCCGCGGATGAAAGAGGCGATTGCCTATCTCGAACGCGTGCAGATGAAGGATGGCAGTTGGTTCGGCCGCTGGGGCGTTAATTACATTTATGGCACCTGGTCTGTGCTGGCCGGGCTCAACGCGGCCAAGGTCGATCCACAGACACCGATGATCCGCCGCGCGGCCGATTGGCTGGTCTCGATCCAGAATGACGATGGCGGCTGGGGTGAGGATTGCGCCAGTTACAAGCTGGATTATGCGGGTTACGAACAAAGCGTCTCCACCGCGTCGCAAACCGCGTGGGCACTGCTGGCGTTGATGGCGGCAGGCGATGTCAATCATCCCGCGGTCGCCCGCGGCATCCGCTATCTGCAGGATACGCAGGACGAACACGGTCTGTGGCCGCAGGAAGAATATACCGGCGGCGGTTTTCCGCGGGTGTTTTACCTGCGCTACCACGGTTATCCAAAATTTTTCCCGCTTTGGGCGGTTGCGCGCTATCGCAACCTCACACAAAGCAATTCGCGCGCCGTGGCATACGGGTTATAATCGCAAACGCCTCTTTCAGAGGAGTTTGCGATGAGCGTGGAACTCAATCACACCATCGTCCATGTCGCCGACAAGCATATATCTGCCTCTTTCGTGGCGGAGATATTGGGGTTTCCGAAACCCAAATCGTTCGGCCCGTTTCTGGTGGTGGAGATGGCGAATGGTGTCAGCCTTGATTTCATGAACCATCCCGGTCCCATCGACGTGCAGCACTATGCTTTCCTGATTTCGGAGAGCGAATTCGAAACCGCTTTCGGCCGCAAAAAAGAGCGCGGTCTCGATTATTGGGCCGATCCTTTCAAACACGAGAAGGGCAAAATCAACCGGCGCGATGGCGGACGTGGCTGCTATTTCCATGAACCGTCCGGTCATTTCCTGGAGATTTTGACCGTGCCTTATGGCGGCTTCTCCAACCGTTAGGCGCAAGAGGGCCCATACCAGATTTTCATTTGCCTGCAGGGCGCATGAAAGGTTCGCCTGCTAGCCATTTTGCGCATGTGCTATGGGAAAGACTGGCGGGGACGTTGCGTTATCTTGTCCGCCCCCGCCCCGGTGGCGGCGGCAGTAAACAACAGTGTTGGGATGTTCGGGGTCGTGAATGATAGTTGCCGTCACCGGCATGGTGCGTGAAGCCCGCATCCTGGGCAGCGCGCATGGCAAAACCCTGATTGCCGGCTCCGACGGTGCCGGGCTTGCGCAGAAGCTCGATGCCGCGCTTGGCAGGGATGCCGCCGGCATTATCAGTTTCGGCATCGCCGGCGGCCTGATGCCGGACATCCGGCCGGGCAGCGTTGTCACAGCGACGAAAATCATCGCGCAGGATGGCACCTATCCGGTTGATGAGGCCTGGGCCGCGCACATCGCCCGCGCGGTCACGGGCACGAAACAAGGCCCGCTGTTCGGCAGCGATGTGTTGGCTGCTACCCCGGTTGAGAAAGCGGCCTTGTTCGAACGCACCGGTGCGCTCGCCGTCGATATGGAATCCCACATTGCGGCGCGTGTGGCCGCCCGGCACGGCCTGCCGTTTGCGGCCCTGCGCGTGGTTTCCGATCCGCCGGGCCGCCGCTTGCCGCACGCCGCCACAGTGGCACTGCGCCCGAACGGGAAGATCAGTCTGCTGCGTGTGCTGCTGTCGGTGCTCGGCGCACCATGGCAGATCCCGTCGCTGATTGCGGCGGGGCATGATTCGCGCCTGGCGTTTTCTGCGTTACTCCGCTGCCATCGTTTTCTTGGGCGGGGTCTTGCCTTCCCGGATCTCGGCTAGCTTCGTTTCCACGTGCCGGGAGAAGACGTATTCGGCAGGCCGCTGCTTGTCGAGCGGGATGTCCGGCGCCATCGGTCCGGTGGTTTTTACACCACGCAGCGCAATCGGCACGATCTTCCACGGGTGCTTGACCGAATCGGCCACTGCGGTGCCTTCAAAGCCGCAATGCACCATGCAGTTGGCGCATTTCTCGTAATTGCCGACGCCGTATTTCTCCCACTCCGTTCCTTCCATCAATTCGCGGAAGGTCTTGGCATAGCCTTCGCCCAGGAGATAACAGGGCTTCTGCCAGCCGAACACGGTGCGCAGCGGCATCGACCATGGCGTGCAGTGATAGGTCTGGTTTCCGGCCAGAAAATCCAGGAACAGTTCGGACTGGGTAAAGGCCCAGTTCTTGCCGCCATTGCCGCGGGAAAGAATGTCGCGGAACAGCTTCTTGGTCCGTTCCCGGTTCAGGAAGTGCTCCTGATCCGGCGCGCGCTCATAGGCATAGCCGGGCGAAACCGTGATCCCGTCGATTCCCATCTCGGTGATGGTGTCGAAGAATTTCGCGGTCCGCTCCGGATCGGCATTGTTGAACAGGGTGCAGTTGATCTGGGTGCGGAAGCCCTTTGCCCGCGCCAGCTTGATCGCGTCAATCGCCTTGTCGTAGGTGCCTTCCAGATTGACCGACTGGTCATGCATCTCCCGGTCGCCATCCAGATGGATCGACCAGGTGAAATTCTCGTGCGGCGTGTACTGGTCGATCTTCTTGGCCAGCAACAGCGCGTTGGTGCACAGGATCACGAACTTCTTGCGCTTCAGATAGCCTTTGACGATTTCCGGCATATCCTTGTGCAGCAGCGGCTCGCCACCAGCGATCGAAACCGCGGGCGCCCCGCATTCATCGATCGCTTCCATGCACTGGTCATAGGACAGGCGCTGATTCAGGATCGGGTCGGGATAATCGATCTTGCCACAGCCCGAACAGGCCAGATTGCAGCGGAACAGCGGCTCCAGCATCAGCACCAGCGGATAGTGCGAGCGGCCCAAGAGGTGCTGCTTCAGAACATAGGCGCCGATCCTGGCGGCCTGCTTTACCGGAATACCCACGGTCACTCCTTCCCGAACCCGCTTTCGGGTTCAGCTTCGCAATTCCGCCGGCAGGCGGAATTCCACATGCTCCTTGATCCCCTCAAGGCTCGAAACTTCCAATGTGCCATCGATGGCACGCAGGGCGTCGATCACGTTTTCGACCAGCAGTTCCGGCGCCGATGCGCCCGCCGTCAGTCCGATGCGCTCCTTGCCGTCCAGCCAGTCGCGGTTCAGTTCGGTCGCGTCGGCAATCAGGTAGCTCGGCACCCCTTCCTCGAACCCGATCTCGCGCAGCCGGTTGGAGTTGGAGCTGTTCTTCGCCCCCACCACCAGAATGATGTCGCACACCTTGCTCAACTCGCGCACCGCGGATTGCCGGTTCTGCGTCGCGTAACAGATGTCGGATGTTTCGGGCCCGACGATGTCGGTGAATTTCTTTTTCAGCGCCGCGATGATGCCGCGCGTGTCGTCGATCGAAAGCGTGGTCTGGGTGACGTAGGCAACCGGACTGTCCGCGGGAATGGCCAGCGCTTCGACATCGGCTTCCGATTGTACCAGTGTCACCGGCGCGCCGACCTGGCCCATGGTGCCTTCCACTTCGGGGTGGCCGGCATGGCCGATCAGGATCAGCGTGCGCCCTTGCGCGACATAGCGCTTGCCTTGCGAGTGCACCTTGGAAACCAGCGGGCAGGTTGCGTCGAGAATCGGAAGGCCGCGCGCTTCCGCATCCTTCACCACGCTCTGTGCCACGCCATGGGCACTGAACACGGTCACCGCGCCATCGGGAACTTCGGTCAGTTCCTCGACAAAGCGCGCTCCCTTGTTTTTCAGTGTCTCCACCACATGGCGGTTGTGCACGATTTCATGCCGCACATAGACGGGCTCGCCATACTTCACCAGCGCGCGTTCCACGATGTCGATCGCGCGCACCACGCCTGCGCAGAAACCACGGGGTTGAGCAAGAATAACGCGCATTTTACAAATCTTTGCCGATGGGTTCCCGAACGGACGCCACGCCGTGGCGGCCTGATGGCGCCTGTTGGACCCGTGTTTACCTTTGTCGGCCCCTGCCGTCCATAGCCGGGTTTCCTTGCAAAAATTGTGGGTTATGGCGGGTTTTGGCATGTCCGCCCACGGGGGCCGTTAACACCGGGAATGGAATCTGGGCTATTGAAGGGGCGCGGTTCAGGATTCTCAGGGGACATGAGCAGCGTGAAAATGGCGAAGTCCGGGGCACCCCCGGTGAGCGGGTCTTTCGATCTCGATGAAGCCCTCAAATCCGCGGCCACGGCGGCGGAGCAGATGCTTGACCAGTGCCTGCCCCGGCCCTCGGGGTTGCATGCCCGTATTCACGAGGCGATGCGCTACCCCGTCTTTGCCGGCGGCAAGCGGCTGCGCCCTTTCCTGACCCTGCAATCCGCGCATCTGTTCGGCGTGCCGCAGGAAAGCGCGCTCAGGACCGCCGCGGCGATCGAGGCGGTGCACACCTATTCGCTGGTGCATGACGATCTGCCCTGCATGGACAATGACGATCTGCGCCGCGGCCGCCCCACCACGCACAAGGCGTTTGATGAGGCGACAGCGGTTCTGGCGGGCGATGCGCTTCTGACCATCGCCTTTGAAATCCTCGCCGACGTCAAAACCCATCCATCCGCGGATGTGCGCTGTAAACTTGTTGCCCGTCTGGCACAGGCGGCGGGCGCCGACGGCATGATCGGTGGCCAGATGATCGACATGCTGGCCCCCACCCACCGTTTCGGCCGCGATGAGATCGTGCTGCTGCAGCAGTTGAAAACCGGCGCCCTGTTCGAATTCTGCTGCGAGGCAGGCGCCATTCTGGGTGGGGCCAGTGCCGACCATCGGGAACGGATGCTGGCCTATGCGCGGGCCTTCGGCCTCGCATTCCAGATTTCAGACGACCTGCTGGATGTTACCAGTACGGCGGAAAAAGCCGGGAAATCCGTGGGCAAGGATACGGCGCAAGGCAAGGCAACGCTGGTCTCGATCCAAGGTGTGGCCGCGGCCAGGGCCGAGGTGAAGGCGCTTGCCCGGGAAGCCGCCGCCTTGCTGGAGCCTTATGGCCCGGCGGCCGATCCCTTGCGGGCGCTGCCGGCCTCCCTCCTCGACCGGGAAAGCTGACGGGCAGGTTAAGGAATATTTTTCCTTTACCTCTTGCTATAACAGATAATAATCCTATATAGGATAGGTATGTCGTCCGGTGTGGCGGCCGGGTTCAATTTTGCGTGCGGGTGCTCCGCATGCGCCCCGCACCTTTCTATATTGGTGGGATGGGGAGGGTAGGGAGGACAGAGTATGACCGATCGCCGTCAGTTTCTTCTGGGCACCGCCCTTTTCTGCATCGCCGCCGTGACAGGCGTGCGGGTTCACGCGGCAACGGCCAGCACCGTGCTGATCGAGAAATTCGATGCCACCGGCAAAAGCCTCGGCATCGTGCGCATGGCCAAACTGGTGAAAAGCGATGCGCAATGGCAGGCGCAGCTTTCCCCGGAAGCCTATGAAATCACCCGCCACGCGGGGACGGAGCGCGCCTTCACCGGCGCCTTGTGGAACAACCACGCTTCGGGGCTTTACCGCTGCGCCTGTTGCGAAACCGCCCTGTTCGATTCCCGTACCAAGTTTAATTCGCATACCGGCTGGCCCAGCTTCACTGCGCCGATCAGCACCCGCAACGTCACCCGCTCGCGGGACACTTCGCTGTTCATGCAGCGCATCGCGATTTCCTGCGCCGAATGCGATGCCCATCTCGGCCATGTCTTCAACGATGGGCCGCGGCCGACCGGCCTTCGCTATTGCATGAATTCCGCCTCGCTCAAATTCGTCCCGCGTGATGCCCATGCTTAAGCATTTCACCCGGATCGGCGCCTCCTCTCTGTTGGCGATCTTTGCCGCTTTGGCCGTGTTGTGGTTTGCGGGCGCCAAGGCCGATGAACCGGCACGCGCGCTCCCCCTCCCGCTTGTCGACGCCAATGCGGGCAACAGTCTTGAAACCGCCGTTTTTGCCGGCGGCTGCTTCTGGGGTGTTGAAGGTGTGTTCCAGCACGTCAATGGCGTGAAACGGGTGGAAGCCGGCTATTCCGGCGGCACGCGCGAAACGGCCAATTATCCGGACGTCACCACCGAAACCACCGGCCATGCCGAAGCGGTCAGGATCACCTATGATCCGAAAATGGTCACCTATGGCCAGTTGCTGCGCATCTTCTTCTCGGTGGCGCACGATCCAACGCAATTGAACCGTCAGGGCCCGGACAGCGGCCCCAGTTATCGTTCTGTGATTTTCTATCGTGATGCCGAGCAGAAGCGTGTGGCGCAAGCCTATATCGCCCAGCTCGACAAGGCGCATCTGTTCTCAGCCAGGATCGTCACCCAACTCGACCCGCTGAAAGCATTCTATCCAGCGGAGGCCTATCACCAGGATTTTCTGGTCCGCCATCCGTCCAATCCCTACATCGTGGCGAACGATCTGCCCAAGATTGCCAATCTGAAACGCCTGCTGCCGGAATATTACCGCGACAGGGCGGTGACGAATCCCAATGCGTGGTAAGGGGCTGGTTGCCGGAACTGTCTTATCGTGTCCATTGCGCCAGCCAGTCGGCCAGCGCCTGCGGTGTCATCGACCGGGCATCGGCCAGCGCGGCGGTGCGGTCCCTGTTCAGCAGCCGGTCGGTTTTCGGATCGACAATCAACACGCTCGGCACACCGACCAGCCGCTCGGTCATGCCGTAATGCGCCGGTATTTGAAGGTTTTTGTCGAACCGCCCGACATCGACCATCACGTGCACATAGTGTTTGTCGACGAAGCGTTGCACTTCGGGCAGTTTCATCACGCCGGCCAGAATGCGGCAATCCGGGCACCAGTTTCCACCCAGATCGATCAGCAGCAATTTGTTCTCGGCCTTCGCTTTCGCCCGTGCGGCGGCCACATCGGCATCCGCATTGGCGGCGGTGTTGTAAGGGTAGGGCAGCGGCGTCGGCAGCTGCTTCAGGCTGGTGATGTGAACGCGCGGTGCGGGCGCGGCAAAGGCGGCGCCAATCGCCAGCATCGCGGTGGCGGCGAGAGTGGCACCAAACGCTGTTCCAAACCGCCTGCGCATTCTGATGCTCCGTTTTGCAATGTGCCGCGAAAGATACGCCGCGTCCTGACCCGTGCGGAGCTTTGCCTCCGAACCGGCCCGCTTGCAAGCCATGGTCCTCCAGCACAAAGGGATGGGCGCGATAGGTTTGGCAATGCCTTTGTTGTGGGAGTGATTTTGTGACGGCACGATTGGAAAAAGGAACAGATATGTTCTCGTTGAAGGCGCGTTTGGCCGCGTTTGCGATTTCTGTTGCGGTTGCACCGCAGGCGGCATCGGCCGCAACAGGCTCTGCCGCCGATCCGGCGGACGATCCGGCCTATATGTGGGATCTGGGCGATCTCTACCCGACGCCCGATGCCTGGCGCGCCGAATACAATCGCCTGCAAAAGGAGATTTCGGACTTCGAGAGTTACAAGGGCACGCTTGGCCAGAGTGCGGCTGAGATGCTGGCGGTGCTCGACCGTTTCAGCGATGCGCGCAAAACCCTGAACCGGCTGGCCGTTTATGCCATGCTGAAGGCCGATGAAAATGTGAAAATCGCGGCCAATCAGGAACGCGCACAATCCGCCCGCACCCTCGATACGCTGCTGCAGGCGAAAACCGCCTGGCTCTCGCCGGAGGTTCTGGCGATCGGGGCTGAGAAGGTGCACGCCTTCGAACATCAATCGCCGGAACTCAAGAAACGCTTCGGCTTCTTCCTCGACAATATTCTGCGTGCCGCGCCGCATACGCTGGGGGTGGAGGCCGAAGGCGTACTGGCGGAAGCCGGAACCGTGCTGGGCCAGCCGGACAATATTTTCAGCCAGCTTGCCAGTGGTGAACTGCCACGGCCGGAAATCACCTTGTCGGACGGCACCAAGGTCACGCTCGACCAGGCGGCGTATGAAAAATATCGTCAGCGGTCCAATCGCGACGACCGCAAGATGGTTTTCGACGCTTTCTGGGCCGGTTTCGGAAAATTCCAGGGTACCTTTGGCGCCACCTTGACGACCCAGGTTCTGGCCGAGGTGTTTCAGGCCCGCGCCCGCCATTTCCCTGATTCGCTCAGCGCCGCAACCTTTGCCGACAACATGCCGGTCTCGGTCTATCGCACGCTGGTTTCGCAGGCGAACGCGAATTTGCCGACGCTCTACCGCTATCTGAACCTGCGCAAGAAGGAGTTGGGGATCACCGATTCGCTCGCCTATTACGATCTTTATGCGCCGATCTTCGATCCGCCGCAGCCCCCAAAATATTCCGTAGACGAATCAAAGCATATCGCACGCGAAGTGACCGCGGTTTATGGGCCGGACTATACCGCGCTGCTGGACAAGGGGTTTGCGGGCCGCTGGATGAACCTGTTTCCCCATCCGGGCAAGGCCGATGGCGCCTATATGAATGGCGCGGCCTATGACGTGCACCCCTATCTGCTGTTCAACAATCACGATGATTACGAATCGCTCTCCACGTTTGTGCATGAATGGGGGCATGCCGTGCATTCGCTGCTGGCGAACAAGGCACAGCCTTTTGAAACCGCCGATTATTCTACCTTCATTGCGGAAACGGCTTCCATCGCCAACGAATTGCTGCTGAACGATTACATGGTGGCGCATTCACCGGGCAAAGCGGAAAAGCTTTATTTTCTGGGCAGAAGCCTGGAGCTGATCCGCACCACATTCTTCCGCCAGACCATGTTCGCCGAGTTCCAGCTTGCCATCCATGATGTGGTGGAGAGGGGCGATGCCCTTTCAGGCGAGCGCATGACCGAAATCTATTGCGGCCTGCTCCGCAAATATTACGGCGACGCGGAAGGCGTCACCAAAATCGACCCGCATTATTGTCTGGAATGGGCCTACATCCCGCACTTCTACTATGGCTTTTATGTCTATCAATACGCCACCTCGATCGCAGGTGCCGCGCAATTGACGGACGCCATCGCAAGGGAAGGTGCCCCGGCGCGTGACCGCTTCATCGCCATGCTGAAGGCGGGCGGTTCGGATTATCCCTATGAGATCTACAAAAAAGCGGGCATCGATATGGCGACGCCGGAACCCTATGCCGCGTTGATGGCCAGGATGAACGCCATCATGGATCGGATCGACGTGCTGCAGCGTGAAAAATAGAGTGCCGAAAATGCGAATGGCCCCACCATCATTGTGATGGCGGGGCCGAACTATGTCGGACGGTTATTGAATTTCCCAGGTGATGGCCACGTGTGCCGTCACGCTCTGTTCGCCGGCCGCAACCGGTGTTGGCGCCGGCGCAGCCATCCGCACTGACATGGCCTTTTCATACATCGGCACCGGTCGTATGTCCCCGCCTTCGGAAATGGAAAGGATCGGCCCCAGGCTGACCCCGGCCGCCTTGGCCAGCGTTTGTGCCTTGGCGATGGCATCTTTCACCGCCTCGCTGCGCGCCTGCGTCATCAGCGGTTTGGGGTTGCGAATGGCGAAGCTGACACCGCCGGCCGAATTGGCACCGGATGCCACCAGCGCATCCAGTGTCGCGCCCACTTTCGAGACATCGTCCAGAATGACGGTGACCTGGTTGGAAACCTCATATCCGATGATCTTCCGCGCGTTCTCCGCTTCCGCGTTCTGACGGTAGGGCGGATATTGCGGCGAGATCGAGAAGTTGGAGGTCTGGATCGATTTTTCAGGAATGCCGGCTTTGCGCAGCGATGCAAACACGCCGTTCATGGCCTTGGCATTGGCCGAAAGGGCCGCTTCAGCAGTCTTGGCCTGTGTCACCACACCGGCCGACAATTGTGCCTGGTCGGGCACTGCGCGCACTTCACCTTCACCCGAAACGGAGAGTGTGTGTTTGGCGTGCATGGGCGCTGGCTGTGCCGTGGCGACGAATGGAATGCTGGCAAGGGCTGCGGCCCCAACGATGGCGTGGGAAACACGATGGCGATGATTCATGATCGAAATCCCCTTTATGAAAGGCCTCACTTTTCCTGCGCCTCGCGGCAGAAATGCGGCAGGGTCAGGCAAGCCCGCCGGCGATCACCAGTTCCGCACCCGTGACGTAGCGGGATTCATCGCTGGCCAGATAGAGGACGCCGGCCGCGATATCCTCCGGCGCGCCGGGCACGCCGATCGGCACCACCTTGGCCGCCAGCGCTTCGGGGTCGCGTGTGATGTGTTTGGTGTTTACGCCGCCCGGCCCATGCTGCGGCGCGCCTTCGAACTTGCCGTAAACCGGCGTGTCGATGATGCCGGGAAAAATCGCGTTGACCCGCACACCGTCTTTCTGCGTGGCGCATTGCAGGGCGATGGATTTGGTGAAGGCCCGCACCCCGCCCTTGGTCGCGGAATAGGACGGCATATTGCCCGAGCCCGACAGCGCAACGGTTGAGGCGATGTTGATCAGCGATCCACCGCCGCCCGCGCGCATCAGCGGCAATCCGTGCTTGGTGCCCAGGAACACGCCATCGAGATTGATGCCCATCTGGCGCCGCCAATCGGCGAGGGAGAGATTGGTGATCGGTCCGGCAATCGCAATCCCGGCATTGTTGACCAGAATATCCAGCCGGCCGAACCGCGAACGGATTTCCGCGATCACGGAAATCCAGTTGGCTTCGTCCGCCACGTCGTGAGGCAGAAAAATCGCCTTGCCGCCGTCGCGGACGATCCCGGCCACGGCGGCTTCACCCAACGCTGTGTCAATATCGCTGAGCGCGACGGTCGCGCCCTCCTTCGTCAGCCTTCGGGCACAGGCCAGCCCGATCCCGCTTGCCCCGCCCGTCACCAGGGCCACTTTTCCATCCAGTTTCGCCAAGGGCTTCTCCAGAAGTTGCACGGGGGCCGGGCGGTTGATGAGCCCCGGCCACAGGTTTCCGGCCACCACTGTGCGGGAATTTTGCTTTCAGGCAAATGCTGCTATGGAACCGGCCGGTGGGGCCTGTAGCTCAGCCTGGTTAGAGCCGGCCGCTCATAACGGCTTGGTCGCAGGTTCGAATCCTGCCGGGCCCACCAATCTTCGCTTCTGTCTCATGCGTCAACTTTAACGCCGGAATGATGCCCCATGATGCGGTGGTTGCAGCCGCGGGCCCGCACCGAACAATTTCTCGCGTAATGTTCCGGGCGCATAAGCGGTCTTGTAGGCGCCGCGTGTCTGCAATTCCGGCACCACCAGTGCGATGAAATCCTGGATGCTTTCGGGCGCTACTGTATAGGTCAGGTTGAAGCCGTCGATATCCGTATCGGCCACCCATGATTGCAGCGCATCCGCAACGGTTGCTGGCGAACCGGTGATGATCGGGCTCGCCCCACCCACCGAAAGACTCTCGGCCGCTTCCCGCACGGTCCAGGTGGGCGCGGACTGGGGCCGCGTGAGATTCGACAAGACGGCCTGAACCGCGTCGTTTTTGACGAATCTTACCGGCTCGTCCGGATCGCAGGTGGAAAAATCCACACCGCTCCACCCGCTCAACAGGGTCAGGGCGCCTTCATGGCTCGCATAGTGGCGATAGTCGCGCAGCCGCTCTTCCGCCTCCGCATCTGTATGACCGACGATAACGGTCATCATTGCGAAGATCAGGATGTCGTTCGGCCTCCGCCCTTCCCGCACGGCCGCTTCGCGAATGGCTCTTACAGATGCAGCCAGCGCGCCCTTGCTTCGTGCGCCGACGAAGACACATTCCGCGTTCCGCCCGGCAAAGGCGACACCTTTGGGCGATGTGCCGGCCTGATAGAGCACCGGGGTCCGCTGCGGTGATGGTTCGGAAAGATAAATCGCATCCAGCCGGAAATACTCACCGTCATGGTGGACGCGATGCACCTTCGCGGGGTCGACATAAACACCCGCACTCTTGTCCGCGCGCACCGCGTCGTCTTCCCAGCTTCCTTCCCACAGCTTGTACATCAGATCCAGATATTCCGCGGCGATGTCATAGCGGGTGTCGTGCGCCGTCTGTTTCGCGAGGCCGGTCGCCTTGGCGGCGCTGTTGAGATAGCCGGTCACGATGTTCCAGCCGAAGCGGCCATTGGTCAGGTGATCCAGCGTCGTCAACCGCCGCGCGAACGAATAGGGCGGCTCGTAAGAGATATTCCCGGTGACGCCGAAGCCCAGATGTTCCGTTACCGCGGCCATGGCCGGCACGATCATGAACGGGTCGTTGACTGGCACCTGTACGCCGTTGCGCAGCGCGGTCTCTGGGCCGCCGCCGTAGACATCGTAAATGCCCGCGACATCGGCCAGGAAGATGCCGTCGAACAATCCACGCTCCAGCGTGCGCGCCAGATCCTGCCAGTACCGCAATGCCTTGTAGTCCGTCGAACGGTCGCGCGGATGCCGCCACAGCCCCGGCGACTGATGCACGGCACAATTCATATCAAAGGCATTGATCCGGATTTCTTTCGGCATGGAGCGTTTCCTGGCGGGATGCGCGCGCATGGTATCGCGTGCTCCGATCCGGCGGCAATCCGTGGTCTTTAACGCTGCACCGCCTTCAGGCTGACACCCGGCGGCAACGGCATGGTATCGGGGATCATGTAATCCCCACCGCCCAGATCGTGGCTGGGATCGACGCGATATTTGTCGAAGTCGCGTTCCCCGGCCTCGTACAGCACGATGTCGTCAATCAGGAAATTGCCGGTGAATTCCCGCGCCTTCTTGTTCAGGACGATATAGGCGGCGTCGGACATGATATCCACCGTCCGGCAGGCGCGCATCCCCTCCTTGCCGGAGACGGCGAATTCAATCGCTGCCGTTGCGATGCCCGTGCGTGGCCACAACGAATTGAAGGCGATGCCGTCCTTGCGGAATTCCTCTGCCATGCCGGCCGTGCACATCGCCATCACCAATTTGGCGGAGGTATAGGCCACGTGCTGCCCCAGCCATTTGGTGTCGAGGTTCAGGGGTGGCGACATGTTCAGCACATGCGGATTGGCCGCCCGTTTCAAATGCGGAATGCACGCCTTCGAGGTCAGAAAGGTGCCGCGCGCTGTGATCTGATGCATCAGATCGAAGCGCTTCATATCGGTTTCCTGCGTTCCGGTCAGGCTGATGGCCGAGGCGTTGTTGAGGCAGATATCGATGCCGCCGAAACTTGCCGCGGTTTTCTCTACCGCGTCGAACACGGCCCCGTCGTTGCGCACATCCACCACCAGCGGCAGCGCCTTGCCGCCCGCTCGCTCGATCTCCTCTGCCGCGGTATAGATCGTGCCGGGCAAATGGCGGTGCGGTGCCGCCGTCTTGGCCGCAATGGCAATGTTGGCGCCGTCGCGCGCGGCCCTGAGCGCGATGGCCAGCCCGATGCCGCGCGAACCCCCGGTCATGAAGATGGTTTTGCCTTTCAGGCTCATCGGCGCGTACTCCCGGAAATGGTTTTTTGAACGGTAACCCAGCCATCGCCGTGGAAAAAGTAGAAAGTGTTATAATAATGTGAGAACATGCCCGACGATAGAGGCGCCCCGGCAGAGAGCGCGCCCCATCAAAAATGGTATCGAGGAAACACCCATGCTCGTCAGCGACATTCCGGAAATCGCGGCCCATCACGCCGCGGACAAACCTGCACTTCTGTTTCAGGACCGGCGCTGGACCTTTGCGCAATTGCGCGACCGCAGCTGGCAATTGTCCAATGCGCTGCTGACGCTGGCCAAGCCGCATGACCGGGTCGCGATTCTGGCGGAGAACTGCCCGGAATATACCGAGGCCTATTACGGTGTGCCCGGTGCGGGCATGGGGCTCGTTTTCCTCAACTACCGTCTCGCCCCACGGGAACTGGTTTACATCCTGAACGACAGCGCGCCGTCCGTATTGTTGGTGCAGCCGAAATATCTCGAAACCATCCGCAAGATCCGGCCTGAACTGACATCCGTTCAGCATGTGGTGGTGATCGGCGATGGCGCGGCGGATGCGTTTGCCTATGAAGAATTGATCGCGCGCGGCAAGCCGCATGCGCCGCCGGTGCGCCCCGATGAGAACGATCTCGCCTGGCTGCTTTACACCAGTGGCACCACCGGCCTGCCCAAAGGCGCGATGCTCAGCCATCGCAATCTGCTTGCCGCAATGCTGAATGCGATGTCCGGCGGGGCGGAGGCGCCGCCCGATGAAATCTGCCTTTTCATGTTCCCGCAATTCCATGTCGCAGGCTATGTGATGCCGATGTATCATCTGCGCAACTGGCCGGTGGTATTGCTGGATGTATTCGATGCGGTGAATTTCCTTAAAGCCGTGGAACGGCACCGGGTCACCTCCGCTCCTATCGCCCCCACCATGTTGGCCATGCTGCTCGAAAATCCGGAAACGCAGAAATACGATCTCAGCAGCCTGCGCAGCCTTGGCTATGGCGCGTCGTCGATGCCGCTGGAGGTTTTGCGCCGGGCGCGGCGGCAATGGCCGGGCATCGGTTTTGCCACCGGCTTCGGCATGACGGAACTGGCCGGCAATGTCATGTCGCTCAGCAAGGACGATCATGAGCGTGCCGCCGAACAGGATCTGGAAATCCTGCGCTCCGTCGGGCGGCAGATGCCGCTCGCCCGTGTGCGCGTACTACTGGAAGACAACAGCGATGCGCCACCAAACGTGCCGGGTGAAATCGTGGTCAAGGGCGATCAGGTTCTGACCGGTTATTGGAACAATGAGAAGGCGACGAAGGAGTCCTTCATCGACGGCTGGTTCCGCACCGGCGATGTCGGCCGCTGGGATGAGAACGGCTATCTCTACATCGTGGATCGCAAGAAGGACATGATCCTGACGGGTGGCGAGAATGTCTATCCGCGCGAGGTGGAGGAGGTGCTTTATACCCACCCTGCCGTCGTGGAGGCGGCGGTCATCGGCATCCCTGATCCCAAATGGGGCGAAAGCGTTGTCGCCGTGCTGCATGTCCGCGATAGCGAACCTGCGCCGGCCGAGATCATCGCCTTCTGCAAGGAACGCATCGCCAGTTACAAGAAACCGCGATTCGTCGCTTTCGTCGCGGAGTTGCCCAAGAATGCTTCGGGCAAGGTGCTGAAGCGCGAGCTTCGTGCCCGCATTGCCGATGGCACACTGGAAATCCGGGGGCGGTTGAAAAGGTCCGTGGCAGAACAGGTTTCCGCACAAACACGTTCCGATTGATTCAAAACAAAACAAGTCGGGAGGACGCCGAATGAGCACCAGTGAATTCGTTCTCGAAATTCCGGAAATGGTCGGCATGCCGGTGGCGGCCAGGCGCAAGGCGCAAACCGCCACCAAGCCATGGCCCAAGGGCACGGTCATTATTTCGGCCGATAGCCACATGCTCGAACGCGATTGCTGGTTCGACAAATTCCCCGAAGCCATTCGCGACAAGGCCCCGCGTATCGAATTCCGTGATGGCGCCTATCAGTTCACGCTGGAGGGGCAGGTGATGCTGCCGCAGGAGGTTGCCGTCACCCTGTGCGATGCGATGGAGTGCAATCCCGGCTTCACCAATGTTGAAGAACGGCTAAAGGACCTCGACATCGAAGGGGTCGAGAAGGAATTGATTTTCCCCCAGCGTCTCTTCGGCCTCTACATCATGGGCCATGAGGAGATGCGCGAAGAAATCTTCTCGATCTACAACGAAGATATCGCGGCCGAATGCGCCAAGGGCAAGGGCCGGTTGTTCCCTGTGATGATTCCCAATTTCTGGAACCTGTCGAAATCGCGTGCGTCGATCGAGCGGATCAAAACGCTTGGCGGCCGCGTGATGATGCTGCCGAACAAGCCCGGCAAGGATATTGAGGGCAAATCGATCCACTATAACGATCCGCGCATGGACCCGTTCTGGGAAGCCGCCGCTGCGTCTGGCATTCCGATCTGCTTCCATATCGGGGAGGCTATTCCACAGGCCCAGGCCGGTGCCGCCGGCACCGCCGTAATCGCGCAGATGCAGGGTTTCCGCGCCATCTGGGGCATGCTGACGTTCGGCGGCGTGTTCGACCGGTTCCCGGATCTGAAAGTGGTGTTTGTCGAGGCGGGAATCTGCTGGATCGCGTCTATGCTGCACGATGCGGATATGGCCTACAATTCTTTCCCCACCATGATGAACCCGAAGCTTGCGCACGCGCCAAGCTGGTACTGGCGCAAGCATTGTTACGCCACCTTCATGACCGACCCGGCCGGGCTCTCCCTTCTGCCGCGCATCGGGGCGGAAACCGTGATGTGGTCGTCGGATTATCCGCATCAGGAAAGCACATTCGGCTATACGCGCAGTTCGATCCAGGCGGTATTCGATCACGTGCCGGATGTGGTGGATGCGCAGAAGATTCTGGGCAAGACGGCGCTCGACGTTTTCAACATGCACTGACCGGAAAAAGAAAACGGAGCGCGTGATCCACACGCGCCCCGCTCGATTTTTGAATCTCTTGCGACCTCAACCCTTTTTCATCTTGCTCAGATCGGGTGCATTGGTGGTCGGGATCGGCGATCCGGATTGCACCGTCTCCGCCAGCGCATCCGCTGCGCGCTTGTTCTCCATAATCTTCTGCATCACGGCGGCACCGGCGCGTTCGAACATATGGCGGTTATCGATCAGGTAGCGTTGTGAGGTGCGCAACCCGTCAATGTAGTTGTTGATCTCCGGCACCACATAGCGTGCCACCAGATCCCAGCTCCGCCGCGTCGCTTCCGGGTTGGCCCAGTCATGAACGAAGCCGATTACCGTGCCGAAACCACCGCTCATGGTTTCCAGATTGCGGATCATCGCCACCAGATCGTCCGGCGTGCCGATCACCGCCGCCGCCCCTTCGACAAAGGCGGTCTGTTCCACTGCTTCTTCGGGTGATGTGAAGGTGGGTGTGTTGGGCCGCCCCAGCGTCTGCACGGTGTATTCGTTGTGCCAGCGCATCAACCCCTTGCCTGCTTCGGCCGCGGCCTGCTCGCGCGTTTCGGCAATGTGCCACGCCAGTAGCAGACGCCAATCCTTGCGGTTGACGGTCTTGCCATATTTGACGGCCGCATCCTCGGCAAATGCCCATTGGGTTTTCAATGCGGTGATGCCGCCCTTCTGCATGGAGCCGAGCGAGATCACGCCGATGCCGTGCTTACCGGCCAGCGTCATGCCGGACGGGCTCACTTGCGAGGCGGTGACGCACGGCATTTCGTCCTGCAGCGGCAGGATTTGCAGCTTCGCGTCGCGCATGGTGAACCATTCACTCTCCGCCGTGACGCGCTCGCCCGCGAACAGGCGGCGGATGACACCGATGGCCTCATCCTGCCGGTCGCGCTGCACCATCGGATCGATGCCGAGTGTGTAGGCATCGGACGGCAATGCCCCCGGCCCGGTGCCGAAAATCGCCCGGCCCCCGGTCATATGGTCCAGCTGCACCATGCGCTGGGCGACGTTGAACGGGTGGTGATAGGGCAGGGAAACGACGCCGGTGCCGAGCCGGATGCGTTTGGTGCGTTCGCCCGCCACCGCCAGGAACATCTCGGGTGAGGCGATCATCTCCCAGCCGCTGGAATGATGTTCGCCGCACCAGAATTCGTCGAAGCCCAGTTTGTCGAGTTGCTCCACCAGATCGAGGTCCCGGCGCAGCAACAGCGTCGGGTGCTCCCCAATGGGGTGGTGCGGGGCGAGAAACGCCCCGAATTTCAAACGTGCCATGTTGGTATCCTTCTCTGTCCGGTATCGTCAGAGAAGGTCGCCACCGGCCGCAGACGCGGTGGTGCCGAATTTTTCGAACGCCTTCACCACATTGCGGCCGACCGTCCAGCGATGCACCTCGTCCGGTCCATCCACTAGCCGTTGCGAACGGATATGGGTGTACCACGCGGCCAGCGGCGTATCCTGGCTATAGCCAAGGGCGCCATGAAGCTGGATCGCGGTATCCACCACCTTGTGCACCATATTGGCGAGATAGACCTTGGCGATGGAATTTTCCTGCCTCAGGTCCATACCCTTTTCCGCCTTGTAGGCGATGTGCAGCAGCATCAGCCGCGAGATGTAAATCTGCGTCGCGCAATCGGCCAGCATCCATTGCACGCCCTGCCGTTTCGACAGTTTCTCGCCGAAGGTCGAACGGCTGGTGACGTGTTTTGTCGCAAGGTCCAGCGCGCGCTGCGCCATCGCGATGTTGTGCATGCCGTGGCGCAGCCGGCCATAGGCGAGGCGATGCTGGCCCATGTTGAAGCCGTTGCCTTCACCGCCGAGAATATTCTCGGCCGGCACTTCCAGATCCTTGATCTGAACTTCCGAATGGCCGCCGCCCAGAATGTGGGAATAGGGCCCTTCGATCGCCATGGTCTTGATATCGCGGAGAATGTTGTAGCCGGGGTTCGGCAACTCCACGATAAAGGTGCTGAACTGCTGGTGGCGCGGCGCGTCCGGATTGGTCTTGGCCATGACCAGCGCGATGTCCGCCACGCTCGCCGCACTTGAAAACCATTTTTCGCCGTTCAGCACATAGGTGCTGTTGCCCTTCTTTTCCGCGCGTGTCTGCATACCGGTGGCGTCGGCCCCGGCGGCTTTTTCGGTCATCGAATAGCAGATGCGCTTCTCACCGTTCAGAAGCGGCTTGAGGAATTTCTCCTTCTGGTAATCGGTGCCGTGTTCCAGAAGCGTCATGATGGTGGCGTCATCCGGCCCCTGCGTGTTGAGGGACAGCGCGCCGAGATAGCTCTCACCCAGCTCCATCTGCACCAGCGCGTTGGCCAGCGGGCCGAGCCCCATGCCGCCATGCTCCTTCGGCACAAACGGGCACCATAGCCCTTGCGCACGGGCCTTCTTGCGCAATTCGTCCAGAACTTCCTTGTACGGACGGTTGAGCAATTCCTTTTCCGCCGGAATACATTCTTCATGCACCCAGCGGCGCACCCGCTCGCGTACCGCCTTGGCGTCTGCTGGAATTTCAAAGTCGATTGCCATTGTTTTCCTCCATAGAAACTTTTTTTTCGCACCCGCGCTGGCGGCCCCCATGCGGCGGGATTTGTCAAAGCCGCACGTCACGCCTGCCGGCAGGATGCTTGGTTGACACCAGATTGCCACCTCTATTTATACCGCGATACAGAAATTTTGTCCGGGCGGGATGCGGGCGCCGGCCTGTTGCAAATCTGCATTTCCGCCAGCACAGCAGGAGAAATCATGTCTCATCCGGTCGCCGTCACGCCTGAAGCGCAATTGGTCATCGAACGGGCCTGTGAAAGGCTTGCCGCGGATTATTGCTACTTCGCCGATAACCGCGATTTCACCGCCTGGGCCAATGTTTTTGCCGAGGATGGCGAATTGATTGTCGCAGGCAAATCGGTCAAGGGCCGCACCGCCATCCGGCAGAGCGTCGGCGGGCCGGAATCAACCGGCACCGTCACGGTCCACAGCAATTCCAATCTCCGCATCGACGTGGTTTCGGCGGAGGAAGCGCGTGGAACCGTCACCATCACGGCCTTTGCCGTGCCACACAGCGGTGCCGGCCCGGCCATGGTGCAGACCATTACGCCCGTGGTCGTCGGCACCTATCGCGACGTCTATCGCAAAACGGCGGAAGGCTGGCGGATCGCACGGCGCGAATTCGTGCCCACCATCGCCCGCGCGCAATAGGCCTTATGCTTTCACCGGCATCATCAACTCGATGGTATAGCCATCGGGGTCGGACGCCATCGCGATCATCATCTTCAGCGGTTCGTAAAGCGTCGGCTCGCGCGTGATGGCATAGCCCCCGTCGCGGATCTTCTTCACCATCGCATCCATATCCGGAATCTGCAGTGCCAGTTTCACCGGATTGTCGCGGTAGTGCGGGTTCGACCCGTCGGTGAAATGCATCAGAACGACCAGCGGGCTACCGGGATAGGAGAGAAGAACCTCGTCCATATGCGGCAGGTTGATTGTCTGCATATTGGTCATGCCCAGAATACGGGTGTAAAAATCGACCGAACGCTTCAGATCGCTGACGCCAATGCCGGTGGCCGCGAAAGAATATTCGGATTTTGCTTCCGGCATGATGTTCAGTCCTTTTTGCGTTGAATGGATCAGGTGAATTGAACGGATCAGGCTGCGCGCGGCAGCAATTTCAAAAACCAGTTATTGCGAAACGGGTCGCCATGGGAAAGCGCTTCATGCAGCCCCGGTGCGTTCGGTCCCGCCGGCCGTCCCGGCCGCTTTTCGTAGACTGCCGATTGCCCGAAGAAACGCAAGGTCAGGGTGCGCCTGCGCGTGCCGGGGTGGGTGGGCGCGCCGCCATGCAGCATTTGCGGATGGAAGATCACCACATCGCCCGGCTCCACCGCCCAGGAGGCGATGTCGTAATTCTTCCGGTTGGCCTCGATGTCGGGCAGCCGCGGCAATTGCCCGCCGGGGTAGAGTGGTGCGGTATCGTTGTCGAGTTCGAAGCTGGAGCCGTCATAGAGCGGCCCCTTGTGCGAGCCCAGAACGAACTCCAGCGAATCCTCCTTCGCCTGGCTGTCAAAGGTGATCCATACCACCGCCAGATCGTCGCCCCCGATGGAGAGGTAAGAGGAATCCTGATGCCATGGTGTGCGCCGGCTTTCACCGCCCTCTTTCAGAAAAACCTGCTCGTACATGAACCAGACATCCGGCGTCCCCCACAGATCGGCCACCAGCCGGGGCAGCGGAGAGGACAACAGCATCTCGCGGTAGGCGGGCAGGCATGAAAGATTGTTCAGGTCCTGATAGAACAGGGCATCGCTGTGCTGGCTGATTTTCGAGGCCAGTGGGCCGGGGTTCGCCAGGCTCCAGTCGAACGCCGCCAGCGCCTGTTGCAGGGTCTGGGGCGAAAGAGCACCGGGAACAAACACGACACCATCCTGGCGATAGCGTGTGCGCGCCGCCGCCATATCGAATTCGCCTTTTCCGGTTATGGCTGGTTTCGTCATGGCCCGCTTCCTCAAACGCTGCGCCCGCTGAAAAAGCCTTTCGCGGGAGAGTTTTTCTTGACCGCCTATACCATGGCGGTGTTAGATTTGTAACGTGTTTTAAAACAAGATCCAGCCAGCGGGAACGTTCTCCTGCGGCCGGGCGTGCCGCACAATCTTGCGGCAGGGAGGATGGGAATGCCAACGCGGAGCGAAGTCATCGCTCGCCTGACCGCAGGCGGTGCATTCGAACTGGTTGAGGATCATTCGCCGGGCTACCCGCTCAAGATTTATCGCAACGGCCCCAAATCGATGCGGGAGGTTCTGCAATCCACCCGCGTGTTCGATGATCGCACGTTCCTGATCTATGGCGATCAGGAAATCACTTTCCGCGAACATTTTGAACAGGCGGCGGCGCTTGCGCATTTTTTGCGCGGCGCCGGTGTGGGCAAGGGTGACCGCGTCGCTATCGGCATGCGCAACTATCCCGAATGGGTGATCAGCTTCTGGGCCTGCCAGGCGATCGGGGCCGTTGTGGTGGCGCTCAACGCCTGGTGGACGGGTGCGGAACTCACCTATGCGCTGGAAGATTCCGCGCCCATGGCCGTGCTGATCGATGGGGAGCGGCTGGCGCGGCTCTCCACGCTGATCGGCGGCATGAATCTGAAGGCGCTGGTGGTTGCCCGCCGCAACGGCGCCGGTCCGGGTGGAACCGATTTTGCCGAGGCCGTGGCCAAACGCACGGCGGAATTGCCCGCGGCGGATATCGGGCCATCGGACTATTGCACCATCCTTTATACCTCCGGCACCACGGGCCGGCCCAAGGGCGCGGTGGCAACACAGCAAAACCACATCACCAACTACATGAACACATTGCTCAGCGGTGCCGTGGCGCGTGGTTTGATGGGCGACTTCTCGGAGATTGCACCGGCCGACATGCCGCAAGGCGGCTCGCTGCAGACTTTTCCCTTCTTCCATATCGGCGGGCTGACCGGGCTTTACCTCAGCACCGGCACCGGCTCGAAGCTGGCCGTGATGTACAAATGGAATCCGGCCGAAGCGGTACAGTTGGTGGCGAAGCACAAACTGTCAGGGGTTTCGGGCGTGCCGATCGTGGTGCGTCAATTGCTGGAAAGTGCGCGGGCTTCCGGCGCCGATGTCAGCTCGGTGCTGGGCGTTTCGTCCGGTGGCGCCGCGGTGCCGCCCGACCTGATCCGCCAGATCGGCAAGCAGTTCGAACAGAAGGCCGCACCCGCCAACGGCTATGGCCTGACCGAAACCACCAGCGCCGTTATCACCAACAGCGGCGCGGATTATTTTGCCCATCCCGATAGTATCGGCCGCCCGGTGGCGACGGCGGAGGTGCGCTTCGTCGATGATAGTGGCAAGGACCTCGGCAACAACCAGATCGGTGAATTGTGGATTCGCGGCGCCAATGTCATTCCGGGCTATTGGAACAAGCCGGATGCGACCGAGGCCGCCTTTGGCGGCGGCTGGTTCCGCACCGGCGATCTCGGTTACCAGGATGATGAAGGCTTCTGCTACGTGGTCGACCGCAAGAAGGATGTCATCATCCGCGGCGGCGAAAACGTCTATTGCGCGGAGGTTGAGGCGGCGATCCTCGAACATCCCCTGGTGCGTGATGTGGCGGTGGTCGGCCTGCCCGATCCCGAATATGGCGAACAGGTTGCGGCCGTGATTCAGGTCGGCGATCGCGCGCAGGCGCGCGCGCTTCCCGACGAATTGCGCGCCTCGCTTGCCACCACGCTCGCACGCTTCAAAATTCCGTCGGCCTATCAGGTGACGGAGGAGGAGTTGCCCCGCACCGCCACAGGGAAGGTCCTGAAACGGGAGTTGCGCAGCATGTTCAAGGCGGAGCCCGCGGCCAGCGCAGCGAAGTAGCACGTTTCAGCAAAATCAGGATCGTATGATGGGTGAGTCACACGGCTTGCCGGTGGGCGAGATCGCGCCGGCACATCGCTTCGATATTGCGCGGTTGGGTGATTGTCTTGCCGCCCATCTCCCCGATTATGACGGCGATCTGGTGGTGCAGCAGTTTCAGGGCGGCGCGTCCAATCCCACATTCCTGCTTTCGGCCCGCATGGGGTATGGCCCGGCGCAATTCGTCATGCGCAAGAAACCGCCCGGCCCGCTGTTGCCCAGCGCCCATCAGGTGGATCGTGAATTCCGCATCATGCAGGCGCTGCGCGATACGCCGGTTCCCGTTCCCGGTGTGCATTTCCTTTGCGAGGATGATTCCGTCATCGGCACCGCCTTTTACGTGATGGATTTTGTGCCGGGCCGCATCATTTTCGATGCCACATTGCCCGGCCTGGCGAACCATGACCGCAGCGCCGTCTATAGCTCTTTTGGCGAAACACTGGCTGCCCTGCATCAGGTGGACTATGCCGCGGTCGGTCTCGCCGGTCTCGCACCGCAGGAGGACTATATCGCCCGCCAGCTTCGCCGCTTTATCAAGCAATATCGCGCGGCCGAAACCGAAACCATCGCGGATATGGAAACATTGATCCGCGAACTGCCGGGGTGTGTGCCGCCGGACCGGCGAACCGCCATCGTCCATGGCGATTTCAAACTGGGCAATATGGTCATCCATCCCTCCGAACCGCGCCTGGCCGCGGTGCTGGATTGGGAATTGGCCACCATCGGCGATCCGCTGGCCGACCTCGCTTTCAGTGCGCTGCCCTGGCACCGCGGCATTGGCGGCAAGGGGGCGCTGACGGCTGACAGTGTGGCAACCGGCATTCCGACGGAATCCGCCTATGTCGGCGCCTATTGCCGCCGCACGGGCCGCGATCATATCGATGGCTGGAATTTTTACCTGGCATTTGCGCTGTTCCGCCTGGCTTCGATCATGCAGGGCGTCTATCGCCGTGTTCTGTCCGGCACGGTGGCAAGTGATTTCGAGGCGGTGAATACCGCGCCGGCGCTGGCGGCACAGGGGCTGGGGCTGCTGCACGGCCCCTCACGCATTTCACTCGATTAAGACAGGGAATTGCCGCGTTCAGTTTGCACGCTTGCCGCGGCGGGCCGCCGGCTTCTGCGTCAGGGCGGTTTGATACAGTTGAATCCGCTTCAGAAGCAGTGCCGCCCCCTTTGGCGTGGCCACCCCGCGCAAGGCGAGCGCATAGGCATAGGCGATGGCGTTCGGCAGGTCGGCGGATTTCACTTCGCCGATCACCCAGCCCAGCATCACGCCGTTGAAGGTGTGGGACAGGTTCTTCAGCAGGCTTTCGAGATTGGCTTCGTCCGCCACTGTCCCTTCGTCTTGCGCATCCTGCAACAGGCCTTCCCACAACGCGTGATTTCTGGCCCGTCCTTGCGGCGTGAACATGGTGTGTTCGGTGCCCTTGCCGCTGGTATCCAGCAGGGCCTTCCACAACGTGCGGTAAAAAAGCGGATCGTCACGGTAAAAATCGGTGGCAAGCGCCAGCGCGGAAAAAATCCGTTCGATGGCGCTCAGTTGCTCCAGCCCGGCAACATGCTCCGAGAAGTTGCGCACGTCCTCCAGAATCGCCATCACCACGGCGCGTTTGGAACCGAACAGATTGTACGGCGTCGCCAGGCTGACATTGGCGCGCTTGGCAATGGTCCGCATCGAAAGCTGGGTTTCGCCGGTCTCGCGGATCAGATCACGCGCCGCCGCCATGATGCGCAAGCGCCGTTCGTTTTTGGCGCGCTCACGCTGGCCGGTTTTTTCGACCGGCTTTTTCGCGCTGCGCCGCGGCGGCGGTTTTCGAGCCATGGCTGGTCACTGCCCCCAGAAATCTGTCCGCCTGCCCAAGGCGTCTGCGCGGTGCGTAGAAGGCGCTATTGGCGGAAACGCCCGCCATGGTCAAGGCAAGGCTCAAAAAAAGGCGAGGGCCCGGCACCGGCGCTGAACCACGCCAGGGCCGGGCCCAAGGTTCATGAGACCGCTTCCGTGCCGAATCAGAATCCGATCTCGCGATCGTTTTTTCCGCTCGCGCGCAGGGCAGCGTATTCTTCTTCCAGCCGGTCGAATTCGGGCTTTTTGGGTCCGATGAATCCGAACAGGAAGGCCGCCACCTTGCGCATCTGGATTTCTTCCGATCCTTCGGTGATGCGATAGCGGCGGTGGTGGCGATAGATGTGCTCGAACGCCTTGTGGCGGGAATAGCCCATACCGCCATGCACCTGCATCGCACGGTCGGCCGCCTCGCAGCAAAGGCGATTGCCCCAGTAATTGCACATGCTCACCTTGTCGGAGAGTTCGCGCTCCACCTGCTTGTGCGGCATGCGGTCCATTTCCCAGGCCGTTTTGCGGATCAAAAGGCGCAGCGCCTCGGCCTGTGTCGCCAGTTCGACCAGCGGCCACTGAATCGCCTGATTGTAAGCCAGCGCCTTGCCGAACGGCTTGCGCAGGCGGGCATATTTCACGCTTTCATTGATGCAATAGACCGCGGCGCCCAGCGAACCCGCCGCCTGGCGGATGCGGTTCTGGTGCACAAAGCTCTGGCCGAGGCCAAGCCCGCGCCCGACCTCACCCCAGATCGCTTCTTCCGGCACCCACACATTGGTGAAGCTGACGCGGGGGTGATCGGTCGGCATGTTGAAGGTCCACAGCCATTCCTCGATCTTCACACCGGGATCGTTGCGCGGCACCAGAAACACGGTGATGCCGGACGCGTCGCCGTCCTTGCCGCTGGTGCGGGCGAACACCATGCAATGGCTCACCACATGCATGCCGGTGGTCCACATCTTCTGTCCGTTGATCAGCCAGCCTTTGACGCCGTTGCGCTCCTCCGGCACCGCGCGCGTTTCCATGAAGGTGGCGTCCGAACCATGATTGGGTTCGGTCAGGCCGAACGCGGTGGTGATTTCTCCTTTCAGCACCTTGTCGCCATAGCGTTTGAACTGGTCCGGTGTGGCAAATTCCTTAAACATCAGGATGAAGGGGTTGTTGCCGACAACCGAATGCTCGTTCTGCAGATCGTTGTGCAGGCCAAGCCCTTTCGCCGCGAGATGCTCGCGGATTACCGCCATGTCGAAATTGGAGCCGCCTTTGCCGCCCATTTCCTTCGGCCAGGCGTAGCGCAGATGGCCTGCCTTGTCGCACAATTCGCGCGTCTGCCGCAGCAGGGCTTCCCATTCCGGCCGGGGCAGGCCGTCATTATCCCAATCCGTGCGGGCGTTTTCGCGGCGGTGGTCGAAGAAACGCTGATTGTCGTCCTTCGCCTGCAGCGGCTTGATTTCCGCTTCGATAAAGCGGTCCAACTCGTCCAGATAGTCCGAGAGGTATTTGGGAATGGAGAAATCCATGGCCTGCTCCGTTATGTTTTTTGCGGTGTCTGGTCGTGTACGCGTTTGTATGCTGCGTAATTGGGCTGATCGACGGCCAGTTTGGCAAGGGTGGTTTCCCACAGATGGTCTTTCAGCCCCTGTGTAGTGAGGGTGATGGCGCCCGTCTCGATCCGCTCGCACAGTTGCGCGTTCAGGGTTTCCAGAGTGCCATCGCTATCCAGAAGTGCGCGAAGGCGGGCCAGCTCGGCCGCATCCGCGGCGGGTGAAAGCTCGATCTGACGGCGCACCACATCCACCGCATTGGCGGTGACGCGGGCGAGAAACGCATTGCGGCCCTGCATTTCCGGCATCACCGTTTCGCGCAGGAATTGCGCCACGGTTTCCAGAATTTCGGCGGGTGTCGGATCGTCCTGCATGGCTCAGCTCCGGGGCGCAATCAGGTTCAGAAGATCGATCTCGTTTTCGGAGGCGCGCCTTGCGATCATCGCGCGTTCCGCCGTGCGATCGACACCGCTGCGGATGGCCTGGATCATCGCCGCACAGCTTACCCCCCAACTCAGCGAGCCCAGCACCTCCCAGAACCGCACTTGTTCCGGGTCTATCCTGCCGCCGCCGCCCGCCTCATAGCCGGCCAGCAACTGGTCCACCGTGCCGAAACCGCCGACCGGATTGTCGATGCCGCCGAACCGCCACGGCCCCACGCACAGCCAGCCCAGATCCTCGATCGGGTCTCCGATATGGGCGATTTCCCAATCCAGCACCGCGCGCAATCCGTCCGGTCCGATGATCAGATTGCCGTTGCGGAAATCGCCGTGCACCAGCCGCGGCGCCGGTGGCTCCTTGGGCAGGCGCTGCCGCAGCCATTCGAAGGCCAGCGCGAAGACCGGCCGCGGCCGCTCCGACAATCGATAGCGCTTGTGCAGTTCGTCGAGCCGGGTTGCCGCATCGGCATGGCGCAGCGGCGGCACCTGGTCGAGCGGTATGGCGTGGATGGCCGCCAGCACTTCGCCACAGCGGAAGGCAAGCCCCTTGCGCGCGTCCGCGAACGCCGCGTCACGCACGATTTTGCGGCCCAGCGTTTCACCATCGACAAAGCCGACAATGAAGCCTCTGCCGATGCCATCTTCCGGGCACAGGACATAAATCACCGGCGGTTCGGGAATGCCCGCTTTGCCGGCCAGATCCATCAGCCGTGCCTCGGTCTCAAGACCGGCGGCGGCTTCATGCTGACGGTCGCCGCCCGGCGCGCGGCGCAGGATCAGCCGTTGCGACAGCTTGGGTCCCACGGCCTCGAAGGCCCAGGTTTCCTGGCTTGCACCGCCGGACAGGCGGCGAAGATTTGCGATACCGTCCGCGCCTGCGACTGCGCGGCGGATGACAGCGGCAAGACCGTCTTCAAACGCATGCTCTGACAGGGACACGTCAGCTTACGCCTCCCACCAGGGGTAGCGCGCCGGCATGTCTTTTGAGACCTTGCCGGGGAATTGCGGTTTGCGCTTTTCCAGAAACGCCATTACGCCTTCCTTCACATCCGCGCCCGCGCCAAGCTGCATCGCCAGCACGCCGTCAATCTTCAGCAGTTCGCTGTAATCAGGCGCACCGGCAAAGCGCCACAGCATCTGCCGCGTCAGCGCGATCGCGATGGGGGATGTTTCCTCGGCAATTTCGCGCGCCAACGCGCGGGCCCGTTCCAGCACGTTTTCCGGCGGCACCACTTCGCTCAAAAGACCGCCGGCCAGAGCCTCGTCCGCGTTGAACACGCGTCCCGTCAGGCACCATTTCAAGGCCCGGCTCAGGCCCACCAGTTGCGGCAGGAACCATGCGCTGGCCGCTTCCGGTACAAGGCCGCGGCGTGCGAACACAAAGCCGAAACGTGCCGTGCTGGCGGCGATCTTGATGTCCATCGGCAGGGTCAAGGTCAGGCCGACGCCCACCGCCGGCCCGTTGAACGCGGCGATGGATGGCTTGCGGCAATTGTAGATCGCGCCAATGAAACCCGCCCCGCCGGAGCGGCGTTCGCGCGCCGCCTGATCGCCGAACGATGCCGAATTGCCGCTTTGCGCGTCAAAGGCGTTGGCACCGGCCGAAATATCGGCACCGGCGCAAAAGCCGCGGCCCGCGCCCGTCACGATGATGGCACGAATGGCATCATCGGCATCGGCGCGGGTGAAGGCATCCTCCAGTTCCGCCCCCATCACGGCGGTATAGGCGTTCAGCTTGTCCGGCCGGTTCAGCGTGATGGTCAGCACCGGTCCGTCGGTTTCATAAAGAATGTCGCGATAGCTCATGGGCGCTCCTCACCTGATGATATGGGCCGTTATTCTGGCCATTGCGAAAACTCTAAACAATATTCAGAACGCGTTTCAACATCATATGTAGCGGCCAGAAAACGCCCGGCTCGAAAGCCCGGCCTATGGCAAATAAAAAAACTCCCCGGACCCATAGGGTCCGGGGAGTGCGCGAGGTGTTAGGTCAGATCGCTATTACTGGAAGCGATAGCTCACCGTGAAGCCATAGGTCGCCGGCATCCCGGTATAGCGGTACAGCACGTCGTTCACGTGGGAAGCACCCGTCCAGTAATACTCGTTGGTGATGTTGCGGCCCCAGACCTGGACACGCCAGGCATTCATTTCCACACCGGCCCGCAGATCGATAAGCGTGTACTCCTTGATCCGCAGCACATCCGACGGATAGGCGTTGCCGACACCGGAGTTGATCGGCGGCGAGAACGGCGCCCGGTTGTAGAAGAAGCCGTTCGTGCTTGCCTGGTGGTTCACGTTGGCGCCGACATAAGCCATGACCGAGTCCGTCAGCGGCCATTGATACTGCACGTCGACAGACGACTGCCATGGTGGTGCGGCCGGGAACGGCTCCCCGGTCAGGTCCACATTCTGGCTGAACGGATCGAAGTTGAAGTAATGCCCGTTGTGGCATCCCGGTCCGGGCAGGTCTTCGCCGTCGCAACCGTCAACCCGGCTGTGAACATAGCTGACCGACGGTGTGATGGTCAGGCCTTCGATCGGCGCCCAGATACCGGACAGTTCAAAGCCGATAACGTGGGATTTCGGCACGTTCACCAACTGTGGCAACGGTCCGAAGATCGGGTCGACGATGGCGCCAAGGATCTGCTTGTCCTTGTAGTCATAGTAGAACACCGCGCCGTTCAGTTGCAGCGTGTTGTCCAGCAGCGTCGATTTGAAGCCCACTTCGTAAGCCAGAAGGCCTTCCTGCTTGGCCGGCACCAACTGGGTGTAGGCCGAGGTTGCCACCGTCGGGAAGCTGCCGGATTTCCAGCCGCGGCTGACGTTGACATAGAGCAGTGTGTCTTCCACCGGCTTCCAGTTCAGGCCCGCGCGCCACGACACGTTGTTCTCGTTGAACAGGCTCGTGAAGTGCTCGGGATGGAAGCTCGGCCCAGGCCCGGTGGTGGCGCATGCGCCCGGCCCGACATTGATACCGCCGCCGCCGGATGATGCACCCGGCTGCAGATAGGTCGAGATCGGAATCACGCCGCTGAACAACTGCAGCATGTTCTGAATCTGCTCCGATACCAAAGACCAGGTGCCGTCGCCGCCGTCATAACCGCAGCCATGGAAGGATTTGTTGGTCTGCGTGAAACGGATACCGGCCTGGGCGGTCAGATTGTCCAGGATCGGGTATTCGCCATTCGCGTAGATCGCCATGGTCTGGGTGTGTTGCTGATTGGTCGGGTTCGTCGGGCCCAGATAGGTCTGATAGAAAGCCGGTACGCCGGCCGGAACACCCGAACAGTCGAACGGGCCACCATAAGCAACACCGCCATAGCTGGAGCAGAGGACCGCGCCAGGCAGAGAGGTCGGGCTTGCGGTCGATCCGCCATAAGTCTGCAGGAAGTCGTCGTGCGTTGAGTCTTTCTCGTAATTGCCGCCGAATATCCAGTCGCCCTTACCGGCGAATTTCCCGGCCAGCCGCAATTCCTGATAGGTGACGTCGATATAACCGCGCTGCAGCGATTCATAATCCTGATAGATCGTGCCGTCGCCTTCAATCGTGGTGAAACGGTCGAAGCGCTGATGTGATGTCAGCGATGTCAGGGTCAGATCGTTCGTGATGTTGTAGTCCATCCTGAGCGATGCATTGAAGAACTTGTTGTCGTTGCGTGCGCCGGTGCATTCGGTCGAATTCAGCGGCCGCTCCGCACCGATCGGCGTCGTGTTGAACGGCGGATCGAACGGCGAGGTGTTCACGCACGCGCCCCAGTCGGCCGCGCGCGAGTCTTGCGGCGCGAACGGATAGTGGTATCCGGTTGTTGAGCCGAACTGGTTGAACGGATAGATGCCGATCCGCGGATCCATGGTGGCCGCCGGGCTCAGCGGTGCGATGCCATAAAGCGCCGGCATCTGCGTATCGCTGGTGTCCTTGAACCCGGACAGTGTCAGCAATGCGGTGAAGTTGTCGGTCGGCTGCCATTCAAATGAAACCCGGCCCTGCAGCATGTTCTTGGCACCCGATGTTGCGGGGTGCGTATAGCTGTACTGCCAGTCGCCGCTCTGAATGCTGCGCACCGCCACACGGAATTTCAACGTGTCGGTGATCGGCCCGCTGACGAATCCTTGCAGATCGGCGGTGTTGAAGCGGCCATAGCTGAAGTCCGCGCCCGCTTCCCAATCGTCCGTCGGCTTGTTGGCGATGAAATTGATCGCACCGCCGGTGGCGTTTTCGCCGAACAGCGTGCCTTGCGGGCCTTTCAGCACTTCCACCCGCTGAATGTCGAGTGAGGCGGCCGATGTCATGATGGAATAGGGCAGCGGTACTTCGTCGTTATAGACGCTCACTGTCGGGCTGGCCGCCAGTGAAGTGTCGAGGAAGCCGACACCGCGAATGGTATAGATCGGCGTGCCGTAGAAGGACGGCGTATAGTTGAAGCCGGGCACCACCTTCACGAGTTGCGACGTATCGGTAATGCCGAGCTTGGTCAGCTCGTCGCCCGATGCCGCGGTGATCGACATACCGACATCGTTGATATTCTGGGAAACCTTCTGCGCCGTGACCACAACCGTTTCGATTCCGGTTGAAGGCTGATCCTGCGCCATCGCCGGCGGCGCGGCCGCTGCCAATGCAAGCGTTGTGACAACGCCACAAAGTGGCGTCCATTGACGTGACATCCGTTACCTCCCGTTCGTGCCGCGCGTTGGTACCGCGCAAGCCCTTAATTCGCTGGTGGGAAAAATACGGGCGACCGCCGAACGCCAGCGCGGCCCGCACCCTCCCAGGCGAATCGTCTGACAATGATTTTTTATAACGCGTTATATATCTCGTGTCCAGAGGTTCTTCTCTCGGGCGCCTCAAGGATGGCGCTGTGGGGCCCGACACTCAATCTCTATTGCGCCAAATGCCCAGTATCGTGGCGGATTGTGATAATAATGCCACGAGCGGTTGACGCTTTCCGTCGCCCGGTGGGCAGGGTTCCGTCTTTTGACTCTGTTGTAAATATAGCCGGGCGGTTGCCGGATTCCTGAAACAAATTCTAGCTGCGGCCCTTGGCCATGCGCCTTCGATCCGATGCGGTTGCCCGGCTTAAGCCCGTGCGCAAGCAGCCCTGCGGCCGGATCGTTGCTGCGCGACGGCAGATCGCGATAGGGCAGATCGCGATAGGAGAGATTGATGTTCTGATGGGCGGAATGAAGCGCCAGCCGATCGCCGATGCGACGGCAGCCTGGCTCGGCCCCTTTCGCTCTCCAGGCCGGCGGCGGTGCTTGTAGGCAGCGTGGCGCCTCTATGCCATGATCGCACCCGGATGAACGCATGGGACAGAAATGACGGCACAGTTCGGCGCGAAATCGACCACGGATGAGGTGCTTGCGGGTGCCACGCTCACCGGAAAACGGGTTCTGGTCACCGGCGTCTCGGCCGGGTTGGGGGTGGAGACGGCCCGCGCGCTTGCCGCCCATGGCGCAACAATTGTCGGTGCGGCCCGCGATCTGAAAAAAGCGGAGCGGGCGACCGAACCGGTGCGGCGGGATGCGGCGCATGGCGGCAGTCTGTCGTTGGTGGAACTCGATCTCGCATCGCTCAAAAGTGTGCGTGCCTGTGCGGACAGGCTTACTGCCGATGGCAAGCCGTTCGATGTGGTGATCTGCAACGCCGGTGTGATGGCAACGCCGAAGGGCAAAACGTCCGATGGTTTTGAAACCCAGTTCGGCACCAATCACCTCGGTCATTTCGTTCTGGTCAACCGCATCGCCTTGCTGTTTCGCAACGGTTCGCGTCTTGTCAACCTGTCCTCGTCGGGGCACCGTTTCGCGGACGTGAATCTCGACGATCCGAATTTTGAGCGCACGCCCTACAGCGAGTTTGGTGCTTATGGCCGCTCCAAGACGGCGAATGTTCTGTTCGCGGTGGAGTTTGACCGCCGTCACCGCGGCAACGGCGTGCGCGCCACCGCCGTCCATCCCGGCGGCATCATGACCGAGCTTGGCCGTCATATGACACCTGAACTCAGGCAGATGATGGCGAAAAGCATCGAAGATGCCAACAAGGCCGGAAATCTTCCTCCCTTCGAATGGAAGACCGTCCCGCAAGGGGCTGCAACATCGGTATGGGCAGGTTTCGTCGCCCCGGCTGATCTCGTGGGCGGAAAATTCTGTGAGGATTGTCAGGTCGCTGAGCGGAATGAAAACCCGGCGGCGCGCGGCGGGGTGCGCGGTTACGCACTCGATCCCGAAAATGCGAAAGCACTATGGGCCAAAAGCGAAGAACTGGTCGGCGAACGCTTCTGATCGCCCTTATGGGCGGGTCCTCTGCCGTCTGATAGTCAGCATATCATGACCGGCTATCTTTTTCTCGCCGCCGCGGCCTTCGCGGCCGGTGTGCTCAACACCATCGCGGGCGGCGGCACGTTCCTCACCTTTCCCGCGCTTGTCTATACCGGCGTGCCGGTGGTTATGGCCAATGCGACCAGTGCGGTTGCCGTCTTCCCCGGCTATCTCGGCGGTGCGATCGGATTCCGGCAGGAAATCACCGCGCTGGCGCGTAAGCGGCTGTTGCGGATCGCAGCGGTCACGGCCCTTGGCGGGCTGATCGGTTCGCTTCTGCTTCTGGTCTCGTCCAACCGGGCCTTTTCCATTGTGGTGCCGTTTCTGCTTGCGACCGCCACGCTGGTATTCGCCTTTGGCGAGCAGTTACAGGCCTGGGCGCGGCAAGGCCGGTTTGGAAAGCCCGATGGCTGGGTCGCAACCCTGCTGGTTTCGCTCTATGGCGGCTACTTCAACGGCGGCCTGGGAATTGTGCTGCTGGCGCTGTTCGCGCTTTGGGGTATGCGCGATCTCAACGCAATGAACGGATTGAAGAACGGGCTGTCTTTTGTGGTCTCGGCAATCTCTGTGGCGACATTCGCGGCCGCGGGCCTTGTCGCCTGGCCCCAGGCTGTTGTGATGATGGTGGCGGCGACGCTCGGCGGCTATGCCGGCGCGCCGCTCGCCCGCGCCTTGCCCGAAAAGGCAGTCCGCGCCACCGTCATCGTGGTTGGCGCCGCGATGAGCATGATCTTCTTCGCCCGCCTGTTCGCCGTTTAAGTGGTTGCTGCCGGAACGGTAGTCCGGGAATCTGGCTGAATTCTATTGACTATTATTGCTTGATAATGATCATTTGTGATCTATTTTGATGTAAGCGCAGCGGCGATTGCTATAGATCTGCGCGCGAAGGCGAGGGAAGCCGGGCGTGACACCACAAACCCTAAGTGTCTCGACCAAGGCCGGTTGGGCGGTCGGTGAACTGGCGATTGCGGTTTATGTCGGCCTCAACATGGCCTTCATGCTTTATTACTGCACCGACGCGCTGCGGATTCCGCCTGCCATCGCAGGCATGGCCCTGCTTGTGCCGCGTATCCTCGATGCCTTTGCCGATCCTGTCATGGGCATCGTTTCGGACCGCACCGTTTCCCGCTTCGGCCGCAGGCGCCTTTATCTCGCGATCGGCGCACCGTTCCTCGGCCTTGCCATTGCGCTGGTGTTTTTCGTCCCGCCGGAAATCGATCTGCCGCTCCGGGTCGTTTTGCTGATGGCGGCATTTCTGCTCTCCAACGCGGCCATCACGATTTACGGCGTTCCCTATTCGGCCATGGCGGCGGAGATGACGGCCGATTATGCCGAGCGGACGAGCCTGACCGGATACAAGATGATCGCGGCGCGAACAGGCATCATCCTGTCGGGCTTTGCCGGGCCTTTGATCTTCCGTTCAATGGGCAATCTGGCAGACGGTTTCCGTCTTCTGGGCGTCATTGCCGGGATATTCATGCTGGTAACCGGCCTGTGGAGTTTCTTTGCAACGCGGTCCGCGCCGCAGCTTTCCCGGCCTGCGCACAAATTCAATTTTCGGGCGGAAGTTTCCGCCGTTCTGAACAATCGTCCGTTCCGGCTTCTGTGGCTCGTGTTTCTGTTGCAGAACATCGCGATCGGCGCGGCCACGACCGCGCTGATCTATTTTCTGATCTATGCCATGCGGTTTGAACCGCGTGAAACATCCGTGTTCTTTGCCGCCAGCGGTATCGCGGCGGCCGTGGCGACCCCTGTCTGGGTTCTGGTTTCACGCCGTCTGGGCAAGCGCAACGCTTATTCCATCGGGCTTATGCTCGCAGCCCTCGTTGCCCTGTCGCTGCTGTTCGTTTCGCCGTCGCTGGCCTGGCTGCTTCTTGGCATCGTGGTCATCGGCGGCCTGATCGATGGCGGCAATCAGCTTCTTCCCAATGCGATGGTGCCTGACAGCGTGGAAGTCGATGAAGCGGCGACCGGCGAACGCAGGGAAGGCGCCATTTTCGGCGCCTGGAGCTTTTGCCTGAAGCTTGGCATGACAATGGGCGCGTTCGCCGTGAGCCTGGGCCTGTCGGCGTTCGGCTTTGCAGGCGGGGCGCCGCCTGCGGCACAATCCGATATGGCCATTCTGGGTATCCGGCTCATGTATGCCGGTTTGCCTGCACTTCTGTGGATCGCCAGCGTGCTGTTGTTGTCGCGCTACAATCTCACCGAGGAACGGTTTGAAGCCCTGAAGGCTGAAGCCATGGCCCGGCGAACGGCGAACGGTTCACTTTCGGGGCCTGTTCTGAGGGCTGGTGACAGGGTGCATCCCGGATGACGGTCTCAGCGGTTTTCGATGCCGGGAAAACCAGGCTCAAATTCCGTGTTATCGCGGAAGACGGGCGCTGCCTGTTTGCCGATTCAACGCCGAGCCGCACGGCCTCAAGCCCGGCCGGCGTGATTGATACCGCCCGGGCAGAAGAATTTCTCTTTCATGCGCTTCGCACGGCCGGTTCGCGCTTTCCGCTGACACATTTCGTACCCGTTGGCCATGGTGCCGCCGCGGCATGGCTGAATGCGGATGGATTGGCCGTGCCGGTCATGGATTATGAGACGGAGATCCTATCCGCCATCCGCGCGCGTTATGAGGCCGAACGGCCACCCTTCGCCGAAACCTGTTCGCCGCCTTTGCCGTTGGGCCTGAATCTCGGCCGGCAACTATTTTGTGCCGAAACATTGCAACCCCGCCTGGCTGATGAGAGCGGGCTCGTCCTGCTGCCATGGCCGCAATACTGGGCCTGGCGGTTGAGCGGTATTGCTGCTTCGGAAGTCTCCTCACTGGGCTGTCACACCGATCTGTGGTCGCCGGGCTCGGCGGCATGGTCAAGCCTCGCGCAGGCACGCGGCTGGCATGAACGCTTTGCGCAGGTAACCGCTGCCAATGCCGTTCTGGGTGCGATGCAGAATGCGGTGATGCGCGCGGCCGGTCTTGGTAACTGCCAGATCGTCTGCGGGGCGCATGATTCAAATGCGGCCTTGTTCGCAATTCAGTCGGCGGGATTGCTGGGCGCGGGGGCCTGCCTGATTTCCACCGGTACATGGACCGTTACGATGGCGCCGGGTGCGGGATTGGGCCATCTCGATCCGGGGCGCGATTGTCTCGCGAATGTTTCGGTTTCCGGTGCACCGGTTCCAACCTGCCGGTTCATGGGTGGTGCGGAATATGCGGCGATTGCGGGCACGGTCGATGTCGCGCCCGATGCCGCAGCGTGCACGGAATGTATAAGGTCCGGTTCGATGGTCTTGCCCGCCTATGCGAATGCGGGCGGGCCGTTCCCGTCTCATCGGGGATGTCTGGTTGGCGCGCCACCGCGCGATGCCAAAGAGTCCGCCGCCCTGGCGTCGCTGTATTACGCGCTGATGGTGGCCTACGAAATCGCTTTGCTGGGCCCATGCAAAACCGTTGTCCTCGAAGGGGCGATGACGAAAAACCCGCTGGTTCCGGGATTGATCGCCGCGCTGACCGGCGCATCGGTTTATCTGTGCGCGGGTGAAGCGGTCAGCATCGGCGCCGCCAGACTGGCCGTGCCGTTCGATACGGCAGCGGCGCTCGCTTTAACCGCTGTCGCTCCGCTCGCCATTCCCGGACTCACTGAATACGCGGCGCGATGGCGTTCCGCCGTGGCGGCGCGTGACGCGGAAGCCGCGGAAATCGCTGACCGGAGATTGATGGAAGGGGGCGCTGGTTATGCGGAAAAATGATCATGGTAGATTTGGCATTGAATCTGTTTCCCGGCGCGCGATGATCGCGGGCCTTGCCGCCGGGACCGGCTTCCTGACCTTGCACAGCCCGGCGGCGTGGTCACAAGCGCATAAGGGCGAAACAGGCAGTGGCGATGTGCCCGGCATAAAGCTCACGCCGCAGCAGCGTATGCGTGGCGCCGATTTTGTGATGCACCATCCCAGCATCGATATTCATGCGCATCCAGGCCGCTTCTTTCTTCGTGGTCTGCCGGAAGATGCGCCGGCCGTCCGCGCATTCGGCGCGCCCGATGAACCTCAGGTTATTGCCGATCTCAATGCCGGCCATGTCAGCGCGGCGCTATTTGCGGCCGTGGCCGATATGCAGGTGCTAGGGGTTTCCAAAACCGGTATTCGCGGTGTTCGCAATTTCAAACCGGGAGAAGCGATTGCCGATTACGCGCGGCAGATTGCCGATCTGCGTGCGCTGATTTCACATGGCGGGCTCGGCCAGGCCGTGAATGTCCAGGGTGTCTATGCAGCGAAACAGCGGGGCAGAACGGCCGCGATCTTCGCGGTGGAAGGTGGCGATTTTATTGAAGACAGGCTGGATCGCATTCACCGTGCCCATATGGATGGCGTGCGCGCCATCACCATCGTTCACTACCGGGTCAATCAGATCGGCGACATACAATCCGAAGCGCCGGTTCACAACGGGTTGACGCCGCTTGGTAAGGATATCGTCCGGGAAATGAACAAGGCCGGTATCATCGTCGATCTCGCGCACGCGACATTCGCGGTGACGAAGGATGTGCTGGAAATTTCCGACAGGCCGGTGATGCTGTCTCACAGCACGCTGGCCGCACCGGGCGATACCGCGCCCCGCCTGATCAGCGCGAAACATGCCGCCATTGTGGCCGATCATGGCGGAATCATTGGTGCCGTGCCGTGGGGCTTCGGCCAAAGCCGGTTTTCCGATTACATCGATGCCATTCTCAGGTTGGTGGATTGCGTCGGTGTTCGCCATGTGGCGATCGGTACTGACATGGATGCGACCTACAAGCCGGTTTTCACCACTTACCGCGACTGGAGCCTCATTCCCGCGGCGCTGCTCGCCAGGGGCCTGCACGAAAGCGAAGTCGGAATGATCATGGGCGGGAATTTTCTTCGCATCTTTCGCACGGCACTTGCGGGCATCGCCGGATCGCGAGGCGCAGCGCAATGATTGCTGCGAACGTGGATGATTATCGCGACGGGGCGCGGCGCAGGCTGCCGCGATTCCTGTTCGATTATATCGATGGCGCTTCCTACACCGAACATACGGCGCGGAACAATGTGCGCGATTTTGAGAAAGTCGCGCTGCGCCAGCGCGTGCTGCGCGATGTTTCTGAGATCGACCTTTCGACGGCGCTGTTTGGCGCAAAGATGGCGATGCCGCTGGCGCTTGCGCCGGTGGGGCTGGCCGGCATGTTTGCGCGCCGCGGCGAAGTGCAGGCCAGCCGGGCTGCGCGGGCCGCGGGCGTTCCGTTCTGTCTGTCCACGGTTTCAGGATGCTCGCTGGAGGAGGTTGGGCGCGGCCTTGAATCGCCTTTCTGGTTTCAGCTCTACATGATGAAGGATCGCGGTTTCATGCGCGAACTTCTGGTACGCGCATCGGAAGCTGGCTGTACGGCGCTGTTGTTCACGGTCGATCTGCCGGTGCCGGGCGCGCGCTATCGCGATGTTCGCTCGCGCCTTACCGGGGCCGGTATGGCGGCACGCCTGCAGCGCGGGCAGCAAATTCTGTCTCATCCCAGCTGGGCCTGGGATGTGGGCGTGCGGGGGCGGCCGCACGGGCTCGGCAATGTAGCCGCAAAGCTTGAACCGCGATCCACCATTGGCGATTTCTGGCAATGGGTGGGCGCCAATTTCGATGCCTCGGTGACGTGGAAGGATCTCGATTGGATCCGGCAAACATGGCATCGGCCGCTTGTCATCAAGGGCATCCTCGATCTCGAAGATGCCCAGGCGGCTGCGCGCCTGGGGGCGGACGGCATCGTCGTCTCCAATCATGGCGGGCGTCAGCTCGATGGGGTGCCTTCGGCCATCCGGGCCCTGCCGCCGATTGCCGATGCCGTTGGTGACGCACTGACCGTGCTGATGGATGGCGGCATCCGCTCCGGGCTCGACATTGTGCGGGCACTGGCGCTTGGTGCACGCGGCGTTCTCATTGGCCGGGCCTGGGCCTATGCGCTGGGGGCGGCCGGCGGCCGTGGCGTTGCCGGCATGCTCGAAATTCTGCGGCAGGAGATGCAGGTTGCCATGGCACTGACCGGGCATCGCCATATTTCCGAGCTGAGCCCGGCGGCCCTGGTGCATCCGGCGGCACCGTTCGGCTGAATCGCCAATCCATCGGACCTGCCTGAGCGATCCTGATCGGTTTGCAGCCCGCCATTGTCTCGCTGCACGGGATTTTACGCGAAGAAATATTGCGATTCTTCAGCTACTTGATCACAAGTCATGATCGTATATGAAATAATATGCTTGTTCTTGATCGATTGACATAGTAGGTACGATGCCTGTGCAAGTTGAGGCGGACAATGGATTTCACGAGCGATGAACTGGACCCACGCGGCCGTTTTGAGGTTCCGCTGAAGCGCTGGGATAGCGAAATCGCCAAATCTCTCGATGCGCCCGGTCTGTTGCGCTATCGCTCGCGCCTTTTGGGCAGCGATCTTTCGATCACCAATTTCGGCGGCGGCAACACATCCGCCAAAATCGCGACCGCCGATCCGCTGACCGGGGAAACCGTCGAAGTCCTGTGGGTGAAGGGATCGGGCGGCGATATCGGTTCGATCGAGCTTGACGGGTTTGCAACGCTTTATCTCGACAAACTGCACCAGATGGAGCGGCGCTTTTTGCGTTCCGCGGACGAAGACGAAATGGCGGGATTGCTGCCCTTATGTGTCTTCGGCGGAAATCCGCGCGCGCCCAGTATCGATACGCCGCTGCATGCCCTGCTGCCGTTCGCGCATGTGGATCATATGCACCCCGATTCCATTACGGCGCTGGCCTGTTCCGACCGCGGCAAGGCGCTGGTGATGGAATTGTTCGGCGATACGGTCGGCTGGCTGGACTGGCGGCGACCCGGCTTTCAACTTGCGCTTCAATTGCGCGCGGCTGTTGAGAAGGCCCCCGGCTTGCGCGGGGTCGTTCTGGGTGGCCATGGGCTCGTCTCGTGGGGCGAAACGGCTCAGGAATGTTATGAGAATACTGTCGATCTGATCCGCCGTGCGGCCGATTTTCTGAACGAAAAGCTCAAAGACGTGCGCCCTTTCGGCGAAGCTGTTGTCCAGCCTCGCGAGGCTTCGGCGCGCAGGGCATTTGCCACCCGTGCGATGCCGGTGCTGCGAGGTCTGCTGGGCGACCGGCAGCGTAAAGCGGGCCATTTTGCCGATGCGCCGGGCGTGCTGGAATTCGTTTCGGGTGCGCGGGTCCGCGAACTTGCGGCGCTGGGCACGTCATGCCCGGATCATTTTCTGCGTACCAAGGTCAAGGCACTGGTGCTCGATCCGGCGGCGATGGACGATCGCGAAAAACTCATTGCGGAGATTGCGGCATACCGGGCGGACTACACCGCCTATTATGCGCGGTGCAAGCGTGCAGACAGTCCGGCGTTGCGCGATCCCAATCCCGTGGTGATCCTGATCCCCGGCATCGGCATGTTCACGTTTGCGCATGACCGGACAACGGCAAGGCTTGCGGCGGAGTTTTTCCAGAACGCGATCAATGTGATGCGCGGTGCCTGTGCAACGGGACAATATATCGGCCTGGACGAGAAAGAGGCGTTCGGAATCGAATATTGGGTGCTTGAGGAGGCAAAGCTCCGCCGCCTGCCTCCGCCACGGCCGCTTCATGGTGCAATTGCCTATGTCAGCGGCGGTGCCGGCGGGATCGGCCGCGCGGTTGCGAACAGGCTCCTGTCCGAGGGTGCCTGCGTAACCATTGCGGATTTTGACCGCGATGCCCTGCAAAAGGCCGAGGCAGCACTGGTTGAGGACTATGGCAGGGACCGTGTGTTCGCGGTTTGCTGCGATGTGCGTTCACAGGATTCTGTACAGGCCTCGTTCGAAGATGCGGCCTTGCGCTTCGGCGGCCTTGACATCGCGGTGGCCAATGCGGGTATCGCATCGTCGGCACCGATCCATGAAACATCGCTCGATATGTGGCGGGTCAATTACAGCGTGCTCGTCGAAGGCTATTTTCTCGTCGCGCAAAAGGCCTTCTCCCTTTTCCGGGAGCAGAAGCGTGGCGGAAATGTGATTTTCGTGGGCAGCAAAAATGCCCTCGCCACGCCCATGAATGCTTCAGCCTATGCCTCGGCCAAGGCGGCGGAACTGCATCTGGCGCGATGCCTTGCTCTGGAAGGCGGGCCGGATGGAATACGCGTCAACGTCGTCAATCCCGATGCCGTCATTCGGGGGTCGCGGATATGGAGCGGCACCTGGCGCCGTGAACGGGCCGAGGCGCATGGCGTGAAGGAGGACGAGCTGGAAGAGGTTTACCGCAAGCGCTCGCTTCTCAAGGCCGCGGTTTTGCCTGAGGATGTGGCCGAAGCGATCCTTTTTCTGGCGTCGGACAAATCTGCGAAATCGACCGGAAACATCATCAATGTCGATGCCGGAAATGCACAGGCCTTCACACGGTAACGCGCGGACGACAAAAGGGAGTGTCCCATGCCGTTTTCGAGAATTTCCTCCGATCTGATCGGCTCCGAAAACGCCACGCGGCTTGCCGCGCTGCAGGAAGATTATGAATTCCTGGGGCGCAAGCTGGCGCGGCGCGGGCTCTCCATCGATCGCATAAAGGAACGTGTGAAGGCGTTCACCGTCGCAATTCCGTCCTGGGGCGTGGGCGCCGGCGGCACCCGGTTTGCCCGCTTTCCCCTCGCCGGCGAGCCGCGCTCGGTTTGGGAAAAGCTTGAAGATTGTTCCGTCGTGCAGGATCTGGGGCGGAATACGCCCTGCATATCGATCCATTTTCCGTGGGACTGGACGGACGATCTGAAGGGGCTCCGGCAGGCGGCGGTGCAATTGGGGCTTCATTTCGGCCCCGTCAATTCGAACACGTTTCAGGACAGGCCGGGCGCAGAGCTGTCGTACAAATATGGCAGCCTGACGCACACGGACCGGCATGTTCAGGAACAGGCCATCGCGCACAATCGCGCCTGTATTGAAGGTGGTGTCGCGCTGGGTTCAAAAGCGCTGACGGTATGGATCGGGGATGGGACCAATTTTCCGGGCCAGCAGGATTTCACCGCAAGCTTCGATCGCTATCTTGAAAGTGCGGAGAAAATTTACGCGGCGCTGCCCGGCGACTGGACGCTTCTGATCGAACACAAACTCTACGAACCGGCGTTTTATTCCACGGTGATACAGGATTGGGGCACCAGCTATATTGCTGCCACACATCTTGGCGACCGGGCGAAATGCCTTGTCGACCTCGGCCATCACGCGCCCACCGTCAATATCGAGATGATCGTGGCGCGGCTTGCCCGTTTCGGAAAGCTGGGCGGGTTTCACTTCAACGATTCGAAATATGGCGACGACGATCTTGATGCCGGGTCGATCGATCCATTCCGTCTGTTCCTGATCTTCAACGAATTGGTGGAAGCGGATCTGCGCGGCAGCGGCGTGGCTTCGCTGGAGCATATGATCGATCAGTCACACAATGCGACCGACCCGATCGAGAGCCTTCTCTTGAGCGCCGAAGCGATCGCCGGTGCCTATGCCCGCGCGCTGATCGTGGATCGCGACACCTTGCACGGTGCGCAGGCCGGAAACGATGTCATCATGGCGCGGGAACAGTTGCGAACCGCATACGAAACGCCGATGGGGCCGGTTCTGGCCATGGCGCGTTATGAGAGCGGCGGCGCCATCGATCCGGTCGCGGTTTTTCGCGTGTCGGGCTATCGTGAAGACCGCGCCCGCGATCGGCCCGCCGAGGGTGGTGCGACAAGCGCAGGAATTGTGTGATGCCATGCCGAAGTTCGATCGCCGGGCGGAATGGATTTGGCGGCCGCGCAATCTGACCGCGGCCGCATTTGAAATGGCAAGCCCGCGGCTGGCTGAAGAAACCAACCGCTATGTTTATTTCCGGCATAGTCTGGAGATGGAGCAGGGTGTGACGTCCGCGCCCGTCTATGCGTCGGCAGACGGCCGTTACCAGCTTTTCGTCAACGGCGTTCGTGTTGGCCGCGGCCCGGCACGGTGCAGTTCGTTGTTCCAGACGATGGACCTGTACGATCTTGCGTTTCATCTGAAGAAGGGCCGCAATGTGATTGCCGCTCTGGCGCATTCTTACGGGCGCAACACGGCCTGGTACGAATTGCCGGGCGGCGATCATGGCCGTGCGTTCGGCTGTGGCGGCTTCTTTTTGCAGGGCGATGCCGTAACGGAATCCGGGGCGCGTATTTGCCTGGATACGGATGGATCGTGGCGCTGCCTTGTCGCGGAGGCGTGGCAGACCGATGTGGCATCGAACAGTCTGGGCTTCATGGAAATCTACGATGCACGGCGTGCGCCGCAAGGCTGGGCCGGCGTAGGTCTTGACGATGGCGGCTGGCAGACGGCCGAGGTGCTGCGTGTGGCGGGCCGGAATTTCAGCGGCGATGTGATTCCGTTTGCCAATTTGGGCACGCGCGAAATACCGTCCATGCGTGAAGGCTGGTCCACGCCCGCGCGTATCGCCGGTATCCATGAAGTGGCGGAAACACCACGCCCCGACCTGGCGGAGCAGATTGCGCAGGAATGTTTTGCGCCGCTAACGCATTGCAAAGTGACATGCGATTCTATCGAGGTCGAAACGGTGGACGGCTATGCCGTTTCGATCGTCTATGATTTCGGTGAAATTCTGACGGGCTATATTGGCCTGAACCTTGATGGTCCGGATGGTGCCATCGCTGACATTGTTTATGGCGAACAGCTCAACCCGGATGGCCGCGTGAAAATTTTCGGCGGCATCGCCGGTTTCGATGCTGTGCCCGCGCATCGCTACACCTTGCGGGAGGGCACGCAGAGCTGGGAACGTTTCGAATGGAACGGGCTGCGTTACCTGCAGGTCACATACAGGAACTGCGAAAGGCCGCTGCGCATCCTCGGTGTCGGGCTTTGCACGACGGAATATCCGGTGGAGGAGGGCGGGGCGTTCTCGTGCTCCGACGATCTGCTGAATCGGATCTGGCAGGTTGGCGCCAAAACATTGCGCAGATGTATGCACGATGGCTATGTCGATTGTCCGTCGCGCGAACAGCGGCAATGGATGGACGCCTATATCGAAGCACGGATCAATTACGCGGCGTTTGGCGACGCGCGGCTTGCGGCACAGGCGTTGAAACAATTCGCGCAATCGCAACGGGCGGACGGATTGACCATGATGGCCGCGCCGGGAGATTTTTCGCTCTCCGGCTTCACCAATATTCCGGACTTCTGCTTGTACTGGATCATGATGATCGACGATCATGTCCTCTATACCGGTGACACACAGATTGCCGCCGGTCTGTATCCATCTGTCGTCAAAGCGATCCGCTGGTTCGAGGATCAGCTCAATGACGAAAATCTTCTGACCGATGTGCCGCATTGGGTTTTTGTCGACTGGGCCGAACTGGATAAACAGGGTCAGGTAACCGCGCTCAATGCGCATTTTGTGGCGGCGCTTGGTGCCGCGGCGCGTCTGGCGCGGATTATGGAATGCGGGCGCGATGCTGCCCGCTTCGAAGCGTTGGCGAAGGAAATCACTTCTTCAATCAACGCCCGTCTGTGGAATGACGCGCGTGGCCTCTATGCCGATGCGCGTCGTCATGGCCGGTTGAGCAACCGCATCAGTCAACAGGCCAATGCAGCCGCAATTGCGCATGGCGTGGCCCCGAGCGGCCGATGGCACCGGATTTTTGAGGCCATTCTGGATGATACGAATCTCGTTCTGACCCGACCATCGAGCCGCGAAGAAAGCCCGGTGCCCTTTGACGAAAGGCGCAATATCGTTCTCGCTCAGCCCTTTTTCATGCATATCGTTCATCGCGCCATGCGCGCAGCGGGGCTACACGATCAGATCGTGGGGAACATCCGCAAACGCTGGGCCGATATGCTCGAAGATAGCGGCTCCACGTTTCGGGAGACCTGGCAGCTCGAAGATATCACCAGCAAATGCCACGCCTGGTCGGCAACGCCGGTCTTCGACCTGTCGACGGATGTGCTGGGGGTGTCGCCCGCCGCGCCCGGTTTCTCGCGTGTGCAGATCGCGCCGCATATCGCGGGGCTCGAATGGGCGCGCGGCCGATATCCCACACCGCACGGCGCTATCAGCGTCGCGTGGGAATTCCGCGCCGGCCGCTTCGCGCTGACGGTCGATATTCCTGCGGGATGCGAAGGGACAATCGTCTGTCCGCTCTCCGGCGGTTGGCAGATGGTGGATGGTAGTGCGGCACCTGGGCCCGCTAGCGTCACGGCCGGGCCGGGCGCGCATCGCCTTGTTGGCTAGACGGAACAGGAAGCCCGCATATCAGGAGACCTTGAACACGTGCTTGAGATAATCCGCCGCTTCGCGGATCGCAGGCCGTGCCGCCGTCAGTTCGCCGCACATGCCCATGAAGCCGTGGATGACACCGGGATGGACGGAGAGGTCACAGGCAACGCCGAAATCGCTCAGCCTGCGTGCCAGCAGGAAGCTGTCATCGCATAACGGGTCGATGGCCGCGGCGATGATCCGGGTGAAGGGAAGGCCGCCGAGCGATGCGTTGAGGATGTTTACGCGCGGATCATCACGCTGCGCTGTGTCTTCCACGTATTGCGACAGGAAATATTGCATGTCGGCTGGGCCGGGGCCGGTATCGTCAATCGCCTGGCCGCGGCTTTGATGTGCAATTGCAAAGACACCGCAATTGAGCAGCAGCCCGGCCAGCTTGATATCGCGGTCGCGCAGGCTCATCGCTGTTGCAATAGCCAAATTCGCACCCGCCGACGCGCCGCCAAGTGCAATTCGCCCGGTATCGATCTGAAATCGGTCCGCCTGTTCCAATGCCGATTCAATCAGCGCCACGCAATCGTCCAGCGGCACGGGAAAGCGGTGTTCGGGGGCCAGTGCGTATTCCAGCGATATGATCTGGATGCCGGATTCAACGGCGGCTTCGCGCAGATAACGGTCTTCCGAATCCAGATCGCCGACAATCCAGCCGCCGCCATGCATGTAGAAAAGTGTCGGTTGCGGGCCGGCACCGGTATGCGGTGTGTAGCGGCGTATGCGGCGTGGTCCGGCGGCGCCCGGTATTTCCACCGTTTCGATGTGCGCAGGCTTCGCGCCGCCCGCGTTCCACGGTGCAAAAAGGGCCGCGGCATTTGTGCGGATCGCGGCGATGGACACGGCGCTGTTGCGGCGGCGTTCCCGCCCGGCTGCCATGCGGGCGAGAATGGGCCTGCATTCAGGATCGAGAAAGGCAATCGGATCGACGGGTTCGTTCATCGTGACTGGCTTCGTGCAATATCAGGCGGCTGCGGCTTTTGAACGTGGTGCAGGCACCAGAATGACCTCCACGCCGGCATCCTTCAGCATGTCGAGCGCAGATTTCGGGGCATTGCTGTCTGTGATGATGGTATCGACCTCGTTGATCGGGCAGAGGATAAGGCCGCCGGTCTGAACGAATTTGGATGAATCGACCAGTGCGATGATCTGTTCGGCCCGTTCCATCAGCCGCTGTTCGCTTTGGACCAGAATCGGATCGGTCTGCATCAGCCCGGCTGGTGTGATGGCTTGCGCCCCCATGAACATTTTTTTGGCGAAGAAGCTTCCGATGATCCCGTCGTGAAAGGGGCTCAGGATGACTTGTTGCTGGCGGTAGATTTCGCCGCCCGGAACGATGACGTGCGCCTGCCCCTGTTCAATCAGTGCGGCGGCGATCGGAAAAGAACTGGTGAGAATCTGCAGGTTCCGGTCGCGCAGATACTCGACCATCAGATAAGTCGTGGTACCGCCGTCGATGATGACGGACGCATCGTCTTCGCAAAGGGCGGCCGCGCGTTTGGCGATGGCGCGCTTCTCCTGCAAATGCTTCAACCGGGCCCGTTCAAACGGCTCCTGGCCGACAAGGTCGTGCTTTTTGAAAGCATCGATGGCTTCCGCGCCGCCATGGACGCGGCGCAATTTGCCCTCTGTCTCCAGCCGCTGCAGATCGCGCCTGACCGTTGCGGAACTGGCGCGCAACAGCCGCTCAAGATCCCGGATGGTCACCACATGCTTTTCCGCCACGGCCTCGAGAATAAGACGCCAGCGTTCTCTTTCGTGCATGCGATCGGTCCTTCCAGGGCTTCAGCCGTTTGTAATCGGCCGGGGAGATTGGGGATGGTGTGAGCCCGTCCGATAAAAAGTGCAATATCAGTCAAATCCTGTCAAAGCTGAATATGGGTCTTTCCGGCCGGGGAATATCCACCTCCGCAGCCTTGGGAGGCATAATTGCGAGCCAGATACAATGGCTTACAATCCTATTGCAATGGAACAGCTACTCCGGTCTGGCTGTGATGAATGATTTTTGATGATATTTTTTGATCGATATTGACGAAATGAAATTGATATTGGAGTATTATGATTGTACCGTGCCTGGAAATCCGGGATTCGGGTTTCCGTCCGACGCGTAACCGGCACTGGATCAAGCGCCTTTGGTTTTGGAAAACAATTTGGGGGGAGGGCCCGTAATGACGCTGGCGAGCCTGTTGAAAAACAGTTTGGTTCTGACATTTGGCGCGACGTCCTTGGCGCTGCTCTGTTCTGCGGCGCAGGCTCAGTCCGCAGATGGCGGCGAAGCAGCCGTTGAGGTGGTAACCGTCACCGGCAGCCGCATCGCGAATGCGGGCTATGCCGCGCCCACGCCGGTTACGGCGCTGACAGCCGGGCAGCTTCTCGCCACCACGCCGTCCACGATCACCGATGCGCTGATCAGGTTGCCGCAGCTCTCCGGTTCGGCGAACCGGTCTTATTGCTGCGCCGCCGGAACGGCGGGGAATTATCTCGATTTGCGCCAGATGGGGGCAAACCGCACGCTTGTGCTGTTGAACGGCAATCGGGTCACGCCATCGACGGCAAGTGGTCTGGTCGATGCCAATGTCCTGCCGGAGATATTGATCGATCGTGTGGAGATTGTGACCGGCGGCGCCTCGGCCGCTTATGGCTCGGATGCTGTGGCCGGTGTCGTGAACTACATCACCGATCTGGAATTCGAAGGCCTGAAGGTGGATGTGCAGGGCGGAATTTCCAATTACAGCGACGACAAGCAATTCAAGGTTGGCGTTGCGGGCGGCACGTCGGTTCTGGGCGGGCGCGGCCATCTGACGGCAAGCGTCGAACATTTCCAGGCGGACGGGATCGATACCATGCTCTCCCGCCCTTTGAGCGCGAAATCATGGGTTCTGGGCGGGTCGGGAACTGCCGCGTCGCCCTATGTGCCGTACGCCAACTCTGTGTTCTTCACCGGCACGACAGGCGGTTTGGTGATCGCGTCTCCGGCAATTCCGGTGCCGCTGGTGATCCCGGGGGTTTCTTCGCCCTTTACCGGAATCGAATTCCTTCCGGGCGGCACGCCGGTGCAATGGAATCCGGGTGAGCCCGTGCCCGGCAACATCGTCGCCCGCATTGGTGGCGACGGTTATTCGCCCGGCCCGGGAATGCAGCCATTGGGCCAATTGCGCACCGATCATGTCTTCGGCCGCTTCGGCTACGATTTTTCGCAAAGCCTGAAAGGCTACGTTCAGGTCAACGCCGCCCGTGTCATCTCGCAGAATGCCTATGGCTTTCCGCCGGCGAGCAGCAATTGGGGCACGCTGGCCACGATCTACAGCGGCAATCCTTTCCTGCCCGCATCGCTGCAAACACAGATGACGGACCAGAATATTCCGTCCTTCAGCCTGTCGCGGTCCAACACGGATTTCGGTGGGCCGTCCTACAATCATTCGTCCAATGATTATTACGAGGTGTCCGGCGGCCTGAAGGGCGAACTCGGCGGCGATTGGACCTGGAGCGCCTATCTCGGCTACGGCCATACCCGGCTGGATTCCCAGGAACGCAGGGCGGTCAATGTCGGCCGGTTTCTCGCCGCGGTGGATGCGGTCGAGGATCCGGCGACCGGCAATACGGTTTGCCGCGTCACGCTGACGAGCCCCGGAAGCATCTATGACGGTTGTGTTCCCATCAATCTCTTTGGCGTCGGTTCGCCATCGGCGGATGCCGTCGCTTACGTCACCGGCACCAACAGATCCGTGACGGATAGCGCACAAACGGTGATGTCGCTCGATTTTCAGGGATCGCTGTTAAGCCTGCCCGCTGGCGATGTTTCGATCGCGACCGGGGTTGACTGGCGCACCCGCGATCTGTCGGGAACGTCCAATCCGGTGGCGGCCTCCAGAATCGATCCGGCCACCATTCGTGGCGTTTCCACCACGCTCTGCCCGGTGCCGGGTGATCCCGGCACCTGCCGTCTGGGGGGCTGGATTCAGGGCAATGTCGCCCCGCAGGCGAGTGTCTCCGATACCGTCAAGGAAGGCTATCTCGAAACCATTGTGCCGTTGCTGAAGGATCAGTATCTGGCGGAGTCGCTCGATTTCAATGGCGCCGTCCGCTACACGAATTACAGCAACAGCGGCGGCGTCTTCACCTGGAAACTGGGGCTGAACTATCAGCCGGTGAGCGATATCCGGCTTCGGGCCACGCGCTCACGCGACATTCGCGCACCAAATCTTTTCGAATTGTTTGCAAGCCCGGTAACGGCGTTCCAGGCATTCATCACCAATCCGTTCACCGGAAATCAGATACCGACGATTGCCACGATCACGTCCGGCAATCCCGGTCTTAAACCGGAAATCGCCGACACTTATACCGTCGGCGCGGTTCTCACGCCGTCATTCATCGAGGGGCTTCAGGCTTCGATCGATTACTACAATATCCGCCTGACCGATGCGATCACGGCGACTTCGGCGCAAAGCATTCTCACCGATTGCTTTTCGGGGGACGCGTCGCGCTGTGCCTTGATCACCGGCAATCCGGCGACCGATGCCATCACCGTGATCAATGTTCTTAAGGTCAATAGCGGCGTCGAACACCGCAGCGGTATCGATTTTGACCTCACCTATGCCGCGCCGATAGACCAGTGGGGAATGGATGGCGGCCTGACCTTCCGGTTTCTTGCGAACTATGTCGCGACGGCGGATCAAGTCTCCGGCGGTGTCGTCACCCAATATGCCGGAACCGCCAATCCGTTGCGGTCAGTGCTGACTCTGGCTGGCGTCCCGCGCTGGCGCGGCATGCTCTCGGCAACATACGTGAACGGGCCATACTCTTTCACCGTCGCGGAACGCTATATCGGTTCGATGAAGCAGTTGGGCGCGATCCCCGATGCCGTGTTCGCCAGCCCGCGGGTGCCGGCCATCTTCTACACAAGCATCTCGGCTGCCTACACGATCGATACCAACACCGGTCCGGTGGAGCTCTATGGAACGATCAACAATCTGTTCAACCAGCAGCCGCCGCTCGTCCCGAATACCCTGCCGGGCGTCGGCTACCCCACGGTGCCGAACCTGTATGATCTGGATGGCCGCTACTTCACACTCGGCCTCCGCTTTCAGATGTGATTGTGTGCATCCGGGAAGATATTCGGTCTTCCCGGATGCATGCCAAAACCCGACCAGCAAAATCCGGCTGGAACCGGTTGGGCCGGTGTCCTCAGGACAAATCGTTGGATGAATGTGTTTCGATATAGGCTTGCCCTTCCAGCGTCCGGTGCACGGGGCATTTGGCGGCAACGTCGATCAGGCGCCCCCGCTGCTCGCTGGTGAGCGCATCGCCTCGGATCGTCACCGTTTTCTCGAACAGATCGACCTTGCCCGGTGTGCCCGCGCGCTCGCCCTTGCGGTGGGTAACCGCGACCGAGACGTGCTCGACCGGCCATTTCCGCTGGCGTGCGAACCAGCGCACGGTCATCACCGTGCATTCGCCGAGCGCCGCGGCAAGCAGTTGGTAGGGCGACGGGCCGAGGCCGCCACCGCCCGTCTCAACCGGCTCGTCTCCCACAATCTGATGTCCGCCCGTCTCGATCTCTACTGCAAAGGTGCTCTTGCCGGTCTCGGAAACGCGTGCGCTCACGATGTCGGTCATTTGTTAACTCCCTCGATGAACTGGACGAAGCCGGTCATGAAGGCGGCAAGGCGGTCGCGCGTCGCCGCATCGTTTAATCGTCCCTCGCCATCGAACAGTGATTGGGCGCGCGGGGCAATGAAGCGGCCGCCGAACCAGGGCCGTGCACCCAGCGTGCGAAGCACCGGAAGCCAGTCGTTCTGTGCCAGCAAGGTTCCGAAATTGCCCGGCGACGTGCCCATGATCGCCACTGGCCGGTTACCGAAGATGCGGCCGATATCGCTCGCGGGCCGCGACAGCCAGTCGATGGTATTTTTGAACACACCCGGAATGCCGTTGTTGTATTCCGGGGTCGCCAGCAGCAGCCCATCGGCATTCGCGACGGCGTCCTTCAACTGGGTGACTGCTTCGGGCAGGCCCACCGCATTTTCCTCGTCGGCATTGTAGAGCGGGATGCCGTGCATCGTCCGCACGTCGAGCGTTGCGCCGGGCGGCATCACCGCCTCGGCCGCGCGGAGAAGACCGAGATTGAAGGAATGGCGGCGCAGGCTGCCGGCAATGCCTATGATATGCGTCATGGCCTTTCTTCTGCAGCGAGGCGGGTGTCGATGGCGAGGCCCGATTTGATCGCGAGCGTCACCGGTGTGCGTTCGGCGACATCGGCCAGCTTCGCGCGTTGCGCGTTGTCCAGCGGACCGTGGATGTGCAGTGTCCGTTCGATGCGGTCGCCACCGTCGTCGCGCAGCAGGACAAGGTTGACGTCGAGCGCGTCCAGCGGCCAACCCTTGTGCTCGGCATACATTTTGAGCGTCGCCGCGGTGCAGGCGCCAAGGCCCGACAGCACAAGGTCGAACGGCGCAGGCCCCGCCCCCTGGCCGCCAAGCTTGACGGATTCATCGGCGGTCAGCCGGTGCGGCCCGGCTTCGATCGCGACCGCATAGCGAACCGCGCCGATCGCCGCGTGGACCTGGCTGAGCTTCAGTTGCGCCATGGCGTGCTCCTTGATCCTTTTGTTGGCGTGGGCAGGGCGCCGGGAAGCGACAGACAGCTCGCCGCCGGGCAGCATTACGACTGAGCCCTCGCCTGCGCGCAACTGCGGCATGCCTCGTCCGAAGACGAAGGGCCTTGCCCGGACGGCAGGGAAATTTCACTTCTGTTTCAGGAAGATAATGGTGGGCGCGAGAGGGATTGAACCTCTGCCCCCTCGTGAGTGAAGGAAGGGGCTCCCCGGCACATCGTGGGTGACCAATCCTGTGATACGGGATCAGGATGGGCTAGGGGCCTCAGTGGTGCGAGGTCCGCAGCAATCAAACGCAGAAACCCGCTTACCGTAAGGTGAGCGGGTCTCTGCTATGTGGGCATTATCTGGTTGCGGAGCCACCGAATCGCGACATGTGTTGCGCCTCTATTCGCGCTAGGGACAAGAGGTGGCCTAGAATTATGAGATTGCGTCGCTCAGCAATACGCTGCAGCGATCCAAGAAGATCGTAAATATATCGTGCAACGTCTTGATTGGTTGACCCCCGAAGTTCGTCGTCGTCTTTCCTGTTTTGCACCCTAGCATGCGTGTTCATGGCGCCCCCCCTCTGCTGATAAAACAGAGTTAACGGGAACTTTTCAGAAAGGTCTAGGCTAGCTACATCGCGTGAAACATCCTTTGATTTCTATACAACTTGTGACTCTCACAAAGGGTGCAGTTTGAGAAACGGCAGACGCGTGACCCGTTGTTGTAGTTTGTCCAGCAATGAATGCCTTGTTGCGCAGCGATGCAGACCGCAGATGCAACTTGGTGTATCTTTTCAAGCTGGATGCGCGCGATTTTGTTTTTGTTAGGTTGCGTGAGTTGACAGCGGTCATTCCACTTTCGACATGGAGAATGTCAAAAGTTCGGGTGTCGAATTGTCCAAAAACTGCCGAATCACTTAATGGCTTCGATCTGCAGGCTTCCTTCTGAGCGCATTTCCTCGACGCCAGCAATTGTGCTGTGTGGCTTTCTTCGCATCCTCCAAAGCGCATCAATCGGCCGAAGGTTTACTCGCTCCGCCTCGATGGCCTGCAAGTATTTGTTTGGGCCGCGTTGGTTGGAAAAACTGCGAAGTCGCGGGTGAAATTGTTTCCGGCCAGCATGAATTCATGCTCAATGTAGGCCATGGCTCCTTCGCGGATCAGGCGTACAAAACATGGTCCATTCTTCCGTCTAATTTCGCTCCGTTCTGGATGAGCGGAATCAGGCTACCAATAAGATATTGATCAGGTTTGCATAATGGTGGGCGCGAGAGGGATTGAACCTCTGACCCCTCCCGTGTGAAGGGGAGTGATATCGTTTCTTCCAGATTTCCCCAGTTTACCGAAGTTGGATGTTTCCCATATTTAGCAAGGTTTTTTCATACCTCAGACTTTCCTTCGTTGGCGGACAAGAGATAGGATTTGACCGCAACTGCTTCCCCGGTGCTTCCCCCGAGTTTTGAGAAGTGGCGCGGGGTATCGTCGAAAGTTAGCCTCATGCCTAAAATCTCGTTGCGCGTTGTTCGAGCGTTAAAGCCGCGCCCAAACGAATATTTCGTGTGGGACTCGGAGTTGAAGAGGTTTGGCATCCGGGTGAAGCCTTCCGGGGTTATGTCCTATCTGGTGCAATATCGTACGGATCACGGCCGTACCCGTCGTCTCACCATAGGAAGAATTACTACGCTCACGCCCGATGAGGCACGGAAGCTGGCCCGAGAAAAGCTGGCGGAAGTTGAACGTGGCAACGATCCCTCTTCTGAACGGCATGAGCGCCGGCGCGCACTGACGGTAGGCGAATTATGCGACCAGTATCTGGGATCGGCGCGGGCGGGCTTGGTCTTGACGCGTTTTGGCCGTTCCAAACGCAATTCAACAGTCCAGTTTGATCAGGGGCGCATTGATCGCCACATCCGTCCGATACTTGGACAGAAGATTGCTGCGACGCTGACCCGTGTCGATGTTCAGAAAATGGCGGACGCCATCTCTGCCGGCAAAACGGCGGGCACATTCAAAGGCAAACTCCGCGGCAAAGCAGTGGTTACCGGCGGCGCGGGTACCGCGGCTCGGGTTGTTGGATTGTTGGGCGGCATCTGGACGTGGGCCATTAAGCGCGGGCTGGTTGACGGCACCAACCCTGCCCACGGAATCGAGAAGGTGGGAAGCGGTACCCGGGATCGGGTGTTGACGCGGGAGGAACTCGCAGGACTGGGATCTGTCTTGCGCGACAAAGAATACGACCAACCGGCCGCGGTAGCCGTTATTCGACTGATAGCGTTGACCGGCCTCCGGCGACAGGAGGCATGCCAATTGAAATGGCGGGAAATCGATCAACACGGCCACTGCTTGCGTCTGGAAGACACGAAGACAGGACGGTCAACACGGGTTATCGGCTCGGCGGCTATGAAGCTTCTTCAATCGCTTCCCGAAGGCAAATCCGAGTTCGTTTTTGCGGCGGAGCGCAGTTCGGGGGCCGCCGATCTCAAGAAAAGGATGGCACGAATCTTCGAAGACGCAGGCATTCGAGGTGTCCGTGCGCAGGTCCTTCGCCGCACCTTCGCCAGTCTGGCGGCGGATGAAGGGCTTAGTGACGCCACGATTGGGGAGCTTCTTGGGCACGCCCGGCGCGGGGTTACGGAACGGCACTACATTCGCAGGGCCGACCCTGTTTTGGCGGCTGCAGCCGACAACGTCTCAAAGATTATTGCTTCAGCGCTGGATGGAAACTTGCAGGTGGCGGAAGTCATTCCGATGCCCGTGCGCGCGCAGGGAGAAACTTATGCGACCTCCAGAAGCGTGAGTGACGAACGGGCGGAAATTGACGGAACAGTTTGTCTTGCGCGTTCGATAGATTCGTGAGATGCATAACGTACGCCGATTGTGCGCAATTGGCCCCAGCTAGACCAGTTAGCCCCAGTCAGACCAGCTAGACCCGGCGAGAGATTTCGATTTCCGCAACAAGCGACACCGCTTGGCTGGTGAGTGGCGGCTATCCGCTTAAATATCAGCCGATTGTGGTGTTGCTCTCAATGGAGAGCACCTATGGTTGAGTCTACTCGCAATCTAAATCGCAAAGATGCCTGCGCCTACCTGAGGGAAGTGCATGGGATAATCCGCGCACCTTCTACATTGGCCAAACTAGCCTGTAATGGCGGCGGCCCGAGATTCCGCAAAGCGGGAAAAACTCCGCTTTATCCAACTTCCGAACTCGATTTGTGGGCACGGAGAATCCTCTCGCCGCTGATGACATCGACCTCAACAAAAGCTGTGGAGGCTCCGCGAGCAGAAGGTGAGCGGTCGTCGCAGAGGATTTGATGGCGTGTCTGCATGCCTCGCAGTGCCCCCGGGATCAGAGCAGGAGATGAATTATGACAGTTGATGCTCCCCAGGTTTCGACCTCGACGAATAATCCGATTGCCGTAACTGTCCCTGAAGCCACCCGCCTTTCGGGTCTGTCGCGTTCCAAGCTCTATGAGTTGATGGAGCATGGGATGTTGCGTTGGGTAAAAGTGGGAAGGCGTCGCCTCGTTGATTTCACGAGTCTGCAGTCGCTCTTGAGACCAACTGACTTGGGATAAGCAGGCACTTTATCTTCGGTATGTCCAAATGCTTTACGCTAGATGGGATCAGCCACTAACTCAAACCGAGCGGAATAGGCCTCAATGCAGCAATTGCTGCCAAAAGGAGGCAGCCCGGGTGGATAGCCCGTGCGGCCAGATCTTTTGTGCCAAAGGCTCCACGGGTGAAAAGCCGTCCGTGCAAGCCACAAATCCGTATCGGATGCGCCGACGGGAGACGCGAGTACTCTCAGTCTCATCGATATTGTCTGCATGGTATCGATGCGATGCCGTCATGTTGAAGCTGCGCCGACGGGTTACAGCGTGACCGGACCCCTCCGTAAATAGCGGAAAAGCGCAATGCAGATGTGGACGCGAAACGGGGCTCGCTTCGGGGTTCGCATCACACATTTCGTCCTATACGGGCGAAGTGTGTCCACACCGCAGGCATTTCAAGGTTCGTGAGCTAATAACGAGGAATTGCAGTATGATCAGACCGGTCGAGCTTCGTAGGTTTGACAGGAAAGGCGGCCGCGAAGCGGTCGTGCTTGAGCTTATTCCTCATCCTAACGGAAGAAGTGTTGGGGTCGCCTTTAGCGTTTACGAGGTGGGTCCCACAGATACACATGGCACTCGGCCCTTGGCCCTGCGGCGATGTCGTATAGGTCTGTCGATCGAGGAATCCAGGGAGTTAATGGCTAGTTGGCCGAGGTTTCTAGAGATCGCCGCCGAATACCAATCGCAAGTGGACGACCGTCTGCGATGATCCCACAAAGCCATAGTTCGTTTCGGTGCCCTACGAGGATTGCCGGAGGTCAGCGCGCCAGTGATTGCCAGACTAGCCAATCTACTCAAGCGTAACGAACTCCTCGACTTTGAGAACTGCTGCGGTGCGCACTAGCGAATGCTCATCTTTACTGACCGCCGTTTATAGATCTGGTGAAGAAGCATCGACATTGTCTCCGAGTGATTCGCCGCCAACCTTTGCCAAGCGTTTTCACTTTCTCTCGCTTACAGCAACTAAATTCGCCACAGCGCCGTCCCAGCCAGCGTGAGCATTCTGAGGAATTGCGTGTGCGGGGGTTTTCCCGCCTTTACGGTCGCATCAGCAAGCTGATGGCGAAATGCGTGATTTCCAATAGCCGATGTCTGTTGCCAGTCTGGCACTCCTTGGTCAGGCCGTTTTCGAAGCACCGCTCATGGCGTTCCAACGCGCTGTAAAAAAAAGACGTCGGAGGTCGTGAACGCACTCGCCTTCGCAGCGCGTGACAAAGTAACATGAGTTTTCCGAGGCGTGTGGGCCGCTTGCCGAATACAGCAAAGTGTCTTGAAATCGACCTGATAACAGGAGCAAAATAGGCCTATGGCAAAGTTTCGTCCCGGGCAGAGCGGTAATCCTGGCGGACGGCCGAAAACCACGGCACTTCTACGGCAGCTGGCTCAAGACCAGGCCGAAGCAAACGTACGGGCACTCATTGAGATCCGAGACAACAGGAGGTCTCCGGCTTCTGCACGCATTGCGGCAGTGCGCGAATTGTTCGATCGAGGTTTCGGGAAAGCCATCCAGATCGTCGATGGCAAAGCCGATCTGATGCCGGTCCATTTCGTGATTGAGGGCCTTTACGATAGCGAATCTGCGTCCACCGCAAATCAGTTCAAGAACGATACTAACGCGCGCCCATAGAAAAGGCAGAACAGCTGATCACTCGCATCGTGCGTGCAAGCGCATGAATTTAATAGTGTTAGCATCAGGGAAGATTTACGCCGCACGCTGGCCGCGCTGGGCGTTGCCTGGGCAGGTGCCGGGCTCCAGTCCACCGTCACCGGATCGTTCCAGGCATCGTAGGTGAGATTGGTGACATAGCTGGCGCTGGCGCCAGAGGGCACAGGGATCGCCGCGCTGTTGTCGCTCACCCCGGTAGTGCGGCCTGCGAGATCATAGGCGTAAGCAGTTGTCGGGTTTCCCGAACTGCCCCCGCAGGCCAAAGGCGTGGCCGCAATCGTCTTGCTGCACACCCGGTTCAGCGTGTCATAGGCGTAAGCGATCGTGCTCCCGCCCCGCGTGACCTTCGCTACGATGTTGGAATCGGCATCGTAGCTCAGGGTCTCGGTATCGGAGGTGCTGTCGGGAAAGGTGGTGACCGAAAGCCGGTCCAACCCGTCATAAGCAAAGCCCGTGGCGTGGCCATTGGCGTCGGTGAGGCTCGAAAGCTGCCCATCCGGCGTAGGGAACGGATGCTGGCTGAACGATGACCGTGGAAGGAGGCTTCAGCGATTCGGCCAGATTCCCCATGGCTGCCGTAAGAGCGGCTTTGTAGGCGGCTTTGTCGTAGCGATGAGAGTGCCTGCGAGTTGGGTTGGGCGGGGTGATAGCCTTGATACGGAGCTGGGCGAGTTCGTTGCGCAAGCTATTGGCGTCATAGGCCCGGTCGGCCAGCAACTGCTTTGGATGGGGCATCATACTGATCAGGGCGCGCGCACCAGTCAGATCGTGAGTGTTGCCTGCAGTGATGACGAAGGCGAGAGGCCGCCCGATGTCGTCGGTCAGCGCGTGGATTTTGGTGGGTTGCCCACCACGCGAACGGCCGATGGCATCGTTGAAGGCCTCCTTTTGCGCCTGCCGCCGAGCGGTGAGCCTTGATGTAGGTCGAGTCCACCGACATTGATCCGTACAGGCCCGTCGAACCGGTCAAGATATCGGTCCGGATGCCCTGACGGCTCCTGCGATTGTAGCGGTTGTAGATCGTCGTGTAGGGCCCATAGTCCTCCGGACAATCGCGCCCGTGGGCTCCGATTCTGAGCATGTGGACGATGCCGCTGATGACGCGGCGGTCATCGACACGGTGAGCACCTTTGCGGCGATGCGGCAGAAACGGCTCGATCCACCGCCACTCCGCATCGCTCAGCCAATAGACCTCACGCTTCGCTATCCAAGCCTCCGACCCACCTCGGACACTTGAATCATAACCAAATCTTGCTTGGAGGTTTATTGAGTACAGACACTAGGGCAGTCCTATTGCCTGTCTGGCAACGCTATGCCGCTGTGACTGCGCTCAGTTTCCGATAGGGACCGATGTGTCCGAACTGAATGTGATGTTGAAGGTGCGCACGAACGGGATCGCATAGCTCTGGCTGTAGCTGGCCGTGATGGTTCCGATCGCGACATTGTTGGATTTGGCCACGGTGTAAATCACGGCGGCGTTGGACAGACCAAGGGATGAAAGATAGCCGTTCACCTCGTCTGCGATCTGGCTCTGTGTAACGGCGCCGTTGATGGCGGCAGTGCGCGCGGCCTTTTCCACCGCCCAGTGCAGCGACATGTTGTTGAACAACATGATCGCGACATAGGCGATGCCAATCACGAAGGCGATGAAAACATTCGCAACGATGGCGAATTCGATCGCGGCAACGCCTTGTGTGTTTCTAATAAAGGTGACTGGAGTTGGCCTGCCAGACATGTCAGCGCACTCGGACAGTCTGTGTTACCGTTCTCCGGAAAGAGATTACACTGCCGCCGACCGTGCCAGATCCTGTGGCCGTTATAAGCGTTTGCGGCTGGGAACCGTCGGGGCAAATCTGCCCGCATGTACCGGCGGCGGCGCCGCAGATACATTGCTGTGTGGTTGAAAGGGTGGCGTTCTGTGGCCTGCTTTCCCACGATTGCAGGCCGATCGTTTGCGCCACACTCATGTCGGAGCCGCCGTTCATTGCATATTGAATACTGGCGCGAACGCCAGATTCCATATTGATGGTCTGGACGGCCGCAGTGCTGACGTCGGAAACCGTGACTGCGATAATCGCTAGTGCGGGTACGACCAGGGCGAACTCAATCGCCGCGGTCCCGCGGTTTCCGGTTAGGAACCGGTGTTGCAGAAACCGGCGCAAATGTCTGGAGAACTGGGCTCTCATCGGATCACTCCACAAGCGCGACATTGCCGGGAACGTCTATCGTCGCCATGCCTGAATTAACGCAATTGGTCGTGAACGTGGCGGAGCCAGTGTAATAGATCGTGTCGGCAACAACCTGCATGCAGCCATTGGCGCCGCTGAAGTTGCCCAGAATTTCGACACGCTGACTGGGGAAGTATACAGCTCCGGTGAATTGTGATGATGCCGACCCGTTCAGCGTATTGGTATTGTTGGGCTGGGTCCTGTCGCCATAGAACAGGATGCCTTTATAGGGGCCGCTGGTCGGTGCTTTCAGATTCAGATTGGCATTACCGTTGAATTGCAGCGTTGCACCGCCGGTCAGAAAAAAGGTGACATCGGTTCCTGTAATATTGGCGCCGGCATTCACTTTGAAGTTGCCGCCCGATATCACATAGAGACCTGGTTGAACGGTGACAGTGTTCTGAAGGGTCAAACCGCAATAGGTTCCCGGCGTCAGCACGCCGCCTGCCGGCCCGGATTGGCATGATCCCGCCTGCGGGGTTGGGACGTTCGCGTAGGGATCGGGAACATAAGCCGCGTGTGTCGTGACGGAGTTGCAGTCTGTCAGTGTAAGACTGGCCGACACATTCGCGCCGCCCACGGTGTTGACGCATGGCACGATAACCTGTGCCGAACCGCCCAGTGAGAACGCATTGTTTGCAATGGAGTTGGAGACGATGTTGCAAGCCTTGAAGTCGGCATAGGCGTTGCCCCAGAACTGCACCGTGTTGCTTTGGCTTTTGTTCAACCCAAGCATGCAGGCAGGTTTGCCCGCCTGATAGGTGGCAACGGCGCGCACGTCGATCGGTAACTTGTCTTTGAAGAACAGCGCCGTGAAGTAGCGTTGCTGATTTTCGGTCAGAAGCACCTCGACTGAGCGGTTGTTCTGGTTCGGGCCGGATTGAGGCGGTGTGTTGACGGCGATCGTGCCTTGGGCTGCGCGCCAGCCATTCTGCGACGCATCCGTGGTGGCGCCGGTGTCGATCACGCCTACGCTCGCCCCGCCACGCAATGCGACCGTCGCGTTATAGGCTGCAATATCTGCGGCGGCCTGAACATCGCGCTGGCGGAAATACCAAAGGCCGGTTTCGGCGCCCATCCCGGCAAAGCCCACCAATGCCGGCGCCATCAGCGCGGTGACGATCGCAACATTGCCGCGGCGGGAACGCATCCATTGGATCAGTTTGCTTCGTATGTGAGACGTTTGCCTCATGTGCCCGGCCCTAGACCAATACCCGCTCCCATTCTGGGCCGCAGAGATTGCCGGGCAGCTAATGAATGCCGTTGAAATTATCGTAAATTGCTGCAATCGGCGGGGGCGCGGCGCACGGAGCCGGCAACGGGCGAAGCATGCCCAATGGAATATATGGCCTGGTTTCTTACCGTTGCGATAATAAAAGAACCGGCGGCTGATCAGGCCGCCGGTTTCTAGGTCCCGATAGTGCTGTCGTCTATGGCGCTATGGTTTTGCGCTTGCGCCGCAGGAAGCCAAGCCCGCCGAGGCCCGCACCAAGCAAAGCAATGGTTGCCGGTTCGGGCAGTGGCGGTGGTGGCGATGTGCCGTTGGTCACGATCAGCGCGGAACTATTCGCTGTCGCAACCCAGTTATCCGTGCACGTGCCACCATGGCAGACCGTGGTTTTAACGAAGGCCGTCACGACCGAACCGATGGGGAAGACGAAGCTCGTCGCGAACACAGGGTCATTGGTGCCGAAACTCACCAGGCCGAAGTCGAACTTGTAGACGAAATAACCGGTGGCCGATGGCTCATAAAATTGGGTCAGCGGCAGAAGTGCGCCGATCGGGTTGATCGGTGTCGCCGGAATGCTGAGATAGGTTTCCAGCGTGTCGCTGGCCCAGGCCGTTGTGCTGAAAAGCGATGATGCCACGGCGGCATTACCGGTGAAGGTTCCATTGATCGTGAAACTTTCACTGTTTGCCCCGGCAGCGCTGTTGGGGATCAGGACTGCCAGCAGCAAATCTGCCGACCCCGTATCGGGGCTCTTTTTAAACCCGAAAGTCGGTGGGTTGGTGCTCGTCGGCGTGATGCTGCCATTGCTGGTACAGGTCGGTGTCGGCGCCGTACAGAATACATGCAGAGCATCTGCGGAGGCTGCTCCAGGGACCAAGGCAAAGGTCAAAGAAGCAGCGAACGCGAACCCTGCAAGGTTGAGAAAGTTCCTTTTTCCACTACCCATGGCTAGTTCTCCTTAGCCGCGGATGTTGGCAGTGCATATTCTGTGCCGAAGTGGGAAATCCGGTTAATTTTTCCTTAACGCAGCAAGAATGTAATTAATAAATACAACTCACTTTGATCGAAAGGCCTGCACATTCCGGCCTTTTCGAACAAAAACAATGCCCTCTCCGTCAGACGTTCCCTCACCGGGAGTGTCCGTGCCGTGACACCGCCGCCGGTTGCAGGTTTCTTGTGCTGGAACAGAAAAACGAGGCCGGAAACCTGGTAAGGGCCTCCGGCCTCGTCATGGGTACTGCGGAATGCAGCGGGGCTATTGTGGCCTTACCTGTGAGGACCGGCTGCTTTTTGCGCCACCTTCCGATTTGGGCGAAGACGAGGTCGCCGTTTTCGTGTCGCTTGTTTGCGCAGTGTTGGCGGGCGTTGTGGCCGCGGCCTGGCCGCTGCCGTTTGCGCTGGCACTGCCGCTGGCGTTGATGCTGGTACCGTTCGCGGCGCTGGTGGCGGTGCCAAGTGCACCGTTGAGGTCCGACATCGCGTTTGTGCTGGCCGCATTAGCGGCACCTGTTGCAGAAACCGCCGCGTTATTGGCAGCACCGGTTGCCAGATTGGCTGGCCCGCTCAGATCCGGTCCGGTTGCGCTACCACTGGCACCGCCATTTGCGCTGCTAGATCCGGATGCGCTCCCGACTCCCGGCACCATTGCACCGGCTGACCCGGTCGCATTCGCGGCGCCGTTCACGGTGCCGGACAAAGTATTGGCGCTACCGAATGCCGTACCGGCTGCCGATTGGGTCTGTTGCATGGCGCCAGTGGTTGCGGCGTTGATCGCACCCTGTGCCTGTCCGGCCGTGCCCGATGCGGCACCTGTCACGGGCGAAAGATTGGGGGTGATACCGATATTGCCGCTTCCGGTCGCGTTGCCACCGGCATGGGCAGGTGGGGCGGGCATGGCTGGTCCGTTCATGCTGCCAATGCCGCCGAGCGGGCTCATTCCCGCCGCGCCGAAACCACCAATGGCCGGCCCACCAATGCCCAGACCACCGGCACCGCCAATACCGCCGCCGAGCAGGCCGCCCGCCAGTGCCGGCGATGCAAACGCCACCGCGCCACACAAAAGTGCCGTATGGAATGCCTTGCGAAGATTGGACGTCATTGTCCTGTTCCTTTCCGATGTTTCGCGGGAACTGAAACCGTGGCGGAAAGCCCTGGTTTCTCCTGTTCCTGGGACGACAACGGACCGGCGCCGGGTTTCTTCCCTGCGGCCGCATTTTTTTATGAGAAGCTATTTCTGCTGCCAGCGCTGATCGCGGGCGGCCCGTTCGGCGGCGGCGTCGAATGGCACGCCGGCAATCATCCCGCGTACGGTATCGCGGATGATATCGGGCATCGCACTGCCGGCCTGCCGATAGGGGCCTTCTGCCATCGGTGCTGTCGCGGCAAGGGCCGCGATTTTCCACTGTGCGGCGTCACGGCAGGCCACACCGGCCAGACGGCCGGATTCAAATGTGCGGCAGTCTTGTCCATCCGTGTTGCGGAAGCTGATGCCGATCCGTGGTGCGTTCGCGGGCTGTGCTTCCGATGCCAGTCGTGTTGTCAGGGCCGTGGCCAGCGTGCCGCTTGCCACGATGGTTCCGTCGTTTTGCGTCGTGATCTGATCGACACCTGCCGGGCTGATCAGCATTCCGATCACGAGGCCCGCTGCCAGCGCAGCGGTGGCGGGAATGGCAATGGTTGGCCATGCCAGGCGCCCATCCGTGCGCGCGAGTATATGTTTGAGCCGCCATCGCCAGGATACCGGCGTGTCCCGGATCGCCGCCGACAGATGCTCCGGCACCGGCTCCGCCATGATCGGAGACAGGGCATCTGCCAATTGGCGCTGAAGCGCCCTCTGGCTTTCCACATAGCGCTGCAATGCCGGATCGTTTGCGATCCGTGCCGCGATGCGTGTGGCGTCTTCCGGCGGCAATTCGCCATCGATGAAGCGCATTAGCATTTCGTTGGAAACCGTCATGCCGGTGTTTCCGCTTTTTCCGCCAGCACGCGCGCGGTCAATGCTTCGCGCGCGCGGGCAAGCCTGCTTGTCACCGTTCCGATCGGAACGCCAAGAATCTCGGCCGCATCGCGATAGGCCATTCCATCCACGAGCACGAGGGCCACGACAACGCGCTGCTCTTCGGGCAGGCTTGCCAGCGCGCGGCAAGTGTCTGCGAAAACAAGCCGTGCTTCCGCGTTGCGCACACCATCGACCGGCTCGCCATGGCGTTCGTCCAGCGGCACCGCCGCACGCACGCGCCTGGCCCGAACAGCGTCGATCCAGAGGTTTTGGGCAATACGGAACATCCAGCTATCCAATCGTGTCCCTTCCTGCCAGCGATGAAGATTGCGCAATGCCCGCTCCACCGTGTCCTGCACCAGATCGTCGGCATCCGCCGTGTTTCCAGTCAGCGATAGCGCAAACCGGCGCAATCGCGGCACAAGCGCAATCATCCTGTTACGGATCGATTCGGTTGATTCGCTCATTGCCTAAGGGATAACGGCTCAGACCGGGCTTTCTTCCATGCGTTGCATGCAAAGGGGGCATTGCCCGGTTTCGGTTTACACTGCGCCGCGACTATGGGTTCTATCATCGGGTTTGTGCAATGGGCATGCGCTAAGGGAAATGGCAAACGCCGATGGTCAATGCGCACTATAAATGGCTCTTTCTTGTAGTGACTGCCGGCTTTATTCAGGCCGGTCCGTCAGTTGCCGCCGGGCCATTGGGGCTTCCGGGCGGTGGCTTGGGGTTGCCGGGAAATGTCCTGCCGGATGTGCTGGAGCGGACAACGGGGCCCGTGAATACCACGCTGGACAGGACACTTGGCACGGCGACTGGCGTGTTGCGCGATGCGGTCGGCCGCCCCCGCCGCGCCGATCTGTTCGACCGGGATCTTCTTGGTGCCCGTGTTTTGCGCCAGACGGTGCTTGCCCTTTCGCCGGGTAGCGAAAGCCTCGCCATCGCGCGTGGATTGGGCTTCGAGGTTTTGCGTGAAGAGCAGATCGCATCGCTTGGATTAAGTGTTGTCCGGCTGCGTATACCGGCCGGCATTGGCATTGCGGAAGCGCTTGCGCGTCTTCGCGCGGCCGATCCGGCTGGCGTCTATGACTTTGACCATATCTACGATCCATCGGGCGAAGGTGCTGCGTCTGTAGCCGAGCCGGCGCCGGCGGCTGCACATCCGGCTGCGAAGATTCGCATCGGCATGATCGATGGCGGCGTCGATTGTGATCATCGCGACTTTACGGACGCGGAGATCACGCAGAGGAATTTCGCCAACAGGAAAGACAGTATTCCGACACCGCATGGCACCGCGGTCGCTTCGCTGCTGATTGGCGTGGACATTGCGGGCACTCTGCCGCGGGCAGAACTCTATGCGGCAGATGTCTACGGCGGTGAAGCGGCCAGCGGTGCGGCCGATGATATTGCGCGGGCGCTGGGCTGGCTCGCGTTAAATAAAGTGGCGGTTGTGAACATCAGTCTGGCCGGGCCGCCAAACGCCATTCTGCAAGCCGCCGTCAAAGCGTTTTCGCGGGACGGCCGCGTGATTGTGGCCGCTGCGGGGAATGACGGGCCTGCTGCGCCGGTGGAATACCCTGCCGGATATGCCGGTGTGGTGGCGGTGACGTCCGTTGATGAACGTTTCAACATTCAGCTGGATGCAAACCAGGGTGCGTATATTGCGTTTGCGGCTTTGGGCGTCGACAGGCGGGTGGCCAAATCCGGCGGCGGCCACACCACGGTAACGGGGACATCCTATGCCGCACCACAAGTGGCGGTGCGCTTCGCCGTTCTTCTGCGGCCGGCAGATGATGCGTCGCTCCGTGCGGCATGGGCCGCGTTGGAGCGCGATGCGCGCGATCTGGGGGTGCCTGGGCGGGACCCTGTGTTCGGTTATGGCTATCTTGCTCCGTTGGCTAAAGAGCACGCGACCGCGTTACAGTGAGGTGGCGGTAACCGACGCTGGGGCTTGGATTTCGCGTTGGACAAAGGCTGCAACACAGTTGAGCGCATGTTCTACTGTCTCAAGGACGCCCGTCGCATAGCCATTAGGTCTTTTCGAACAGGGGCATTTAGCGGCTCAAATTCGCCTCAATTGCTTCCCTCTAGCTTCCCCGAAATAGAGGGAGTGCGTGGAGCAGACTTCGTGGGCGGAGATTCTTCTTTTATTTCAGGAAGATAATGGTGGGCGCGAGAGGGATTGAACCTCTGACCCCTCCCGTGTGAAGGGAGTGCTCTCCCGCTGAGCTACGCGCCCCCCGGCGGGCCTCAAAGGCCACGTTTGGGGATCAGCCCTATAGGGCGGCTTCGCAAGTGCCGTCAAGCCGCCGCAGCGCCTCTTTTATCCGCAGCACCGCGCCGCATCCGCCCCTTGAAAGCGTAACGCTCCATCCCCATCTCCGGCTAACTCCACGAGTTATGCCCCCAACGGAACGCCCGGCCCGGAAATCCCCTGGCCGGGCGTTTCATTTCAGGCCGTAAACCGTTTCAGGCCAGCAAGCGTTCGACCAGCAATGGAAGTTCCGCGAAATTGTCGATTACCGCATCGGCGCCCAGCGTCTCCGGCGGCTCCGGCGTATAGCCATAGCGCACCACCACCGCCGGCACACCGGCGGCGCGCGCGGTCGCGACATCGGTTTTGCTGTCGCCGATCATCACCGCGCCTTTGCCCGGGCCGCCCATCGCCTCGACCACGGCGTGGAATACCCGCGCATCGGGCTTGGCCACATCCATCCGTCCGGCGCCGTGAATGGCCTCGAAATAGTGCGTCATCTTCAGGGCCGGCAGCAGCAGGTCCGCCAGTTCCTGCGGTTTGTTGGTCAGCACGCCCAGCCGCGCCCCCGCCGCTTTCAGGTCTTTCAGCGCAGGCTCCACACCGGCAAAAGGGCGGCTGCCATTGGCGATATTGCGGCGGTAATGGTCGACATAGGCGTCGATCAGGCCGGGCAGGCGGGCTTCGTCAACCGGCGTGCCGGTTTTTTCAAAGGCCTCGATCAGCATGGTGCGGGAACCGAAGCCAACCAGATGGCGCAGATCGCGCGCTTCCACGGGTTCGCGGCCTTCGCGCGTCAGAATGGCGTTCAACGCGCCCAGAAGATCGGGGGCGGTGTCCACCAAAGTGCCATCAAGATCGAAGACAAGGGCGGGAGAAGAGAGGGAATGAATCATGCCGGCAGTTAACCCACATTGGGGTCCGCTATGGCAATATAGCGTCGCAAAACGTCACTTTACCGCGGCATCCGGTCCCGTTATCCGGGCCGCGGCAGGTGCGCAAAAGGCAACAAAAACGGTGAAGGGCGCATGGCGTTGAGCAATCGGGCGGCAATCGTTCTGGCGGCCGGCATGGGCACGCGGATGAAATCCGCAACGCCCAAGGTGCTGCACAAGGTGGCCGGAATTCCCATTTTGGCACATGTTCTGGCGGCGGCGCGTGGTGCGGGCGCCGACCGAATCGTGGTGGTCACCGCCCCGGCCCAGGAGGACGTGCGCAGCTTTGCAAAGGCACAAGGCGCCGAAACCGCCATTCAGGAACGCCAGCTTGGCACCGGCGATGCGGCGCGGGCCGCCGCCTCTGCCTTGGCGGATTTCGATGGCGTACTGATCGTGACCTATGGCGACCATCCGCTGTTTCTGGCGGAGACCTTTGCCGCCTCCTTCGCGGCGCAGGAAAAAACCGGCATGGCCATCGTCGCCTTTGAATCGCAGGGCAAGGCTTACGGCCGCGTGCTGACGGATGCGGACGGCCTGCTCGACCGTATCGTGGAATACAAGGATGCGAGCGCGGCGGAACGGGAAATCACGCTGTGCAATGCCGGCATTCTGGCGGCCGATGCCAAAGAATTTTTCCGCTGGGCGGCCAATCTCGGCAACGATAACGCACAGCGCGAATATTACCTGACCGATATTCCGGCACTGGCAAGGAAGGATGGCGTCGCCTGCGCCATCGTTACGGCGGATGAGGCGCAGATGCAGGGCGTCAATTCCCGTGCCGAACTGGCGGCGGCGGAAGCCGCGATGCAAACCCGCCTGCGCCGCCGCGCGCTCGATGCCGGTGTCGGCATGGTGGCGCCGGAAACCGTCTTCCTCTCCGCCGATACGGTGCTGGAAGAAGATGTGCAGATCGGCCCCTTCGTCGTCTTCGGGCCCGGCGTCACCGTGCGCAAAGGAGCGGAGATCAAATCGCACAGCCATCTGGAAGGCGCGGTGGTGGAGGCGGGCGCAATTGTCGGCCCCTTCGCCCGGCTGCGCCCCGGTGCGCAAATCGGCGCGGGCGCCCATATCGGCAATTTCGTCGAGATCAAGAAGGCGGTGGTGGAAGCTGGCGCCAAGGCCAATCACCTCTCCTATATCGGCGATGCGCGGGTGGGGGCGGGCGCCAATATCGGGGCCGGCACCATCACCTGCAATTACGATGGCTTCGACAAGCATTTCACCGATATCGGGGCCGGTGCTTTCATCGGATCCAATTCCGCCCTTGTCGCACCGGTAAAAATCGGCGATGGCGCCTTTGTCGGTGCCGGCAGCACGATTGCAAAGCCGGTGGCCGGCGATGCGCTTGCGCTGACGCGGGCAGAGCAGAAAACCTCGCCGGGCTGGGCGAAAGAATTCCGTACACGGAAAAAGGCCGAGCGGGCAGAACGGAGCAAGAAATAAATGTGCGGTATTGTTGGCATCGCCGGAACGGCGGATGTTGCGCCCACCATTCTTTCGGCGCTGAAGCGGCTGGAATATCGCGGCTATGATTCCGCCGGCATCGCCACCCTTGCGGGCGGCCATATCGAACGCCGCCGCAGCCCGGGCAAGCTCAGCAATCTCGATGCGGTGCTCCATACCCATCCTTTGCCCGGCCATACCGGCATCGGCCACACCCGCTGGGCCACCCATGGCGCGCCGACCGAAAACAATGCCCATCCGCATGCGACCGAAAGCGTCGCCATCGTGCACAACGGCATCATCGAAAATTTCCGCGAACTGCGGGCCGAGCTTGCGGCCAAGGGCTGCCGCTTCGAATCCGAAACCGATAGCGAGGTTTGCGCCCATCTGGTGACGGATTATCTGCGTCAGGGCCTGTCGCCGAAGGATGCCGCGCTTGCCGCCTCGCGCCGGCTGACCGGGGCCTATTCGCTCGCGATGATCTTCCGTGAGCACGACAATCTGCTGATCGGGGCGCGCAAGGGCGCGCCGCTGGCCGTTGGGTATGGCGAAAAGGAAGGTTATCTGGGGTCGGATGCCTTTGCGCTCGCCCCGCTCACCAACCGCGTCGCCTATCTCGAAGATGGCGATGTGGTGGTGGTCAATGGGCCCGACATCGCGATCTATGACGGCGAAGGCCGTCCCGCCAACCGCGAAGTGAAGATCAGCAGCGCTTCCACCAATCTGGTGGACAAGGGCGGCAAACGTCACTTCATGGCGAAAGAGATTGCCGAACAACCGGAGGTGATCGGCCATACGCTGTCGCATTATCTCGATCCGGCACGGCTTTCGATTTCGCTGGCCGATGAAAAACTGACCGGTGCGCTTCGCAATGCCGAACGGCTCACCGTTTCGGCCTGCGGCACGGCGTTCTATGCCGGACTGATCGGCAAATACTGGTTCGAGAAGCTTGCGCGTCTGCATGTGGAGGCCGATGTCGCCTCCGAATTGCGCTATCGCGATCCGGTCTATCCCAAAAACGGCGTGGCGCTGTTCATTTCGCAATCGGGTGAAACCGCCGATACGCTGGCCGCGCTGCGCGATGCGAAGGCGCAAGGCCAGATCACATTGGCCGTGGTCAATGTGCCGGAAAGCTCGATCGCGCGCGAAGCCGATATCGTGCTGCCTACCTTTGCCGGGCCGGAAATCGGTGTCGCCTCCACCAAGGCGTTCACCTGCCAGTTGGCGACCCTTGCTGCGCTTGCCATTCATGCCGGGCGCATCCGCGGTCATCTTTCCGCAGCGGATGAGAAAAAACTGTGCGCCGCATTGCTGGAAGTGCCACGCCATATCGTCGAATTCCTCAAACAGGAACCGGCGATGGAGGTGCTGGGGCAGGAATTGTCGCGCGCCCGCGATGCGCTCTATCTCGCCCGCGGCGTCAATTTCCCCATCGCGCTCGAAGGCGCGTTGAAGCTCAAGGAAATCTCCTACGTCCATGCGGAAGGCTATGCCGCCGGTGAAATGAAGCACGGCCCCATCGCGCTGATTGATGAGCATGTGCCGGTTGTGGTCATCGCGCCCCATGACGCGACGTTCGAGAAGACCGTCTCCAACATGCAGGAAACGATGGCGCGCGGCGGCAAGGTTCTGCTGATCTCGGATGCGAAGGGCATCGCCAGCCTCGGCGCCGATGTCTGGGCCACCATCACCGTGCCGGATGCTGATCCGTTTCTGTCGCCGCTGCTTTATGCCGTGCCGGTGCAGTTGCTCGCTTATTATGCCGCGGTGGCAAAGGGCACCGATGTCGATCAGCCGCGCAATCTCGCCAAATCCGTCACGGTGGAATAGGGCGCTGGCCTGCCTTATTGTGGCGGCCCTTGAGTCCCACCTGTTGGCGCGGTTTTCATGACGGCACCGGATATTGCGGCCCTCAAACGGGCTGCCGCGACGCGCGCGCTGGATTACGTCAGCGCCGGCATGAAGCTCGGCCTCGGCACCGGCTCGACGGCTGAGGCGTTTCTGGAGGTGCTGGCCCCGCGCGTGCGCGGCGGCCTTGCCGTCACCGGCGTCGCCACCTCCGAACGCACTGCGGCCATGGCGCGCACACTCGGCATCCCGGTGGCGGAGCTGGATGATACCGGCCCGCTCGATCTCGTGGTCGATGGCGCGGATGAGGCGGATGGCGATCTGAACCTGATCAAGGGCGGCGGCGGTGCGCTGCTGCGTGAAAAGATCGTGGCCAGCACGGCGGCGCGGATGATCGTGATCGCCGATGGTTCGAAGCTGGTGGCCGCGCTCGGCCGCTTCCCCCTGCCGGTGGAGGTGGTGCCCTTCGCCCATCTCACCACGGCGCGGAAAATCGCCCAGGCCGCGGCCGACGCCGGGCGCAGCGTCATCCCCGTGCTGCGCCGGAAGGCGGATAAGGTTTTCATCACCGACAGCGGTAACTACATCTACGATTGCCCGCTTGGCGTGATTGCCGATCCGGCCGCGCTGGCGGCAAGCCTTTCCGCCATTCCTGGTGTGGTCGAACACGGGCTCTTCGTCGGCCTGGCAAAAGCTTTGATATTGGCGCGGCCGACCGGCGTCACGGTGATTGAGAGAAAAGCATGACAACGGAATTCGACTACGATCTGTTTGTGATTGGCGGCGGTTCGGGCGGCGTACGCGCCAGCCGCATGGCGGCCCAGGCTGGCGCCCGCGTCGCGATTGCTGAGGAATATGGCTTTGGCGGCACCTGCGTGATCCGCGGCTGCATTCCGAAGAAGCTGTTCGTTTATGCCAGTCACTACCGTGATGATTTTGAGGATGCCGCCGGCTTCGGCTGGACCGTGCCGGAAACCCATTTCGACTGGAAGGTGCTGGTCGCCAACAAGGACAAGGAAATCGCCCGCCTCGAAGGTCTCTATGAGCAGAACGTCACCAAGGCCGGTGCCGAAATCATTATGGAGCGGGCGGAATTTCTCGACCCCCACACCATCCATCTGAAGAAATCCGGCCGCCGCGTCACCGCGAAACATATTCTCATCGCCACCGGCGGCCGGCCCTCGCGCGACATGGGAAACTGTGTCGGCGCCGATCACGCCATCACCTCGAACGAGGCGTTTTACCTCGAAACCCTGCCGCGCCGGGTGATTGTCGCTGGCGGCGGCTATATCGCGGTCGAATTCGCCAATATTTTTCACGGCCTCGGTGCCGAGGTCACGCTGGTCTACCGGCGCGACAAGATTTTGCGCGGTTTCGATGAAGACATGCGCGATGCGGTCACCGATGCAATGACGAAGAAGGGCATTCGCATCGTCACCAATCGCGTCTTCAAGCGGGTGGACAAGCGCAAGGACGAAATCTTCGCCTTCACCGACCATGACGAGGTGCTGGAGGCCGATTGCCTGATGCTTGCCATCGGCCGCGTCCCCAACACCGACGGGCTGGGTCTGGAAAAAGCGGGCGTCGAAACCGGCCGCAAGGGTGAGGTGCTGGTCGACCGTTTCTCTCAAACCAATGTCGATCACATCTATGCCATTGGCGATGTCACCGACCGCCTGCAATTGACCCCGGTCGCGCTGCATGAGGCGATGGCCTTCGTCAAAACCGTCTATGACGGGGTGCCGACGCCGGTCGATCACACCCTGGTGCCGACCGCGGTGTTCAGCCAGCCGGAAATCGGCACGGTCGGCCTCAGCGAGGCGGATGCGTTGGCCGCCGGTCACAGCATCGATGTCTATCTCTCCCGTTTCCGGCCGTTGAAGCACACGCTGTCGGGGCGCGAGGAACGCTCGGTGTTCAAGCTGATCGTCGATGCGAAAACCGATCGTGTGCTCGGTTGCCACATCTTCGGTGCCGATGCGGCGGAAATCGTTCAGGTCGTCGCGGTGGCGCTGAAGATGGGGGCGACCAAGGCGCAGTTCGATGCCACCATCGCGTTGCACCCCAGTGCGGCGGAAGAACTCGTCACCATGCGCACGAAATCCTACTCCAAGGCGCCGTAGTCGCGCTTCTCGCCGCAACGCTTTGCGATATAATCGCCCTCGGGGAAGTTTTGGGGGCGATCATGATATTGGTGCGTACTGCGATAGGGACGGCAGCGGTCTTGCTGCTGACGGGGCTCTGGGCTGGATGGGCATCGGCTGCCGATGAATGCCATCTGACCAGGGCGGCGGAGTTCACATTCGCGCCGTCATCAACGGCGCGCGTCGGCATTCCAGTCGGGATCGATGGGCATGAGGAGCTGTTCCTCGTCGATACGGGCGGGTTTGTCTCGATGATCGCGGCCGCGACCGCACAGAAACTGGATCTGCATCAAAAGGCCGTTAATCCCAATGTGGTCGCCCTCATGGCTGATGGCACCCGTCTCGATCATTATGTCACCATTGGCACGCTGGCGATCGGGCCGGCGCAACTACATCATCGCAATCTGCTGGTATGGCCGGGAAGCAAGGAGGATTCGTCTACCGGCGGAACCCTGGCGCCCGATGTCCTCGGTGTGTTCGATCTGGATTTCGATTTCGCCGCGCGCCATCTCAATTTCTTCCTGCAGAAGCATTGCCCGGGCCATGTGGTTTACTGGGCATCGCATTACGGCACCGTCCCCTTCACCAGCAGCAAGGTGGAGGGCTGGATCAGGGTCAAGGTTCAACTGGATGGGAAGGATGTCGGCGCCATTCTCGATACGGGTGCATCCGATACTGTGCTTGGCGCCGGGCAGGCGGAATCCCTGTTCGGCATAGTTGCGGATTCGCTGGAGAAGACGATGGCGGATGGAAGCGCGATAACGCCGCCCGATCTGGGCGTGCATCGCTTCAATACGCTCAGCTTCGGCGATGTGACGGTGGGCAATCCATTCATCGTCATTACGCGCGACGCCGCACAGGAAGCCTATGAGCGCCACAATCGCGGCAACAAACTGCTGTCGGACCCGCTCAACGGTCCTGCCGCAGTCGGGATGCCCTTGATCATCGGCATGAACGTGCTTTCCAAGCTGCATCTCTACATCGCCTATGGCGAGAAGATGCTCTACGTCACGGCGGCGGGCGCGGGGCAGGCGCCACCACCGCCCGCGGCGGCTTCCGACTGACCCTGCCGCGGCCTGTGCCGGCGATAAAAATTCCGGGAGGGCTGCTCAAGGCGTTGGTCCGCTTTGGCGGGGGCGGTTTCCCGAAAACCCTCTCCTGCCTGGCAAAGGGCTACCTGCTTGGCAAAGGGCGGGGCCATTTCGTATACCGCGAGCCCTGATAAGGAGAATATGTGTCGTGGCCCAGTCGTGGAGCCCCCAGTCCTGGCGCGAGAAACCTGCTCGTCAAATGCCGGATTATGCCGACCAGAAGGCGCTGGAGGCAGTGGAAACTCGCCTGAAAACCCATCCACCGCTGGTGTTCGCGGGCGAGGCGCGCAACCTCTCCGCCCAGTTGGCCCAGGTGTGTGAGGGTAAGGCTTTCCTGCTTCAGGGCGGCGATTGCGCCGAAAGTTTTGCCGAATTTCACCCGGATAATATTCGGGATACTTTCCGCGTCCTGCTCCAGATGGCGGTGGTCCTGACCTATGCCGCGGCCATGCCGGTGGTGAAGGTGGGCCGCATCGCGGGCCAGTTCGCCAAGCCCCGCTCGGATGACACCGAAACCCGCGATGGCGTGACCTTGCCCTCCTATCGTGGCGACATCGTCAATGCGATGGAGTTCTCGCCCGAGGCCCGCGCCAACGATCCGCAACGGCTGATGCAGGCCTATGCCCAGGCGGCCGCCACGCTCAATCTTTTGCGCGCCTTCGCCTCCGGCGGTTATGCCGACCTGCACAATGTCCATCGCTGGACGCTCGGCTTCATCGCCGGTTCGCCGTCGAGCGAGCGTTACCGTGCCCTGGCGGGCCGCATCTCCGAAACGCTGGAGTTCATGGAGGCGTGCGGCATCACGCCTGCCTCGGTGCCGCAATTGCGCACCACCGATTTCTACACCAGTCACGAAGCGCTGCTGCTCGGCTATGAACAGGCGCTGACCCGGATCGATTCCACCAGCGGCGACTGGTACGACACCTCAGCCCACATGCTGTGGATCGGCGACCGCACCCGCCAGCCGGATGGCGCCCATGTCGAATTCTGCCGCGGGGTCAAAAATCCGCTGGGTCTCAAATGCGGCCCCAGTATGGAGGAGGACGATCTTCTCCGTCTTGCCGCCACGCTCAATCCGGAAAACAAACCCGGCCGGCTGACGCTTATCTGCCGTTTCGGCGCCGACAAGGTGGCGGAAAAGCTGCCGCGCCTGATCCGTGCGGTGGAACGCGAAGGCATCAAGGCGGTGTGGTCGTCCGATCCCATGCACGGCAACACCATCAAATCCGGTTCGGGTTTCAAGACCCGCCCGTTCGACCGCATCCTGAAAGAGGTGAAGGCGTTCTTCGATGTCCACCGTGCCGAAGGCACCTATGCCGGCGGCGTCCATTTCGAGATGACCGGGCAGAACGTCACCGAATGTCTGGGCGGGGCCCAGGCCATCACCGAGGAAGATCTGTCCAGCCGTTATCACACCCATTGCGATCCGCGGCTGAATGCCAGCCAGTCGATCGAACTGGCTTTCCTGATGGCGGAATCCTTGCGGACGGAGCGGATGAAGACGCGCTTCGCCCAATCTGCCTGAAACCCGTGTTTCGGCTGAAACCGGTTTTTCTTTAAACCCCGAACAGAGGGTGGTTACGGCATGGGGGTAGCGCGGCTTCTCGCGAAGGGCTGGATTTTATTCTGCGTCTTCGCGGCGGCACACGCCATCCACCGTTCCCTGACTGGCACCGCACTCAATGCCGCTTCCATTCCGGTGATTGTGGTCAGCACGCTTCTTTTCATCGCCATGGGGGTGCTGTTCGCGGCCGGTTATGGCGTCTCCGCCCGCGATGGCTCAACGCCGCTGCTGGCCCGCCTCAAGCCGCATCACCTGCTGCCGGATTTCAATGGCGCGGTGCTGTTGATCTTTGCCGCGCTGAGCTTTCTCAACCAGGTCGCCTTTGCACCGTCGCATCTGACCGGCACGGTTGTCGGCGCCATTCAACAGGCGATCCAGTTTCTGGTGCCGGGGCAGAACGCGCTTCTGGTGGCGCTGTCGCCTTGCGCGGTCGATAACGGTCAGGCGTTTTCGTCCGCGTTTGCCTGGATTCTCGCGATTGTCTTTGTCGCCTCGGCCCTGTCGCGGGTGCGGCTGGCCGCAGGGCTTTTGCGGCTGGAGCGGATGAACCGTCCGGAAGTGCTGGGCTCCACGGTGCATGCGGCGGTTCTGGGGCTCGCCGCCATTGCCGGCATCCAGCTTCTTTTTGTCGGCTCGGCCTATGGATGGATCGACTGCCGTGTGCTGATCGCTCTGCCCGGCACGGTGCTGATCGGCGTTGGACCTTTGTTGCTCGGCTATCTGATCGTGGCCGCGATCACCGCTGCTGCGGCAATCGGGCCAGATCAGTAGATCAATCCGTAAACCTCACACGGCCTTGTCGGGGCCGACGCGCACCAGCATCTTGCCGAAGTTCTCGCCCTTGAACAGGCCGATAAAGGCATCCGGCGCGTGCTCGATGCCATCCGTCACGGTCTCGCGCCATTTCATCTTGCCCTGCTTCGCCCATGCCGTCATGTCACGCAGGAAGTCGCCCAGCATGTCGAAATGGTTGGAGACGATGAAGCCGCGAATGGTCAGGCACAGGCCCACGATCATGATCAGATTGTTCGGTCCCGGCCTGGGCGTGGTGTCGTTGTATTGCTCGATCATGCCGCACGCCGCGATGCGTCCGAACTGACGCATATTGTTGATCGCGGCCTGCAGGTGCCCGCCGCCGACATTATCGAAATAAACGTCGATGCCTTCAGGCGCGGCCTTCGCCAGCGCGGCGGTCAGATCGCCCGCGGTCTTGTAGTTGATTGTCGCATCCACCCCCAACTCGTTCTTCAAGAAGGCTGCTTTTTCATCCGAACCGGCGGAACCGACCACATAACAACCCTTGGCCTTGGCGATCTGGCACACCACCTGGCCCACGGCGCCGCTGGCGGCGGACACAAACACCCGTTCACCGTCCTTCAGTTCGCCCATCTTCAGAAGCCCGACATAGGCCGTCATCCCCGGCATGCCCATCGCGCCCAGAAAGGTCTGCAGCGGGGCGGCGCTGACATCGATCTTCTGCACGGCGCCGGCGTCGGCCACGAACCATTCGCGCCAGCCCAGCATGCTCTGAACGTAATCGCCCACCTTCACGTTCGGGCTGTTGGAGGCGACCACCTGGCCCACCGCGCCGCCCTGCAGCGCCTCGCCGATCTGGAATGGCGGGACATAGCTTTTGCGGTCCACCATGCGACCCCGCATGTAAGGATCCACAGACATATAGGCGTTGCGGACCAGCACCTGGCCCGGCCCGGGTGTGGGAACGCTTGTTTCGGCCAGCTCGAAATTTTCGTGCGTGGGCATGCCCGACGGGCGGGATTTCAGGCGGATTTCCCGGCTTTTCTGGTTTTCCATCTTTTCCTCCATGGTGTCTGACAGATGTTCATTAACTGCCGGAACCCTAGCAGGGCGCCGCCGTGTAACAAGCCGAAACATTTTATGAGTCGCCCTCATGCCCCGGTTTGTGGCCTGTAACGTCCGCACAGTTCCCGGGGTATCCCTTTGATTCGTCGTTTTATTGATGGTGAAGCCGTGCTTCGCGCCGGTGTGGTGGGGACAGGCGCGTTCGGCCGCCACCACGCCGCCAAATATGCGCAGACCAGCGGTGTTAACCTTGCCGCCATTGCTGATGCCAATCCCGATACGCGCCGCTCGGTCTCCGAACGCTACGGCGCCGAAGGCTGTGCCGATTGGCACTGCCTGGCGGGCAAGGTCGACCTGGTCAGTGTCTGCTCACCGGCGGTCACCCATGGCGGGATCGTCCGTGCCCTGCTCGAAGCGAACATTCATGTGCTGGTGGAAAAGCCCATCGCGACCACGCTGGAAGAAGCCGATGCCCTGATCCGCATCGCGAAGGAACGCGATCTGGTGCTCACCGTCGGCCATCAGGAACGCTTTGTTTTCGCCCGTTCGGGCCTGCTCGAATGGGCCAAAACCCCTCGGGAAATTCAGTGCTGGCGCCTTGGGCCGTGGACCGGGCGCGGTGCCGATGTCTGTGTGGTGCTGGACCTGATGATCCACGATCTCGACCTGATGCACCGCCTGGTGCCGGGCAAGGCGGCCATGGTGGCCGCACAAGGCGCTGCGAAATATGACCGTTTCGCCGACGATGTGCGCAGCACCGTCGCTTTTGACAACGGCACCATGGTGCGCCTGCACGCCAGCCGTATGGCGGCCGAACGCCGCCGCGGCATGCGCCTTGTCTATGATGACGGCGTGGTGGAAATCGATTTCATCACCCGCGAGATTCACAACACCACGCCGCGTCCGCTCGGCTCGCTCAGCTTTGACGATCCGCTGGGCGCCTCGGTTGCGGGTTTCGTGGCGGCGGTGCGTGGCACGGCCCCGGCTTTCGTCCGCCCGGAAGAGGCGCGCACCGCGCTGGAAACCGCCCTCCGTATCAAACAGGCCATGCAGCGTCCGGTGCGCATCCCGGTCACCGAAGGGCTTGCCGCCACCGCCTGAGCACGGCCCCGCTTTTGTGCGGAGCGATAGCAGGCTAAACACGGGCCCATGACGGACCGTTTGATCATTGCATTGGCCCAGTTGAACCCGGTGATGGGCGACATTCCGGGCAATCTTGCCCGCGCCTGCGCCGCGCGGGCGGAAGCCGCCGCCGCAAGCGCGGACCTGATCCTGTTCAGCGAACTTTTCATCACCGGCTACCCGCCGGAAGATCTGGTGCTGAAGCCGGCACTTCAGGAAGATGCGCGCGACGCGGTGGAAAAGCTCGCCTGCGAAACGGGCGATGGCGGTCCTGCGGTTCTGATCGGTGTTCCGTGGGTGGAGGAGGGGCGGCTCTACAACGCCGTCGCCTTCCTCGATGCGGGTAAGGTTGCGGGGCTCACCCGCAAGGTGGATTTGCCCAATTACGGCGTCTTCGATGAAAAGCGGGTGTTCGCGGCGGGGCCGTCGCCCGGCCCGTTCAACATCCGCGGGGTGCGCATCGGGGTGCCGGTCTGCGAAGATTTGTGGACGCCGGATGTGGTTGAAAGCCTCTCCGAAACCGGCAGCGAAATTCTGCTGGTGCCGAACGGTTCGCCGTTCGATGCGGCCAAGCGCGGCGTGCGCATGGGCCACGCCAAAGCCCGCGTGGCCGAAAGCGGATTGCCGCTTGCCTATCTCAATCAGATGGGCGGGCAGGACGAGCTTGTCTTCGATGGCGGCTCCTTTGTGCTCAATGCCGATGGCGCGCTTGCGCTGCAGATGCCCGATTTCGCCGAAAGCCTCACGCTCAGCGAATGGGTGCGTGAAGGCAATGGCTGGCGCTGCCTGCCCGGCACGGTGGTACCCGCGCTGGAAGGGCACGCATCGGTCTATGCCGCGATGATGCTGGGCCTGAAGGATTACGTGAACAAGAACCGTTTTCCCGGTGTCGTGCTCGGCCTGTCCGGCGGCATCGACAGCGCGCTGTCCGCTGCCGTCGCGGTTGATGCGCTGGGGGCGGATCGTGTGCGCTGTGTGATGATGCCGTCGCGCTATACCGGCTCCGAAAGCCTCGGCGATGCGGAAGAATGCGCTCGCCTTCTTGGTGTGCGTTACGAAACGATTGCGATCGAAAAGGCGGTCGGCGCCTTTGCCGAAACGCTCGCGCCAACTTTTTCCGGCAAGCGTGCCGACACCACGGAAGAAAACATCCAGTCGCGCATCCGCGGCCTGATCCTGATGGCGATCTCGAACAAGTTCGGGCCAATGGTACTCACCACCGGCAACAAGAGCGAGATGAGCGTCGGCTACGCCACCCTCTATGGCGATATGTGCGGCGGCTACAATGTGCTGAAGGACATCTACAAGACCGATGTCTTCAAGCTCTCGCACTGGCGCAATGAGAATCATCCGAAAGGCGCGCTGGGGCCGAAGGGACCGGTAATGCCCGAACGTGTCATCACCAAGCCGCCCACGGCCGAATTGCGCGAAGGCCAGAAGGATGAGGATTCGCTGCCGCCTTATGAAATCCTCGACGGCATCCTCGAATGCCTGGTCGAAAAGGAAATGAAGTTTGAGGATGTCTGTGCCGCCGGTTATCACCCGGCCACGGTGAAACGCATCGAACAGCTTCTCTATGTCTCCGAATACAAACGCCGCCAGGCGCCGCCGGGGGTAAAAGTCAGTGCACGGAATTTCGGCCGCGACCGCCGCTACCCCATCACCAATGCGTTCCGCGATGCCCGTGACTTTTGAAACGCGATTGTCATCCCCGGCGAGTGCGAACCCGGAGGTTCGCGCGAGGGAAGGGGACCCAGGTCGCGCAAGACGCACGATTTCAAAAGCTCTATCTCGGTTCTTCTTGTCGGGAGCGGGGAAGTATAACCGCCTGGTTCCCCTTTCCTCACGTCGCTTCGCTCCGCTCGCCGGGGATGACAGTTTTGTTTCTGGCAGTCAGTTTGTGCCATGACCAGTCTCGTCCGTTTCGCGCCATCGCCCACCGGGCTTCTGCATGTCGGCAATGCCCGCACCGCCGTGCTGAATGCGTTGTTCGCGAAAAAGGACGGCGGCAAATTCCTGCTCAGGATCGACGATACCGATCGCGAACGCTCAAAGCCCGAATATGAAGCGGCCATCCTCACCGACATGGCCTGGCTCGGCATTACCCATGATCTTTTCGCCCGGCAGAGCGAGCGCAGTGCCGATTACGATGCCGCCTCCGCGCGGTTGATGGCGTCCGGCCATCTTTATCCCGCCTACGAAACGCCGGAGGAACTGGACCGCAAGCGCAAACGCCAGATCGCGATGAAGCGCCCGCCGGTCTATGACCGCAGCAGTCTGAAACTCAGTGCAGATGATCGCGCCAGACTGGAAGCCGAGGGGCGCAAACCCCATTGGCGCTTCCGGCTCAGCCACACAAGGGTGCGCTGGCACGATCTGTTGCGTGGCGAGGTGGAGATCGACACCGCCAATCTTTCCGATCCGGTCCTGATCCGCGAAGACGGCAGCTATCTCTACACCCTGCCATCGGTGGTGGATGATGTTGCACTCGCCGTCACCCACATCATCCGTGGTGAGGATCACGTCACCAACACCGCCGCCCAGATTGAAATTTTCGCCGCCCTCGGCGCCGCCATTCCGGCCTTCGCCCATTTCCCGCTGCTGATCGGCGCGGGCGGGGAGGCATTGTCGAAACGCCTGGGCTCGCTTTCGCTGGCTTCGCTGCGCGATGACGGGGTGGAGCCTTTGGCGCTTGCCTCCTATCTCGCCAAGACCGGCACTTCAGACCCGGTTGACCTGAAGCCCTCGCTGGAGGTGCTGGCCGCCGAATTCGCCTTCGAGAAGATCGGCCGTGCGCCGGCTCGTTTCGACCCGGGGGAGCTTTCGACCCTCAACGCCAAATTGCTGCACGGGCTTTCCTATGACGCGGCGGCCCCACGCCTTGCCGCGCTCGGCATTCCGGGCGGTGCCGCGTTCTGGGAGGCGGTGAAACCCAATCTGACCCGGTTTGCCGACGCGGTGGATTTGTGGCGGCTGGTCGACGGGCCGGTCGCCCCTGTCATAGAGGACGCCGGGCTGGCGCAGACGGCTGCCGCCCTGCTGCCCGAAGAACCGTGGGGGGAGGAGACCTGGCCCGCCTGGACCAAGGCCGTCTCGGCCGCGGCGGGGGTCAAGGGCCGCGCCCTTTATCACCCCTTGCGGCTGGCGCTGACCGGGCTTGAACATGGACCGGAGCTGAAAAAGCTGCTACCGCTTATCGGGCACGCGAAATGCCTTTCGCGGCTCAACGGGGAAATGGCGTGATCATCGCCCGCCAGATTATTCGGATTTCGATTTGCGGCTAATGCCGCGACACTCCCCTTTTGCCCGCCCGTAATTTCTGTCCTTTATCCTCAAGCCGCTCCGGCGGTGTCAGCCTTTCGGCCTTGAAGTCTGGGCAAATAATCCTATATTGGATTGCGTAACGATGATCGAACGAAAAATCAAAGGCTTACGACCCCCCACCCCCCTCGCATTTTCCGAGGTTCGAATAGCCGCAACATGCGACTTCGGGAGGGTCTGGTGAGCCTCCGCCTCTACAACACGCTGACGCGCACGAAAGAAGATTTCGCGCCCTTGGACCCGAAAAATGTGCGGATGTATGTCTGCGGGCCCACGGTTTACGACTACGCCCATATCGGCAATGCGCGGCCGGCCATCGTGTTCGATGTGCTGTTCCGGCTCCTGCGCCATCTCTATGGGGCGGGGCACGTCACTTACGTCCGCAACATCACGGACGTGGATGACAAGATCAATGCGCGTGCCGCCGAACGTGGCATCTCGATCCGCGAACTGACGGAGGAGACCTGGCGCATCTACAACGACGATGTCTCGGCACTTGGCTGCCTGCCGCCGAGCGTGACACCCCGCGCCACCGAACACATCCCGGAAATGATCGCGATGATCGAAACGCTGATCGAAAAGGAGCATGCCTATGCGGCGGAGGGGCATGTGCTGTTCGATGTTTCGTCCAAGGCGGATTACGGCAAGCTCGCGCGGCGCTCGCTGGATGACATGATCGCCGGTGCCCGTGTCGATGTCGCGCCCTACAAGAAAGGCGCGATGGATTTCGTGCTGTGGAAGCCGTCGGAGACGGGCACACCGGGTTGGGACAGCCCGTGGGGCCGTGGCCGCCCCGGCTGGCATATCGAATGTTCCGCCATGGCCGGAAAATATCTGGGCGAAACCTTCGACATTCACGGCGGCGGAATCGACCTTGTCTTCCCGCATCATGAAAACGAAGTCGCGCAAAGCGAATGCGCCCATCATGGCCACCCGCTCGCCCGCGTCTGGATGCACAATGGTTTTCTGAATGTCGAAGGCGAGAAGATGTCCAAAAGCCTGGGCAATTTCGTCACCATCCACGAACTGCTGGCGGATTGGCCGGGTGACGTGCTGCGCTTCAACATGCTGCGCAGCCATTACCGCCAGCCATTGGACTGGACGTTGGGCGGCATGAAGGAAAGCTGGAACACGCTGGAACATTGGTACGGCACGGTGCCGCCCGGTGCGAACGGGACTCCATCTGCCGCGTTTCTGTCCGCGCTGGGTGATGATCTCAACACACCGCAGGCCATTGCGGAATTGCATCGCGCCACGCCGGGCGATCTTGCGGGCGGTCTGTATCTGCTCGGCTTCAGTGTGCGTGCCGAAGCGCTGGCCAGCAAAGAAGCCGTTGATGAAGCCGCGATTGCTGCCGCCATCACAGCTCGCAACGAAGCCCGCAAGGCAAAGAATTTCGCTGAAGCCGATCGCATCCGTGACGAACTTCTCAAACAGAACATCATTCTAAAAGACGGGCCGGACGGTACGACCTGGGAGATAAAGCGGTGAGCAAGGAACGCCTTTATATCTTCGACACCACCTTGCGCGATGGTGCGCAAACGCAAGGCGTCGATTTCTCGGTGGAAGACAAACGCCAGATCGCGCTCGCGCTCGACAGTCTCGGTGTCGATTACATCGAAGGCGGTTTTCCCGGCGCCAACCCATCCGACACCGCCTTCTTTGCGGAGCGCCCGCCTTTCAAAAACGCACGCTTCACCGCCTTCGGCATGACCAAGCGCGCGGGCCGCAGCGCCGCCAACGATCCCGTCCTGGCCGCGGTGATGGATTCGCCGGCCGAAGCCAATTGTCTGGTCGGCAAGACCTGGGATTTTCAGGTCGATGTCGCGCTCGAAATTCCGCGCAGCGAAAATGTCGATTGCATCGCGGATTCGATCGCGGCGGTGAAGACAAAGGGGCGTGAGCCGCTTTTGGATGCCGAACATTTCTTCGACGGTTACAAGGCCAATCCGGATTACGCGCTGGAATGTATCCGCGCGGCCTTCGATGCCGGCGCCAATTGGCTGGTACTGTGCGATACCAATGGCGGCACCATGCCGGAAGATGTTTATCGTATCGTGTCGGCGGTGAAAGCGAAATTGCCCACCGCCAATTTCGGCATCCATGCCCACAATGATACCGAACAGGCCGTTGCCGTCAGCCTTGCCGCCATTCGTGGCGGCGCGCGGCAGGTGCAGGGCACGTTGAACGGGCTTGGCGAACGCTGCGGCAATGCCAATCTCTGTACGCTGCTGCCCAATCTGCTGCTGAAAGAACCTTATGCCAGCCAGTTTGAAACCGGCGTCAGCCGCGAAAATCTGGCGCGGTTGACCCAGGTGTCGCGTCTGCTGGATGAAATCCTCAACCGTGCGCCTAACCGGCATGCGGCCTTTGTCGGGCCGTCCGCCTTCGCGCACAAGGGCGGGCTTCATTCCTCGGCGGTGCTGAAAGATCCGCGCACCTATGAACATGTGCCACCCGAAAGCGTGGGCAATACCCGCAAGATTCTGGTGTCGGATCAGGCCGGCCGCTCCAACGTATTGGCCCGGCTGGCCGAACTCGGCATCGATGTGGACCCGAAAGACAGCCGCGTCGCCCGCCTGCTGGAAGAGGTGAAGCAGCGCGAGTTTCTGGGCTATGCTTATGAGGGGGCGGAGGCTTCGTTCGAGCTTCTCGCCCGCCGCGCGTTGGGGCAGGTGCCGGATTATTTTGCGGTCGAAAGCTTCCGTGTCATCGTGGAGCGCCGTCACAATGCGCTTGGCGATCTTACCACGGTGTCCGAAGCGGTGGTAAAGCTGACGGTGCACGACACCGCCATTCACAATGTGGGTGTTGGCAACGGCCCGGTGAACGCACTGGACCAGGCGCTGCGCAAGGACCTCGGCGAATATTCCGGTTATCTGAAAGATTTGCGGCTGGTGGATTACAAGGTGCGTATCCTCACGGGCGGCACGGAGGCCGTGACCCGCGTGATGGTCGAAAGTGCGGATGGCAAAGGCAATCGCTGGTCCACGGTCGGTGTCTCCCCCAATATCGTCGATGCCTCGTTCGAGGCCCTGTCGGATTCCATTCGTTACAAGCTTCATCGCGAAGGCGCCCATGCTTGATGCGTCCACGCATGGCAGATGTGACGATACTGCGGGCATCTTCCGTCCGCCGATGGGATAGCGTCCGCCATCCATGAGCGAGCCGGAATCCACAAACCTGCCCGACGACCGGTTGGGCATTCTTTATGCTGCCTCGGCCTACGCGCTTTGGGGCGTGATGCCGCTTTACTGGGCGTTGCTTGCGCACATTCCGGCGATAGAGGTGGCGCTGCACCGCTCGCTCTGGTGCGCGTTGTTTCTGGCTATTGTTCTGCTCCTGCGTGGGCGCGGCTGGCGCATTCTGACCTTGATGCGCAATCGCCGTCTCCTTGCTGTCCTCGCTCTGACCAGCGCGCTGATCACCGCCAACTGGGCGCTTTTCATCTACTGTGTCGCCACCCATCAATTGATCGAGGCCAGCCTCGGTTATTACATGACGCCGTTCATCTCCTTCGTGCTCGGCATCGTGTTTCTGAAGGAGCGGATGTCGCGTATCCGTATCGCTGCGATGGCATTGGCGTTGGGCGCCGTGCTGGTGCAGACGATCGAGCTTGGACACATTCCGTGGATCGGGCCGACGCTGGCGCTGTCGTTCGGGCTTTACGGCTATTTCCGCAAGCTTGCGCCGGTTGATGCAGCGGATGGCCTTCTGATCGAAACCTGGATTCTGTTTCCCGCCGTCGCCGTCATCATCGCCTATCTGGGGCTGACGGGGCAGGGCGCCTTTCCTGCGCCCACCGTGCTGGAAAATGCCACCCTGATCGGGGCGGGGCCCCTTACCGCCTTGCCGCTGGTGCTCTTTGCCGCCGGCGCGCGCCGCATCCGCCTGACCACCATGGGCTTTCTGCAATACCTTTCACCCACCATCACCTTGCTGCTCGCAACACTTTTCATGGGTGAAAGTTTCACACGCACCGATGCGATTACCTTTTGCGCAATCTGGCTTGCGCTTCTCGTGGTCAGTCTTGAAGGATATCTTCCGCGGCTGAGGCTTCGCCTGCGCTAAGGGCAGTGGATACGATATCCATGGCTTCGTCGGCATCGGTGGCAAGATGATAAAGCGCGTTGATGTTTCCGTGTGCAAAACCTTCTGCCACAATATGGTCGAGCAGCTTGATCAGCGGCACATAGAAATTGTCCTGGTTGATCAGCACGATCGGTTTTTTGTGGACGTGAAGCTGGCCTTCGACGACCACCTCGAAGAATTCGTCCAACGTCCCGATCCCGCCCGGCAGCAGCACGAAAGCGTCCGCAAGGTGCAGCATCCGCTGTTTGCGCTCCTGCATATGGGTGGTGAAAATCAGCTTTTCGGCGGTTTCCAGCGGCGGCTCGTGGGAGCGTAGAAAGCGCGGGATAATGCCGGTTACGGGTGCGTGCGCGGCCTGGGCCGCCCTTGCCACTTCGCCCATCAATCCGACGGCGCCCGCACCGAAGACCAGCCGGTATCCCTGCTCCCCGATCAGGGTGCCAAGGCGCCGCGCCGTTTCGGTGTATTTCGGATTCTTTCCTGGTAGGGAGCCGCAGAAGACACAGACTGCGGGGGTATTCTTCTTCACGACCGGGTTATGCATTTTCTAACGATCAGGTTCCTCTACAATCGTGGCCAGCCCTGCCTTGCAGGCCCTGGCCCCAATGCCTATTCATCACAACAGGAAGGTTAGCCGACATGCGTGCGTTCGTCATCATCGGCCTGGTGGCGCTGGCTGCCCTGATTGCGGGGTTCCTTCTGTCGGCAGGCGGCATCGCAGGATAATAACATGGCGGACAAGCACCCATTGGTGGAAGACGGTGAGGGCAGCCCCAGCTTCCGCCCCCTGTTCACGCTTTTGCCTTATCTGTGGCCATCCGGCCGGCGCGATCTGAAATGGCGGGTGGCCATCTCGCTTTTTTGCCTGCTCCTTGCCAATGTCGCGACTGCGGTTTCCCCGCTCTTTTATGGTTATGCAGTCGATTATCTCTCCGGCAGCCCCGGGCAAACCGCTTTATTGACCGCTATCGGGCTGATCGGCGCCTACGCGCTTTCCCGCGTGATGATGCAGGCCTTTGCGCAACTGCGTGATGGCATCTTTGCCAAGGTTTCGTTTCATGCCTTGCGCCAGATCGGTGTGCAGACATTCGCCCATGTCCACACGCTTTCATTGCGCTTTCATCTGGAACGCAAGACAGGCGGCCTTTCGCGCGTGATCGAGCGCGGCACCAAGGGCATCGACACGCTGCTCACCTTTGCTGTGTTCAGCATCTTCCCCACATTGCTTCAACTCGCGTTTTTCAGCGCCATCATGCTCTGGAAACTCGATCTGGCGATCACGCTGGCAACATTGGTGACGGTTGCCGCCTATATCTGGTTCACCTTTGCCGTCACGCGCTGGCGCATTCGCTTCCGCCGCCAGATGAACGAAAGCGATACCGAGGCCAATACCAAGGCCGTCGACAGCCTCCTGAATTACGAGACGGTCAAATATTTCAGTGCGGAGGGGCATGAGACCCGCCGTTTCGACAAATCGATGGCGCGTTTTGCGCAGGCCTCCATTCAGGCCCAGACCTCGCTTTCCATTCTGAACACGGGCCAGGCCGTGATCATGGCCGTCGGTATCGGCGCGGTCATGGTGCTGGCCGCCTATGGTATTTCGGAAGGGCGTTTCACGGTCGGCAGTCTGGTGATGGCCAATGCCTATATGATCCAGCTTTATCAGCCGCTCAATTTCCTCGGCACGGTTTACCGCGAAATCGTGCAGGCGCTGGTGGATATGGAGGCGATGTTCAAGCTCCTTTACCAGCCGCAGGAGGTGAAGGATAAGCCCGGTGCGCAGCCGCTCACCGTTTCGGGCGGTGAGATCCGGTTTGAAAACGTCGTCTTTTCCTATGAGCCCGAACGCACCGTTCTGAAAGGGATCTCATTCACCGTGCCGGCCGGAAAGACGGTTGCCGTTGTCGGGCCGTCGGGCGCGGGCAAGTCCACTATCTCGCGTATCCTGTTCCGCTTTTACGATATCCGCGATGGCCGCGTGACGATCGACGGGCAGGATATCCGCGATGTGACCCAAGCGTCCTTGCGCGCCGCAATCGGCATCGTTCCGCAGGATACGGTGCTGTTCAACGATACTGTCCGTTACAACATCGCCTATGGCCGCATCGGCAGCGACGATGCCGCAGTGAAGGAGGCGGCGCGGCTTGCCCAGATCGACAAATTCATTCGTGAATTGCCGCAGGGCTACGGGTCCATGGTGGGGGAGCGCGGCCTCAAACTCTCCGGCGGGGAGAAACAGCGGGTTGCGATTGCGCGCACCATTCTGAAGAACCCGCCGATCCTGTTGCTGGACGAGGCGACATCGGCGCTCGACACCCACACAGAACGGGAAATCCAGAGCGCGCTTGGCGAAGTATCCCGCAACCGCACCACGCTGGTGATTGCGCATCGCCTCTCCACCGTGGTGGATGCCGATGAAATTCTGGTGCTCGATCATGGCGAGATTGTTGAGCGTGGGCGCCATAGCGCGCTGGTGGCGCGCGGCGGCCAGTATGCCGCGATGTGGAACAAGCAGAAACAGGCACAGGAAGTCCGCGAACGTCTGAAGGCCGTGGAAAGCGATCCCGACGTGGTTCCAGGTGTGGCGCGCACCAGCCCCGTTGCTGCCGCGGATTGATTATGCAGACTGGTTATTCAGCGGCCTGCGCTTCCTGCTCCTGTGCCGGCGGGGTTGCGCCGATTACGGGGCGCGACGGCGACGGATGCCCGGCAGCTTTCGCCGCTTTGCGGGCCGCCTTGCGTTCCTTCCGGCGATAGGGGAAGGCCAGCATCGCCGGCACAAGGCCGAGTGTGATCATCTTCGAGAAGGCAAGTCCGAATACAATCGCGGTCGACAATTGCACCCACATCGAGGCGTTGGGCCCCCCGATGGTGACTTCGCGGGTCCAGAAATCGATCTCGACCGCGAACATCATCGGCAGCAAGCCGCCAATGGCCGTGATGGTGGTCAGGAACACCGGGCGCAGGCGCTGTGCGCTGGAACGGATCACGGCCTCTATCGGTTCCATCCCGCCATCGCGCAGGCGGTGAAAGGTGTCGATCAGCACGATGTTATGGTTCACCACGATGCCGGCCAGCGCCAGCATACCGGTGCCCGTCATGATGATGGAGAAGGTCTGTCCCATCACCACCATGCCGAGAAGCGCGCCGATCATCGCCAGAACCACGGCCACCAGAATCAGCGCCGCGTGATAGAAGCTGTTGAACAGCGCCAGAAGCACGATCGCGATCAGGAACAGCGCCAGAAACGCCGCCTCGATCAGGAAGGCGCCGGATTCATTCTGCTGTTCGTCCGCGCCTTTGAATTCCACCCGCACGTCGGCCGGTATCGCCTGCTGCGCGATCCAGCTTTTCAGCTTCGCCACCTCCTGACTGGGCAACAGCGATTTGGCCACGCAATCCGATTTGACCGTTTCGGAACACTGCGCCCGCATATTGGCACGCACGTGATAGACACGATGGCCATCGATCCGTTCGATGGAGTTGACCTGCGGCGCAGGCACTTTCTTGACGAAATTGCTGATCGGGACAACGCCTTTTGCGGTCGCGATGCGTAAAGTGTCGAGTGCGTGGATGCCGCGATCTTCGGCCGGATAGCGCACGCGGATGTCGATTTCGTCGTCGGCGTCATCGGGCCGGTATTTTCCGACCAGAACGCCATTGGTCACAAGCTGCACCGCGGTGCCGATGGATTGCGCGTTGGCGTCGAACCGGCTCGCCAGTTCGCGGTTGATGTCGAGGTTCCACTCGATGCCGGGCAGCGGGCGGGTATCTTCCACGTCGCGCAGCTCCGGTTGTCCGTCTAGATGTTTGCGGATCAGCCCGGTGATGCGCTTCAGTTCGGGATAATTATCCGACGACACTTCGATCATCACGTCTTTTCCGGTTGGCGGGCCTTGTTGCGGCTCGCGCACCTCGACGTGAATGCCGGGAAGATTGGCGGTCTTTTCGCGGATTTCCTGCAGGATCACCTTTTGCTTCGGGCGCTGGGTGTAATCCTTCAGCTCGACGGTGAGGCGCCCCACATTATCGACCGGAATACCGCCCTGACTGTTCAGTGTGTAATTGTCGCCGCCGGAGCGCGCATAGACGGATTTGACGCCAGGCACCGTGGAAACGATGTGGCTCACGCTCATCACGATGTCGCGCGTCTCGCTGGCGGAAAGATTGCCGCGCGCCGACACCAGAACGGAAAGCTGATCGCTTTCGCTCGCCACGAAGAATTCCACGCCCTTGTTGAAGATCATGAACAGGCCGATCACGCAGACCACAATGCCAAGCGCACCAAGGATCACGCGGCCGGGCCGGATGGTCAGCTTTTCGGCAAGATGGGCATACCATCCGGTAATGCCGGGAATCTCGCGCCAGTCTCCCGTCTCCGAAGCTTCGATGGCCTTTTCGTGTTGCGCGTCATAGGGTGGCGCCTTGCCGAGGAACCCGCCCAGAACCGGCAGGAAGATCAGCGCCACCACCATCGACGAACTCAAAACGATGATCAGCGTCATCGGGAAATAGCTCATGAACTTTCCCGACACGCCCGGCCACAGCAACATGGGCAGGAAGGCGCCGATCATGGTCGCGGTCGCGCTCACCACCGGCCAGAACATGCGCAACGCCGCTTCCGCAAAGGCCTGCTTCGGCGGGTGGCCTTCTGTCATTTTGCGGTCGGCATATTCCACCACGATGATCGCGCCATCGACCAGAATGCCGACGGCGAGCAGCATGGCGAACATGATCATGAAGTTCAGCGTCTCGCCGAACCCGTTCAGGATCATGAACGCCATCAGAAACGATGTCGGGATTGCGATGCCGACAAGAAGGCCTGACCGCAGGCCCAGCGCCGCCACGATGATGATCATGACCAGCACGATCGCCAGCACAATCGAATCGGACAGCGAGCCGAGCTGATCGCGAATATCCTTGGAGGCGTCGAACATGAAGTCGACCTTCACCCCCGGCGGCCAGGTTTTGGTGGCTTCCGATACGATCTTCCGGACCTGCTCGTTGTTCTGGATGATGTTGGCGCCGATGCGCTTGGTCACGTCGATGGCAATGGTCGGCTGCCCGTTCAGCCGGGCATAGCTTTTTGCGTCCTGAAATGTGCGCCGCACATTCGCGACGTCTTGCAATGTCACGGTCGAATTGGCGTCAGAGCGCAGCGGCAGGCTCAGAACATCCTGCGCGGTCGCGATCACGCCCGGTACCTTTACGGCAAAGCTGCCATGCCCGGTGTCGATCGAACCCGCGGGGATCAGCCGGTTGTTGTTGGCAATCGCCGTGAACATTTCGTTCTGGGTGATGCCATAGCTTTCCAGCTTCTGGGGATCGATCACGATCTCCAGCATTTCTTCGCGATTGCCGGAAAGATCGGCGCTCAGAACACTCGGAATGGTCTTGATGTCGTCACGCAATCCGCGCGCCAGCCGGTACAGCGTGCGTTCCGGTACCGGGCCGGAAAGCGCGACCGTGATGACCGGAAACAGGCTGGTGTTGAACTCCTGCACAATGGGCGGATCGGCCTCATTGGGCAGACGCGAGCGTGTCTGGTCCACCAGCGCGCGAACGTCTTCCAGCGCCTTCTGTTTGTCGAAATTGACATCGAATTCCAGAATCAGAACGGCTGCGCCCTGATAGGCGCGCGCGGTGATGTCTTTCAGCCCTTCGACCGAGCGCAGATTGGTTTCCAGCGGTTTGACCAGAAGCCGCTCGCTATCTTCCGGGCTGATACCCGGATAGGTCACGGTCACCGCCAGAACGGGAATGGGTATATCCGGATCGGCTTCTTTCGGAATGCGGATGAAGGCGATCAGGCCGGCGATGATCACCACCACGATCAGCGCGATGACCAGCCTGGTGTTGCGGACGGCCCATTCGACGATGCGCGTCATCAGGCTGCTCCGCCTTTGTCGGGCACCGCTTCCACGTGCTCGCCGTCGCTGACGAATTCCTGGCCCACGGTGATCACGGTCACCTTGTCGGGCAGGCCTGTGATCCACATGCCGTCAGGCCCGTCGGATACGATCGTCACCGGCATGAAGTGAACCGTATTTTTTTCCACCACGCGCACGCCGATCTTGCCAGAATCGTCCAATACCAGAATGCCGGGGGAGATTTTCTGTGCGCTGACCCGGGTGACGGGGATATGGATATCTGCGCTGACACCTTCGCGCAGCTTGGCGTCCGGATTGGGCAGTTCGACCTCGACGCGGAAGGCCCGCGTGGCGTCGTCTGCCCGGTCGGCCACGAAGCGCACCTTGCCCTTCACGGTTTCGCCGGTCACCAGATTGACGGTGGCGCTGTCGCCCACATGCACGCGGCCGACATTGTTTTCGTTCAGCGCGCCCACCGCCAGGAACGGCTCCGGCGCGATTAGAAGCGCGCACTTGTCGCCCGGCCGCATATAATCGCCCACATTGACATAGCGGTCGTCGGTCACGCCGTCGAACGGGGCACGGATTTTCGTGTTGGCGAGCTGGATCGCCTGTGTGTCTTCGGCGGCGCGTGCCGCCTGCAAGGCCGCTTCGGCCTGGGCCATCTGGGTTTTGGAGCGGAAGCCGTCCTCGAACAGCTTCCTGGCGACTTCATATTCTTTTTGCCGCTGCGCGCTCAGTGCCTTGGCTTCCTGAAGACGGGCGCCACGGTCGTTCAGCTTGATCTGGCAAAGCACCTGTCCGGTTTTGACCCGGTCGCCCTTCTCGAAGTGCAGGGCCTCGACAACCCCTTCGACTTCGGCCCGCACGTCCACTTCATGCAGGGCCTGCGTACGCCCGCGGACCGTAATGGTGGCGTTGCGGTCCGAGGCGGAAAGTGTGCGCACCTTGACCCGTGGCGTCTCGCTCGGCTTGGCCTCTGCAATGTCGGTCTGGCTGTGGGGCTGGAACACCAGGCCCGTGGCAATCCACGCCGTCACGCCCAGCGCGATGCCTATCGCCCATTTGTGGCGCGGCTTCAGGCGGTGCCAGAACTGAAAATACGCTTTCATGGTCCTGCCTATTCGGCGGCATGCGCCGCCTGTCTTTCGACATCGGCGCGGTGGTTGCGAATGAATTTCAGGCTTGCTTCGTAAATGACCTTGCCAAGGCCGCTGACAAAGGCCTCGCCACAGCTATGCGGCTCACCGCCCTTGATCTGGGCCAGCTTGCCCTCGGTCTGCGCGATATAGCAGTCGATCATGGCGGATACCCGTTCCTGCGGCAGCAGATGGGAAAACAGCATGGCGAATACAAAGGGTGAGCGATGCCGGTCTTCCGGCAGCGGCCGCATCAGGGCGCCCAGAAAGGCCGCCCGCCCGGCCGGGGTGATGGAATAAACTTTCCGGTCCGGCCGCTTCGTCTGTGCCTCGGCACGAACGGAAACCAGCCCCTCTTCGGTCAGCCGGCCCAGTGCGGGGTAGATCGAGCCGAAGCTCGCCTCCACGAAATGCTGGTAGCCGTCCTCATGGAACAGCTTCTTGATTTCATAGCCTGTCGCGCTTCCGCGCGTCAGAATCCCAAGGCAAATGGTCCGGACGTCCACGGCAACCCTGCTATATTGGTTCGATATAGATCGAGCCTATATAGGGCAGGTTACAAAACCTTCAAGGCGCCCAGCACTGCAATTTGTGCAACGCGGCAATGCGGCCGTAAACATCGTGCCGGAATAGCCGCTTTTCCGGGCTAGGTCAGCTCGATCCGGTCCACTTCCACGCCCTTCATGCCCTGCCGGGTGGAATAGCGGATGCGCTGTTCCGGGCTCAGCACCGGGATGCCTGAGCGGCGCAGGGCACTGGCGTGAATATAGACATCGCCGCTGCCGTCCTGCGGCATGACAAAGCCGAAGCCTTTTTGTTCGTTGAAGAATTTGACCGTTCCTTCAACCATCGGCCCGCTGGGCCCGGCATCGCGCGGCGGCCTTGGCCGTCTGGCACCGAAGTCGCCGCCACCGCCGCCGCCGCCCCCGCCACCAAACCGGCCAGCTGCCGGATCGGCTGTGGAGGTGTCGACGCTATGCACTGCAACAACCTGAAGCCCGCGCGGAGATTCCTGCAGGTCGCAAACAATCGTAGAGCCTTGCGGCAGGTTCTGTTGGCCCAGTGCCGCCAGTGCCGACGCGTGACAGAACGCATCGCTGCCATTGTCCAGGGTGATGAAGCCATAGCCCTTGGTCGCGTTAAACCATTTGACCGTGCCCTTTGCCGACGCCATTGCAAGAGGGCGGGATCCACTGTGTTCAAAGTTCGCCATGTGTGAATGGTACCTGCCGGGCGCGTGTCCACGATGCGCCGAAACCTCCGGCTACAGCTCCGGCAGCAAAACCATAACACGGGCGGGCCTTCGCGGAAATCGCGTGCCGTGCGCAATTGCAATCGGACCATGGACGATTGCGCATTCTCCCGGCACACTGTGGATTGCGCACAACAATGTTGCACCATGACTGATCAAACGTTAGGCAAACTGGGTATCCACGGACGCTGGTTCGTGGACGGGTATGGCCGCCGCGTAATCTTGCGTGGTGTTAATCTTGGCGGGGATTGCAAAGTGCCCGCGCCGCGCGGCGGTACCAATTTTCCGTCGGATTTTCTGGATCATCGTACGGTTTCGTTTATCGGCCGGCCGTTTCCGTTGGCCGATGCGCCGCAACATTTTGAGCGCTTGCGTCATTGGGGTTTCAACTGCCTGCGCCTGTTGACGACATGGGAAGCGGTATCCCACGCCGGGCCGGACCAGTTCGATACCGCCTATCTCGATTACTTTGCTCGCATCTGCGAAATGGCGGGCGAATACGGTTTCTACGTCTTTGTCGATTTCCATCAGGATGTCTGGAGCCGGATGTCCGGCGGCGATGGGGCACCGGGCTGGACGTTCGAGGCCGTGGGCCTCGACTTCACCCGCTTTCATGCCGCCGGTGCGGCGCTTGTGATGCAGCATGCTTATGATTATGCGCGCGGCGGCCGGCAGGAAGACCGCTATCCGCAGATGTGCTGGTTCTCCAATCATCGCCGGCCGGCCAACGGCATCATGTGGTCGCTGTTTTTCGCCGGTGCCACGCTGACACCTGATTGCCGTATCGACGGCCGCAATGTGCAGGACTATCTGCAGCATCATTATCGGGCCGCGATGCATCAGGTGGCGCTCCGCCTGAAAGACATGCCGCATGTTCTGGGTTTCGACAGTTTGAACGAGCCCGGCATCGGCTGGCTGGGGCAGCCGCTCTTCCGCGATTACCTCGCCCGTCAGCCCGAAACGCCGGAGCCGGTACGCTTCGGCCTTGCGATCAGCCCGCTCGACGGGCTTCTGGCGGCGCGCGGGATTCCCCGCATGGTGCCGGAGGTGCGCTTCGATCGCACCACGCGCACCCTGGAAACCGTTCGCGAAGTGCCATTGAATCCGGATGGCGTTTCAATCTGGCGCGATGGCGTGCCCTGTCCGTTTGAGGCCGCGGGCGCTTACACGCTTGAAAACAATGGAACGCCGCTGGACGATGCCTTCTTCACCCATCAGGGCAGTCATCGCTTCGATGTGGAGGCGGATTTTCTGGTGCCGTTCTTCCACTGCGTGGCGGAAACCATCCGTGCCGTGCGCGAAGACTGGCTGCTGTTTGCGGAAGTCAGTCCCTTCCGCACCCATACGGCCGGTCTTCCACCGGGCATGCCGGAACGCACTGTCAATGCCAGCCATTGGTACGATGCGCGCACATTGCAGGGAAAGCGCTTTGCGCCGCGCGAATTCGAGCACGCGACCGACAGGGCTGCGGGCGAGGAAGCCGTGCGTGCCCGCTATGTTTCGGAATTGTCACGGGTGGAGGCGGCGGGAACGCCTCTTTCTGCCCATGGTGCGCCGACCATCGTGGGCGAATTCGGCATTCCATTCGATCTCGATCAGGGTGCGGCTTATGCGGCATGGAACGCGGGCGATCACAGCGATGCAGCGTGGGCCGACCACACGCTCGCGCTCAGCCTGATGTATGATGCGATGGACCGCCTGCTGCTGTCGTCGGCCCAGTGGAATTACACCGCGTCGAACCGCAATGATGCCGCCATCGGTGATGGCTGGAATCAGGAAGATCTTTCGATCTATTCGGTAGATCAGGAAGATACCGCTCGCGGTGCGGATTCCGGCGGCCGCGCCGTGAAGGGATTTTCACGCCCCTATGCGCGGCGGGTTCAGGGCACGCCGCGTTCGGTTTCCTTCGATCCTGCACAGGGCGAATTCAAGCTAGTGTTCGAAGCCGATCCGGCCATTGCCGCCCCGACGGAGATTTTTCTTCCCGCCATCCATTATCCGCAAACACCGCTGATTGCGGCCGAAGGCTGCCGGATCAGTTCGCCGCGCGAAGGGGTTGTAGCCGTGTTGGCGGAAACACCGGGGCTTAAAACCGTGATCGTCAGGCCCGCGCGCTGATCCCGCATCGGGGGCACACACCGCGGGCCAAAAGGGGGATGGGCCAAAAGGGGGATGGGCATGCGGTCCGAGGCATTCGATTTTCTGTCCAATCTCAACACGCTGTGGGCCATCATCCTGGGTGCGGTGCTGGCCACGGCCGGCGGTCTGGCCGCCTTCTTCATCGAAGGGTGGATCGAACGGCATCGGCGTGAACGCTCTGCTGCGTTGTTCTTCGGCGAGACGCTTTGCACACTTCAGATCATTCTTGAGTTTGCAGCCGACGCGCGCGGCATTGGCGATCCTTACGGTCCCGTCACCATGCGCATGCTGCGGTTTGCGCGGCGGGAGATCGAAATCTATGAGCGCAATCGCGAGAACCTGTTCTGGCTGAACGACGTCGCGCTGCGGGCGCGGATTCATACGCTGGTCTTACGCCTCACCATGCCGCTCGAAGGCATATTCGATACCAGCCGGGAAATTTCCGAGCTGGAATTCCGGCTGAAGTCGCTGCCGCAAAGCGATCCGGCTGCGCGGGAGGAATTGGCCCGTGACATTGCGCAATTACGCGAACGCCGCGACGAAGGGTTCGGCTTTGTGATGGAAACGACGAAGCTGCTGAAAGCACCCATCGACGCGCTGGAACCGCTGGCGCACCAATCCTTCAGCACATTGGTGACGGTGGCGCGCCAGTAGGGAGGATGGCTCAGGCGCGCGGCTTCAGCCCGTTCTGCTTCAGCCGCCACAACAGCACGTCGATCCGGTCCTGCCCGAAGAAGGGCTCGTCCTGGAACGCCATGGTCGGCACGCCCCAATGGCCCGATTCCTTGTGGGCCTTCTGGTTTTCCTGAACGATCGCGTCGTATTTGTCCGGGTCCGCGTTGATTTTGCGGTCCAGATCGCCAAGGTCGAGGCCTGCGCGCTGCGCCGCCTTGGCCAGATGGTCGCCTTCGTTCCAGCCGTCAATCTCGCCCGACCAGATGATATGACCGGCTTCATAGAGAAAAGGCAGGCCGCGGCCCGCTTCCGCCGCCGCACAGCCAAGCCGGGTCAGCCGGAAGATGTAAGGCTGCTCCGGCACGGCGGCCAGGGTCTTCGGATCGACCACCACGGGGTCCGGCCGCGGCCAGCGATAGGGCATGCCGTTCATCTCCGCCACGCGGAAGGTGTCGCGCATGAAGTAGGAGACCCACATCGGATTGACCTGACGGAAGAACTCGCCCGCGCGGACCGCCAGCGGATAAACCGGCCTGACATTCACGGTCAGATCGTACCGCTTCTCCATCTCCAGCAGCCGTGGCGTTGCCAGATAGGAATAGGGGCTGCGGAAAGACCAGAACAGGTCGATGGCAAGCGTCATGTCGTTCTCCTTTCCTGCCGGATATAGGCCAGCAGGATCGCTTTCAGTTCATCCAGGGTGCGGTTGTCGTCGATCCGCGTCGGCGCCCGCGGGTTCAGGACGCCGGTCAGAAGAAAACCATACACAATCTGCGTCATCATCTGCACCATAAATATGGCATCGCGCGTGCCAAATGTGGGGCTCAGCGCCTGGTGCAGGGTATCGGCCATTTCCTCGCGAATGGTCAGGATCACGGCCATCACCGGTGGGTTGTCCAGTCCGCGTTCCACAATCGCGCGGAAAAGCCCGCGATAGGTGCGGAAGCTTGCCGCGGCCCGCTCCACAAACTGTCCGATGATGGCGTCCGTCCGCCCACTCCGGCCCGCGGCCAGCATATCGGGCAGGCTTGCGCGGATTTCGGCGGCGAAAGATTCGGCAATGGCGAAGAACAGGGCGTCTTTGTCCTTGAAGCGGAAGTAGACCGCGCCAACTGAACAGCCGGCTTTTTTGGCGATGGCCGAAATATGGGCGCCATCATAACCGGCTTCCGCAAAACAGCGTTCGGCCGCGCGCAGAATGCGTGTGCGCGTTGCCTGGCTGCGCGCCTGTTTGGCCGGCAGGGCCCAGCGTTCGGCGGCGGTTTTGCTGTCGGTTGCTCTCTTCATGGCACGGGTGTACAGTAAAATCTGAATTTCAATTCAGATTACTGGAAATCCATCGCGGTTCAAAGAGGGAGCATGCTGCCATGGGTCGGAAAATCCTCTTCATCACCACCGATCAACAGCGTTGGGATTCGCTTGGTTGCAACGGCAACCGGGTCTGCCGCACGCCCAATATCGACGCGCTCGCCAAAGCCGGCATCAATTATGCCCGCGCCTATAACCAGAACACGGTGTGTATGCCGGCACGCTCCACCATCCTGACCGGGCAATATGTCCGGACCCACGGTGTGTTCGCGAACGGTGTGCCGCTGCCGGAAGATGCGCCCAGTTTTGCGCAATATCTGAAAGACAAGGCGGGCTATAAAACCGCCTTGATCGGCAAGGCGCATTTCGAACCCGGCTTCGATCTCGCTGGCAAATGGGCGGAGAACCGGCGCCAGCGCGATGGCGATTATGGGCCGTGGCGCGGCTTCGATTACGCCATCCATGCCATGCACATCACCACGTTCCGCGGCAATCCGGTCGGTCATTATGGCCGCTGGGTACAGGCCAATCATCCGCAATGGTTCGATGCTTCGGCGCCGCTCCTGAACGCGGCACCCGGCGGTGACACCGGCGCGCCGGAAACCTTCAACAATCCCATCCCGCGGGAGGTTTATCACACCGACTGGCTTGCCGGTCTCGCGGTCGACTGGCTGTCGGAGCGCGACGCGGATGAGGATTGGATGCTGTGGCTCAGCTTTCCCGATCCCCATCATCCGTGGGATCCGCCGCAGTCGGAGATGGCGCGCTGCGATTGGCGTGACCTGCCGCTGCCCGATGGTCATCCGGGCTCACCGGAGAAGTTGCGCGAAATCCTGGCGGCAAAGCCCGCACATTGGCTAGCCTATTACGACGGCACTTTCGCCAATATCGAAGGCGGCCCGATGAACTTCACGCCGCAACAGCTCAGTCACGACAATATCCGCGAGATCAATGCCAAAGTGCATGTGATGAACGAATTGATCGACGAGGCGGTGGGCCGTGTCATGGCCTGCATCCGTGCCCGCGGCTGGGATGGCGATACCGATGTGATCTTCACCACCGACCATGGTGAATTGCAGGGGGATTTCGGCCTTGTCTACAAAGGCCCGTTCCATGTCGATGCGCTGATGCGGCTGCCCTTCATCTGGCGGCCGGCGCCCAATGCGCATGTTCCTGCCGCGACGGTGTCTCAGCCGGTGGAGCAGACTGATCTTGCCCCCACCTTCTGTCACATTGCGGGCATCGAACCCGCACCCTGGATGCAGGGCAAGGCGCTGCCGAAACGTGACGATGGCGCGCGGCAACGTGCGATCTGCGAATGGGACAGCCAGTTTCCCGGTTATGGCTTTCACTTCCGTTCGATCTATCGCGACGGCTATCTGCTCACGCGTTACGAGCCGTCAACGCCGGGGGAACCCAACGGGCTGGAAGAAAGCTGGCCGCAATTTGCAGGCATCACCACGCGCGTCCGCTACGACGGAACGGAGGGGGAGCTTTATGACCTCCGTAACGATCCCCATCAGTGGGAAAATCTCTGGTCCGATCCGGCCCGCCAAAGTCTGCGCCGCGATCTGACTGCCGATCTTTATGACAATCTGCCGGAAGCCCGGCCGCAGAAGCTGAAGGTCGAAGCCCCGGCCTGAGTGCGATTTGCGGAAATAGGTGTCTTCGGCCTGTTCAAAACGTATTGCTCAAAACATAAGTTCAAAACGTAAGTTCAAAACGTGCAATGCCGGGCAATCGCGAAATTGCCCGGCATCGTTGACTGAATTTGAATGGATCGAATTTGAATACGCCCACAACCGCACCGGTCCCGTAAAGAAACGGCAGCGACGCGGTTATGGCCGCAGTCAGATCGACTCTTTCAATTCCTTGGCCACACGGAATGCGACCTTCTTGCTGGCCTTGATTTTGATCTGCTCCCCGGTCGCAGGGTTGCGGCCCATGCGGGCAGCACGTTTGCGAACCTGAAGAATGCCAAGCCCGTTCAGACGCACGCGTGCGCCTTTCTTCAGATGTTTGGTGATCAGACCGGTCAGGTCTTCCAGAATTGCATGTGCCTGCTTGTTGGTCAGCTCCTGCTTTTCGGCAAGCTGAACCCCCAATTGCCTCGTCGTAATCGTGTCTGCTTTGGCTTTCGCGGCAGGCTTCGCAGCGGCTTTTGCCATCGTTGTCCCTCTTGAGAATCAGGAAAGGTGCCCAATTCTACTGTATTTCAAGGCTGACGGGAGAGGGGGAAAGCGGAAAATGCTTCTGCCAGCGCACTTTTATGTACTTTTGTGGCTCAACTCCGGGCCCCTTGCGCGGCTTTGACGGCCCGAATCGCGAATGCGTCCTGCCTGCGGCGCTCCAGAATGGCTGCAAAGACGAACATGGCCGCGATCCCGGCCAGCGAAACGGCGGTCTGTGCCGCGACGCTGTTGCCAAACGTCATCAGAACCATATGACCGATCACGGCCAGCACCGTGCCAAGGCAGAAGATCTGTAACGAGAACTGGCCGCAGCGAATCAACTGCTGGCCCAGCCATAGCCGTTTCAGCGTGGCGCCTGCAGGCGCGAGTTGGCGCACCGCCAGCAGCAGGGCGAAAAAGCTCACCAGCCTGAGCGGCGCCATGGCGGTCTTGTCGAGCCCGTCTTTGGCGGCCCATTCGGTGGGAAGCGGAAGCTGTCCCAGTTTGACCGCGGCAATCGCGGCGCAGACGCCAAGCGCCAGCCCCGTCACGATGCGCGAATTGGGCAACGGCTTCTTGCCCAGATACCGCGCTGTCCCGAAACTCGCGCCCAGCACGAAAATAAACTGCCACGCCAGCGGATTGAAGAACCAGCCGCCACCGCCCGGATAGACGCTCAGGTTCGGGCCCCAGATCTGCACAGCAACGTAAAGCGCTGCCGAAGGGATCAGCGCCAGCCAGACATTGCGTTGAAGCGCGGCCAGCACAATCGGGAAAAGGCCAAGGAACACGATATAAACCGGCAGGATATCCATGTAGGCCGGCTGGAACCGCAAGGTCGCCGCATGCAGGCCCGCAATGGCCGGGTGCTGGAACAATGCGCCGATACGGAAAACATCGTGATAGCGCACGCCGGTTTCGAGCGTACCGGCCGCCACCACCAGGGCCATGAGCAACAGCAGGATCTGTTGCGCCGCATAAAGCACCCAGGCCCGGCGATAGATGCGTCTGGCGGCGGCGATGAAGCCATCCTGCATCAGCGTGCTGCCATAGACGAGCGCGGCAACGAAGCCCGAAAGAAAGAAGAACACCTCGGCCGCATCGGCGAAGGCGAAAGCCTGCATCGTCGCAAAGGAAAGCTTGTTGTTGGGCAGATGATCGACAAAAATGAAGATCAGGGCGAGCCCGCGGAAAAAGTCGATCCGGCGGTCCCGTTTGTCCTTGTCGTTTTGTCCCGCGGCGTGCGGTGCGGCCAAGCCGGTATGGAACCCTGTCATCGCGATGTACTGTTCCTGAGGAAAACCAATTCTTGGTGTGACGAATATGGCAGGGTTAGGGCGGCGGACTATAGCCCATTCGGAACCATGGGCCAGCATCTCCACGCTTTGCCTGCAATTGCCATCACTTTTCCGGCCCGCAATTCTTTGTGGCCGCGTCAACACGCCCTGTCAGGAGTTGTTCATCTTGCCCCCTGTCCGCCCCATGGTCGTTGAGCCCGCCCTTTGGATCTGAACCGGATTTTCGTGCCGCCACATCTTCGTGGTGTTCTTTCCCGTTGCCTGGGCCCACCGCGGATGAAGCTGCGGATGAAGAAGCTGCGGCTGAATACGCGCATCTCCGGTCGGTGGAACCCGTTTGCCGGTACTTTCATATTTGTTGTCCTCTGTGCCGCGCTGATTTTGCCGTTCGCTGTTCCGGCGGCCATCGGCGCGACCGGGCTCTCCTACAAGGTGGAGATCAAAGGGGTCGATGGCACGCTGGAAACCAGCATCCAGGCGGTTTCGCGTCTTCTCTCCGGCAGGGATAAGCCGCCCGCGGGGTTTGCCGGCTTGCGCCAGCGTGCCGATGCCGATCAGACAGCCTTTACCGCCGTCTTACGTTCGGAAGGTTATTACGACAGCACGGTGGATATCGTCATTGACGATGAGAGTGATCTGGCCAACGTCCGCGTCAACATCACGCCCGGCCCGCGCTATCCCATCGCGGTTTGTGAAATCGTCTATACGCGATCCGCACCGGAAAAAGCACCGAAGGATTGCCGCCGCATCGGCATTCGCAAAAATCAGCCCGCGCGGTCCGCCGACATTCTGGATGCCGAAGCAAAGCTGGTGCAGCGCCTGCTGGAAAACGGGCGCCCCGATGCGAAAGTCGAGAAGCGCACCGCCATCGTCGATCACAAAAGCCATACCATGCGGCTCACCTGGAAGGTCGATCCCGGTCCGCCTGCGCGCTTCGGTGCGGTCAGGGTCAGCGGGACCACGCGCACCAAACCCGAGTTTCTCGCCCGCATCGTGCCGTGGCAGCCGGGTGCGGAATATGATGTGCGCAAGCTCGATGATTATCGCCAGCGGCTGTCGGGCCTCAATCTGTTCGATCAATTGAGCGTGGCGCCCGATACGGCCCATGAAACCGCTTCGGGCCTCGCGCCAATCCTCGTCAATGTGAAGGAGCGCGCGCCGCGTTCCTTTGGCGGCGGCGTCACTTACGCCACCGATGAGGGGCCCGGCGCCTCCGTCTTCTGGGAGCATCGCAACTGGTGGGGCGAGGCTGAAACCCTGCGTTTCGATCTCGCGCTCGCAACGATCGAAAGATCGCTGACCGCTTCGCTGACGCTGCCGCATTCCCCGCGCACCGGCCAGATGCTGACATTCAGTGCCCAGGCCCTGAACGAGAATACCGATGCCTATCGCAAGACGGGCGCGATCGTGCTCGCCAAACTCACGACCCCGCTTGGCGGCAAGTGGAAGGGCGACATCGGCGCGGCGTTTCAGGCCGCCCAGATCAGCCAGGGCACCACTGCACCGTTCAGCATGCTGCTTTCCTTTCCCGCCAGTGCGAGTTTCGATTCCACCAATTCCATTTTCGACCCCACCCGTGGAGAGCGGCTGAATTTTCATGTGGAGCCGGTGTTCGGCAACAGTGCCGGCCTTGTTTCCTTCCTGATCCTGCAGAGTGAAGGGTCCGCCTATCGCGCGCTGGACCGGCGGCGGCGCTTCATCGTGGCCGGGCGTGCCAAGCTCGGCACCATTCTGCTGGCAGGTTATGATGCGGTTCCCGCCGATATGCGGTTTTATTCCGGCGGCGGCGGTTCTGTGCGCGGTTATGATTATCAGGCCATCGGCCCGCATGACGCGTTGGGCACCGCACTTGGCGGCCGCGCGCTGGCGGAGACCAGCCTTGAACTGCGCTATCGGATAACGGAAAGTTTCGGGGCCGTTGCCTTCGTGGATGCGGGAACCGTATCGCGCAGCCCGGTGTTCGCCGATGCGGAAACTCCGCGTATCGGCGCCGGTTTGGGCGTGCGCTATTACACCGCTCTCGGTCCGATCCGGCTCGATGTGGGTGTGCCCGTCAATCGCGGCGGCTCCGGCAGCCCGGTGATAAAAATCTATGTCAGTCTGGGACAGGCGTTCTGATGCTCTGGCGGCACGAAGACGGACGATGGAGGAGACTGCCGCTGGCACTTGCCGCGGTGATATTGGGCTTCGTACTGCTGCTGGGGGCGGTGCTGTCCGGCCTCCTCGACCGTCCGCTTCTGTGGGCGGCGGCTCGCATATCGGGTTACGATCTGTCGTGCCAGGTGCGATCGGGCCGCCTGTTTGGCACCTTCTCCTGCCGCGATGCCGTCCTGGCGGACAAGGATGGCCCGTTCCTGACTGCGCAAAGGCTGGAGTTTGCCTGGCATCCCTCGCGGCTGCTCAAGGGCGATGTTTCGATCGCGCGGGTGGTGCTTCAGGGGGCAAGCCTGCTGCGCCTGCCGCAATCCGAATCCAGATCCAGCGCGAATGCGGATACCCTTCCGAGTTTCGATATTCGTGTCGATGATCTCGCGATCAGACATCTGGTGCTGTTTCCGCGCGATCCGCGTTCGGCCTGTCTCGATGCGGCGGGCATGGCCAGGGTCGGCCCCACCGGCTTTGCGGCCGATCTGCGTGCGGGGCGCTGTACCGGGCCTGGTGCGCTCAGTCTCAAATCGCACTACAGCAAGGCCGGGCGCTTCCTGAGTGTGGATGCGAAGGCCAGCGACGATGGTGCGCTGATCGCGCTGTTCGCAGGCGTCGCCAATGCGGGTGACACCCGCTTCAGCCTCAATGGTCAGGGGCCGCTGTCGGCTTTCCGCGGGCAGCTGGATTTCGCGGCCGAAAATGTCGGCCATGCCCAACTCGCATTTCTGGCCGATGCCGGTGGTGCCACCCGTGTGCGCGGCAATTATGCTGTCGCGCCAGGTCTGTTGCCGGAGTGGGCCCCGGCGGAGCTTGGCACTCTTGGTCTCATCGTCACGCCGCTCAAAACCGGCATCGCCTTGCGCGACGGTACGCTCGACTGGGGCGGCTACGCCTTGCGTTTCGCGGGCGAACAGAACGCGGACCGCCTGCGCGGCAACCTCGAATTCACCGCGCCGCCCACACTCACACTCGAAGGGGCCGAAATTGAATCACTACGGCTGACGGCCGCGCTCTCCGGCACCACGGCCCGCCCGCGCGTGGATCTGGAAATCGACACCGGCGCCACCAATTATCAGACGAACGGCTTTGCCGCGCTCACCGTGCGCGCGCATGCGGAATATGATGGCAAGGGCCGGGCAGCACTTGCCCATATGCGCGGGCAGCTTCGCGGTGTTCGGGGGCCGTCATCGCTGGCGCCATGGCTGTCCGGTAACGCGGCGTTCGATCTTTCGGCGACGCTCAATCTGGCGCAGGGCACGCAAACCCTCACGCTCACGGCTGAGAACGGCAATGCCAAGCTGAACGCGGGCTTTCAACTCGCCCGTTCGGCCCCCGGCCGCGGCGTGGTCAAACTGGCCATCGCCAATCTCGGTGGCGCCGGTGCGAAAGGGGGCAGTCTGCTTCTGAACGCCAATGTCGCACAGCTTGCCGCCAACGGCGATGTGATTGCCGATCTCGTCGTCAATGGTACCGGTGTTACTCAACCCGCTTTGGGGCCGCGGCCGAAACTCTCGGCCCATCTGGCGGGGAAGGATGGCGCCTATCGCCTCAGCGATCTTGTCATCGATACGGCAACGGTCGCGGCGAAGGGGGCGTTCGCCCTCGGCAAGGATGGCGCACTGTCCGGAAAATTCACCACCTCGCGGGGCGACATTGCACCGTTGTCGAAAATGGCGGGCGTTCCGCTTCAGGGCCGTTTCCAGGCCCGCGCCACGCTTGCGGGAAATCTGAAGGCGCCGAAACTGGCCGCCAATCTCACCGCGCCCGCGCTCGTCATCAATCAGAAGCCGGTCAACGATCTGAAATTCGCGCTGAATGGGCAGGGCCGCAATGGCGGCTGGGCTGGCAAGGGTTCCCTCGCTGCGAAAACCGATATGGGCGCGATCACGCTCGCGCTCAATGCGCAGTCGGATGCCAATGGCTGGAAGGCGGTGGTGGAGAATGGTGCATTGGGTCCCGCCACGCTGAAGGGGGAGGCCGCCTCGCGCAACGGCGTGCTCACTGCCAACCTGGCGCTGGAAGGCGATGTGCTGGCACCGGCGGGCTATTTCGCCAACACCACGCTCGCGGGCCGTGGCCGCGTTCAGTTCACCGCCACTGGCAAGGCCGTTCATCTGGCCGCCGATCTGCACGATGTCGCCGCCCCCGGCCTGAAACAGGCGAAGCTTGTGGCAAAGGCCGATGCCCCGGCCCTTTCCGGCCCCTATGCCATCACGGCCGATCTTGCGGATGGGGCGAACCATGTCTCCGCCGCGGCGCAATTGCGCCTTGAGAAGGAGATGGCGGTTACGCTTTCGCGCACAACGGGAATTTGGGCCGGGCAGGATTTTGCGCTCACGGCACCGGCGACATTGCGCATGGCGGATGGCGCTTTCACGCTTGATGAAACCCACCTCGCACTCGGCAAGGGCTCGCTCGTTCTGGCGGCGAATGGCGGCGGTGAAAATCTCACCGCGAATGTGCGCCTGCAATCCCTGCCGGCGGCCCCCGTTGCGGCCCTTCTCGGTCTGGGCAAGGCGGGCGGTACCATCAGTTTCGATGCCGATGTCGCGGTCTCGAAAACTGAGAGTCAGGGGCGCTTTCATTTCGGTGCCAATGATCTTGTCTTCGCCGGTTACAAGAAGGACGCGAACAAGGCCGACATCGCCGCCGATGGAAGCTGGAACGGCCAAACACTCGCGTTGAACGGAAAGATCAGCGGTATCGGCAGTGAACCCGCCACCTTTGATGGCAATCTGCCGGTGGTGCGCACACCCGGCAGCTATATGCCCATGCTGGCGAAAAGCGGGCCGGTATCGTTTCGCGCCCGGCTGCGGGCACCGGCCGAAAATCTGATGGCGGTCCTGCCGGTTGCCGAACACCGGCTTTCCGGCGCGATCGATGCACAGGTCGATGTCGGCGGCGATATTGCACAGCCTGCCATTTCCGGCAGCGTCACGGTCAAGGATGGCGTCTACGAAAACCTGGAATACGGCACCCGGCTCACAAAGCTGAACGCCGCCTTCACCGCCCGCGGCACCGATCAGGCCGCCATCAAGCTCACCGCCAGCGATGGCGATGACGGCACCGTGGTGCTGGATGGCAATCTGCGCTTCGGCAAGGGCACGGAAACCGAAAAACCCATCACCGGCGAAGGCAAACTGGTGCTCAACAATGCGCGCCTCTTGCGGGAAGACGCACTGAAGGCGCGCGCCAGTGGCACCATCACGCTTGCCCTGCCGCCGCAGGGGGAATCGAAGGTCTCCGGCACCATCCGCGTAAATGAAGTGCGGGCCGACATCACTGGCCTGATACCGCCCAGCATTCCGTTTATCGAGGTGGTCGAGATCAACGGCAAACAGGTCACGCCGCCCGAACCGGCGAAGCCGTCGATGTTGAACACGATCGCGCTCGACATCACGGTGAACATGCCCAACCGGGTTTATGTCGCGGGCCGCGGGCTCGATTCCGAATGGCAGGGCGATTTCCACATCACCGGCTCGCTTGGTGCGCCAAAACCATCGGGCAAACTCACCGTTGTGCGCGGCACCGCCGAACTGATCGGCAAAACTTTTGTGCTGAAGTCAGGCTCCGTTGTGCTCGACAAGGAAGTGAAGGGTGGTGCCACTGTCGATCTGGCGGCCGAATACGCCTCGGATGATCTGACCGTGAAGGTGAATGCGGAAGGTCCTGCCGCCAAGCCTGAATTAACCTGGTCCTCCACCCCATCGCTGCCGCGCGATGAAATCCTCTCCCGCCTGTTCTTCGGCAAATCCTCGCCCCATCTTTCCGCGTTCGAGGCGCTGCAGCTCGCGCAAATGTCCGGCCAGCTCGATTTCATGGGCGGTTCGTCCGGCGGCGGGCTGATGGGCATGGCGCGCAGTGTCGCCGGCCTCGATGTGCTGCGCGTGGATACCGCGCCCGGCGCCAGCGGACTCAGCGGCACATCGGTCGCGGCGGGCAAATATATCGGCGATAATATCTATGTCGGCGCGGTGCAGGGCATGGGGGCGGGCTCCAGCGCCGTCGAAGTTGAGATCAAGCTCAACAAACACCTCTCGGGCAAGGCGCAGGCCGGCACCGGCTCCAACAACAAGCTGGGTGTCGACTGGAAGTGGGATTACTGACGTGCGCCGGTATCAGGCGGCGCGTTGCGGTTCGCTGCCTTTGACGCTGGTGCGTACCATCTCGCGGCGGAAGCCCTGATAGTCGTTCATCGCGAAATGCTGTGTGCAGCGATTGTCCCAGATCGCCAGCGTGCCTTTGCGCCACGTAAGGCGCCAGGTGAAATTCTCATTCACTGCATGGCGGTAGAGATGCTGCAGCAATCCGTTCGATTCCGCCTGGCTCCAGCCCGCCACCCGGCTGGTATAGACCGGGTTGGCGTAGAGCGCTGGCCGCCCGGTTTCGGCATGCGCAATCACAGCCGGATGCGTCTCTTCGCGATAGGCGTCTTTCGATGGCTCAACCACCGTGGACATTTTTCCCTTCACGCTGTCCAGATAACCGCCGGTGCCGTAGGCCGGCCCTGCGGAATGAATCAGATCGGTCTGCAGCAGCGTGTCGCGCAAACCCGGCGATAGCGTTTCATAGGCCATGTATTGATTGGCCCATATCGTGTCGCCGCCATGGGGCGGCGCCTCCAGGCAATAGAGCAGGGTGAAACTCGGCGGTGCTTTCAGGTAGGAAAGATCGGTGTGCCAGGCATTGGCGAAGTTCAACCGTTCATGCGGCTCTTTCAGAATGCGGATGACAAAGGGCCTGCCGTCCAGCGGTTTCACGAACGGCGTCACATCGCGCCCGCCAAGCTGATCGGTCAGCCGCTCCAGATCGTCCAGCGTCATGGCCTGATCGGGCAGTGCGACAACAAGGTGAGAAAGAAGTGCGGTGCGCAAGCCCGCCACCTCCTCCGTATCCAGTGTGCGGGAAAGGTCGAGGCCGGTGACATAAGCGCCTGCCGAACCGCCGGCCTGTGTCACCGTCAGCCTTTCGCGTGTGTGGACCGCAACCATCGGTGCCTCCCGTTTGTGCGTATTCTAGCACAAACCTAGATGCGCCGTTCCAGCCCTTCCCAATAGGGTTCGCGCAGCTTGCGTTTGAATATCTTGCCAGAATCTTCGCGCGGCAGCTCGGCCATGAATTCGATCGTCTTGGGCACCTTGAAGCCTGCCACATGCGCCCGCAGATAGGCATTCACATCACCCGCGCGCAATTCCACGCCGGGCTGTTTCTGGATCACCGCACACAGCCCTTCGCCGAACTCCTCGTCGGGAATGCCGAATACGGCGCAATCGGCCACACCGGGCATCTTGTGCAGTTCGGCCTCGATCTCGGCAGGGTAGATGTTCACGCCGCCCGAAATCACCATGTCTTTCGCCCGGTCGCACAGATAAAGGAACCCATCCTCGTCGAAATAGCCCACATCGCCCGGCGCGATCAGGCCTGCTTTTTCGCTGTCACGGCGCTTCTGGTCGTCCTTGTGATAGGTGAAATCGGCAATCGTGCGCGTGCGCGCAATCACTTCACCGATCTCGCGCGGGGCCAGCGTGTTGCCTTTCGCATCGACCACGCGCACATCGGATTCGGGCAGTGGTTTGCCAACCGTGCCGGGGTGGGCCAGCCATTGCTCAGCGTCACAGAACACCACAATGCCCACTTCGGTTGAGCCGTAATATTCGTTGATGACCGGCCCCCACCATTCAATCATTGCACGCTTGATCGGCGGCGATACCGGTGCCGCCGCGTGGATGATGAATTTCAGCGATGAGAGATCGTATTTCGTCTTCACCGCATCCGGCAGTTTCAAAAGCCGGTTGAACATGATCGGCACCATATGGATATGCGTAATCCGGTGCTTTTCGATCAGTTGCAGCAATTCTTCGGCGTCGAAGCGCGGCTGCAGAATGACGTTGGCGCCCAGCCGCGTCGATGACAGGCCATAGGCATTGGGGGCGGAGTGATACATCGGCCCCACGATCGCGGAGACGATCTGCTCCGGCCTGTCCAGCCATTCGGTGAAGCCGAAGCCGCGGCTCATAATGGCGCTGCTGGCGGCGGCCTCCTCCGGCGTGGGGGGCTTGCGCCGCACGCCCTTTGGCCGTCCCGTGGTGCCTGAGGTGTAGATGATCGTTCCCGGCCCGTCCTGCGTGCCTGCCTGTTTCGGCGGAAAATCCTCAAGCCAGGAATACCACGCGCGCATGCCTTTCGGCACGCGGGCGCGATCTTCCGAAATGCCGTAGGCGGCGCGGATTTCCGGTGGTGTCTCCACCACCAGAACCGGCGTGCCTTTTGGCAGCGCATTCGCCACCGGCGGCAGAAGGTCGGCGTGGATGACGATCAGTTTGGCGCCGGAATTCTCGAACAGATAGCGCGCTTCGTCTTCGGTGTAATGCCAGTTGACCGGAACGGGATAGGCGCCCACCAGACCGGCGGCAAAGCTCCCCTCCAGAAACGGGAAATCGTTGCGCAGGTAAAGCGCAACCGTATCGCCATGGCCGATGCCCATGGCCTCAAATCCGCTCGCCGCGCGCGCCGCACGCGCCATGATGTCTTCGGTGGTGCAAACGCGTTCGCCGCTGCGGATTTGTGCCATGGTTTCCTCTCTTGTTGTTTATTCTTTTAGTTGACCCGGCGTTCCCGGCCTTTCCAGAACGGCTCGCGCAATTCGCGGCGCAGGATCTTGCCGCTGGCGTTTCGCGGCAGTGCCTCGATGAATTCCACGCTCTTCGGCGTCTTGTAACTGGCAATGCGGGTGCGGGTGAAGCTGATGATGTCTTCGACCGTCGGGTTGGTGCCGGGCTTCTTCACCACCATGGCTTTGACCGCTTCGCCCCATTTTTCATCCGGAACGCCAATCACCGCCACATCGGCCACATCGGGGTGGCCATAGATCGCGCTCTCCACTTCGGCGGGATAGATGTTTTCGGCGCCCGAGATGATCATGTCCTTCACCCGGTCATGGATGTAGACGTAACCATCGTCATCCATGTAGCCCGCGTCGCCCGTGCGCAGCCAGCCATCCTTGTCGATGGTCTTGGCGGTCGCTTCCGGCAGGTTCCAGTATCCCGCCATGTTCCACGGCGAACGGGTGGCGATTTCGCCCACCTCGCCCGGCTTCAGGCGGTTTCCTTCCGCGTCCAGCACCACCACTTCCACTTCCGGCAATGGCTTGCCGGCGGAACGCATGCGTGGATTGCCGCTCAGATCGTGATCTTCCGGCGGCAGCGCCACGATTGTGCCGGTGGTTTCGGTCATGCCGTACATCTGCGCGAAACCGCAGCCGAATACCTCCACCGCCTCGCGCAGAAGGTCGAGCGGAATGGGCGAGGCGCCATAGCCGATATATTTCAGGCGCGAATAATCGGTCTGCCGCGCACGCGGGTCGCGCAGAACGATCTGAATCGCGGCCGGCACCAGGAAGATCTTGCTCACTTTGTCTTTCGCGATGAAATCCAGCACCGCACCGGGGTCGAATTCGCGCGCCACAATGCTCTTGGCGCCATTGCGCAGGCTCATCAGTCCCCAACCCGAACCGCCGATATGGGCAACCGGCATCGCCACCAGGCTGATGTCTCCATCGTTCCAGATGTTCCAGTTGATGTTCGCCGCTTTCATGATGCGGTTGGTTTCGATGAAGTTCGAATGCATCAGCATCGCGCCCTTCGGCCGCCCCGTGGTGCCGGAGGTATAAAGCTGGATCGCAATATCGCTCGGCTTCAATGCCACCTTTGGTGGCGTGGCCGGCTGCGCATCGCGCCAGGCTTCATAGCTTTTCCATTCGGGCACGCCGCCTTCCATCGCGATCACGGTCTTCACATTGGGCGCTTCCTCCAGCGCCTTTTTGGCCGCGCCGGTGAATTCCGGTCCCACGAACAGAACCGGCGCCTGGGAATCGCTGGCGATGTAGGCGATTTCGGGCGGGGCCAGCCGCCAGCCGATCGGGGTCATCACCGCGCCCATCTTGGATGCGCCCAGGAACAGCTCGAAATAATGGTCGCTGTTCTTGCCCAGATAGCAGATGCGGTCGCCCTTCTTCACACCCATGGCCAGAAGCGCATTGGCCACCTGGTTGGTGTGCTGGTCGAACTCGGCAAAGGTCGTGTAGCGGCCTTCAAAAGTGAAAGCGATCTCATCGCCCTTCAGCTTGGCAAAGGTCGGCGGGATGTCCGCGATGGTCTGCCAGTCATTATCGAAATCGTCTTGCATAGCGTCTTTCCTGTGTTGAAGGCGGTCCGGGCCCGCGCGAACCTGGCCGGTGGCGATGGCCGCGGCGGTAAAATGGGTGTCAGGGCCAACCGGTGTGGCGGCTCAGATATTCGCTCCCTGGTGTTCGCTCCCCGGTGTTCGCTCTTTGGCGATTTCCGGTTCTGAGGCGGAGGATTGCGGTTAAGACCGATTTTTGCCCTGCCGGCCGCCGTTGCGCAAGGAACCGCCGCGCCGTCGCCGTAAGCCCGTGTTCGATTGCCGCTGCTCTTGCGGCTTGCGGGGCGCAAACCCGCGTGCAAGCCTTGCCGCTTCAGGGGGATTGCAACCATGGATCTGGCTTACAGCGCAGAATATGAAGCCTTCCGTGCCGAGACACGCGCCTTTCTGGAGGCGAACCGCCACCGCTTCCCGTCCGGCTGGGGCGGGGGCAACCGTCCGGGGCCGGAACTGCTCGCCTGGCAGCGCCTTCTGATCGAACATGGCTATGCCGCGCGCACCATCCCGCGGGAGTATGGCGGCTATGGCGCTGAGCCAGATGTGCTCAAATCCCGCATCATCGCGGAAGAGTTCACCCGCGCCCGCGCGCCGTCCGGCCTGTCGGGGCAGGGCATTTCGATGCTGGTGCCAACATTACTCGAAGTCGGCAGCGAGGAACAGAAGCGCCAATATATTGCGCCCACCCTGCGCGGCGAAATCATCTGGTGTCAGGGCTATTCCGAGCCCGGCTCCGGCTCCGATCTTGCCTCGCTGCAAACCCGCGCCGTGGAAGACGGCCATGATTTCGTCATCAACGGCCAGAAAATCTGGACCTCCACCGCCCAATATGCCGACATGATTTTCTGCCTTGTGCGCACCGAGGCTGAGCGCGCCAAGCATCAGGGCATTTCCTACATCCTGTTTCCGATGAGCACGCCGGGGATCGAGGTGCGCCCCCTCAAGACCATGACCGGCCACGCCGAATTCAACGAGGTATTTTTCACCGATGTCCGCGTGCCGCAGGAAAATGTGGTGGGCGGGCGTGGCGCGGGCTGGTTCGTCGCCAATGCCACGCTGAAGCATGAACGCGGCATGCTGGGCGATCCCAACGCGGCCGGCAGCCGGCTCAGCGCCATCATCGAATTGATGAACACCGAAACGGTCGATGGCCAGACCCTGATGCAGAACCCGGTGATGCGCGACCGGTTGATGAAACTTCAGGCGCGTGTGCTGGCGATGCAGTTTCACGGCCTGCGCCTTCTCACCGCATCGGCCAGTGGTGACGATGTTGGGCTTGCCCGCCTGATCGTGAAACTGGAAGGCTGCGAGCTCAATCATCAACTGGCTGCCTTCGCGATCGATGTGCTGGGCGAATTGGGCGTGCTTTATGAGGGCAGTCCGCATTTGCGCGCGCACGGAAGCTGGCAGCGCATGTATATGTTCGATCTCGGCCTGATCATCGGCGGTGGTACGGCGCAGATTCAGAAGAACATCATTTCCGAACGCGGGCTTGGTCTGCCGCGCGAACCCAAGCTGGTGAGGGCCTGACCATGGAATTCGGACTGAGCCAGGATCAGAAAATGATGCAGGACAGCGTGCATCGCACGCTGGACCGCGCAGCTCCGCTCGCCCGTGTGCGCGAAGCGGCCGAAGCCAATGCGGTTGCGCGCGATGTTCATAAGGCGCTGGCCGATCTCGGCGTCACCGGCCTTCTGATCCCGGAAAGTTTCGGCGGTGCGGGCCTCAAACTGCTCGATGCCGCGCTGGTCAGCGAAACGCTGGGCCGGCACGCCGCGCCGGTCCCGTTCATCGCCGCATCGGTGATGGCGCCGCTTGCGCTCATCCATGCCGGCAGCCCGGAGCAGCAACAGCGCGTGCTGCCCAAACTCGCTGCCGGCGAAACCATTGCCGGGGTTGCGATTGCCGAAAGCGTGTCCGGCACGCGCGATGGCGCCGGCCTCACTGCAAGTGGTGGCAAGCTCAATGGCAAGGCGTTGTTCGTGATGGATTTCGCTGATGCCGATCTGTTCGTCGTGGCCGATCGTGCCTGCGGCCTTCATCTGGTCGAAGCCAATGCGCCCGGCCTGACCAAGACATCACTCATCAGTATCGACCGCACGCGCACCCTGGGTGAGATCGCATGCAACAACACCCCGGCGGAGCCGTTGCAAAACGGCAATGCGGCAGAAGTGCTTTCCCGCATGCGCGATGCCGGCTGGGTGATGCTGGCGGCCGATACGCTGGGCGCCGGCTGGCACATGATCGACCAGGCCGTAGCGTATGCCAAGGAACGCAAACAGTTCGACCGTGTCATCGGCTCGTTTCAGGCGGTCAAGCATATGTGCGCCGAAATGGCGGCGGAGCTTGAGCCTTGCCGAAGCCTCGTCTGGTATGCGGCGCATGCCTTCGATGCCATTCCGGCGGATGCGGCGCTGACCGCGGCCCATGCCAAGGCGCACACCTCGGAAATCGGCCGCTTCGTCGCGCGCACCGCAACCGAGGTGCATGGCGGCATGGGCATGACCGATCTTCTGGGCCTGCATTACTGGTTCAAGCGCATCGGCCTCAACCGCCAGCTTCTGGGCGGGCCTGAGCGGGTGCGCCATCTCGCGGCCGCGATGCAGGGCTTTGCCGCGGCGTCATAATTTCCTGCGCCTTGACGGGGGCGGCCTTATGGTTCGCAATTCCTCCAAACTATACCATTGGAGGAAACGATGACCTTGAAAACACCGGAAGACTATATCGCCAGTCTCAATGATGGCCGCGTCACCTATTGGGACGGTGAGAAGATTGACGACATCACCAGGCACCCGCGCTTTCGTGTGCCCATCGCCGTCGCCGCGCGCGATTACGATCACAAGGACCCGCGCCGGAAAGAGGTGATGACCTATGCCGATGAAACCGGCAGCCGTTCGCACCGCGTGTTCCAGATTCCGCGCAGCGAAGACGATCTGAACAAGCGCGTTCAGATGATGCACGAAATGTCCATCGTCGGCGGCGTCACCGGTGTCTTCATGGCATTGATGAGCGTGAAGGACGCCGTCGCCGAAGCCAATCCGAAATATGCCGAGAATATCGAGCGGATGTACCGCTATGTCCGCGACAACGATCTGCGCGCTGCCGAAGTCATCACCGATCCCAAGGGCGACCGCAAGCGCCGTGCGCATGAGCAGGACGATCCCGATCTCTATGTCCGCATCGTGAAGCGCACCGATGAAGGTATCGTGGTGCGCGGTGCCAAGCTGCACATCACCGCCGCCTCTTTGGTGCATGAACTCGTCGTGATGCCGACCAAGGGCATGCGGCAGGATGAAACCGATTACGCGGTTTCCTTTTCTATTCCGGTCAATGCGCCGGGTGTGAAGATCATCAACCGCAGCTTCGCACCGTCTGAACTCAACAGTTTCGACTATCCGGCCAGTTCGCATCATTCGATGCCGGAAGGCTTCGTGGTGTTCGATGATGTCTTCGTGCCGTGGGAGCGTGTGTTCCTCGCGGGCGAGGTGCGGCTTGCCTCTGTGCTCGCGCAATCGCTCGGGCTGTGGGAGCGTGTGGGTGGCGTGGTCGGTTCGGTCGAATCCTCAAAGCTTTTTGTCGGCCTCGCCCAGCTCGTCACCGAAATGCAGGGGAAGGAGCGTGATGCGATCGCCCAAAGTTCGATCGCCGAACTGATCTGTTATGCCGAAATGTTGCGCATGGGGCTCGATTATGCCTGCAGCCATTTTGAACGCACGCCGTCGGGTATGATCCATCCCAACATTCTCGCGATCAACGCCGCCAAATATTACTACGCCGCCAATTACCACAATGCGGTCAAATATCTTCAGGATCTGAGCGGCGGCCTCGTCATCACGCTGCCCACCGAAACCGATCTGCGCAATCCGGAATCCGGCCAATACATCCGCAAATATCTCCACACCCGTCAGGACGTCGATGTGGAGGATCGGATGCGGGTTTACAATCTGATCCGCGATCTGACGGCGGATGCCTATGGCGGCTGGCATCTCGTCGTGGCGCTACAGGCGGGCGGCGGTCTCAATGCCCAGCGCATCATGATGAACCGCACCTACGATATGGCGGCGGCACGGGAAGCAGCACTGGTCGCCGCCGGCGCGCGGGACGCGCAGGCCCACGCCAAGGCTGCCGAGTAATTAAGGCTGCCGAGTAATTCATATGTTTTCCGGGGAGGGGCATTGTATCAACCTCTCCCCGGAAACAGCCGTCTTACGCCGCGCTGGTTACGCCACGCTGGCGAATTTCGGATCGCGCTTCTGCATGTTCGCCGTCACCGCTTCCACCTGGTTGGGGGAGCCGATCAGCGCCACCTGTTCGGTAGTTTCGGCCAGCAGAACGGTACCCGCATCGCCTTCCAGCGCCAGGTTCAGCAACCGTTTGCCGGCGCGGATCGCGTGCGGGTTCTTGCCCGCGATTTCGTGCGCGGTTTTCAGCGCTTCTTCCAGCGGCTTGTCGCAGACACGGGTGGCAAAGCCATATTGCAGCGCTTCATGGCCGTTGAAGATGCGCCCGGTATAGGTCAGCTCGCGGATCACATCGTTGCGCGCGAGTGACGGCATCAGAAGAACGCCCGCCATGTCCGGAACCAGACCCCATTTGATCTCCAGCACCGCCATGCGCACATCGGGCGCCACGTAGCGCATGTCCGCCCCCAGCGCGAGCTGGAAGCCGCCGCCAAACGCCACCCCGTGCACCGCCGCGATCACCGGCACCGGAATCTGCTGCCACACCAGGCAGGCCTGCTGGGCCGCATTGGCAATGCCGTATTCGCGCTGGCCAAGCCGGTCGCCGGTGACGCCGGGCTTGCGCTCCCCGCTTGCCATCTGGGCGAAATTGCCCATGTCCAGCCCGGCACAGAAGGCGCGCCCCTCGCCGGACAGCACCACCGCCCGGACGTCCTTGTCTTTCTTCAGGCCTTCGCCGGTTTCGACCAGGGCCTGAAACATCGCATTGTCCAGCGCGTTCATCTTGTCGGTGCGGACAAGGCGCACATCGGCCACGCCTCCGTCCATTGTCACTTTGATCCGGTCTGTCATAAGTCCTCCTGGTTCCATGGCCTGCGGCGGGCGTTCCGCCCTTCTTTCGCCAGTTTCCCATTGGAATGGTGTTCTGTTCAATTGCGGCATTGCGCTTCGGGGGCGTCCGCCCCGGCAAAATGGAAGCGGCGCCCGGTCTGGAGGACTTTGATGATCCGGTATTTCACATCCGCATTGGCGGGTTTTGGGCTGTTGCTGGCCACCCTGTCGCCCATCATGGCGGCCGGCCCTGCCGCCACGGCGTCCGATCCCGCCGCCCAGCAGATCCGGGAATTCTACGCGGTGCTGGTGGATACGATGAAACAGGGCCAAAGCCTCGGCATCGAAGGCCGCTACAGGAAACTGAAGCCGGCCGTGGAAGCCGCCTTCAACCTGCCCGCCATGACCCAGTTCGCGGTCGGCCCGGCCTGGGCCAGGATGAGCGATGATCAGCACAAGGCGCTGGTTGCCGCGTTCGAGCGTATGACCATCGCCAACTACGCCAAGAATTTCGACAGCTATGACGGCCAGAAATTCGTCGTGTTGCCCGACACCATCACCCGGGCGGAGGACAAGCTGGTGCAGTCGGAATTGCGCCCCAACAAGGGGGAGCCGGTGAAATTCAACTACCGCATGCGTGAAGACGGCAGCAAGGACTGGAAGGTGATTGACGTTCTTCTGGCCGGCTTTACCAGCCAGCTTGCGCTCCGCCGCTCGGAATTTGCCCACACGGTGGATACCGAAGGCGCCGCCGGTCTGGTCAAGAAGATCAATCAGGTCGCCGACAACGCGATGAAAGGCTGATCGGCCCTATTTTATCCACAGGTTCTTTTGGGGGTTTTGCAAGCCTTTACCTCGCCCGGCCTTATCGCCGGGCGAGGTTTTTGTATTCCGGCACACGCGTGCCCTTGAACAGCGTCACGCTGCTTCCTATCTGGAAACGATCTCCAGAGTTGTGCCCGTGCCGCAAGGACTGACTGCGTTCTACGCCGTCTGCGCCTTGGCTTTGGTCTGGGCGTCGACATAGAGCTTGGCAAGATAGACCGCCACGCCAAAGAAGATCGCGCCGAAACCGACCGCCTCTGCGACCTCGACGAAATTCATCGTCGTCATCAGCGCGGGCGCCGATAGCGCGGTCAGAAACAGCATGGCGCTTGCGTTCACCGCGATGGGTATCCAGTTCATGATCTGCACGAAAACGGCCGCCGCAACCACGATCAGGCCCGCGATCAGGCCGTTCAGGCCGAATTGTCCGGAAAGGAATTGAAGCTGCCAGGCCAGCGCCAGACCGACCAGCGCCCCGATGACCGAGGCGGGAAGGCGGGAAATCTCTGCCTTCTCGACGCTGGCCCAATACCACAAGAGCAGAAAGCTCGCGAAGAAGGATGTGATGCCGAATACGAACGTGCCGAGAAGAATCCAGCTTACGATCACGCCGAGAACGAACAGGAACAGCAGCGATCCCGTGTATAGCGTCATCTTCTCCGGCAAGCTGGCCGGTGCTTGTTGCTGTTGACTCATGGCGTGTCTCCCTGTGCCGATTGGCGGATAAAATCGGCATCAGGGTGCACGCTGCTGCCGGTGGCAGCAAGAATTTATCTTCTGTTCCGATAGACGGGCATCGCGATAGATGACGCGCCGTCGTTTTACGGCTTCGCATCCTTTTGCGGTGCCGGGCCCAGGAAGGCCGGCAGGAAGAACAGGGTCGCGACGATCGTCCAGGCGAGCGACAGCATCAGAAGCTCGCCCATGCTCGCGGTGCCCGGGTGGCTCGAAAGCCACAGACTGCCGAAGCCTGACGCTGTTGTCAGCGCGCTGAACAGGATGGCGCGCGCCAGCGGCGATTGCAGAAGGCCTGCGTCTCCGCCGCGCCACGCCATCAGGTAATAGATATTGAACGCAACCCCGATGCCGAACAGCAACGGCAGCGCAATGATATTGGCGAAATTGATCTGTAGGCCCAGCACCACGCAGCTTGCCATGGTCAGAATGCCCGCCAGCACCAGCGATGCCACCGCCATCGCCACAACGCGTACCTGCCGCAACGCGATGAAAAGAAGAATGGTCACCGCAATGAACGATCCGATTCCCGCCTTGGTGAAGGCGCCGACAATGGTATTGCCCGATTCCTGGATGGAGATCGCGGCCCCCGTCGCATCGGGCGCGATCGCGCGCACGGCGTGTGCGAAATTGCGCAGATTGGCGTTGCTGTCGGCATTGCCGCTGGGGAAAACCTGGATGCGGGCGCGTCCGTCCGGCGCAATCCAGTCACGCACCATGTCCTTCGGCATGGTGTCCAGCGTGATCTTCCGCGCCTGCAGGATGTTGCGCACCTGTGCCAGCATGGTTTTCAGCGGCGGCACCATGATCTCTCCGGCGCGGACGCGCGTATCCTTCGATCCGTTTGCCAGCCGCTCCAGAACGGCGGCGAGGTTCAGCGCATCGGCGCTGGCCGGCCCCTTGGCCGTCGCTGCCGCCTTGCGCAAATGGGTCACCGTGTTGCGCAAAGCTGCAACGGTTTCCGCATCACTTGGCGGCGGCGCCTCGAAGAACGGATTGATCGTGGTGTCGAGCAGCATCGCCGCGTCGCTGATCAGCGCCAGCTTGGCGTCCTGATCGTCGGGGATGAAGCTTTTGAGCGTCAGCACCTGCGCCACTTCCGGCAGGGCGGACAGTTTTGCCTGCGTCTTCTCGGCCGCGTCGAGCGATGGCGCCAGAATGTCGATCGTGTTGGGTGCGTTCAGTGGATCCTTCATTAGATCCAGCAACGTCGCCACCGATTCCGATTTCGGATTGCGCAGGTGCAGTGGATTGAAGTCGAAATGAAGCTGGGTCAGAAGGGCTGCCCCACCCACGGCGAGGATCGCCGCCACGATTGCAATGGGCTTGCGGTGTCGTTGCAGAAAGTGGTCCACCACCGCCAGGCGCGGGCTGCCCACCTCATCGGCCTCCCCGCGCGGCTTCAGCAGCATCAGCAGCGCGGGCAACACGGTCAGGCTCAGCACGAAGGCCACGATCATGCCGATGCCGGCAATCAGGCCAAGCTCGGCCACGCCCAGATAATCGGTCGGCACAAAGGCGAGGAAGCCGGCCGCCACCGCAATGGCCGCCAGCGCCAGCGGCAGGCCGACGCTGCCGCCCGCCGCCACCAGCGATTCCTGAAGACTGCCGCGCGCATGACGTTCGGCGCGGTAACGCACGGAGTATTGAATGCCGAAATCGACGCCCAGTCCGACGAACAGCGGAATGAACGCGACCGAAATCAGATTGAGGCCCCCCGTCGCCAGAAGGCCTAGTGCCGTGGTGACGGCAAGCCCGATGAACAGCGTCACCAGGATCGCCGCGATGATCCGCGACGAGCGTACCGCCATCCACAGCATGAACAGCACCGCCGCCAGCATCAGCGACAGGATCAGCCCGACATGATCCTTCAGGCTCGCAAATTCCTCATCGGCCAGCGGTATCTGCCCGGTCAGCCGCACCTGCACGCCCTGTTCGGGGGTCAGGTTCAGCGCGCGCGCCGCATCGCGAATGGCATGGCTCGCATTGGCGCCCGGCGACAGGTCGCCATAGTTCAGCCGCGGCTTCACCAGAATGAAATGGCGCAACTGCCGGGTATCGGTATCGCCTCCGCCAAGCAGGCTTTGCCACGACATGAAGACCTGTTGCCCGCGCTCCACCTTGGAAAGGACGCTGGCGAAATTCTCCAGCGGCGCTTTCAGGTCGGAAAGCGCGGCTTGCCCCTGTTCCACACCCAGAAGCGCGGTCGAAAGGCTGTTCATGATGCCGCGCAGGCTGGGGTCGGCGGCCAGCGGGCCCAGAAACGGCTGTGCCTTGACCAGTTGCTCTGTGGTCGTGCGCACCTTCTCGGTCGGCATGAACAGAAGCCCGTTCTTCTGGAAGAAGGGCGTGGCGTCGGGGCGGCGGACGGATTCGAACAGTTCCGGCCGGGCGGAAAGGTTGGCGGCCAGCGCGGCGGCGGCCTCCTCGGTGCGCTCCGGCGTTTCGCCGTCGACCACCGTCAGGATCAGATTGTCCTGCTGGGAAAACTGCTTGTCGAAGGCGATCTGGCGCTGCCGCCAGGGCAGGTCGGGCGAGATCAGTTCGGCGGTATCGCTGTTGATGGCGAAGTTCTGGGCGGTGAAAAATCCGGCCCCCACGCCCAGAAGCACCGCGCCGATCACGATCAGCCAGGCATGGCGGCAACAGGCCCCGACCACACGTGCAAAATGAGAACCTGCCATGAACCGCCGCTCGCTTGCTACGGGTGGGATATGTGGCTGAAGGGGGGCCGGTGCAACGGCCCTCAGCGGTTCCGGTTTTGCCCGCTCGCCCGCGTGCTTGGCAAGTCCCGGCCCGGAGCGCAATCGGAAAAGTGGGTACCGCCGGGCGACGCTGCCGCTACCGGCTTCCGACAAATTGCGCGACAGAACAACGAGCTAGAACAAAACCGTGATTCCATCGAATCCGATTTTGTTTTAGCGGGTGGACATGCCGCCGTCGATCACCAGTTCCGTGCCGGTCATGTAACGCGAGTCATCGCTGGCCAGAAACAGCACCCCCTGTGCGATGTCCTCCGGCAGGCCCTTTTTGCCCACCGGCACGATGACGGTCGACATGGCGTCCAGGTCGGGCATGTTGGCACCGCCGCTGCCGCTGGCGATCAGCGGGCTGTCCCCCGCCAGCCCGGTGGCGATGCCGCCCCAGATCGGGGTTTCGATGATGCCTGGGTGAACCGAATTCACCCGCACATTGTCGTGGGCCGCGGCGCATTCCATCGCCACCGCCTTGGTGAACAGCCTGACCCCGCCTTTGGTCGCGCAATAGGCGGTCAGACCGGCAGCGCCTTTCAATCCCGCGAGGGAAGACATGTTGATGATGGAACCACCGCCCGATGCCCGCATCAGGGGAAGTGCATGCTTCACACCCAGAAACACACCATCCAGATTGATCGCCTGCTGCCGGCGCCATTCGCTGAGCGAAATTTCGGTCACCGGGCCCGCGATCGCGATCCCGGCATTGTTGACCAGCACGTCCAGCCGCCCGAAACGCGTCTTCGCCTCTGCAATCACGCTTTCCCAGGCGTCTTCCCTGGTGACATCGTGATGCAGATAGACCGCTTCGCCGCCCGCCTTGGTGATCGCGGCGATGCAGTCCTTGCCCATGTCGTCCTGCACATCGCTGGCAATGACTTTCGCGCCTTCGCGTGCCAGCAGCACGGCGCACGCGCGCCCGATGCCGCTTGCCGCCCCCGTTACCAGCGCAACCTTGCCCTTCACGCGATCCATGCCGGTTCCCCTATTTTGTATGCGTCGTTTTTGCTTGCATCATTGCGGTTTTGCGATGCGCGCCTCGCGCAGGGCCGAACGGCGCACCTTGCCCGCGTCGTCGCGCAAGGCTTCGCTGACAAATTCAAAACTGCGTGGCCGTTTGTAGATCACCAGCCGCTCCGCCAGATGATTCAAAAGCGCGTCTTCGGTCAGCCCGTCGCGCGGCTGCACGATGGCATGCACCCGGTTGCCCAGATCGTCATCGGGAATGCCGATCACCGCACAGGACTGAACAAGCGGATGTTCTTCGATTGCGGCTTCCACCTCCGCCGGATAGACATTCGCACCACCCACCAGAATCATGTCGGTGCGCCGGTCGGCGAGATAAAGATAACCGTCCGCGTCGAACCAGCCGATATCGCCGATGGATTCCCATCCGCCCGGAAGTGTGCGTGCTTTGGCCCCGACATATTTGTAGGTTTCGGGCACGCCTTCGGACCGCTGCATGAAAATCTCGCCCACGTCGCCCACCGGCAGTTCGCGGCCATCGGGCGAAAACGCCTTCATAATGCCGCCGTCCTGCACGCGGCCGACAGAACCCTTGTGCTTCAGCCATTCATGCGCGGTGATCACCGTACGCGCCTGGCCTTCGGTGCCGCCGTAAAGCTCCATGATCACATCGGCGCCCAGCCAGTTGATCCATTCCTCTTTCAGCCAGGGCGGGCAGGGCGCCGCCAGATGCCACACCGTTTTCAGGGAGGAGAGATCGTATTTCGCCTTCACCTCCTCGGGCAGGCGCGAAATCCGTCCCATCATGGTCGGCACCAGATAGACCCAGGTGGCCTTGTTGCCGGCAATTTCGCGCAAGGTGGCCTCGGCGTCGAATTTCGGCATCAGGATCACACGTGCCCCGATATGAAGGGCCGGGAATACGGTGACGATAGGCCCGTTGTGATAAAGCGGCCCCGGCATCAGCACGATGTCGTCGGGCGAAATGCGCCACAATTCGCTTGCCAGCCGGTTCACCACGCCCGGTTGCCCCGCCACGATCAGCTTGGGCCGCCCGGTCGATCCGCCGGAGGTGGGCGCCTTCCACGAAGGCGCAATGCAGTCGGGCAGGTCGCTGTCGTCGTCCGACCCGGCCAGAAGGGTGTCCGGCGAAACCATGGGTTTGCCGGCATCCATCGCCAGCTCGCCGATCACGATGGGCGTTTCCGCCAATTCGACAATGGCGCGAATTTCGGCTTGCGGCAGGCGCGAAGAAACCGGTTGCGGCACCGCACCAATTTTCCAGCAGGCGTAAAAGGCTTCGATGAAGCCGATGCTGTTGGGCAGCGCGATGGTGACGTAATCCCCGAATTTCGCGCCTCTTGCCTGAAGCCCGCGCGCCATGCGGTTGGTCCTGCGGTGCAGTTCGCGCCAGGTCCGGCTCTCCGCGCCGCATTGCACCGCAACGCGGTCCGGCTGGCGCGCCGCTTCCTGGGCCAGGGCCGCGCCAATGGAAACAAATTCTTCGCTGGCTTCCGTTTCGCTCATCTGTGAATGCGCCGATCTGATGGATTTGCGGAAATTCTGAGGGATTATCGTCCGACAAGCATGCGCCTTCGTCAAACGCTGTTATCATTGCGGCAAAATATTCGGGAAACGACCATGAAGATCGACCTCTATGATCCGGCCAGCTTCGCTGCCGGCCACCCCTTCGACCAATATGCCTGGCTGCGGGAAAACGATCCCGTCCACTGGCATAAAGAACCTGATGGTCCCGGTTTCTGGGCCGTCACCCGCTATGATGATGTCTACAGCGTGGACCGGAATTTTCAGGCTTTTTCGTCCGAGCCCACCATCATGATTCAGGATGCGCCGGATCAGCAGCAGAGTTTCGGCGGCTACAAGATGATGCTGATGATGGATCCACCGCAGCACACCGCCTATCGCAAGCTGATCCGCAATGAATTTACCCAGCCGGCCGCAACACCGCGCACACCGCGGATGCAGGCGCTGGCGCGGCGCATCGTCGATGCGGTGATCGAGCGTGGCGAATGCGATTTCGTCTCCGATATTGCCGGTGAAATGCCGTCTTTTGTAATCGCGGAACTGATGGGCCTGCCGCTTGATGACGGGCGTGAACTCTACAAGCTGACCGAAATTATCCACACCGCGCCGCAGGCCCTGCCGCCGGGCACGCAATTGGGCGCGTTGCAGAAAATGTTCGAATATGGCCGCGGCGTGATCGCGGAAAAACGCGCACGGCCGTCGAACGATCTCGCCACCAAGCTGCTGCAGGCGGAGGTCGATGGCAAACGCCTCGACGATATTGAGTTCCTGCTCTTCTTCCTTCTGTTAGTCGATGCGGGTGGGGATACGACGCGCAATCTGCTGTCGTCAGGATTGATCGCGTTGCTTGAGCGGCCGGAGAAACTGGCCTGGCTGCAGGCCGATCTCGCGGGCCGTCTGCCATCCGCGCGGGAAGAATTGCTGCGCTGGTGCACACCGGTGATCTATATGCGCCGCACTGCCAGGCACGACGTCGAACTTGGCGGCAAACAGATTCGCGAAGGCCAGAAGGCGGTGATGTATTTCGCTTCCGCCAATCGCGATCCGCGGAAATTTGAAAATCCCGATGTGCTGGATCTGACGCGCAGCCCCAATCCGCATATCGCCTTTGGCACCGGCCCGCATGGCTGTCTCGGTCAGCACATCGCCCGCATCGAGATCGATGCGGTGCTGACCGAGGTGCTGACGCGGATGGACGGTCTGGAGATTGTCGGCGCCCCGGAATGGCTGGCGTCGAGTTTCATTTCCGGTCCGAAACAGATGCGGGTGCGGTATCGCCCGGCCCCGCGGCTGGCGGCCTGAACATACAACTCAGAACGTGCGTTGCAGCGAAAGGCTCACTTTCGGACCTGATGTGGTGGTCACGATGTTGTCCGTGATCGCTCCTGTCCCGCGTGAACCAGCATAGAAAATGTCGCGCTGGCTGCGCTGGCCGCCGGCGAGGCCATCCATGTTGAGCTGCAGTGCGAACGGACCCGGCGAATATTCGACAAAGGCGCCCAGCGTGCCGGAATTGTCGATCTGCGTAACCTGTGCGGCCTGATAAAGCGTTTGTTTGCTTGCGATCGCACCTGTCAGGCCCAGTTTCAGGTCGCGCGCGGGAAAATCGCGCACCAGTTTGATCTGGGCCTGCTGGGGAATCTCGCCGGAAAGCCGGCGTGTCTCGGCAGTCAGTGGGTCCTCGATCCGCGAGCTGCGCCAGGCGCCGCTGGTCACGATCCGGGTGTGTGGCAGCCCGAGCGCTGCCAGCGAGGAGTTCAGATTGACGCGGAATTCGCTGCGTGTACCCGAAGCGACGCTGGCTGGTACCTGTCCACCGCCTTCCAGCGGCACCAGTTCGGTCACGTTTTCGATCTGGGCGCGGGTGAATTCCGCGGTGAATGCCACGTCCTGCGCCAGCTTCAGGTCCAGGCTGGTTTGCGATTGCCACTGCTGCTCCGGCGCCACAGTCAGCTCGCTGTTCCGGCCCGGATTGGCGGCCAGTGCGACGAAGTTTGCCGTGTTCAGCGGTTTGACCACCTCGCCGAAGCTGGTGCGCAACTTCACGCCGTCAATCGGTGTCAGGCCCGCATGCACCTTGGGTTCGACATAGCTGTAGGTGCCGGCGTCGCCCGGCGCCCCGCCGCCCTCCCATTGGGCGGAAACGGTTTCGAAATCGGCGCCGCCGCCAAGGGTCAGTCCACGAACGGGTGTCACCGTGGCTTCCGCCGAACTGTTCTGCGTATTGGTCGATAGCTGGCTGCGGCTCAGTTCGCCGTTCAGGTCCAGCCGGGCATCCGTTTGGGTTGCCTGGTTCAATGTGGTGCCGAACTGCAGTTTCACGATGGAGGTTGGCGCAATGCTACCGGTCAGGCTCGCCTGCCGCGATTGCTCCAGAATATCTGCGCGCGCTGCTCCGGTTGCCAGAACGGCCTGACCCTCCTGCACCGTATTGCGGAATTGGCTTTGCGCCCCGATTTCCACACTGGAATGCGCTGGCCCCTCCAGGCTGGTGTGCAACCCGATGTGTCCGCCGTTCCAGTTGGTGGCCGATGGCATGTCGTCACCGCCCGGCGCGCCGGTGCTGAAGCCGCCTTCCACCTTGGCCTGCCCATTTGGCAGTGCAACCGAAAGCGAGGCCGTTTCGCCAATGCTGTTTTTTGGCTGGGTTCCATTGGGCGTGGCTGCGCCCACTGTCAGTTTCACGCCGTTGCTGCCGACATCCAGAAGCGGCGGCCGCGCACCACCATCGGCTTGCGCTGGCAAGACCGGTAATACGGCCACGCACACGGCCGCAACGCACCAACCCTTCGACATTCGTCATCCTCTGAACAGGCGCGCGTGCGGCGACCGGCACACGCGTGAAGAATGAACGGATACCCGCAATCATGATATGTCAGAAAAACGATAAAGGCCACGCCCGCCGGGCGTGGCCTTCGCATTTTTCCGCTTGTCGCTGTTCAGTAGATTTCGAACAGCCCGGCTGCACCCATGCCGCCGCCGATGCACATCGAAACCACGGCATTCTTCACACCGCGCCGCTTGCCTTCCAGAAGCGCATGGCCGGTCAACCGCGCGCCCGTCATACCGAAGGGATGGCCGATCGCGATGGAACCGCCATTGACGTTGTATTTCTCCGGGTCGATGCCCAGCGTGTCGCGGCAATAAAGGCACTGGCTGGCAAATGCTTCGTTGAGTTCCCAAAGGTCGATGTCGTCCACCTTCAGATTGTGCCGCGCCAGCAGGCGGGGAACCGCGAACACGGGGCCGATACCCATTTCATCGGGCTCGCAACCGGCAATCGCCCAACTCTTGAAGGCGCCAAGCGGTTGCAGGCCGCGGCGCTCGGCCTCTTTCGCTTCCATCAGAACCACAGCCGCCGCGCCATCGGAAAGCTGGCTTGCATTGCCGGCGGTGATGAACTTGTCCGGTCCCTTTACCGGAGCCAGCTTGGAAAGGCCTTCCAATGTGGTGTCCGGCCGGTTGCACTCGTCACGGTCCACTGTGTAGTCGACGATGGTTTCTTCCTTCGTCTCCTTGTTGACCTTTTTCATTTTGGTCTTCACCGGAATGATCTCGTCCTTGAACTTTCCGGCCTGCTGGGCGGCGGCCATGCGCCGCTGCGATTCCAGCGAATATTCATCCTGATATTCGCGGCTGATCTTGTAGCGCGCGGCCACAACGTCCGCGGTGTCGATCATCGGCATCCAGAAATCGGGATACATCTCGGTCAGCCGCGGCTCCTTGCCGCCGCCGCCGCCACCCTGGAAGGTGATGGAATCGACGCCGCAGCCAACCACGATGTCCGCACCATCCTCGGTGATGTAGCGCGCAGCGTTGGCAATCGCGTTCAGGCCGGAAGAACAGGCACGGTTGACCGTCGAACCGGCGGTCGTCACCGGCAACCCGGCCAGAAGGGCGGCAGCGCGCGCCACATTGCCTGAGGCGGCAACACAGCCCGCGACCACATCCTCAACCTCCGCCGGATCGACCTTGGAACGCTTGACGGCGTGTTCGATGGCATGACCCAGCATGGTCATGTTGGAGGTGTCGTTGAAACCGCCACGGGCGGCCTTCGCCAGTCCGGTGCGCGCATAGGAAACAATTACAGCTTGACGCATCTCAAAAATCCTTTCTCAGCGGAGGTCCGCAAATTTCTTCTTTTCGGCAACCAGCTTTTCCAGAAGCGCTGCGGGCTTGAAGGCGTCGCCCATTTGCGCCTGATAGGCCTTCATCTTCGTCAGCACTTTGTCGAGGCCGATCTGGTCGGCGTAGTACATCGGCCCGCCGCGATAGACCGGCCAGCCATAGCCGTTGATCCACACCGTATCGATGTCGGATGCCCGGATGGCCTTGCCTTCCTCCAGAATTTTCGCGCCTTCGTTGATCATCGGAAAAATACTGCGCTCGAGGATTTCCTCGTCCGAGATGGTGCGCGGGTTGGTGCCTGCCTTCGCCATGAAGTCCTTGATGATCTTTTCGGTGATGGGCGAGGGCGTGGCCTTGCGGTTTTCGTCATAGTCGTAATAGCCTGCGCCCGTTTTCTGGCCGCGGCGGTCCATTTCGCACAGCACGTCGCGCAGGGTTTCGCCCCTGGAATTCTCCTTGACCCAGCCGATGTCGAGGCCGGCGAGATCCCCCATCGCGAAGGGGCCCATCGGGAAACCGAAATCGTAGAGCACGCGGTCCACATCCCACGGCATCGCGCCTTCCAGGATCATTTTCTGTGCTTCGCGGCTTCTCTGCGCCAGCATGCGGTTGCCGACAAAGCCCGGACACACGCCGACCAGAACGCCGACCTTGCCGATCTTCTTGGCAAGCTGCATCGCGGTGGCGATCACGGTTTTCGCGGTTTTTTCGCCGCGCACGATCTCCAGAAGCCGCATCACATTGGCGGGCGAGAAGAAGTGCAGGCCGATCACCGATTCCGGCCGCTTGGTGGCGGATGCGATCTCGTCGATGTTGAGATAGGAGGTATTGCTGGCCAGGATCGCGCCCTGTTTGGCGATCTTGTCCAGCTTCGCAAACACGTCCTTCTTGATGTCCATGCGCTCGAACACCGCTTCGATGATCAGATCGCAATCGGCAAGATCTTCAAGATTCAGCGAACCATTCAGAAGACCCATGCGCTTTTCAACGTCTTCCGTCGTGAAGCGGCCGCGCTTGGCGCTGTTCTCGTAATTCTTGCGAACGACGGAAAGTCCGCGCTCCAGCGCGTCCTTTTTCACTTCGACAATGGTCACCGGAATGCCGGCATTGGCGAAATTCATCGAAATGCCGCCGCCCATGGTCCCGGCGCCGATGACGCCCACCTTCTTCACCGGGATGGTCGGGGTATCGGCAGGCACATCGGGAATCTTGTTGCATTGCCGCTCTGCGAAGAAGGCATAGCGTTGGGCCGCCGATTGCGGGCCAGTCATCACTTCGCCGAACAGCTTGCGTTCGGTGGCAAGGCCTTCCTCAAAGGGTTGGTTCACGGCCGCTTCGATGCAGCGGATGTTATATTCCGGCGCCATGAAGCCGCGGAATTTGCGGGCATTGGCTTTGCGGAAATTCTGGAAGATTTCCGGTTTGCCGCGCGCGGCTTCGACCTTGGCGTTGTTTTCGCGCACTTTCACCAGCGGCCGCTTCTCGGCCACGATCTTGCGGGCAAATGCAATCGCGCCGTCGCGCAAGCTGCCTTCCGGCACGATCTCGTCGATCAGCCCCATCGCAAGGCATTCCTTGGCGGGCACATGCTGGCCGCTCGTCACCATTTCAAGCGCCTTCTCCACGCCTGCGATGCGCGGCAGGCGCTGGGTGCCGCCCGCACCGGGCAGAAGGCCGATATTCACTTCCGGAAGGCCGCATTTCGCACTCGGCACCGCCACGCGGTAGTGGGCGCACAAGGCCACTTCCAGCCCGCCGCCCAATGCGGTGCCATGAATGGCAGCCACCACCGGCTTTGGCGAATTTTCCATCGCGGCCTGCACATCGTGCAGGCTCGCCCCCTTCATCGCGCCGCCGAATTCGGAAATGTCGGCACCGGCAATAAAGGTCCGCCCCTCGCAAATCAGAACGATGGCCTTTGCGTCCTTGTCGGTAATGGCTTGTTTGAAACCTTCGGCCAGTCCGTCCCGCACATTCGCAGACAGCGCGTTGACCGGCGGCGAGTTGAGCGTCAGCACGGCAATGTCGCCGTCACGCGAAAGATCGGCTACGGGATTGATGGCGGTCATGGGGTATCCTTTTGAGGCAATTTCGCTACGTGACGAAAAATCATGCGGCGCACGAAGAGTCCAGATGCAATCGTCCGGCACCCGTTTTACGCAATCAAATTGCGGGCAGGCAAATTGCGGGCAGGGATTTCAATCCCGGCCAAGCGCCAGGTCCGAGACGTAAGGATTGGTCTTGCGTTCCCAGCCGAAGTTCGACATCTGCCCATGGCCGGGCACGAAGCGCATCTCATCGCCCAGCGGCCACAGCCGCGTGGTAATGGAATCGACCAGTTGGGCGTGATTGCCTCTGGGAAAATCGGTCCGCCCGACGGAGCCTGCGAACAACACGTCGCCCACGAAGGCGATCTTGGCACCGGCGTGGTAGAGCACGACATGACCCGGTGTGTGCCCGGGGCAATGGCGCACGCCCAGCTCGGCAGCCCCGAATGTTACGGTATCGCCATCGGCCAGCCACCTGTCCGGCTGGCAGCTTTCGCTTTCCGAAAAGCCGGGTCTTTTGGCGTGACGGCTAAGGTCTTCCAGCAGGAAGAGGTCGTCCTGATGCGGCCCCTCGATCGGCACATTCAAGGCCCGGGCAAGCCCCGTCGCGCCGCCCGCGTGATCGAGATGTCCATGAGTCAGCAGGACTTTTTCGATCGTGACGCCCCGCTCCGCGGCTGCTGTGCGAATACGCTCCAACTCGCCGCCGGGGTCGATCACCGCACCCCGCATGGTTTGCGTACACCAGACCAGGCTGCAATTCTGCTGATAAGGCGTCACCGGAATGACGATGGCTGAAATCGGCAGGGATGAGGCCGAAGAATCTGGGGCCGGAGAATTTGGGGTCAGAGAATTTGGAGTAGTGGAATTCTGCGCCATATTGGCCTCATTACGGTGCAATCGCCCTGGCGTCTACCGGCCAGACGAAATCGTCAAACGAATGCGGCATGATTTTGCAGTTGCGAAGTACGGTGGCAAAGACTGCGCAACGATCTTGCCAGCGGCAGTGGATTGGTTAAAAAATTTGCCATTCAGTCTCGCCCACCCTGTGACGGAAAAGGCACAGAATCTGCGGCTTCGCGCGTTGATTGGCGGGGCTGATCTGATAATCTTGAAGTGGATATTTATATCAAAGCTGGGCTTGTCCGCACGGCGGGGTAGAATGGGTCGGTTTTCACAACGGATGGCTGGTTTCGCTGCAGGCGCGTTGCTGCTGCTTGGCGGTTCCGCTGTCGCGTTTGCAGCACCCCCTGCTGCGGCCGATCCTTCGCAGGCGGCCGATGCGGCCGCGCCGCGAAATTTCGTGCTTTTGCAGCCGGTGATTCTGGATGCGCCGCAGCCGCTCAGGGTCGGGGCGGAACGGTTACGTCCAGGCTATGGCGCGCTGACCGGTGCACCGGCCGGGGCCTATACGCTAACGGTCGACCAATTGCCCCATCTGAATGCGGGGGAGGTCGTTGATGCCTTGTTGCGCGATCGTGCGCCTGCGGCCTCATCCGGCGGGCTCGACAATCGCGCGGCCCTGAACGTCCTCCGCGCCGCGACGCCCTTTGTCGGACAGGCGCCGTCGCTTCCGCTTTCGACCCTTGCGGTGAAGTCCGGTGTTTCGGTGGCTGGCGATACAGGTTTGCCGCTTCTCCGGCGCGGGCTGACAGCAGCGCCCGGGTCTGCGTTCAGTGCCGATCTCGATGTGGCCGCGCGCCTCCGCGGCAACGATATGCTCAATCTGGTCGCCAACCAGTTCAGTGCCGTGATGCCCTTCGCCGTTGGTGTGAGCGGGCCGTCCGGTCCGGTTTATGCCTCGGGCTATGCCGTGCGGATGACGACGCCGGAATTGATTTCAAGTCTGTATCTGAAATCGGACCGCAACCTCTACGCGTTGCGGGACGTGGCCGTGTCTGCACCGGTCCTGCCGGGGGTCAACCTCAACCTCGGCTTCAATCTCAATGTGTCGGGCCGGGTCAACGCCTATGACGCATCGGCCAGTCCGGCCTATGACGGGCTGTTCATGGCGGCAAATGCGGTGAATTCGCCTTATGTCTCGCTTTCCAATGGCGCGGCCTATGTCGGCGGCACACTCGCTTTGTCCGATTCCGTGCAGTTGCGCCTGGGCCAGGCGGAGCTGACGCCATCGCGCGATCCATTTGCGGTGGATAGTTACGCCCTGCTCGATCAACTCGATTCGCAGCGCGCTGTGCGCGATCTGCGTGCCGGGCAGGCCAGTGTCGCGGGACTGTCGTGGCAGTTTGCCGATTGGGGCGGCCTTGGCCTTGTTGCCTCCCGGACGACGGAGCGTAACGGTCTTCTGGGCAATTTCGTGCCGCCTGCGCTTTCCGTTGCGGACCGGGCAAGCACTTCGGCGTTGGGCGTTTCCGCCCGTGTCGGGTTCGGCGATGGCTGGGTTACGACAGCGTCCTATAGCGAGGGCGTGACCCAGCTTGATCTGAAGCCGTCCAACCTGATCCGGTCGGCCGGCAATCTGCATAGCCGCGCCTACGGCATCGCGGTCGCCAAGCATGGCCTGTTCGGCGATGACTCATTGGGTTTTGCGGTGACGCGGCCGATTCAGATCTATGCCGGTGCCGTCGATCTCGGCGCGGTTGATCGCAGTGCGCTGAACAGCGCGCTCGACCGCATTTCGCTCGCCACGGCAAAGCCGGAAACCGATATCGAACTCGGTTATGTGACCACGTTCATGGATGGTGCGCTGGCGCTTCAGGCCAATGCAGCCTATCAGATGAACCTGCAAGGGCAGACCGGCACCAACGCCCTGTCGCTGGTCTCGCGCGCGAAAATCAAATTCTGACCGCGACCGGCCGCTGCGAGGCCTCATAAGTTCCGGCAGCGCTTTCCGCACCGTTGCGTGCGCGTTTGCAGCTTGCGCAGTGCTTGGGTAAAACCCGCGTCTTCTTGGATGTTGTGAAAGGGGTGGCCATGGCAGGCCCGCAATACGTGTATGTAATGAAGGGTCTGTCGAAGACCTATCCCGGCGGGCGCCAGGTTCTCAAGGACATCTGGCTGTCGTTTTATCCCGGCGCCAAGATCGGCATTGTCGGCGTCAACGGCGCCGGCAAATCGACCCTGATGCGGGTCATGGCCGGGATCGACAAGGATTTTACCGGCGAGGCCTGGGCCGCTGACGGCATCCGGATGGGTTATCTGCCGCAGGAACCGCAGCTCGATCCCGCCAAGGATGTCCGCGGCAATGTGATGGATGGGGTTGCGGAAAAGAAGGCTCTGCTCGATCGCTTCAACGAGATTGCGGCCAACTACTCCGATGAGACAGCCGATGAATTGGCGGCCCTGCAGGACCAGATCGAGGCGCAGGGGCTTTGGGATCTCGACAGCCAGATCGACCAGGCGATGGATGCGCTCCGTTGCCCGGATGGCGATGCCGATGTTGCAACCCTCTCGGGTGGTGAAAAGCGCCGCGTCGCACTTTGTAAACTGTTGCTGGAAGCGCCGGATATTCTGCTTCTGGACGAACCGACCAACCATCTTGATGCGGAATCGGTCGCGTGGCTGGAGCACACGCTGCGCGAGTACAAGGGCTGCGTGATCCTTGTCACCCATGACCGCTATTTTCTGGACAACGTCACCGGGTGGATTCTGGAATTGGACCGCGGCCGCGGTATCCCGCACGAGGGCAATTACACGTCGTTTCTCGCAGTGCAGGAAAAACGCCTGCTGCAGGAAGGCAAGGAGGAGGAGGCCCGCGAACGCACGCTTGCGCGCGAACGTGAATGGATTCAGCAAAGCCCGCGTGCACGGCAGGCAAAGTCAAAGGCCCGCATCACGGCTTACGAGGATTTGTTGGCGAAATCTCAGGAACAGCGTCAGGGCCCGGCCCAGATCGTCATTCCTGCCGGACCGCGGCTTGGTTCTGTGGTTGTGGAAGCGGAAGGTCTGACCAAGGCCTTTGAAGACCGGATTCTGTTTGAAGGCGTCAATTTCACTCTGCCGCCGGGCGGCATCGTTGGGGTTATCGGCCCCAACGGCGCGGGCAAAACCACATTGTTCCGTATCCTCACCGGGCAGGAGAAGCCGGATGGCGGTAGCCTGCACGTGGGTGAAACGGTGCAGCTTGGTTATGTCGATCAATCGCGCGATGCGCTCGATCCCAACAAGACCGTCTGGGAAGAGATCTCAGGTGGTGCCGATGTGCTGGAACTGGGTGCCAAGCGTACCATGCCTTCACGCGCCTATGTCGGCGCCTTCAATTTCAAAAGCGGCGACCAACAGAAGAAGGTGGGGCAATTATCGGGCGGCGAGCGCAATCGGGTTCATCTCGCCAAGATGCTCAAGACCGGTGCCAATCTTCTTCTGCTTGACGAACCGACCAACGACCTCGATGTTGAAACCTTGCGCGCGCTGGAAGCTGCTCTCGAAGATTTTGCGGGCTGCGCCATGATCATCAGCCATGACCGCTGGTTTCTGGACCGCATTGCCACGCATATGCTGGCCTTTGAGGGCGACAGCCATGTCGAATGGTTCGAGGGCAACTACCAGGATTATGAGGCTGACCGCAAACGCCGTCTTGGCATCGACGCCGATCAGCCCCATCGCATCAAATACAAGCGCTTCACCCGCGCCTGAACAAGGGGACACAGATCCCGGTGTGCTATTATTTGTCAGCCACCGTGGTCTGCGGTCTGTGGCGCCGCGCCATTGCGGATCTGGCGTGTCATATCGCGCAAGTGCCGCGCAAGCGCGCCGACATTGTTGCCGTTGTCGTTCAGGAATGATGCGAACTGGTCACGCTCTTCGATCGCAAGCCAGATGCCCGCAACGCTGACGTCGATGACGCTGAATTTGCCATTTCGATGTGAGACGCGGAAATCCACATTCAGCGGCGGCTGGCCTGATGCGCGCGGATCGACCATTTGGGTGTGCACCACAGTGTCACCGGGTCCCACTTCTGATGATCCGGTGACTTTCAGCGTCTGACCGGAAAAGGCAGACAGGCGGCTCTCATAAATTGCTACGGCAAAATCCCGGAAGGCGTCGACGAAGGCATCCACATCCTGCGGCGAGGCGCTACGTCTGGCCGGCCCCAGGGTGAACAGGCCGATACGCCTTATATCGGTCAGAGAAATCAGAAAGTCACGGAATTCTGCGCGCCGCCTGGCATCGGGAAGGGACCTGTCGTTCAGGATGTTGAACCCCTTCTGGATGTTGACGGCAACAAACTGTTCGGGATTGGCTTCGGCGCGCGCGGGCGTGCCGGCAAGCATAAGGGCAAGCGCCGAGATCAATGCGCCCAGGAACAATGCCCGGAACAGTTCCCGTACCGGCATGCGAAAGCGGTTCAAGGTGGCGGCGGATGACGTGATTTGCATCGACAGAGTTCCATTCTGCAACGTGAGCCCGCCATCGTGTGTGGCCCTTATGGCATGTTCATGGCAAGACCGCGCAGCGGCAAGGCTTTTAGAATTCCGGAAGATTCTCCAGATTCACCTTGCCGTTGTTGATCTCGTTCTGCCGGTTCTGCCGGTAAAGGCTGCGAACCGAGGCATAATAGTCAACCGAGCCGCGCTCGATCGTCTGCAGAAGAGAAGCACTGCGCGCGCGCACATCGATCACGTGCACCAGTGTGCGGCCGACCGACCAATAGAATTTGTAGTTGTAGGCAATATAGGTCGTAGGATCGAAAGCGTTGTCGATGATGTTTCCGGCGAAATCGCGCGGGTTGCTTGGGCCGCCAAACGGCAACACCAGGTAAGGGCCTTCGCCGGCGCCCCACACCGCCAATGTCTGGCCGAAATCTTCGCTGTGGTTGGGAATGCCCCAACGGGTGGCGACGTCAAACAGGCCACCGAGTCCGAACGTGGTGTTGACGAAAAATCGCGCGAAAGTCTCGCTGCCGCGTGTCGTTTCACCCTGCAGCAGATCATTCGCAAAGGTTACCGGCAAATCGAGATTTTGCAGAAAATTGTGGACGCCGTCGCGCGCTGGCTCCGGCACGACCTGGGCGTAAAACGCTGCGGTCGGTAACAGAACATGGCGGTCCAGCCGCATATCGAAATCGAAGATTTCGCGATTCGTGGATTCATAGGGATCGTTTGCAGCCGGATTGCCGCCTGTCGTCGAGCATGCGGCAAGCCACAGGCTTGCACACACTATGCTTAAGTTTCTCAGCACCTTCATCACTGTCATCCCTCAGCGCACGAGGCGCATTCCCACGCCCGCTCGGCTCTATATAGGAAGCCTTGCCGGTTAGATTACCCGAACTGCCGGGAATCGTTCACCATTCCCGTTAAGATTGCCTACCACGTCCCGAAATTTCCTGCATCTAGGCGCGTTTTGACAGGGACCTGAGTCACATTGCAATGTCTTGACTGTTGTTAGCATACGTATATAAAGATATGTTTATATGATATTCGAACTGTTCGGGAGCATCGGTTGGATCAGGTGGTAGCCATGTTGCGTGCGGCGGGGGACCCGACCCGTTTGCGCCTCCTGATGTTGCTGCGAGAAGCGGAACTGACGGTCAGCGAACTCACCGAAATTCTGGGGCAGAGCCAGCCGCGTGTTTCCCGCCATCTGAAGCTCCTGTGCGAGGCGCGATTGATCGACCGCTTCAAGGAGGGAAGCTGGGTATTCTATCGCGCGGCAGAACAGCATGGCGCGGCCCAGCTTTCGGCCACGATTGCAGGGCTTTCTGCCAAAACATCACCTTTGCTGGCGGGCGACCATGCCCGCCTTGCTGCCGTGCGCGAGGCGCGCGCCGCAAAGGCGGCGGCCTTTTTCAAGGCAAATGCTGCGGAGTGGGAGAGAATTCGTGCGTTGCATGCCCCTGATGCGAAGGTGGAGGCGGCCATTTTGCGCCTTGTCTCCGGTCAACCCATTGCGCATTTGCTCGATGCCGGTACGGGCACTGGCCGCATGCTGGAATTGCTTGGCCCACATATTGATCATGCTGTGGGTGTGGATGTCAGCCCGGAAATGCTGGCCATCGCACGGGACCGGCTGTCCCGCGCCGGCTTGAAACATTGCCAGGTGCGGCTGGCCGATGCCTATCGTTTGCCGTTCGGGGCGGGCTCGATGCTCAAGGGGTTCGATGTCGTCCTGTTTCATCAGGTTCTCCATTTCCTGGATGATCCGCAATCCGCCGTGCTGGAAGCTGCGCGCGTCCTGCGCCCGGGCGGGCGCGTTCTGATCGCCGATTTTGCGCCCCACGACCTCGAATTCCTGCGTGACGAATATGCCCACCGCCGTCTTGGCTTCTCGGATCACGAGGTTGGCGCCTGGTTTGATGCGGCGGGCCTGCAACATGAAACAAACGAAGCGATTGCCCCGATGGTGCAGGACGGCAACAAGCTCACGGTCAAAATCTGGCTCGCCCGCGCCGCTTCGATCCGCAAACAGGAAGCTGCATGAGCCTGAGGGATCTCCCTGCCAACCGGCACCCGCTGAAGGTGTCGTTCGAATTCTCGCCGCCAAAGACTGCGGAGGCGGAGGAAGCGTTGTGGCGTGCCATACGGCGGCTTGAACCGCTTGCCCCGGCTTTTGTCTCCGTCACCTATGGTGCGGGCGGCTCCACACGTGACCGGACCCACGCCACGGTAAAACGCATTGTGGATGAGACCACGCTGTCACCCGCTGCGCATCTGACGTGTGTGGCCTCGCCGCGCTGTGAAATCGATGAAATCGTTCAACGCTATTGGGATGCCGGTGTTCGCCACATCGTGGCTTTGCGCGGTGACATGCCGAATATGGAAGGGCCTTACTGCCCGCATCCGGAAGGCTATGCCTCGACCCCGGATCTGATTGCGGGAATTCGGCATCTCGCACCGTTTGAGGTCAGCGTTTCGGCCTATCCCGAACGGCACCCCGATTCACAATCGTTGGATCATGACATCGACCTGCTTAAACGGAAGATCGATGCCGGCGCGACCCGGGCGCTGACGCAGTTCGGATTTGAAAGCGATCATGTCGCGCGTTTCCGCGATCGTGCGGTGGATGCGGGTATCAAAGTCCCCATCGTGCCCGGGATCATTCCCACCACGAACATCAACGGCATTGCCCGCATGGCGACGAAGGCCGGGGCCAGCGTGCCGGAGTGGCTGCTCTGGCTCTATGAAGGTCTCGAAACGGAGTCCGACACCAGAAAAATCGTTGCCGCAGCCGTTCTTGCCGAACAAGTCACGGAGCTGCGAAACCGCGGCTTCGACCAATTTCACTTTTACACACTCAACCAGGCAGATCTCACTTATGCGGCATGCCGCATCCTGGGGCTGCAACCGAAGAAAGTCTCATCATGAGTTACGACCGGCCGTCACGCATCGCCTGGATGAAGGAGGAGGCGAAGTCCCGCATCCTGCTTCTGGATGGTTCCTGGGGGGTTATGATCCAGGGTCATGGCTTGAGCGAAGGCGATTTTCGCGGCACCCGTTTCGACAATCACCAGCACGATCTCAAAGGCAACAATGATCTTCTGTCGCTGACGCGGCCGGAAATCGTGCGCGACATCAGTCACGCCTATCTGGAAGCGGGCGCTGATTTCATTGAGACCAATACGTTCAGTTCCACCTCCATCGCGCAGGCCGATTACGGGCTTGAGCATGTGGTGCACGAGATGAACGAGGTTTCGGCCCGCATAGCGCGCGAATGTTGCGATGCGGCTTCCACATCATCCCGACCGCGGCTGGTTGCGGGCGTGATCGGTCCGACCAACCGCACGGCTTCCATTTCACCGGATGTGAATGATCCTGCCTTCCGCAACGTCACGTTCGATCAGCTTCGCGCTTCTTATAAGGAGGCCGCGCTTGGCCTCCTGTCGGGCGGCAGCGACGTGTTGATGATCGAAACGATCTTCGACACCTTGAACGCCAAGGCCGCGATTGCAGCGATCGAAGATGCGTTTGATGATCTGGGCGAACGGGTTCCGGTGTGGATTTCCGGCACCATCACCGATCTTTCGGGGCGCACGCTCACCGGTCAAACTCCGGAGGCCTTCTGGCATTCCGTCCGTCACGCCAATCCTTTTGCGGTCGGGCTGAACTGTGCCTTGGGCGCCAAAGAACTTCGGCCCTATATCGGTGAAATTGCGGCCACCGCCGATACGCTGGTCAGCGCGCATCCCAATGCAGGGTTGCCCAACGAATTTGGCGGTTACGACGACACGCCGGATTCCATGGCGCCGCTTATCGGGGAGTTTGCCCGTTCTGGCCTCGTCAATATCGTTGGTGGCTGTTGCGGCACGACGCCGGCGCATATCAAGGCGTTTGGCGAGGCGATCAAAGGTGTTACGCCCCGCAAGATTCCGGAAAAACCGCGTTATCTGCGCTTGTCCGGTCTGGAACCGTTTACGCTGACGCCGGAAATCAATTTCGTGAATGTGGGCGAACGCACCAACATCACGGGTTCCGCCCGCTTTCGCAAACTGATCAAGGCCGAAGATTATGAGGCTGCGCTGGAAGTTGCGCGCAGCCAGATCGAGAATGGCGCCCAGATCATCGACGTCAACATGGACGAAGGATTGATCGACTCCGAAGCCGCCATGCGCCGGTTCTTGAATTTGATTGCGGGCGAACCCGAAATTTCACGTGTACCGGTAATGATCGATTCCTCGAAATGGAGTGTGATTGAAGAAGGCCTGAAAGCCTGCCAGGGAAAATCCATCGTCAATTCGATCAGCCTGAAGGAAGGCGAAGAGCCGTTCATCGAGCAGGCGCGGAAGATTCTGCGCTATGGCGCGGCGACGGTGGTGATGGCGTTTGATGAGAAGGGGCAGGCCGGCACAATCGAGCGCAAGTTCGAAATCTGCAAACGCGCCTACGACATTCTGGTGAACAAAGTCGGTTTTCCGCCGGAAGATATCATCTTCGATCCGAATATCTTCGCAGTCGCCACGGGGATTGAAGAACACAATGATTATGGGCGTGCCTTCATAGAAGCTGCCAAAAAAATCCGTGAAGCCCTGCCGCACGCACACATTTCCGGCGGCGTTTCCAATATTTCGTTCTCTTTCCGTGGCAACGAGCCGGTGCGGGAAGCGATGCATTCGGCCTTTCTGTTCCATGCCATTCATGCCGGCATGGATATGGGCATCGTCAATGCGGGCCAGCTCTCGGTTTATCAGGATATCCCGACGCCTCTGCGTGAAGCGGTGGAGGATGTGCTGTTGAACCGCCGCGCCGACGCGACCGAGCGGCTTCTCGATATGGCCCAGAAATATCGGGGCGATGGTGTTACGGAAGAGGTGGAAGACGCAGCCTGGCGCAGCCTTCCTGTGGAGGAGCGGCTGACCCACGCACTTGTTCACGGCATCACCGATTTTGTGATCGAAGATACTGAGGAGGCGCGGGCCAAGGCGGCGCGTCCTCTGGACGTGATTGAAGGCCCTCTGATGGCCGGCATGAATGTCGTGGGCGATCTGTTCGGCTCCGGTAAGATGTTTCTTCCACAGGTGGTGAAATCCGCCCGCGTGATGAAGAAGGCGGTTGCCTATCTCCTCCCCTTTATGGAGGCGGAGCAGGACGAAGGCACCCAGCGGGAGCCGACGGGCCGCATCGTCATGGCCACCGTCAAGGGCGATGTGCATGACATCGGGAAGAACATTGTCGGCGTCGTTCTGCAATGCAACGGCTACGAGGTGATTGATCTGGGCGTGATGACACCGGCGCAGAAGATTCTCGACACGGCGCGGGAGAAGAACGCGAACATCATTGGATTGTCCGGTCTCATCACGCCGTCACTCGACGAAATGTGTCATGTCGCTTCGGAAATGGAACGGCAGGGTTTTGATATTCCGCTTCTGATTGGCGGCGCCACCACCAGCCGTGTGCACACGGCGGTGAAGATCAGCCCCAACTACAAGCGCGGGCAGGCGGTCTACGTCACCGATGCTTCGCGCGCCGTAGGGGTGGCGTCCAACCTGTTGAGCAAGACTGCGCGTGACGATTTTACCCGGCATGTTCGGGAGGAGTATGAGGAGATTGCCCGCAATCATGCGGGCCATCGTGCATCGGGACGGCGGTTTACCCTGCAGCAGGCGCGGGCGAACAAGCTGAAGACCGACTGGGAAAGCTATACGCCACCGAAACCGTCTTTTTTTGGCGCTCGCGCGTTGGGGCCTTACGATCTGTCTGAAATTGCCCGCTATATCGACTGGACACCATTTTTCCGCAGTTGGGAGTTGGTGGGGCCGTTTCCATCCATTCTGGAAGACGACAAGATGGGCGAAGCCGCACGCGGGCTTTATCGCGATGCGCAAAAATTGCTGACGAAAATCATTGAGGAAAAATGGTTGACGGCGCGTGCGGCGGTCGGCTTCTGGCCTGCCAATGCCGAAGGCGATGACATCGTGATTTTCGGCGACAAGGCACGGAAATTCCCGATCCATACCCTTCATACCCTGCGCCAGCAAATGCCGCGGGATGCCGGCCGCGCCAATCTTGCGTTGGCGGATTTCATTGCCCCGCGCGAGAGTGGTGTTGCGGACTATATCGGTGGCTTCGCCGTAACGGCAGGCATTGGTGAAGAGATGCACACGAAGCAGTTTGAACAGGAGAAGGACGACTATACCGCGATCCTGATGCGCGCGCTGGCCGACCGGTTGGCGGAAGCCTTTGCCGAATGCATGCATGAGCGCGTGCGCCGTGAGCTTTGGGGTTATGCGCCGGATGAGCACTTCACCAATGATGAGTTGATTGCGGAGGCTTATCGCGGCATCCGGCCGGCACCGGGCTATCCCGCCCAGCCGGATCACACCGAAAAGGAAACCTTGTTTGCGCTGCTCGACGCGGAAGCGCGTGCCGGCATAAAATTGACGGAAAGCTTTGCCATGTGGCCCGGATCGTCTGTCAGCGGACTATATTTCTCGCATCCCGAAAGCCGGTATTTCGGGATCGGCAAGATCGATCATGACCAGATCGAGGATTACGCGCGGCGAAAGGGATGGGACGTGCCGTTGACCGAACGCTGGCTCAGCCAGATCCTTAATTATGAGCCATTACGTGCCGCGTGAAATGGATAGGTCCTGAGGACTGTCCGGGAACCTTGTTTTTGGCGAAGCGGATTAAAGAGCGTCATCATATGACGCCGATGACGATCGCGCCCAGAAAGGCAAATACGAGACCAACGGCTATAATCTGCAGTTCACGAACCATGGCTGCCTCCGGCGTTGGACCTCTTGCCGGAAACGGAGTGCCCGTCGGCAGAGGCGGCATTGGACAGTCTTGGGGCAATCTCGAAGATACGGATTGCCAGTGTGCTGTCAGTCTCAGATCATCACGGGCATGCCGTCAAGCGGGTTTGGTGCGGAAAGTAATTTTCCGTAATGTTCCCAACGTATTACCTGAGCGGTCGCGCATCCGATTGTTGATAATCTCTGCAACAATATTGGGGCCTGCCTGGCCTATGGCCACCGTTTCCCCGCGTGACAATGATGATGGCATCACCGGATTGAGGACCAGTCTCATCGCAGCCCCCAAGCGTCTCCAACGTCCCGTTTGCCGGGCGGATATGATTTTCACCGCGCGCACCAATCGCCACCGCGGGACTGCCCCTTCCCGTCCGGTCCGTGGCGAGTGGAGAATTCTCCGTTGATCACCGGATAGCGGGATTCGAGACTCTCAGGGTCGGTCAGGCGCGGATTGGTCCTATGCATCTCTATGGCGGATTGTCCGGCGCCTCGGCCATCGCATCGGTGAACATTCCGCCGCGATCGATATAGAACCGCCATGTCCGTGCTGCGGGGGCCGCTATCGTGCTTCGTAGGATCGCATTTCGGCCCGGATTGGCCTATTGCTTTGGCCTATGTCCATCTGGGGAAAATTGGGCGGAGCCGCCGCCGGTTTCGTGTTTGGCGGCGGGCCTGTTGGCGCCGCTGTCGGCGCGTTGGCCGGTCACATGCTGTTTGACCGGGAAGAGACCGCCGCGCCCACGCCGGAAACGCCGGGTGTTGCCTTTACCATCGCGATCATTGCCCTGTCGGCGAAAATGGCAAAGGCGGATGGCGTCGTCAGCGACGATGAGATCGCTGTTTTCGAAAGGTTGTTCAAAGTACCGCCTGGGGAGCGGGCGGCGGTACGCCGGCTGTTCAATCTCGCGCGTCAGGATACGGCGGGCTATGAGATTTATGCCGCCCAGATCGCGCGGCTATTTCGTGGCAATCCCGCCATGCTGGAAGATATTCTGGACGGCCTGCTCGAAATTGCGGGCGCCGATGGGGTGCTGCATCCTGATGAGGCGGCGTTTCTTGAGCGGGTCGCCGATATTTTCGGGTTCGCGCCCAATGAATATCGCCGGATCCGCGCGACGCATTTCGGTCGCGATGAAACCGATCCATATCAGGTGATTGGCGTTGGTTACGAAGCGAGTGAGGAAGAGATCAAGCTGACCTATCGCCGGCTGGTGCGCGAGAATCATCCAGACAGTTTGATCGCCAGGGGTGTGCCGGAAGAATTTATCCGTCTTGCCAACGATAAGCTTGCGGCAATCAATGCCGCCTATGAACGTATTCGCCAGGAACGCGGCCTGCGCTGACGTTATTTGATAACCAGGGGAATTGCCGCGCATGCAGCGCCGTTTTTTTCTTTTTGTCCTCGCGTCCATGGTGTTGGGCATCGTCGCGGGCCTGATATTCAATCAGGCCCTGCCAGCAGAGCAGGTTCAGCCACTTGCCAGCAATCTCGGCATCGTAACGGATCTGTTTCTGCGCATGATCAAGATGATTATCGCGCCGTTGGTATTCTCGACACTGGTTTCCGGTATCGCCCATATGGAGGATGCGGCCTCGGTCGGCCGTGTCGGTGTGAAGACGATGGGGTGGTTTATCACCGCTTCGCTCCTGTCGCTCACCATCGGGCTTATCATGGTGCATCTTCTGCAGCCCGGCGCTGGCCTGAAACTTGATGTGCCGGCGGTAGCATCATCCGGTGTTGACGTATCGCAATTCACGTTGCGAACATTCATCACCCATCTGGTCCCCGCTTCCTTTGTTGAAGCGATGGCGAAGAATGAAATTCTGCAGATCGTTATTTTCTCGCTATTTGTGGGAACCGCTGTTGCTGCGCTTGACGATAAAGTGCCGGCCGTTCTTGCTCTGGTCGATCAGATCACTGCGATCATGCTGAAGGTGACGGGTTATGTGATGATGACCGCGCCATTGGCGATTTTCGCGGCACTTGCTTCCACCGTCGCGACACAAGGTCCGGGCGTCCTTACCACCTATGCGGAGTTCGTCGGCGGGTTCTATTTTTCGTTGGGCATCCTTTGGTTCTTGTTGTTCCTTGCTGCCTTTTTTGTCATCGGGCCACGCGCGGTTCCGCTTTTTGGTGCCATTCGAACGCCCGTGTTGCTTGCCTTCTCGACTGCCAGCTCGGAAGTTGCTTATCCCCGATTGCTGGAAGTGCTGCCTGCGGCGGGAGTAAGCCGTCGCATTGTCTCTTTTGTCCTGCCGCTGGGGTATTCATTCAACCTTGACGGCTCGATGATGTACTGCACCTTCGCGACGCTGTTCATAGCACAGGCTTACGGCATCGAGATGTCGATCGCGCAGCAGATCACCATGCTTCTTCTGCTGATGGTCACGTCCAAGGGTATGGCGGGCGTGCCGCGCGCTTCGCTGGTGGTGATTTCCGCAACCCTGACCTACTTCCAATTGCCGGAATCGGGGTTGTTGCTGATCCTGGCAGTTGACCATCTGCTCGACATGGGGCGGTCCGCTACCAATGTGGTAGGCAATTCGGTTGCCGCGGCCGCGGTGGCGCGTTGGGAAGGCGAATTGTCCGCAGCGGAGCCGGAAATGCCCGAAGCGGGACGCAGGGAAACGGCCGAATAGTGGTCAGGCGCAGGGCTGCCGCGTTATAAATGCGCAGCGTCTCAAGAATCTGTGGGCCCGAGGTAACGGGAATGTGCCATGGCTTTGCGGTTTGTGGAGTGCCAGTCGCCCAATTACGATGCCCGCCCGGAGGGCATGCCGGTCGATATGCTGGTACTGCACTATACAGGCATGAGAACGGCGGATGAGGCATTGGCGCGGCTGACGGACCCGGTCGCCAAAGTTTCGGCACATTATACGATCGGTCGCGATGGGCGCGTATTTCGCCACGTGCCAGAGAAGCGTCGTGCATGGCACGCCGGTGTTGCATGGTGGGCAGGCTCGCCCGATGTGAATGCCAGGTCTATCGGCGTTGAACTCGTCAATCCGGGGCATGAATTCGGCTATATTCCGTTTACGGATGAACAGATCGAGGCGCTGATTGCACTGGCCAAGGTGATCATGGCCCGCCATCCTGTGGTGCCGCGGTATGTGGTTGGACATTCAGATGTCGCGCCCGCACGGAAGGAAGATCCTGGAGAGTTGTTCCCGTGGCGCATGCTCTCCCAATTTGGAATTGGCACATGGCCTGCGCCCAATCAAACGCAATTGGACTGGCCTGTCGAGCAGGCGCTGGCACGATTCGGCTATGGTGTGCAGCCTGCTGTCGATGTACCGCTGGAAAAAGTGATCGCGGCGTTTCAACGCCATTTCCGTCCCGCACGCATTGACGGAATAGCGGATGATGAGACTTGTGCGCTGCTGAAAGGATTGCTCTTTCAATCAGGGCTCGTCACCGGTTAGCGCCGAAGATCGTACTCCAGCAGCGGCAAACGACGCCCTGGAATAGCGTCCGATGGCGCATCGCCAATATGTCTGGCGCCCATGTGCCGATAGAAGTTCACAGCATTCGGGTCGGATAGAATGGAAAGTTTATTCGCGCCTTCCTGGCGTGCCAACGTTGTGATTGCTTCGAATAGTGCGCGGCCTACGTCCATGCCGACCGCATCGGGATCAACAAACATGTGCATGAGATCGAAGGTGCCTTGCCCGGTCGGGTCGAGTGACGCCATACCAACAATTCTACCGGCGGAATCCTGAGCTACCCGCACGAGGCCATTTGCGATCAACTCTGGCGTGATTGTGAGCGAGACTTCCGACATCGCCATAAAATCCGCATCGTAGCCCCAATACGCCTTGGAGCGCTTGCAAAGAGCGGTCAGCACGTTGGCATTTTCTGGGCGGGCAGGGCGGATTGTTAGATCGGGCATTGGCGTACTATATTCCACCTTGCGTCAGATGGCCGGATGGCCGCTGGTAGCCGCAAGGTTGCTGGAGGAAAGTCCGGGCTCCACGGAAGCACGGTGACGGATAACATCCGCCGGGGGTAACCCCAGGGAAAGCGCCACAGAAAGCATACCGCCAATCCGCCAAGCCTTTGGGTGACCGCGGACGGTAAGGTTGAAATGGTGCGGTAAGAGCGCACCGCGCCTCTGGCAACAGGGGTGGCACGGCAAGCCCCACCGGGAGCAAGACCAAATAGGGACGGCAGGTGATCTGTTTCCGGATCGTCGTCCGGGTCGGTCGCGTGAGGCGGTCGGTAACGACCGTCCCAGAGGAATGGCCATCCATCCGCGCATGCGGGGGACAGAACCCGGCTTACAGGCCATCTGACGCAAATTTCTACCAGTATTGCTTCATGATTTCCCGTGCCCAATCGGGTTCGCGGATCGGCCCGCGGGGAAGAAAGCCTGTCATGACGGGCTTTATGTCGAGTACCGGCGTGCCATCAATCGCATCCAGACCCTGAACGGATATCTTTAATCCGTCTACGGACAGAATCCTGCAGGTCGTAACGCCGACCCGGTTGGGCCGGCCTTTGCCGCGCTGGGCGAAAATGCCCACTTTCGGCCAGTCTTTTCGCCCGCGTGGGTATCGCGCGCCTTTCTGTATTTCGTTATCGGGCACGCGATTGAAGAAATAGATCACCTCGATATGCGAAAAATCGGCCAATCCGGCGGTTGCTTCTGCTGAAAACTGAGCCGGATCGAGCACGATCTGACACGATACGCGATCCCAGCCATCGTCGATCGGGTCTGAACGGCCGCCGCGCACGTCGCCAACCGGCCTCATCACAATTTCACGCATGAAGGCTCCCAAGGCCCGGCAAGGGTTAACAGGTTCTTAATCGAACTAAATGCAACCTTACCGTGTTTTTGATTCGTTCCTACGATCACAACCCCTAGACCACGACCCGCTAAGGATAGCTCCAAGCCCCTATATTTCCTACGCTTTTACGTTGACCAAATGTTAATTCCCATGTTATCCCATACTATCCCATGATTGCGCCGCCAGAGCATGATGATCTGGGCGCCAGCATTGGGCTTTCGAGCGGTTTCTGGGACACGGGGGTTGGATTTCGGCAATGGTTGGGGCGACGCAACCGTTTATCTCTACGGTAGCGGGCACACTCGATGCCAAGGGACGGGTGTGCATTCCGGCGCCCTATCGCCAGGTTCTGGCCGCGCAGAACACTGCCGGGGTTTATTTCTGTCCGTCCTTTGTCGAGCAGGCGCTGGAAGGCTTCGGCGAAACCCTGCTCCAGGCTGTGCACCAGCGCCTCTCCGAACTGGATCCGTTCTTCAGCCCGGGTCATGACGATCAGGCCTTTGCCGTTCTTTCCTCAAGCCAGCTTCTGACCCTGGACGAGCAGGGGCGTGTGCGCCTGCCCGATGCGTTGATCACCCATGCCGGATTGAAAGATCGCGTCACCTTTGTGGGCATGGGGCAGAAATTCCAGATCTGGGAGCCGGCAGCCTTTGCGCCGGTGCAAGCCGAGCGTCTGGAGCGTGCCCGCGCCGCGCGCGCTGCCGCACTTCAGGGGGCTGCTCATGGTTGAGGGGCATGTTCCTGTTCTTCTGGCTGAGGTGTTGGCCGCGCTCACGCCCCGTGCCGGTGCGAACTATATCGACTGCACCTTCGGCGGCGGTGGCTACGCCCGTGCATTGCTTGAAGCGGCTGACTGCCGTGTGTTCGGCATTGACCGCGATCCGGACGCGATTGCGCGTGGCCGTTCCCTTTGCACCCGTTACAAAGACCGGCTCAGCCTGAGTGAAGGGCGCTTTTCCGAGATGGAGCGCCTGATCGCCCAGCAGGGTGAAACCGGCAGTGACGGCGTGGTGCTCGACCTCGGTGTGTCATCCTTTCAGCTTGATCAGGCCGAGCGCGGTTTCTCTCTGCGCGCCGACGGTCCGCTCGATATGCGGATGAGCAAATCCGGACCGACCGCGGCCGACGTGGTCAACAGCGCCGATGAGAAAGACCTTGCACGCATTCTCTCCTCCCTGGGGGAGGAGCGGCAATCGCGTCGCGTTGCACGTGCCATTATAGCCGCCCGCCCGATTACGCGAACCGCAGAGCTTGCCGATGTGGTCGCCCGCGCACTTGGACCGGCGGCGTTGCGGCAACCCATCCATCCGGCCACGCGCACATTTCAGGCGTTGCGCATTCATGTGAACGATGAATTGGGTGAACTGGAGCGCGGCTTGGAAGCGGCTGAGCGTGTGTTGCGGCCGTTCGGGCGACTGGCCGTGGTTTCGTTCCATTCCCTTGAAGACAGGATCGTAAAACGCTTTTTGACAGAGCGCAGTGCGCGAGCGCCGGGTGGTTCCCGTCACGCGCCCGAATTGTGCCGTGAGCGCCGGGCCACATTTCGCGTGCTTGAAGCGCGCGTCCGCCGGCCTGGCGCATCCGAAATCGAACTCAATCCCCGCGCGCGTTCTGCCCGCCTGCGCGTGGGCGAACGTCTGGCGGCCTGAAGGAGAACGATATGGTCCGCATTCTGAACTTCATCTGCGTCGCACTGGCCGGGTTCAGCTGTCTTACGCTCTATCATGTGTCCGAGCGGACACGCATCGCGCGTGAGGAACTGACGGTGGTCAATCATCAGATCGTGGCGGAACGCAATCTTACCAATGTGCTGGAAGCGGAGTGGGCCCGCGTGGCAGAGCCTTCGCGTATTCAGCAACTGGCTCAGCAGCAGCTTGGCCTGGATGACCGTTCCAGTGCTCAACTGGCCTCGCTCGAGCTTCTGCCGCGCCGGGGTGAGGCGGCTGCGCCTCTCGCGACGACGCCGTTGCGCAATGCGAGTGATGTCGTTCCCGTCAAGCCTCGCAACCCGAATATTCATTCCGTTTCCGCACGCACCGGAACATGAGTTTATGATCGAAAAGCCGACGACCACATACCGGAAACGGATCGCAATCGCCGCGGCGCTCAGCGTCGCGGCGTTCGCGCTGGTGGGTCTGCGGCTGGTCGACGTCAGCATCTTGCACGGCAACTTTTCCGGCGGTGCCGTTGCTACCGATAAACCGTTGCGCTCGCGCGCCGATCTGCTGGATCGCGATGGCCGTCTGCTCGCACGGGATTTACCGGTTTATGACCTCTATGCCCGGCCGCATGCTCTTGTTGACAAGGCGCGGGCCGCGAAGGAACTTTCATCGGTTACCGGCAGCAGCCAATTGCGGCTGAACCGGGTTTTCGACAGCACACGAAATTATGTCCTGGTTGCCCGCCAGATTACCCCCGATCAGCATGATGCGGTGATGCATCTCGGTCTGCCGGGGCTTGATTTCCAACGCGCTGCCAAACGCTATTATCCGGCGGGCCGTGCCGCGGCACAGGTCATTGGCGTAACCGATCCTGACGGCAACGGTGTCTCTGGCCTGGAACTCGGGCTCGATAAACAGCTTCGCGGCGGTGAAGCAGGCGATGGCGTTACGACGTCGCTCGACATGCGGATTGAGTACATTCTTGCGCATGAATTGCGCCTCGCCAAGGAAGAATACAACGCGAAGGCGGCCGGCGGCATTGTGATGAATGTCGATACCGGCGAAATTATTGCCATGACGTCATTGCCGGATTTCGATCCCAATGTGCGCAAGCGCATGCACGGCGACTCATCGCGAAACATCATGGTGCAGAACGTCTACGAGCTTGGCTCCGTATTCAAGATTTTCGCGTTTGCTCTTGCGATGGAAGATCATACCATCGGGTTGGACGATCAGTTGCCGATTGGCCGTGGCTTCAAGATTGGCAAATGGACCATTCGCGAGGCGGAACGCATGCCGGCGTTTCTCTCGGCGCGGGACATTCTTGCGCAATCCTCCAACGCCGGCACTGCCCAAATCGCCTTGCGATCCGGCCCCGTGCGCCAGAAAGCGTTTCTGACCTCGCTTGGGCTGCTCAGTTCGGTGAAATCGGAAGTGCCCGAAATCGCCTATCCGCTTTATCCAGCGAGGTGGGGCCAGATAGAAACCGCAACCATCGGGTTCGGTCATGGTATTTCGGTCAGCCCGCTTTCCTTTGTCACGGCGGCTGCCGAAGTCGTCAACGGTGGCCGGAAGCTCACGCCGACATTCCTGAAGCGCGATGGTGACGCACGCGGCGAACAGATCATCAAGCCTGAGACCAGCCAGACTATGCGATCGTTGCTGCGCTACGTCGTAACCAACGGCACCGGCAAGTCTGCGGATGTGCCCGGATACGATGTCGGCGGCAAGACGGGTTCTGCGGAAAAGCCGGTCAACGGCCGCTATATATCCGGAAAACTTATCACCTCGTTCTGCGCGGTATTCCCGATCAATAACCCGCAATACGTTGTGTTCGTATTGCTGGATGAACCGGGCGGGCCAAAGGCACGGGGCGTTTTCGCGCTTGCTGGTCATACCGCCGCCCCATTAGCCGGCCGGGTGGTCGCGCGCATCGCTCCTATTCTGGGCGTTCCGCGCCAGCCGGTTCTCGCTGATGCCAAAGAGAACACATAATGGGACCATATTGTGGGCCGATGGTTGAAAGAGAAGAGCCGGGTTGGCATGCCATGAAATCTGGGCTGCACTTTAGGGGCCTTGCGAGCGACAGCCGCGAGGTTAAGCCCGGTTATCTGTTCGCGGCGCTTCCCGGAAGCCATAGTAATGGTGCGGATTTTATTGCCGATGCGGTTCGTCGCGGGGCGATAGCCGTCCTTGGCCGGCCGGATGCCGCCGCTGCTGCCAAAGCGCAAGGCGTGCCCTTTATTGCGGATGAAAATCCGCGTCTCGGGCTTGCCCGTGCGGCCGCGCAGTTTTACCGGCTTCAGCCGAAAACCATTGCCGCCGTCACCGGCACCAATGGCAAAACCTCGGTCACCGTGTTCCTGCGCCAGATCTGGACGGTGCTTGGTCTTCGGGCGGCGAGCCTTGGCACCATCGGTGGTGTGGCGCCCGGCCGGGAGTTTCCGCTTCAGCATACGACGCCGGGCCCGATCGAGGTTCATCGCCTGCTTGCCGAGATGAAATCCGACGGTATCGACCATCTGGCGATTGAGGCATCCAGTCACGGCCTCGACCAGTTCCGTATCGACGGCGCGCGCATTGCCGCCGCTGCCTTTACCAATATCACCCGCGATCATCTGGACTATCATCAGAACTTCGATGCCTATCTCGCAACCAAGCTACGGCTGTTCACTGACGTGCTGCAGGCCGATGGCATCGCTGTCGTAAACGCCGATGCCGCGCACAGTGATGCGTTCATTGGGGCGGCGCGCCATCGGAAGATTCGCACAATCACCGTAGGGCGCGCCAGTGATGTGCAGCTTGCCGCCTGCATTCCCCATGATGGCGGTCAAACATTGCGTGTCATCTTTGGCGGCGAAAACTACGCTATTGAGCTGCCCCTTGCCGGGGAATTCCAGGCTTATAACGCACTTGTCGCGGCGGCTCTGGCGATTGGTCTTGGCGCGGTACCTGATGACGTCTTTATGCGTGCTTTGCCCCTTCTACGCGGTGCACCGGGGCGCATGGAAAAGGTCGCCTACACAAAATCGGGTGCATCCATTTATGTTGACTATGCACATACCCCCGATGCTCTTGAAAATGTGCTGTCGGCCCTGCGGCCTCACATAAAGGGGCGTCTGCACGTCGTTTTTGGCTGCGGTGGTGATCGTGATCGCGGCAAGCGTCCGCTGATGGGTGCTGCCGCAGTCAAATTTGCCGATAGCGTGATTGTAACCGACGATAATCCGCGCGGCGAAGATGCAGCCGTCATTCGCAAGGATGTGTTGACGGGGGCTCCCGGTGCTACGGAAATTGCCGATCGGGCTGCCGCGATCCGCGCCGCTGTGTCAGCCCTGGCGCCCGGTGATGTTCTGGTCATCGCGGGGAAGGGGCACGAGAGCGGTCAGATTATCGGCAAAACCGTTCATCCGTTCTCCGATCGTGACGAAGCCGTCGCAAGCGCCATTGCGACGGGTGGCCGGATCGCCGAAGGCATGTCCGGTGCGCTGTGGACGTCCGCGGATACGGCTCAGGTCACGCTGGGTGATGCGGCCATGCCGTTTGGTGTACGCGGAATTTCCATCGACACCCGCACATTGACCCCCGGCGACATGTTCGTGGCCCTGCGCGGTGAAAACCGCGATGGCCATGATTTCGTGAGAAGCGCGCTTGAAAGCGGCGCGTCAGCGGCTCTTGTCTCTCGCATGCCTGACGGGATTGCAGGGAACGCGCCGTTGTTGGTCGCCGCCAATACCCAACGTGCACTGGAAGATCTTGCCCGTGCGGCCCGCACCCGCAGTGCGGCGAAGATTGTGGCGGTCACCGGAAGCGCAGGGAAGACAACAACCAAGGAAATGCTTCGTCTGGCGTTCGGCGCGGTGGGCCCGGTTCATGCGTCGGCCGCATCCTACAATAATCATTGGGGTGTGCCGCTTAGCGTGGCTTCCCTGCCCCAATCGGCGCGTTTCGGGATCTTTGAAGTCGGGATGAACCATTTCGGTGAAATTCGGACCCTGACGGATATTGTACGCCCGCATGTCGCGATGATCACGACAATTGCGCCGGCGCATCTTGAATTCTTCGGCAATTGTGAATCGATAGCCGACGCCAAATCCGAGATTTTCGAACGTCTGGCCGACGGCGGTGCGGCGCTGATACCGGGGGATAGCCCCTATGCCGACCGTCTGGCGGCCCGCGCGCGTCAAGATGGCGTAACACGGCTTCTGCGGTTTGGTACTGAGGCGAATGCCGATGCGCGGCTGTTGTCATACGAAGAAGCGGGCGGCCGTGTCAGGATTACCGCTGACATTCTTGGCGCGCATCACAGCGCGGTACTTGGGGCGCCTGGAAAACACATTGCGATGAATGCCCTTGGTGCGCTGCTGTGTGTTGCCGCACTGAATGAGGATGTGACTGCTGCAGCCGATGCGCTTTCGGAGTTTGCGGCTCTCAAAGGGCGCGGAGAGCGCACCACCGTCGCATTCGGTGACGGGACGCTGGAACTGATTGACGAGAGCTACAATGCAAATCCCGCATCGATGGCCGCCGCGATCGGATTGCTGGGTGCGGCTACACCCGTCAACAATGGCCGCCGCATTGCTGTTCTTGGCGATATGCTGGAGATGGGGCCGGATGCAACGCGGCACCATGCCGATCTCTCGCGCGACCTGATCGATGCGGGTGTGGATCTGACCTTTCTCTGCGGCACGCACATGGCCGCCCTTTGGCAGGCTTTGCCTTCATCCCGCCGTGGTGCGCATGCACAAAGTTCTGCTGATCTTCTGCGGCCACTGGTTGCGGCGCTTCAGTCCGGCGACGTTGTGCTGGTCAAAGGCTCGTTCGGCAGCCGCATGAACGTTATCGTAAACGCGTTGATGCAGGGGGAGCGTTAGGATGTTGCCCTATCTCCTCGTGCCGCTTGCGTCCGACATCTCCGCGTTGAACGTCTTTCGGTACATTACATTCCGTGCCGGCGGGGCCATGATTACTGCTTTGCTGATCGGCTTCCTGCTCGGCCCGCCACTGATCCGCTGGCTGAAGGTAAAACAAGGCAAGGGACAGCCGATCCGTGCTGACGGCCCCCAACGTCATATTCTGGAAAAGCAGGGTACCCCAACCATGGGCGGTTTGCTGATCCTGATTCCATTGATTGCCGCCACTTTGCTATGGGCCGATCTCTTCAATGCCTACACCTGGATCGTGCTGTTCGTCGTTGTCAGTTACGGCCTTCTCGGTTTCGCCGACGATTATCTGAAGGTTTCGAAGCGTTCGCCGAAAGGGTTGAGCGGCCGCCTGCGCCTTGCCGTCGAGTTCGGGGTTGGATTTGTCGCGACTTATCTGCTGATCTTGCAGGAGGAACCATTGCTTGCGGGCATGCTCAGTATTCCTTTTCTGAAGGCGATACTGGTCCCCTTCGGCATGTGGTTCATCCTGATCGGTGGCTTTGTGATTGCCGGCGCCTGTAATGCCGTCAATTTCACGGATGGGCTGGACGGGCTTGCCATCGTACCGGTGATGATCGCGGCCGGAACCTTTGTCCTGATCGCTTATCTGGTCGGCAACATAAAATTCGCGGACTATCTGCAGCTGCACTACGTCGCCGGAACGGGTGAACTGGCCGTTTTCCTATCGGCATTGATCGGTGCTGGGCTCGGTTTTCTCTGGTACAATGCGCCGCCCGCCATGGTGTTCATGGGTGATACGGGTTCTCTGCCTCTTGGTGGTGCGCTGGGGGCGGTTGCCGTGGCGGTGAAGCACGAAATTGTGCTTGCCATTGTCGGCGGTCTGTTCGTCTTCGAAACCATCTCTGTGATCGTTCAGGTCGCCTCGTTCAAACTGACGGGCAAGCGCGTCTTTCGCATGGCCCCCATACATCATCATTATGAACAGATTGGCTGGCATGAGCCGACGATCGTAATCCGGTTCTGGATCATTGCTGTTGTGCTGGCGCTTGTCGGCCTCTCCACTTTGAAGCTGAGGTGACGATGATCCCGGTCACCAGCTTTGCCAATTGCGATGTGGGCGTTTTCGGCCTGGCCCGGTCAGGTCTTGCCACGATCCGCGCGCTGCGTGCGGGCGGCGCACAGGTCTATGCATGGGACCAACGTGAGGCGGCCAATGCGGCGGCGCGGGATGAAGGCGCCTCTATCGTGTCGTTCCGCAATTGGCCGTGGGAACGGATCAAAGCACTTGTTCTCAGCCCCGGCGTTCCACTGACCCACCCCGCCCCGCATGATGTCGTGCGTGCCGCGCGCGATGCACAGGTCGAGATTATCGGGGATGTGGAGCTGTTCGGCCGGGAAATCCGCCATGACCCAAATGCTGCCGGGCGCGCGCCCGTTGTCGCTGTTACGGGCACCAATGGGAAATCGACGACCACGGCGTTGATAGGCCACATCCTGTCTTCCTGTGGGTTCGCGGCGGAAGTGGGAGGCAACATTGGTCAACCGGTGCTCTTGCTTTCGCGTAAAGGCGGTAAGACCGTCTTCGTGATCGAAATGTCGTCCTATCAGATCGACCTCTCTCCGACTTTTATGTCGGATGTTTCAATTCTTTCCAATATCACGCCAGACCATATTGATCGGCACGGTTCGATGGAGGGGTACGTCGCTGTCAAGCGCCGGCTTCTGCGTCAGACTGCGCGTGACGGGCGGGTTTGCATTGGCGTAGATGATGCTTATTCGGCACAGATCTATACGCAGTTCGCCTCCGATGGTGGGGTTGAGGCCGTACCCGTTTCGGTCAAAAAGGTGCTTGGCCGCGGCGTGTTTGTGGTGGATGGCATCCTCTATGATGCGCATAGGCAGGCCGCAGTGCGCGTGATGGATTTGGCGGATGCACCGCATCTGCCAGGTACGCACAATTGGCAGAATGCGGCACTCGCCTATACCGCCGTAAGACCTTACATCAGCGATACGCGTGCGATTGCGGCCGCAATCGCGTCGTTCCCCGGTTTGTCCCATCGTATGGAAGATGTCGGCCGTCTTGATCGTGTGCGGTTCATTAACGATTCCAAGGCCACGAATGCGGACGCTGCGGCGCGCGCGCTGGTCTGTTTTCCGTCCATCTACTGGATTGCAGGTGGCAAACCGAAAGAGGGTGGCATTGAAAGCCTTAAGCCCCTCTTCGGCCATATTCGCAAAGCCTATCTGATTGGCACTGCTGCAACAGAGTTTTCCGCGACACTGGGTGATGTACCGCATGAAACCGCGGGCACGCTTGAAGTTGCAGTTCAGGCTGCTGCGAATGATGCTTTACGGTCATCAGACGCAGCACCTGTCGTACTGCTTTCGCCGGCCTGCGCTTCCTTTGATCAGTTCAGGGATTTCGAGCACCGCGGCGATGTTTTTCGTGCCCTCGTCGCTGATCTTACCGGTCATAAGCGGGAGGCCGTCTGATGGCATTGTCGCGGGCTGATCGCAGGGGGTTCGCCGATTGGTGGTGGACGATAGATCGCGTGGCGTTCATCGCCATGCTGGCATTGATCGCGATTGGACTCGTACTGGCATTCGCTGCCAGTCCGGCAGCAACCGGCGGTCCCGTTACGGCGGGTGATTTCCGGTATGCGGGCAAACAGATCGCGTTTGCGCTGATCGCTGCCGGCATTCTTGGCAGCAGTTCGGTTTTATCGATGCGGGCCATCAAATTAACTGCAGCCATCGTGTTTGCGTTTGCTGTTATCGGTTGCGGTCTGACATTGCTGACCGGTGACGTCGTGCTTGGCGCCAAGCGCTGGATTGACCTTGGCTGGTTTACCTTCCAGCCATCCGAGTTTGTGAAGCCGAGTTTTGCGGTCCTGGGCGCCGCCATTCTTGCTGACCGTCAGCCGATGGCGGTGCGCAAGGAGTTTATTACCCTTGGTCTAGTGGCGCTGCCAGTTGTGTTTTTACTGTTCCAGCCCGATGTGGGCCAAACCGGTCTTCTGATTGCGCTTTGGGGTGCATTGCTATTCTTCGCTGGCTTGCCGCTCTACTGGATGGGCATCATGGCGGGCGGCGGTGCCGGCTTGTTCATTTTTGCCTACACGCTGTTTCCCCATGTTCAGCATCGCGTCTCACAATATCTCGCTCAAATGGAAGATCCGGAACAGGCGGGTTATCAGGTCGGTCTGGCGCTAAAAGCGTTCGAGCATGGCGGGTTTCTGGGCGTCGGCCCGGGTTCCGGTACGATCAAATACCGGCTGCCCGATGCGCATTCCGATTTCATCTTTGCTGTGGCCGGAGAGGAATTCGGGTTCGTTCTGTGCGCAGCAATTACTGCGTTATTCTGCGTTCTTACCGTTCGGCTTTTGCTGCGGTCGGCGCGCATGCGCGATCCCTTTGCGCAACTCGCCGGGGCGGGGCTCGCCATTGTCATTGCCTTGCAGGCGTTCATCAATATGGGCGTCGCGATCAGCCTTCTTCCGGCCAAGGGCATGACGTTGCCGTTTATTTCCTATGGCGGTTCATCGCTCTTCGCGGTGGCGCTCACGATGGGTTTTGCGCTTGCGGTCACGCGGCAACGCCCGCAGCTCGCCATGCGTGAACCTCAGCCCTCCACATTCGCGATGGAGGCTCGTGCTATATGACGACCGTTGTTCTTTCCGCAGGTGGCACTGGCGGCCATCTCTTTCCGGCGCAGGCGCTGGCGGAAGAACTTGCGCGCCGCGGAACGCAGATCATTATCATGACGGATCGGCGCGGTGCCAACCTCGCCAAAATATTCCCGGATGCCGTTATCGAAACCGTGCCCGCCGCGACCTTCACTGGCCGTTCGCTCCTGCGCAAGTTCTTCGCTTTCGTCGAAATCGCACTCGGCGTTGCGGCCGCCTACGGCAAACTTTCACGGCTGAAGCCCGCGGCAGTGGTTGGGTTTGGTGGTTATCCAAGCCTTCCTGTCATGCTTGCGGCCTCATTCGCGGAATTGCCGACCGCAATACTGGAACAGAATACTGTGCTTGGCCGGGTTAACCGGCTGGTGGCGGATCGGATGAAGGTCGTTGCTGCGGCTTTTCCGATTGTCCGTCATGCGCCGAAAGATCCGTCCAAGGTCGTCATGACCGGCAATCCTGTGCGGCCGGAAGTGATCGCGCTATCCGATATGCCCTATGCGCCGCCGGGCGAGGAAGGCCCGATTCGCCTTGTCGTCTTTGGCGGCAGCCAGGGTGCCCGCGTCCTGAGTGAGGTCGTGCCGGCGGCCATCGCGCTGTTGCCGGATACACTCCGTCATCGCATGGAGATCGTTCAGCAATGTCGTCAGGAAGATCTGTCGGAGGTACGGGCGGGCTACGCGGCAATCAATGTCCGCGCGCAGCTTGCATCGTTTTTTACTGATCTTCCTGCGCACATGGCTTCCGCGCACCTTGTTATTTCACGTTCTGGTGCCGGTACGCTGTCGGAACTCGCGGCAATTGGGCGGCCGGCCATCTTGATCCCGTTTCCCTATGCGATGGACGATCATCAGACGCCGAATGCCGATCTGTTCGTCCAGGCTGGCGCTGGATGGCATATTGCGCAATCCGATCTTGCGCCGCCCCTTCTTGCCGAGATTCTGGAGAAGATTTTCGCCGATAGTGCGAGTTTGGCGGAACGTGCTACTGCCGCGCGCACATTGGCGATACCTGATGCGACGAAGCGTCTTGCCGACGTGGTCGAAAGTATAGAGGTACGCATATGAGCGCCGCCTCAACAACCGTTCCGGTTCATACCCGGGTACCGCTTGGTATCGGTGCCATTCATTTTATTGGCATCGGCGGTATCGGCATGAGCGGGATTGCCGAGATCATGCACAATCTCGGTTACAAGGTTCAGGGTTCGGATGTGGCGGATAGCGCAAATGTGAAGCGGCTGCGCGCCATGGGGATTCCTGTCGCCGTCGGTCACAGTGCGGACAATCTGAAGAATGTTCATGTCGTTGTTTATTCTTCCGCCGTAAAGCCCGGAAATCCGGAGTTCGATGCTGCCCGCTTGTTGCACTTGCCACTGGTGCGCCGGGCGGAAATGCTGGCGGAGATTATGCGGTTGAAATGGTGTGTGGCCGTGGCCGGCACCAATGGAAAAACGACCACAACCACGATGGTTGCGGCCCTTCTCGATACCGGCGGTATGGATCCAACGGTCGTCAACGGCGGTATTATCAATGCCTACGGTACCAACGCACGGTTGGGCGAAGGTCAGTGGGTAGTTGTGGAGGCCGATGAGAGCGACGGGACCTTCCTACGGCTGCCGGCCACTGTTGCTGTCGTCACCAACGTTGATCCCGATCATCTTGATTACTATGGCACGTTTGAGCGGATGCGTGATGCCTTCCAGCGCTTTATCGAGAATGTGCCGTTCTATGGCTTTGCCGTCGTCTGTCTCGATCATCCGGAAGTACAGGCAATGGTCGGCCGGATCGAAGATCGCCGCCTCGTTACATATGGCTTCAGCCCTCAGGCGGATGTCCGTGCGATCAATGTGCAATTTTCCGCAGGCGCATCTCACTTCGACGTGGTGATTGCCGATCGGCGCAAGAATACGGAAACACGCATCGATAATCTCATGCTACCCATGCCGGGCGAACACAACGTGCAAAATGCACTGGCGGCCCTTGTCGTGGCGCGGGAATTGGGTGTCGGGGTTTCTGCTATCCGTGATGGGTTGGGAAAGTTTGCCGGCGTCCGGCGCCGCTTCACCAAGGTCGGTGAATGGAATGGCGCCGCAATCATCGATGATTACGGTCACAATCCATTCAAAATCGCTGCTGCACTCAAAGCGGCACGGCAGGCCTACCCCGGTCCCGTTATCGCCGTTCTTCAACCGCATCGCTACACACGGCTGCGGGATACGTTCGAGCAATTCTGCACCTGTCTCAACGATGCGGATGTCGCGATCATCGCGCCCGTCTATGCGGCGGGTGAGCAGCCGATTGAGGGCATTGACCGCGATAGCTTTGCGGAGGCAGTGCGCATGCACGGTCACCGCAATGTGCTGACAATCGACGGCGAAGCCGATCTGGCCGCCGCGGTGGCTCCGCACGTCAAGCCTGGGGGCGTTGTTGTTTGCCTGGGCGCGGGATCGATTTCGGGTTGGGCCGGAAATCTGGAATCCGCACTCCGTGCAGGGAAGGGGGGCGGATGATGTCCACCCGCCTTCGTTACACGCTTCCCCCGGTGCGCGGCACATATGCCGAAAATGCGCCGCTGAAGGACCTCGTGTGGCTGCGGGCAGGCGGTAATGCGGAAATCCTGTTCCGGCCTGCGGATCTGGATGATCTTGCGGCGTTCCTGGCGGCCAAGTCCGCAAATATCCCGGTTACTGTTATCGGCGTCGGATCCAACCTTCTGGTCCGCGATGGCGGAATCCCGGGTGTGGTGATCCGGCTTCCGGCTGCGTTCGGAAAGGTCAGTATTGAAGGTAGTCAGGTACGGGCCGGCGCGGCCGCGCTTGACTCCGCGGTTGCCCGTACGGCGGCCGATGCGGGGCTCACGGGCCTCGAATTCCTGCGCGGCGTTCCTGGCACCATTGGTGGTGCGCTGCGCATGAATGCGGGATGTTATGGCTGCGAGTTGAAGGATATCCTTGTCGAAGCAAAGGCGCTTGATCGTAAAGGTAGGCTTGTCGCGCTGGCGCCGGCTGACATGGCCTTCACCTACCGCAATAGTGGCGTTTCTGATGACTTGATTTTCATCGAAGCCGTGCTCGCGGGCGCACCCGACGATGCTGCTGCTGTCCACACAAGAATGGACGCCCTGGTCGCGGAGCGTGAGGCCTCTCAGCCCGTGCGGGCCAAGACCGGCGGCTCCACCTTCAAGAATCCGCCGGGCCACAAAGCCTGGCAACTGATTGACGAGGCAGGCTGCCGTGGGCTTCGCATTGGCGGAGCCCAGATGTCGGAGAAGCACTGCAATTTTCTGATCAATACGGGCGATGCCAGCGCCGCCGATATTGAGAGGCTGGGTGAAGAGGTGCGTGCCCGGGTCAAGCAATCCTCCGGTATCGATCTGCAATGGGAAATCAGGCGCGTCGGCGTGCCGGAGGAGGCTGGATGACGGCAGCCTCGAAAGTCGCAGTTCTGTTGGGCGGCCATTCGGCCGAACGGGAAGTCAGCCTCGTTTCGGGGCATGACTGCGCGCGCGCTCTGGGGGAGGAAGGGTTTGACACGGTCCTGATTGACCCCAGCACGTCTGATCTTGCAGCCCAGTTGAACGCGGCCAAACCCGATGTCGTGTTCAACGCGTTGCATGGCCGCTGGGGCGAAGATGGCTGTGTTCAGGGCCTGCTGGAGCTTTTGCGGCTTCCCTATACCCATTCCGGCGTACTCGCTTCAGCCCTTGCGATGCACAAGCAGCGCGCCAAGGATGTGTTCCAGGCGGTGGGCTTGCCGGTGGTGAAATCACTCGTGGTGGATCGTCGCGAAGCCGCATCACGCCATCTCATGGAGCCCCCTTACGTTGTGAAGCCGGTCAATGAAGGTTCGTCTGTCGGCGTCTTCATCGTCAGGAAAGGTGATAACCGCCCGCCCGAGGCGCTCGGCACCACCGAATGGCAACTGTCCAGCGCGATGATGATTGAGGAATACGTGCCGGGGCGTGAACTCACGGTGGCGGTAATGGGTGGCAAGGCCCTTGCTGTAACCGAGATCGTGCCCAAGACGGCATTCTACGACTACGAAGCCAAATACGCCTCCGGCGGTTCGGTTCATGTCGTCCCGGCACAGGTTCCTGCCGCGATCGCCGAAAAAGCGATGCGTCTGGCAGAAAAAGCGCATGAAATTTTGGGTTGCAGGGGAGTCAGCCGCGCGGATTTCCGCTATGACGATTCGGGGCCGAATCACAGACTGATTCTCTTGGAAGTAAATACGCAGCCGGGAATGACTCCCACCTCTTTGGTGCCCGAACAGGCGGCTTATCGCGGCATGGGCTTCGGTGCGCTTGTGCGCTGGATGGTGGAGGACGCGTCATGCGACCGGTAAGGGCGGCGCAAAAGGCGAACCGTTCGCGCGCCCAGGTCGGGCGCCGGTCGGCGTCGCCTGTCTCACGCTCTGTGGCCCGCCATGGCACACGCCGTGCGGATACGCACCGTGATGGAATTGTGGCCCGTCTGGGGTCGTTACTTGGGAACGTGCTGGCGATTCGCCGTCCGATGTTGGCGCTGACTGGCGGATTGGCCCTCCTCACCGTTATCGCCGCCCTGTTCATCGGTGGCTATGTGACACGCGCAACGGCCGCTATCGACCGCGGTATCGACAATGTGCTGGCTGCTGCCGGCTTCGGCATCTCCCAGCTTCATCTGGCGGGTAACACCCGCGTGCCGCCCGAGACTGTGTTGGCGGCGCTGGGGTTCAGACCAGGGCAGCCGATTTTTTCGGTCGACGTGGATGCCGCGCGGGCGCGTCTGATGACGCTTGATTGGGTGGCTGATGCCGAAGTGCGTCGCCGTTTTCCAGATGACGTTTCGGTCCACCTTGTTGAGAAGGTGCCCTTTGCCCTCTGGCGCGGGCCCGACAAGATCTATGTGATCACGCGTGCCGGGCAGCGTATCACCTCCGCAGGTGTCGACCAGTTTGCTGAACTGCCGCATTTCATCGGCGCCGGCGCGCCGGAGAAGGCCGCCGAGTTAATGACCGCGATTGGTCAGCATCGTGCCGTTGCCGCACGTGTACGGATCATGCAGCGCGTAGGTGAAAGGCGCTGGAATCTCATTCTCGACGATAATGTCGTGGTGCAGCTTCCCGAAAAGGGCTGGCAACGCGAACTGGAGACGCTTGAACATCTGATTGTCGACAAGGGTATTCTCGAACGGGACATCACCCAAATCGATCTTCGTTCGAAGACGACCTACTTTTTTCTGCTTCGCAATGGCGGGAAGACGCAGGTTCAGCGGGGGAAGTCAGCTTAGATGGGCGAGACGGTTCGCATGCGTACAGGGAATGCGGAGGCCATCGGGTACCGGACCGGCCTGGTGGCTGCGCTGGATGTCGGGTCTTCCAAAGTCGTCTGTCTTATCGGGCGGGCAGAGCCTGGTTCGTTGCGCGTGCTGGGCACTGCTCTTCGTGAATCGCAGGGCGTCAAGGCGGGCACGATCACGAGCCTCGATCTGGCAGAAGAAGCAATCCGCGATGCTGTAGCGGCGGCTGAGAACCATGCCGACGCGCGCATCCAGAACGTCATCATTGGTGTCAATTGCGGTCAGCCGGTCAATATCATGTCGCGCAATGCGATGGTTCTTGATGGGGCGCTGGTTACGGATGCGCATTTGCGGGCTCTTCTGGCCGAAGGCCGCGCCAAATGTATTCGCGACGGCTATGAAATCATTCAGTCTGCCCCAACGGCTTATGCCGTGGACGAAGCGCGTGGCGTGCGTGACCCTTCGGGCATGTTCTGTCAGAAGATTGGGGTGGTGATGCATGCGGTTGGGATTAAACCATCGCCGCTGCAGAATCTCCGTCTGGCGGTTGAGCGGTGTCATCTCACCATCGCAGGCACGCTGTTCGCCCCCTATGCCAGCGGCCTTGCAACGCTGACAGACGATGAAAAGCAACTCGGGGCTACCGTTGTCGATATGGGCGGCGGTGTCACCTCCATTGCCGTATTTAATGAAGGCCAGCTGGTTTACGCCGATGTCGTTCCCGCAGGGGGCGCGCAGGTGACGGCCGATCTGGCACGTATGCTGGCTGCCCCGCTCTCGGCCGCGGAACGGGCGAAGACGCTGCACGGCGCGGCTCTAGGCGATCTTGAATACGGCGCGGATGTCGTGACCGTCCCACAGATGGGCGAGGATGGTGAGGATGCGGGCATGCGCGTGCCGCGCTCCATGCTCACACGCATCATTCAGGCCCGCATGGAAGAAATTCTGGGCGAGGTGCAAACCCGCCTTCGTGCCAGTGGTTTTGATGTGGCGGCGGGGCGCCGTGCCGTTCTGACCGGTGGTGGCTCGCAGCTCTCGGGCGTACGCGAACTCGCGGCCCGTATCCTCAACAAGCAGGTGCGGATCGGCCGTCCGGCGGCGTTTCCAGGGTTGCCTGCGGCCTCTGCCAGTCCAGATTACGCCACCGCCGTCGGTCTGCTGATGGCGGGTGCCAGCATGCCGCCGGAAGTTCTGAACCCGGACCTGGCGGCAGAGCATGAGGAGCCGCGCGGTAAAGGTTTTTTCAGCCGGTTAACGAACCGGTTACTTGGGTAAATAAAGTTTTAACGGATACGGCTCATATTTAATGAGCGTATCCGTGGGGTGCAGCGAGCGCGAAGCGAGTAAGGCGAGAAGGAGAGACCAATGGCCATCAATATCAGGGCGCCAGAAACCAAGGAACTGCGGCCACGCATTACGGTCCTGGGTGTCGGCGGTGCAGGCGGCAATGCTGTCAACAATATGATCGCCTCCAAGCTGGAAGGCGTTGAGTTTGTCGTAGCCAATACGGATGCGCAGTCACTCGCGCAATCCAAGGCGGATCGCAAGATCCAGATGGGCGAACGCGTGACCGAGGGGCTGGGCGCAGGCGCCCAACCAGATATTGGCCGGGCTGGCGCCGAGGAGTCTCTGGACGAAATTCTGGAGCAGATTGGCGGCTCCCACATGGTGTTCATCACGGCCGGCATGGGCGGTGGCACCGGTACCGGGGCGGCGCCGGTCATCGCGCGTGCGGTGCGCGAACTCGGTATCCTGACTGTCGGCGTGGTGACCAAGCCGTTTGCGTTTGAAGGTGACAAGCGCATGCGCATAGCAGAGCGGGGGATTCAGGAACTTCAGAATTACGTTCACACGTTGATCGTCATTCCGAACCAGAATCTGTTCCGGATCGCCAACGATCGCACCACCTTCGCCCAAGCCTTCACCATGGCTGACGAGGTTCTGCATTGCGGCGTGCGCGGAGTAACCGATCTGATCGTGATGCCAGGTCTGATCAATCTCGATTTTGCCGATATCAAATCGGTAATCTCCGAGATGGGTAAGGCTATGATGGGCACCGGCGAAGCCGAAGGTGAAGACCGCGCGGTCAAGGCGGCTGATGCGGCCATCTGCAATCCGCTGCTGGAAGACGTGTCGATGAAGGGCGCGCGTGGCGTTCTCATCAATATCACCGGTGGCCCGGACCTGATGCTTTTCGAGGTCGAACAGGCAGCCAATCGGGTACGTGCCGAAGTAGACCCCGATGCCAATATTATTTTCGGCAATACGATACTCGATAACATGGAAGGCCGTATCCGCGTCTCCGTCGTCGCGACTGGGATCGATGCTGATGAGATGCGGGAGTTGCCGGAGAATATCGAGCGGCTGCGCCCGCGCGCCGTATCCTCATCCCCTGCCCCGGCAGCACAGCCGGCGCCGAAGGCGGCCCCCGCGGCAACTGTTGCTTCGTTCTCTCGCACTGCGAACAACCCGGTCCATCGTCAGGTCGAAACCATTGCTGAAGAAATGAATGCGATGCCCGCCTCGATGCATGCGGCGGTCGAGGCCCAGGTTCTGCAGACGGACGAAGACCAGATGGACGTTCCGGAAGCCGTCACGGCCGAAATTCCTGTCGCTCGTCCGCAGCCGGTGGCTCGCCCCGAGCCGGAACGCATTCCGGCGGAGTATCCGCAGCATCATGCGCAGCGGCGTACCTTGTTTGGCGGCATGTTCGGCCGTAGGAAGTCGGAAGGCGAGGCACGGACCGAACCGGCAATGGCAGCTCCGGCACCACAGGCGCGTGCGACAACGCAGGTGATCAGCCGACCGCAACCTGAGCCGGTGCGTCAGCAGGCACAGTCGTCTGCCTCCGTCGATGACCTCTTTCCGGAACATAGGCGGGACGAGCAGTTTGAAATCCCCGCCTTTTTGCGCCGCCAGGCCAATTAGGCTGACCTTTCTCGCAGCCACGCCCCTTTTCTTCGGAAGGGGGCGTGGGGCGCGAACCTGTCTTATTTGTGCTAGTGAGCGGGTATGACCCGCACCACACTCGCCAGGACCGTTACCGCCGAAGGCATTGCGCTGCACGCCGGCGTTTCTGTTCGCATGACGCTTACGCCGGCGCCTCCAGGACATGGCATTGTTTTCCGCCGTGACGATCGCGGCAGCCGTACAATTCCCGCTCTTTACAACAAGGTGACCGAAACCCGCCTTGGCACTGTCATTGATGACGGGCAGGGGACACGTATCGGTGTCATTGAACACCTTATGGCGGCCATTGCCGGGGCGGGCATTGCTGATCTTCTGGTCACGCTTGATGGGCCGGAGCCACCCATTCTGGATGGCGACGCACTGTCCTATCTCTCCCTGATTGAGACGGGAGGGGTAACCACCGCGCGGGCGCCGGGTACGGCACTTCGGATTCTGAAGCCGGTCCGGGTCGAGGCTGGCAATGCCAGCGCGTCTTTGCTGCCAGCCCAAGTTCGCAGCTTCGCCTTCGATATTGAATTTTCCACCGCCGCCATTGGCCGACAGCGCTTTGATTGGACATTCTCTACAGATGGCTTCCGGCGGGAAATTGCCCCGGCCCGGACCTTCGGTTTCCTTCATGAATTGGAAGCCTTGCATCAAGCAGGGTTGGGGCGGGGCGCCAGCCTCGAGAATACGTTGGCGATCGACGGCGATCGGGTTGTCAACGCGGCCATCATGCGCTTTCCGGACGAGTTTGTTCGACACAAGATTCTGGACGCTATCGGGGATCTGGCGCTGGCGGGTATGCCCATCATCGGCCGGTTCGTAGGTGTCCGCTCTGGCCATGCGTTGAATAATGCCTTGCTGCGGGCCTTGTGCGCTGATGCTTCCGCTTTCGAGCGGGTGGAGTTAACCCCTTAATCTATTGGACATATTGGCTCTTTGATGGCCGGGCTGGACCGCCATTACGCTGCAATGGCATAAGGGCGCCCGGTTGGGCGGCGATCGAATCGCGGATGGGATTTTCATGGCGGGTCATGGCTTCAGGCGCATATCGCTATTGGCACTGATACTGGTTGCGGGTACGGCCCTTTCGGGGTGTGACACGCTGGGCGGTATGTTCGGCGGTGGCGACAAGAGTGACGATACCACCCCCCAATATGTCGAGCGCCCGGTCGAACAGATTTATGCCGATGCCTGGCAGAAGATTCGCGAACGCAGTTGGTCAGATGCCGCCAAGCAGTTTGGGGAGGTAGAGCGCCAGCATCCCTATTCCGTATGGGCACGTCGTGCCATGCTGATGAGCGCGTTCTGTTTCTATCAGGCCAACAAATATACCGATGCGATCAGCACCGCCGATCAGTACATTCAGTTGCATCCCGGCAGCAAGGAGGTTGCCTATGCCTTCTATTTGAAGGCGATTTCACTTTACGAGCAGATCGTCGATATCGGCCGCGATCAAAGCAAAACAGAAGCTGCCCTGGTTGCCCTTCAAGACGTTGTACAGCGATTCCCTGATACCGATTATGCGCGCGACGCCACGCTGAAGATCGACCTTACGCTCGACCATCTTGCCGGCAAAGAAATGGCGATTGGCCGCTATTATCTGCGCACAGGCGATTATATTGGGGCCATCAATCGTTTTCGGACCGTGGTGGAACAATATCAAAAGACCTCTCAAATCGCTGAAGCGTTGGAGCGTCTAACCGAGGCGTATTACGCCTTGGGCGTTTACCGGGAGGCCAAGACCGCGGCGGCCGTTCTTGGGGCCAACTATCCGGGCAGCACCTGGTACCAGAATTCCTACGATCTCCTTACCCAGCACAATATGAAACCGGAGATCGAGAAAGGATCATGGATCGGCAGGGCCTTCGGTTTCCTGTAAACTGCTCTGATGCTTTCGGCGCTAACTGTCCGTGACATTGTTCTGATCGAGAGTGCGACGCTGGAATTTGCGCCCGGCCTGAATGTGCTCACCGGCGAGACTGGCGCGGGGAAATCTATTCTGCTTGATGCGCTGGGCCTTGCGGCCGGCGGCCGGGTGGGGGCGCGCGCAGCGGCCAGGCCGGGTGCAGCGCAAGGCTCCGCTATTGCGGTTTTCAGCCCCGTCAACGGCCACCCAGCCCGCCGCCTCCTGACGGAAAGCGCAATAGACGACGCGGGCGATATCATCCTGCGCCGGGTTATTTCCGCCGATGGACGGACACGGGCGTTGGTGAATGATATGCCAGTCGGCGTAGCCCTCTTGCGCGATCTGGGCAGTATGCTGGTGGAGGTTCATGGGCAGGCCGACGATCGGGGCCTGTTTGATACCGCAACGCATCGCAAATTGTTGGACGATTTTGGTAGGCACGAAAACCTTTCTGCAGACGTAGCTGTGCGCTTCGTTGAATTGGAAAAGGCGCGGCAAGCGGTGGACGCGCTGCGCCGGGATGCTGCTGCGGTTAAAGCTGAAGCAGATTTTATCCATCATGCAGTGGAGGAGTTGGCGGCCCTCGCACCGGCAGTGGGTGAGGAGGAGGCATTGGCGTCTTCCCGGGCCCTTTTGATGAATGCAAATCGTATTGGGGAAGATATCTCCGCGATTATCGATGCGTTGTCTGGCGAGCAGGGTGCGGAATCGACGATTGCCGCTGCATTGAAGCGTCTCGGCCGGATGGGTGACGAGGCAAGACAAGCTGCGTCGACAGCGGAGGCAGCCCTTGAACAGGCGTTCGCATTGACGGAGGAGGCGAGGCGGGAGCTTGGGTCCCTTCTGTCGCGTCTCGAACTCGATCCTCAGGAATTGGAAAAGAGAGAGGACAGGCTTTATGCGCTGCGCGATGCCGCGCGGAAATATGGTGTGACGCCAGACAGGCTTCCTGCGTTGCTTGCGGAATTCGAATCGAAGCGGGATGCCATCGAGACGGGCGATGCTCGCATTGCTGAAGCCGATAAGGCTGTGGTTGACATGCTTTCCGCGTGGCAGACGGCGGCGGAGAAACTGTCGGAGGCACGGAGGAAGGCTGCTTCGGCGCTGGAGACTGCGGTGGCGGGTGAGCTTAAGCCGCTTAAACTCGGGCATGCCAGATTTCGCGTGGCATTGGTGCCGCTTGAGTCTGAAAGCGGCAATGGCGCCGAACGTGTTGCTTTTGAGCTCGCGACTGTGGAAGGGGCGTCCTTCGGACCGTTGGCGAAGATTGCTTCCGGCGGCGAACTTGCACGCTTCTCATTGGCTTTGAAGGTCGCTCTGGCAGAGGCGAGCCCACCCGCAGCGCTGGTGTTCGATGAAGTCGATCGCGGCGTGGGTGGCGCAGTGGCTGATGCCGTAGGCGAGCGATTACAAAAGCTGGCCCGGTCCACACAGGTTTTGCTGGTGACACATTCCCCTCAGGTTGCCGCGCGTGCCAATCGCCATTTTCGTATCTCGCGCACAAGCAACAAAACACAAGTTCACTTATTGTCGGATGAGGAGCGGCTGGAAGAGTTGGCGCGAATGCTCTCTGGCGCGGCAATTACAGAAGAGGCGCGCGCTGCAGCACGACGCCTTCTGACCGAAGCGCATGCGCCCAAAAAAGCAAAGCGAAACCGCGTATGAGCATGCCATCCGAAAAGCCGGTGGAAAAGCTTACCCGGGTGGATGCATCTCAAGAGTTGCAGCGGCTCGCCACGGAGATCGCGCTGCATGACCGGCACTATTACAACGAAGATCGGCCTGCAATTAGCGATGCGGCATACGATGCGTTACGCCGCCGTAATTTGGCCATTGAGGCACGATTCCCGGATCTTGTGCGGGCCGATAGCCCTTCGGTACGTGTTGGCGCCAAACCGTCTGAGAAGTTCGCCAAGGTTGTTCACGACGTACCAATGCTTTCGCTCGACAATGCGTTCAGCGATGGCGATGTTGGCGATTTCATCGTTCGGGTGCGGCGCTTTCTGGCATTGAAAGATGGTGATGCCTTGATCGTGACGGCCGAGCCGAAAATCGATGGTTTGTCGGCCACTTTGCGTTATGAGAACGGTGTTCTTGTTCAGGCGGCGACCCGCGGCGATGGTAGCGAGGGGGAGGATATTACCGCCAACGTTCGTACCATTCGCGACATTCCTTTACGCTTGTATGGCGAGGCCCCTGACCTCCTTGAGGTGCGCGGTGAAATCTATATGAGCCACCGCGAATTTGCATCTCTGAACGCACGGCAAGAGAGAGACGGAAAGCAGATTTATGCAAACCCCCGCAATTCCGCCGCTGGTTCCGTACGCCAGCTTGATCCTGCGATTACGGCATCGCGGGCATTGAATTTCTTTGCTTATGCCTGGGGCGCAATCAGCAGGCTCCCTGCCCACACGCAATGGGACATGCTACAGGCATTCAAGTCCTATGGGTTTCGTGTCAATCCGCTGATAGAGCGTTGCAAAACTGTCGAGGAAGTACTGGCTTTTTATCGCAAGATCGAAGGAAGGCGGGCCGGCCTCGGTTATGATATCGATGGGGTGGTCTACAAAATCGATGATCTCGCCTTGCAGGGCAGATTAGGTTTTGTCTCACGCAGTCCGCGCTGGGCCATTGCGCACAAATTCCCTGCCGAACAGGCCGAAACGATTCTCACCGATATCGAAATTCAAGTGGGCCGTACCGGCAAGCTTACCCCTGTCGCAAAGTTGAAACCGGTCACCGTAGGTGGAGTCGTTGTGCAGAATGCTACTCTGCATAATGAGGATGAGATTGTCCGCAAGGATGTGCGTGTTGGCGATACAGTCGTTGTGCAACGCGCCGGTGATGTTATTCCACAGATTGTGCGTGTGATCTTGGAGCGGCGTCCCAAAGGTGCGAAGCCCTATAAGTTCCCCGAAAAGTGCCCGGTCTGTAACAGCCATGCTGTGCGGGAAGTAGACGAGAAGACGGGGCGTATCGATGTCGATCGCCGTTGCACCGGCGGCCTTATATGCCCGGCACAGGCCGTGGAACGCTTGAAGCATTTCGTAAGTCGTGATGCCTTCGATATCGAGGGTTTTGGCGGCACTTATATTGAAACGCTTTATCAAGCCGGCTTGTTGAAAGAGCCTGCGGATATTTTTGCGCTAACCCGCAAGCCGGATACCTTAGGTCGCGTTCTGGCTGATAAGCGTACCGAGCAGGGCGTGCAGCGTCGCGCGTTGGCCGGCAAGGAAGCTACGAAGAAGGCGCCCAGGAAGGGCGAAGACGGTGAAGGTAAGCTGGTTGGAAATCTGGTGGCAGCAATCGAAATGCGCCGCGCCGTGCCACTTGACCGTTTCATCAATGCGCTCGGTATCCGTCATGTTGGTGAAACAACGGCGAGGCTGATCGCGCGCAATTATCGCACGGTTGAAGCGTGGCTGGAGGCGATGAGGGCGAAAGACGCTGTGGAGGACCTCGACGCCATTGAAGGCATTGGTCTCACGGTGGCGGAGGCGATCCGTGACTTTTTCGAAGAACCTCACAACCGCAAGGCGCTCGACCGCTTGCTAAAAGAGGTCGATGTCATACCGGTAAAGGCACCTGCAAAGACATCTCCTGTGTCGGGGCAGACCGTTGTGTTCACCGGTTCGCTGGAAAAGATGACACGGGCTGAAGCAAAGGCGCGTGCGGAATCATTAGGCGCGAAGGTGTCATCCTCTGTATCGAAGAAGACGGATCTGGTGGTGGCGGGGCCCGGTGCCGGGTCAAAGCTGGCGGACGCGCAAAAATTTGGTGTCAAGGTAATCGACGAGGATGCCTGGCTGAAACTGGCCGGCGGTTAGGTGCTGAGTGCCTTTGCGAGATGGGGCAAGCTCTTGTCCATTCGATAGTCGACGGACGAATGATCGTCCGGAAATTCCTCATAGACATGCGTGACGCCGTGCGATTCCAGTGCGCGGTGGAGACGCCTTGCGCCGTAGACCAGATTGTATTGATCGATGCTGCCGCAATCGATCCATAAAGCTTTCAATTTTCTGAGCCCTTCCCAACGTGTCTCCACCATCACGCAGGGGTCCCACTTCATAAAATTCTGCCAGCGCTCGGGAATGATTTCGCAGGTGTCCATTGTCACCGGCAGGCGCACACCCCAATAGGCGGTAGGGTCCGGGTCATAGGTGGCGCACATGGCCAAGGTCATCAGATCATGAACGTCGCCGTCTTTCGTTTTGGGCGCAGCATAGAATCCCTCCAGCCATTTCTGGATCGAATTCTCGCACTTGGCGAGCTTGCGCAACAGACGTGGGAATTCCGGCAGATAGCAAAGCTCGAACGCCATGTCGCCGGAGTGACAGGCCGCGGCGGCCCAGAAATCCGGATAAAGAAGCGCGTGCGCGATCGATCCGTAACCGCCGGAACTCTTGCCGAAAATACCACGCCGGCCCGTACCACCGCAGTCGAACTTGCTTTCGACAAGGGGCACGCATTCCTCAATCAGGAAGTCGGCCCATTGCCCCACCGCAGCGCTGTTGATGTACTGGTTACCGCCAAGCTTCGTGAAGCAATCCGGGAATGCCACAACGCAAGGCGGCATCTCACCCACTGCAATCAAACGGTCCAACCGCTCCGGCACGTTCTCACCGAAATTCTTCCAGTTGGTGTGGGCGGGGCCGCCCGCGGTGAAGCCGACAATATCCACCAATAATGGCAGGCCCGCGCCGGTCTGGCCGGCGGGGATGTACACATCAATCACGCGCGCCGTGGGGTCGCCCAGCATGTTCGTTTTCAGAACATCGCTTTCGAGTGTCAGGTGGTGAATGGTGCCGCGTGGCGCGGCCTGGTCGCGCCGCATCAGATGGCCCTGGTTGCGGTTTGAAGCCAGGTGCGGGTTTCCGCATCCACCAGCGGGGCCAGCATTTCGCGCACGCGGACATGGTAAGCGTTAAGCCATTCCCGCTCGCCTTCGGTCAGCAATGAGGGTTCCACCAGATCAAGATCAATGGGGGCGAGCGTGATGGTTTCAAATTCCATCATCTTGCGTTCGCCGCCGGCGTCTTTCGGTTCGCTGACCACAACCAGATTCTCAATCCGGATGCCATATTCCCCGGCCTTGTAATAACCCGGTTCGTTGGAGCAGATCATACCCGGCTTCAGTGGCTGATTGATCGGGCGCTTGGAAATGTTCTGCGGCCCCTCATGCACCGAGAGATAGCTACCGACGCCGTGGCCGGTGCCGTGATCGTAATCAAGGCCGGCGTCCCACAATGGGCGCCGTGCGAATGCGTCCAGCGCCGAACCGGTGGTACCTTCCGGGAACCTTACCGTGGCCAGCGCGATGTGGCCTTTCAGCACGCGGGTGAAGCGGTCCTTCATCTCCGCGCTTGGTGTGCCCACGATCATGGTGCGCGTGACGTCGGTGGTGCCGTCTTCATACTGGGCGCCCGAATCGATCAGATAAATCTCATCCCGGTTGATCTTGCGATTGCTGGTGGTGGTGACGCGGTAATGGGGGATCGCGGCGTGTTCCGCCGCCCCCGAGATGGAATCAAAACTGAGATCGGTCAGTGCACCGGTTGCGCGGCGGTACCCTTCCAGCGTTTCGGCCACCTCAATCTCATTCAGATGGCCGTTCGGTGCTTCGCGCGCCATCCATGCGAGGAAACGGGTGAGTGCCGCACCATCGCGGATATGGGCCTTGCGCATGCCCTCAATCTCCACCGCGTTCTTGCAGGCCTTGGGCAGTTGGATGGGATCGCCGGCGCGTTTGAGCTTTGCACCGGCCTTTTGCAGGCGGTCGAACACGGCGGCGGGCGCGCTGCCCGGATCGGCAAGCACGGTCTTGCCCTTCAGGCCATCGAGGGCCGAGGCAAACGCTTCCGGCGGGTGCAGGCGCACGGCATTGCCGAAATGCTTTAGCAATTCGGGGGAGCTTTTGGCTTCGTCCATGAAGAGATCGACGGCGCCATCGCCATTCAGGATGGCGTAGGAGAGAACGAAGGGCGTATGCGGAGTATCGCCGCCGCGCATGTTGAGGAGCCAGCAAATGGAATCCGACAGCGTGATCACGGCCGCATCGCCGCCGGAGGCCTTCACACTTTCCGCAATGCGCGTACGCTTGGATTCCGCGCTTTCGCCGGCGCGGGATATGTCATGCGGGACCGCCTTGGCAGTTGGCGCCGCGGGCTGATCGGTCCACACCGCGTCGATCGGGTTGCCCTCGCACGGCACCAGAGTGGCGCCGGCCTTTTCGGCGGAAAGGCGCAAGCCCTCAAGGCTTGCCTGGGTATGGACCCAGGGATCGTAACCGAGCTTTGCGCCTTTCGGGGCATTGGCTTCGATCCATGCACCGGGCCCTTCGCCCACCAGATCGCGCGGGGTGAAGAGTTTGGTATCGGTCTGCTGCTGCACCTGAAGGGTGTAGCGGCCATCGACGAACACCGCCGCCTTGCCGCGCAACACCACCGCAGCACCGGCCGAGCCGGTAAAGGCGGTGAGCCAGGCGAGGCGTTCGCCGCGCGGCGGCAGATATTCGCTCTGATATTCGTCGGAATGCGGCACGATGAAACCGTCGAGGCCGCGCCGGTCCAGCTCGGCACGGAGCGCGGCCAGGCGCGGGGCGCAAAGGGCGGCATCGGAACGGTCATCGAAAGTCTGAAAGGGGGCGTTCTTGTCCATGGCCGCGACCCTAGACCTGCCTGCGCGGCCTCTCAAGGATCAGGGCGGACCACGGCCCATCACGATGGGTTGCGCGCAAGATCAGCCCCTGTGGCCGGTAAAAGCTTAGAACAAGATTTTCCTGATCGCGCAGCAGGCCGGAAAGAACGATGGTGCCGCCCTTTGCCGTGGCGTGCGCGATGTCGCGCGCCAGCCGGGTCAACGGCCCGGCCAGGATATTGGCGAGAATCAGATCGTAAGGCGCGCCGGCCGAAAGGGCGGGGGCGTTGAGGCCGTCCGCCGTCACCGCATGGACCAGCGGGCCGCTGCCATTGGCGATGGCATTTTCGCGGGTAACCGCGACCGCGACCGGATCGATGTCGGACGCCGTAACGCGCCGGTGCCACAATTTGGCCGCGCCGATGGCCAGCAGCCCTGTGCCGCAGCCGAGGTCGAGCACATTGGTATAACGCCGCCGCCGGGAAAGTTCGCTCAGCGCGGCAAGACAGAGCGCGGTGGTTTCGTGATGGCCGGTGCCGAAGGCAAGCCCGGCTTCGATGCGCATCGGGATAACGCCATCGGGCACCTTGCCCCGGTCGTGGGCGCCATAGACGAAGAAGCGGCCCGCGCGCACCGGCGGCAAGCCTTCCTGAGAGAGGCGGATCCAGTCCGCATCCGGCAGCAGGGCGACATGCACGGCGCGGCCGGCCAGCCGGGTCAGCAGATCGCCATCCGGCGCGGCGGTATAAAGCGCCTCCACCACCGCATCGGGGGCGAAAGGGTCTTCGGAAATCAGCACCGCCTGCGGCGCGGTGCCGAGTTCGAAAGCGGCCGCAATATTGGCCGCTTCCGTTTTCTTGAGAGAGACCGAGGCTTTCCAGAGTGGCGGTGCGGGCATGGCACCGCCACATACGCCAGCCTGTGTATTCGCTCAAGCGGTGGCGGTTCTGGTTTCGCCCTGAAGCAGGAAGGCGAGCACGGCCGCAACGATGATCAGCGCCGGCACATCGCCATAAAGGTGGCCCATATGCTCCGGCATCTGCAGCGCCTGCCCCGCCATGATGCCGCCATGCACCAGGCTGGACCACACGGTGAACCAGATCAGGCTGCGGTTGGCGGCGGGATTGCGCGCGGCGAGGATGAGAAAGACGCCGAGCGTCGCGTAAACGCCGACGATCATCATGTAATAGTCCGAGGCATAGGGTGCGCCCTGATGCCAGGCCCAGCCCGAAGGCCAGATGATCGCCAGGGGATAGATCAGCAGAAAGGCAATGCCGGTCAGAACAAGTACGATCTTCAAAAGACTTGTGCGGGACATGATTCAACTCCGTTTTGAAATTGCGGGATGCTGAACACATCGCAATACGCCGACCGGGGGAGAATAGACGGATTCTCGCAAAGCCCCATACAGAAACAGCCCCCCAAGCGGAAATGGCCCCAGACAGAACGAGCCCGGATACAGACCGGGCTCTCGTGCGGGGCCCCATGGTGGCTGATCCCGCGGCGAAAGCCCGGTGCTGGCGGTGTGCCGTTGGCCGGTACGGGCCGGGAGGTCAGTCCCGGCCGTACACGCCATTGGCCACCGTCCTCGGGCTTTGCCGGCTCGCCCCCTTGCTGGCTGTCTCTTGGCAGGGATGGGCAGGTAAGGGGAGCGGGAGCAACGGAGGCACGCGCGTTTGCCTCCTGACCCTGTATGGCCGCGCGGTAGGTTCGGATGGGGACTTTGAGGGGCATTGGGGGTTCTCCTGACGAAAGACTATATACCCATCATCTATAGGATTACAAGTCTATCAGGAAAATAAACGTAGGTGGTGCCCCCTCCCGATCCGCTGGCCGCGGATCGACCTCCCCCGTAACCACGGGGGAGGAGAAGTGAAGGTTGTACATCCTCCCCCGCACGCGGGGGAGGTGGCGACCCCGGACGTAATCCGGGGGAGGCGGAGGGGGGCAGTGTTCACCCCCACCCGGAGATTTTCGCCGTGCTCAAATCTCCGACCTCGGGCGGCAAATGCCTGGGACGGCATTTGCTCTGCGCCCTCGACCCCGCAGGGGAGGTGAAAGAGGGGGCCTGGGGGGCCCCATAAGGATAAAGCGTCGGCTTTACCGGGTCTGCGGCAAATGTCATTACCGGGGGCAATTCAGGAAGCCCGCCCCATGCACGATATCCGCGCCATTCGCGAAGACCCCGAAGCCTTTACCGCCGCCCTGAAGCGCCGCGGGCTGGCCGATGCGCAAGACCTGACCGCCGATATTCTGGATCGCGATCACGGCTTGCGCGCGCTTCTCACCCGGCTGCAGCAGGCGCAGGCGCGGCGCAACGAAGCCTCCAAACTGATCGGCAAGGCCAAGGCACAAAAGGACGAGGCCGGGGCGCAAAGCCTGATGGCCGAGGTGGCGGGCCTGAAGGATGAAATCCAGAAAGGCGAGGCGGAGGAGCGCGGGCTGCAGGAGGAGTTGCGCAGCATTCTTGCCGCGATCCCCAACCTGCCGGCCGATGACGTGCCGGTGGGGCCGGACGAAAGCGCCAATGTGGAAGTGAAGGCCCGCGCCTTCGGATCGCGGCCCGCGATGAATGCCGCCAAGGAGCATTTCGAATTGGGCGAGGCACTCGGCCTGATGGACTTTGAACGCGCGGCGAAAGTCTCCGGCTCGCGCTTCGTCTATCTGAAGGCGGGGCTGGCGCGGCTGGAGCGCGCACTGGGCAATTTCATGCTTGATCTGCATACGGATCATTTCGGCTATACCGAGATGCAGACGCCGATCCTTGCCCGTGAAAGCGCCTTTTTCGGCACCGGGCAGATGCCGAAATTCGAGATGGAACAGTTCTGGGCGGTGAGCGGCGAATTGCTGAGCGATGGCAGCGATACCGATGTGGTCGCGACCCTGCGCAACAACCGTTATGGCCTGATCCCCACCGCCGAAGTGCCGCTGACCAATTATGTCAGTGGTGAAATTCTCGACGAAGCGCAATTGCCGTTTCGCGTTACCGCCTGGACGCCGTGTTTCCGGGCTGAAGCAGGGGCTGCGGGAAAAGACACCCGCGGCATGATCCGCATGCACCAGTTCTGGAAGGTGGAGCTTGTCTCCGTCACCACGCCCGAACAGTCGAACGAAGAACATGAGCGCATGACCGATTGCGCGCAGGAGGTGCTGAAGCGGCTTGGCCTGCATCATCGCGTGGTGACATTGTGCACCGGCGACATGGGATTTTCGGCGAAGAAGACCTATGACATCGAAGTGTGGCTGCCGGGGCAGGGCCGGTTTCGCGAAATCTCCTCCTGCTCCAATTGCGGGGAATTTCAGGCCCGGCGCATGAACACGCGCTATCGCGGCGCCGACGGCAAGGTGAAAGGCTTCGTGCACACGCTGAACGGATCGGGGCTGGCGGTGGGGCGTACCCTGATCGCGGTGATGGAGAATTATCAGGAGGCGGATGGCAGCATTCGCGTGCCCGATGTGTTGCAGCCCTATATGGGCGGGGTGAAAAAGATCGGGGGGTGATGGAGTCCCCCCCACCCGAATGACACGCACTGCGTTCGTGTCATTCGACCTCCCCGCAAGGGGGAGGCGAAAGAAAAAGCGAGGTGTTCTTGTTTTCCCTCCCCCAATGCGGGGAGGGTGGCGAGGGCGAAGCCCGAGACGGGTGGGGGGATGTGTGATGCAGTCCCCCCTCAGTCAGCTTCGCTGACAGCTCCCCCGTAAACGGGGGAGCAGGTTTTCCTCCCCTGCGAAGCGGGGGAGGTGGCGCGGGAGCGCCGGAGGGGGCGGTTTGCGGAATTTGATAGGATGATGTGATGCGGATTCTGGTCACCAATGACGATGGCATTCATGCGCCGGGGCTGGTTGCGGCGGAAAAGATCGCGCGCACGATTTCCGACGATGTCTGGGTGGTGGCGCCGGAGAGCGAACAATCCGGTGCCTCGCATTCGTTGACGCTGACCATGCCGCTGCGCCTGCGTGAGATCACGCCGCGCAAATTCGCCGTCACCGGCACGCCGACCGATTGCGTGATGATGGCGATCAATCAGGTGATGCGCGACGAACGCCCGGCACTGGTGCTTTCCGGTGTCAATCGCGGCACCAACATCGCCGATGACGTGACCTATTCCGGCACCGTGGCGGGCGCGATGGAAGGCACAGCCCTTGGCATCCGCTCGATCGCGCTGTCGCAGGCCTATGGCTGGGTGGAAGGGCGCGACGTGCAATGGGCGTGCGCGGAAACCCATGGGCCGAAGCTGATCCAGTGGCTGGTGCAGACCGGCTGGCCCGAAGATGTGCTGATCAACATCAATTTTCCCGACAAGCCGCCGGGCGAAATCACCGGTGTGGAGATCACCAGCCAGGGCCATCGCAATCAGGATACCGCGGTGCTGGACCGGCGCATCGACGGGCGCGGCAATCCTTATTTCTGGATCGGTTATCGCCGCGTGCGCTCCGACCCGCCGGACGGCACCGATCTGCGCGCGATCTATGACGGGCGGATTTCGATCACGCCGCTGCATCTGAACCTGACCGAATACCGGGTGATGGAGCGGATGCGCCGCCAGTTCGACGAGACCTTCGACACCACGCCGCACGTGCCCTTCAAGCCGGACATGCCATGACCGATCCGCGGGCGATCCAGTTGGTGATGGCACTGCGCAAGCAGGGCATCACCGACATGCGCGTTCTGAACGCGATGGAGCGCACGCCGCGGGATCTGTTCGTGGAAGAAGCCTTCGGCAGCAGCGCCTATCAGGACAGCGCGCTGCCGATCGCCTGTGGCCAGACCATCAGCCAGCCCTACATCGTCGCCTTCATGACCCAGGCGCTTGCGGTGGGGGAGAAGATGCGGGTGCTGGAGATCGGCACCGGCTCCGGCTACCAGTCGGCCGTGCTGGCGCCACTGTGCCGGAAAATTTACACCATCGAACGCCATCGCCCGCTGCTGAAGGCGGCGGAGGCGCGGTTCAAGGCGCTGAAACTTGACAACATCGTCACCAAACTGGGCGACGGCTACAAGGGATGGCCCGAACAGGCCCCGTTCGACCGAATTGTGGTAACGGCGGCGTTTCCGCAAGTTCCCGAAAGCCTGATCGCGCAACTGAAGCCCGGCGGACTGATGATTGTGCCGGTGGGCGAACAGCGGCCCGGTGAAAGTATTTCTCAACTTTTAACCAAGATTATCCGTACCGAGACTGGGGTAAAGCGAGAAGCGCTGATCCCCGTAATGTTCGTGCCCATGGTGCCGGGCCTGCCGCGGGAGCCGCAGAAGGCGGATGAACGGGAGCGGAAAATCTGAATATGGTCTCGGCCGTGCTTTCGCGCTGGCCGTGATTCTGCCTGCGCTGCTTGCCGGATGCGCGATGGACCCCGAACCGCCGGTTGGCGATCCGCCGCCGGCGCGGGCGGCTGCAACGTCATCTTATGCCGGAACGATTGTGGTGCATTCGGGCGATACGCTGTCCGGCATCGCATTGTCGCGCGGCGTGCGCGTGGCGGAGATTGTGCGCCTGAACGGATTGCGCGACCGCGACAGGATCTATGCCGGGCAGGTGTTGCGCATACCGGAACGCAATGTGCGCAGAACGGCCGTTCGCACGGCGAGCGTATACCGGCCATCGCCGCGGCCCGCTTACGGATCTTATACGCGCGCTTCTTATTCGCCATCCTCCGCAGTGGTTGAAACGCGCGCGCAGCCCGAGACGCGGAGCGCCCTTCTGGAGCGGGCGCAGGATGTGATCGACCGTTTCTCCACCACATCTGTTTCACCACAAACGACGCAAACAACACCGCAGGCGACACTCGACGATCTCGACAGTGCGCGCTTCGTGTGGCCGGTGATGGGGCGCATCATCATGCCGTTCGGGCCGGCGCCGAGCGGGGAGCGCAATGACGGCATCAATATTGCGACCGCGATGCGCACGCCGATCCACGCCGCGGCGGCGGGCACCGTCACCTACGCCGGAAACGAGTTGAAGGGCTATGGCAATCTGGTGCTGATCCGGCATGACGATGGCTATGTCACCGCCTATGCCCATGCCGACAGTCTGGTGGTGACGCGCGGTGACCGTGTCGCCCGCGGCCAGGTGATCGGCTATAGCGGTGAAAGCGGCGATGTCAGCGAGCCGCAACTGCATTTTGAAATCCGCCACGGCGTGACGCCGATCGACCCCAAACCGCTTTTGATGGCGCGGGCGAGCTGATTATCTTTTAATGTCATGGCCCGCGACTGCGGGCCATCCAGTTGAAATCTGAAAATTTCCCATAAGGAATTCGCGGACAATTCTGCCGCAGCGAAGCGATGTCACCTGGGCGGCCTGCACTCCGGCAGGCCGTGACATCCAATGCCTTAAAGCGATTTGCCGAGTTCGCCGGCGAGGTCCTGAATGAACTGCCAGGAGACGCGGCCGGAACGGCTGCCGCGCCCCGAGGCCCAGGCGAGTGCGCGCTGATGCAGCTCGGCTCTCGGCAGCGTGATGCCGAAATGGGCGGCATAGCCGTCGATCATCGCGAGATATTCGTCCTGCCCGCAATTGTGGAAGCCGAGCCAGAGGCCGAAACGGTCGGAGAGTGAGACTTTTTCCTCCACCGATTCCGACGGATTGATGGCGGTGGAGCGTTCGTTCTCCATCATCTCGCGCGGCATCAGATGGCGCCGGTTCGAGGTGGCGTAGAACAGCACGTTGGCGGGCCGCCCCTCGATGCCGCCTTCCAGCGCCGCCTTCAGCGATTTGTAATTGGTGTCGTCGCGGTCGAACGAAAGATCGTCGCAATAAAGCAGGAAGCGGCGGGTTGCGGCGGCGCGCAACAGCCGCAGCAATTGCGGCAGGGTGGAAATCTCCTCCCGGTGGATTTCGATCAGGACGAGACGGGCGGCCCCTTTGCGGGCGCGGTTGACCTGTGCATGGGCGGCCTTGACCAGCGAGCTTTTGCCCATGCCGCGCGCCCCCCACAGAAGCGCGTTGTTGGCCGGCAGGCCATCGGCGAAGCGCCGCGTGTTTTCGAGCAGGGTGTCGCGGGCATAATCCACCCCCTTGAGCAGGACGAGCGGGATATGCGCCACCTGTTCGACGGCGAGAAGGCCGCCTTGTGACGGCTCCCAGATGAAGGCGTCGCCGCCGGCGGGCACCGCGCCCGCCTGGGGCCGCGGGGCGAGCCGTTCAAGCGCGCCCGCGATGCGTTCGAGGACCGCGTCCCGGCCATTTTTCACCTCCGGCTCCGCGTCCGGATTGCGCCGTGCTGTCATGGGCTTAGGCTCCGCTTCCGGCGCGGTTGCAATGCGGGTGTCCGCCGTTATAGTCCGCGCGCACCGTCACGGCCGGATTTGCGCCGCGCCGCGCCTCTATGACATACGCGAACCGGAGCCTATCGGATCGGAACATGGATCAGTCCTTCTTAACCTCGATCGTACCGCTTATCGCCATTTTCGCGATCATGTACTTCCTCATGATCCGCCCGCAGCAGCAGCGCGTGAAGAAGCACCGCGAAATGGTGGACGGGGTGCGCCGCGGCGATACCGCGATCACCTCCGGTGGTATCGTCGGCAAGGTGATCAAGGTCAAGGACGATGGCGAGATCATGCTGGAGATCGCCGATGGCGTGCAGGTGCGCGTGGTCAAATCGACGCTGAGCGACGTGCGCGCCAAATCGCAGCCCGCTGACGCCAAAGCCGACAAGGACTGATCCCTTCCATGCTGCAAGTCCCTGTCTGGGTCCGGGTTCTGGTCGCCATCATCCTGATCGGCGGCATCATGATCGCGCTGCCGAACGCGTTGCCCGAGAACGTGATCCAGCGCATGCCGAACTGGCTGCCGAAGGATACGGTCAGCCTGGGGCTGGACCTGCAGGGCGGTTCCTATCTCCTGCTCGAAGTGCAACTCGACCAGGTGGAGAAGGACAAGCTGGATTCGGTGATGGCCGATATCCGCGTCGGCCTGCGCAAGGCCAAGATCGGTTTTTCCGATCTTTCCGCCCGCAACGGGCAGGTGTCCGTCCGGGTGCGCGACCCGGCGCAATTCGACCAGGCGCGCAAGATCCTGGACGGGCTGAACCCGCAGGTCGGCGGTGGTGTCCTCTCGGTCGGCTCACGCGAATATGAGATCACGACGCCGGGCCAGAACCGGCTGGTGATGGGCATCACCGATGCCTATCGCAACCAGACCCGCACCCAGACCGTGGGCCAGTCGATCGAAGTGGTGCGCCGCCGGATCGACGAGATGGGCACGCGCGAACCCACCATCGAACGTCAGGGCGACCAGCGCATTCTGGTGCAGGTGCCGGGCCTGGCGAACCCCGACCGCCTGAAGGAATTGCTGGGCAAGACCGCCAAGATGACGTTCCAGCTTGTGGACGAGACCGGCGATGTGGCCCAGGCCCAGCGCGGCATCGTTCCGATCGGCGATGAATTGCTGCCGCAGGAAGGCCCGGAGGGGATGCCGCCGCTTCTGATCCAGAAACGGGTGATGGTGTCCGGCGACCGGCTGACCAATGCGGCGGCAACCTTCAACCAGCAGACCGGCGAGGCGGTGGTGACCTTCCGCTTCGATTCCGTCGGCGCGCGGCAGTTCGGCAATGTGACCAAGGCCAATGTCGGGCGCCGCTTTGCCATCGTGCTCGACAACAAGGTGATTTCCGCGCCTGTGATCCGGGAGCCGATCCTTGGCGGCTCCGGCGAAATCTCCGGCAATTTCAACGCGCAGAGCGCCAACGATCTGGCGGTTCTGCTGCGCGCAGGCGCCTTGCCCGCGCCGCTGAAAGTTCTGGAAGAGCGTACGGTGGGCGCGGAGCTTGGCGCCGATTCGGTGAAGGCCGGACGCTATTCCGCCTTTGCCGGGCTGATTCTGGTGGCGCTGTTCATGATCGCGCGCTACGGCATGTTCGGCCTGTTCGCCGATGTCGCGCTGAGCCTCAACATCGTTCTTCTGATGGCGGTCCTGACCATGTTCGGCGCCACGCTGACCCTGCCCGGTATCGCCGGTATCGTGCTGACCATGGGCATGGCGGTGGACGCCAATGTGCTGATCTATGAGCGCATCCGCGAAGAACAGCGCAACGGGCGAAGTATGCTCGCCTCCATCGACACCGGCTTCCGCTTTGCGATGGCGACCATCATCGACGCCAACATGACCCACATCATCGCCGCGCTGATTCTGTTCCAGCTCGGCTCCGGCCCGGTGCGCGGATTCGCGGTGACGCTGGGGGTGGGCATCATCACCTCGTTCTTCACCGCGGTGATGGTCACCCGCCTGATCGTGATCGGCTGGCTGCACGTCCGCAAACCGAAGCGGCTGACCATCTGATTACTGGGCCATCTGATTCGCGTGGCTGATTCGCGTGGCCGGGGGTGCGATTTGGGGTGCTGGCGCCCTGCCATTTTTGCGGCCTTCCGTTTCGTTTCGCGCTAAATTGGGTGGCGCGGACCCGATGGGAGGGACATGTCATGACCGCATTTCTGGGCAATTTGCGTAGCGTTGTGATTGCGGGCTTTGTGCTCGCCCTTCTTGTTTTTCTTCTCTATTTCAGGATTCAGGGGTTTGACGGCGCCACGTTCTGGCCGTTTCTGGTGCGCTGGCTGCACGTCATCAGCGGCGTGATGTGGATCGGCCTTCTGTGGTATTTCAATTTCGTTTCGACACCCACCACACCGAAAATTCCGGACGAGTTGCGCCCGGCACTGGGGCGTTACATCACGCCGGCGGCGCTGTTCTGGTTCCGCTGGGCCGCGATGAGCACGATTGTGTTCGGCCTTATTCTGGCGTGGCAGAACGGTTATATCGCTGAGGCGCTGACCATCGATTCGATCGGCGGTTTCGCCGATCCGCGCGCCATTCTGATCGGCATCGGGATGTGGCTTGGCATCATCATGTGGTTCAACGTCTGGTTCATAATCTGGCCGAACCAGCAAAAGGCGCTGAACATTGCGGGCGCTTATCCCGATCTGGGCAAGGAGGCGAAAGCGGCAGCGGCAAAGACAGGCGGACAGTTCTCCCGCATCAACACGCTGCTTTCGATCCCGATGCTGTTCTGCATGGTGGGGGCGCAGAATATCGTGTGATGGCAGCAAAGGCGGTTCCCACTTTCCCGCACGTTGCGCTAGAAAAGCCGCCTGGGTGACCGGGCGGCTTTTTCTGGCGAATGATTTTTGGCGAATGATTTTCTGGCGGGCGATGGAGCGGGACGATTCCTTTGCGGCGTGCGAGGCCATGGTGCGGGCCCGCGATGCGGATCGCTATTTCGCCGCCCTGTTCGCGCCGAAAGAAACGCGCAGGCGCCTGTTCGCGCTTTATGCCCTGAACTATGAACTCGCGCATGTGGGCGAAAGCGTACGCGAGCCGATGGTGGGCGACATCCGCATGCAATGGTGGCGCGAAACGCTGGCCAGTGCGCGGGATGGGCACCCGCGGGCCCATGTGGTGGCGCATGCGCTGGCCACGGCGATGGCGGCGCAGGATCTGCCGGAGGATTTGTTCGAGCGGATGATCGAGGCGCGCGGGTTCGATTATCTCGACGGCTATTTCACCGATTGTGCGGAGCTGGAAGCCTATGCCGCCGATACGGCGGGCGCGCTGATGCAATTGGCGCTGCGCGCAGTCGGCTGTGGGGCGGTGCAGGATGAGGCGGCACGGGAAGCGGGCATCGCCTATGCCCTATGCGGCTTGCTGCGCGCGTTGCCGCATCACGCGGCGCGGCGCAAACTCTATCTGCCGCTGGATGTACTGGCGGCGCACACTATATCGCCGGAAGATATATTTGCCGGGCGTGAGAGTGACGGCTTGCGCGCGGCGGTTGCCGCGATTGCGGCACGGGCCCGTGGCCATCTCGATGCGGCACGGGCGTTCGGGCGGCCCGGGGCAAAGGCATTGCCGGTGTTTCTGTCGCTGAGGCTGGTGCCGCTCTATCTGAAACAGATGGCGGCGCCGGGTTTCAATCCCTTCCGCATGGCGGTGGAATTGCCGCTCTACCGCCGGCAATGGCGCTATCTGACTGCGGCACTCAGCGGGCGGGTTTGAACCGCGATTATCCCCCCCTCAGTCAGCTTCGCTGACAGCTCCCCCGTAAACGGGGGAGCAGCACAGAATACCTCCTCCCCTGCGCAGCGGGGGAGGTGCCCACCGAAGCTTTCGCGCCGGTGGGCGGAGGGGGCGTTGTTTATTCCGCCGCGGCGCGGGTGCCGTTGAGCCAGGTTTCGAGATCGGCCATGGCGCGGCGGGCGAGCGCCTGTTTGCGGTCCTTGCCGCGGATGCGCGTGCCCGGCGGCAGGTCGGGGAACAGCCCGAAATTGACGTTCATCGGCTGAAAGGTTTTCTGGTCGGCACCGCCGGTGATGTGATTGAGCAGGGCACCGAACGCAGTGGTTGGCGGTGGCGGGGCAATGGCCGCGCCAGTGATTTCGCCCGCGGCGAAGCGGCCGCAAAGGAGCCCGATGGCGGCACTTTCGACATAGCCTTCGACGCCGGTGATCTGGCCCGCGAAGCGCAAATGCGGCGTCGCCTTCAGGCGCAATTGCGCGTCCAGCAGGCGCGGGGAATTGATGAAGGTGTTGCGATGCAGACCGCCGAGACGGGCGAATTGCGCATCCTCCAGCCCCGGAATCATGCGGAAGATGCGGGTCTGTTCGCCATGTTTCAGCTTGGTCTGGAAGCCGACCATGTTCCACAACGTGCCGAGCGCATTGTCCTGACGCAACTGCACCACCGCATAAGGGCGCCGCCCATTGCGGGGATCGGAAAGGCCGACCGGCTTCATCGGCCCGAAGCGCAAGGTGTCCACCCCGCGCGAGGCCATCACCTCAACCGGCAGACAGCCTTCGAAATAGGGCGTGCATTTTTCCCATTCCTTGAAATCGGTTTTCTCGCCCGCCAGCAGGGCAGCGATGAAGGCGCCATATTGCGTTTCGTCCAGCGGGCAGTTGAGATAATCGGCGCCATCGCCCTCCGGCCCCTTCTTGTCATAGCGGGACTGGAACCAGGCGATATCCGTATTGATCGAATCACGATGGATCACGGGCGCGATGGCATCGAAGAAGGCGAGCGAGTCCTCACCCGTCAGTGTACGGATGGAGTCCGCAAGGCCGGGCGCGGTCAAGGGGCCGGTGGCGATGATGGTGCGGCCCCATCCGGCGGGCGGCAGGGCGGTGATTTCCGCACGGCGGATTTCGATGGCCGGGTGCTGTTCCAGCGCGCGGGTGATGTGGGCGGAAAAACCGTGGCGATCCACCGCGAGTGCGCCGCCCGCCGGCAGTTTGTGCGCGTCCGCCGCGGCGAGGATGAGGGAGTTCGCCCGCCGCATCTCCGCATGCAGAAGGCCGACCGCATTGTTCAGCCAGTCGTCGGAGCGCAGCGAATTGGAACAGACCAGTTCGGCAAGCCCGTCCGTCACATGGGCATCGGTGCCGCGGACGGGGCGCATTTCGTGCAACACCACGGCAACGCCGGCATTGGCCGCGGCCCATGCCGCCTCGCAACCGGCCAAACCGCCGCCGATGATGTGCAGTGTTTCCACGATCCACCGTTCCGCCGCGCCGGAAAAGCCCGGCCGCGTCGGCGGACCATAGCCGCCTGACGCCCCCGTTCAAGTCCGCCCTGTTCAACCCCAAATCGGCGGACGTTTTTCGCGCCAGGGCCGGGCCTGTTCCAGTTGGGCGGCGAGGCGGAAGAGTGTTGCCTCATCCGAATAGCGGGTGGTGAACATCATGCCGATGGGCAGATTGTCCGCCGACCAGCCAAGCGGCAAGGACATGGAAGGTTGGCCCGTGATGTTGAAGGGCGGGGTGTAGCCGAACACGCGCGCCTGACGGCGGTTGAATTCGCGTGGCTCCACATGCACCGGGTCGAGATGACCGATGGGCGGGGCTGGTGTGATCGTCACCGGAGTGAGCAGCACATCGAAGTCGCGCCACAGGCCGATGATCTGCCGCGACATCAGCCGCAGGGTTTGCAGGCCCCAGCCGATCTGTTCCGACGACAGCGCCTGGCCTGCGCGATAACTCGCCCAGGCGAGCGGTTCGAGATCGTCCTCTTTCGGATCGCGGCCCAGAACCTCTTTCCATTCTGCCATCGAGGCGGCGAACATCGCACCGGATACGCAGCCTTGCGCGCGGTAGAGCTTGCGCCAGTCCACGCCGAGGCTGCGTTTCTCGATCATGGTGTGGCCGAGTTCGCCCAAGAGTTTCACAGTCTCGTCGAACACACGCTGCACATCGGCCGACAGCGGTGTGCCGGAGGGATTTTCGGTCGTGAACGCGATGTTGAGGCGGCCGGGCGCGGTCTCAATCTCCTCCATATACCCGCGCGCTTTCTGCGGCGGGGGATAGGGGGAATCGTCTTCCGGTGTGCCGGTCCAATCGAGCATCGCGGCGCAATCGCGCACGCTGCGGGTTAGCACATGGTCGAGGATGAAACCATGGGCGCGGCCCCGGTCATCCGGCCCGCCGGGATTGCGGAATTGCGTCGGCTTGAGCCCGACAAGGCCGCATTGCGCCGATGGAATGCGGATGGAGCCGAGCCCGTCGCTGCCATGCGCCATCGGCACCATGCCGGAGGCGACCGCCGCCGCCGCCCCGCCGGAGGAGCCGCCCGAACTGTGATCCGGATTCCACGGATTGCGGCAGATGCCGAGGAAGCGCCCTTCGGTGGTGCCGGGAATGCCGAATTCGGGCGTGTTGGTCTTGCCGACCAGAACGGCACCGGAGGCGCGGTAACGCCGCGTCAGCTCGCAATCCGCCGGGCTGACATAGCCCCTGAGGTAAGCGGAGCCATTGGTCATCGGCCAGCCTTTGACCGGCATGCCGATATCCTTGATCAGGAATGGCACGCCCTTGAACGGGCCGTCGGGCAGCTTGCCCTGCGCGGTTTTGCGCGCCTCGTCATAGGCCTTGTAGACCACGGCATTCAGTTTGGGATTGTGCCGTTCGATGCGCGCGACCGCTTCTTCGACCAGTTCGAGCGGCGACACCGCGCGCCGGCGCACCAGATGGGCAAGACCAAGACCGTCATAGTGATCATATTCCGCAAAGCCCATGATCGTTTCCTCTGTTGTTTGGTCCTTTATCTGGCCCTTTATCTGGCCCTTTATCTGGCCTTCAGATTGGGGCGTCGTCCGGCCCAGGGTGCGGCCTTTTCCAGTTCGACGGCAAGTTTCAGCAAGGTCATTTCGCCGCCGTAGCGGGCGACGAATTGCACGCCGATCGGAAGCCCCGCCTTGTTGACGTTGAGCGGTAGTTGGATTGCAGGCTGGCCGGTGGCGTTCTGCATCGCGGTGAACGGCACATACCCGAAGATCGGCGCGAACGCCTTGTTGGGGTCTTCCTCATCGATGTCGATGACGCCGAGCCTGATCGGCGGCGCGCCCAGCGTGGCGTTGAGCCAGACATCATAGGTGTCGTGGAATTGGGCCATGGTGCGGCTGGCCATGGTCATCGCCTGTTTCGCCGCCATCAATTCGACCGCGCTGACTTTCTTGCCGGCGCGGTAGAGGCCAAGGGTCAACCCCTCCACCACCTTGGTGGAGGGCGGTGTGCCGGTGAGTTTTGCCAATTGTTCGAGGCCGAACGCGGCATTGGCGGCCCACACGGTCATGAAGGCCGGTGTCAGCACCGCACCATTGAGGGGTGGTGTCACCTCCTCAACAATATGGCCGAGGTCTTCGCACAGCTTCGCGGTTTTCTTCACCGCCGCGACCACATCGGGGTGCAGGGTTTTGCCGTCCAGCGCCTTGTACGTCACCGCGATACGCAGGCGCTTGGTCTTGCGCTTGATGCCGTCGAGGTAAGAGCCTTCGGGCGGCGGCGCGGTGTAGGGATCGCCGTAATCGACCGGCGACGAAATATCGAGAGCGGCGGCCACGTCGCGCACACTGCGCGCCACCACATTGTCCACTGAGAGCCCGCTGGTGGCATCGCCAGTATCGGGGCCCTGGCTGATGCGGCCGCGCGAAACCTTGAGCCCGATCAACCCGCAACACGACGCCGGAATGCGGATCGAACCGCCGCCATCGGTGGCATGCGCAATCGGCACGATGCCGGCGGCCACGGCCGCCGCCGATCCGCCGGACGAACCGCCGGTGGAATGCGCCAGATTCCATGGATTGTGCGCTGGGCCATAGAGTTTGGATTCGGTGGTGGGCAGGATGCCGAATTCCGGCACATTGGTTTTGCCGAGCGGGATGAGACCGGCGGCGCGATAGCGTGCGACCAGAGTGGAATCGTGATCGGCCAGCACGGCCGGGACATAGCGCGAGCCGTTGCGCGTCGGCATGCCGATGGCGCCGGCCCGCATATCCTTCAACAATGTGGGAACGCCGGTGAATGGCCCCTTGGGCAATTTGCCCTTCGCGGCATCGCGTGCCCGGTCATAGGCCGCAAACACAATGGCGTTGAGCGCGGGGTTCAGTTTTTCGGCGCGGGCAATCGCTTCCTCCACCACTTCGCGGGCGGAGATTTTCTTTTTGGCGATGAGGGCGGCAAGGCCGAGGGCATCGTACTGATCGTATTCGCTGAAGGACATGGTTAGAGCCTTATCTTGCTGTATTGATCTTTCCAGGGTGCGGATTTTTCGAGTTGGGCGGCGAGGCGCAGAAGCGTTTCCTCATCCCCGAAGCGGCCGACGAATTGCGTGCCGACGGGCAGCCCATCCTTGTTCCAGTAAAGCGGAATGTTGATGGCGGGTTGGCCGGTGGCGTTCTGCATCGCGGTGAACGGCACATAGTCGATCTGTTCGGCGAAGGATCTGGTCGAATCACGCTGGCTCATATCGAAGGTGCCGAGCTTCACCGGCGGGCGGCCGAGTGTCGGCGTGATCCAGACATCGTATGTTTCGTGGAAACGTGCGGTTTCACGGCCAGCGAGCTGCAGCGCCGCCTTGGCTTTCAGAAGTTCGACCGCAGTGACGTTCTTGCCCGCCTCATAGAGGCCCCAGGTGACGCCTTCGAGTTCGTCATCCTTCGGTTTGCGCCCGACCGCATCGGCCAGCATGTCGATCCCGGCGGCGAGGTTGGCCCCCCACAGTGCCATGAAGGCGGGAATAAGGATGGCTTGATCGAGGTGGGGAGAGGCTTCTTCCACATCATGCCCCGCGGCACGGCAGGCCTTGGCCGCGGCCTGAACCGCCGCCTTGCAATCGGGGTGATAGGCGGTGCCGTCCAGCTTGGCGGTGGCAAAGGCGATGCGCAGCCGCTTCGGTTTTCGCCGGATCGCATCGAGATAGGATGCGGGCCCAGGCGGGGCCCAATAGGGATCGCCTGAGACCGCGCCCGCAACCGCATCGAGCGCGGCGGCCGTATCGCGCACGGTTTTCGAGACCACGAGATCGGTGGCAAGGCCATCGACAAATTCGCCGAAATCCGGGGCGTTCGAGATGCGCCCGCGCGACGGTTTCAGCCCGACAAGGCCGCAACACGACGCCGGAATGCGGATGGAGCCGCCGCCATCATTGGCGTGCGCCAGCGGCACGATGCCCGCCGCGACCGATGCCGCAGAGCCACCGGAAGAGCCGCCGGTGGAGTGCGCCAGATTCCACGGATTGTGCGCGGGGCCGTAGAGCGCAGGCTCCGTCGTGGCGACGATGCCGAATTCGGGCACGTTGGTTTTGCCGAAGGGGATAAGGCCCGCGGCCTTGAAGCGCGTGACCAGCAGGCAATCATGCGGCCACGGCATGGCGGGCATGAAGCGCGAGGCCTGGCGCGTGGGCATGGTGGTGGTGAGCGCGAAAATATCTTTCAGCAGAAACGGCACGCCGGCGAACGGCCCCCTGGGCAATCTGCCCTTCGCGGCGGCACGCGCAGTGTCATAATCCTTGTAGACGATGGCATTCAGTTTCGGATTGAGCCGTTCGGCGCGGGCAATCGCCTCCTCCAGCAGCTCGGCCGGTTTGACCTTTTTCTTCGCGACAAGCCCTGCAAGGCCAAGTCCGTCATAATCGCCATATTCCGCGAAGGCCATTTTTACCCCTCCTCCCATTATCTGTTTACCGGCGAGCTTAACGGCAGAGCGGCGCGGTTGTCACGATTGCGGGCGATCCGCACGCCCCCTAACATGGCAGCGCAAGGGAAGGGTTTTATGGGCAAGATTCCGGTCGGCACCACCATTGGCTATGCCTATGGCTTCACATTCGGGCATCTGGGCCAGATCATCGCGCAGATCTGGCTGCCGATGCTGGTGGTGACGGCCGGCGGTTATTTCGGGGCGGCACCCTATTACGAGAGTTTTTCGCGTGCCGCGGCCGAGAACAATCCCGCCGCGATCGGGCAGGCCTTCACGCTGTTGCTGCTGTTCGCCTTCGTGTCGCTGATTTTCTACGCGATGATCTATGTCGCGGTGACGCGGCTGGCGCTGGGCGAAACGCGGCCGGTGAACTTCATTCACTTTTCACTGGGCGTGGCGGAATGGCGGATGTGCGGCGCGGTTCTGGGCCTGATCTTCGCGCTGTTCGTGATTGCGGCAGTGGTGGTGCTGGCAGCCGGGCTGGTGGCCGGGTTGATCGGCGGATTGGCGAAGGGATTGGGCGTGGGCCTGGCCAAGACCACCGCGGTCGGCATTGGCGGGGCGATCATGCTGATCGTCTATGCCGCGCTGATTTATGTTGCGGTCCGGCTCAGCTTTCTGGTGGCGCCGGTGACGGTGGCGGAGGAACGCATCAGCCTCGTCCGCGGCTGGCAATTGAGCCGGGGCAATTTCTGGCGCATGGCCGCGGTGCTGGCGGTGACGTTGCTGCCGATCGCCCTGCTGATGGTGGGGCTGGAGTACGCCATCGTCGGCGGGAATGTCTTGGTCCCGAAAGAGGCCGGCGATCTGGCGGCGGTGGCAAGCCGGATGCAGCAGATGAAAAGCCATCTGCCGATGATTTCGGGACTGGGTTTCGTGCTGTCGCCCTTCATGTTCGGGCTGACCCTGGGGGCGAGTGCGTTCGCCTACCGCACGCTGGTGCCGCCGCCGGAAAACTGGACCGGACAGGCAGGATAAAACGTCAGCGTTTGCGGGGATTGCCGAGACCTTTCAGCGCCGCATCGAGAATGGCATCGGTGAAGGCGGCATCGAGCGGGCCGTGCCCGATCAGCAGCCGGAAATAAAGCGGCGCATAAATCAGATCCAGCGCCAGATCGGTGTCGGTATCGGCGCGCAAGGCGCCCGCCGCAATCGCGCGGGTGAGAAGCGTGCGCCCTTCCTCGCGCCTTGCTATGATGAAGCGGTTGCGGAACACCTTGGCCAGTTCGCTGTCGTGCTGGGCAGCGGCGATCATCATCGCGGTGTTGCGCCCGCTGCGGGTGGAAAAGCCGCGCGCGATGGCACGCAACTGTTCGCGCAAGGCATCGAGCGGTCTGGTTTTTCCCGTGCGGGGCTTTTGCGCCCTGGTGGTTTCGAGAAAGGCCGCCATCGCGAGCGCCTGTGCGTTGGGCCATTCGCGATAGAGCGTGGGCTTGCCGACACCAGCCTTGGCCGCCACCGCCTCCATCGTCACCGCGGTGATGCCGCCTTCATCCAGCAGCGCGGCCGCGGCGGCAATGATTTTCCTGCGCAGCGCGGGATCGCGGGGGCGTCCGCGTGCGGGTTTCTTTTCGGCCATGCTTGACTCGCGGCTGATATTCGTTACGGTACGTAACGTAATTTAATCAGGCGCGCAAGGGAGACGGTCATGAGCCATCCGAAACCGGCGGAACTGACGCCATACATCGTGGTGAAGGGTGCGGCGAAGGCGATCGCCTTCTATGAAAAGGTGCTGGGCGCGAAAGAGGAATACCGTCTGGAATATCCCGACAAGACCATCGGCCATGCCGAGATCGCGTTTGGCGCCGCGCGGCTGATGCTGGCCGATGAGCATCCCGATTTCGGTGCGCTGAGCCCGCCCGCCATTGGCGGCACGCCGGTCAAGCTGCATCTCTATGTCGATGATGTAGATGCGGTGATGGCGCGGGCGGAAAAGGCGGGCGCCACCGTGCTGCGTCCGGCGCAGGATCAGTTCTACGGCGACCGCTCCGGCCTGATTGCCGACCCGTTCGGCCACCAATGGTTTCTGGCCACGCGCAAGGAAGATGTCAGCCCCAGGGAGATGCAGAAACGCTTCGCCAAAATGACGAAGGGGTAATGGGCGGCTGTCTGGAATGCGTCGTGGCATTGACGCTATTGGCGAGCCCCGGCATGGTTTGGCGATGTTGACCCGAACGCGCACCCGCATTGTCGAGAAGCCTTGGGGCATAACGAATATTCCTTCCGCTTTCGGCGATTTCGCTGGCCGCCGTATCGGCGAGATATGGTTCGAGGATCCTGACGGCTGCGACGCGCCGCTGATGGTCAAATTCCTTTTCACTTCGGAACGGTTGTCGATCCAGGTCCATCCCGACGATGCCGCGGCACGGAAGGCCGGCTTCCCGTGCGGGAAGGACGAATGCTGGCTGGTGCTCGACGCCCGCCCCGGTGCCAAACTCGGCATCGGCCTCAAGGAGAACAGCGACATCGACAGGCTCAGGCGGGCGGCGCTTGATGGCAGCATCGCGGAAATGATCGACTGGCGGCCCGCCAGAACCGGCGACTTCCTCTATAATCCGGCGGGAACTATCCATGCCATCGGCGCCGGCCTGACGGTGGTCGAGATTCAGCAGAATGTCGATTGCACCTACCGTCTCTACGATTATGGGCGGGGGCGCGAATTGCACCTCGCCGCTGGGCTTGCGGCCGCCAAGGCCGGGTGCCACGACGATACGCGCGACAGTTGGGTCGGCGCAGACGACAATCGCGAACTTGTCAGCGGGCCGTATTTCCACCTGCTGCACCTGTCCGGACCCGAAGCACGCGCGCTGTTGCCGGAGGGAAAAGGGCGGTTCAGTTTCGTGCCGCTTTCGGCCGGGTGCACCGCGGCGGGCGAAGCGGTTGAACTCGGCGAATGCGTGATCCTCGACGACGCCGGTGCAATTGCGCTGGCCCCTCGTGCGCGTGCGCTGTTGTGCTGGCCAGCCTGAGGGGGCGGCCTGATAGAATTTCCCGCCATCAATAGTTTCCAGCCATGGGCAAAGGCTTGACTTCCGGTTGGTTAGCTAAGATGATTAGCTAATGAGTGCGATCTTCAAAATCCATGAGGCCAAGACGCAATTGTCGCGTCTGATCGCACGTGCCGAAGCGGGTGAGGAAATCATCATCGCGCGCGACGACAAGCCGGTGGCGAAACTGGTTCCGATGGAAACGGTGAAACGCCGCCCGAAATTCGGTGCGATGAAGGGTGTATGGCCCGCGCTACCGGATAGCTTCTTTTTCGATCCGCTGCCGGAAGACGAATTGAAAGCGTGGGAAGGCGGCGAGGATGAAGATCCTCTTCGATAGTCATGCGCTGTTCTGGTTTCTGTACGGCGACCGGCGGTTTTCGAAGCGCGCACGGGCCGTGATCGAAGCGGACGAAACCATCAGCGTTGCGAGCGCGGTTTCAGTCTGGGAGTTCGCCAACAAATTCCGGCTCGGCAAATGGCCCGAGGCCAATCACATCGCGAATTTCTTTCTCGAAACCATGGCGGAACAGGGCATGGAGGTGCTTCCCATTTCGGCGCCTCATGCGCAGCGTGCGGGCCTGATCGAAGGCGCCCATCGTGACCCGTTCGACCGCATGCTGGCCGCGCAGTCGCAGATCGAGCAGATGCCGCTGGTGACGGCGGACCCGGCCTTTAAGGCATTCGGCATACGGACGATCTGGTAAGTGTTTTCTATTCCGCTGCCTTGTGTTCGCGGGCGCGCTTGCTTGGGGATGCGGCCCACGCGGAGACGGCAAGAAGCCTGAAAACACGTCCGTGCTTTGCCGCGGCTGCGACATTGCCTTCCCGCAATGCCTTTCGGACGGAATCAAGCTTGGCCGCATCTTCGGGTGACAAATAGGGGGACCATCCGCCTGGCTCATCGACAAGCGTGACGGGGATTTCCGCTGCGTAATCCGCTTCATGCACCAGCTTGATCGATGTTTTGCTCATGACTTCTTTCGCCTCATGAAATCATCCGCCCAACGCGCTGGATCAGGGCGGTACGCTGTTACCAGAACAGCCGGGCGATCTGCTCCGGCGGGGATACCCCACACCACGTGAATCGGACCGGTTCTGGCGGCTCCCTGCCTTACGAGTGCACATGGCCCTTTCGCAAAAGCCGGATAATCCTCAACGACACGAGCATTTCCGATGCCCTCAAGCACGTCGGAGAGAAATATATCATCCGCCGCCGTTCGTCATAGCCGTGGGCGGATACGACATAGTCGTTCGCAGCAATGAGTTGCAGGACTTTCCGCCAAGTATCACTCATTGCCGGTCCTTCTATTCCGCGGCTTTGAGTTTGCGGGTGGGTTTGGCCCGTTTGGCAGCGGCAGGTTTGGCAGCGGCGGATTTCGTGACGGTGGGTTTGGCAGCGGATGATTTTGCGGCCGTTGGTTTGGCTGCTGCGGATTTGATCGCTGCTGGTTTGGCAATCTGGGCCGCGCGGTTTTTCAGCAGCGTTTTCAGATATTGCCCGGTGTAGGAGCGCGCAACCTTCGCTACATCCTCCGGCGTGCCTTCGGCGACGATTTCGCCGCCGCCGTCGCCGCCTTCCGGCCCCAGATCGACGATCCAGTCCGCGGTCTTGATCACTTCCAGATTGTGTTCAATCACCACCACGGTATTGCCGTTGTCCACCAGTTCATGCAGCACCTCCAGCAGTTTTTTCACATCGTGGAAATGCAGGCCGGTGGTCGGCTCATCCAGAATGTAGAGCGTGCGCCCGGTGGCGCGGCGCGACAGTTCTTTGGAGAGTTTCACGCGCTGGGCCTCGCCGCCCGAAAGCGTGGTCGCCTGCTGGCCGATGGAGACATAGCCGAGGCCGACGCGGGTCAGGGTGTCGAGCTTTTCGCGGATCGACGGCACCGCCTTGAACAATTGCGCGCCGGCTTCCACCGTCATGTCCAGCACATCGGCAATCGAGTAATCGCGGAATTTCACTTCCAGCGTTTCGCGATTGTAACGCTTGCCCTTGCAGACATCGCATTGCACGTAGACGTCGGGCAGGAAGTGCATCTCGATCTTGATGACGCCATCGCCCTGACAGGCCTCGCACCGCCCGCCCTTGACGTTGAAGGAGAAGCGGCCGGGCGCGTAACCGCGGGCCTTCGCCTCCGGCAATTCGGTGAACCAGTCGCGGATGGGTGTGAAGGCGCCGGTATAGGTGGCCGGGTTCGAGCGCGGCGTGCGCCCGATCGGGCTTTGATCGATGTCGATCACCTTGTCGAGGAATTCCAGCCCCTCGATCCGGTCATGCGGGGCGGGATGTTCGCGCGATCCGTTCAGCCGCTTCGACGCCGCCTTGTAGAGCGTTTCGATCACAAGGGTGGATTTGCCGCCGCCGGAAACCCCGGTGATGCAGGTAAAGGTGCCGAGCGGGATGGAGGCGGAAACATTCTGCAGATTGTTGCCCCGCGCGCCGACCACCTTGACCCAGCGATTGTGCGCCGCCTTGCGCCGGGTGGCGGGCACCGCGATCTGTTCCATGCCGGTGAGATATTGCCCGGTCAGGCTTTGGGGCGAGCGCATGATGTCGTCCACCGTGCCTTGCGCCACCAGCTTGCCGCCATGGATGCCGGCACCCGGCCCCATGTCGATGACATGATCGGCGGTGCGGATCGCATCCTCGTCATGTTCGACCACGATCACGGTGTTGCCGAGATCGCGCAAACCCTTCAGCGATTCGAGCAGGCGTGCGTTGTCGCGCTGATGCAGGCCGATGGACGGTTCGTCCAGCACATAGAGCACGCCTGTAAGGCCGGAGCCGATTTGCGAGGCGAGCCGGATGCGCTGGCTTTCCCCGCCGGACAGGGTGCCGGACGCGC